>Ga0209501_10000001_pt1 | contig 437843 bp, 408 predicted proteins | sample ArcticOcean_MG_C_4_FD_187434 | JGI IMG/M metagenome (GOLD analysis project Ga0209501, IMG submission 187434) | Marine microbial communities from western Arctic Ocean - ArcticOcean_MG_CB4_134 (SPAdes) (version 2) | ecosystem: Environmental > Aquatic > Marine > Oceanic | place: Arctic Ocean... | reverse complement strand
TCAAACTCGCTCTAAAAGAACCTACCTTCCACTATTCAATTGTTAAGGTGCAATCTGCCACCACCACAAACACCACTTCATCTCAAACAGAACCCACATCATATCATACTTGTGTATATACGCCAATGTTTATTTATAACTAATAAATGCAGATTCTAGGTTTCCAATCAACAAACTAAGTCCGGTGAAGTAGATCTCTTCCAATCTACTTCATCGGACTTAATAACGCCTCTATTAATTGCCAGGTGACAATTTAAAATTGGGCTGTTTCTGTAGATCCACTAAGAGCACCAGTAGATGCCTGTCCTTCGCTCACACTTAACAATACCTCATCGAAATACCCAGCTCCAACTTCAGCTTGGTGTTTTGTAGCCGTGTATCCATATTTTTCTGCAGCAAATTCCTGTTCCTGCATAGCAGAGAAAGTTGTCATTCCATTCTCTTTATATGACCTAGCAAATTCAAACGCATTCAGATTAACCATATGCCACCCAGCCAAAGTTATAAATTGGAACTTATATCCAACTTTAGCTAATTCATCTTGGAATTTAGCAATTGTGGCATCATCCAAATATCCTTTCCAATTGAAAGAAGGAGAGCAATTATAAGCTAACATCATGTCTGGATATTCCGCATGTATTGCTGCAGCAAAGGCTCTAGCCTCATCTAGATCCGGCTCAGATGTCTCGCACCATAGCAAGTCTGCATATGGGGCGTAGGCTAATCCCCTAGAGACTGCTGCATCGAACCCATCGTTCACGATGTAGAATCCTTCTTGTGTCCTTTCTCCTGTCGAGAATTTCCTGTCTCTATCATCAATATCACTTGTCAGCAGAGTAGCTGCTCTAGCATCTGTCCGCGCACATAGCACCGTTCGAACATCCAAAACATCTGCTGCCAATCTCGCTGCATTCAACGTTTGAATGAACATGTTGGTAGGAATCAATACTTTCCCTCCCATGTGGCCACATTTCTTTGCAGATGATAGTTGATCTTCATAGTGTACTCCTGAAGCACCTGCCTCTATCATCCATCTCATAAGTTCATATGCGTGTATTGCTCCACCAAACCCAGCTTCCGCATCAGCTACTATAGGAACAAAATAATCAATGTCTCCACTCTTATCCAGTGTTTGAATTTGATCGGCTCGTAGCAGTGCATTGTTAAGTCTCTGGACAACAGCAGGAACACTATTGGACGGATATAAGCTCTGATCAGGGAATGTTTGAGAGGCCAAATTTGCATCCCCAGCAACTTGCCATCCGCTTAAATAGACTGCCTCAAGTCCAGCTTTTACCATGTTAGTAGCTTGCATACCTGTGTAAGCACCAAATGTTCGTATAAAACCGTCCTGATTCAGGGTTTTCCATAATCTCTCGGCCCCTCTACGTGCTAGTGTATGTTCAATCATTACACTTCCACGCAATTTCACTACATTTTCTGCAGTATAATTTCTCTCTACACCCTTCCACCTAGGATCAGTTTTCCAACTTTGTTCCAGTTCCTTAATTTGCTGTGATATGTTTGAGTTAACATTCATACTCAAAATCCACCTCCTGAAATAATAGTCCAGAAACACATAGCCCAGAGAGGTTGAAGTTGCAAGTCACCAAAACTCCTTAGCTAAAACCAAAAAGCAACAGGCATTCAACCAGAATATAATATGTGCTAATTCATCTCTGCGGATTCCATTATACGAACACTCAGCTATAATGCAAGACCTGCGACACCTATTGCGATGATAGGTGTACACTATCACTGTGTGAATTTCAAAACAACACATCTATACAGATGCTATCGTAGGAGAATTCTAATGGAAATAGCTCAAATCGAGGCATTCTTACTATCGGCTGAGCTCGGAAGCTTCCGGCGTGCGGCAGAAGCACTTGGACTATCTCAACCATCCCTGAGTGCAAGAGTCAAATCTATAGAAAAAGAACTCGGAGCTACACTTTTCCATAGGATGGGTCGCGGTGTAAGGTTAACAGAGATGGGAAAGCTATTCTTAACATATGGAGAAAGAGTTCAAGAGACGCTAAGGCAAGGCAAAGATGCGATTAACAGTGCTATGACAACCTCAGGAGGAATATTAAATATGGCTTCTGCACGCAATATAGGAACTTACACTCTACCAAACATGCTCGCAAAGCTTCGACAATCTTACCCAGGTATCAATGTGCATATTAATATAGGTCGTTCTTCAGATGTACTGCAGATGGTTCTAAATGAAGAAGTAAACCTAGGTATATGTAGAGCATTAAATCACCCAGACATATTAACTATTCACCTATACGAGGAAGAGATAGTTCTCACAACGAATCCAAGACATCCATTTGCACTAAAGGGGAATGCCAGTATTTATGAAGTAGCCCAAGAACCCTTAATACTATATGACCGTGAATCGTCCTATTTTGTATTAATAACCGATATATGCAGGGCAGCAGGCATATCTCCTAGAGTTGAGATGACACTAGACAGTATAGAGGCTACAAAACATATGGTTGAGCTAGATCTCGGTATTTCATTCTTACCAAGAAGCGGGATAAAGGATGAATTAGAGAGAGGTACATTATCAATAATTCCGTTAGACGAAGGATACAGCGTAACTTTGCCAACTGCAGTCTTGGTAAGGAGAGCGCAAACTTACATGCCATCCGTTACAGCATTTTTGAAGGTCTTGAAACAAATTTACCCAATCAAAATACCCGATCTAGTAAAGAATTGAATTCTCGTAATTCCTAAACCACATTACCGTGGATTCTTATGTATTGTTCTTAATGTAATATCGTATAATCTAGCTCTTATATCATCTATGAATCGGGGCGTAGCGCAGATGGCAGCGCGCAGCGTTCGGGACGCTGAGGCCGGAGGTTCAAATCCTCTCGCCCCGACCAATATCTGACGAAGAAATAAGCGTTGGGTGGTAACTCCAGTCACAGTGACTATTAAAAGTCTTAAAAATACCCTGTCCTTTTTATTATTCATTTTATATGTTCCATTAAAACGTTTTTTTCATTATACTAATACTTAACTTGTACACGGGGGTAAATTGAATGTCCTTTACAAAAATACACCATGTAGGACTGGTAAACGGTGATCTAGAACACGCAAGGCATATATTAGTGGAAGGATTTGGTTTGTCCTTAGATGAACATAGGACCCCACTTCCCGGCAAACTTGGGTATGATGGTACAACGATCTTAGAATTTCCTATCGGGGAAATGTACTATGAAGTAGCCAAACCAGGAAGTGAAGACTCAGCAACAGGCCAATTTCTATCCGGATCTAACGGTCGAGGAGGTATCTACTACGTAGCAATTGCATCAGACGATATTGAAAACGATATAAAAGGGGTTATCTCACGAGGAGGAAAGCTAGCAGAAGAATGGGATGGTAAAAGTGCGGTTTTCCTAGATAATGAGACATCTCTGGGACTAAGAATACAAATAGTTCCAGACGAGAACTATTTCGTTCACCCGTATTTCAAAGGCAACGGTACATGCACTGGCATGGCACATATAGGAATAGCCGGCCGTGATCCAGAACTATCCCGGAACTTCTGGGGTAAAATACTGGAATTGCGGGAAGACACAGAATCTGAACGTGGCAAAGAAGGACCCAATCCAGACAGGCCAGCACGAGCTGCTGATGATCCTGTACACATCCTAGAATATCCTATAGGCGGAACCGTTATAGAAATAAGTCATCCTACGACTACAGACAGTGGTACTGCCAGATTAGTGGCATCTAGAGCCCAACACGGAGCTGTTTTTCATCATACCGCTCCATTCGCACCAGACGTGCATAGATTCATCGAACAAGCTGTCCCTGCTGGTATGGAACAGATAGGAAGTATACCTCCAAAAGAAGTAACAACACGGGCAACGGCTTGGTTCCACCCAAGAGCATGCCTGGGAATGTTATTAGAACCTTGGAACAGAAACCCTGGAGGCGAACACTATAAAGCTTAGTGTAAGTTGACCATGGAGGATTATATCCAAAGGTAGCAATATAATATATACGGGGAGGGCTTAGACGTGATTAGAGCCTTGGGAGACAGAAAGCCTAGAATACATCCAACTGCATTTGTCAGCGAATCGGCATATGTGGTCGGAGATGTAGAAATTGGAGAAGGTTCAAGCATATGGCCAGGTACAATAATTAGAGCTAATGGCCATAAGATCAAGATAGGTAAATTCGTTAATATACAGGACAACTGCGTAATACACTCAGATGCCGATGGTTCATATGGTGATTACACAACAATAGGACACCATGTAATGTGTCACGCAACAACTGTAGGTGAACATTGTTTGGTAGGTAATGGAGCAACAGTCAACGGTCACGCGATAGTCGGTCATCATTCGATTGTCGCTGCTGGCTCTGTAGTTTTAGAAAGAATGAACATAGAACCATATTCTTTCACTGTAGGAGCTCCTGCAGAAGTAAAAAGACAAGTAAATGAGAGACATCTCGAAATGCTTGACAATCTACCTAATGGATATTACAGAAACGGACAGATATTTAGGGAAGCTGGGCTTAACGATCCAGACATAGAGAAGTTCACAGATCCAAACGTGTAGACTAAAGTTTAATATTACAGGGGCTTGTAAGTAACGAAACCAATGCTTACAAAGCCCCTGTAATATTTTATCTTGAAGCAGTGTTAAATAGAAACCTACAGATTGAACAAATGCTTATTGTTTTGAAGCACTCGATATTAATGCTCTAAGTTCCTTAACAGTGGCTTTCTGCCATTCAGGGTATTTACTATTTATCTGATCCCTACGGGCACGCCTGACTGTTTGTTCGTCTTCGCCAGCCATATCCCGCTCTATCTTCTCAGTAATTTCTGCTGTTTCTTTATTAGCTATTGCTGGTCGCTCTATCCAATGACATATATATTCGTGATCAGCAGTATAAAACACAACAGCTGGGATAGATTGATGTTGCCCATCTTTAAGAAATTCGTCCATGATGTCCAGATGAGAATCCCTAGGAAAAACTCTCATATCCATGCCAGAAGCCTCAGCTATTCTAGCAATTACTGGCATACCTCTATAGACATCTGGGCACCAGTCTTCACCTACCACCAGAACCCTAGCAGCTCCCTGAGGATTCTCTACAGTATCTTTAAAAAACTTTACATCTTCTGCCTCCATCGCATTCCCAGCTGTATCGTAATTCAATTGAAACCTATCTTTGTTGACATTTATCTGAGATATGTAGTCGTCGTATTTAATACCTTGTTGGAATCTTTCTGAAGTAACCACACTCTTATCCGCCATCTTATACCCTCCATTAACATTAATTAGTGAACCCTGTGTCTATAGGAATCCCATCTAGACCATAATCACCCTATATAGCAGCCTATTACACCTTCAGGATTAACTTCAACTTTTCCGTCGGGATAGACTACTATAGGTACTATATCCCCAAGTAACCGAGCTTCTTCCATAATGCGTTGATCTAAATCTGCCCTGCGCTCCTCATATTGAACACCTTGCTCATCCCATTTCTCTAAAAGCCTTACGCAACCAACACAACCTTTTATCGTATATACAATCGGAACAGCCGGCATTTGTTGAAACCTCCCTTCGGTACATAGTATATATCCACTCTATACCACGAAGAACCATTAGGTTATATTATCTAATGTGAGTGTTGTCATCTACGCTTAGATTAACTATATGGTACTCCAATACTATACTCTCTACAAACAGATAAAGAGTGGTTGCCTAATGTGATACTAAAGGAATAAATTGTATCCTGTAATTCATATAGCCCATTCCGTCCTAATAAGTTAATCTGTATCGAAACCGAATTTAATATCCGCGTATATTTTCCGTATATTTTCTTGGAGGAGGGATAGACATGTTCACAAAGAAGGATCGAAGAGAGCTTGTGTCTAAACTTGAGGAACATAAGAATTCACTTTTGGAAGTTATCTCAGGTATGAATCATGAAAATGCTGATAAACCATGGAAAGAGGGTGATCGATCACCTAAGGGACAGTTACTGCACTTAGTCGAGGCAGAACACCTATATGTTACCCTGTGGGCCAAGCGTTCCAGGGACGAAGATTCTCCAGATCTATCAATTGCATCAAGTGACTTATCGAATGAAGCTATATCTGGGGAAGACCCACTCAAATCAACTCTCGAGGAGCTAACTATTATGCTATCGGAGCAACGTAGGTCTACTTACAAATTTATCGCTGAGACTTCCGACGATGAAATGGAGCTCCTAGGTATGAACACTCCGTTTGGTAACCTTTCAATACACCAATTTCTGAAGTCCCTCTATAAACATGACCAGATGCATCAAGATGAAATCAATGGCACAGAGTCTTCTTATATTGTAACTAATCAGGACGGTAAGAGACTCTAACTTACAGGGCTATGTAACATGACTAACCAATCTAGCAAGTACAAAGGCGAGAATTTCTCCATTATACGAGATTATTTCGATGCTTTAGATGAATCTCAAAGTTCAGTGGGGGGACCATATAAACGTACAGAACTAGGTCAATTTGTACCTTCCCCTATCATGCATATAAAAGCAGCGTTAGACTATTTGCTAGATAGGAATCTGATAGATCCATTTGCGCCTTTACTCGATGCTGGTTCCGGAGATGGCAGGATTATTGCAATCGCATCTCTATATTATGGAATAACGGCAATAGGAGTAGAATACGATGCAGAATTATTTGAATCTTCAAGAAATCATATTAACCATTTATCTACACTCTGTCAGAGCACTGCCTCTGGCACGATAATACAAGGTGATTTCACAGATGATTTAACCTATAAGATGAATGGCCTGACATTCCAGATGTTCTCAACTGTATTTAACTATATTAACAATGAGAGTTCCATCGCATACAAGATTTCACAAGATTCACCTCCTCATACTAAATTCGTGCTATTAGGTGCATTCCCAATAGAAGAATACAATAGTTTGAACTTAAGACAGAATTTAGAACTGATACGTGAAAAAGATGAAGACGACAGAATATTAGTAGTAGACCGTGCGCTGTCAGCGGAAACCTGGATAGAGCCATTTGGAACCTATTTGCAAGTTTATGAAAATTCAAGATCTTTATAACATGAGGCGTGGACCATGGAAGTAGATTTAGTAGAAGCTCTAACAGGGGATGGTTTCATATTAGATGGTCTTTTCTCTAAACCACTGGATGGCCATAAGGCTTCCTCTTCCATAGATGCGTTTTTACTTGTACATGGAACTTATGGTGATTTTTACACTGCAGGTCTAATACGTTTGGCCAAATATCTGAAGGAATCAGGATTTCCTGTAGCCTCATTCAATACTCGAGCACACGATGTGATATCAAGGTGCAGGAAAGTAGATTCATCTGACATACATGGAACAGCATTCGAAAACCTAAGTGATTGCGTACAGGATCTTGATGCGACTATAGCTTGGCTAACCGCTAAAGGATACAACAATATAGCCTTGTTAGGTGTTAGCATGGGAGCGGTAAAAGTGATCTATTACCAGTCAATTATACATAATGAACACGTCAAGGCCGTGATAGCCGTATCACCTGTCAGACTGTCTAGGTCTTTTTATATGGCATCTGAGGCTGCAAGCTACTACGAAATTTATCATAAACAGGCAACCCTAATGACTCAGATAGGCAAACCTGAAAGCCTAATCAATATCGCGGAAGAAGTGGTTCCTGGTCAAGGAATCTTCAGTGCCGAAGCTTACCTAGATAAATATGGTTCTGAGAAATACAACATAGTTAACTACGCATACAAAATCAAAGATCCTATATTACTAATGTCTGGAACTCTCGAAACACATCCTAGACTAATAGCTTGCACAAAAGACACATACGATACCTTTACCAAGGATAATATTGGAGAACTCATGATCGTGAACGGCGGGGATCATAGCTTGCAAAATATAGGCGATCACCTTCCAAACCTAATATTAGATTGGATAAGCAGAATATAGATGCTCAGGACCTCCATACAAAAGAAACGTTTTGTAGGCATAATTTTGCTGATGCTGATAATATTACCTTTTCTAATTGGGAACAGGTTTGCCAAATTGGATATAGTAGCAGAAGACGTTATAAGTATAAATCAACCGCAAGTTGAGTGCTTCCAAGGATTCTGTATAGAGAAGGATCCAAGTGAGCCATTTCTGTCAAGGTGGTGGGGGTTTTCTATTGAATATCTGAAGCTTGTAACTATAGGGATGGCTTTCGCTTTCTCCTTCGGTGGGTTAACTGAGGGCTTCATATTTCCCAGAGGAGCAGGGATCAATTTATGGTCAGGAGGTACATTCAAAAGGGTGTTAAAGGGATTGGCTATATCCCCTATCCTAAATGTATGTGCAGCATGTGTTGTGCCACCAGCCGTCGGAGCAGCACGTAGAGGAGCCGGTATACCAGCTACCATAGCGATTGTGCAAGGTTCAGCTACTATGAATTTCCTAGCTATGATCATGGTGTTTATAATATTCTCTCCGCTACTCGCATTTAGTAGAGTCATAATAACTATCCTGGCAGCATTTCTACTTGGACCTTTAGTATCCAAATTCTCAAAAGAAGAAGATATATCCATATTAGATGAATTTAGCGAAATAGAAATTACACTGGAGGATCAGGAGTCTAGCTGGTCATCTATACTATCTGAAGGATTTACGGACTCTATCAAAGTCATATACAGTTATATACTGAAACTGGCTCCAATCATGATAATAGCTGGGTTCTTCAGTGGTATTTTTGCACAATTAATCAGTCCAGATACCATCTCAGAATATCTAGGCAATGACCTAAGGGGCATTGCTATAGCAGCAACTTTAGGAGTATTGATCAATGTACCTCTCCTATTTGAGATACCATTGGTTGCTCTATTAATTATGATGGGTGCAGGAGCTGCTCCGGCAGCAGTACTGTTATGGACAGCGGCAGCAGGTGGACCGATAACATTTTGGGGCCTTGCCACTGTAATGTCTAGGAGAGCCATAAGTATATTCGCCACTGGAACTTGGCTATTCGGATTCACTGGTGGTATAGCTGTATGGATCCTTATTACCCTTATACCTGGTATATATACTGGCATAAATCCTGACAAGGCTACTGCGGCACCTGCACTAACTACAGAATCCATGGGAGATGATATCCATTTTGGGAATCCCGACATGATTGTGCGGGGACATACAGTAGAACAACTTATGCCATCCATGACTAGAACCGCAGCCCTGTGGGATGGTATACCAGCCCTGAACAATCCAAGCATGATAAAAACCTCCGAGGTGCACGAACTTTTTAGAGATGATGAGGAAATAATAGGAATAGAGATCAACGGTGACGCAAGGGCTTACCCTAAGGATATACTTAGCAGACATGAGATAGTTAACGATGAAATTGGTGGAGTACCTGTAGCAATAACTTGGTGTCCTCTAATATACATGGGAATAGCTTTCGAGCGTGAGATTGGCGAGGAAGTATTAGACTTCGCAGTAACAGGGTATCTGGTTCTTAATAATCTCATAATGTTTGATAGGAGTACAGAAAGTTGGTGGGTCCAGTTGACTGGAGACTCAATTAAAGGAGATCGTTCCGGGTCCAAACTTAAAAAAATCCCTGCTATTCAAACTACATGGGGCCTATGGAAAGAAATGTACCCTGACACCCTCATTCTGGATGAAAACCTTGGTTTCCAGTTCGACCCTTATGAAAACTACTATAGCAGTGGATGGACAGCGGGTGGTAGAAACAATATAGATGATCGTATGTATAAGAAGGACTATGTGCTGGGGGTTATAGTGGGTGATGCAACAAAAGCATATCCGTTCACAGTGATGGGAGATAACCCAATAGTAAATGACTCTTTAGGATCAGAGAAAATAGTAGTAACATTTGACAAAACAACTAAGACATCTGGTGGTGCATTTAATAGGAAAATTGAAGGAGATATGCTAACATTTGTATATAATCAAAATGGTAATTCATCAATTATAGCAATGTCAGATGTTGAAACTGGATCAAAGTGGAATATATTCACCGGGGAATCTACAAGTGGACCAATGAAAGGTAAACGACTACAAGCAATGGAATACAATGTATCTTTTTGGTTTGCTTGGGCAGACTGGCACCCTTCCAGTGCAATATTTCTTGAATAAAAGCTTGGAAGAATTAGCATATATCTACGATTGCCACTACCTTATTTAACAGGTCACTGAACTACGGCACCCAGGAACTAGGAATGTTTAGTAATTATTTTGTATTGAAACGACTCAGCGTAATTTATTACCGCTGGATTGCTATATTCGGATTCTCCTTAGGCGTTGTTCTCCTGTTATTGCTAATAGGGTATTACTCCATATCAACTTTACATAAATCACAACTTACGACACTGGAATATCAATCCACTTATTCTAACCAGATACACCCAGGAGATCTAATACCAGCAAAATACTGGCATGATCCAAGGTGGGCAGATGTGACCATGCAAGATAGTACTCTCAATGACCTAACTCGAGGCTTCGAACCCATATATATAAGCACATTATCAGATAATATTGGTTTAGCTCCAGTGCCAACCAAGCTTTCTATACCGTCTATAGGGCTCCAGTCTCAAATAAAAGAGTTAGACATACTTACAATAAATGATTCCCGGGCTTGGGAGACACCTAAACACATCGCTGGTCACATACCACATACATCCAGACCTGGAGAGAAAGGAATTCTCTATCTTTTTGGACATTTACATAGCCCAATCAAAGGTGAAGGATCTGTCTTCCGCAACCTGACTCAAATACCCGAACTACTCAAAGATGGCCATACAGTATACTTAACCGTAGAAAATAAATATGGAATATCTTTCCTGTATGATATTACCGACACTACTGTCGTACACGAGGATGATTTCGCAATAAGGGAATCATCAGGATCATCCATTACTTTGGTTGCCTGTGTGCCCAAATATGTGTACGATCACAGACTATTAGTATCCGGAAACTTAATAGGAATTAAACAATAACCAATGATCTCCAGAGAATTTGAACTAACATATCCACATTGGTGAATTTAAGAAATATTAATACTATGCCAATGATCCAAAAAATAAAGAACCTGTCTAGTGATATGCTGACAGCCTTCGAGATTCCAAATTATCGGCTCTTATTTGCAGGAAGAGTAACTTCAAATATGGGTCGCACAATGAGAGTATTCGCGCGTGCCTGGCTAGTGTATGAAATGACAGAATCGCCTTTGCGAATGGGTATCGCTACTTCAGCACTCGCATGGCCTATGCTATTTATGCCATTATTTGGAGGTATTGTTGCAGATAGAGTAGATAGGAAGAAGCTATTATTAGTAACGGAGTCCATATTGGTAGTTCTATGGTCCGTTGTAGCACTACTTATCACTTTGGGATTGTTTGAATGGTGGTATTTCATAATATCAGCTGTTATAAGTGGAGTGATTCAATCATTTGGCAGACCAGGACACCAAGCAATGATAGGCAGTGTTGTTGATTCAAAACGGTTAGGTAATGCTGTTGCATTAGATTCAGTATCAGAGACTTGGCCTCGAATTGTTGCTCCAGCACTAGGCGCAGTGCTGATAGGCGTTATTGGAATAGATGGATTGTTTTGGTTAACTGCCCTTGGGCAATTTGTTACTCTAATTACTATCCTCAATATAAGGTGGGAACCCTCAAAGATAAAGGTGCCCAGCAACATTGGAAATAACATATTCGAAGCCATACAGCACATACGTAAAGAAAATATAATAATGGCCCTAGTAATGCTTGGGTTATTGTCTAGTCTATTTGCTGGTTCTTACAATTTCTTGCTACCAATATTTGCCGATTCGATCTTCAACGTGGGAGAAAACGGTCTAGGAATACTTATGACAGTTGGAGCCCTAGGTGGAGCATTAGGTTCAATAATAGTCGTTGCAGCGAGTAATTCTAGGCGACACAGAGGATTAATATTAGTAATAATTTCAATAATAAAAACTCTCGCATTAATGGCTTTTTCCCAAGCACAAATCTTCCCCATCGCCATACTAGCCATGTTTTTCATGGGCTCTACCCAAGTAATGTTCATGACAATGGTGACAATCGCAATGCAACAACTGGCTCCTGATCATCTAAGAGGTCGCATTATGAGTTTAAGGGTGATATTTATGGGGTTTTCCCCATTTGGAGTCCTTATAATGGGAACAATAGCTGAAATACACGGGGCATCAAACACTGTCCTCATAGGAGCAATTCTATATGGCATAACTTCAATGTTAGTGTTGACGCTTACACCTACATTACGAAAATTCCAATAGCTTCCATTTAAGTTAACAATAGGAACATCTGATTTTGTGTAACTTGACATAGTATTATTTCTCTTACAAAATTCCCATTATAAATATAGAGAGGTCCAATGAAATTGCAGTATGTGAATTCCCTTGACGAAATTTATAATAATGGAAGAAAATTCACCACAGTCAATTAATTACGACATTTTTGTTTTTAACTAAAATATAAACTCTAACTTTTCTAGCTGTTGAGGAGGTCACATGCGAATAGGACTTATATCAGATACCCGTCTTAATAATAGTAATGAAATGCCTGATCAAATCATTAAAGCATTTCAAGGGGTAGATTTAATTCTACATGCTGGTGGTATACAGACTGCAGATGTATTGGATTGGTTAGAAAGAATCGCCCCAGTAAAAGCTGTAGGGAGACTAGAAGGTGGGCAGGCAGAACAACCACAACCGTTCCTGAATGAGCTGGCTGATGATCCACGAGTCAGTACTGTAGATATAATGGATTTAGAAGGTCATAGAGTTGGCATGGTTAACGAATTATTCCTTCCACGGGTTAGGGATGAAATTATGCCTAATGTAATAGAAGGTGAAGGGTTACCAAAAGGACTTGTATCACAGATGGTTGAGGAGCAATTTGAAAGTCAAGTCGATATAGTCGTATTTGGAAGAACTCTCTATGCCCTAATAGAAGAGCATGAAGGAATACTATTTGTAAATCCTGGAAGCCCTACTTTGCCAAAAAACCTTAACCGATTAGGAAATGTTGCTGTTATGGAATTGACACCTGGAAGAAGAGAGGCTCATATAATTGACCTTCGAGAATTGAATTAACTGGACTATAGGAATGAAGTTAATTGCATAGTTGTTTGGCAACATTCACAACCATTGACAATACCTATCTACAGTTGCAAAATACAGTAACTATATTAGGAAACGGAGGTGAGATTTGCCTAAACAATCTCCGGTACCAAATGAGCTGACCCAGCCATTCTGGGACGCTGCAAATGAGGGGCGCCTTGTGATCCAGAGGTGCAACGCCTGTACTGATAGACGTGGTCTGAATGTACTACAGTTCCCTCCTGAACCAGTGTGCACATGGTGTGGGTCCGACAAAGATCTGGTGTGGCACCAGGTAAGCGGTCGTGGATACGTACAAACTTATGGTGTACTTCACGACGCTGCACAAAAGTCGCTCCAGGCAGATCAACCATTAAATATGGCCGTTATAGGGCTAGAAGACGCAGGTCCTCCGGGATGCTTCATGCTCTCGCATCTTAAAGATACTCCCACAGATGAAGTTCCTATAGGAGCATCCGTAGAAGTCGTCTTTGAGACTACCCCGGCCACGGGGCAAAAAGTACCCGAGTGGAGGGTAGTAAGCAACAGGTCAGGTTTCCTACCAGATTAGGTTCAGGACCTATCAGTGACAGCCAAATATGGCTGCCACTAGTAATAAAGAGAGGTGAAAAATGACAACTCAACCGGCACCACAATCGGCTTATAGAAAAAGAGAAGGACTAGGTGTATGGGAGCACAAAGGCAAGGTTGCAGCAGTCGGCATAGGACATTCTGATACAGCTCGACGCTGGGACGGTACTGCTGAGAACAGTATTGGTGCCTTCGCTATAGACGCTCTGCGAAAGGCCATGTCTGACGCAGGAGTTAGCCCGGATCAAGTTGATGGATTGGTTATAGACCCAGGAACCACTACTGGAGCTCACTGGGATGATCAGCCATTACCTTGGGATGTAATTCAATCTTACAATCAAACAGACGATCCGCTAGACGGCATTGCAAAACTAAGCGCCGAATGGTTGATTAAAAACATGCCAGAGCTTACAAATGTTAAGTTCACCAGATACGGCCCTGGATGTATGTCAAATGCTATAGTAGTTGCTGCGCAAGCTGTAGGAGACGGTGAAACACACACATGCTTGGTATTAAAGGGATGGCACAACCTAGCAGGAAGATACTATCAAGGTGGAGCTGCTGCTGAAGAGACCGTAAGTGGTCCTGGTGTATGGGGACAAATGTGGGGTACTCGGGCAGGAACGGTTGACGCATGGACATTTCAAGAGTACCTAACAAGATACAACAAGAGTCATGACGCCATGGCTCCGTTCGTAGTCAACTCAAAAAGAAATGGCCTCCTGTTCCCAGAAGGCTTTTTCTATCAGCATAGACCGGATGCTATAACAGTTGAGGATTACCTAGCTGCTAGATGGATAGTAAAACCACTCAACCTGTTTGACATGGATATACCAATAATGGCTGCAGCCGCCTATCTATTTACGACTCCAGAGAGAGCTAAGGATATGGCACAAACCCCAGTTTACATATTGAATCACTGCACTACTAGGCCTAAATTCGGATTAGCTCAAGGCTTGGATAACGCCCAGGCTTCTACCGATGCAACTGGTAGGAAATTGTATGACGGTTCAGGCCTTACACCGGCTGAACTAGACTTAGAGAATATGTACGACGGATTCACAACTTTCCACCCCTATTTCGTAGAAGGATTACGATTCAGAGGAATGGGCAGGGGTGATTTCCTAGATTTCGTACAAGGTGATATTTCCCTTGAAGGCCCTAATCCAATCTCTATTAGCGGAGGTAACTCCGGTAGTGGTAGGACACGTTTCTGGATGCATACAGACTCAATTCAGCAATTACAGGGACGTGCAGGTGCTCGACAGGCACATCTGAAGAACGGCCGTCCTGAAACTGCTATTTCAGGTGGTCCTATGCCTCAGGGTGGAGACTTTACAGTCTGGAGCACTAGCCCATAAGTCTACCAACCAAATCACTAGGATTAAAGAAAGGGGCTCGCATGATTATGCGAGCCCCTTTCTTATGCGAACAAGATTAAGACAGTAATCCAAATAGCCAAGATTGAACCGTAAAAACGTTGACACCAAGTCATACACTGACGTAACATCAGCCTTAGTCTAAATTTGGCCATGGAGGTGAGATTTGCCTAAACAATCTCCGGTACCAGATGAAGTAACCAAGCCGTTTTGGGATGCTTGTAATGAGGGTCGCTTGATAATGCAAACGTGCAAAACTTGCGACAGAATGCAATTCCCACCAGAAGCCGCTTGTGTACAATGTGGCTCAGGCGACAACTTTGAATGGAAAGAAGTAAATGGGAAAGGCAAGGTACACGGATTCTGTACCATGTACGACTCCAGAATAAAACTTCTTCAGGAGAATCAACCATTCAACATCGTAGTCATAGAGTTAGATGATAATCCTGAAATCAAGATGCTCAGCCATCTCCCAGGTACCCCACCTGAGGATGTACCGATAGGTTCCGCTGTGCAGCTTGAATTCGAAGATACGGCTGGCACCTCACAAAAGGTTCCAGAATGGCGCATTGTAAGTTAGATAAAACTAATTTTTATAGTCAACCATATTTATGGAGGTGAACAAATTGGCACCAACAGGTTGGTTTCCGACAGAAAGATATCGAAGTAAAGAAGGATTGGGCGTATGGGAACATAGAGGCAAGGTTGCTGCAACAGGATTCGGACAAGCTCCTATAGCCCGACGATGGGATGAAAGCCTAGAGACTAGCCTAGGTGCTTTGACAATAGATGCAGTCGAAAAAGCACTTGCAGACTCCGGACTAAGAAGGGATCAAATAGATGGAGTGGTGTCCTGCCCCCAAGGCATGGGCGACTCATGGGGACCAATACGCCCCTTCTTTGACGCTCCATACGATAGTGAAGATGGTCTAAGTGGTGTAAGTGCAGACTGGATAGTCAAAAACATGGGCCTAGACAATGTTAAGGTTACATATCATGCTCCGGGCTGTATGTCTACCGCATTGGTAGCCGGATCTCAGGTAGTAGGAGATGGTGAAGCAAAAAATGTTCTGGTTATACGCGGAACTGGTAACATGCCAGGGCGTTACCATCAGACACCTGGGGACACCGCAAGTGGTGGCCAACAGTTTACAAACCCATGGGGATGGCAATTGATACCTCAGATAGCTTTCGGCTTCGACCAATACTGCAGAAAGTACGGCAGTAACCATGATAAGATGGCTCCTTATGTACTAAACAATCGAAGGAACGGTGCAAGACAACCACTAGGATACTACTATCAGCACAGACCCGATGATCTGGACCTAACAGTAGAGGATTATCTCGCTGCTAGATGGATATGCAAGCCAATGAATATATATGATTGTGACTTGCCAATACAAACTGCCTCTGCATTCATATTCAGTACTGCTGAAATAGCAAAAGACTTGAAACAGAAACCCGTATACGTTCTCAATCACGTAACTCAGAGAGGAGTAGTGCGGAGTAGCGTAGAAACCTTAGCAGAAACTGAGGAATTCTCCGCAAGCATTGCAAGGAAATCTTACGAAGGATCTGGCCTTACAGCATCCGACGTAGACATATTTAATCCATACGACGGATTTACCTTATTTACTCAATATTTCCTAGAAGGATTCCAATGGCACGGAGTAAAATTAGGTGAAGCACACGACTTCTACGCTGGAGACATAAGAGTAGAAGGTCCTCACCCATTCAATTCAAGTGGGTGTAATAATGGAAATGGACGAACACGTTGGTGGGGATATATAGATTGCATGGAACAGCTACGAGGGCAAGCTGGCACTAGACAAGTAACTGTAAAGAATGGCCGACCAGAAACCGGCATCGCCGGAGCATTCACTCCTGGACATTCTGACTGGATGATATACGGCACGAGCCCTGACTAAATATCTTCGTATAGGTCATATAAAAAGCCTGCCTGGTTAAACCAGGCAGGCTTTTTATATGACCTATACATTTTCTGGGACCAGCATTAGACTTAAGTAATTTACTATAAAGTGCTATTTATCTTTCAAGTGCATTTTTGACCAGCAAAGTTGTATGAATGTGATATTCCTAATAATGGCTAGATTTGCCGTATAAAACTCTTTTAGATTTCTTTTCTGTTGACTCAGCACCAACTTGACAAATATTTGACACTTCAACATAATGCACTCAGCTATATACAGGCGAATAGGAGGTGAGCATTGCCTAAACAGTCTCCGGTTCCCGACGAATTGACCAAGCCATTCTGGGATGGATGTAATGAGGGACGTCTTGTGTTACAAAATTGCAAATCATGCAATCTATTTAATTTCCCAGCCAAAACAGCATGCACTAGATGTGGCTCAGGTGATAATTTTGAATGGCGTGAAGTAAAAGGCCTAGGAAAAATAACTGGGTATGGAGTTGTAAACGACTCGAGAATCAGACAACTGCAAGAGCAACAGCCATTTAACCTTGCAGTGATTTCTCTGTACGAAGATCCGGAAATACTGTTCTACTCTCACTTACCTGGTCTTCCAGCTAATGAAGTTCCAATTGGAGCTGATGTTGAGGTATTTTTTGAGGATACCCCAGCAACAGGACAGAAAGTTCCTGAATGGCGACTCAGGTAATCACACATTCACAAAAGAGAGGTATGAAATATGACAACTGGACAAACTCCACGAGTCCCTCAGGAGTGGTTTAGAAAATTAGAGGGATTGGGAGAATGGGAAGGTAAAGGTAAAGTAGTAGCTGTAGGAGTAGGTCACTCTCCGACGGCTAGGCGCTGGGACGGAGCTCCTGAAACAAGCATCGGGGCCCTAGCAATAGACTCTCTCAGGAGAGCAGCTGAGGACGCAGGTGTTCCACTAGATCAGGTAGATGGTCTAGTAATGGATCCCACAACTACCACGGGTGCTTTCTGGCCAGAGGACAGGCCAATTCCTGAAGATTTTCTGGCTGCATTCAAACCAGGGTTAAATCGCATGGATGGCATAAACTCCTTGAGCACAGAATGGATACTAAACAACTTTCCAGAGTTATCTAATGTACAATTTACAATGTACGCTTCTACATGTATGTCACAAGCCATATGTGTAGCTGCAGAAGCAGTATCTCGTGGGCTAACCAAAAACTGTCTAGTCCTAAAAGCATGGGACAACTTGGAAGGAAGATACGGGCAAGGAGGAGCAGCAGCACAAGATACAGTATCTGGACGTGATATAGCTTCCCTCTGGGGAGCCGTAGGTCCTTATTATCCAGCTTACTGGTTTAACCAGTATCTACACAAGTACGGAGGGTCTCATGACCAGATGGCTCCTTTCGTTGTAAACTCAAAGGCTAATGGGTTACTCTTCCCTGAGGGTTTCTGGGCACAAAACAGACCAGAGCCTCTGACAGTTGAAGACTACTTATCCGCAAGGTGGATAATACAACCTGTGAACCTATATGACTGTGATATCCCTATAATGTCTTCGGCTGCTTACTTGTTCACAACTCCGGAAAGAGCCAAAGACATGAAGCAGAAACCTGTATATATCATGAGCCACACACAGGCTAACACTAAACACCGTGGTGTTGAACAAACACTCGAGGAATGTGAAGAGTCTGCCACAAGGATAGCTCATATCTTGTATGAAGGTGCAGGCATAACAGCCAGTGACCTATCATTCGAAAATATGTACGATGGCTACACCCTGTTCCATCACCTTATGTTAGAGGGCTTGAAGTATCGCGGTGTACAGAGAGGTGAGGGACTAGATTTCTACCAGACTGACATAAGCATATCTGGACCCAATCCAGTATCTCCAAGTGGTGGAAATGCTGGTAGCGGTCGCACCCGCTTCTGGATGCATACGGACTGTATACAGCAAATACAAGGACGTGCTGGAGCAAGACAGATAGCAAATGCCGCTGAAGTTGGTGTATCTGGTGGTCCACATCCTAGAGGTGGCGACTTCATGACTTGGGGTGCTAGCGTAAACTAGTACTCCCGAGATAGAAATGTAACTTATAATATCAGGCTCCTCATTCTCGGATGGGGGGCCTGATTGGTTTTAGTTCATAGATTTGCTAGTAAAGTGTAGAAACAATTTGTATCTAAATTAGAATACAGTTACTATGTTAACTTACATATTCTTGAATGGTATAATCATAGATGTATTACCCATCATTAGAAGAAATAAAAACATTATCTAAACAAGGCAACATAATCCCTATTTACAGGGAAATAAGTGCAGACATGGAAACTCCTGTATCTGCCTATCTGAAGGTTGCAAACAGACCTTACTCTTTTCTCTTCGAAAGCGTAGAAGGAGGCGAAAGGCTGGCTAGATACAGCTTTATAGGGACTGAACCATTCGATATTATAAAAACTGGAATCAATCAGCCCGGCGATGAAATAGACCCATTGGTTGCAATAGAGCAACAATTAAACAAATATAAGCTAGTAAATATATCTGGTCTACCACGCTTCCATGGTGGAGCTGTAGGTTATATAGCTTACGATGCTGTTCGTTATTATGAACCCATACCACCCCCACAAAGAGATACGCTTGGGCTACCTGAAGCTATTTTCCTCTTGGTTGACACATTATTGGTATTTGACCACCTGCGGCACACAATTAAGGTCGTTAGCCATGTACACATTGGAGAAGGCAACATAGAAGATTCCTATAAATCCGCCACAGAACGCATAGATAGACTAGTTGAGAGACTTGATAAACCTGTCCCTAAAACCGCGCATGCCATTCTAAACAGCAGGGATACTAACAAAAAAGAAATATCATCTAACTTTACACAAGATGAATATCATTCTATGGTAAAAAGAATTAAAGAATATATCTTTGCTGGAGACATAATACAGGCAGTCCCTTCACAGCGCCTATCTAGGCCAACCATAGCGTCTCCATTCAATATTTACAGGACACTAAGAACTCTAAATCCGTCTCCGTATATGTATTATCTAGACTTAGATGATTTCCATATAGTTGGAGCCTCCCCAGAGCTTCTAGTGAGAGTTGAAGATGGGGTAGTTTACAATTTCCCACTTGCAGGTACTCGAAAGCGCGGCAACACACCTGAAGAAGATATGGCTTTGGAACATGAGCTGAAAAATAATGAAAAAGAACGTGCTGAGCACATTATGTTAGTTGATTTAGGTCGTAATGATGTAGGCAGAGTAGCAAAACCTGGTTCCGTAGAAGTTACAGATCTTATGCGTATAGTTAAATATTCTCATGTAATGCACTTAGAATCTGAGATAAGGGGAGAACTTAGGCAAGATCGAACTATATATGATGCTCTCAGATCATGCCTACCTGCAGGAACATTATCTGGGGCCCCTAAGGTCAGAGCTATGCAAATCATTTCTGAAGAAGAAGGAGAACGAAGAGGACCATATGGAGGAGCGGTAGGATATTTTGGATTCTCCGGAAATATGGATACTGCTATCACCATAAGAACTATGGTTATAAAAGACAACATTGCCTACATACAGGCAGGCGGCGGGATAGTAGCAGATAGCGACCCAGAGATGGAATACCAAGAAACTCTTCAAAAAGCTCAGGCCCTATTACGTTCATTAGATGAGGCTGAAGCCATATGATACTGCTAATAGACAATTATGACAGTTTTACATATAACCTATATCAATATCTATGCGAGTTAGGTGCAGATGTCAGTGTAGTGAGGAATGATCAGATAACCATTGAAGATATAGAGTTGATGGGACCTGAAAAAATAGTTATATCTCCCGGTCCATGTACACCAGACAAAGCTGGCATATCAAACGAAACTATAAGACATTTTGGTAATAGGATACCTTTGTTAGGAGTTTGCCTTGGACACCAATGCATTGGCCAATCTTACGGAGGAATTGTAGATAGAGCTGGTGAAATAGTACACGGAAAAACTTCTTCCATACACCATGACAACAAAGGAGTTTTCAAAGGTTTACCTAATCCATTTGAAGCAATCAGGTATCACTCATTAGCGATATATAAATCTAACTTCCCACAAGATCTAGAAATTAGTGCTTGGACAGACAACGGATTAATCATGGGCGTTAGGCATAAAGTACACCCAGTAGAAGGTGTACAGTTTCATCCGGAATCTATATTAACTCAGGTCGGCAAAGATCTACTCAGTAATTTTCTGGATCCATCATTCCCACAAAGGCTAATTTGAGATACAAGAATTATCCAAATGGTTATAACTCGCAATCTATCCTCTGAAGAAATTCGCTATAGGAGATTTTCCATGATACAAGAATCAATAAATGAACTAGTATTCGGAAATGATTTATCAAAGGCCACCGCGGCTCAAGTAATGGATGAAATAATGACAGGAGAGGCAACCCCTGCCCAGTTTGGAGCATTTGTAACTGCTTTACGCATTAAAGGAGAAACAGTAGAAGAAATAGCAGGAATGGCAGAAGTAATGCGAGAAAAGGCTTTACGTGTAGAGTCTGATGGCAATTTGATTGATACATGTGGAACAGGTGGCGATGGATCTAACACCATCAACATATCTACCATATCCGCATTTGTGGTATCTGGAGCAGGACTTAAAGTAGCGAAACATGGCAATAGGGCTATAACAAGTTCTTGTGGTAGTGCAGATTTATTAGAAGCTGCTGGTATCAAAATAGAACTTGGAGCTGAATCTGTATCAAAATGCATAGAGGAAATAGGTATAGGTTTCATGTTCGCTCCAATATTTCATCCAGCAATGAGACATGCCGCAGGTCCAAGAAGAGAAATAGGTATACGAAGTGTATTCAATATTCTAGGCCCGCTCACGAACCCAGCAAGAGCAACCACGCAACTACTTGGAATAGCTGATCCGGGCCTAGGAAATAAAATGGCTGGTGTACTGCAATCCTTGGGTTGTCAACAAGCCCTAGTTGTTCACGGACACAATGGTATGGATGAAATCTCTATATCATCTCCCAGCACTGTGTGGGAACTAAAACACGGAGAAATTAATTCTTACATAATATCACCAGAAGACTACGGTATACGCATACATCCAGAAGCATCTATAAAAAGTTACAGCCTTGAGGAAAATATAAGAGCCTTGAGAAAAGTACTTGCAGGTGAATCAGGAGCAGAAAGAGATGTAATATTGATGAACGCTTCAGCTGCTCTTTTAGCAGGAAATATTGTAGATTCTATAAGCGAAGGAATAACCTTGGCTTCCGATTCTATAGATACTGGTGCCGCTAAAGCCAAGTTTGATGATCTAGTACGGCTTAGCAATGAATTGGCATAGGTTTTAAATACACTATAGGCGAAGAAATAACATGCCAAATATATTAGATGAAATAATTATCTCTAAACTCAGAGACTTGGAGATAACAAAAAATGTGAAACCACTAAAAGATCTTGAATCAGAAATAAACCGCATGCCAACCCCGCTCAATCTATCTGGTTCCCTAATGGGAAGTAATATACGTCTAATAGCTGAATCAAAGAAAGCTTCTCCTTCAAAAGGTTTACTTAGTGCTAATTACGATCCGATTTCTATATCTTCCCGATACGCTGATAACGGGGTAGCAGCTATATCTGTCTTGACAGAGACAAATTATTTCCAAGGAACACTTCAGCACATGAAGATGATATCAGAAAATGTTAGGGATAAAGGTGTACCAGTTCTAAGGAAGGACTTTATAGTTGATCCTTATCAGGTATATGAAGCCCGAGCCTACAGTGCAGATGCTATATTGCTAATAGTATCCCTGCTTACTCCAGATAAACTAAAAAACCTACTATCTGTATGCAGCAAGGTCTGGATACAAGCTTTGGTTGAAGTACATGATGAAATTGAACTAGGTATTGCAATAGACTCTGGAGCAGAAATAATTGGCATAAATAACAGAGATCTGAAAACTTTTCATACAGACATCAGCATTACCGAAACATTAGCACCTCTTATTCCTAAGGGCAAGATTATCGTCAGCGAAAGCGGTATACACACGAGAGAAGACATCATACGGATACAAAAAGCTGGAGCTAACGCAGCTCTCATAGGCGAGGCACTGATGGTATCAGATGATCCTAGCAAGAAAATTAAAGAACTTTTATATGGATAGTTATTAGTCTAAAACCAAATGGTATACAGGTATGACAAAAATCAAAATATGCGGGCTCAAAAATATCGAGGATGCACTAGAATCTGCTAATTATGGAGCTGATTTCTTAGGCATAGTATTCGTACCTTCCAGCAAAAGATGTTTAGACCCAAAAGATGCAAGGAACTTGATAGAAGGTTTTAAGAAATCTTGGGCAAATGAGACACACCCAAAATGGGTAGGTGTCTTCCAAGATCAAGAAATTAAAGATGTAAACAACATATTGTATGATTGCAACCTAGATATAGCTCAATTATCTGGCATAGAAACCACCAACTATTGTAATGATATTGTAAGGCCAGTCTTCAAGGTAACTCATATATCCAATGAGTACGCTTCAGACGATCAGCTATACACTGCAAAATCGAAAGTATCAATTATAGAATCTAATGGCCATACACCAATGTTAGACACGTCTCTGGATGGTATCAAGGGTGGTACAGGGGTGATTTTTGATTGGGATATTGCAGAAGAACTTGCAAAAAGCCATCAACTACTGATTGCAGGTGGCCTTACTCCTGATAACGTTAGTGCTGCAATTTACAAGATTAAACCATGGGGGGTTGACGTATCAAGTGGCGTGGAAAAAAACGGAGAGAAAGACAGACTCATGATATCGCGTTTTATTAACAATGTAAAAATCATGGATAAATCAAAAAGCTAAATCAAAGCATTATCAAAACAATACCCCCTCATATATTACCTGTAAAGGACAATCATGACAGAACAAAATTACAAAATACCAGATTCATTAGGACACTTCGGAGAATATGGCGGCCGTTTTGTACCAGAGACTTTAATGTCAGCGTTGGAAGAGTTGGATTACCATTACAACTTAGCAAAAAATGATGCGACTTTCCAATCTACGCTATCGCATTACCTGCATAATTACGCAGGAAGACGAACCCCTCTATATTTTGCCGAAAACTTAACACATCAGCTAGGTGGTGCACGTATATATCTAAAGAGAGAAGATATCTTGCATACAGGGGCTCATAAAATAAACAATGCACTAGGTCAAGTACTGCTAGCCAAAAAAATGGGAAAGAGAAGAATCATAGCTGAAACAGGTGCCGGACAACACGGGGTTGCTACAGCAACAGCATGTGCAGTCATGGGACTTAACTGCATTGTTTATATGGGAGAAGAAGATATACGAAGACAATCTATTAACGTATACAAAATGAAATTATTAGGAGCGGAAGTAATCTCGGTGACATCAGGCAGCAAAACATTAAAAGATGCTATAAACGAAGCAATGAGAGATTGGGTGACTAATGTCGAAAATACTCATTACATAATAGGTAGTGTAGTAGGAGCACATCCATACCCAATGATGGTTAGAGATTTTCAATCTGTCATAGGTATAGAGGCAAGAGAACAAATCTTAGCAATTGAAGGCAGGTTACCAAATTATGCCATTGCTTGTGTAGGTGGTGGTAGTAACGCCATGGGATTATTCTACCCTTTCTATGATGATACTGATGTAGAATTCATAGGAGTAGAAGCAGCAGGCAACGGAATTACATCTGGCAAACACGCTGCAACACTTGTTGCTGGTAAACCAGGAGTTCTTCATGGATCAATGTCTTATCTATTGCAGGACAAAAATGGCCAAGTACTTGAAACACATAGCATATCGGCCGGATTAGACTATCCAGGGGTTGGCCCTGAACACAGTTATTTCAAAGATATAAAAAGAGCGACATATGTAGCAGTTACTGACACACAGGCTTTAGAAGGATTCCACACGCTATCAAGAACTGAAGGTATAATACCAGCACTAGAGCCATCACACGCTGTATTCCATGTACTACAATTGGCACAAACACTGCCTAAAGATCAAATTATACTTATGTGTTTGAGTGGCCGAGGTGACAAAGACGTTCATACTGTATTTGAGTATCAAGATGGAATAGCCTGATAATATAAATAGGTTCCTAATAATGCACAATCAACAAATAAAAATCTATATACCAGCCACTACAGCAAATCTAGGCCCTGGCTTCGACTGCTTAGGAATGGCATTAGATATATGGAACGAAATAGATGTTTCTCTTTCAAATGAATTGGACATAAGCGTTATTGGAGAAGGAGCAGGTTCTATAAAACTGGACGAGAGCAATCTAGTATACACGGCTGCACAAACGGTATTTGAAGAAATAGGAAGATCTATACCTCCGCTCTCTATAAAATGTTTTAATCGCATACCACTTGCTCGAGGATTAGGCAGTAGTGCAGCTGCCATAGTGGGTGGTTTACTTGCAGCTAATTCTCTTTCCGGTGATCAACTTTCAGAGCACCAACTCTTAAACATCGCATCACATATAGAGGGACATGGAGATAATGTTGCCCCTGCACTACTCGGTGGCTGTAGAATAGTCGTACAATCTGAAGATAAAATCTTAACTTCATCTATCCATATCCCAGAAGAGCTAATGGCTGTAGTATTTATCCCTAACATGCAAATGCCTACAAAGGAAGCTCGAGATATTCTAGATAAAACTATACCTATAGAAGATGTTATATTCAACCTCAGTAGAGTATCCCTTCTAATAAACTCATTAAGTACAGGCCAGATGGATGACCTCATGGTCGCTACGGAAGACCGGATCCACCAACCAAAGAGATCAAAGATATTCCCAGCTATGAAATATGTATTTCGTGCAGCACAAAACGCAGGAGCACTTGGAGTCTTCTTATCCGGCGGTGGGTCAAGCATTATGGCTTTAGCTAATAGTAGATTCATGACTATAGGTTACGAGATGCTGGACGCTGCAGACAAAATCGGTATCCCTGGAGAAATAAAAGTAATCAATCCAACACCTCTTGGAGCTCAAATAAAGAGAATAGGCCCTTAACAAGAATGAACCTTATAGTACAAAAATATGGTGGATCATCCCTATCAAACGCTCATCGCATTAAGAGAGTAGCCAATATTATTACAAAATCCAAGGATAAAGGTAATAACATAGTAGTAGTTGTTTCTGCAATGGGTGATACTACAGATGACCTAATCAATCTAGCCCACACTGTAACCATAACACCAGATGATCGTGAATTAGCACTCCTAATGTCTACTGGAGAGATAGTCTCCTGCACATTATTAACTATGGCTATACGGTCATTAGGATATAAAGCTATAAGTTTAAGTGGAGGACAAGCAGGGATAATGACAGATGGAGAGTATAACCATGCTAGAATATTGGATATAGACCCCGAGAGAATTACTAAGGAATTAAATTCTGATAATATAGTGATAGTAGCGGGTTTCCAAGGTACTAACAACAAGATGGACATAACCACGCTTGGACGCGGAGGGTCTGATACAACTGCAGTAGCTTTAGCTGCAAAACTTAAAGCAAATATTTGCGAAATATACACGGATGTGGAAGGTATATATACTGCGGATCCAAGAATTGTTCCTAATGCAAGGAAAATACCTAATATAGCTTATGCAGAAATGCTAGAATTAGCTAGTTATGGTGCCAAAATGCACCCACGCTCTATTGAACTTGGAGCATTGTATAATGTACCAATATTAGTAGCATCCAGCTTCACTGAGTCGTCTGGGACTCTTATCAATTGGGGTGATAATGTGGAATTAGTAAACAGAGTAACTGGGATAGCACATGATAGAAACGTAGCGAAAATAACAGTATCAGGGATACCTGATACGCCAGGTATAGCTGCTGCTCTGTTCGAACCTCTCTCAGAAAAAGCTATCAGTGTAGACACAATAGTACAAAATTCTGGCATAGACAACATTGCAGACTTGACATTCACTGTAGATAGAAACGACCTATCTGCAGCGATGAGTATCATACGACCGGTAACTGAAAACATGGGTGCGCGTAGTTGTGAAAGTGATTCTACCTTATCAAAGGTCAGTATTGTTGGAACTGGCATGCAAAATCATCCAGGCTATGCTTCCCTAATGTTTAAATCACTATATGAGGCAAATGTAAACATAGAAATGATAACCACATCAGAAATACGCATAACATGTATAATATCTGAATACAGCGTAGAATCTGCTGTTCTTGCACTGCATAATGCGTTTCACCTAGAACAAGTGGATTAAGAATTTTTACTTATAGGCCGAACCTATTGAATGAACCATTTCTATCAATCGTAATACCAGCGTACAACGAAAAACTGCGCATATCACAAACTCTAATAGCAATAACAAGCTACCTTGGAACAAAACCTTATTCATGGGATGTCATAGTTGCAAATGACGGCAGTACAGATAATACAGCAGAGATTGTCGAATACGCTGCATCCAATCAACCTAATGTACACCTTCTGAACCTAGAACATGGCGGTAAAGGATGGGCTGTAAAAAATGGCATGCTGGCATCTACTGGGAAATATAGATTCCTAGTAGATGCAGATCTATCTATGCCGGTAGAGCAAATAGACAAGTTCTTGCCATATTTTGATGAAGGCTATGACATTGTAATAGGATCTAGGGAGGTGCCTGGAGCACGCAGATTTAAAGAACCATCCAGAAGACATATACAAGGCAGGGTGTTTAATTCATTAGTACGCTTATTGGCTATCAATGGTATCTCAGATACTCAGTGCGGTTTCAAATGTTTCACTGCAGTAGCAGCACAGAAATTATTTTCAAGGCAAAGATCCAAAGGATTCATATTCGATGTGGAGGTCCTATTACTAGCACAGATGTTTGGCATGCTAATCAAAGAGATACCTATAGATTGGTATTACAAAGATGGCAGTAAGGTTCGTCCGATAATAGACAGCTTGTTAATGCTTAAAGATATACTATTAGTAAAATGGCATGCCCTATATAATAGAAATGACAGGAATTCTACTGAGTAATCTCGGCGAGACCAATTGTTAATGTATAAGGCGCACTTTCAGCATTGGATTATCTAATATGAATGCAATAGTGATTATCCCTACATACAATGAGGCAGAGAATATACATAGACTCGTTTCATCTTTATTGTCACTAAATATCCCATACCTATCACTATTAATAGTGGATGATAATTCTCCAGATGGAACGGGGACATTAGCAGAATCACTCGCGAAAAAGCACGATGGCCTCGTTAGAGTCATTCATAGAAAAAGCAAACTAGGACTTGGGACCGCCTATATAGAAGGATTCCAACAAGCTATTAAGCTTGGAGCTGATGTCGTAGTAGAAATGGATGCTGACTTTTCCCACAACCCAAAGTATATTCCTATAATGCTAGAGCAAATCTTAGAGTACGATATTGTAGTAGCATCAAGATACACATCTGGAGGACAAGCCGATACGAATTGGGGAATCCTTAGAATACTACTGAGTAGGTTAGGTAATATTTATGCCTCTTTGATTACAGGGGTAAAAGTAAAAGATTCCACCTCTGGATTCAAAGCAATACGAACATCTGTAATAGAATCCTTGCATTTTGACTCATTCACATGCAATGGCTTTGCATTTCAGGTAGAAATGGCATATAAATGTGAAAGGAAAGGCTTCAGAATATTAGAAATACCAATAATGTTCACAGACCGAGAAAATGGTTCATCGAAGATTAATTCTAAGATAATAATCGAAGCTTTAATCAAAATACCGTTGATGCGCTGGAGGCACTCGTGATTATTAATCGGGAAATACTCCAATAATTACTGAAGCTGATAATGATTATACGTTGTAGTTTCACACCTAGATAATTTATTATAGTATTATATAGCTATGGATTTTTCACGCCGTATTTACCCACTTGATACAAGGCAGCTAACAGAAGAACAGTTGGCTGTAGTCTTTGCTATGACATCGCGTAATCCTAATCCTTTTGATGAAATAGCTAAAATAGTGACTGAGGACAAAGCTGCAGATTTCCATGAAAGATGGGTCTTAAATTATGGTCATGCTTCCGTTGCAGAACATGCCATAATACACATGGCAGTAGAAAACATATCACGCATAGCATGCGATACCTTAGAGGATAACCGGCTAGCATCCTATACAGAGAAATCATCGAGATATCAAATATTGGATCAAGGTTGCTATCATACTCCTTCAGAATTAGACAATCACCCACTTAAGACATCCTACTCTGCTGCATGTGATTCTCTATTCACTTCATATGAACAAACACTAGCGTCTCTACAAAATTATATCGGTACTACCACACCAAAGAGAGAAAATGAAAAAGATCAATCTTACAGGCTCCGATTGAGAAGAGAAGCTATAGATACCTGCAGATTCCTACTTCCTGCTGCAACCCTAACCAATGTTGGTGTCACAATGAACGCTCGTTCCTGGGAACATGCAATACTTAAACTTCTTTCCTCTCAAATATCAGAGGAACGAGAGATAGGGGACATTATAAAAGCCCAAGGTCAATCTATTACACCTACACTTATAAAATATGCAGACCAAAACGAATATCTAATGTCCGCCAGAAATGATTTATCTTCCTTGATTGCAGACGAAGACACACCATTAGTAAATTATGGGGACGTTCACGCAAAATTAATACATTATGATCCAGAGGCAGAAACAAAGCTTGTTACTAGCTTGCTTTATAGTACTTCATACAGCACTTACGAAGAGATATGGGAAAGAGTTTGTGCAATGGATAACCAATCTAGAAAACAAGTAATATCAGCAGCATTGGAAAGGCTTGGACCACATGATATACCTCTTAGAGAACTTGAAATGATTGAATATACTTTCGAACTCGTTATGGACTACGGAGCCTATAGGGAATTTAAGCGTCATCGTATGCAAACATATTTATCTCAAAAAACCAACGTAGACATAGGTTATTTCATGCCCCAAATAATATCAGACGCGGGTCTAGAACAATCGTTCCACGATGCGATGAATATCTCAAAAGATGTTTTCCACGAACTTCGAGCCGAATTGCCTAATGTAGCTGATTATGTAATAACACATGCTCACATGCGTAGAGTACTCTGCAAAATAAACCTCAGAGAATGCTATCATCTCTTTAAACTGAGAACTCAACCTACTGCACATTTCACAATTAGGCGTGTAATAAACCAAGCAATGGAGTTGGCCCAAGAATGCCACCCATTGCTCTTTAGCTTCTTAAAATTAAGATCTTCTCATTAATATAAAGAGGACAAGTGAATTAATTGCCTTACGCATCAGCAAATGGGCTCAATCTATATTACGAGATGACCAATAAAGATATCCCTCATAACATCTTGTTAATTCCTGGGCTTGGAGGAGACCATAGAAACTGGCATAAATTAATACCTCACATAAATCACAACCACAATATAATTACATTCGATAATCGCGACTCTTGTTTCAGCGACAGGGCGCATTATGACTACTCTATTAAAGACATGGCTCAAGATGTTGCAGAGTTATTAAAGTCTTTAGACATCCACAAAACACACGTAGTTGGATATTCAATGGGTGGAGCAATAGCTCAGGAAATGGCCATATCATTTCCATACTTAGTGGACCACTTAATCCTACTTGCAACCTATACTTCAGGAGACCCTCGTGGAGATGCAATATTTAGAACCTTCGCCTCAATAAAAGCTAAGGTTTCCGAAGAAGAATTCCTCAGACTTATACTACCATGGTCATTTAGCATCAAGGATTTTGAAGTGCCTGGGTTTATTGAAGAAGTCATATACGAAGTTTCGAAAGATCAATTTAGACAAGAACCCACTGCATACGAACGCCAAATGAAGGCCACAATATCATTCCAGTCAAGGGGGAGACTAAACAACATATCATCTCCAACTCTACTAATATTTGGAGATGAAGATATACTGACACCAATGAGATTCGCAAGAGAACTTGTAAGTGATATAAATGGATCACGATTGATAATAATCCAGAATGCAGGACATGGTTTATTGATTACTAGACCAAAAGAGATGGCCTTGGCTATCAATTCATTCCTGCGGTAATCATGATGTCTGTATCCCGTCTTTGTCCAATATACGTTGAATTAAATGTACGGACGGTATTAGAATACATACACCAAATACTAAGCCACAAAACATTCTAGTCTGGTTACATAATTGCCAAAGCTAACTTACGGTTTTCTAAATACTTTCCAATCCTTAAGTCATCCAACTTACAAGAAACTGTGGGTCACAGCATGTCTATTATATGTATCAAGAATGATAGAGATGGTCTCACTATCTTGGCTGGTCTTGGAACTGACTGACTCCCCTTCCAAAGTAGCATTTGTAGGAATCGCCCGCATGTTACCAATGGCAATTCTCGGTTTGGTAGCAGGAACTATATCTGACAGGATATCAAAGATGCGGATCCTAAAATATGTCCAGTCAGTCAATACATTAGTTGCATTATTTATATTAATACTAATCCACCTTGATGTTATATCTTACTGGCATGCTTATATAAGTATCTTTATCACAGGTTGTGGATGGGTTCTGGATTTCACCGCAAGACGCGCTCTATATCCTAATTTATTTTCCGGTCACCTACTAATAAACGCTATCTCTCTAGATACAGCCTCTTTGACAGGCAGCATGATGGTAGGCTCTATATTGGGTGGTGTTGCAATAACCCTTGGGGGGTTTTCCGCTGCCTACACTATAATAACAGTCATGTATCTTATAGCATTATTATTGATAGTTAATATATCTAAGTATCATACCGAAAACACTCCTTACGATAAAAGTAAACTATTAGAAACCATTAAGGAGTATATAGAAACTATAAAATCTAATAGGACAATTAGAGCAACTTTCCTAGTTACTGTTGTATTGAATTTCTTTGGCTTCCCATACATGCTTATGGTCCCAGTAATAGCAAGAGATTTCCTAGGAGTTGAAGAATTTCTATTTGGTTTACTGCTCTCTGCTGCTGGCATGGGGGCATTATTAGGTTCACTTGTTATAGCATCTATAAACGTAAATCGCAAAGGTCTTGTATATGTATTTGGCTCTGTATTGATGTTATTCGCGTTATTTTTATTCTCTATCTCTACTTCTTACACAACGTCTTTGCTCTTACTTTTCCTAGCTGGTATAGGAACTTCTGGTTTTGGCACAATGCAAGTAATTATAGCTCTCTCCTCTGTGAAGCCCCATCTAAGGGGAAGAGCTATGGGTGCCATAGCATTGGGTATAGGTTCAAGCCCTCTAGGAATGCTTTTAGTAGGATACTTAGCAGAGCTGTTTGGGGCTCCAAGTGCTTTAGCAATGTTAACCTCTACTGGAGTCATAATAATGTCATGTCTCTGGGCATTTCTTCCTGATCTCAGGACAAACTCTATCTAGTATTACTAGCACTCTTTACGATAGAACAATAATACTCACAATTTCCCCAATACACTTGCTACCTTATCTTGGTTAAGTCATAATTCAATAACTGTTGTGTATATTTATTACTTGCAACAGTCCATATGTATTTTAAAGGAGGTTCAATTATGGCACATGTATTATTACAATTTACTGTAGAAAGTTACGCGAAATGGAAACCAATATTCGATTCAAAGGAAGATTTTAGAACACAGGCAGGTTGTCTAGGGGCTCAAATTTTCCGAAGCGGCAATAACCCACTTGAAGTATTCTGTTTATTGGAATGGGATGAGCTGGAAAATGCTCGGACATTTGCTGCGTCTTCTGAATTAAAAAAAGGCATGGAAGAGGCTGGCGTAACTGGGGAACCAAACATAAATTTTCTACACCAAGTTTGAACACCTTCATAAAAGCAGAAAAGGATCGTATAGCTGTTGTAAAATACAAAGAATCTAGATTACTAATCACTTTTCTTGATACAGTGGATTACTCGCTCTCGTCAAAGCTCCAAAACCTGTTGGCTAGTAATAGGAAACAGGATTTAATACCTGATTTGATACTGTTACAACAGCATAATCATACATATACAATAGGAAAACGTGGCACTAGGGAAGACATATTATTATCAGACAAACAATTAGCTTTGCTTGGAATAGATGTGCATCACACTGACCGCGGAGGACAAGTCACATACCATGGCCCCGGTCAAATTGTAGGCTACCCAGTTATGGATATAAGACCTTATGGAGGTCCTGCCAAATATGTAAGTAAATTAGAAGATGTACTTATATCATCTGTCAATCGTTATGGGGTTACAGCGGAAAGAAAGACAAATCTACCAGGGGTCTGGATATCTGGCAAGAAAATTGCATCTATAGGGCTAAAAATAAGCGGTGGTGTGAGCACCCACGGTTTCTCATTAAACGTTAACAATGACCTGTCTTACTTTGAAAATATAATCACCTGTGGCATTAAAGATCTTAGAGTAACTTCCCTAGAAAATATAACCGGGAGTAAACTGTCAATATCCCACGTATCACGCACCATTAAGGAAAGTTTCCAAACCGTCTTCGGAAGAGAAATTGTAGAGGTACACAAGGATAGTTTAGTAGATTTATATAGATAGGAAAGCACAGTTCAATAATGTAAGCAATAATTCTGTAATATTGCCACTAATGTTTGACCTGTGATATAAATGTCAACTCATCTATATCACGAATCTCTTAAACCAAGCTAACATATTCTAAGAACGTAAATTAGGTGGAAGAAGATTAGGTATAGAGTCCTCAATGGGATACTTTTCATCACATTCGACACAGTTTAGTGTACCAGTTAATACTTCCTCATCATTTTCTTCTTGTATATTCAAGACCAAATTTGCCTTACATATTGGGCAAGCTAGAATATCTATGAGTGATTTTTTCACGGCTGTTCTAATCTCCTTGTAATATAACACTGAAATAATATGTGTAGAATTTATCCACCAGTCAAGCCTTTCTGAAATAGGAATTGGAGTACGTCAGAAATCAAAAATATACCCAACCCAAATATAACTGTTAGATTAACTCTGGACATAAATTTATTTATCTTAAGTATATTTATGCCAAACGGTAAACTATATGTCTCCCCATCAGTATTACCAGTTTTCCTAGCATTTCTCCATCTATTCCTAGCCATGCTAAACATAACCAATGCAAGGCAGATTTTCACAACTGCTACAGAAAAATAGATTTCTGTAGTACTTGGTTCGGCTAGCCTATCAAACAGCATAATTGTTCCTGTGACTAGCAAAACTACTATGCAACTATTCACTAGCCCTCGAAATTGTGTAAGTCCGGCAGAACTTATCAAGCTACCTTCCGTATTGTCTCGTCTCTGATCTGGCCTTATTACTAATACATAAAACATACTGCCTCCAACCCAAGTAACGGCCGAGATAGCATGAATCCATCTAATCAACAAAAGGAAAACGTCAGTTAAATTCAAAGTTTTGACTTTCTAAGTGCATAACTCTTACAGAGCATTATTGGATATTTAACTAGCCACCAGTTCATTCACAAGAGTAACCAATTTATCCTCCTGAATGCTGCCTGGCCATATCTTTATTATATAGCCATTCCTATCAATAAATACAGTCATCGGTAAAGGTGAACTTAGTGACCCCAGACTCGCCTGCCTAGCATAGTTTGTATATGCTTCTCCAGTTGTATCTGCTCCTGATGGATATGTAACACTAAATTCCTTCAAGAAATCTGATGCATCTCCCGCATTTTCCCCACCACTCCAAACGTTTATTCCTATGAACTGTACACCTTTATTCTTGAATATGTCATGTGCAGCAACAAGACCAGGCATTTCTGCTCCGCATGGGGGGCACCAAGAGGCCCAAAAGTTCAATACTATTGCCACATCCTGAAAATCTCTAAGCCTTATCATATCCTCAGATAAAGCTCTGTTCTCAACATCTAATTTGCGCACTTTGAAGTCATAAGCCTTCTGAGAGCCTGTACCACATGAAGATAATAGTATCAACAAAACTAATATTATAGATAATACACATACGTTCCTGCTCTTCAAAGTAATCCTTTATATTCGACATTTAGGGCCTAACATGATGTTCAACAGAAGACGTATAACAAAACTGTCATAGTCTTCGGTATGTTTTTAATCAGTTCCTAATCACGAAAAGATATAGATAAAGCTATGTAGGGTGGCATTTACTAGCAATACACTGATTCACGCATGATATTATATACCCTGGTCTATTAGAAAAGAGCATAGATCAATAGTACGACAAGAGTATCCCCACTCATTGTCATACCATCCTAAGATTTTCACCATAGTGCCATCAACTACTATTGTGGATAAAGAATCAAATATACAACTATGTGTGTTTGCTACTATATCGTGACTCACAATTGGATCTTCAGTATATTCTAGTATTCCTTTGAGTGATCCTTCAGAAGCTTCTTTAAAAGCTTTATTGACATCTTCAACTGTTACATTCTTATTTAATTCAGCAACCAAGTCAGTGATGGAACCAGCAGGCACTGGTACTCTTAAAGCCATGCCCTGAATCTTACCTTCTAACTCCGGAATTATAACTCCCACAGACCTAGCAGCCCCAGTTGTTGTAGGTATGATGTTTTGAGCAGCAGATCTAGCTCTTCTCAAATCATCATGGGACCCATCTAATATCCTCTGATCGTTAGTATACGCATGCACTGTACTCATAAGGCCACGTTTCACTGTAAAGTTCTGATGCAACACGTTTACCATTGGAGCTATACAGTTCGTAGTACAAGATGCATTGGAGAGAACATGATGTATCTGTGGATCATATTCTTTTTCATTTACACCCAATACCAGCATTATATCTTCACCTTTAGCAGGTGCAGATATGATGACTTTCTTACTACCAGCATTAATATGTCCAACAGCCTTAGTGGCATCTGTGAATTTACCAGTAGACTCTACAACTATATCTACTCCCAGATCTCCCCATGGGATATCTCCGGGTTCTCTTTCAGAAAAAAATCTTACCTCTTTCCCATCCACTACAATTCCATTTTCTGAAGTCTCAACCGAGCCAGGGTAGATACCATAATTAGTATCATATTTGAATATATGTGCATTGATTCTGGTGCTAGCTGGTGTGTTAACAGCCACAATTTCCAACTTGCCAGGGTATCTCTCTATGGCAGCGCGCAAGACTTGCCTACCAATTCTACCGAACCCATTAATTCCTATGCGTGTTACCATATAGATCTTCGTCCCCTTGCATCAAATATTTCTACTAAACAAGTGAAAACCATCTAAATCTAATATACTATTCTAAAGTCAGTATTCCAAGGTACATTTGATCAATTTTGTACATATAAGTATCTATAGCCTCTAATTTATACAAAATAAGTACTTATTTGAATGGAAAAACAGACATACCACCATACTCAGCATTCTCTCCCAATTCTTCTTCTATTCTCAATAACCTATTATATTTTGCGACTCGTTCACTCCTAGCAGGAGCACCGGTTTTTATCTGCCCTGCTTCCAGAGCAACAGCTAAGTCAGCAATTGTAGTATCTTCCGTTTCACCAGATCTATGGCTAATGACATTGCTCCAGCCAGCTTTCTTTGCCATATCAATCGCGTCTCGTGTTTCAGTAAGTGTACCTATCTGATTTAACTTAATCAAAACAGCATTACTAGAATGTCTATCTACGCCATATCTTATACGGCTTGTGTTAGTCGTATACAGATCGTCTCCAACTATCTGCACTTTATACCCAATACTAGACATAAGGTATTCCCAACCTTCCCAATCGTCTTCTGCCATTCCATCTTCTATACTGATAATAGGATATTTAGAACTAAGTTCAGCATAATAATTGACCATGCCTGTACTGTCCAAGGTCCTACCCTCTTTTTCCAATACATATTTACCATTCTCATACAATTCTGTGGCAGCGACGTCTAGACCTATAAAACAGTCGGAGCCTGGTTTATATCCAGCACGATCTATCGCAGCCAATATTGCCTCTACTGCATCCTTATTAGATGGGAGTGAAGGAGCGAATCCACCTTCATCACCTACGTTAGTATTGTATCCCCATCCCTTTAAAACATCTTTCAATGTCTGGTAAATTTCTGCTCCTGCTCTTAGTGAATCTCGAAATGTAGGTAATCCTGACGGTATTACCATAAATTCTTGGAAATCTGTAGAATCCTGAGCATGCTTCCCTCCATTAAGGATATTGAACATTGGTACTGGCATTAACTTGGGTGTACCGTGAGAAAGATATTTATATAATGGCATATTCAAAGACGCTGCTGCAGCATAGCTCACTGCCAAAGATATTCCTAAGATAGCGTTCGCTCCAAAGTTCGCTTTATTCTCTGTGCCGTCAAGTTTGATCATTGCTCTATCCAAACCTTCTTGATCCAAAGCAGACATACCTATTATCTCTGGACGAATCTTATCGTTAACATTTGATACTGCAGATAGAACCCCTTTACCTGCAAAACGGCTCTCATCACCATCTCTCAGCTCCACTGCTTCATGTGCCCCAGTACTTGCACCAGATGGTACGCATGCACGACCCCAGGAACCATCATCCAAAAGAACGTCAACCTCCACTGTTGGATTAGCTCTGGAGTCCAGAATTTCCCTAGCCTTTATATTGGCTATTTTAGCCACTGTCACCCCCTACATTCATATAAATTATTGATTTGCTAAACCAGTTTTTATTGCCATATCAACAGCTTCAACCGGATCCAATGCAACATAAATAGAATTGTCAACTTCACCACGCCTAGATATTGTCCAAGTATTCAAACCTATTACTGGGATACCATCACTTAGAGCATGCGCAATTTCAGATAAAGTACCAAAGGCACCATCTATAGCAATCACAGCAGATCCTGACTTAACAACTATACTATTCCTAGCGTATCCGATACCAGTACAAATACTTATATCCACATATGGATTTGACTCTTTCTGGTCACTTCCAGGCAATATACCAATTGTAGTACCGCCTTCCTTTTTGGCTCCTCTACATACTGCTTCCATTATTCCACCTAGGCCGCCAGTTACCAAAATAATACCCCTGTTTGCCAATTCTCTGCCCACTTGTTCAGCCATGACAAGCGCTTGACCTGAAGGTTCACTAGCACCAACAACGGCAATCTGCATATCTTATTCTCACTTTATTATGTAGGATCGCATTATATCACCGATCAAATCACTAATACCTTTTCCACAATTTGTATTTACTGAATAAACATCAGATACAGTATAAATAGTTTCATTTACATTAGATGTCATATACACAATCCATTGGGATAATATAGGATATTACTGGCTAGGTCCTTGGGTAGGTACAAGATATATTAACTATCCACTATACGACTATTAATCAACAAATATAGAGTCTATATAAGTAATATGCAACCGTCAGATTTCATATTGCGATTCGATTGAAAGTGGATAGTCCTGTCCTTGCAGCGTGCAGGTTCTAATCAGTAGATTCTAACATTTCGTCTTCAGGTGAAGGTTCAGAAGTTAATAATTCCAGACCACGCTTGACAGTTTCTAATAAGATATTCAGGTCAATTTCTAGCTTTTGTAAGGTTTTATGTGCATATCTGTCAGCTTCTAGTTTCTGAGCACCAGCTTGCAGACCAGCCTTGTCTAAGATATCTTTAGCCCTTTCATTGGCACCGGCTTCTATCTCTTGCGATTGTCTCTGTGCTTCTCTGTTGATTTCACTATCAGTTATTAATCCTTTAGCTTCCTGTTCGGCTACAGCCTTGATCCTGCGAGCTTCAACAACAGCCTGATTAATCAAATTCTCTCTCATTTGTAGCATTTCCTGAGCTTCTTGTATTTCTTCAGGTAATGCCGACTTAATGTGGTTTATAGCAGAAAGTGTTTTATCTTTATCCACTAATACACGCCCAGTCGCTGGCACACCAGTACCCGAGTTTATGGCTTGTTCTAAATTTTCAAGAAGATCTAATAACTCCATGTATCACCCCCTATACCCCTTGATTTATGCTAAAGAGTTAGTCCTTTCGTGTAATGCTGATGCAACATTAGCAGGCACTATGTGATCTATTCTACCATCGCTCTCTACTATCTCTCTTAATAGACTAGATTTTATGTATATGTGTTCAAGTTTGGATATAAGATATACCGTATCTACATCTGGGGCCAATTTCTGGTTGTTAAGATCTAATTCAAATTCATATTCGAAATCAGATCCCATCCTAAGTCCTCTAATCATAGCTTTGGCACCTAGCTTTTTAGCCGTATCTACGCTAAGGCCCGTATAAGATACCACTTCTACATTCGGAAGATGTGCCAAGGCATCCTTACAAAGTTGAACCCTCTGTTCTGTGCTAAACCAGAATGATTTTGAAGGTTTAGTGTAAACCACAGCAATATAAACCTTTTCAAACAGCTGCGACGCACGAGCAGCGATATCAATATGCCCGTAGGTAATAGGATCAAAACTTCCAGGGTACATACCTACTACCATTATTCTCCTCCTTTACGATATATGGAAAATATTGTATCTCCATATTGCCGTTCTATAAATAAATTCATGCTCTCGTATTTATCTTCTAGTATGTCTTTCTTAGAATGGCCTACTGCCACCAAACCTTCATACACGGCTATTATACCAACCTTATTTAGTATGTCATGCACTGGTCCCAATGTATATGGAGGGTCCATCAAGATAAGGTCGTAGTTTCTAGCAAATGTTTCAATAGCCTTTTCTACCTTCATGCAGTAAACCTTACCCCTATCTGAGAATCCCAGGGTATTTAGACTATCTCTTATCAGCGAGCATCTCTTAGCATCCGACTCCACAAAGTCTACGAACTTAGCACCACGACTTATCGCTTCTATTCCCAAAGAGCCCGTGCCAGCATAAAGATCTATAGATTGCCTACCCTCTAGCCCATACGAGTTCAGTATAGAGAAGAGACCTGCCCGAACCCTTTCTGTAGTTGGTCTTGCCCCGAGGTTACGAGTACTAGTTATACGCCTTCCTCTAGCTTCTCCTCCAACTACACGCACTTATAACTTCTCCCAGAAATTCTCCAACTAGTCAAATCTACTTGCCCGAAATTCTATCATAGCAAATAGAGAGGGTAAACCTCATCCACTTACAAAAGTCCTACATTAACTATAAATTCACCTTCGTTATTCTCATAGGACACGTCATTAACTATCAAATACAGTCTACCGTGATCTTCAGCAGCTAGGAAACCTGAGAAATACACTGGTTCAATTTTCCCATCAACGCCAACTTTGGCAATAAGCGATCCAGATGGCAATTCAACTCCTATAGCATCATTCAAGACAATATTGTCACTATTACCCTCAGGTCCTGCAGTAAGACCCGAGGATCCTATGACATCGCCAGATATTGAGAATGAGAAACCTACGTAGTCATCGTTAACATCAAGACCAGTGTCTACCCATCCATCAGTCCTAGGGTCATGTGAAGCATCCACCTTAACTGTAGCTTGTGCGGGTGCAACGTATGCAGGTGCAACGTCATTCACTTCAATTGATTTGTGGGTCATATTAACTGAACCGTATATCAACTCTCTCTTCAGAAATGCTATAAGGTCAGAGCCATTGGAGTTAACAGATATCAAATCCCACCTGTCTCCACCAAGTTCGTTCAGAATATTTTCTGAATTACCAACATTTCCAAGTGAAACAGTCTTGTATTCCCAATTAGCCAATCTGTACTCCTTAATTATTTGGGTGGTTTCCAAAAGGATTGGTTACATTTTATCATACATATGTACTAGTATTTAAAGGGACATGACAGGCCATTCTCACGAACAGATAACAAAATTTACTGAAATTTGCCTTAGGCATAAGGCTACATCATATGTACTGTCAGTCCACTAAATTATTAACAACGTAGTAATCAGTCAGATTACGTAACGCTTTTGCTGCAGACCTAAAACTATAAAATACAGCTATTTTTTCTTCTGCAAAACGCTGCGTGATTGACTCCAAGTCTGATTGATCCATCCTAGGATATCCATCGTTTATACACGCTATAACAGGTTTAGAGCTAACATCTCTAGCTTCTTTATATATTCTTACTCTATCCTCTAAGAAATCTTTATCTTTTACGAGCTGTTGAGCTTGCATCTCCAACGCCACAATGTCCACATTCGCATCTTTGCTAAGTATCTGAGCTATCCTCTCAAAATGCTCAGGTGGAGCCTGCTGAATTGGGTTCACGTAGTTACCCCCAATCATATTGTAGAAAGATCTTAGCTCTTCATAAGAAGAATCCGTAAGGGCAGGGATTTTAAAACCATTTGTGGAAAACACGTTAGCCATGTCCGTAGAATGACCACCAGTAACAGCATACAATCCTAAATTGTATCCTCTCGGGGGAGGAAGTAAACTTATAGCCTTGACAGTGTCAACCATTTCTTCTTGACTATCTATTCCTATAGCTCCACACCTAGCCAATAATTTATCCCAAACATCCCCGCTGATGAATGAAGCCCCAGTATGTGCCTCAGTTGCTCTAGCACCATCTTCTGTGCGCCCCACTTTCCACACCAACATCGGTTTCATTTCGCTAGCTTTCTTTAATACTTGAAAGAATCTCTTAGGATTACGCAATCCTTCAATATACATACCAACCACTTTAGTATCTTCGTTGTCCAAGAAATATTCTATATAATCAGGAAGGTCCAGTATCATGCCGTTTCCCATACTTATACAATTTGTCATCTTAATACCATGGGCATTCGCCTCGACAGCAATTGCAGAGGCCATAGATCCACTTTGGGATATATAACCAAAATTCCCACTCTCACCATGATACTGATTCGGGCTTTGCCTGATTCCAAGGGCCGGATTAAAAAGCCCCATACAATTTGGACCCATTATCAAAGTTCCTGTCTCACGAGCCATAGCACTTATCTGTCTGTCTAATGCTATACCTTCTTCTTCACCAGATTCCTCAAACCCAGCCGTATATATATGGACAAGGCTTACTTGTTTCTCTATACAATCCTGTACAACTAAAGGTACAAATTTCCTCGGTACTGAGATGGTCACATAATCTATAGGAACATCTATATCTACCAAACGGGCAAAGTTCTCCACTCCTAGAGCTTCAGCGCCAGGCCATTCATTTTTATCCAGATTTACATGAAAAACTTTGCCGTTTTTCTCATGAAATGGAAGATGTGACTTAATCCATCGGAATTCGTTGTGCCTAGCAGCGCCAACCACTGCAATATTTCTAGGGTTGATACCTCTTTTGAGCTTTCCTAACACATCCTGCCAATTGGAATTGTTAACATTAACCATAATATCTCCCTGTAGATCACATCTTAAAATATATACGCAACATTAATGACTTATTCTACGAAGTTTCTATATTTCAAAGCCGATTATAGCATATAATTCGTATAGTCTTATTAGACAACCGTCATTGTTATTCTATTAGGGCCGTATATTGTTGACACCTAGTAGAGATATGGTTATCTTTTAGATTGATACGATATGTTTATATGCTCGCAGAAAATTCGGAAATTCAGTGAGCTACGCGACTAAACTAATCTACTCAAAGGAGTCAGAAATGCCAAATATTAACGAACAACTTGATAAAGCTTTTAGCCCTAAAGTAGTAGCCGTCATTGGTGCACGACGAGCAGACGACTATATCTGGCTACGAAATATGAGCGACTTTAAAGGTAAATTATATTCAGTACAGGTAGCTGATAGTGATATAGAGGGCATAGAAGAGCTGGGAATAGAAAATTACAAGAGTATTGGTGAGATACCAGAGGCTGTTGACTACGCAGTATTTGCTGTGCCCCGCAGATTTGCAGCTAGTGTTCTTAGAGATGCTGTAGAAAAAAACATTCCCACAGTTCATATGTTCACATCAGGTTATGCAGAGTCAGGTGAAGAACAAGCTATAAAAGATCAAGATGAAATCAGAGATATTGCTACTCAGGGAGGAACTCTAATAATAGGTCCAAACTGCATGGGTGTGTTTAATCCAGAAGTGGGTATGCGATTTGGTGCTGGGCAAGATATAAACAATATAGGTAACGTATCAGTAATATCACAAAGTGGGGCTCATGCGTCTTCTATGACCGCAGCCATGCAGGGAAATGGCATTGGAATAAACAGAACAATCAGCTTCGGCAACGGTATCGTACTAGACAGCCCAGATTTACTCAGTTATTTCTCAAATGACCCCAAAACGAAACTTATATGTGGCTATATAGAAGGTCCTAAAAATGGCAAACGTTTCTTCGAAGAACTAAGGAAAGTAACGCCACATAAGCCGGTCGTACTATGGAAAGGCGGTCAAACAGATGCTGGAGTACGTAGTGTTGCATCTCATACAGGTAGTTTAGCTGGGTCTGTTGAAGTTTGGAACGCTATGGTCAACCAAGCAGGTGCTATAAGAGCAGACTCACTAGAAGAAGCACTGGATGCAACTAAAGCCCTTCTTTACCTCACTCCAACAACCGGCCAAAATATTGGCATAATAGGGGGCAGTGGTGGACAGTCTGTCTCTATGAGCGATGATTTCTCTAGGGCTGGACTTAACGTTCCAAGACTTACAGAATCTACTCTTACATCTATGGGAGAGTTCTTCCAATTGGTAGGTGCCAGTTATTTCAACCCACTTGATGTAGGCGGGATGAATCGCGGTAATATAGAGAATATTATTAACTTACTAGGCAACGACCCAAATATTGACATACTCGCACTAATGGTAGGTGCCCAATCAATAAGACGGCGTAGTATAGACGACACACTAGAGCAACTTGAACTATACGCAAAGACTAGAGATGCCACTGGAAAACCATTACTAGGGATTTTCTGGACTCCTACCCCATATAAAGATAGTGCAGTAATACTAGAGCTTGATGAAGCCATGCAAAACCTAGGCATACCTACGTTTCCAAATCCTGAACGTGCCGCAAAAGCAGTTAGCAAGGTAGTACAATACTATAGATTTCGTCAGAGTTTAGTATAGGAGTAACAAGCTTCTATGGCATCTTTGCAATAGTGCATGGCCAGATACTACATCAATGGAATTATATTAAGTTTTGGCACTGTCGGCCATATTCGCGATATGCTAGCACTGCAGTCTGCAAGATCTCTAGGTGAATAATGACTACCAAATACCGTTCAATACCAAGCGTTGAAAAAATACTCTCCCACAAGAGCACGGAATTTTTCCTAGACAAATACACCCGTGGATTCTTGGTCGGCCTAATAAGAGAATATCTGAATGAATTACGCGAGAACGTAACTAACGGATCCGAAATACCTGACCTAGAGACAATCATAAATGAAATTTCCATGAGATTGTCCTTAATCACAACTCATTCACCCAAAAGTGTAATAAATGCCACAGGAATTATCATACATACCAACCTCGGCAGAGTTCCGCTGAGCCAAGAATCTATAAAAGCTATAATCAACTGTGCCGCAGGTTACACGGATTTAGAATTTGATCTAAACCTCAACAGACGCGGTTCAAGACATGCAAACACTGAACACCTACTTAGACACATCACTGGAGCTGAACGTGCGATTGTAGTTAATAATAATGCATCAGCACTTCTTGTAACTCTATCGGCATTGTCTTCCAGGCAAGATGTGATAGTTTCACGTGGAGAAGCAGTAGAGATAGGTGGTGGATTCAGAATTCCAGATATCATAAAACAGAGCGGTGCTAATCTAATTGAAGTGGGGACTACAAACCGAACATATATAGAAGATTATGGCTCCGCTATCACCCAAAATACCGGGGCAATCCTTAAGGTTCACACAAGTAATTTTAAAGTTACCGGATTTGTGCATGAACCATCCTTATCAGACCTTGTGAAACTTTCAAATGATAGTGACATACCACTCATCCATGATCTAGGGAGCGGATGCTTCATTGATACATCTGTATTTAGCCTTTCACACGAACCAACAGTACAAGAAAGCATAAAAAATGACGTACCCTTGGTGCTATTCTCTGGTGATAAATTGTTGGGAGGACCTCAATCAGGAATCATAATTGGTAATAAGAAATTAGTAGACAAGGTTTCCTATCACCCAACAGCTCGTGCAGTCAGAATAGATAAGCTCAGTATAGCCGGACTTAACGCAACACTGATGCATTATTTAGAGAATAACGTTCTCGATAAGATACCAGTATGGCGCATGATATCTGCATCAATAGATGAGATTAAGAATCGTGCTTTGTCATGGAACCAACAATTAGGTGATATAGGGGAAATTGCCCCTGGACTGTCAGCTGTCGGCGGAGGTAGTCTCCCTGGTGACACATTACCTACTATGACACTACGTCTGGATAAGAAAGTTTGTAATGGCCCAGAACATTTCACAAAGATACTCAGAGAGGGCCCTGTTCCTGTGATAGCCAGAATAGACGAACAAAGTGTAATACTTGACCCCAGAACCGTACTACCGGAGCAGGATGATCAAGTCGTAGAACTGCTAAAGATTGCTCTCAGAAAATAAATACTCTCTATTCCCTATATCTCCTGAAAATCAAACAAGCATTCTGCCCACCAAAGCCAAAACTATTAGATAAAACTGTATCGACAGATTGCCTGCGTCCTACGTTAGGAACATAATCCAGGTCACATTCTGGGTCTGGATTATCTAAATTAATTGTCGGGTGAATATATCCCTCGACAATTGTCTTTATGCATGCTATTGCCTCCATAGCACCAGAAGCTCCCAACACATGACCCACCATAGATTTACTAGAACTTATTGGGACCTTGTTGGATCTATCTCCAAATATTGTCTTTATCGCTCTGGTCTCAACTATGTCATTTATAGGAGTGGATGTGCCATGTGCATTTATGTAGTCGACTTCATTAGCACTTATCCCAGCATTCTCAAGTGTCCATCTCATAGCCCTGCTAGCTCCCTCGCCATTTTCCTCTGGTTGTACCACATGATAAGCATCACTGCATGCTGCAAACCCCAAGATTTCTGCTAATATATTCGCCCCTCGGTCAAGGGCATGGTCCAATCTTTCTATTATTAAGACTGCGGCTCCTTCTGATGGGACGAAGCCGTCTCTATCCACATCAAAGGGTCTGCTCGCTTTCGCAGGTTCATCGTTTTTTGTACTAAGGGCCTTTAGTATGCAAAACCCAGCTAGCCCAACTTCGCTTATCTGAGCCTCAGTTCCCCCAGTTATTATCACCTCTGCGGCTCCTCGCCTAATAGCTTCTGCTGCTTCACCAATAGATTGAGTGGAAGCTGCACAAGCGGTAGTCACAGTATTATTGTAGCCCTTAGCACCAAAATGTTTGGCTATATTTGCGGCTGCCATATTAGGCAATATCATTGGCATGAAGAACGGATTTATTCTCATACCACCCCTAGCGGCCATGATTTCACAATTCTCCTGAATTGTAGGAACACTACCATTACCAGCACCCATCACCACACCAAATCTTTCACGATCCATATTTTCTATATCTAACTTAGAATCCTGTACAGCCATAATAGCAGCAGCTACAGCTAATTGACTGAATCTGGCCATCCGTCTGGATTCTTTCGAATTAACAAAATTAGTGAAATCGAAATCACGCACCTCTCCGGCAATTACAGATGGAAATTCCGAAGGGTCAAACAAAGTTATTGGACCTATACCTGAACGGCCAGTAACCAAACCAGACCACAATTCTTCTACTGAATTACCAAGCGGAGAAAGTGCCCCCATACCAGTCACAACGACACGGACTCTATCTTTTATCAATTACAGCTCCTTAAGAATCCTTAAGAATGACAAAATTCTGCATTTCTACAATTATACGATAATATTACTTCTATAAATATAAAAACTGAGCAAAATAACTAAGCATTTCTTTGAGCGTTAAAAACCGGATAATCTTCTGGTGGTATGTTTTTGATTATCTCCCTAACTTCTGCTGCAACGAATAGAGAGCCAATAGCTATTATCAGGTCATTGCTGCCCGTTTCATTGAAACACATATCCAAAGCCTGCGATACAGATTCAGTTTTATATACCCTGCAATCATAAGATTCGAACATATCGTATAGCTGACCAGAATCTATAGCCCTTGGATGTCTTGATCTGGTAGCAAAAACACAGTATGGAGAAAGGATAGACAACTCTTCGATTAATTTATCAGCATCATGATTAGATTGTATACCTACTATCAATTTAATGCGCCAACCCGGAAATAGCTTTCTGATTGATCCAACGACCGCATGGGCAGCGTGTGGATTATGTGCGCCGTCTGCTATAAGAAGTGGATGTTCCTGCAGAACCTCCATCCTGCAAGGCCATTCCACTTTACTGAGGCCATCTTCTATATCTTTTTTGCTTATTTCCAATCCACCTGCTATCAAATGCTCGATCATCCCAACAGAAACAGCTGCGTTGATTATCTGATATTCGCCCAATAATGGTATTTTCAGATCATAAGTATCATTCTGGGTATTCAAAACGAACCTCTGTCCAGTTAAATCGCTACTTCTCAGATCCCAATGGATATCTTCTCCGACAAGAGAGAAAGGACTACCCATATTAAGAGCTATATCTTTTAATACCTCCAAGGCCTCCGTCTCCTGAGATGCACATACAACTGGCACACCTGCCTTTATAATGCCGCCTTTTTCAGAGGCTATCTTTGCAATAGTGTCCCCCAGAACTTCGGTATGATCTAACCCAAGAGATGTGATGCCACACACATCTGGAATAACTACATTTGTAGAATCCAATCTCCCACCTAGCCCAACCTCTAAAACTTGAGCGGATACATTTCTGTATTGAAAATATGAAAATGCCATTGCTGTCAATAATTCAAATAAAGTAATTTTCCGGCCCTCAAGTGTGGTTTTTTCCCTGATTGGAAGTAGCTTTTCAACCAAGTCAGCAAATTCTTGTTTCGTTATATCTTTATTACCCACTTTGATTCTTTCACAAAAGCTGTGAAGGTGCGGAGATGTAAACAAACCAGCACTATATCTGCCAGCTTCAAGGATAGATGAGGTCATAGCAGATGTACTACCTTTGCCTTTTGTTCCTGCTATATGAGCTGTAACTCTACCATTATGTGGATTACCCAGAGCATCCAGAAAATGTTCCATTTGAGATAGATCGTATCTGGAACGAAGTCCCGATGGTGAACTAGTCCCAATGGTATCCACAAAACCAAGTATCTGAGCTACTGCTTCAGAATATTCCACATATCTCCATTCTTATTGAGCGAGTATAATTTAATATGTAATGTTCACTATACCTTTTATTATATTAACACTATAAATAAACTATATCTTTCTTTTACACGTATACCACATAAGCCTAAGACATGTCTTTTACCTTCAAATAGTCAGCTTGACAGCTAAATACGTGTAGATTACCATGGAAACAGAGCCGAGGTAGCTCAGGTGGTAGAGCACGGCACTGAAAATGCCGGTGTCGCCAGTTCGACTCTGGCCCTCGGCACGTAATCCTTGTAACCATATTGGCAATTAGCACCAGACGAGCGGAAGTGGCTCAGTGGTAGAGCATCTCCTTGCCAAGGAGAAGGTCGTGAGTTCGAATCTCATCTTCCGCTCCAATAATTAGGCGCAAAATGCCTCTTGATAGACATCAGGGGGTTTGATTTTTGCCAAAAGGACACACTATCAAATGGTTTTGGGTATTAATGGATGACCGACTTCCCTTCCCAAGACCTATCCATGGGTTTCACATTAATATTCCCTAAAGGTATTATGGAATATTAATATACTATATTTTGGTATACCTCAGGGTTCTAAATAGTGTGTTATCAGGAGTATTGGCCCTATTTACAAACAGATATAGTAATTTGGCAAGGTGATTCATGCCTAGTAAACTTTGTGAATGTAACGAAAACTCACAGAAGAATTGGATGTTCAGATTAGTTGACTTCACAGATTATATATTCAGTGGCAATAATAGTTACCTTAGGTCTACTCGCTGGTAGGACGGTAAGGTTTATAAGAATGCCCGCCGTTACAGGCTATTTGTTGATTGGCATACTAATCGGTCCATGGATGATTGGTGTTCTGGATTACGATACGGTAGATGTACTCTCCCATGCGTTTACCAACCCTGTTCTAGGGGTAATTGCGTATATGATTGGGGGGAATGCTTCATTGCAGAACCTTATCGGTTTAAAGAAGGCGATATTATATATATCAATCGCTGAGGCTGGCTTGGCATTCATGATTACCCTATTACTGATCACCTATATTGCGCCAATCTTAATGCCCGAATTATCTCTTGATTTTCGCAGTTGGTTAGTAATGGGTATCGTTATAGGTTCTATTTGTATGGCTACAGCGCCTGCGGTCTCGATGGCTATAGTAGATGAACTAAAGGTGGTCGGATCACTCCCCACAGTACTACTAGGGGTTATAGCACTAGACAATTTATATGCGATTATAGGTTTTTCAATTTCCACATGGATAGCAATTATTATAATAGAAGGATCCGTTTCTACGGACGCAATTGGAGTAGTTCTGGAACAACTATTTTCCATATTGGGATCAGTACTTTTGGGCGTTGTTTTGGCATATTTCATGTCGTTTGTGGGTCAGATAAGTTCGCGAAAGCACCAGAGGTTGTTCTTGGTTATGGGTATTATTCTGGCAAGCTCTCAGGTCGCATTAACAATTGGATTATTCCCTATATTGCTTAACTTAGTATTGGGCTTCACTATTGTTAACCTGCAGACAGACGATGCAGATTACATAGGAGTTATCAAACCTATACAAGAACCAATGTTTGCCTTGTTCTTTAGCTTAGCCGGAGCCCATATGAATTTAGATATGCTAGGATCTGCTGGCTTTCTTACAATGTTAATAGTATTAGGCAGGGATGGTGGTAAGGTTATTGGCAGTTGGTTAGGTGCGGTATCAGCCGATACTACCGTACCAATCAGAAAGTACCTTGGGTTTGCACTTATGCCGAAGGCAGGAGTAACTATAGGGCTTACTATGTTGATAACTGAAATCTCTCAGCTAGATCCTATAAGCAACATAGCCGTCACCGCTATCCTCGCCTCAACGCTTATTAATGAATTGTCTGCTCCTCCAATATCCAGATTCGTATTGGCAAGGGGTGCTTATACTCGCTATCAGGAGAATATTATCAAGAATAATCATATATTCTGAGATTCTTGCCTATTCTTACTAAGTAAAGACGAGTAATTACTCAGTAAAGATAGCAAGAAAACCACAAGGTTTTGAGATTTTAGAACCCTGAGGTTTGACACCAATTGGTGTCTAGCAGAGCCTTAATTCATCAGGGTAGAAGATGACCTATAGGAAACCTGTAGGTTCTGGGTGGTTCTAGGCATGGAGCGTTGCGGAAAACCTATAGGTTGGTAATGACCTCAAGGTCACATCAAGGATACCTTAAGATAGCCTTAAGATTTATAAGAGTTCTGGTCATGTAACGGTACAGAATTATTAAGGTAGTTGAGGTCCAAAACCTTGAGGTAGCAGAAGTCCTACAGTTTGTCCTACAACATGGGGGTATGTCAGGGAATGTGTAGGTTCAATACTGTTCCTGTAAATGGTAGATTTGGCACTTAAGGGAATGCCTAGGAACAGGAAAACACATCATTGCCAAGGAGAAGGGCGTGAGTTCGAATCTCATCTTCAGCTCCAATAATTAGACGCAAAATAAGCCCGCAACGAGAAGCTCAGTGCTTTTATTTTTGGCTAGTCCTACAGTTTGTGGGGAAAGTTGGACTGTTATTGAACCAACTTCCCTTCCCGGAAACGAGTTTCGTGATTATTAATTTTTACTTATCCCTACTCTGAGTGGCCATGCCCAATTTATTGCTGAGTTTGCTGCCTGAAACAACAGAACACTACGTTCACACGCAAAAGGTCAGTTCGAGTCTTGTACCACCCCTCATAAATCTAGGCATAAAATAAGACAAAAGCTATTGTTGAGGGGTTAGTTCACAGATTTGTTTCACAAATCTCCAATTTTATAAGTTATAGTGATGGTGGTAATACGATACAAAGGATATATTTATTATGAAATCAAGTGATAATACTAACGCCGCAATTCAAGACAGACTGACAAGAACCACACCACCAATGGATATGGCCATCGCTGCAAAGTTGCTTCTCGAAGTCAAGGAGGTAATGAATCGCAGCGGAGTGCAGTTCTTCCTGCGCCAAGGAACCTGTCTTGGTGCAATAAGGGATGGCGCCTTTATTCAATGGGACGATGATCTGGATCTAGGCGTTATCTTAGGAGTCAACGGGTTCACAGAGCAATCAGTAGAACCGTTGTTGGCAGTATTCCGAGAAAGTGGATACTATGTTCAAAGTACATCTTCCAAAAGCACAATCTACGCTACATTGCTGAAAAACATGATGAGAGTGGACATTCTATTTCATCGGGTAATCGACGAACAGATTTACCATTGGCCTGGAATATGGTTCCCGGTTACGCTTTTCAAACAATTGAAAGAGATAAACTTCATAGGGGAAACCTTCCTTGTCCCAAATCCTCCAGAGGAATACCTGCGTATAAAATACGGCCCAAATTGGCAGACTCCCAAGCGATTCGGCTATGCAAAAGACGTAGTTGACAATGTTCCTATGGAACCTGTACTAGGCTTTGCACAAAGGATGATGCGTTCAATTGCTGGATTCTTTTATCCTGGGAATGTAACAATACTGAAGATTCTTGATCATTACGGATCGCCTGTTGCTCTAGCCAATATCAGAATTGTGGGGATTGGGATATTTAGTACCAATAAGCAAGGATATGCGAAGCTGTATTTGAAAACCAAAGGATACTCTTCTTCAATAGCCTCAGGCATAAGTGATGAGCCGGGTGACATATATTCAATAGTGATTAGCGATGGCAACCACGAAGAGGTACTCTACGAGGAACTTCTAGCTCCGAACAAGTCGTACGTATATCAACCGGATCTTACACAAACGGAAGGCAGAATATTTGTGCTGTCTAAATTGGATCCACTCTAGTAAGGAAGTATATCCAAAGTAGTATCGCTGCTAATAATCAGCGATATATAAAGACACGGCTGTTGGGGGAGGGTAATACAGCTTTGTGAAGCAACATACCCTGTGCCCAGTTTATAATAGGTTAAGGGTTTCTTGAGGGACATAGGAAATGAAACTGAAGGGGAAAAAGTGTCTACGTTAGACTTAGGTGCAATCCATAAACTCTTACTCAAACACGCCGTTCCTGATGACTTGATCGTGGTTAGGTTGAGTTCGAGGGCAAAGCGCCTGATCTTCAAGTCATCAGTCAGAAAAGGGGTAGAGATAGTGATCCCGCACGGTGCAGATTCATCGTGGGTCGCAAAGATGACACAGAACAAAATCCCTTGGATTACGAGCGCTCAACAACTTGCCAGAGAAGGACGGAGTCAGCTAAATCCGACGCGTATCGATCTGAAAGCACTAGGCGAAATCTGGTCTGTGGATTACGTAAATGTTGATGAGATACAAAATGGGTTGCTAGTAAGCGGGCAACACACCTTAACGGTCGGTGTAGATCCCAAAGATGTTTTCTGTGTCGCACGGAAATTGCAAGGGTGGTTCCACCAGAAAGCCAGGACCTCGTTGCTCCCTTGGCTTGCTTCGCTAGCCGAGGACAGAGGATTGAGGTTCAAGAAAACATATGTTAAGAACCAGGTGAGTCTGTGGGGCAGCTGTTCTACGGAGCGCAACATCAACCTGAATAGGAATCTGCTGTTTCTTCCAAAGTACCTTGTAGAATACGTACTTCACCATGAACTCACACATCTTGAACACTTAAATCATTCTGGAAGATTTTGGAGTTCGTTTGCCCATGTCCTTCCAAACTGTAAGGAACTGAGGCTTGAATTGAGAACAAGAAACCTGGGAAACATCCCATTGTGGGCATCTCCTGGGCTCAATGATGTCTGACACCACAAAGAGGAGATCTAAATATGAAAGTTCTATACCATGCTGGATGTGATGACGGATTCGGAGCTGCTTATGCTATTTGGCTCAAATATGGGTACCAAGCAAAATATATTCCAGTCCAGTATGGACAGGCTTTTCCGGAGGTCTCATCTGGTGAGACTGTTTATGTGGTCGACTTTTCGTATTCACGAGATATTCTCCAGAGCATTGCCGATCGGTGCAAACTCGTTGTACTAGACCATCATAAAACTGCAATGGATGACTTGGCAGATTTACCATTCGCACATTTTGACATGAATAAATCTGGTGCTGTATTGGCATGGGAATATTTTCATCCGAATGAACCAATACCCACGTTATTGACATACGTGCAAGACTACGATCTTTGGACTAAAGAACTCCCTCATACAGAGGAGAATAAAGCATGGAGGGGGTCATTCCCCAGGACATTCGATCGCTGGAAAGAAATGGATCTGATTGTGTCTCGTGATCACATATGGAAGACCGAAGGGGAAGCGATATTGCGCTCTGAAAAATTGCACATTCAACACCGGGTGTCACAGGCATTTGAAGTAACAATTGATACCCACGTAGTGCTTGCAGTAAATGAGACTCAATATTTTAGCGAGGTAGCCGGTGAACTTGCCAAGGACACCAGATATCCTTTCGGAGCATGCTTTTTTATACGCGGTGATGGTCTTAAGATATGGAGCTTACGATCGGATCGGAATTTAGGAGATTTCGATGTGAGTGCAGTAGCCAAGTTAAGAGGTGGTGGTGGACACAGGAACGCAGCCGGTTTCAAGGAATCAGCCGAGCATCCAATATTACTGTCTGCGCAAAATTGATGTGTGAAAGCGGGTGTAGTGTTTTTTACATAATGTGAGGAAGCAGTAGAGCGATAAATCCTATATCATGCCTATATCCACTACATTTGGTATATGCGGGCACAGCGTGAAACAGAAAAACATATCATTTCCAAGGAGAGGGTCGTGGGTTCGAATCCCATCTTCCGCTACAATAATTTAGGCATGCAATAATCCCTACCAAATTCACGAGATGACTTTGCTGTTAATGCCTATCCTTGATCTATATAGAGATTGCAACAATGCCAGCAACTATCAACACCGTTGACAACAATTTGATTAGAGTAGACCCATTTGATGTATCTTCTCCCAGTAATTCAGTCCACATTTTTGTTAAACCGATACTATATATAAATGTAAACAAGACTCTCACGGCAGCTACAGATGTAACCAGAGAAGCAGGTCCTAGAGACAAAGCCCACAGCAGCATTATGCTTCCTACTTGAGCAATGACAAACCCATTTATCATCACCAATATCAGGCCTGGACTTCGTTTATGAAACAAATCTTTAACATCCGTAATAGCCTCTGGTTTAAGAGCAAACGACACTAAAATCAATCCGAACGTAACATTTCTCAAGCCTTGTGTGTACAAAATGGACAGTTCTTCAACTGCAATTTTACCAGTGACACTAGAGGCACCGAATAGCATTGCTGAAAAAATAAGTGAATAGAAAGATTTGCTCAAGAAAACTGTATTAGACTTATTATCTAGCTTAAGTGATATTAGAATACTTCCAAGAACTACAATAATGATACCTATCCATTGAACAATAGATATAGATTCACCCAATATAAATAATGCTAAAAGTGCAGCAAATATAGGCGAGGATTGAGCTATCGGTACTGTACGAGATACTTCATGTGTGTACAAAATTCTTTGTAATAGTATTTGGGCGAATGCAATAAAAGCACCGGATGCTATAGCTGATGTGTTAGTAAAAAAAGTTGCTTCGTTTGGTATATTCGAGAAACACAACATAACAGATCCGACAATGATTTCTATTACACCGATTAGTAATATTAGAGTAAGTGGTGTTTTGATGTATTTATGAAGAACAATTTTGTCTATTACATGGATTAATCCTAGACATGCTGAACTTACTAATGTAATAACTAACCAAGTCATTCGTAACTTAACCTCTATACTATATTAGTGCCTATAATTATAAAATTATATCGTTGCACTGTTATGAGCAGTCACATACAATGACACTTGCTATATTTATGATGTTAATTATTGCACTCTTTTTATTAGTAAATGCCTAACTTAAATCTAGCCACATCTTTTGTTGTTGCCTTGACTATTCTTGCCGTACTAGTCACGTGCACTAACACGTCATCACTGACAACAATCGATACTGCGAATAAAGATGAATCACTCGTCTCAATAATAGAGGCTTCGAAAGAACAATCTGCCCAAGCCACTCCCCTCCCTGATTACCCAACTAGCTACAATAGCTCAAATTTCAAAATAGATTCTGATCTTTGTAATGACGAATACGGACCTGACTGCACAAAATTGCGATTAGGCGATGACTATAATACAAATACTGTCCCACAAAAAGGATACTTGTATTCTTGCAATGAGAAGAATCCTAACGCACCTGGATCCACTGGGAGTAAAATCACATGGATTAATTTTGCAGAAAATGTATGGGATTTCTTCAAAAAACCATGGCTGCCAGAAGGAACATTTAGGCCTGATACTGGAATTTACACGGAAACGCTCTCCCTAGAAGATCGTCAAATAAGTATAAACAACCTGCCAGTGGATGGGAAAATTGGGGACTGGCCTATGACTAATTACCAAATGCTTACTGATATAGATCAAAACCCTGGAATACCAAACTCAAGCAGCTCTTCATTTACGTACCCATTTAGCCCTTCTGCTGCTCCATCGCCGACCTGTGTTTCGCAGGGTGCAATTGGCGTTACCAGGAATGGAGTAGTTATTTATAACGCTGCAGATGCACGCGGGAATGATGCCGGAGCACACGAAATTGTAGACATCTTTGGTGGACACCCGGCAATGAGTAATTACCATTATCATTTCATTCCGGAACGACTAGATAATGAATATATGGCTGACGGTCATTCTGGTATAGTCGGATACATAAATGATGGCTTCCCTATCTATGGTTATAAAGGTAAAGGTGGCATTGAAATATCGAATGATGACTTAGATGAATGTCATGGTCACTCCTCTGATTCCCTTGGATATCATTACCACGCCACAATAGAATACCCATACACTGTGGGTTGCTATAAGGGTACTCCGATGTTAAGTCCCGTGCCACAGGTAATGCCCCCGCGCCCCAGATAATTATTCCGCAGCAAGGCAAGTTGCATTTTCATGAGCAACGACTGTGTCCACACCTGAAGAACAAATGATGGTTTAATGAAATTAATAGGCCTCTATATCAGAGTTAATACCCAAAGAACTGACATCCCTGTAATTATAGTTATGATTACATTTTTCATTACTATGGCAACTGCTAAAGCTGCTAAGGCGGCAAGTATCTTGGGATTCCCGATTAACTCTACAGAATTGGAATCCCCTAGGAACACAGCCGGGAAAATCAAAGCGGCAAAGATTGAGGTTGGGACATATTTAAGAATATTTTCTAGCCATTCTGGTATATTGGACCTCTTTACTTGATATATCACACTAAATCTTAGCAAAAAGGTTACAAGTCCGGATATCGCAATAGTAGCCCAAATCATCTATTTTTATCTCCTGCATTACTGCTAATTCTGTTGATCATTACTCCTACTGCCAACCCAATACCTGAGGAAAATATTATCCATAGATTTGAAGGTAGGTCATGAAGTATGACAGCGGCTGCTCCAGCACTTAATGCAGACAACGCATGACTCTTATGTTTTACGATTTCCGGAGCGATAAGTGCAAGGAAAACAAGTGGTATAGCAAATCCAAGGTTAAGTTCTTCAGGTATCGTTTTCCCCAACAATATACCGATTAGTGTAGAGGCTTGCCATGCCAACCAAAGAGTTATACCACTCCCCAAGAGATAATAGTGTGAAAACTCGGATTCTCCTTCGTTTTCCATATGTTTTATGGTCACTGCAAAGGCTTGGTCCGTTAACAGGTAACTTAAAGGAATTTTCCATTTTACTGGCAGACCTGCCAGATACCTTGATATCGCAGCACTATAAAGAACATGGCGAAGATTTATTATTCCAACTGAGAGTATAATTATAAGTGGAACTGTACCAGTTGAGGCCAGTTGAATAAAAGCAACCTGGCTGGCACCAGCAAAAATTATTGATGACATCAAGAATGTCTGAACAGCTGTGAATCCATATTCTGCTCCCAAGACACCGAACGTAATACCAAAAGGAATAACTCCAATCAATATGGGAGCTACTTCACTTACTCCAAGATAAAACTCTATATGTTTTGATGATTTAGTTATTTTGCCTGCCATTTATCTCATTCATTAGTTGTAGTGCCCCCAGTAGTCACTACGTAGGCTATTACCCCAGATGCTATTAGTAGTGAGGATATTATATATATCCAGTGAAGACCCAACATGCCCATCAGGCCATAACCGGCGATAGGGCCTGACGCAGCTCCAAGATCTGCCCATGTGGAATATCTACTCATTACATGAGCTTTATCGGCATGTGGAGATAGGTCTCCAGCTGATGCGTCTAGAGTTATCTTTCCAGCAGTTGTTGCTAAGAATATTATTGGAACAACTAGAATAGGCATAAAGGAATTATTTATTATTAAGGAGAGTAATCCTATAGCCATAACAGGAACACACAGCAAGATCACAGGTCTTCTTCCAAAACGATCCGATATTTGCCCAAAATAATTCGATGATATAACTTCACCTGACCAACTTATTGAAAGAACTATCCCTGTGATGGTTGCTATTCCTAGAGTGAGATCATTTATTGACAATGATTCTCCAATCCTTTGTTTCAGTAGTAACCCTATCGTTGATGTGACAAGCCCGGAAACTGCAAATGTATGAGTGAATCTAGTGTAATTTACTGCTAATATTTTGCTTCTCAATGTAATATTTTCAATATTCGTACCCAGTATTAATGTCCAAATATTGAATCTGTGATTAACTTCAGTATCAGCCATATTACCCATAGAATGGGTTTCATCTTCAGCTATCAACATCACAATTGGAATGCAACACAGCATAGCTACTGCAACTATCAGAAAAGCAATATCTATTCCCAGAATATCCACCAACGCGCCACCAATTAATACTGCGACCAAGCTGCCAGATCTAAATATGGCGTTATATAGCCCCATGAGCCTTCCGCGCTGCTCTGGAGCTTCCCTTAGCACCACCATATACAACGAGACTATTTGTATAGAGAAACAGATTCCCCAAAATATTCTTGATATTAACAGGGGCCAAAACCCATGGAATAAACTATATGCAGCAGTAGTTGCGATAGCCAAACCTATGGATAAGAAAAGCGGAACTCTAATACCAAATCTATTATAAACAATTGCAGCCCAACTATTTGATACTAAGCGTACCCAGCGATTTACACTCAGTATCAATCCTACACCAATACCTGCGGTAAGCCCGAAGTCGGTTATGTGAGACGGTAGAACTCCATATAGCATGGAATCCCCCATCACAGATATTGCAAGTACTATCGCAGTAAGTGAGACTTGCCTACTGGAGTAATTAGTTATCATATTAATGTGGACTCTCTATTGATAATATTACGAAATAAGAAAAGAAAATCACTCAAGGTTGTAAGAAATATCTTCTAATCCTGATTCGTACTTTTGCAAGTGCCATTGTGCAGAATTGTTAGTACCACATCTCAAATTATACAATATCATGTTATATTAAGAGTTATCTAGAAGAATAAAGTTAATTGGCGAATAGATATCAACTACTATTGAATCGTAAATTGCAATATATGATAATATTCTATATGGTAGCCTTTGATTCCGCACATTGAGAACATACTCTCTTAGTAAATCGTAATCTCGCAGAGAAACAGTTGGAAGATAGAAAAAATCAGGATTCTGTCAATGGAGAGGCAACATAAAAAACGATATTGAACCCCCTTCGGACGGTTCTTCCGGAACAGAGAGGACCGGTATATTTTATGGATGGTGGATAGTTGCAGTATCCACCATAGTAAGCACCATACAATCTGCGGTTTTCAATGTCGGTGCACAGACTCTGGTATTGCCTATCATAAGAGAGTTTGAAACAACCCGTACAGCAGTATCAATTGCATTCTCTTTGAGAAGGTTAGAAGGTGGGCTAACGGGTCCGCTAGAGGGATATCTAATACACTGGATGGGTCCAAGACCTTACATGGTGACCGGCTGGGTGATATTTGGATTAGGATTCATTGCAGTTGGCCTCTGTCAAAACATTTACCAGTTTTATGGAGCTTTCCTGATGGTAACACTAGGTCAAAGCATATCTGGCTTCTTACCAATAGTAACGGTTTTAATTAACTGGTTTGATAAATCGCGCGGTCGAGCTATAGCAATTTACCAACTTGGAGGAAGTATAGGTGCTTTATTTGTACCAATTCTTGCATGGTCTATTCTTAACATAGGATGGCGCCAAACTACGATCTGGATAGGTTTTCTGGTCATTATTGTTGGCATACCACTGGCGCTACTTATGCGTCCCCGTCCTGAAGATTATGGGTATCTACCAGATGGGGCAGATCCTGAATCTGTGTTGAACGAAGACACTGAAGACAGCAAAGAAGCTAATGTAGAAAACACATCAATAATGCAGGTTCTGAAAAGTCGCAGTTTTTGGTTCTTGGGCCTTTCCCATTCGGCTGGCATTACCGCTTGGGGAGCACTTCAAGTACACCAGATACCTGCTTTGGTAGACATCGGTATAACTGAGCTAGTAGCTGCAAGTATTGTATCCTACACATTAGTTATTTCTGCCTTTGGCAGACTAGCAGGTGGGTTTCTAGGAGACATACTGGGAACAAAGAAGATAATTGCTACAGCTTTTATCCTTCAAGGTATAGCTGTAGCAATACTTGCATTCGCAGACTCTAACATCGATGTAATGATTTTCGCGACGATATTCGGTATCGCATTTGGTACACGAGGGACACTAATGACGGTACTTAGGGCTGATGTTTTTGGTAGACAAAACTTTTCTAGACTTGCAGGTCTAATGGATCCAGTAAGTAGTGTCTCTGTCCTCATTGCACCTATACTTGCAGGATTTATATTTGACACCACAGGTTCATACAAGGTTGCATTCCTAATACTGGCAATAGTTAATGCATCAGGAGCATTCCTACTTTTAGGCGTTACTGTACCCCAACGCCCTAAAAAATATACACCTACTATGAAAGCTATGGACAGAGAAATCAACGCTGGATAATATTGGTATATATTTTTGTCATTCCACCTAGACTAACCCGTAATCTATATGGCTATCACTGTAATGCCTACAACTATAAACGATGTTGAAAACAATTTTATTAGTACTGATCCAGTAGAGATATCCTCACCCAATGCTCTCGGCCAAATCTTTGTGATAGCAATACTGTATATGACTATATACAAAGCTCTGGTACCAGCTACAGCTCCCACTAGAGATGCGGGTCCCAGAGATAGAGCCCAAACAAACATAATAAGCCCTGCTTGTGCTGTAATAAAATCGTTTATTGTGACGAAGAGCAGAGCTGGACTTCGTTTACAGAAGAGAGATTTAACATCATTCAATGGCTCCTGCCTGAAAGCAAAGGACAGCAAAATAATTCCCAGGGTAAGTGTCCTCAAACCATGTGTATACAAGACTGGCAACTCCTCAAGTGCTAATTTACCTATTACTGTAGAAGCACCAAATAGAAATGCGGAGAACATCAGAATATAGAAAGATTTATACAAAATTACTCCATCAGAACCACCACCGTTAGTCCTAATAGATATCAAAGCACTTCCTATAACAGCTATAATAATACCTCCACCCTTTACAATCTGAATCGACTCACCCAGTACTAATAATGCCAGAAGTGCAGTAAATATAGGTGCGGATTGAGTTACTGGTATTGTGCGAGAGACTTCCTGAGTGTACAGAATTCTTTGTGACAAGAATGCAGCGAAACCAGAAAGTACTCCAGACCCAATAGCTGATAAACTTGTAGTAATAGTAGCCTCGACCGGTACACCCCAAAATAATAATAAAACAATACCTACAGTAGTCTGAGTAATACCCATTAGTAAAAGCAAGGTGAGAGGTGTTCTAGCGTACCTGTGAATAACAAGTTTATCGGATATATTCACCAATCCCATACATGCTGAACTTGCTAATGCTATAAGTAACCAACTCATCCGTCACTTCACTTTCAAAAAATTTACTTCTATCCTTGCCAGAAGTACCTGATATATCAGATACGCAATTACCTTAATAACAAACGCCAGTGTATATTAACAACTTGACTTGCCTGAATAAATAATACCTGATTTAGTATATGAACCTCGATAGAATGCTCAATCACATAATATTATGCTTATGCTAAAATTAATCTGATGATTAACTACTTCAAATACCTAACCAGTCTACTAGATTTTACGGAAGATATGAATAATCGGGCATTCTTATGGTTACTTGTCAGGGTGGTTATTCTTGTTTTTATAGGCATGCTATTTGTCACACCAGTTCTGATTGTCTTAATTCTGGATCCATTCACTGCCGTATATACTTTTACTTTCATTATTACTTGCGCAGTAATAATTTTCATGATCAAAACACATAATATAGCGGAGAAATGGTACCTTGGTCTTCTTCTGGTTTCGCCAACGATACTATTGTTCGTAGGTATACTTGTGTTCTTAAGGGTCTTCTAAATAGTAGCTTCACCAATTCTATCGTCCAGAAGGTATCTTAATTCTTAAGATATACAATCCTATTATTAATACAGGTATGGCAAGAATCAATAATCCAAATATCACCACCAGTACAGCAGCATCAAGGCGTAAAAAATGATCAACCCTCTCCATTACCCACTTCAATAAAGTCGGGTCTCCTGGGGCCTCATGATGAAGAAATTTATTAATAGTCAAGAAATAAATCAACCTAGATTATCTACAAGAATATTTCTAGAAGAGTATTTCCGCTCCTGTATAGTAAAACTCGCTATACTAGCTATTATCAGGGTAAGTCCAGCTATCGAGAATGGGACAAAATAGGAACCCGTTAGGTCTCGCATAATTCCACCGAACTGAATACCAAAAGATCCACCTATTTGATGTGACATAAATACCAACCCTGTGAGAGTACCAGCTTTTCTTAGGCCATAGATATTAGTAGTTAAAGTAGATGTGAGTGGCACAGAAGCTATCCATGAAGCTCCTCCGACTATAGCAAATGCCCACAGTCCATATTGACCCGGCAAGAACAATAATAAAATATACCCTATACCTCTAGCGAAATATACTAACCCAAGGAGATTCTTATTACCCAATTTATCTGCTACTGGACCAACCATTAACACTCCAATAGTATTCATAATACTCAACAAGCCAAAAGCCATAGCAGCAGTTGACGGAGAAAAACCTTCTTCTATGGCATATGGGACGAAATGAAATGACATTATTAAAGTTGTGAAGCCACATACAAAATAACCACTCAATAATTGCCACATAGGATAAGAATTAAACGCATCTTTCCAAGAAGATACCACTAAAGGTCCATCTTCCACATATAAACCATTTGTTCCAGATTGATTGTCCCCCATATCTTCACCATCTGGTAAAAGGCCTATATCGCTGGGCTCGCTCCTCAATATCAGATAGGCTGTTGGTAGTACTAAAATCAAAATGACTAGTCCCAAAATGAACCACGTGATTCTCCAATCCAGAACAATAATCAAATATGTTGAAAATGGAACCAGTAACAATCCTCCAACAGAGCCTCCAGATGCCGCTATAGACATGGCAGTTGTACGTTTTTTCTTAAACCATTTTGCTACAAGTACGGCTATCGTAGTTATTGATATAGAACTCATTAACGTAGATCGAACGATACCAAATAAAATCAAGAAATAAAGGTAATTAAATGTCATAGACAGTAATATTGTGGCTATGCCTACTAACAGGATCCCTACAATTATTAGTTTTCGACCACCAATAAGGTCATGAAGGTATCCACAGAAGGCCTGGCTTAAACCGCTACACAGTATTCCAATCGCTACTGCAGACGATATCAGGGCTCTACTCCAACCAAACTCGTCGCTCATAGGTAAAGCAAATACACCCAAACTACTGTTAATCCCGCCTCCAATAACGGTTATGGAAAATGATGCCGCCACTATTAACCAACCATAGTAGATATCTTTAGAAGCAGTATTTCTCATAAATCAATATCTCAAAAATTCGAAAAAGTTTATTAATATACACTTCAGGAATCCATACTTACTCTACGCTCAATCCCAATTGACCAGCAACAGGCTTGAGCGAATCTATCACGAATTGAATTAACTCATCTAAATCTATATTCAATTCTTCCGCTCCTTGTATTATGTCTTCTCGGCTTACATTTCTGGCAAAAGCCTTGTCTTTCATTTTTTTCCTTACAGATTTTGGAGTTGTATCAGACAAACTTTTGTTTGGTCTCACAAGTGCAACAGCTGTTATAAAACCAGAAAGTTCATCAGTTGCAAATAGTGCCTTCTCCATTGGGCTTTCACGAATCACTCCTGTATGATTCGCGTGAGAGAGTATTGCACGAACTATGTTTTCTGAACACCCACGTTCTTTAAGTATTGCCGCACCAAATGCAGCGTGTTCTTCTGGAGACGGACAAATTTCATAATCAAAATCGTGCAACATACCAACAACACCCCACAGATCCTCATCCTCTCCTACTCTTATGGCGTATGCTCTCATTGACGCTTCTACTGCTATAGCATGTTTCTTGAGTTTATCAGTTTGTATAAATTCTTCTATTAAGGACCATGCTTCTTCCCTATCCATAAATATCCCTTCAGTCTAAATTTGCAATCACTATTTAATGATATTTTTAAATTATACAACAGCACTAGCTCGCTGCCATTTTAAGTAAAATATAACTGATTTCTGAATTGAAGAAGGCCCCGTAGTTTGTTAACTGCGGGGCCTTAATTTCCAAACTATTAATACAACATTCGGCAATACAGAGCATCTATATTAGGTAAACTGTTACATTAAGTAACTATTATTCACCTGCCATAAGATCGCGTCCAATTAGGATTCCCCAGATAACAGTGATCAAGTATCCACCCCCGCCTATCATGCCCGCAGTTTGCTGAAAAGTAATGTCCAATCCAGCATATATGGAGCTCAACAGGAGCACAATTTGAATAATAAAAACAACCAATGTGAGAGTCTTCCTATGTGCCCATTTATCATTAAGGTAGATCCCATAAGTAATACCCACGAAACCAATGGCAGCAAGAATGCTGGCAAGGGTATTTATACCAAGTGATGCAGCATATAGAGCACCTACAGCTGGTCCTGAATTACCACCAGCTATGGTAGCAGCGAGTGCTCCTCCAATAGTCCACCCGATTATTCCAATTAAAGCGAACATCAAACCCAATCTAGCGACTGCTCCTCCGTTACCTTCTAAACTCTCAGTGAGAGCCCGGAAACCAAACAACATAAGAATCAAACCTATTGGTATCAGTGTAAGAGAGATACTGGCAAGGTCACCGTTTGCCAAAAGTACGCCAACTGATGCCGCTGCATCTGCTGGATCTACAGTACCTCCGACTATTCCTCCACCTGGGCGAATTAAATAGCTAAGTACAGCCAAAACTGGTCCAACTATAAGCGCTAAACCTCCGAGTTTCTTTACAGACATACTTCCCATAGTAAATCCTCCTCAGCCATTAAGACTTCGAGTCTGATTGCCGGCACATATTAACAGACTTTTTTGCAATGGACTAGTATTAAATACAATATATTGGAGGTGTTAGCTATATTGGCATTACATATAGTATATTAATGCCCGATTGTATAATGAATTCGCACAATAATGGTAATCAATAAATTAATGTCGAAATTTGTCTAGTAGCCACCTTAGTTGCCATTATATCAACATCCAAATATCAATTTGTTTTTTATATTTGCTATATATTGTAATATTAGGAGATATAAAGGAAATACTATCTAATGAAAGAGTAGTTAAAATGACTGACGCAAAAATAAAGATCGTAGCATTTGCAGGTAGCCTGAGAAACGGATCTGTAAACAGACTCCTATTAAGGTCTGCTATAAAATTGGCCCCTGCGAACATGTTGATAGAAGAATTAAACATACATGATGTACCACTATATAACGGAGACGTAGAGGATGAAGGTCCACCTCAGTCAGTAATAGATTTTAAGGAATCTGTTGCTTCCGCAGATGGTCTATTAATTGTAAGTCCCGAATATAATCACGGCATCCCAGCTGTGACTAAAAACTTAATAGACTGGGCGTCAAGGCGCGTAAGTCATCCTGGCAACGTTTTAGATGGAAAACCCGTATCGATTATGACAATGTCTGGTGGAGCGATGGGAATAGGTTCATTCGTGCAGCCACAAATAAGACAAGTGTTAGTCTATCCAGGAACGTTAGTCATGCCAAATGGAGATGTAGGCATCTCAGGCGGCATATCCAATTTTGATGAACAAGGTCAACTGGTAAATGAACTTGCTAAATCAAAGGTCGAACAAAATCTACTGTTATTTTCTAAGTGGATCAACAGATTAAATGGTTAGACACAGGACAATATGCCAAATACCCTACTTATAAAAGTATCAACTAAATTATCATCCTCCTTTTTATTGCTTGTCTCAATAATACTAATGACTTCATGTGATAGTCAGAGTCTATCAAATGTAAATCACTTCGAGGAAGGTGTGAATTTATACCACCAAGGTCTATTCGATGAGGCAATAGAGAAATTAGATAAAGCGGTAGAAGCAGACCCAAATTCCTCCGCTCCACATGAGGCAAAATCCGAGATATACCGAATGATCGGTAAACTCGACCTCTCCCTTGATAGCCTTAATGAAGCTATCAAGACCAGACCAGTGGCCCCAGATAATGTGCGGCTCTACAGGGTTAGAGGCAGAACTCATGACATGATTGGTAATTTCGACTTAGCCGAGAAGGATTTTGGCAGTGCAATATCCTTATCACCAAAAGACGCCACACTATATGGGGACAGAGCATGGTTTTATTTTACGCAAGAGAAATACTATCAATCTGCAGAAGATTGGGAAACTTCTGTCAATCTAAATCCCTCAGATATTTCAACTGCTTTCTATAGTAGCCTCACCTACTACAAATTAGAGGACTATAAAAAGGTTATAGATTTAAATAATGCGGTCATAGAATCAGATCCAGGGCATGGTAACGCGTATAATCAGACTGGAGAGGCTTACTTTCAATTAGGAGAGTATGGGAAAGCTCTGGCCTCATTTGATAAAGCAATTGAGTTATACGGCGATCGCGGCATATACTACAAGAATAGAGGCAACACACATAATAAATTAGGCAATAAAGAGCTAGGTAAATCGGATCTAAAGCAAGCCTGTGAATTAAATCCCGGCTTATGCTCAGAATAATCGACTTTAGGGAGGTAAACAGCATTGATTAATAGAATGATTAGGGCAGCCATGTTTGATGTACGGGTATACGAAGAGGTTGAAGCTGATCAGTCGGCTACTAGGTCTGCAATGCTAGTTGTAATACTTGCCTCAATCTCCGGAGCTTTAGTTGAGTCCTTCAATCCTATCGGTATCCTGATAGCAACATTATTCGGAATATTGAGCTGGGCTATATGGGCTGGAGTAACCTACATAATAGGAGCAAAGCTCCTACCTGAACCTACTACACAAGCTAATTGGGGAGAGTTGGCTAGAACCACTGGTTTTGCACAGGCACCTGGCGTGCTAGCAATCATAGGCTTACTAAGCTTCCTAGCCGCTCCTGTTACATTCATACTCAGTATATGGGGCATAGCCACAATGGTAGTAGCAGTGAGACAGGCGCTAGATTATAATTCCACAATGAGAGCTATCGTAGTTGTCTTACTATCATTCATACCAGCATCCATAATTATGTTTATGGCAATAGTACCAATATTTCTTCTTATAGGTATCGAGTAGAAAAACCTAATACTCTGAACTTAGTTTAACAATTCAAGTAGCCAGTTACGCCCTTCTATAGAAGCTGGGTGTATCTGCCTACCACTAGATATCATGCTGCTTATCTCTTCCTCCAGAAAGGTTAATATAGCTTGATCTAAATTCTTTTCGGCCAGGTTCTGCTTATCAGTCATATCGTTAAAACGAGAGGCTTTATTTGGATCCAGTTTATCTGCAAGATAAGTAACTTTAGCAATAGGCCCTAATCCACGATTAAATGTAGAATGCCACCAAATCGCCTCAAGTATTTCTGAATCACTTATCTCAAATTCTCTGGAAAGTATTTCTGCTCCAACAGGACCATGAAGCAGCATTCTTATCTTATCTTCCACGGGGTGAATTTCTATGTTGTATTCTATGGCTCTGGAATACAGTTCATCGTCCTTCATAACTCTTGCGATATCATGACACAGTCCTGATAATCCTGCCTTCTCAGAGTCCAATCCATGTATATATGCGAGTTCTTTAGCTTTATTGCTGGCCCTAAGTAAATGTTCCTTAAGTCCCAGTGGTAAATTATTCAGATAGGAATCTAGTTTTGCATTCCCACTTAATATCTCAACATCTTCAGGCATTTAAATAAAATCCTCTGTCTAATAATATTTAATGAATCTCTGTATCTTCAGTAGTAAACAATACCAATTGACCGGTCTCTCGAAATCCGGAAACACCTATACCTAACAAACGAAATTCCAGTCCTGGTTTCATCTCTTTTTCTAATAAATCCATAGAAATCTGGAATATTATACCCGTATCTTCAGTAATGTATGTGAGTGTGTGCTGGCGAGTAAACGTAGTAAAATCTGATAGCCTCAATTTCAGTGAGATTGTTTTGAACATAAGGCCATTTTTCCTGACTCTTGTAGATAATTTATCAGATAATTTTTTGAGTTCAGACTTCAAAACTGCTGGGTCTATTATATCCTCTGAAAGAGTGGTCTCTACACTAACCGATTTAGTCTCCCGTGATGTAGACACCTCGGATAAATCTTCCCCCAGCGCTCTCGACTGAAGTTCCATCCCCCTTTTCCCCAATACCCTTAATACCCATTCACTATCCCTTTCAGCTAAGTCTCCGATCTTATCAATGCCATGTTGCTTCAATACAGATTCAGTTTTTGGACCTACTCCCCAAAGAATACCGACATTCAATGGGTTAAGGAATGATCTCTCCTGACCAGACTTTATCAATAGCAGCCCATCAGGTTTAGCCATTTGTGATGCGATTTTCGCGACAGTCTTAGATGTACCGCCTCCAACTGTGATTGCTAAACCAGTATGTTCTCTAACTGATAATTTGAGTTGACTACCTATGCCTTCTAATGCGGATTCATTGAATACCTCTTTGCTGATATCAAGGTAGGCTTCGTCCAAAGATAGTGGTTCGACTAAATGAGTCAATTCACGAAATAGGCTCATGACCTGGTTAGACACTTCTCTATATCTCGTAAACCTCGGAGGAACTCTTATAATATTGGAGTATAGTCGAATAGCTGTAACCATTGGCATTGCTGAGCGTATTCCATACTTTCTCGCCTCGTATGAAGCAGCAGCGACTACACCTCTGCTTGCCGGAGACCCCCCTACTACTAAAGGTAATCCTCTGAATGCTGGATGGTCTAGTTGCTCAACAGATGCATAAAAAGCATCCATGTCTGCATGTAGTATGTATCTCATAGATATCCTTCGTTGATTATTCTACTCTATAGTTTGATATCAGAGGAATGCCCTTATATGGAGACTGAATGGACATACGTGATAGAATCTTCAAGGTTCAATATAATCCATATTCCTAAATGTAAATATTTTCTAGAGCAGAACATGTTAAATGAACAAGTAAACAGACAAATAATATTAGACAGTAGACCCACGGGTTATCCGACATCTTCCAATTTCCGTATGCTCGAATCAAATATTCCAAGTCCTAAGGAAGGGCAAGTACTTATCCGTACTATCTGGTTATCAGTAGACCCTTATATGAGAGGCAGAATAAGTGATGCCCCTTCATATACTCCTCCACACCCAGTAGGCGTTACTATGCCAGGTGGCACAGTTGGTAAGGTAGTGGTCAGTCTAAATGCAAAGTTCCCGGTCGGAACTTTCGTATCAATATCTTCTGGATGGCAAGATTATTCAATATCAGATGGCAGTAACGTGCGTATTGTAGACCCAGCATCAGTTCCTATATCTACCGCTTTAGGAATACTTGGTATGCCTGGACTTACAGCCTATCATGGCTTATTTGAAATAGGCAGGCCACAGGCTGGGGAAACAGTGGTGGTGTCTGGAGCATCAGGTGCTGTTGGAGCAATAGTTGGACAGTTGGCGAAATTAGCTGGTTGTAGGGTAATAGGTATTGCGGGCAGCGATGCCAAGATTAGATATTTATTAGATGAATTGGGATTTGATTCTGTCATAAATTACAAAGCCGAATCCGTAGAAGATCAATTAAAAGACAGTTGTCCTCAAGGTATAGATGTATATTTTGACAATGTAGGAGGATCTATAACCGATGCGGCTATGGATAATCTCGCATATAAAGCCAGAATAATAATCTGTGGACAGATATCACAATATAACCTGCAAGAACCTGATCTTGGTCCACGTAACTTACGTCAGCTATTAGTGAATCAGGCAAGCATGGAGGGGTTCATTGTTGGAAGATTCGCAGATAAATCAGAATCGGCCCGCCAAAGACTCACAGACCTTCTTATGCAGGGTAAGCTCAAGTATATGGAAGATATAGTGAATGGACTTGAGAACGCCCCAGAGGCATTCATGGGATTATTTCACGGAAACAATTTTGGGAAAATGTTGGTTCGGGTATCTTCAGACATAGACTAAAACCTTAGGCGATAATAGGAGGATAAATCATGGCTATTTTTCTTACCGAAGAAGATGTAATACGTCTTTTACCTATAAATGAAGCTGTAAATTCTTTAGAGGCAGCTTTTATTGAACAGGCCAATGGTACTGGTATGAATCATCCGAGAAGTCGCACTGCATCTAATGACCTAAGTGTCACTATGATGGTAGCAGTACTTGGACAAAGTGGATTTGGTGGTTTCAAAGTAATGGGTAGTGGTGGCTCTATGGTTACGCTTTACGGCGGAGAAAAACAAGAACTCCTTGCCATCATTGAATCTCGTAAATTAGGGCAAATAAGAACTGGAGCTGCGAGTGGTGTAGCAACCAAGTATATGTCTAAAGAAAATTCATCTTCAGTTGGAGTAATTGGTACAGGGCATCAGGCAATATCCCAATTAACAGCTGTGTGTGCTGTACGTCCTATAAAAACTATAAAAGCTTATAGTCGCAACGTAGAGAGACGAGAACAATTTTGTCGTGAAATGGCCCACTTATTAGGTGTAGAAGTTATACCAGTATCTTCAGGTCAGGAAGCAATAGAGCGGACAGACATAGCTATTGCCATCACAAATATAAGGACATTGGATCCAGTTCTAATGGGTGACTGGCTTGAACCTGGTATGCACATTAATGCTGCAGGAGCTAATTCTATAGACAGAAGAGAATTAGATGACATAGCTATCACACGCAGTTCTATTATAGCCGTAGATGCCAAAGACCAAGCGGCATTAGAATGTGCAGACCTGACTTTGCCTATTTCATCTGGACTCCTCGGTTGGGACAATGTATTCGAGTTGAGCCACATTGTAGCTGGACAAATACCAGGCAGAAAAAATGATACTGACATAACTTTATTCGAATCACAGGGAATAGGGCTGGAGGATATAGCAGTAGCAACTCACATATACAACAAGGCTAAAGCGGAGGGTTCTGGCATTAATCTACCATTCTAAACGTGATATGTAAGTGGAAATATAGAAATGTCTATCGCTTATAAGCTACAACCTTTACACTTACAACTTCAGGCATACCATCTTCCTGTGGCCTCGGAGCACCGTCATGCCTAATGTCTATGTCCACAAAGCCTGCCAATTGAAGATGTGATAAGTACTCTTCTTGCTCTTCAGCTCCAGAGACACAAGACGCCCATTTATGTGGATTATCACGGAATTCTTGTGGCATAGGCCCCAATGCCATTATGTCTGATATATGTATCCTGCCACCCCTATTAAGTACTCTGAAAGCTTCTCTAGCCACCGCATCTTTGTCCGGTGATAAGCACACTACACAGTTTGATATAACTACGTCTACGGTGTTATCTGGTAGGGGAATATCTTCTATGTATCCCTCTAAGAATTCTACGTTGGAGATCCCAAGTCTTTCAGCATTCTTCCGAGCCAAAGATAACATATCTGATGTCATATCCACACCTATAACATGCCCGGTAGGACCCACTTGCCTTGCTGCCAAGAAACAATCTATACCACCACCCGAACCTAAATCCAAGACCCTTTCACCAGGGTTGAGACCAGCTAGAGCCGTTGGATTACCACAACCAGCAGAGGCTGCAATCGCCTCCAGAGGTATACCTTCCAAATCACCCTGAATATACAAATTTGAAAAGGCTCCAATAGATTTATCCATTCCTGTCTCAGTCGTACCATCTGCACAGCATGCAGCCTGTATAGGCGTCAGAACTGTCAACTGAGATGCCTGACGTGCTCTTTCTCCATATCGTTGACGAACATGTTCCTTTATATCACCCTGATTATCTAACATATCATACCTCCTACTCAGCGGCCAATTATCTTAATATTAAACCATCATTAATATCTAAAAAGTAAATAAACAGCAAGAAATGCTAACACACCAAGTATTACGTATATTCGTGAACGGAGTCTATTGCTCAATTTAAAATTCCTCACTATAGAAGTTTAATTTAACATATGACTGTACTTGTATCAACTATGAATTTTACTACCCCAAATCTGTTCAAGTACATCTAGCAAACCCAAATTCTCCAGTACTTCTGGCAATGGGTTGCCAGTCTGATAGTCCAGGCCAGTTACCTCGTAATATTTTTGGTGCATAACTTCCCAATTTTGTATTACGGATTGACCTACTGCAGGTCCGTCTTTGGGTGTAGAACCATAACGCGGGGATGGCCATTCCATGTCAGGTGTATGACCACACCGAGCACTAAAGGCCCTGAAAAGAGCTGATGTCCTTTGTCCCAATCTCATTGCTTCTTCTTTAGTGTAATTCCAGCCAGTGACTGCACTTAATGCACCACATATAAGAGTTACAGTAGTCCCCAAAGTGAAATTACAAGCTCCTAAGGAATCCTCAAAATGTCGCCTCCCTAAGGCCAGCCCCAAGGATATTGCCACTTCTTCTGGGTCAAATACATTTGCTATTGGTGAGACACCAAACTCCTCAGGATGAGCAAGTGGTGATGTCTCTATCGTCCCTATACTACCCACTACCCCAGAAAATAGCTCAGACCATCTACCTCTATGATCGTGCCCTCTTGGAGTGTTACCTTTACCAGTGAAGACAGCACATTCAAGAGCAGGCGATCCCAATGACTCTGCCGCCCGTTTAACACCTTCGGCTAGTATATTACCGAAACCTTCCCTATTAGCAGTCATCTGGAGTAATCTGTTTATTCCTTCTATATCTCCCCAATTCAAATCGAACCCTAAATCTTCCTTGCTTATATACCCTTTCGCGTAACATTCCATCACCCATCCACAAACCCATCCCCACTCATTCACATCGACTCCTGCTTTGTCTACCTGTGTATTCAGCCAGGCAGTATCCGTTGGATCGAGTACACCTAATTGCGGACCGCAACTGTTATATCCCTCAGATTCTGGCTCATCCACTAATGTGCCTTTATTCGGCCCTTTATTAACTACGTTCATATGACAATGATGCATGCCACAGGATCCACACTGATGACCTCTATGCGAGAATCGCTCTCTCAGAGCAGGTGCTTCCCACTCATGGTGTGTTTCAGGAGTAGGGAATATATTCGTCTCATAATTTCTTATAGGAACTGCCCCCATCCTATAATTCGTCATTGGCCCACCCAGCGTTCCATAAAGATATCGCTGTCTTAGTGCTGGGTTATTTTGTAGATCATAAGACATGCTCTCTGCAGCCTGTATAACTCCTGATGTATCGTGAACCTTAATCCCTTTACTCCCTCTGACTATAGCCACGCATTTAACTTTCTTGTTTCCCATCACACAGCCACATCCATTCTTACTCGCAACGTGTCCATAATCACCCTCAATAGCAGCAAACCTCACTAAATTTTCACCTGCAGGGCCTATACCATACACACTCAACTGATGCCCCGATAATCCATATTCCCTGTAAAGAGAGTCCTGCATATCCCAAGTGTCTTTTCCGAGCAAGTGTGTGGCATCGCGAAGTTCTACGTCGTCGTCTTGTATATGTAGATATACCCACTTGGATGACTGACCTTGGAATACTATAGCATCATACCCAGAATATTTTAGATTCACCCCAAAAAACCCGTTTGCCTGAGTAGAGGTCGCTCCGTTAGTCATCGCACCTCTGGTTACAACGTTAAGAGTTCCATTCCCCCAAACTGGCGTACCAGCCAGTGGTCCAGTTGCCATTATCAGCCTATTATCCGGGTGATCCCAATTCACTTCTTTGGGAACTTCGTCCCAAAGGATTTTTGCACCAAGCGCGGCTCCTCCAACGTATTGCCTAGTGAATTCTGGATCCAAATTTTCAGTCCATGTCTCACCGGAAGTGAGATCCACTCTCAAAATCTTACCCGCATATCCTCCAGGCAAATTCATTGCATCCATTAGTCTCTCCTAATTCGAATTATATTAGGGAATTGTGAAACACCATCTTATGTGAATATACAACAACGAAACATTAGACCACAACCCTGATTATACAAACACAATCTCGTTGATCAATTTATGGAGACCAAAAAATCTATTTCAATTCTGTAATGCGTCATTCCATACATATTATACACCGTTTTTCAGTTTAGTTCTGATGTTTACATGAGCGTTCCGTAGTACAATGATGATCATTGACAATATGTAGTACCTTAAATATCATGAGGATTGTTATCGGTTGTGTCCTTGATCTAATCAAAGGAGGAAGAGATGCCACAAGGTGCTCTCGGAGACTTAAAAGTACTAGAGCTCGGGGACTATGTTACCGCTCCTTGGTGCGCTCGCATACTCTCCAACCTAGGAGCTGAGGTTATCAAAATTGAACCTCCAATAGGTGATAGATCACGCTTGGCAGGACCATTCCCAGGAGATATTCCACATTCTGAAAAGAGTGGCCTATACTTATATATCAATGCTGGAAAAACTGGAGTCACATTAGATGTCAGCAATCCTACTGGAAGAAAAATATTCCTAGAAATGGTAGCCACTGCAGATGTAGTTATAGACAACCACATTCCTAGACAGTTGAAAGAATGGGGACTGGATTACCAGAATCTAAAAAAAGTTAACCCTCTAATAATACTCACTTCTATAACCCCATTCGGATGGGAAGGTCCTTGGTCAGACTATAAAGGTAATGACTTAACTGCTTTCCACTCTAGTGGAACTGGCCAAGATACACCTTTCGATTTCGTAAGTTATCCAGAAACCGAGCATCCTCTAAAAGGAGCTGAATACCAAGCAGATATGATGGCCGGATGGACAGCGGCATCCGCAACAATGGTTGCACTAAGACATAGAGACCTCGTTGGAGAAGGCCAATTAGTAGACGTATCTGCCCAAGAATCCATGGCAACAATGATACGAAACTTCGTAGCTTCTTGGTCGTACACTGAAGACCCTAGGTCTGGACGGTTGAAGCGTGGGCCAAATCGTGCTCTACAATGCAAAGATGGTCACGTATGCTTAATAGCCGGTATGGATAATCACTGGGGCTTTCTTAAGCAGATGATGGGCGATCCAGAGTGGGCAAGATCAGATGAACTATCAACCAGAGAAGGCCGTCAAAAACATTCTGATTACCTCGATAGTCAACTAGAGATATTTATGTCGAATCACACTAAAGCTGAACTCTTCAGCATGGCTCAAGAATTCCATGTCCCCATGTTCCCAATAAGTGACTCTTCTGAGGTTATGGATATAGAACAATATCATTATAGAGAATTTTGGGAGGAAATTGATCACCCTATCGCTGGGAAATTCAAATACCCAGGGATCCCATACCATTTTTCATCTACACCACCACAAGGAGCAAGTCGCAGTCCTGCCCCATTACTGGGTGAACATAATGAAGAAGTATTTTGCGATAGATTAGGTTATTCCAAAGAAGATATCCAGAAATTGCATTCTGGAGCAATAACATTCGATATCAGCATCAACCAATTACCTGAGAGCAATCCTGCTCCTTCAACCCCTGACGCGTCTATCCCAGTTAAACGTAATAATGTGCGACTGCCATTGGAAGGAATCCGTGTAATTGCATTCGAGCTTGGACCAGCAATGTGCCTGCATACCCTGTGGATGGCAAGCCTTGGAGCAGAAGTAATCAAAATCGGTAGTGAATTACGTCCAGATACTGGCTATGTAGGTGGATCTCTTCTACATGAAGGAGTCACCGATGCAGAATGGAACAGGGCTGGTGCGTTTATGTGCCTTAATTACAACAAGAAAACTTGCAGTATCAACATGCAGGATCCTAAGGGTACTGCATTGGCACAGAAGCTGATATCCCAATCAGATATAGTGGTTGAAAATTTTACAACTCCGGTGACCAAAAGGTTCGGCTTAACCTATGAATCACTAAAGAAGGTAAAGTCAGATATAATTTTAGTATCACAATCCTCAATGGGCAGAACCGGACCCGCTGGAGATCTGGTTGGCTGGGGGACTGCGAGCCAAGCATATGCTGGACTGCCTTTCCTTACTGGCTATGAGGGTGGAAGACCACAGTCTATATGTGCACCCTGGCCAGACCCTATAGTGGGGGTTTCCCTGGTAGCATTAGTATTAGCCGCACTACGTCATCGTGACCGTACAGGAGAAGGTCAATCGATAGACCTATCCATGACTGAGATGGTGACATCTATGATACCTCAGGCTATTTTAGATTTTCAAATGAATGGTCGCATCCGCCATCCTCAAGGAAATAGAGATCCAATTATGGTTCCACACAACGTATACAAATGTGCCGGCGACGACAAGTGGGTAGCAATAGCAGTTGAAACCCAGGAAGAATGGAAATCATTCTGTAAAACCATAGGAAACACAAGCTGGATATCGGACCAACGTTTCTCAGATGGATACTCGAGACGTACTAATGAATCTGAATTAGATCGCCTGATAACTGAGTGGACTATACAAAGAAACCATTATGAGATTGTGGATTTACTGCAGTCATCTGGAATAACGTCATCTCCAGTAATGAATACTATTGATATATTTAACGATCCCACACTAAGGAATAGAGGGTTCTTTCTCAACATAGACCATGCAGATACTGGTCCAAGAGAAGTTATGGGGATACCTGTAGTCTATAGTAATTTTGATAAGGTGTTAACCAATTCCGCTCCATCTTTCGGAGAAAATAACGATTACGTATTCAAAGACGTGCTAGGGTTATCTGGAAGAGAAATTGAAAAATTAATAGAGATTGGCGTGATCCACTAACCTTTCTCAGTCTCTGGTCTACCACTACTAGACATATCTATACCCAACACTGCATTGCTCGGCATTGTTTCTCGTAACATCAGACCTCCTATCAGCAACGTAATTGGGAACAGTGATACACCAAGAAGACCGTATTGTAATGAACCAGACCATTCCTGTATAAACCCTACCATAGTAGGTCCTATTGCTCCTCCTATCGGTATAATCGTCATAGAAAGCCCCACTGCGACAGCGGTCTGCCGCGGGGCTAATTGTAAATCAAGAGGAATGATGCGAAGTATTGGAACCCAAATCATCGCATTCCATCCGGCAAATAAAAGCATTATAGCTATAATTGCTGGTGATTTAGTAGTGAACAATATTATATATATAATGGGTAAAAATATTCCTGGTAACCATATAAATATTCTTCTCTGACGAACCCTGTTTGATAACGGTCCTCCCAAGAAAGATGCTGCCGTACCACCAACAGGAAAGAGTGTCATCAAGGACCCAACTGTCTTGAGGTCTAAATTAAGTGATTCAAGCGCGTATGTTGGCCAAAATGTCAGTACCGAACCAAAAGCTAGAGCCGCACCAGTCGGACACAAAGCCAATATCCATAAAGTTTTCTCTTTAAACAGAATGCCTATTGGGGATTTGTTGTTCTCTTCTAGCTTAGAATTATCTGGATCGACTTTAGGTTTGTCCTTGCCTATAAGAATCCAAATTACTACTTCTATTAAAAGTATAATACCTAATACATAATAGAGATTCCGCCAACCTGCAAACAATTCCATTAGCCATGCGGTAGTACCCAAAGCCACAAGTTGCCCACTAGAAAATACCCCAACTGCAACACTAACCACTAGTGCAAATTGACGGAGAGTAAACCATTGTTGAATTAATAGTACCTCCGCTTGTGTTCTGACAACTATTGTAGTAGTAAACAACAATCGCCCTACTAACAAAATATAATATGTTTGTGCAAAACCTTGCATTAAGGCAAATATACCTGCCATAAATATCGCGAATGTGATGACTCGTTTGGGACTATATCTGGACAAATATATACTCACTGGCAATGAGGCGATTGCCGAGCTCACAAACATAGCTGAGCCTAGTAAGCCTGCCTGGACAGGAGAAATTGATAGATCCTCAGTCATTTGAGGCAACATAATACCCAGAGAAACCACTACCATTGGTATTATAAGACTGGACATCCATAATCCACCCATAACAGCCCAACCATAGTTCATTGCCGGAATTCCCCAAATTTTCAAATACTTATCGCTTTGATACAAATTCACACACCACTACCAATCAGTTTATTTCTATTCGCAATATTAACAGAGGTTTCTATTAATATCATACAAAATATTGCTTCCGGATATTTACCACTACCTAATACATACCATTTTTCTCGATCTCAGGTTATAATTGAATCTGAGTTGAATTCACTAAATCGAACCTGGGGGTAGTATGACAAATCCTTCAGCAGAACCGAATTCCTTTGAGGATCTTCAGGAATTCTTCTTCTCTGTCAGAGAATGGTTCGAAGAAAATGCCGTGATCCCTGCCAATATACCAATGCCATCTAGCGGTCAACCTATGGCCGATGAGTTAAAACAATGGGCAGTACAATTCAGGCGCAAACTAGGAAATATGGGATGGATAGCTCCAGACTGGCCGGTAGAATATGGAGGTGGAGGTCTAAGTAAAGAGCACTCAGAAATAATCCGCCGGGAAATGAGACGGCATAGATTACCAACTCTGCAAGTATCCATAATGCATACAGTGGCACTGAGAATGTTCGCTAGTGAAGAACATAAAAAAACAATACTGGCCTCCATATTACGTGGTGAGGTATCTGCAGTACACGCCTTCAACGAAATAAAACATGGATCAGACTTGGGAGCTAACACCACAGCAGCTGTTAGAGACGGCGATGAGTACCTTATCACTGGCCAAAAAGACTATATAACAAGCTTATTGCCACCAGATTTAATATTCTGTCTAGCTCTCACAAATCCAGACGCACCTCCAGCCAAAAAATTTAGCCTGATAGCTGTTGATGCAAAAGCTCCAGGTATAGATATAAAGGCAGAGAATCTCCTGGTTCCAGGGAGAGAATATAAATTCCTGTTCACTGAAGCACAGGTCCATAGGACCCAGATTATAGGTGAGGAAGGACAAGGAATAGAAATTGCTGAGCTCATGCTTGGTATAGAACGTGGTGGGATAATCAGCATACCACTTGCAGTTCAGGAAGATGTCGAGGATAAGGAACAACAAGAACTAGGACATTAACGAAAACCTCTACCTTATATTCAGTTTATCAACTTTAGACAATATAATATTATTCTGGCCAAAAAAATCCCAGATTGCACACAGGGGTATCTATGACAAATCCCACACAAGAACAGAACTCTTACGAAGATCTACAGGAATTTTTCTTTTCTGTCAGAGAGTGGTTCAACGAGAATGGCGTAATTCCTCCGGAGATACCTATCAAGTCTCGTGGTCAACCTATGTCCGACGAACTAAAGCAATGGGCCGTACAGTTTAAACGTAAGCTTGGAGCCATGGGATGGATAGCCCCAGATTGGCCGGTGGAATATGGCGGTGGGGGTTTAAGTAAACAACATGCAGGAATAGTTAGAAGAGAAATCAGGCGCCGCAAGTTGCCGAACATACAAGTTTCATTAATGACTACAGTAGGTCTAAGAATGTTTGCAAGTGAAGAGCACAAGCTGACTATACTCGCCTCCATACTGAGCGGTAAGATATCTACAGTTAACGCTTTCAATGAAATAGGCCATGGCTCAGACATAGGAGCCAACACGACATCAGCAGTTAAAGACGGTGATGATCTGCTTATAACAGGTCAGAAGGACTGGATCACTAGCCTACTACCACCAGACTTAATATTCTGTCTGACACTCACCAACCCCGATGCCCCTCCCGCCAAAAGATTCAGCATTATCGCCGTAGACGCAAAATCGCCTGGCGTAGAAATGAAGGCAGAGAGTTTACTTATACCTGGAAGAGAATTTAAATTCCTGTTCACTGAAGCACAAGTCCCAAGAACTCAAATAATAGGGGAAGAAGGGCAAGGATTAGAGATAGCTGAACTTATGATAGGTATAGAGCGCGAAGGAATTATGAGTGTACCTCTCAGTATTCAAAAAGATGTAGAGGACAATGAGAAGCAAGAACTAGGGCACTAACCAATTTGACTATCTGCGCTTATCTTTATATTTTCCCTCAATACTCACATTTGGTATAAATTCCAGCGCCTTGGGAAAATACCAAGTGGTTGTACCCAATAGCCTAAGTACAGATGGAACCAACATAGATCTCACTATTGTTGCATCCAATAAAATAGCCGCTCCTAAGCCAAATCCCATAGATTGAAAGAATGCGATATCACCTAGAGCAAACCCTCCAAATACTGCAACCATTATGAGAGCTGCTCCAGTTATAATCTGAGCTGTTGTCCTCAAACCAAATGCTACAGATGTAGAATGCTCTCCAGTTTCATCATAATGTTCTTTTATCCTGCTTAACATGAATACATGATAATCCATAGATAGTCCAAAAAGTATTGAGAACATCATTAGTGGTAACCAATATTCTATGTGTTCAACTTTTTGAAATCCGAGTAAGTCCAACATGAAACCTTTTTGGAATACTAAAACTACAATGCCGTATGCGGCACCTACTGATAATAGGTTCATGAAAATAGATGCGATTGGAATCACTATGGACCTAAATGCTATCATCAGTAAAATGAAACTCAATCCCAGTACTGCAGCAAAAACCCTCGGAGTATACTCGTTAGTGAGCTCAACGGAATCTACTATCTCCGCTGATGCACCACCTACTAGTGCCTTGTAGTTATCAGCTGAGACTCCAGCAAATGCTTCCGGTATTAGCTCAGACCGTATACGTCTAACTGTAGAAAGAGCCTCTTCACCAAACGGATCCCCGGGTAACGGTGCCTGTAATACTGCTAAGGTTCCATCTGGAGATATCCTTATTTCAGGTTTAATAATCTTATCATCAGCATCCATGTTAGCTTCTAGTCTTGATATAGCGTCTTTAATATCACCAGACATTACGTCTCCATCAATTACTACTAGAGCCGGAGAATTACTCCCAAAACCATACTTAGTGTTGAGTAATTCAAAAGCTTGTTTCACAGGTTCGTCATCTGGCAGCATAGATATACCACTTGTTCCCTTAGAAAGTTCAAAGAACGGGATTATCAATGCTCCCAATATGGTTACTGATACAATCATGCTAACAACCGGGGCTCGCATAACAGTTAATGTTATAGTATCCCAGAATCCTCTTCGCTGTTTTGTTATATTTCTATCATACACAGATAAAAACGGTATTTTAAATCCTGTCAACCGTCTTAACAATGCTACAAGAATAAGAATGCTCATCACCACTCCGGCTACTGCCATGATTCTACCTGGCTCAGTTCTACCTGGAATAATAGCAACACCAGCTAGAAACATTATGGCTGTTGGAATAGGCGGAACCCTTACACTATTTATCCTATCACCTAATATACCAATCAATGCTGGAAGAAGTGTAAGGCATGTAATCACTGCTACGAACACCACCATAATAGATCCTGTTCCAAATGCCTGGAAAAATTTCTCCGGCAACAATAACATTCCAGTTAATGCAAAAACTACAGTCACTCCACTAAATAAGACAGCCCGACTTGCCGTTGCTCCTGCTATAGATATGGATTCCTGCTGATCAAAACCCTTCTGTCTTTCTTCCCTGTAGCGAGATAGTATAAACAATGAATAATCTATACCCACAGCCAAGCCCATCATTGTAATGATGTTTGGCACAAATTCGTTCAATTCCATCATCTGCCCAACAACACCAGTAATGCCAATGGTTGTAAATACTGCAACTATGGCTAGTATGATCGGTATCAAGCCTGCGACTACTGCTCCATATACCAATATTAGTATAATAAGGGCTACGCCTATACCAATCGATTCTCCTACCAAAAGGTCATGCTCAGCCCGGGTTGAAAAAGCTTCGTTGATACTAATATCTCCAAATATTACTACTTTGAATCCATCGCGATCAAAATTTGCCGCCGTATCAGTAAGGATATGTATCTCATCTTTCTTGTCCTGAAATACCTGAATTTGATACATTACTGTAGATCCATCTTGAGATGGAACTGGTGAATAATCAGAAAAATTCCCATTGATTATAGAACCTGCTTGTCTATCAATCGCATCTGCGAGCTCGCTGATGGTTTCTTCAAACACGGGGTCTGCACTAATCACTGTTTCAGAATTTATTATAACGAATTCATTAGCCAGATTCTCAGCACTGGACGTGTCAGATTCGCTGGATTGACTCTCTCCAGAAGTATCAAATTTTTCGTTGATGAGATTTTCGGCTATTTTATACTCTAAAGTTTTTGTGGGCCCTCCTTCGCCTTCGAGTGCAGATGGTAAGAGATTAGATACAGAAACGAAAGCACATGCTAAGATTAGCAACCAACCACCTAGAATCCACCAGGGATGCTTAGCACTAAAGGACGTTATTGATTGAGTGGATAATTTCATAGTATGCAATTCAGATTATAATTTTAATTTGACCAGACATGGCCAGACTGCTTAGGCCCGGTAGACAACGGCACTAATTATACTCATTATTGATATGTATTCATATGCCATAGCAATCCAAAAAGAAAGCTCTCCACTTTCTTGGAGAGCCACATGAGTTCCTAATGATGAAGTTCAATAATCCATATACTGGATAATGCACATTAACTTTATTGCTTTTACATATCGTACCAATGCCAACTATGAAAATCACTATCCGGTCAGTAGTAGTTATATCCAATCACAAGAAACCAAGTCAACATCCTTTCTATAATATTCCATTTCTCCTTCCATTTTTATTACTTATTTAGTCTATATAACTAAGTTCAAAACATATGAATTAACTTTTCAATCACAATTAAAGGGATGTTAAATAATCTATAAACCAGAACATAAAACCAACAATGGAACCTGCTAAACATTTACCTGTTTATGTGTTAGCATACTCGGGATATGACCAAATGGAATATTATATGACCAGTGCTTCAAATGAGACTGGTAACGATAAACACAAAAAAAACAAGATATTCTATGGTTGGTGGGTAGTATCGGCCGGATTTTCCATCCAATTCCTTATTGGCTCCCTGTTTATACACAGCTTCACTGCCTATTTTCCTTTCTTGGAAAGAGAATTTGGCTGGAGCAGAACTGTTCTCTCAGGAGCTTTTGCTTTCTCAAGAGCCGAGAGTGGCCTTCTAGGTCCATTACAAGGATGGTTAATAGAAAAATTTGGAACCCGTTCGATGGCTGCAATCGGCATGTTGCTCTTTGGACTAGGATTTATCCTCTTCAGCAAGATTGATTCCATACCAGGGTATTACATAGCGTTCTTCATAATGGCGGCCGGATCAAGTATTGCTGGACATCTGACTGTGGCAACTGCAGTAATAAATTGGTTCATCAGAAGACGTGGAATAGCGATCGGGATAATGAGTACAGGATTTGGCATAAGTGGCTTAATAGTACCTTTAATAGCATGGTCCCTAACTTCTTTAGGGTGGAGACCTACAGCCTTATATGCTGGTGTTCTAATCATAGCAATTGGTGTGCCCATATCAATACTTCTACGACGTGAACCAGAAAAATATGGTTATCTTCCAGACGGAGATCAACCAGAAAAAGAAAAATCTAGTAATAATATCGAACCAAACTCACAGGATGCCAGTTTATCTAGTTTCACAGCCAGAGAAGCCATGCTGACCAGATCATTTTGGTTCTTGAGTATAGGACACGCTTTATCTTTAATGACCGTAGGAGCAGTCTCATTACATCTAGTACCTCATATAATAGATAGCCTCGGTTTATCAGTCACAACAGCGTCTAGTGCGGTAGTAATAGTTACGATATTCAATATAGCTGGCCAATTGAGTGGTGGCATTCTAGGGGACAAATACAGCAAAAGGCATCTGGCTGCTATAGGGTCATGCATGCATGCAGTTGGACTTATCACTCTAGCTTCTGCAACATCTATGACCCATGTCTATATATTCGCAATTCTACATGGGTTCGCATGGGGTCTACGCGGACCTCTTATGTCTACAATAAGAGCTGATTACTTTGGAAGAGCTTATTTCCCTACTATCATGGGTTTCTCATCTCTAGTAGTAATGTTAGGAATGACATTCGGACCTTTATTTGCAGGCATTATGTCAGACGCATTCGGAAACTATAAAGTAGGATTTAATATTATTGCAATATTAGCTGGCCTCGGATCAATATTCTTCATATTATCTACACCACCAAAATTGCCAAATAGATTATCCAAAATAGGTGCGTCTGTAAGATGAAAACTAATTCAAGTGGCCTGTCCTACCAGATTTAATCTCCGAAGTACTTACTTGCTACATCATTAGTCAGCAAGCCAATATCAAAATCACTTAGTCCCATTTCACTAAAATATGGTAGAAGAGTCCTAGGTATAAAACATATCCTATCAGAGTTGAATGAAGTACGTTCATCCTCCAAATCTTTCCTCAAAGGATAACTCAGGGCATGATCGTGAGATAGACCTATATTCTCACCATAGCCCATATTGATTAACTCCAATATCACATCTGCTCTCTGTTTCCAATTGAGACCCCCATCTCGACCTCCAGGAAAATGGTCCATACCAACAATACACCCCTTCTCAGCCAATCCACTCAGATAGACCAAATCATCTGTATCATTGCTATGCCCAATATATACCTTCCTCAAATCGACGCCTTCCTCTTCGAAGATAGTAATTTGATCATTGCCAACTTTTGAAAGTGCTGCAGTATGAGTAGATATAGGTACTCCAGTTTGTTTGCAAGCACGCGCCGCCGCACGCAATACTATTTCATTGCCTTCTGTCACACCTTCCTCAGACGTAGCTACTTTTATCACCCCAGCTTTTATGCCAGTAGAATCCATACCAATCTCTATCTCTCTTATAAATACTCTAGAAAGTTGATCTGGTGTAACCCTAAGAATAGCCCTCGGTATATCCAACCAAATACCGGTAGCTGCAACTATATTGATCTCTGTCCTATCACTTACTTCTTTTAATATACTCACATCCCTGCCCAGATCTACAGTAGTAACATCTACATACGATGTAACTCCCTCACTTTTTGCTTGTAGAAGCGCCTCCACCGCAGTATCCACAACTCTTTCTCGGTCCATTAATTCATAAAATGAATGAGGTATACCTGCAGAGCTAACAACCACATGCTCGTGCATTAAAGTAAACCCCAAGCTTTTTGAATCTACCAATCCACCAACTGTATTCACTTTCAATTTATTGCCTCTTTAAATACATTTTCTGCCGATACATACTGAACAAATCAGGAGGAGGGTACATTCACGTACCCTCCTCCTGATTAACACTAAAGTTCTGTAAACTTAGCTACCGTAATTTGTTGCAGTTGCCGGGGTCGGAGCCGACCTCATTTGAGTCCTACTGATACCTATCTTTCGTGATAGAATGACTTTTGCAATGTTTGTACTCCCGCCAGCATGCCTTTGACCGGCCTTATCTCTCTGGCTAACTTCCTGAGCACCACCTTGAGGAGATCGAGGATCATTCCTGTCTAGTAAAGCATACATACCCATTACATCTCGTACTCTAATAGTATTCCTTAGTTGATGCTCTCGATTATGTACGTCGCCAAGATTCCCTTCATAGCTCAGTTCCATACGACTCTGATACATCCAATATGTACGTTTACCTAAAAGCTCATCCCTGTACGAATCTAAAGTTGCCTCCATCGCCACTTGTTGTAGGACGGGATCGCTACCAAGATTAGTATCGTCAACTACCGTATCCCTAGCATAATCTACCATCTGACTAGCAAATGCGTCTCTAGGACTGGCTGTGGATTTACCTCTTCCTCCATGCTCTTGTTCCAAATGGGCACCCATGACCTGCCATCCTTGAGTTTCTCCACCTATAAGATAATCACTTCCAACTCTGACATTATCCATAAAAATTGCATGCTGATCGAAACCTGGCAGCAGATTCATCTCTTGTACAGCCAGGCCTTCTGATGGAACTGGTATTATAAAGTAACCCAAATTCCTGTGCCTAGGTGCATCTGTATCAGTCAACATAGGACCATATATGTAGTCGGGGCCTGCTGGTTCCCAGCCTGGTCTAGGTGTACCGCTTATGAAAACGTTCGAGCCAGTCAAGAGCCAGTCATCACCATCACGTACGGCCCGACTCTGATAGTTTGCTAAATCAGCTCCGCCTTTTGGTTCTGTGAGTTTCTGCCATGCAATCTTTTCACCTTTTAATAGTGGCACCAAGAATTTCTCTTTCTGTTCCTCAGTTCCCCAAACTAAGAGGGTAGCGAAAAGGAGTGAAGACCCACTCCATGGAATTCTATTCTTACTGAATTCTTCGGCCAATATGGTCTCATGATCACCGCTCAGACCTCCACCTCCATATTGCTTTGGGTAAGTAGGGAAGAGCCATCCTTTTTGGGCCATTTCCTTATGCATTGCATGCCAGAACGCCCATTGCTCTTCACTAGCATCCCTATTATCTACAGGATTTTTCATACCATCTGGTACGTTCTCAGAAATCCAATCTTGAACCTCTTGTCTAAATTGTATCTGCTCTTCAGTATATGCCAATCCAAATTCCATTATGTACCCCCTTAGAGTATCCCATTTCTAATTCTTCTACGACTCAGTTGCAGGCTAACAAATGCGTATAATTAACCTAGTATTAGTGTGTCAATTAAACGTCATAATCATTTTATTAACTTAGACAACATGTGTCAAGCGTTGCAAATCACCTACATATACTAGCTTTTCGTATACTTATGTATATTACGCACATTATTTCGTACTCATATATATCATAGGCAAATAATACTCATCCTTGATATGCATTACTAAAACATAAAGGGTGTATACTCGGTTTATTGTGCTAATCGAGATCGAATATGACACCACTTAACAATTCTGGTCGTCATCACAAATCACAAATTTTCTATGGATGGTACATTGTGATGGCTCATATGGCACTGCATTTTTATATGAGTGTCATATTTGTATACGGAATGGGTGTCTTCTTGGGTCCAATAACCACACAGATGGGATGGACCAGAGCCCAATTCAGTATAGCGGCCGGGCTACAGCGAGTTGAGGGAAGTGTAGCTTCGCCAATCATAGGATTTATTGTAGACAAATTTGGTTCTAAGAAAGTAGTTCTAGTAGGAACTTTTCTGATTGCTATTGGAGTAATGTCATTAAGTTCGGTCAACTCCTTGTGGATATTCTACGCCTCTTACTTGTTGGTAGGCTTAGGTAGTAGTGCAACAATAGGAATACCATTTAGTACACCTGTCGCAAAGTGGTTCCGGCGCAAACGTGGTACTGCAATGGGTTGGATGTTTGTTGGGGCTACTTTTTCCGGCATATTCTTACCCCTCTTAGCATTAGCAATAGAAAATATTGGCTGGAGAGCAACTCTCCTCTTTTGTAGTGGAGGGATAATTATATTGGGTATACCTGCTACTTTCATAGTTAGGGATAATCCCGAGGCCTATGGGTTCACTCCGGACGGGTATACACCTATATTGCAAACTAACTCTGAAGATCAGTTAGAGAAACAACCTGTATCCTCAATATATGGCTCTACTGTAACAGAAGCAATACGAACACCAGCATTCTGGATACTCGCTACTATATTCGGATTACTCGCGATGTCTACTAGCGCTATGTTCATACATCAAATTCCATATTTTGAAAGTATCGGATTTAGTCGAGCCGCTGCTACTACCACAATTGCCACCTTCACACTGCTAAGCGGCATAGGAAGACTGGGGTTTGGGTGGATCATGGATTATATTGACCCTAAGCTTGCCCTGGCTGGTTTGTCAGTACTTACCGTAATCGGGCTCCTATCATTACTATTCATAACAGAATACTGGCACACTTTGATATACGCATTAGTACTAGGAATAGCATTCGGTGGATCAATTCCCGCAAGACCCATATTAACCAGTGAATATTTCGGCACTAGAGCCTTTGGTTCTATAACTGGATTGATGCAGTCACTAGGAGTTTTAGGTGCTTTTATAGCACCCGTACTGATGGGCTACGTATTCGACTCTACCGGGTCATACAAAGCGGCAATATTTATTCTATCTGGCCTGATAGCAATAGCTACTCCATTGTCGCTCATCCTACCAAGGCCAGAAAATATAGTCGGGGATACAACACAAAGCTAGTCATATCAAATAAAAAGCATTACCTGCCCTTATATTCAGCTGAGCGTTTTTCAATGAATGCCCTAACACCTTCTTTATGATCTTCTGTATTTCGAAGCTGGGACTGGCCATAACCTTCAAACTCTAGAGCTTCTTGCAAAGCATTAATGCGGCTCTTATACACAGCTCTTTTACCCATTCCCATCGCTACAGTGGGTCCTTTGGCTAACCTACCAGCAAAACCCAATGCTTCTTCCATTAAATCTTCATGCGGAACTACTTTATTAACTAAACCCAGTTCCTTTGCCTTATTTGCATCGATTATATCTCCAGTCCAAATCATCTCGAATGCGTTAGGAACTCCCATTAAGTACGGCAAGAAATATGTGCCTCCGGCATCTGGCATAAAACCTCTTCTAATCCAAAGGGCTCCAAACTGAGCTCTGTCCGATGCAATCCTTATGTCAGTCATAGAAGCATAAGACATTCCGAGTCCAACGGCCGGTCCATTCACTGCTCCAATAATTGGGCGATCACTGTTCCAGAAAGCAGGCGCTACGTGTCTTTCAGGGTGATTTCGTTGCCATGCTGCCCTGCTATCTGGATCATCCATATCAGAACCCATCTTCTTGACATCTCCTCCAGCACAAAAGGCACGTCCAGCTCCAGTTAATACTATAGCCCGCACATCTGGAGTAAGGTTGGATAAGATATCTATCATACTTCTAGCCATATCCGGACTATTCGCATTTAGCCTTTCTGGGCGATTCATCGTAATTACCCCAACACCATCTTGAACATCGAAAAGCACATCTTTCAATTCCATTCTATTCACCTCCGTTAACTCAATGAACATAAAGATTCAGGATGTATAGGATTAGTAAGGCTATTATACTGAATTATCTACAAATATACACAGTAAATGACATATAATCAGAGTATTGTGAGTAAGATACAGAAAATTAGATTTGGCAATACTATATAAATAACCAATGTTATATGATTAGATGAATCACATAAAACTTGACTAAATGAGTAGCAGTATAATAGTTTGTAACTTGAAACATATAATATCAGTGTATGCTTATTCTAATTCAAGTCCTTAAAATAAAAGTCTGAATACTATGTTGGAAAATAGAAACAGTGCATCCAAATTATCCGTACTCTCATGGGCCCTGTACGATCTCGCTAATACAATATTCTCATTCAATATAATATCCATACATTTCGCATTATGGGTAGTAAATGACATGGGGGGCTCTGACTCACAATATGGATTCGCTAACGGATTATCTATGTTGGTAGTCCTATTCACTGCCCCACTATTAGGCGCTATGTCAGACCAATCTGGTAGGCGGATACCATTTCTAGCAATTACAACGTTCATATGTGTAGTATTTACATTCTTTCTTGGCCAGGGAAGTCTGACGACATCATTAATCATTTTCGTTATCGCTAACTACATGTTCCAGTCTGGTCTGGTTTTTTACGACGCTCTGTTGCCAACAGTATCTAATAAAGAAAACATAGGCAAGGTTGGAGCCTTTGGTGTAGGTTTGGGATATGTAGGATCCCTGATAGCCGTGACAACTGGAATAATATTATTCGATTCCATAGGTAGAACAGGCATGTTCCAAATAACCGCATTGTTCTTCCTACTATTTTCAATACCTTGTTTTGTGTTTGTTAAAGATATAGGTACAGGTCCAATAAGAGTTGGAAGAGAAATTCTTAAAAATAGCTTAATCCAACTAAAACTCACCCTATCCAAAACCAAACAATTCCCTGGACTCCGCAGGTTCTTTATAGGTAGAGTGTTCTACGCAGACACTGTCAATACCCTTATCCTCTTCATGGGCATATATGTAACGAACGAACTGGGCTTTACTGATACACAAGTCCAGCAAATACTGGCCTTATCTATAATCGCTGCTATCTTAGGATCTCCAGTATGGGGCATAATAGTAGATAGGGTTGGTCCAAAGAAAACTCTTAACAGTGTCCTTTTTATGTGGATGGTTATATTAGCTGGTATAGCAGCAATACCATTGGCTGGACTTCCAGAAAATCTAATGTGGCTTATCGCCCCTGTAGCTGGCATTGCCATAGGTGGAACGTGGTGTGCTGATAGGCCTTACTTAATCAGATTAGTTTCCCCGCAATACATTGGTGAAATGTTTGGTGTGTACAGTATGACTGGAAGATTTGGTAGCTTCGCAGGCCCAATTATGTGGGCATTTATAGCCGATAAAATAGTCGTGTTCGGAGCTAACATAGGCCTTGGACTTGGACGTCCTTATGCAGTATTGAGCCTGCTAGTACTTATAGTCGTATCATATTTCATACTTTCTGGTGTAAGTGACCGACCAAAGTTAAACACACAGGAATAACTACGAATTACAAAGACTGACTATGATATAATTACGATAATAACTTTGCATGTCACTATAAACTATAGTCTCATAGGATAGTAAAGCAAATGCACGCACTTTCAGATGTACGAATACTTGATCTCACCCAGCATATAGCTGGACCTTACTGTACAAAAATGCTAGCAGATTATGGCGCAAACGTCATAAAACTAGAAAGGCCTGGCACAGGAGATCTCTCCAGAAGCATGGGCCCCTTCCCAGAAGATATCCCACACAGAGAAAAAAGCGGCGTTTTCCTACACCTAAACACCAACAAGAGAGGTATAACTCTAGACATTAAATCAGATACTGGAAGGAAAATATTCCTTGATCTCGTAGACCACGTAGACGTGGTCATTGAAAACTTCGTTCCATCTACGCTCTCATCGATTGGTTTATCTTACAAAACACTCGAATCAATCAACCCGAAAATAATTATGGTTTCCATAAGTAACTTCGGTCAGACTGGTCCATATAAGGATTACAAAGCAAGCGAAATAGTCCTGCAAGGGATGGGAGGCAACCTGCACAGCCTTGGGATACCAGAACGAGAACCAACAAAATATGGTACTGAAATAGCTCTACGCCAATGTGGACTTATAGCGGCTTCAGCTACAATGGCATCTTTATTCACACGTGAAAAGAGAGGGGCTGGGGAACACGTAGATGTATCTATCTTCGAAACGCAAGCAGGTTCGCAGGATCGTAGAGTCCCTCAACTTATGACAGCACAATTTATAAACAAGGTTTTTCCTCGTAGAGAACCTGGTTCCTCAATAGCATCTGGTACATTCCCATGTAAAGATGGATACATAAATATCTCAGGAGGAGGGAATCGTTTTCCAAGAGTACTGGAAATGTTAGAACGTTCTGAACTTATAGACGATCCTAAATTCTCGACTCCTGCAGCTCGAACAAATTCTATAAATGGCGAGTTTTTCAATAGCGAGATACTGATGCCATGGTTAATGCAATATACTATGAAAGAGGCATGGGCATTGGCACAGAAGGCGCATGTTCTATCTGGGCCAATATACACATCAGAAAGCCTCATGGAGGATAGTCACTTTCAAGATCGTGGAATGTGGGTAGATATAGATCACCCAGTGGCAGGCAAATATACATTTCCCGGACGACCATTTATCATGAGCGAAACCCCATGGACACTCAGAATGCCAGCCCCAACTCTAGGCCAACATAACAATGAAATATATCAGGGTCTATTAGGATACACCGCCCAAGACATTGTAAGACTTAGTGGTACTAACATTATATAGACGAGAGTTATATTACATATGAGCAAATTACCATTAGATGGAATAAGGATAGTAGAGCTAACTCAAATTTATGCAGGACCCTACGCGTCGACGTTACTTGCAGACTGGGGGGCAGAACTAATAAGGCTGGAAACTATACAAGGGATAGTTGGCACTACAAGAGGTATATATTTAAAAGTCCCTAAGGAATTAATAGAGCAAACTAAGTTATCTGGAACTGCAGGTGGAGCAATATTCCCTAACTGGGATCCTGGTCAACGCCCATGGAATCGATCAGTTAGCATGACCTCCACAGGAAGAAACAAACTTAGCATGACATTGGATCTGCTTAGGCCAGAGGGTTTGGACATTTTAGGGAAATTATTTGCTAAGACGGACGTATTCATAGAGAACAATGTTCCTGAGACAATAGAGAAGTTACAAATCAGCTACGAATGGCTTAAGGAGATTAACCCTGAGATCATAATGATTCGCATGCCAGCTTTTGGACTAAATGGGCCATACAAGAATTACCGTTGCCTAGGATTACATGTAGATGGTGTTTCCGGACACTCTTATAACAAAGGGTATGTGGACGAAGAACCATCAAGACGAGGTGAGACAGTTGCAGCGGACGCAGCAGCTGGTGCATCCGCTGCATTTGCAGCATTCACAGCTCTATGGAATCGTCGCAAGACCGGTAAAGGTCAGCTTATAGAGTTGCCTTTGGCGGAAAACTTCATACCATTCATGTCAGAATCTATTATAGATTTCAACATGAATAAGAGAATACGCAGTACTATAGGAAACCGTGATCGGCGTATCGCTCCGCACGGAGTATATCCGTGCAAAGGAGATGATAAATGGATGACTATAGCAGTAGGTAACGATAACCAATGGAAAGCCCTATGTGAGATTATTGGGAATAAGGCACTCATAAATGACCCAAGATTCAAAGATGTGAGGTCACGCCTAAAAAACCAAGACGAATTAGACAACATTGTCAGTAGCTGGACCGTGAAACAAGATCACCTAAAAGTATTCCACAAATTACAGAAAGTAGGAATACCATCTGGGCCAGTATTAGATGAACTAGAAGCTCTAGAAGACCCGCATTTAGTCAACAGAGGTTATTACGAAACATTAGAAAACTCCGAGCTCCCTAAGCTACAATACCCTGGGCCTTTATGGCGTATGTCGAAGACCCCAAATCATCATAAGAGTGCACCTCCGTTGCTTGGAGAACATAACGAATACATATACAAAGAGGTCCTCGGTATGTCGAATGCTGAATATAAAAGGTTAGAAGATGCCGGTCATATCGGCATGGATATTATAGAAAAATAGCCTTATATTAAATCTTTAGCCCTATCCCTAGCTCGTCCTGCAAATGTCTCTGCAAAATAAGAACATAGACCAGTATAATTCTCAGGATCCAGTAGCTCTGCTATCTGCTCTTTAGACAACCTAGTAACTACATCTTCCTCCTCTGACAAAGTCTCCAAAAATGGTCTGCTTTCGTTAACGGATTTCTGTGCAGCATCATAAACAACATCATGCGCTCTCTGCCTACCTATCTCCTTGCCCAGTTCCAACATTATCTGCTCAGACATAATCAGACCACCAGACAAATCAAGATTCTGTCTCATACGTTCAGGATATAAATTGACCCCATCAAACAAATCTATTAACCCAAGAATTATCTCATCTGTTAACATACATGCCTGATCTATAGCAGCATTTATCATCTGTTGGCCAGACGCATCAGCCTCATGCTCTTCCTGCATGGATTCGAATGCCAACGGCACAAATACACGTACCTTAGCAGCATCGGCAATTATTCTCTGAGATATTCTAGGATTCCTTTTCTGAGGCATAGTAGAAGATCCAACCTGACCCTCTGTTATTCGCTCCTCTACCTCACCGTATTCCTGCTTCATAAGTGTGTACACTTCACGCGCCATCTTAGTACTAGTAGATGCAAATAATGCCAGTATAGTCACATACTCAGCTTGATGATCTTGAGTAGTCCTTGAAGGCATGGACATAGAAGTCATACCCAATTCCTTAGCCATCAATTCCTGAGTATGCAATCCTTCCATACCAACCGACGCAAGTGTCCCAGCTCCACCACCTAGCATAGTCACAAAAACCCTCTCCTCACAACCCTTAAGCCTGTCTATATGCCTGAGAATCTCGTCTATCCATACCGCAACCTTATGACCAAATGTCATTGGAACAGCATGCTGACCATGAGTCCTGCCAGGCATAACATAATCCTTACTTTTCTCAGCCAAATCTGCCAGTATATTCAGTAACTTACCCAAATTGCTTAAGAAAATATCGTGGCATCTCTTTACTACCAGTAACTTCGCCGTCTGAGTTATATTCTGAGTAGTCGCTCCCCAATGTATATACCCACCAGCTTCCTCTCCACATACCCTGTCAAGTTCCCATATTATAGGCACCAATGGATGACCTGATATCCTCAACCCCTCGTGTATCGCATCTATATCTAATAAATCAATTTGAGCTGAGGCAGATATCTTATCTGCTGCACTTTGTGGAATAACCCCCAGTTTAGCTTGAGCTTTCGCAAGGGATGCCTCTACGTCAAGATAAGCCTGATACATATTCCTCTCAGCAAACATATCCTTTATGCTAATGTCTTTATTCGCCATATATCTCCTCTACCTTTTCTAGAATATATCCAGGTTTCATCGGCAAACTATACAACCTAACTCCTATAGCGTTATATATTGCACTAGCAATTGCAGCAGGAGGTGGTACTATCGATACCTCTCCAACACCTCGAACCCCAAAAGGATGTGTCGGATTGGGTACTTCTACTATTACAGTGTCTATCATAGGTAAGTCTAAACTCGTTGGTAATCTGTAGTCCAGTAAACTAGAATTCAGCATATGCCCTTCCGGACTCATATCATATTCCTCATTCAGGGCCCAACCTATACCTTGCACACTACCTCCCTGCATTTGCCCTTCTACGTAGCTTGGATGTATAGCCTTACCAACATCCTGCACTACAGTAAACCTCAATATATCTACTTTACCTGTTTCATAATCTACTTCAACATCTGTGATACATGCAGCAAAAGACCCTCCTGCCCGGAGCTCATTGACAGTGGCTGATCCCACTATAGGGCCTCCCAGACTATCCAGCTTAGATGACAGTTCAGTAAAACTCATTGCCAGTGAACTGTCCCTTGAGCACTTAAATACCCCTCTATCAAAATATATATCAGTCAGGTCTATTTCCCATATTCTTGCTAATCTCTGGCTCATCTGAGCCAATACATCAGACGCAGCTTCGTAAGCAGCTTTTCCGGTTTTGAAAGTTACACTACTACCACCTGTACCAGTGGTATATCCTATAGAATCTGTATCAAGGATAGCAGGTTTCACGGCCTCTGCTGATATACCCAGAACTTCAGCAGCCTGCATCGCAATAGACGTCCTGGTACCACCAATATCTGGAGAACCTTCATTAAGATTAACTGTCCCGTCAGGGTTGACTTTAATTGTACAGGCTGAAGCTCCGCCCCCGTTCATCCAATATCCGAGTGATATACCCCTTCCTTTATTAACACCTTCAAGAGGTGTTTTGTAATGATCAGTCATCTTTAGAGCTTCTAATACTTCAACACAGCCAATCCTTGGGTAAATGGGTCCATCTGGTCTTCTGGTTCCCTCTTTTGCTGAATTAATCAATCTGAAATCTATAGCATCCAAGCCTAATTTCTCTGCAATTTCTTCTATAACAGTCTCACATGCAAAAGCTGCATTGGTAGCACCAGGAGCTCTATACGCTGCCGTTTTTGGTTTGTTAACTACTATATCTAAGCCATCTATTAGAACGTTAGGGATATTATAGGCTGAAAATATACACATAGCGGCCTCATCCACTGGAGATCCTGGATATCCACCAGCCTCGTACGCCAGATATGCCTGAGCTGCTATTATTTTCCCAGATCCGTCAGCTCCCATTTTGACCCTTATATAAGAGCCAGAAGTTGGTCCTGTACTTTCAAAATCCTCTTGACGAGTCATAACTATCTTCACAGGACACCCTGTCTTCTTTGACAGCAAAGCTGCCACAGGATCGGAATATGGCTCAAATTTACCACCAAAACCCCCACCTATCTCCATCGGGATCACGTTTATGTCTGAGACATTAATACCTAAGACTTCTGCACACATGTCTCTGACCTCAAATGGCCCCTGCGTGCTCAGCCATATTGTCAATTTGCCATCCTTATTCCAAAATGCAGTAGTATTATGAGGTTCTATATATGCTTGATGAACTGTGGCAGTGTTAAATTCTCTCTCTATTACAATTCTTGATTCCTCGAAGCCTTTGGATACGTCTCCTATTCTATGTTGAATATGATGCGCAACATTATGATTATCGCTTAGAGCTTGATCACTATCGATATTAATGTGCGGATGAATTCTTACAGAATTTTTGGCCATGGCTTGCTCTACATTAATGACTGGATCTAGCAGTTCATACTGAACTTCTATCAATCTCAACGCCTCTTCTGCAATATGAACGGTATTAGCAGCCACCCCGGCGACAGGCTGCCCCTTATACACAACCTTATCGCTAGCCATAATATTATCTGAGAGGTATTTTTTTGAAGTATCCCAAAACGCCTGACCATTCTCTCCAAATGTAATACCTTCATTGTCAATGTCAGTGGTTGTGCTGAAATCTTTCGCCGTAACTACAGCCAAAACACCAGATTGATCTAATGCCTTGGTTACATCTATGGATTTTATCCGTGCATGGGCATGAGGGCTTCTCAAGACCTTGCCAAAAACCAGTCTTGGCATAGTCACATCGGCACCATACATGGCCCTCCCGGTGACCTTATCAACTCCATCATGCCTTAATGGCCTAGTGCCAATTACCTTATAGTCTGATGATTCATCTTGCATGTAGGAAAAGTTCTCCCCCTGACCTAGAATAACAAACGACTGAAATCAATCACTATAAGGATGAAATTATTACCCTTGTTAGAGTATACTCAACAGCTGTGGCGATGGTAACTCATTTTTAATAAAAAACCAAAACAATCAGGACCAGTCTACATATATATGAACAGTATACTTAGTAATATAAAGAAACTCATTCTAATGTTCCTTGGGTTAGTGTTCTTAACATTGGGTATTGCAGGATATGTTTTGCCTGGATTACCTGGCACTATATTTCTCATAATATCAGCTGGCTTTTTTGTAAGATCGTCTGAAAGGTTATACAACTTTGTTGTCCAGAACCGTTTCTTCGGTAGAGGAGTCAAAGACTTCTTAGAAACTGGAGAAATGCCCATGCGAGCAAAGGTCATATCTATAAGTTGCATTTGGGTCTTTTCTATCGCCTCTCTCTTTGCACCATATGACCTTATTTTCAAGATACCTATAATACTATTAGCAGTAACAGGCACTCTATATATAAGATCCAGACCTACAAGAAATATCACATAACCCTAAGATAAGGTGACGATAATGGAGAATAAACACATCATAGCTTTTGGTGGCCTCAGACAAACTAGGGGAAGAACTCATCCACTTATTCAATACTTATTAGCTATAACAGGGAAAGCGAGACCCAAGGTATGTTTTATACCTACTGCCACAGGCGATTCAAAAACATCCGTTGTGGGCTTTTACGATAGATTCCCAGGTGGTATGTGCGAGAGATCTCATCTGAACCTTTTCAATAGAACTATAGTAAATATTGAAACATATCTATTAGACCAAGATATAGTTCTAGTAGGTGGAGGCAATACTGCCAACATGTTAGAAATATGGCGTATACACGGAGTTGATACAGCTCTAAAGAAGGCGTGGGACTCTGGTGTAATACTATGCGGTGGTAGCGCAGGGTCACTCTGCTGGTTCGAATGCGGCACAACGGACTCTTTCAATATAAATGAATTGAAACCACTGTATGATGGTCTTGGTTTCCTACAAGGTTCTCATTGCCCACACTACGATGGAGAAGCACAAAGAAAGCCTTTATATCATAAACTCATATCTGAAGGATTTCCACCTGGATACGCTATAGATGAAGATGCGGCCGTACATTTTATAAATCAAGATTTTCATAAAACTATCAGTGCCAGACCAGAAGCATCTGCATATTATGTCAAACTGGATGGTAATACGGTTATCGAGACCCAGCTACCAACAGAACTCCTGTCATGAACATATTGTTTAGATGATCTAATCATTCAGTCAATATGGCTTCGCATAGGTTTGCAACTTCAACAAGCTCTGTGACACTAACATATTCTCTAACTGTATGTGCGTTATGATCAGCCATTCCAACAACTACCGACTCTATACCATGTTGTCTAAGTATATTCCCATCTGTTCCGCCTCCTGATGGTGCCATAACTGGTTCAGCACCTATGCTGGCCAAACTTCTGATGACTCGACTCACTGGTGGTTCTTCGCCTGTAATTGAATATGCATCAAACTGAGTTTCCATTAGTAAATCTATCTTAGCTTCTTTGAAGATATTTCTAACATCATCTATTGCACTATCTATCAAGGTTTTTATATTTTCTAATGCTTCAAAGCTATGACTCCTGAATTCACCTTTAATAAAGGTGTTCTCAGGCACAGCATTAGTAACTGAGCCACCCTTGATAACTCCAATATTGAAGGTAGTGTCTTTATCTAATCTGCCTTGAGGTAGTCTTGTAATAATTTCCGCAGCAATCCTTATAGCAGATATACCATTTTCGGGAGCCGCTCCTGCATGAGCAGCCCTACCGATGATATTAACATCAAATCGAATATGGGTCGGACTGGAAGAAGTGATTCGACTTGCTGGGCCTTCACCATCAAAGACTATAGCTTCTTTGGCAAGAATTTTGGAATAATCCAGATTCTTAGCTCCCACCAATCCAATCTCTTCTTGTCTGGTGAAAGCTACTTCTACAGACTTATTCAGCTTCTCTGTTTCAATAGCAACCTGCAATCCCTCTAATATAGACGCTACCCCAGCTTTACAGTCACCACCTAGAATCGTATCTTCATTAGACACCAATAAATCTCCATCTACTCTGGGTTCGATGTTCCTACCGGGTTCTACAGTATCCATATGAGCAGATAACAATATCTCTGGATTTTCCCCGAGACGGCCTATTACATTACCATAGTCATCTAAACCAGCACTGAAGCCCAACCCCTTGAGCTTATCTATCAAGACGCCAGCTATTTGTTGCTCTTCTCCAGATGGACTATCTATCCGTATCAACTCGAACATTGTTTCTATCAGACGTGACTTATTTATCATGCTATTCCACCTTATCAATCAACTATTACACTTCTATACGTTGATTCATCCTAAAATAATAAAAGCAATCAACAATCAAGAAATACTTATTGAATATTATCAAACAACGGTTATGTATAACAACCAAATCAATATGTATATAATGGGCATCATTATGTACAGGATCCAAGAATCAGAAATAATACCAATAAGTAATGACAATACATGGGACTTGATGAGAGATCTAGATTTAAGACCTCAATGGGACTCGACGGTTAGTCATGTTTCCAGAGACGAACAATTCCTGTATTACACTGCCCCTTTAATTAGTGGTTTTAGTTGGCATTGGATAGGTGAATATATAACCTTTGAGCCACCAACCAGGTCTGCTGTGAAAATGATATCTGGCTCATTACACAGACCTTTTGCAAATTTGATAGGCAGCTGGATATTAAAACCTCATGGCTCTGAAACTCTATTAACTATGAATATCAGCTTCGAGCCGAGATTAAACCTACCGTTTTTGCCAGCAATCATGGGACGCCGTATAAGGCGTCTCACTGTCGAGTCTATGTCAAAGCTGGCATCACTAGCAGCGAATCAGTAAAACTAATAAAGGAACACTTACCCTTTATTTGGTAGTACTACCAACGCCGTACCTTGCAGGGCTCTCTCACCTTTTTGAGTCTCTGTAAAGACATCGAGTGTAACTTGATTTTCTCCATCAACCATTTGGATGTCTGTCACTATACCTGAGCAATTAAGCTTGTCACCGGGTAGTATCGAGCGACGGAAATCCACATCTAGTCTCCTCACTTTACCTTCCAAACCGACCCAATTCGTAAGAAGCTGTGCTAACAAACCCATACTCATATTTCCAGGCAATATCACTCCTGTAAAACCTTCTGCCTGGGCAGCTTCGTCACTAACAAATCTACCTGTAGTTGTCCCCCATGCCTTAACATAGGCATCCAGCTGAGCCCTGTCAGGTTCTTTCAAAAGAGGCCCAACATCATCTCCAAGTTCTATGTCTTCAATATACAATTGGCTCATTTCCTTATATCCCTCCGAACATTTCTGCGTTCTACTACTGTAGTCAACTCTCCATTTTGATTTCTGTAGCTGGTACGCCTTACTGTAAACACCATGGTCCCAGTTCTCCCAGTCTTAGCATAAACGGATGAAATTTGGCTAGTCGCATATATTGTATCCCCCGGTCTCACTGGCTCGAAAAATTCAGCATGTTGTCCAGCATCAAACCCAGTAGTACCAAAATTGACTTGGGGATCCAGGCCAGATGCCAATGAGAACAGGTTGTAGAATAGAGGAGGAGCGATCATTCCACCGTATGGAGTCCCCTTAGCAAATTCCTCATCAAAATATACAGGATTTGTCTCACCTAGTGCCTCAGCGTATTCTATTATTTTTTCCTTCGTTACTTCATGCTTACCAACATCAACTTCTACCCCTACAACGCTACGGTCATAGTCTAAGTTTGCCATAACCTGACGTTCTTCTTCTTGATAATCTGTAGTCATATCCTAATCTCCTTTAAATCCTATGCTTATTAATCCAGTATTAAAAATGGCCACAATCGCCCGCCATCTAAAGTAAATCAATCGTATCTCCGTCCAATATGCTTTTCCCCACGTTCTTTGGACAACAAAATCTGCTTCTGCCTTTCCCGTGATCTAATAAGCCTATCCTCAGAAATATTATCATGGCATGAAGGGCAACTAACACCCTCTTCATACATCTGTGATGCTTTGTCTTCCTGAGATAGAGGCTCTTGGCATGAGTAGCATAAACTATAAGTCCCTTCGGATAAACCATGCTTCAAAGAAACTCTATCATCGAACACAAAACATTCACCTTCCCAAAGAGTCCCTCGATCGGTTACTTCCTCTAGGTACTTTAGTATCCCACCTTTAAGATGATATACCTCCGCAAATCCTAATCCTTTCATATAGGCAGTAGCCTTTTCACAACGTATGCCACCTGTACAATACATAGCTATCTTGGTGTTACTAGTATCACCATTTATACGATAGAACTCGTCTGCCCAAGCAGGAAATTGTCTAAAATTATCCGTGCCAGGATCGACAGAATTAGCGAATTTCCCAATGGAAGTCTCATAATGATTGCGAGTATCTATAACAATTACATCTTCACGACTAATAAATTCATCCCACTCTTTGGGTTCTATATATTCGCCAGATTTCTGAGACACATCTATAGGGCCTACTCCCATAGTAACGATTTCGTCCTTAATCCTAACTTTTATTCTATTGAAATTTTCATGCTTAGCCCTTGAGTACTTTACTGCCAAATCATTAATCTCAGGCCATGATTTTATCGTGTCTATGACGATTTGAAGACAATTGTATTCACCTGTTACAGTACCATTCACGCCTTCAGGGGCAAGAAGTATTGTTCCTAATATGTTTTGTTCTTCGCATATTGACTTCAAGGATGATTTCTTAAGATCTAGATCTCTCATGGTAGTAAAATGGTACAGAGACGCCACTGTAAATTGAGGATCTGTTGTTCTATACGTTTTCATTAACCTTACAACCAACTGAATAACAAGATAACGTTCGAATAGTTCAAACCAATATTATCTTCTTCTGGGACTATTGTACCTTTTATAGAAGTAATCTAGCGAATCAGCCTCCTCAGGAAATTCAGCAATAGTGAATTCCATAAATATGTTCTTTACATTGTTTGCCTGCAAATCTGAACCTTACTAAGATAGTGCCTATATTTTCAGATTCATAGCACAAACTATACTCGAATCGTACAGTGTTACTGGAAGCATATGGCTAGAAAAACATTACAGGAAAAGTACAGCTATTCACACCAGCCTAAGTTGCATTGCCAGTATGTTGTCAGACAGCTGGCTTTTTCTTTTTATCTTGTTTTGGTTTTTTGGTTTCTTTGTTTGAACGACTACCATTGCCTTTCCCCATTGTAATCCTCCTCTTTAATTTTTAAGCGTTACTAGTTTACTTTTCCCAGGTCTATCTATCCCCATCTATCGATAGAAGTAGGGGTCTATGAAAATCATAAAACCGAACTTTCTAAAAGTACGTAAGCAACTCGTGGGATTGATAGAAACATGCACATTACACATAACATAGCTAACAATGAAGTAAACTCCCATTCTGTGCCTATAATTGGTGCCCAAGGCCAGAGTCGAACTGGCACGAACATCACTGCTCAACGGTTTTTGAGACCGCCGCGTCTACCATTCCGCCACTTGGGCTAAGCTAAAATCTATAGTCTATCTATACCAAATAATAAAAAGTATATCTTAGAGTTTTGGTTTTCTCCAATATTCCCGTTCAGTAATTTCTATTTGCTTACGTTGTTCTATTGTCACTCCCTGACCACCACGCTCAACATCTAACAGAGTCTGGGCCACTTCCCAACCATTGCCTTCTCCACCGACAACATCCTCTATTGGCAGACGAACGTCATTTATAACAAAACTCCTCTGGGATTTACCAGTTATCATCATCCTACTATTAATCGTTATCCCACTACCCTTTGCCCTTAAAATAATCATGCTCAGATTCTCATATTTCGGACCATCCGGATCCGTGGTAACTAATGTAAAGAGGTAATCTGGAGTAAGTTGAGAGGCTATAAAACCTTTCTCGCCATTTACTACATATTCATCGCCGTCCTTTATGGCAGTAGTCGCCTGCCATGCCAAATCAGATCCAGTTAAAGGTTCGCTTTGTATTTGACAAACAGTTATCTCTCCGCGCAAAGTTGGAGTAAGCCACTTAGCCTTCTGCTCTTCAGTCCCCCAAGCTCTCATAGGAACCAAAAACGTCATATTCATGCCAAAAGGAGGTTGTCTATGCCTCCTCATTTCTTCTTCGATAATGGCTGATGCAGGAGGTGGAAAGCCACCTCCGCCAAAATGAGCGGGCCATCTAGGGGCAAGCCAACCTCTCTCTCCCAAATCTCTCCGTATAGATCTTATCCACTCTTCCATATCAGGAGTCAAATCATCGTTCGGACCTGGCAGAGTAGCATCTCTAGGAATATTCTCCTCGAGCCAATCTCGGACTGCTGATTGCAATGCCTTTAAATCAATTATGCCCATTGTTAGACTCCTTTAACGATTTGGGTTAAGTTAAAATTTATAGCCTATCTATACCAAGTAATAAAAAGTATATCCTAGAGTTTCGAGTTTATCCAATATTCCCGTTCACTAATTTCTATTTGTTTCGATTGGGCCAGTGTCACTCCCCAACCCCCACGCTCAACATCTAACAAGGTCTGCGACACCTCCCAACCATTGCCTTCCCCTCCTATAACATCCTCTATCGGCAAACGAACATCATCTATAACAAAACTCCTCTGGGATCTGCCAGTAATCATCTGCCTTTTGTTAACAGTTATTCCACTTCCCTTGGTTCTTAGAATAACCATACTCAGATTCTCATATTTCGGACCATCAGGGTCCGTCGTAACCAATATACACGCGTAATCTGGAGTGAGTTGATTAGCTATATAACCTTTCTCACCATTTACTACATATTCATCCCCGTCCTTTATAGCAGTAGTCTGCTGCGATGCCAAATCCGATCCAGTCGAAGGTTCGCTTTGTATTTGGCAAACAGTTATCTCTCCCCGCAAAGTGGGAGTCAGCCATCTAGCCTTCTGTTCCTCGGTCCCCCACACTCTCAAGGCCACCAAAAAGGGGTTGTTAAGGTCAAACGGAGGCATCCTGTGCCGCCTCATTTCTTCTTCTATGACATCAGCAGCAGGAGAAGGAAATCCCCCCCCACCATAATAAGTCGGCCACCTAGGAGCAAGCCAACCCCTAGCCCCAAAATCCCTCCGGATAGCTCTTATCCATTCTTCCATTTTGGGAGTCAAATCCTCGTTGCGCCGAGGGAGAACAGCATCACTGGGAATATTCTCATCGAGCCAATTGCGGACTGCTGCCCGCAGTGCCCTTAAATCAATTATACTCATAGCTAGATTCCTTTTAACGACTTAACGACAATAAATGCCATCGTTAGTGTATTATTCGCATAATAGCTGAGGCTAATTTAACAGAATCGTGGCGTGTAGGCATAGTGTTATCCAGAACATCTCCAACTATGACATTCCCCTTGAATCCCATCAAAGACGATACTGGTAATACAGCGGGTTGATTCCATTCCTCAGGATTATCCTTAATATTATTATTGACTATAATATAATCTACGTCCACTCCAGAATGATGCTGAAAAACTTCCAGGTGTTTTGATACGTCATAATTCTCAGTTTCATGGGGCTGGGTTGCAACATTACACACAAAGATCTTAGTTGCAGGGGATTCATTAACAGCAGAGCTTATACCTTTAATCAAGAAGTTAGGTATTATACTCGTGTACAAACTACCAGGTCCAATTACTATGATATCTGCTTCACTTATAGCCTCTAAACCCATCTGCTCAGGAATAGCCCCATCTGGCTCTATCCAGACTTCACTCAATGGATCAGTTACGGATCCTATAGCAGACTCTCCACTTATAACATTACCAGATGTTGTTTTGGCAATAAGTTTTAAGTTTGTCATATTAGAAACCGGGATAACCCTACCAGATATAGAAAGTAACTTACCAGCTGCCTCAAGAACTTCCCTAAAGCCTCCTAATTGCTGATACAGGGCTGCCAAGAATAGATTGCCTACATTATGTCTGTCCAGTGATGACTTAGCATTAAATCTATGCAGAAACATATCCTCCATTACAGGATCGAGGTCAGATAGAGCTATAAGACAATTACGTGCATCACCCGGGGGAGGCATATCGAAATCATCTCTTAAATCACCTGAACTGCCTCCGTCATCGGTAATAGTAACTACTGCGGTTAAATTGTTGGTCCAGTGTTTTACACCTCTCAAAAGTGTGGATTGTCCCGTACCACCGCCAATAGCTACTACTTTGGGACCTTTGTCTCTAGAGATTCTTAGGTTTACAGCAGTAAATATATCTAATCCAACCGGCTTATTCCTTAGTCCTACTAAAATCCATTTGTATGCTTTGTTTATTGCTAAGATCATCAAAATAGAACCCAACAAGAAAGCCACAGCCCCTATAATCAGTGCTTTGGTATGACTGAATACTAGCAATGAAAACACTGGCATGCGTATTGGATCTAAGGGAATGGACATGATCAACCCAATACTAAAACCAAATGAGAAGATGCCGAGGACAAACGTTAAAATCCATCTTTTTATCCCTAACCCAAACTTGAGAAAAATACGAACACGATCTAGGAATACGATTGAAAAACTCTCAGTATAATTAATATTCGGCTCCATCATATTGATAGTCTCGAGATTAATTTCCTAATGGACGCGACTTTTACGACTGGATACGTAATCCACCAATATATATTCTCCAAGTTTCTCTGGGGTAGAATAAAAAGCTCTACCTTTATTAATTTTCATCATCTTATCGACAAAATTCACGAGGTAAGCGTTATTCTCTAACATGAAGGTGTTTATCACGATACCATCTTGCGTGCAACGTCTAACTTCTTTAAGTGTTTCTTGAATCGTTTTATAACTTGGTGGATATCTAAATGCAGATCTTCCATCCTGAATATGTGAAGTAGGTTCCCCGTCGGTTATCATCAATATTTGTCTAGTCCCTGATTTATCTTTAGCAAGTAAATTCCTCGCTATCATAAAAGCATGATGCATATTAGTACCCGATACCCAATCATTCCAGGATACTGTTGTCAGATCATCTTCCTCTATCTGTATAGCATAATCTGAAAATCCAACTATATAGAATCTATCCCTAGGATACTGAATACGTATTAGTGAAGAAAGTGCCATTGCAACTTTCTTAGCGGCAACAAAACTGCCATAATACCCCATAGAGCGGCTCTGATCTAAAAGAAGTACTGTAGAAGCACGAGCCATGTGTTCAGTATGGTGAATCTCAAAATCTTCTGGCGCCAATTTCAGTGGGATTCCTGCTCCATTTCTCATAACCGCATTGCTCAACGTACGTTCCAGATGTATATCAAATGGATCACCAAACTCATATGCTTTAGTTTCTCCGGAATATTCCCCACCTCTACCTCGCAGATAAACAGCATGTTGTCCCAAAAGATTAAGCTTCAACTGAGAGAAAACATCTTTAAGGGCTTTAAGTCCTATCTTCCTGACTCCTTTTGGTGTTAACTTAAGTACATCACCATCTTGTGATAAATAACCCATTTCCTCTAACATTTTACTGATTTCTTGTAGATGTTCCACGTTACGTCTAGTGTCCTCGCCCAGAAACTCCTCTATTCTAGACAAGTCCAAATCTTGTATATTTCCACCCCTACGACCGGCATCTTGAATCTGTCGCTCCAAATCATCCATGTTGCGGAGCTCTCCCATTAAATCCATTGCTTTATCATAGGTGATTGATTCTCTACCGGAGAATGGGTAACTATTACGAAATTCATTACCCCTGAATATTTGTTCCATAAATTCTGTAAAATTCTGCATGGCTTCCATAGCCTCTGGAGACATGGACGAATTCATAATATCTGTTAGTTCACGGCGCATTTCTGGAGACATACTGTTAAGTAAAGACTGTGCTTGAGTCATCCTGTTTCTGAGCATATCTATAAGTTCATCAACGTTACTTGGCTTGTCATTCCCAAACATATCACTGTAATTTTCCATGAATTCTTGGAATTTCGAATTATTATTATCTGCAGAATCCCAAAGCATCTCATTGAGTTTATTAAGCATATCGCTAAGAGATTGCATGTTTTCTTTACCCATATCGCGCAATTGGTCTCTCATTCCTTCAAATACGTTATCTATCATACGTCCACGTATAAGATCCATGAGCTCTTGGAATTGACTGTGCGACTCCGAATCCATAAATTCATAATCCTGGAGTTCTTGAATAGCTCCTGCTGTATTATCAGGGAGATTATTTAAGAATTCTTTGTTGTTATTAGCACGTTGCTCTAGTACATCCATAAGGTTATCCAAACTATTCATCCCGTCCGGTGAAGAACCTGCTACATCTTTATGTTGTTGGCGTGCTTCCTGAAGTCTCTCTTCTATCCCTTGCCGTTCTGATTTGAGAACTTCATTTAATTTTTGCGACATCTCGTCCATTAAAGAATCCAAATCATATTTCTCTAATTCCTGTCTCTTGCGATCCCTCAGGTTTTCCATAATTTCCTGCAATCCCATCATCCGATTACCAAGTGAATCATCCAGACCTTTTCTCATAAGGTCTCTCAAAGCCATCTCCACATTTCCATTGTCAATAATGTTGTCTGCCATGGCACCCAAAATATCCTCGGCTTCAGGGCCGAAAACTTCCTGACTGCCATCCCACCTAGAATATCTAAATATATCTAAGGACATTTCACAACCAACCCTTCCAATAATGCTTGGGCGAAGTATTTATTATAATTATAATCTTATAAGCTCCAATTACTAAAGCTTTTCCAGTTAATATACACTCTATATTTATGAATTAAAGTGCCATCAACTAATACTAGATTTGAACCAATTGACTGTCTCTTTAATTCCATTTTCAATGGTCATCTGCGGAGCCCAATCTAATTCTCTTAATGCCTTGGAACTGTCTAAGTATATCTTGAAAACTTCACCTGGTTTAGCAGATCCATATTCCAAATCCTCTTCATATCCCGTCTCAGTTTTAAGCAACGAGGATATGTAGTTTATAGAATGTCCTTTACCGACTCCTATATTATAGGAGTTACCTATTTTCCCAGATATGCCCTTTATAACTGCGTCAGCAGCGTCAGTAACATATATGAAATCCCTTTCTTGCTCCCCATTGCCATTGATAATTACTGTTCTACCCTCCAGCATTGCCAAAGCGAATATAGCTATAACACCTGCTTCACCAAAAGGATCTTGCCTTGGACCATATATATTACCGAACCTTAATGTTGTGTAATCCAAACCATTAGTTAGATTATGTGTGTATAAATAATTTTCCACGGCAAATTTGGATACTCCATAGTTTGATAGAGGATTGACTGGGTGCATCTCGTCACATGGCAAATATTTCGGTTCTCCGTATATTGCTCCCCCACTAGAGGCATATACCAGTTTCTGGACACCATATTTAATACAATACTCTAGTATCTGCAATGACCCTTGTATATTAATATTTGCATCCAGTAATGGATTTTGCATGGATGATTGAACGCTTATTTGAGCGGCTAGATGTATTACTACTTTAGGTTTTACAGCAACAAATACGTCTTCTAGCTCCCCACCAGCAATATCAGCGTTGTAAAAGTCAACTCCATCTGGCAAGTTTGTTGATTTTCCTGTATGTAAGTTATCAACTACTGTAACAACATAGCCCATGGCTATTAATTTATCTGTTACATGCGATCCCAGAAATCCAGCTCCACCAGTGACAAGTACTGTATCTGAATTCAGAATAGCTCCTTCCCTGCATAACTTTTGATCAGTTTCTAGAAAGTATTCTAACATGCACTCGCTGTACTCGCTTAATTATCTCTCTTCATACAGGGTATATGTTCAGGGTATATATTGGACAGAATATCACACACAAAACACCTAACCGAATTAGATTTAAATGATTATTTGTTTCAGTATTGACTAAGAACAAAACATGTTGTAGTCTTAGCTTTGATTTACGCCTGTTTTAGGGCAACGATTTTTGTCTTACGAGCAGTAAATTTCCTTAGCAAATTAAGTACAAAGGCAGGAGGCAATTATGTCTGCATTAACGGGGTCACTAGGATTCCGATACGGTTTCCTAACGGTGGGTCTTTTTTTTGTAGCTGTATTTTTATATTCAAGCGTCTTGGCAGCTGGCAGTATAGAACTGTCTGCTGATACCAATAGTACGCTTACTGATGGACAAATATCAGTTACCGTACCGAAAGGATCAGTCAGTGAGGCTTTGACACTATCAACCAGTGCAAATACTGTTAGTTCAGCATTGCCAGATGGTGTAACAGAAGGGTCAACTGCATTTGATCTAGCACTAAGTGGAGATGCATCTTTCACAGATTCAGTCTCTATAGTTGTATCTTATAACGACGCTGATATTGCAGCGGCCGATAATAACCCTGCCCGTCTATCAATCTACAAACATGATGCTAGCTTTGATAAATGGTTCGAGTTGAATACAAAACTGGATATAATCGACAAAACCATTACTACGCAAGTAACAAGTGGTGGTTCGTTTACGGTGGGCGGTAAAGCTGCCCCCCCACAGTCCACTCCTACACCGGCAGCTACTGAAGAGTACAAGCACCCAAGGTGGACTCCTACTCCTGGAGCCCCAACGGCAATACCAACGGCAACGGCGTTACCTCCAGAACCTGGTGATTTTGCACCTGGGTCTGGAATGTTAATTGGCCTGTTGATTGCTGCTGTAGTGCTAATGAGTTCCGGTGGATACTACCTGAGCCAGGCTAGAGGCTTAAAATAAGTTTCTAAGTATCAATTACTAAATAAAACCGCAGGGATTAATTAATCCCTGCGGTTTTAAGTTTCATTCCTACCTAAGAAATTAGTATTTACCTAGGAAAATATCCCTCTCCACAGCCACCACATCCTCAGGCAATATGTTAACAGTGCCTGTAGATCTAGCTAGAATATAAATTTTCGAAACCCTTTCAACTAGTTGACACACTTGCATAGCTTCTGCAAGAGATTTGCCAGTAGCTATAAGACCATGATTCCTTAAGAAAGCTGCTTTCCTATCACCTAAAGCTTTACATGCATTGTCAGCTAATTCTTCACTTCCAGGGAAACCGTAATCAGCAACCGAAATAGCTCCACCGACAGCTACAACTAATTCATCAATTATCGGCGGCAATTCTAACCCGGCTACAGCTAGAACTGATGCATATACAGAGTGTGTATGTATTATTGAGTTTATACCTTCATTGTATTTATAGATCGCAAGATGCATAGGAGTTTCTGTAGATAAAGACAGATCGCCCTCTATAATATCTCCTTGAAAATTTACGACCATCAGATCACTGCTTTTCATATCCGAATAAGGGATCTGAGATGGAGTAATCATAACCAAACCATCTGACCCATCACTATCCAAGCACACACTAAAATTACCACTGGAACCTGATACCAATCCTTCATCACAGCATTGTTTAGCAGATTTTAAAAGGTACTTACGCTCATTCTCCCAATGTCTCATTTATATATATATTAACCTCAAATAAATATGTAAGGAAATACGAATACGTCAATGAATATTAGTCGGACTGCCAATGCGGAATCTATACAAGCATGCTACTCGGATGAATTAGGTGATATTAGAAGATTTGCGTGTATTACTCTCCCAATATTTGTACTATAACCTCTCTAGGTCGTGGCATATCAAGTTCTACTAGGAAAATGCGCTGCCATGTTCCAAATTGTAACTTACCATCTGCTATTGGAATGGTTTCACTTGCACCCATCAAGAGATGTTGGCAGTGAGCATGCCCATTTGGGCATTCGTCTGGATTCATGTTAACTGTACGGATTGTAAAGTCATTGTGCTTATACTCAGCATCTTTAGACGCTATCCTACCAAGAAAACTCTCCATATCTTCTATCAATAAGGGTTCATTTTCATTAATCTTTATTGCTGCTGTAGTATGCCTAGAATAGACTACTACAAAACCATTACTTACTTCAGATTTACTTATGAACTCAGCCACCTGATCGGTGATGTCTATAAACTCTGGAGCTTTAGTGGTATTAGTATTTATACAATATTTAAGAATCTTCATTTCAAACTGCCATCTAGCACAAAACATAGCTACGTCGAACTATCACAGGGATCACTGCATTAATATGATTTAAACAGCTATAAGTTAATTTACAGTCCAATTGGAAGCATTCAAATAATAGCAATCACATCGGATCCAAACACGACTACAACATTATACAGTTTAATTCCCCAAGGGCAAGGCCCAAATTATACTAAAATTATAAACATTACAAATACTACTCAGTGTTATAATTAAACTGTATGGATCAAGATATATTAGATTCGCTCAACTACCCCCAAAGAGACGCTGTAACAACCACAGACGGTCCGTTGCTTATACTAGCTGGTCCAGGAAGCGGCAAAACCAGAGTAATTACTCATAGAATAGCTTATCTGGTATCAAAAAAAGGTGTCAGTCCTTCAAACATTTTAGCCGTGACCTTTACTAATAAAGCTGCACGAGAAATGCGAGACAGGCTACAAGTCCTAATGGGCTATCAGGGTTCATATGTAAATGCGAGAACATTCCACGCATTCTGTGCCTCTGTACTTAGAAGGGACGGATCCATCATTGGTTTAGATCAATCTTTTGTGATTTACGACCGAGACGATCAAATTAATCTCATAAAACAAGCTATGGCAATTGAAGAAATAGATATCAAAAGGTATCCACACAACAATATTTTAGGAGCTATCTCCAGTGCAAAGAGCCAACTTATAGATTTTCATACTTTTGGGTCAAGAAGCACTAGTTACATAGACAACATAATACATAGAGTATATCAACGCTATCAGGAACTTTTAACACGTAACAGAGCGGTGGACTTTGATGATCTTCTGATGCTAACGCATAAGCTATTCTTAGATAACCCAGATTTACTCTCAACCTACCAAGATCAATATACGCATATACTTATTGACGAATTTCAGGATACTAATCTAGCCCAATATAACTTGTCTCTACAACTCGCCAATAAATACAAGAACATATGTGTTGTAGGTGATCCAGACCAGTCTATCTATTCATGGAGAAATGCTGATATCGGTAATATCCTATCATTTCAAAAAGACTTCGCCAATACTAGATTGGTAAAGTTAGAAGAAAATTACCGATCTACACAAAACATATTAGAGGCAGCCCATACAATTATCTCTAATGGCAATAGTCATATAGAACGACGATTGTACACACAAAATAATGCTGGCGAACTTATTGTAGTAGAAGAGGCATATAATCCAGAAGATGAAGCTGAAAAACTACTGGAAGAAATTAAAAGATTAAGTAGTGAAGAAAATTATAGCCTCAATGATTTCGCTGTTATGTATAGAGTTAATGCCCAATCAAGAGCAATAGAAGAAGGTTGCATGAGACACGGCATACAATACAAATTAATTGGAGGATTGAGGTTCTATCAACGGAAAGAAGTGAAAGATATCATTGCATATCTTAGAGTTCTGAATAATCCATATGATGATGTAAGTCTACTGCGCATTGTAAACACACCTTCCAGAGGTATCGGGCAGAGAACGATAGATTACATATCTCAACTAGCAAGATCAGCAAATTTACCTCTATATGCCGCTATACAAATGGCAACTGATGAAAACAACGACACTGACAGTACCATAACTCCCAGAAATGCTAAATCGTTAAACAATTTCTTAAGTATCGTAAATGATTTTATTGGCCAACCTAATACTGCTACAGTATCCCAAATTATAGATATTATATTAGACAGGACTGGATACAAATCGTATTTACTCGGAGACAGAGAAACTGGCCAAGAGCGATGGGAAAATATACAAGAATTACGCTCTACTGCAATGGAATTTGACAATATGGCATCGGAAGAAGGGCTAACTACATTCTTGGAAGGTGTGAGTTTGGTGGCTGATATAGATAGCCTTGAAGAAAATCAGAGTGGAATAACCCTTATAACACTCCATCAAGCCAAAGGCCTAGAATTCCCTGTAGTATTTATGGTAGGCATGGAAGAAGGCTTACTACCACATATAAGGTCCATGGAAGATGCTGAACAAATCGAAGAAGAGAGAAGGCTGACATATGTCGGTATGACCAGGGCAAAAGAACGGCTATATATGATCAGAGCCTTCAGGAGAGCATTCAGGGGACTTAGCTATCCGTCCGTGCCTTCTAGATTTCTTGCCGATATTCCACCTCACCTTATTAAGCGCTCATCTAAAACAGGGCCTGTTTCAGGGTCAATAGGTATTTCACAAAAACCACTTAATCAAAAATTGCCCCCCAAAAATTCCACAGATAATCTAATGGTACTAGGATCTGGTGATAGGGTTGAACATTCAAGATTCGGACAGGGTATAGTAGTCAGCTCATTGGCATCCGGAGGAGATCAAGAAGTAACTGTAGCTTTCAAAGGCGAAGTTGGCATTAAGAAACTTCTACTTAGCTTCGCTCCGCTCAAGAAAATAGATTGACTTATAGTCTGAGTTTAGCTTATCCTCATATCTGTGAATCTGACTCTTAAAACTACGTATCCGTACTCTAAATCGAGTCTAGACCTATGGATTTAGACCACAATATTTACTAGAACAGATACATGTAATTGTGCTCAGCCATCTGCTAGTTATCAATAGTAGAAATCATAATCTTTTAAGGAGTAAATATAATGCCAGATCTTATTTACGAAAAGCATCCCGAAGGTCATTACGCTGTATTCACAATGAACAGGCCTGAACGACTGAACGCTCTGGGAGGAGCTATGTCTAGAGAGTTGGACGAAGCTCTGCACGATTTCAGCAACGATGATTCCATGTTCGTAGGCATCGTTACTGGAAATGGAAGAGCTTTCTGTGCCGGAGCAGATCTTAAGGAAATGACTGAAAGAAATGTTCTGCAAGCCGATGTAAAAGCTAAGCTAGACAAAGGTGAAATCACAGCAGAGGAAGCTTCTGATTTACTTCCGAGGCCCGGTGGTGGCAATAACAGGATAGGACCTTTTTCAACTTGCCCAAAACCTATAATAGCTGCCGTGAATGGCTTAGCTATAGGTGGTGGCTGTGAGAGATCTATGGACTGTGACATAAGAATAGCTAGCACAGAGGCATATTTTGGCTTATATGAAGTACAACGTGGAATATTAGCAGGTTTTGCAATACACCACGGAGCTAGAGTTATGCCATTTGGTGAATTGTCCTACCTTCTATACAGCGCTAGGCCTCTCAGTGCCCAGGATGCCTATAGGATTGGGTTTGTTCATGAAGTAGTTGAGCCAGATAAACTGCTGGCTAAAGCTGTTGAAATAGCTGAAGATATAGGTAGAAATGCTCCCCTAGCTGTACAAGGAACCAAAGCCGTCATCCAGTTCTGGCGCCAATTTGGAATGACGCAGTCCTTCCAACTAGGAGATCAGGTCGGACGCTGGTTGTTTAGCTCAGAGGATTCTAAGGAAGGCCCTCGTGCGTTCGCGGAAAAGAGACTACCTGTCTGGAAAGGTCGTTAAATCACTGAAAGCTTTACGTGAGAAATATAATTCTTCTATGCACACTTCAATATATAAAGGATTAGCATACAAGAATTATCCTCTCTGCCACGATACCAAAGCCACTACAATGCTAATAGTATGGATTTGCCAGAATGACTGATAGGTTAACCATCTCTAACAAAACATTCACATCTCGCCTTATATTAGGGACAGGGAAATATAGGTCTATGTCCGATATGGTAAATGCCATAAAAACATCAGGTGCAGAAATGATCACTGTTGCACTGCGAAGGCTAAATTTAGATGATCGAAGTAAATCAACATTATTGGATGAAATAAACCCACAAAAATACCATATACTGCCAAACACTGCTGGTTGCAAAACCGCAGAGGAAGCCCTGACTATCGCTAGACTTGCCAGAGCAATGGGTTTACCAAATTGGATAAAACTTGAGGTTATTCCGGACACGAAGTATCTGTTTCCTGACCCAGTAGGAACTTTGGAGGCTGCCAAATTACTGATTCAGGATGATTTCGTTGTATTGCCTTATATAAATGCCGATCCTGTTCTTGCAATTAAACTAGAAGACATAGGATGTGCAACAATAATGCCCTTGGGGTCTGCAATTGGTTCAGGTCAAGGAATCCACACTTCAGAAGCAATACAAATAATAATAGAACAGGCCTCTATACCTGTTATAGTAGATGCTGGATTAGGAGTACCATCTGATGCCTCGCAAGCAATGGAAATGGGAGCCTCTGCTGTTCTTGTGAATACGGCAATAGCAGAAGCACAAGATCCATCTTTAATGGCTGAAGCTTTTAAGAATGGAGTTATTGCAGGTAGACAGGGATATCAGGCCGGTCGAATACCGAAAAAAAGACATGCTTCCTCCAGCAGCCCTACTGAAAACATAGTGGGAAGTGACTAGCCTTAGTATGAATTTCATCAATGCTGTTCCTTGGCCTATTTTATGCCTTGTGACAAACAGGCACGCTGTTACAAGCATGAAACTTGAAGATAATATAGGATACGCCGTTGACGGAGGAATTGACATTGTACAGCTCAGAGAAAAAGACTTGCCATTTGATGAACTGCTTGCTCTGGCTATTAGGATACGCCGCATCACTGATGGGAAAGCACAGTTTATAGTAAATCAAAATATAAGAGTTGCAATAGAATCGAATGCAGACGGTGTACACCTTCCACAAGATCATATATCTGTTATAGCCGCTCGTACTTTGGTGCCAGATGATTTCATTATTGGAAAATCTGCACATGATATCGAAAGTGCAATATCAGCCTGCAATGAAGACGTCGACTACATTATCTTAGGAACCATATTCCCTACAAACTCTAAACCAGATGTAACTGTTGGTGGGCTCAACAGGATTTCTGAAGTTGCAAACGAAGTAGATTGTCCTATTCTAGGGATAGGTGGAATAACTAGACACAACCTAGCGTCAGTAATAGCTGCAGGGGCTAATGGGGCAGCTATATCCAGTGCAATATTGACATCAAGCAACCCCCAAAAAGAGGTTATACGACTCAAAGCACTAATCTCCGCCAAGTTCGAAACAAAAAATAACCAGACGGAGTGGTAATTGATAAAAGTCAGAGTTAATGGTGTGTATAAGGATATACCAGACAAAATAAACTTATATAACTTCCTCGAATCTTACGGTGTAATTGGAAAGTACGTTGCGGTATCCCACAATGGTGAGATTATAGATAGGGACAAATTCATAAATATAGTATTACGTAGTGATGACAAACTAGAAATAGTTCAACCAGTTGGTGGTGGCTAACTCAATGTCTAATAATACAAATCTACATCCCAGTGTGATAATAATAGGTGGAGGAATTATAGGCTGTTCTATAGCGTATCACCTATCCAAAGCAAATAGTAAAGTAACAATTATAGAAAAGAGAAAAATAGGGTCAGCTGCATCTGGTATAGCAGCTGGGATGATAGCCCCACTGTCAGAGGGACTACCAAAAGGACCAACTCTGGCAGTGGCACAAGAAAGTCGATCTCTACTCCTAGAGCTCATTCCAAAACTGCAGGAAGATTCAGGCATAGACGTTGAATACTCATCTCCTGGCATCCTACATCTAGCTTACACTGCTGAAGAAGTAGATGATCTTAATCTTAGGCTAACATGGCAAAAAGAATTCAATATGAACCTAGATTGGCTATCAGGCATTGAAGCCAAGAAAATAGAACCGTCTATAGCAGAAGATGTATTGGGTGCATTACTTTCACCTAATGAAGGTAACCTAAATAGCCGGAGGCTAGTCAGGTCTTTTGCGCAAGCATCTTCTAATAATGGAGCCGTTTTGATGGAAAACACAGAAGTCACTGGAATAATTTTCAGTGGCAACCGTGTAACCGGTGTAAATACAACCGCTGGGAACATGTATGCAGATTGGGTCGTGATGTGCTCCGGCCCTTGGTCAAACCATTATGGTGGGTGGCTTGGTATTGATATCCCAGTATTTCCTGTTAGAGGACAGATAATGGCTGTGCGTTTGTTACCATCTCCAATAACCAGAACAGTATGGAACGGAATAACTTATATGATCCCGAAGAGAGACGGATCTATTGTTATCGGTACTACTAGAGAACACGTTGGATACAAAGACAAACCCACTCTTTCTGGAATATCCACTATACTGACAAACGCACTAAAGCTAGTCCCACAAATAGCTGATGCAGAACTCCATAAAGTTTGGAGCGGGTTACGGCCTTATACACAAGACGAGATACCAATCATAGGGACAATTCCTAAAATTGAAGGGGCCATTCTAGCAGTAGGTCATTACAGAAGCGGAATTTTACTTAGTGCAATAACTGGTAGCATGGTCTCAGACTTGGTAAGAAACGGTGAGAAAGAATATATGCTACCATTCAATATTTCAAGGTTCCAAAGTTAGTCCAAATCACATAGCATTGGTGCAATTTACCAAATTAGCGAATAGTGGTGATACCGCCTAAGGGATTGCCTGACTCGAATGCTAAGTATATAATAACCGACATCCCTGCTAGAGAGGAATTAACAAATATGTCCTATGCCTTCTTTAACGGTGAGTTTATGCCCCTAGAAGATGCAAAAGTTGGGGTCATGACACACGCCTTACACTATGGAACTGCTATTTTCGAAGGCATACGAGGAAATTGGAATCCTGAAGACGAGAAGTTATTCATATTCCAACCTGAACAGCACTACAAAAGATTCCTTCAGGGTTGCAAAATAATGCGTATCGACGTCCCCTATACCGCTCAAGAATTAAGCCAGATTACTGTAGACCTGGTTAAGAAAACTGGCTATCAACAAGATATATACATACGCCCATTGGCTTTCAAAGGTTCCGAAAGAGTTGCTGTACTCAAACTTCAGGATATTGACAACTCTCTGGTTATTTTTGCTATACCTTTTGGAGCATATCTTGATTTAGACGCTGCAGCCAATTGTTGCACCTCATCATGGAGAAGAATGGCAGATTACATGATACCTCCTGATGCCAAAATAAGTGGACTATATGTCAATGGAATACTTGCCAAGACTGAGGCCACATTGGCTGGTTTTGATGAGGCTATTTTACTTACAGAAGAAGGATATGTTTCAGAGGGTACCGGGGAAAATATATTCATATTCAGTAATGGAAAGCTAGTAACCCCTGGTGTTTATGACAATATACTGAAAGGTATCACCAGAGATACTGTCATAGACATAGCTCGCAATGAACTTGGCATAGAAACCGTAGAAAGACATGTGAGGAGAAGTGAACTTTATACTGCAGATGAATGCTTCTTGACTGGTACAGCAGCTCACCTCACACCAGTTGGTAAGATAGATAACCATTCTATAGGATCAGGAGAAATAGGTGATTTGACTAAAAAATTACAAACCCTTTACTTTGACGTTATAAGGGGACGAAATCCAAAATACTTACATCTATGTACTCCCGTTCAGTAATCCACAAAACTTAAGCCAGAAACGTTATCAAAATTAAATTAATATCCATTAGCAATGAGATAAACAGCATTGAATCTTCATATAGAATATGTCATATTCATTTTCTTCTCTGCTTTAGGCGTAATCCAGATATCCGCTGGTTACGGTAAACTAAGAGGCCTACTGATAACAAAATCCATTAACAAATCTATTGCCTTTGGCATCTCAGTCCTATTAATTTCTATGATTAGTTTTTTCAGGGATGGAGGCAGAAACATACCAGACACAGAAGGTGGCGTTCCCGGTTTTTCACAATTCTTACTATTCGCTATCGGAAGCAGTGCAGCATTATTCTTCACATTCGCATCAACTTCTCTGACAAATTTAAGTAGCAGTATTATCCACACAAATAACTATTCTGGTTTGATGGGACTTAGGCATTACACATACTTACAAATTATATCTACTTCTTCTGGGGTAGCAAATTGGATATTGAAACAATTGACCAGGAAATATTCCTCTGGCTAAATCAACATGTTGGTAACTACTCGTGGCTAGACAGCATCGTAGTATTTATAGTTAGTGACTACCTAGTACCAATTTCTTTCTCGTTTGTACTTTTTGCCCTATGGATAGGTTGGAGGAACAATGAGATGCGAGATCTACATCAATATAATGTTATTACTTCTATAACAGGTATCATATTAACAAACGTATTTATAAGTATAATCAATTCACATTTCTTTAGATTGAGGCCTTTTGATGTACACGAAGTAAACCTTTTGTTCTATATGCCAACTGACTCATCATTCCCAGCAAACCCAATAGCTGTCGCATTTGCTATCGCCACAGGTGTAGCTTTTGTTAACAAGAAACTAGCTATAGCAATGTATATCACATCAAGTTTATATGGCTTTGCCAGAGTTTATGCTGGAGTATTCTATCCAAGCGATATAGTTGGTGGAGCGATAATTGGACTCACAAGCACATTATTAGCATATTTCATGTTCAAATATGTGTCACCAATACCAACCATACTAATACGTATCGCTAGACACATGTATTTGGCATAGCAATAATACGAGTTTGGCTTTAAAGATACGCAACTTATACAAATTCCAATGGCCCCGAATATAATGAATTCATATTCCACTTACAAGTTAGAGATATCAGGATCTTCATCACATATTATTGATAGTGGTATGTCTAAGACCATGCGTGACGCTGCAGAACTGCCTATAATATCAGAAACCAATGCTACAGCTTCAGATATTTTTGGAATTCTGATACCTTTATCCGAATGAGCATCCGTTGCTATTACATGTACTAACCTTTGTTCTATTAGTGCTCTTGAAACATTTTGCACCAACACACCAAAATCTCCCATTAAACTACCAGCTGATGTTTGGACAAGACATCCCATATCAACTAAGCCTGACAGCAGCAAGAAATCTCCATGTATTGGAACATTACGTTCTGGGTGCACAATTATTGGTGTCATGCCAATTCTCAATAAATCTCCCAAAACTTTTTCCGCGTAGAATGGCATAAATTCAAATGGGAGTTCTATCAGAATAAAATTAGTACCTTCTATTGGTAAAGCAATACCTGAATGTATTTGCTCTAGTGTGTCCATCTCAATGTGATTCTCCATTCCTAGTAAGATACTTATTGGTACAGAAAGATCTAAAAGTTCTTGATTCAAATGGTTTACTGCATCAGCCAGACTATAATTCAAGTTTCTCCCGTGCACATCCCTGTTGTGAGGAGTTGCCACTATAAATTGTATACCATCAGCATGGGCGATCCTTGCCATATTTACAGATTCTTCTAAAGTTGATGGCCCATCGTCCAAGCCAAAAAGTATATGATTATGAATGTCGAACATCAATTTATCCTAGAGCATTTTTATATGAATTAACCAAATGCTCCGTCACCTCAGACCATTGCATTGTCATGGCTAGATGCCTAGCAGATTTTTTCATCGCAGTTCTTATAGAGTGATTGTTTAAAACTATCTCTAACCTATCTGCAAATGGTTCTGGACACCTCCACTGTACTAGATATCCAGTATGTCCATTCTTGACTATAGAGGGTAAACCTCCAACCCTTGAAGCAATTACCGGAGTACCACAAGCCATAGATTCTAGGGCCACTAAACCAAAACTCTCATAATAGGATGGAACTACACATACATCTGCTGCATTATAATAAAATGGAAGTTGCTCCTGCTCCACACTGCCGGTGAATACCACATGCTCTTGTATACCTAGTTCTTTAACTATGGATTGAAGTCTCATCATTTCTGGATCATCCGCTAACTCTCCTCCTACAACTATCAGAGATAAGTCTTTTCCAGCATCCAAGAGTGCCACAGCTCTCAACAATATTTCTAGTCCCTTAAGTGGATCAATTCTTCCAACGTAAAGAGCGATCTTTTCAGTTGATATTCCTATTTTTGCTCTAGATACAGATTTATCAATAGGTTTAAAAAGATCAATATCTACCCCACATGGTATAACATCAATCTTATCTAAATGTATTCCATAGATATTTGCTATTGCTTGTTTTTCATGTTCGGTAAACGCCACAATGCGATCTACTAACTTCATAATTCTCTTCTCACTAGTGAATCTAACAAGTGGTTCTTCTTCGCCAAATCTAGCTCGAACCTTGATACCCGCTAGAGTGTGGAAAGTAATAAAATGTGGAGATTTCCAAATTCTTGCTAATATGGATCCAACACTTCCAGATAGCCAATAATGGGATTGTATTAAATCGTATCGTAAATGCTGTTTATTAACGAACGAAATGATATTTTGTGTAAATGTTTCCAAGTGATCATACACTTCATTCTTGTTAAGAGCATGGCTCCCTGCAGTTATATGTATTATCCTAACGTTATTAGCAAGTGTTATGATCTCTGAATCAATCTCTGAATGCTTCCTGGTGTATATATCTACTTTGAAGCCTCTGTCTGCTAATTCAATTGCAACTTTCCTAATATATACATTCATGCCACCTGCTTCCCGGCTACCCAACCGCGCATCTGGACAACCATGTACGCTAATGAATGCTATCGTGTCCATAAGCATACTCCTCATACTATTATGGAAATGCTCAAGATTAACTAGTTACGTATATAAAACACTTTTGTCGGAGACTAGCGAGTTAGTGATATCTTAAACAAATCTCTATCCTCAGCACCAAGATGATATTTATAGGATTCAGTACCCCTGAGCAAGTCGTAATAGACCATACCCTCTTCAATAGCCATTTTTAAGCATAGAGCTTTCAGTAAGAATCCTGTACCTAATTCAGCATAGTCTGTATTATATCCGCTATTGTACAACGAACGTTCGTTGTTATAATCAAAACAAATTGTAGTAGCAGTCCTAACTCCGGAGACTTTAAGGAAAAATAAACTTACATGTCCATCTTTAGAAATCTGTGAAGTCATATACTTAAAGAAGTCTTTTTTCTCTTCGTCTAGGAATTCTGCTTTTTCATCTCTACTCTGAGCCATAAGATCCAAGAAATCATCAATAGCTTCCATAATCTGATCCGGATCATTAAACCTCTCAATGTAGAAATCTGATTCAGATTCCAAGCGTCTCAATTTGCGTCTTAATTCATGCCTATCTTTTTTCCTAAGTTTCGAAAGATACTCATCCCAAGAGTCTGGCAATGCTACTCCAACTAACTTGTCCTCTATAACCTTATCCAATTTGTACCCATTTTTCTTAGCAAATGACTCCATGTATACCAAAGTTGGAGAATATGACAAAACTGATTCAAGTTTGATCTCATCCCAAGTATCTTGAATAAGATACTCGAACATGGTTTCGAAAAACTTTTCTTCATATCCCTTGAGTACGACGAAATCGTGCAGATCACATACGTCAGTTGACCCTAAGAAACTTATAATGCCATGATCCTTTACCAACGGACCAATACCTATCACTTTATCGTCTTCTCTGACACTTAGGATTACAAGTTCCATGGTTTCTGAACCCATACTATTCCACCATGTCTTTTGCCAAGATGGAGTAACAAATATACTATTCAGAAAGCTATCTTCCAAAATCTGCCACCATATATGCTCAATGTCTTCGAAGCTAGTAATTTGACATGAATAGGACAAAACAACTCCTAGTTTAAGTGTTTCTGTGGCGCATGCTAAAACGCTATTCACAGGTGCCAATTGTACAATACAAATTATCATTGATTATGATCATTTTGTAATTACTTTATTGTAAAACGCTCTCCAATGCCTTTTCCATGGCACCCATATCAAGGGGTAATTGATGCAAAGGCATATCATTTTGTTCCGAAGACAAATCAGGATCCTTTAGGCCTGAGCCAGTAATAACACACACTATCCTTTGGTCTCTAAAGTCGACGCCATTGCTATGCATTTTCATCAAGCCAGCTACTGAAGCAGCAGATGCAGGCTCTCCAAAAATACCTTCTCGCCTAGACAACAATCTATAACTATCCAGTATTTGTCTGTCAGAAACTGCCCCGATTGTGCCACCCGATTCATCTCTAGCCTTAATAGCATATTCCCAGCTTGCTGGGTTACCTATTCGTATTGCTGATGCAATAGTCTTAGGTTCTAGAATAGGTTTTCCTGCAACAATCGGTGCCGCTCCTTCAGCTTGGAACCCCATCATTCTAGGTTTTATTGTGGATTTTTCAACGCTATAATACTCTGAGAAACCATTCCAATATGCAGTAATATTTCCAGCATTACCTACAGGTATAAAAAGATAGTCTGGGGCATCGCCTAGGTCATCTACTATCTCAAAGGCAGCGCTTTTCTGGCCTTCGAGCCTATGTGGATTAACTGAGTTAACTAGTGTCACAGAGTTGTTATCAGTAAAAGCACGTACCATATCAAGTGCCTGATCAAATGTACCCTCAACAACCATTATTTCTGCACCATACGCTAATGCCTGAGCCATCTTGCCTTTTGCAACATTACCGCTAGGCACTAAAACAATAGTCTTTATTCCACAGTATGCTCCATATGCTGCAGCAGACGCACTAGTATTGCCTGTAGATGCACAGATTATGGCTTTACTTCCATTTTCTATGGCTTTTGCCACGGCCATAACCATACCTCTGTCCTTGAAAGAACCTGTAGGATTACAACCCTCTAATTTGAAGTAGAGTTCTCCACAACCGATTTCATTCTCGATATAACGGGATCTTACTAGAGGAGTATTACCCTCACCCATACTTATCAATGGAGTGCTAGCAGTAATATCCAAAAATTCTCTATAACGACTAAGCACGCCTTCTTTCAATTTTTCACCAGCAAGCCAATATTTATTTTCAAAACCTAAACCTCATCCAAACGTCTGCAAATGCCAGAATATCACAAAGGTCATTAAACTGATATCTAGCAAACTAAGTTGCGAATAATACTTATTACTACTTAGTCACTAAGACCACTCTCTATGCGGATTGTACTACCTATATTCTTGACTACATCCAATGATGCCATCTCCATGAGAGCTAGCTGTAAGTGTTCTTCTTTGGATGGGTGTGTGGTTATTACAAGTTCTGCGGTGTTTAAGGATATATCGGCCTCTTTCTGTATAACAGAAGCTATACTTATACCTCTGTCTCCCAAAATATAGGCCAACTTCGCCATTACTCCAGGCTGGTCACCTACAGTTACCCTGATATAGTACCTAGTTATTAACTCAGATATAGAGCGTATAGTATATTTTTCGTAATTATTATTGAATGGCACAGGTTTGACATCTCTGATCAAATCGTCAATCACATCTAATATATCTCCGACAACCGCACTTGCCGTTGCAGTAGATCCAGCTCCCTGCCCATGGAACAAAACTTGGCCTACCAAATCTCCATCTATTTGAATAGCATTAAACACACCATCTACTTTTGCCAATGGAGTATCACCAGGAAGCAGAGTTGGATGTACTCTAACTTCTATTTCTCCGTCTTCTTTCTTTGCAATCGCCATCAATTTGATTACATATCCAAGTTCTTCGGCATATCGAAAGTCGTTTGATGTCAACTTAGATATACCCTCTCTGTATATATCTGTAGGATAGACTTTCGTTTTGAAAGCTAGGCTAGTCATAATAGATAATTTATAAACTGCGTCTATCCCTTCTACATCATTAGTAGGATCAGATTCTGCATATCCCAAGGCCTTAGCTTCCTCTAGGGTAGCGAGGTAATCTGCCCTTTTATGTGTCATGTTTGTCAGTATGTAATTTGTAGTTCCATTTATTATGGATCGTATCGCAGTTATGTCATTTCCCTTCAAATCTCTTAACAGCGGTCCAACTATTGGTATTCCACCACCTACGCTAGCTTCAAACAATAAATGTGCTCCATGTTCACTAGCTAATGCCATCAGTTCTGGGCCATGTTTGGACATTACTTCTTTATTAGCTGTAACCACAGATTTGCCATGCTCTAATGCCATTCTTATATAAGCTAAAGCAGGGTTCTCGCCACCTATCAATTCCACAACTATATCTATGGATGAATCGTTTAGGATTTCCGAGAATTCTCTGGTAACAGTCACATCTTGTGAGTACAACTCACGAGCTTTATTTGGATCGTTAACAAGCACGTAAGGTACTTCTATTTTATATCCAAATTGATTACGAAAAATATCTTTCTTCAGACTTAGTGCACTAAGAACTCCGCTGCCTACAACACCTAAACCAAGAAGAGCTACATTAATGACCCTATCCTCTAATCTCACGCCATTAACCTGTCACTCTCTTTGCTTCTCTAATATGCTTTACTAACCAGTCATATTGCCAATCACATGTACCTCCAGCACTCCCACCACCAAAACACATTTCTATACGATGATTCTGACGCTCCTCCCGCAGCCATATCCTCAGGGAAGCTTCTTTTAGCCTATCTCTCATCTCAGGTTCTATGGCCCTAGCCGTATCTTTATTGTTGATTCTAATAAAGTAAGTAATATCACTAAAACTTATCGGTTCGCTTATTTCACCAATATCCAGTGAGAATAGAACCTCATCCAGATGAGGATAGGAACCTTGTGGTAGCCAACCAATTTCACCAGCTTTTACTGCACTATCTCTATCAAGTGAGTACTCCTCTGCAAGAAAACCAAAGTCCTCCCCGTTGCGAATTAATTGGTCTACGTCATTAATCTTTTGCGGATCATCAGCTGAAACAACTATCCAGGATACATTAACTTGTTCTCCAACTGACGGAACCTCTTCGCCTAGTACTTCTTTTAGTTTATCTCTTAATAGTGATGTATTAGTAAGTTCCCTATGCTCTGATTCAGACAAGTTTGAGGCATCCAGATATTGTCTGTAGTGTTCCTCAAATTCCCTGTCTAGTTGGTCCTCTGGAACATTGGCCAACTGTGGCGACCTACCTATTATTCTACTTCTAATTTCTTTATCCAAATCCTCTACGTTTATATTCAGTCCTCTTTTTGCAGATCCTATCCTAATTAATTCATTTTCCTCAAGCATCTGCATGACCCTAAATGGTTCCACAGACAGGTCTGGTTTAACACCCAACTCGTGTAAGCCTTTAATGTATTTAGTGATATAGCCTAAGGTATAATTCTTATCGTCTATTTGAAGTACTACGGATCTTGGAGGAGCAACGAAATTAGACCAATATCCATATGCAGGTATAGCAAAAATGAATAACATTGCTATTATACCAGCTAACATAATAGCTCTCTGTTTGCTTTTCTCCCTTTGCCATTTAGACTCTTGCCTTCTCTGGCTAGGGTTAATAACTATGTTTTCTCTATCTCTACCAGACGACATCTCACACCATAACTATGCTTTAGGAATATTAGTTGGAAGAACGATGCTAATTTAGCATACCTAACATTTTACTGCCTCAACTGTCCTATAACCTTATCTCTGTGCTTATCCAATTAGCCTCACATGCTCTTCAGTAAATGGGAGTAATGCTATATGCCTTGCTCTTTTTATGGCAGTAGACAAAACCCTTTGATGTTTAGCGCATGTACCAGTCTTTCGTTTAGGTTCTATTCTAGCTCTATCAGAGATGTATCTCCTAAGCCTAGGCAGATCCTTATAGTCTATGTCATCCAAGTGATCCACACAAAACGAACACACCTTGCGCCTGTTAAAAAACCGAGGCCTACCACGCCTCCTGGCTGTTTGTGGTCTATTGCTACTTACCATAATCTACCTTACTATTCTTGAAAATTTTTCTTCCGAGGATACTTCAATCTTAAAAGGGTAAATCCTCTATCTCCTCAGGATCTCTCCCCATATCCAAATCTGATCCCTGCCCTGATCCCTGCCCTGATCCCTGTTCTGATCCCTGTTCTGATCCCTGCCCTCCAGCAGGCGCCCTATCAAGAAACAGAACCTTGTCTGCTATGATTTCATTTCTAAATCTATTCTGCCCATCTTGGCCTGACCAAGTATGACTACTAATTCTACCCTCTACATAGGCCCTCCGGCCCTTTGTAAGAAATTGGTTGCACTGCTCAGCTAACTGATTCCAAGCAACAACAGTAAACCATTCTGTATCCTGCCGCCTCTCTCCATCTGCAGCAGTGTAAGACCTACTGGTAGCCAATCTAAAAGACGTAACTGGGTTTCCATTCGGAGTGTAACGCATCTCTGGATCTGTTCCAATATTCCCTATAACCATTAACTTATTCAATCCTACCATAACGACTCTCCTTATTAATTCCTTCTATCCCACCAAGCTCATGGTTGTTTTAAAGTGCTACCATCCGGGTCCGCTTCCTCTGTTTTATTGTCGCCTTCTGTTTCAGATTCCACTTCATTAACCTCTTCGGATACCTGATCCTCTTCAACATCTTCGCTGAGAATCTCTTCCGGTCCAGGTTCATCCGTATTAGCCTCTGGATTTTCAGTTACTGCTGGTTCGGCATTAACCTCTGGATTTTCAGTTACTGCTGGTTCGGCATTAACCTCTGGATTTTCAGTTACTGCTGGTTCGGCATTAACCTCTGGATTTTCAGTTACTGCTGGTTCGGCATTAACCTCAGAAGTTGGTTCATTGTCGCTTCCAGCTATTTCGTAGAATTTGTCTACTTTAATTAGCAGGTGCCTAAGTACATTCTCTGACACCCTGAGACTTGTATCTAAATCTTCTACGCTACTTGGTTCAAGTTTAAGATTAGTCAGTATGTAATTACCTTCTGTATTATTATTGATAGGGAAGGCCAATTTCCTTACATTCCCCCACTTCTCTTGACCTTCAATAGTGCCACCATTATTGTCGACATATTGATTAACCCTATTCAGAGCTTCTTCCGTAGCGTCATCATCCATACTTGGACTCAACACCATCATTAATTCGTAATTCCTCAGAGCCATGTATTAAGCCTTCCTTATCTCATTTCTATTCTGTATTAACAAACACGAAAGGTATTATATCACTAGGAAGTGCAAGTGGACAATTACAAGCCAGGTACAGGGAATTTAGATGTGATATCCAATACCTGTTTCCGAACTTCCTCTTCTATTACTTCATCTCCTATATTATTAATGGCTTTTACAATAAGACTACCAACCATTTGCACATCTCTATCATTAAATCCTCTAGTGGTTATAGAAGGTGTACCCAACCTCAATCCACTAGTAACACTAGCTGGAAGTGGGTCGTATGGTATAGCATTTTTATTCACAGTTATATTGACTCTTCCCAATGACTCTTCGGCCTGCTTACCTGTAACGCCTATCGGTGTAAGATCTACCAAAACCATATGTGTATCTGTGCCACCTGATACTACTCTTATACCATGTTCTATTAGCACTTTCGATAAAACTTTAGCATTTGAAACGACATTCTTCTGATATTGTATAAAACTAGGATCAGCCGCTTCCTTAAAGGCTACGGCCTTCGCTGCTATCGTATGCATCATTGGGCCCCCTTGAGTAAAAGGGAAGACGGCGCGATCCACAGATCTAGCTAACTCCTTGGTTGACAGTATCAAGGCACCCCTAGGCCCACGTAGTGTTTTATGTGTAGTGGATGTGACTATATGAGCATATGGCAATGGAGACGGATGTACTCCAGCAGCTATCAAACCAGATATATGGGCCATGTCAACCATCAGTACAGCTCCGACTTGATCTGCTATATGGCGAAATCTGGGAAAATCTATCTCTCTTGGGTATGCCGTAAATCCCGCTACTATAACTTTTGGCGAATTCTCTTGAGCCAGTTTCTGAACTTCATCATAATCTATGTATTCAGTTGTCGGGTCTACACCATAAGCAATAAACTTATATAACTTGCCAGAAAAATTAACGCTACTTCCGTGAGTAAGGTGACCTCCTTGATCTAATCTCATACCAAGAACTGTATCGCCAGGCTCTAGAAGGGCAAAATACGCCGCCATATTAGCTTGAGCACCACTATGAGGTTGTACGTTGACATGTTCGGCACCAAACAATTCCTTGGCCCTGTCTATCGCTAACTGTTCAACTATGTCAGCATACTCACATCCACCGTAATATCTCCTGTTCGGATATCCTTCAGCATATTTATTGGTAAAGTGTGATCCCTGAGCTTCCATAACAGCTGCACTTGCATAATTTTCAGACGCTATCAGTGCTATGTTATTACGCTGTCTTTCAGCTTCATTTTTCAATGCTTCAGCTATTTCTGGGTCGTTATTATCTAAAATACTCATAGAAAATCAGAAACTCCTAGGTTTTGGACTTATAAGAAACAATGATTTCAAAACAATACCCAAATAAACAATTCTCATAGGAATCAACACATACAGAAACACGGAAGGACTATTATAGCCACATCATTATAAGTACCTTAGTAACGCTGGAACTAATCATTCAGTGGCAAAAGATACACTTTCAAGTATATCCGAATTCCACATGCATTAGCTACTGTAAAACAACAAGATATTTATAGAATCTAAGGCTATTACTTAGAAAATAAGCAATGAAAATAATCGTGATACATGGTAGAGTATCTACCAAATGAATACCATAGAAACCCATTATAATATCTCTGGATTTTGAAATGGCTATAAAATCCGTCTTCTTTGATTTCTACAATACTATAGGAAAATTCGATCCACCAAGAGAACGCCTGCAAATGGAAATATGTTCCTCTTTTAATATAGACGTGAAAGCAGATGGGATAATAAAAGGTTATGGATTGGCCGATGCATATATGGCACGAGAAATTGGATACAATCCTCTACAAAATCGCAACAAGGAACAAATCATACAATTCTTTGCCGAATACCAGCAGTTAATATTAAATGGGGCCGGAGTAGATATATCCATATATACAGCAGAACAGATGTTCAGGAAACTCAGGAAACTCCCATATGATTTCGCTCTATACGAAGATGTCATACCCATATTGAAGTTCCTCAAGAACAAAGGACTAGTGATTGGATTACTGTCTAACAACGACAAGAGCATGGATGATCTTTGTGTCAAATTAGGCCTTAGCGAACATCTAGATTTTACATTAACATCTGGCCAAGTGGGATCTGGTAAACCAAACCCACAAATATTTCTAAGAGCACTAGAAATAGCAGGTTCTCGATCAAACGAGACTATTCATGTGGGAGACCAATATGAATCTGACATAAAAGGTGCGGTAGGGGTTGGTATAAGGCCAATTCTTATAGACAGGGATAATTTAAATGAAAACTTTACGGAATGTCCACGTATAACTAACTTATTAGAGATAAGAAGCTTAATAGATTGATGTCAACAATCTCTATTTTTCATGCCCATTGTATCCGGCTATTATCTCTGTTTTAAAGGATATGATTCTTTCAGTTAATTGGGTTAGCATCTCCATCCAGTTTAGTCCGATATTCATTCTTATCTGAGTATTACCAACAATACCAAGGTCCCCTATGTACCTTTGTAAGGCTAGTCTGGCTCCACCAACCTCGTCCAATAATTTTATTACTATTCTGGCTCCATCTCGCGTAAATGATCCTATAGACGCATCTATAGCTCTCGATTTCAATCTAAGTATATAGAATAAATTATCCAATGCTTGAGGAATTGCACCAAATCTATCTTCTAACTCCAGACCCAGCATATATATTTCATCAACATCTTTGGTACTAGCCATTCTCTGATAAATAGACAACCGACTCGGTAAATCCGGGATATATTCTAACGGTATGTAAGAATCCAAAGGTAGATCTACATGCACATCAACAAATCTCGTAGAATGTCGATTCTCCACATCCTGAACATTATTCCTGAGGTCTTCTACAGACTTAGAAAGGAGATATGAATAAAGTTCATACCCAACAGCACCTATATGACCACTTTGTTCCCTACCAAGAAGACTACCTGCTCCTCTTATCTCTAAATCCCTCATGGCAATACGAAATCCAGATCCTAGCTCAGTGGCACCAGCAATAGTTTTCAGTCGCTTTTGCGCGACCTCAGTTATCCGTTTGTTGTTAGGAACCATTATATAGGCATAAGCTCTGTTTACACCTCTGCCTATACGCCCTCTTAATTGGTATAATTGAGCAAGTCCCATAGTGTCTGCACGTTCTATCAGCAATGTATTGACATTTGGCATGTCCAAACCAGATTCTATTATCGTTGTGCAAACTAACACATCAAATCTCCTGTTTGAAAAATCAGTCATAACTTTATCTAATTCATCCTCAACCATTCTCCCGTGCCCAACAGCCACAGATGCCTCTGGAACTAGTTCTCTAATTTTCTCTGCAGTCTCCTCTATAGTTCTAACTCGATTATGCAAGAAAAACACCTGCCCGCCTCTATCCAATTCACGCACTATTGCTTCTCGGATTACTATCTCACTGTATTCACACAAATAAGTTTTTATAGAAAGACGTTCCTCTGGGGGGGTGTCTATTGTGCTCATATCCCGAATGCCTGCAAGTGACATATGTAATGTACGTGGTATCGGAGTTGCACTTAGTGCTAGCACGTCCACATCATTTCTCATGGATTTTAATTTCTCTTTTTGACCGACCCCAAACCTTTGTTCCTCATCTACTACGACAAACCCGAGATTCTTGAAATTTACATCTTTCTGCAATAATCTATGGGTTCCTATACAAATATCAACGGATCCATCTTTAATCCCTTCTATCAATAATTTCTGATCTTGATCTGAACGAAACCGACTTAATACATCTATATTTATAGGAAATGCGGCTAGCCTCTCAGCAAAAGTAGAGTAATGTTGTTGTGCCAATAGGGTAGTTGGAACCAATATTGCAACCTGAAAACCGTCCATGACGGCTTTGAAAGCAGCTCTTAATGCAACTTCTGTCTTGCCATATCCCACATCACCACATATCAACCTATCCATTGGTTTATTCGCTTCCATGTCTCTCTTTACGTCCAATATGCTATGAAGTTGATCAACGGTTTCTTCATATTGAAAAGCATCTTCAAGCTGACTTTGCCAAGGAGTATCTTGAGAATACGCTATACCACCAGAAGCCTCTCTGGCAGCATATAAATCTAATAGCTCTTTAGCCAGTTCTTCGGTAGCCAACTTAGCCTTATTCTTGGCTCTATTCCATTCCTGAGTCCCTAAGCGAGATAACTTAGGTTCTTTGTCACTCGGTGAAACATAAGGGCTTATTCTATCCATTTGTTCAGTTGGAACATACAGCTTATCCTGCTCAGCATACTCTAGGATTAAGAATTCCCCTCTATTATCACCAACCTCCATATGAGTTGTACCAATAAATCTCGCAATGCCATGTTCAATGTGTACTAGTAAACTTCCAATTGCTATCTCCGATACAGCTGGTAATCTTCTTCTATTAGTTTTCTTTGGAAACAATCTTTTCTTGGCCTGACCAAATATTTCAAAATCAGTAAGTACATTCAATCTCCCTTCTCTTAACGGCAAAGACCAGCCTTCTTCTAGTGATCCTCTTAACACTGATATTGAACTTTGCTGGGCTAAATATACTGGCTCTTCTTCCACACTAGACACAATACGCTGTTGATCTAATAAATCTGATAGCCGTTTTGCATGATTTGAAACGAGTATCAGTGGATTATCGCGATATTGTATGGAGGTTATGTCTTCAGTAAATTCTTTTAAGTTACCCATGTAGTGCGGCAAAGGTAAGAATCCTATTTCCAAAACATCACCACCCGTTGACATATCCTGAATCCATGGATTTGTTTCTAAAGTAACAAAACTGTCATGAATTCTTCCTTTAAGTTTTTCCCAATATAAGTGTATAGATGGAAAATTGCCGGGGATCTCACCTCTATCTTCTTTAGATTTCCGAATGTAGCTATTCTTATAATCTATTCTGTATGATTGATCCTCTAGTTCCAAAACTTTTTCCAGTACTACTAATGAGTTGTCAGGCAAAAAATCGAGCAATGAAGAATCGCAAGTGAAGCCATGGTATAACATCGTATATTCTAAAGAATCCCCATTAATCAAGGCTTCTATTTCCTCTTCTATCCTTGATTTGACGAATTGATTGCAATTTGAGAAATCTAAGTTTTTATAGAAATCCCGTATATTATTTTTGTCTATTAGCGAAGTTAGTGATTCTTGCACAGGTAAAATAGTAATATTATCCGTACTCCCAATTGAAATTTGTGTGGAAGGATCGAAAAAACGAATGCTCTCTATCTTATCTCCAAAGAGTTCCACTCTAATAGGTCCATCGTACCCAGGTGAGAATATATCTAAGATACCCCCTCGTCTACTAATCGTCCCAGGTGTCTGAGTAATACCCTCTACTCTATAGCCTATACTTATCCAATATTGAACCAGCGTATTCATTTGAACTGTCTGGCCAACATATAACTGATGCCTAGCCTTACGGAAAACTTCTTTAGCAATAGTTGCCTGAGCCATAGCATGTATAGACGTAATGATTATAGGAATCTGACGTGCCTCAGTTTGGTCAGTAATAGCATCTATGGCGATTATCCGTTCATGAATTGTAGATTCATCTGGGGTTAGTCTTTCATAATGTACGCTTTCCACTTCTGGAAATAGATGAATGCCGTTATCTGATTTAGACCAAAATAGCAAATCATCATATATCTTCCTTGCTCGCTCTGGATTGACTGCAATGATCAGTATAGGTCTATTCAAGTCTTTGTTTAAACCTGCCACGCAATAAGATATAGCCGCATCAGGAATAATCAAATTAACTCTTGATTTGCCACTTGTAATCAAAGTCAAAAGGTCAGAATATCTAGGAGAATTAGATAAGAGATCCAAGCTACTTCTAAATCGCAATTACTGCTCCAGCTAATCAGGGAGGATTCGAGTTGCACGATTGCAGATTCTATCACTGGCCGCAATCATGTTCAACACTAATGTGCCTATATCACACATTTCATTATATACGCTATACTTGATATAATCCTAGCTCAAGTTATCGAAGTCATCAAAAGGAAAGGCCTGTTTCATATGCCCACAATGTTTACCAGACTCGAATCTATAGTACAGCGCTTTCGTGAAATCGATAACCTACTTGCACAGCCAGAAATTGCAGCCGACCACGAACAAATTCAAGAGCTATCAAAAGAAAGAGCTTCAATAGAAACTATAGTACGCCTGTACGATAGATATCAAGATATACACAAACAGAGAATTGAAGCTGATACCATTATCCTTGATAGTACAGATGAAGACATCAAGGTTCTAGCTCAAGAAGAAAGAGAGAACCTAATCAAACAAGAAGCCAATATGGAGCAAGAGGTTCTCATATCGCTTGTAAGCAAAGACCCCAACGACAACAAAGACGTAATAGTAGAAATAAGAGCTGGTGCTGGAGGAGACGAAGCGGCTTTGTTTGCAGGGGATCTTTATAGAATGTATGCCAGGTATGCACAGAACAAATCTTGGCATGTTGACGTTATAGATGGCAACGCAACAGTTATTGGAGGTTTCAAAGAAATAGTATTTGAAGTACGAGGACAAGGTGCGTTTAGTCGACTCAAACACGAGAGTGGTGTGCATAGAGTGCAACGTGTACCGGCTACCGAGACTGGCGGACGTATACATACATCAACCGCTACAGTTGCAGTGCTACCAGAAGCTGAGGAAGTAGATGTATACATAGACCCAAACGACCTGCGTATAGATATATTCCATTCTGGCGGCCATGGAGGCCAGAATGTACAAAAAGTAGCTACTGCGGTTAGGATAACTCATATACCTTCCGGAATAGTAGCCACATGCCAAGATGAAAGGTCACAACTTAAGAATAAGCAAAGGGCTATGGGCGTTCTCAGAGCTAGGTTTCTAGACGCTGAGACTACAAAGAAACAAGCGGAATTAGCAGCAGACAGGAAATCTCAAGTGGGTACCGGAGATAGATCTGAAAAGGTACGTACTTACAATTACCCACAAAATAGAGTAACAGATCATAGAATATCTATTACTAGTCATAGCTTAGATAGAGTTCTAACAGGTGAAATCGATGATTTCATAGATAATCTATCAGCACAAGAGCAAGCAAAAAAATTACAAGCCGCCCTAAAATGAAAATCTCGGACTTAATCAAAGAGGCGGTCACACTTCTAAACAGTTATGGCATAGCAGAGTCACTCATAGAGGCCGAACTTATAGTTATGAAATCACTAGGAATGACCCGTTCCGAACTATATGTCAATTTTAAGAATGAAATAGACACACAGACACTCGATTCTGTATATTCAGATCTTAATCGTCGCTATGATCGGGAACCTTGGCCATACATATGTGGGTTCAAAGAATTTTACGGCATAGATATTTTAATGAGCCCTGGGGTATTCATACCTAGACCTGAAACCGAATTGCTAATAGATCTAACTTTGGATATTTTTAATTCTATTGATGATAATCATCGAGTGAATATAGCTGATGTATGTACTGGTAGTGGAGCAATAGCAATAGCTCTAGCAAGTCACCTTAGTAATGCAGATATATATGCTGTAGATTCTTCTAAACTGGCATTGCAATTAGCCCAACGAAATATTGAAACCCATGGTCTAGAAAATCACATATCAATACTTGAAGGAAATCTGCTAGACCCACTAGATATGTCAATAGATATACTTGTCAGTAATCCTCCATATATACCGAGCAAAGACATCCCTGGATTGGAACCTGAAGTCTTACATGAACCTATAGAAGCCCTAGATGGTGGCGCTGATGGATTAGAAATCATAAGAAATCTAATGCTACAGGCTTCACACAAAATACGCAGGCCAGGAAATATACTTATAGAATTTTCCCCACAGCAGAATGAAGATATCTGTCAGATTGCTAAAGATATACTTTCCCCTTGTATAGTTAAGGTTGAAAATGACCTATCAGGAAAAAACAGAGTTTTAGTAATAGGATTAACGTAACCACTCTACTGCAATAAAATTTCACGCATTAAGAATACGAGTTAAAGAGGTTCATACTCATGAATTGGGCTACTCTAGCGATGTCCAGCGCCCTAGTCTTTGCTTTCGTAGCCGTATTGGATAAATACCTCCTAGCCCATTCCTTACCAAACGTACGCATATTCTATTTAGTTGTAGGTACACTACAGATATTAATGGGTTTAATAATATTGATATTATCCCCTTGGACGTCCAACCCCTCAATTTTTACATTATTTATAGCCATATCATCAGGTTTAATATGGGGTGCTGGGTTAATGTTAATGTTTTATGGCATTAGCAAGCTTGAAGTATCTCGAGTTATACCAATCGCTCATACTTATCCCGTATTCGTAGCCATTATGGCAGTCGCATTCCTTGGAGAAAGGCTCTCGATTCCTCAATGCTTCGGGGTAATAATAACGGTATGTGGGGCGGCCCTGACACCTATGAAACCCAATCACCAAACAAGTGAAGGTGTTAACTCGAAGCTATATTTACTGGTTTTGCTGGGAAGCGTGTTTACAGCTACAGCAAACGTAACCTACAAGTATGCATTAGAAGATATGGCGTTTTGGGATATAACTGCTATAAGATCCTTCAGTCTCGGGACTATATTGATCTGCGGTGGATGCAACATAAGTACCATTAGGGATCTAAAAGATCTCATAAGTTACAGTTGGGCTAGTCTATCTATGCTAGTATTCGTTGAGGGAATACTAGCTCCTGTAGGAATGTTAATGATGCTCCAGTCGTTAGCATTGGGGCCAGTATCTTTGGCATCCACACTTATGTCTATAAGACCATTCTTCGTTTTAATCATAAGTGGTGTCTTAAGTACAAAGTATATAGGCATACTCAATGAACCAATAGATAGGGAAACTTTGCCAGTAAAATTATTATCCACAACTATGATTTTCGTCGGTATATGCTTATTAATGCTGTATTGAACGCCAGTTCAGATTTTATGCTAATACGATTACATATAGTTTCCTTGACGGCTCATTACATTAAACCTAAAATATAATGAGCAAAATTCATATAGGTACTATACAGGCATTGCGTATTATTGGCATTGATCCAGGATTAATAAGAACTGGGTATGGCATAATAGAAACCCACGGTCAGAGGCTAACTCTCGTTGAAGGAGGTATAGTCTCTGGTGGGAAGTCATCTCTGCCTCTCGAACAACGATTAGAATATATCTATAGTGGATTAGATGAAGTGCTTAGTGAATACAGGCCTAAAGTCTTGGCATTAGAAAACGTATACTCACATTACAATCATCCTTATACTGCAGTTCTCATGGGCCACGCTAGAGGTGTAATCTGCCTAGCAGCCGCCAAGAACAATATTGAAGTGTTCAGTTACGCTGCAACAAAAGTTAAGAACATTTTAACCGGCAGTGGCAGAGCGTCAAAATCCCAAATACAGTTGTCAATCAAGGCACGGTTAGGGCTAAATAAAGTACCAGAACCCAATGATATAGCTGATGCACTAGCAATTGCGTTGTGCCACTGGGAGAATAACTCACCTCTGGGTAAGCAAATCAGATAAAATACTGGGGATAGATAAAAGCTGGAAATATGATTAATTATCTCAACGGCTTGATAAAACGCCTAGACTCGGAAGAGAGCCGCGTAATTCTAGATGTTGGGGGAGTAGGGTACGAAATAATGTTACCTTACTTCGTCTTGAGGGCAATACAAGAAGAAAATAAAAGTGAAGGGGATAATTTAGAACTTGAAATTTACTACCATTCCTCAGAACGTCAACCGAAACCTGTATTAGTTGGTTTCAAGAAAGAATTTGAACGTTCATTCTTCGAGAAGTTATTACAGGTAGAAGATGTAGGAGTAAGTAGTGCAGCTAGGGCACTAATATTCTCAGTATCTACAATAGCTCAAGGTATCGAAGATGGGGACACAGCACAGCTAGTAAAAATGCCTGGCATAGGCAAACGTACAGCTGACAAGATGATAGCAACATTGAGAGGTAAAGTGGCCGAATGGGCATTACTCAAAGATGAAGGATATAATTCCCTACCAGTGCCACAAATAAAATCAGATGTTACAGACGAAGTAGTCGATGTTTTAGTGAATCTAGGCCACAGGAGAAATGAGGCGAAGGAAAAAGTAGAAAAAGCGATAGAAGCTAATACAACGGCTAAAGATGCTCAAGCAATACTTCGGGAAGTCTTCAGAATAGAACGGTCATAGAGATAATATGCCTAGAGAATCTATAATAAAAGGTAACGAAAATACGCCTGTTATTGACTCGGAAGTTGTAGCAGATGAAAACCTTATAGTAAATCTGAGACCACGCTCTTTAGGAGAATATGTGGGTCAATCTCAGGTTGTTGAAAGCCTAAAAATAGCACTGGATGCAGCAAGAAAACGTAGAGAACCATTAGAACACATATTATTCCACGGACCTCCTGGATTAGGTAAAACCACTCTGGCACATATAATATCTAAAGAGATGAGTGCAGAAATAGTTCATACGTCTGGTCCAGCATTAGATAAACCAGTGGATATAGTTGGGATACTCTCAAACTTGAATACTGGGGATGTACTTTTTATAGACGAAATCCATCGCTTACCACACACAGTAGAGGAATACCTTTATTCTGCCATGGAAGACTTCCAGGTGGATTTTATATACGGCAAAGGGGCATTTGCAAAGACATTACCATTCCAATTAAAACAATTCACCCTTGTAGGCGCTACTACACGAGCTGGTCTATTGACACCTCCACTAAGAGATAGGTTTGGAATAATGTATCATCTAGATTTTTACTCCCCAGAAGAATTATCTGAAGTAGTTAAACGATCTTCTTCCATATTGGGTCTAGATATCACAGAAGAAGCAGCTGATGAGATAGCCTGTAGATCCAGAGGAACCCCTAGAATTGCCAATAGATTACTTCGAAGGGTAAGGGATTACTCAGAGGTACAAAATAACGAGATTATTAACAAAGAGATAACGGATATTGCTCTTGATAGAGAAGGTATAGACCCAAAAGGATTAGATAGGCTGGATAGACAATACCTAAGTACAATAGTCAACAACTACAACGGCGGACCTGTAGGTATAGATGCGCTGGCTGCAACAGTTAACGAAGAAGTGCAGACTCTTGTAGATGTAGTAGAACCCTACCTGCTGAAGATGGGTTTTGTAATGCGGACACCAGGTGGTAGACGTATTGGTGAAGCCGCCATACAACACTTGGGGGTCAAAGACCAATGGAAACTGCTATAGCCAATGAGCTAGATTCTGAACCAAAACATGAATACCTTGGAGATAACAATTTGATATACGAAATGCGTGTGTATGAAGCTATGCCTGGTAAGATGCCCTCACTAAACAAACGTTTTGCAGATATAACCATGGGGTTTTTCAAGAAACATGATATCCAAGTAGTGGGATTTTGGACTGAGGAAATAGGTGCTAACAACAAATTGATATATATGCTGAAATTCCATGACTTCGAACATAGACAGAAAGCCTGGGAGTCATTTCGAGCGGATCAGGAAAGGGCAAAAGCATTTCTAGAAACTGAGAAGGAAGGCCCATTAGTAGCGAGAATTGAAAATAGAATACTTCGTCTGACAGAATACTCCCCTTTGATATGAAAAATGTTAAGAAATAGCCTGCAAATCGCTGGAAATTATAGTGCATCATTGACAGGGGCTTTTTGTAGGGCTAGAATCCACGCTGCAAAGAACACTACAAAACATTGAATTGTTAAAGACCGTGCATTACCAATAGTTCGGTGCATTATCCAAATATAAATCTACAAGTAAAATGACCAAATTTCCATCGACTCCCGATAGAAATGCAAATTAAAGATCAATATAATCTTCCATTCCAATCCAGTGCTAACCCACAACGTGTGGCCTCCAGGAACTTAGGGTCTCCTTACATACTGATGGGTGGATTCGCTATGTTGATTGTAATCGGTACTGTAATGCTGTTGCTTCCTCAATCAAACCAACAAGGAACTATTACTCCATTTATAGATGCACTTTTTACTGCTACTTCGGCTGTTACTGTTACTGGATTGATCGTTGTAGACACATCAAATTACTGGACTACGTTTGGACACGTGGTAATTATGTTCCTGATATTCCTAGGCGGCATAGGCATAATGACTAGTGCCACGTTCCTAATGATAATAATTGGGGGACGTATTACACTCGCAAATAGGCTACTGCTACGCGAAAATCTTGGAGTAAATCAGCTTGGCGGACTAGTTGGGTTAACTGTACGCATTGTGATGGCAATCGTTATCATCCAGTTTATAGGTTTCTTAATATTATTGGTATCACTGCGTCATGAATTCTCATTCCCAATGGCTATTTGGCAGGCTTTATTCCATTCAATATCTGGGTTTAATAATGCCGGATTTGTAATATCCCCAAACTCCAACAACCTAAGCGTTTTTGGCTCTAATATAAGTCTTATGTTAACTATGACAGTGTTAATAATGTTTGGCTCATTGAGTTACAGCGTATGGATGGATCTATTCAAGTACAGAAAGTTTTCTCGTTTCACTCTAGACAGCAAACTTGTAATAATTTTTACTTTATCATTAATATTTATTGGTACTATCGTGTTATTTATATCCGAATACAGCAACCCATTAACATTTGGCGATATGACTCTATCAGACAAATTAATCAACTCGTTTTTCCATTCTATCAGTGGTAGGACAGCTGGCTTCACCACAGTAGACTTCGGAGACATGGAGCAGCATAGTAAATTTTTCCTGACTGGATTAATGTTTATTGGAGGAGCTTCTGCTTCTACAGCCGGGGGCATCAAAGTAAATACACTTGCGGTTTTGTTAGTTGCAACATTGGCTTCAATAAAAGGCAACACGCATGTAAACGCGTTCGGCAGGGAAATACCTCAAACTCAAATATTCAGAGCCTTAACAGTACTGGTACTAGCTGTATTAATGATATTTTTTGTGGCTTTCCTACTAACAATAAGTGAAGGTTTCCCATTTATAGATATATTGTTTGAGACTGTATCAGCATTTGGTACAGTAGGTTTGTCTACAGGAATAACCAAAGATTTATCTGATATAGGAAAATACATTATAATCGCTACTATGTTCATAGGTAGGGTTGGGCCAATAACACTGGCATTAGTACTAGCTAGAAAAGAAGAAACCCCTCCCTATAGATATGCAGAGGAAAGGGTTAAAATAGGGTGACGTATTATGGCTAAATCAGTGATGATATTAGGAATGGGTAGATTTGGAGCTAGTGTAGCACACACTCTGTTTCAAATGGGTTACGATGTGCTTGGTATAGACACTGACGAGAAAGTGGTACAGGAAAATGTTGGCAAGATTACTTTCAGCGTTCAAGGTGATGCTACAAATGAAGCTACGTTAAGGGAATTAGGAGCATCAAATTTCGACGCTGCAGTAGTAGCGATAGGTACTAATATGCAAGCTAGTCTAATGACATCTGTGCTACTTGCAAACTTAGATGTACCTTTGATTGTTGCTAGGGCACAAGATCAATTACAAGGAAACACTTTACAAAGAATTGGCGTACACAGAGTAATCTACCCAGAACAAGAGATGGGTGAATTCCTGGCACATAGCCTACTAAATCCCGATGTACTCGAATACATGGATTTAACTCCAGACTACGGCATAAGCAAAATGACAATACCCGATTACCTGGAAGAGCACAGTATATCGCAAGCTGGTTTTACAGATGATTGGAAAAAGCCAGGACTAAAAGTAATAGCTATAAAACGTGGCAGGGAAATAACACTATTGCCTGACGAAAACAACGATCTTCATAAGGGAGATGTTCTAGCAGTGGCTGGTAAGGATGAAGACTTAGAAAAATTCCATACAGATCATTATCCTCAGTCCACAAACAGCGAGTTAATTGCTATTGGTATACATGGATTAGTGGACGTAACCGTGATCAAAGGAACAAACAGGGAATTAATTAGAATAAGAGTGTCTGAAAATTCACCATATATAGGTAAGAATATCCAGGAAATATCACTCCCTCCCGACACTATTATATCCTGTATACTAAGAATAGATGGGAGAATGCTAGTCCCATACGAAGAGTCCACGTTAGAAGCACTTGACCAAATTGTTATAATCACTAGGCCTGATGATAAACAACTTCTACAGGATGCATTTCTAGATTTGGAGAAACAATAGTTAGATGACAAAACAACTAGCATATCTTGGCCCGGAAGGTACATTTACTGAAGCAGCAGCAATACTTTATGACTCAGCATCTACTCTATTACCATACTCTACAATAACATCAGTAGGAAAAGCAGTAAGTGACGGCATTGTAGAATACGGTATAGTCCCAATAGAAAATAGTTTAGAGGGATCTGTTACTGATACTTTAGACTTGCTCATACACGAAGCAGACCTAAAAATAGTCAACGAACTCGTAATGCCTATAGATCACTGTCTGCTTATGAAACATGGCTCTCTCGTCGAAAAAGTAGAGGTGATATATTCACATCCACAAGCACTAGGTCAATGTCGCAATTATTTAGAACAATATTTCCCGAATGCTCAAGTAATGGCAGCATTAAGCACGGCGGCATCTGTAGAAGAGATGTTAACTTGTGATTTTCCTGCCGCAGCAATAGCTACTAGTAGAGCTGCACAGATATATGGTGCGGAAATAGTGAGAAGAGGTATACAAGACAACCCAAACAACACTACTAGGTTCGTCATATTATCAAAAGAGGACCATCCATTCACAGGTAATGATAAAACATCCGTGTGCTTTTCGTTTGGCGAGGACAAACCCGGTATCTTATATATGGTTATGGGAGAATTCGCATCTAGAAATATAAACTTGGCAAAAGTGGAATCAAGGCCAAATAAAGAAACTCTAGGACGATATATATTCCTGATGGACCTAGAGGGACACAGAGATGAACAGCACTTGCATCACGCCTTGGAAACAGTGGCTAGCAATACCTCTTTCATGAAAATATTAGGATCTTATCCACATTACTCAGGTAAGTATATTACAGACTAGCCTGAAACTAGCGTTCCACAGGTTCAAAAGGATTTGTCTCAGATTCATAATCACCTTGATTATTTTTAATCCTGCTAGCCACTGCCTTTCCTTCTTCAACAGCTTCACGAATTAGGCCTCTTGCCTCTCCAGCCAATTCCTCTGCTCTTTCCCTCAAACCAGCAGTTTTTTCCATGACCTGAGCCCGGGTTTCCTCTCCAGGTTTAGGAGCCATTAAGACCCCTGCCAATACTCCAATTAAACTACCTAATATTAGGCCCGCTCCAAAACCTGGGCCAGATTGATGATCATGAGCCATTGCCATTCCCCCCTTTTCCTCTAGTAATTCCTAGTATAAATGATAGAACCCGGCTTGTGGTATAGGCCAAATTGGACACACCACTTAACGGTTTATCTAATATTTCTCCCAATTTAGACGACAATTCCTCAGCCTTCTTAGCAGTAGCCTTTGAAGCATCCAGTACGGGAGACAGTTTACGATAAAGTAAGATGCCCAGTACTGTCAAAATTATTATAGAGAGAACAGCTACGCCAGAGAACATTATCAATGACAAGTCTCTTAGTAAAGCAACCAACTCTGCTTCTTCCATATCTTTGCACCCTTAAAGAAAAATCGCTATACTCAAAAACCAACGGTTTCATGATATCACAGCCATTTAATAGCCTCAAATATAGCTGTTCTCAATTAACTTTATATATATCCACGCCTGTGTTCGAGTATACCAGTTCTAAATCATACCCTATTTGTTCTTTGAACTTCTCCAGACCAGTTTCCGAATAGTAGTGCCTTTCAATATCCCCTATATATATATATTGAACCCCGTATCGCGCCATAAGGCCCATGGATTCCTGCCAATTATTGGAAGAGTATATTGTAGAAATATCTTTCACTCTATCCTGTACAACATTTCCATATCCACGTTGCTGAGACTGGTGATTATCCCAACCAAGGATTGTCGGTAATCCAGTGTATATAGATACCCTGCTATGGAGTGTTCTGTATAAATCACCCTGCCCTTCCAAAACTACTGGTGACCCTTCTACGTTATCTCGCATCCACAGTATGGCCTGATAATCCCATACCAAACTATCGTGACCAAAGCCATTATCGAACCTATATTCACCATATTTCATGAAATCCAGACCATCTAATGTGGTTTCTTTAGTATCAAATCTGTCTCTAAGTCTGTCGTGGGTACCAGCAAACATGTAGACTGAACTGGAAATCACAACAATAAGAACAATTGATACCCAGACCCTAAATATAGCTATACCTGTTATTCTACCAATTTTCAAGCCGATAATTGAATATCCAAAACAAATATTAGATAGAATATAAGCAATGCCAATTCCTAAAAGCACCCATGCCTGTAGATAAAATTTGAAAACCGTGTTCATCCTTGCTATGTCACCCTTTATGGTAACAACATCAACACCTAGCCCCAATAGCATGCCAACTATCACCAAGATTAACCCAAATATGCCAAATACATTGACATGCCCTCTTTTTAACCACTGAATGACTATAATAGACAGCAGCGATATGGGAAATAGTAAGAACGCCACTGTAGAGTACCCATATATCAACAAAGTAGTAATTATTGCTAATGAGAACCCAAATGTAAGAATTAGGCTAATTCTGGCAGACAGCCCGGAATCTCTATACCCAGATAATATAGATTGAAAGTAACTAGGCTGTTGGGTCCTGTGATTATAATTAATGAATATGAAGGATAAAGCAATAAAGACAAATAGGCTATGTATGCCAAGATAGGCATATAAAGGAGTTTGCCATTGACTTAAAATAATACCATCTATAAATGGTATGTAGTTCTCTATAAACGGTCCGAATAAAATTGTAGTCGCTAGGTAAAGAAATATAGTCTGTGCCAGTATCATCAGAGACATAGTTTGATAACTTTCATTCCTATACCTGACCCATTCCCCAATACATATGCTGGCTAAACCAATACCCAGATAAGTTGGGAAATCCCAAGTATTAATAACTCTGAGGGAACCTATAGATAATGAAAGTAATAATAATAGAATGAATCTATTCATCAAACCTAATCGCTTGCTAAAACTCAGAGCTACACTAAGGCATATTCCAATTGACAATATTGTAAATGGCATAGATATAAGATGCGGATGCAAATCAGCAAATATGAATGTGAAAAATGGGAATTCAGTTATCTCGTATCCATTAGGGTCACTTTGTGGCATTGCCCTGCTACTTGACCAATAATCAAAACTTCCAAATGGCTGGTCTTGCAGAATCCTTAAGAAACCCTGCAGTAACTGAACCATACCCTCCATATTAGCCATAAAACACACTAGGAAAACTCCAATAAGGCCGGCAATTATGGATTTTAATAAAGGGGGGTCCCTCTTTGCATTAATCATGTGGCTACCATTAGACAAGTTGTAAACAACAGAAAATGTTAGCACCGCCGTCAATGCGGCAAGATATGGCACTGCTAAGTTAAAAGCAATTTCTGGCAATATACCTGTCAACTTAATTAAATTCGCTATCATAAAGAAGCCAAAATAATAATAATTTATGTAACCACCAGCAAACCATGGATCATACGGTGGCATGTATGTAGATTTAACAATGGCATTTATATAGGCCATCTCCATAGGCTTCTCACCACCAGTGAATGGATGCCATAGGTCAGGATTAGCATATCGTATTAGTATAAAAATCAATAAAATACTAAAGAATAGTATCTCTCCGGTTAATATCACCGGAATATTATTCTTCATATATGCCAATATCTCCCTATACTTCTTATAGAGTGCTATAGATGACAAAATAACAACGATAGCCATGACAAAGAGAATAGAGCTCTTTGAAAAAGGTAATATATGTAGGCTCGACAGCATCCATACTGTATAAGATATTATTAGCAATCCCAAAGGCTTTGATAAAAAATATCCTCTATCCGATAAAGGCTTGAATATTACAAAACTCAATGGGAACATTAGAATGCCCAGTAGGTATATAGTTAAAAACCAAATAAAGACTGCAGGATATCCTTTGCTCCACGCTACACCAAATATCTCTTTCCAAGTACCGCCAGTCCGTTGATATGATAGATCTAATTGATTCAATAACAAATTCTTGTCAGCGTAGTGTTGCTCATATGGAAAATATAATTTCCGTTTGATCTCCTCCATGTTCAATCTATCTTGATTCTTGAAGATTAGTATTTTGGGATGATCATAAACAGTAAAACTCTCATCAGCATAACCTAGATTTATAACTACTCCATGTGGATTATCCGATATGGCTTTATGAGGAACCTCTAATCCTGGATAGGCATATGTATCATCATACAGTGTTATACCAAGAAAACTCGGGTAATTATATTCAGTGTGTTCTAGAATATACCCCAATTCTCCTCCGAACAGTTTTCTATAATAATTGCCACTCAACGGATACTTATTGGGAACTCTTGGTACAGTACCATATAGGCGGTTGCTAAATAATATTAAGTAATCTCCTCCTGCCAGCTGGGAAGCAACTCTAGTTATCTTATCTTCACCATTAGAATACAAAATACCATCATCGTCATACATCCTCATGCAACTATCCAAATCCCATTCATTCCCACACCCTATCCTGTATCCGTCCAGATTAGGTAGCTGCTCTTCCCAGTGCTCTTTAAGAAGTACTGACTCTTTAGGGATATTCTCTTGAATCCAATCTGAAGCCAACACAGCAGTATGCGATGATCTATATATATTCGAGTACGATATTGCATAAAACATAGTAGTCATTACCAAGAATATAATTACATAATCCACTAATCTCTTCTGATGGGGATGATTATCACAAAACCAGTCTTTCATATAAAATAATGCCCGCGAGACCATTATCATAAGTATCGGTGATATGGGAAGAAGGTATCTCAAAAACTTCACATGCAGATGTCCAGTGAGAATAAAGTAAGGTAATACCCATACGAGTATCAATATATCCCCTCTGTCACGATACTTAATTGAAATATAAATAGTGAATAATAAAGATATCCACGCTACAACACCGAGAGGCAAGCCTAAACCGAACAACGCTAATTGCTTTATCTGATACCAATACGGACTAGATCCGATATATTGTTGAGTAAAAGGCAATCCAGAAGTTCCTCTTGCCATATCATACTGAGCACCAACATCGCAAGCAAAATAATTTCTACCCAAAAACTCAAGGATATCTATTGGAATATCACAAGGATTAGAACGACTCCAATCTATAAAAGCGTAAGGAGTGGTTACAAAAAATAATGCCAGGGAAATAATTATGGCGAAAAGAGTATTACGTATAGCCATATTTATTACGTACCTACGACTGTTATATTCCTTCGCAGGCTCTGAATATGCATAGACGAAATGAGCAAAGAACAATGGCAGATATATAGGCAATATACTAACCTTAGAAGCAAGGCCAAGGCCTATGAATGCTCCGGCCAGCATTGAATTTCGGCTTCCACCTTCTCTCATTACCCTAGCCATAAAATACAAGGATCCAGTGATGAAAAATGTGAGATATGTATCAACAGCATAAAAGTGACTAAGCTGTATATGTATTACCGACAACGAAACGAATAAAGACGCTAATATTCCTACTTTTCTGCTAAATAATTTCTTAGCCAACAAAAATACGAAGAATATGGTCCCAATATCAGCGAATGAAGAGATAACCCTACCAACAAATCGCAGATCATAGAAATCTAGGGTGATAAAGAATTCTATAATCCACTGACATATCTTTACAGCATATAGAGGTAAAGTTCCGTATGGAAACCATTGTGGATTTAATGGGCTCTCAACTGGATCGAATATGACTGCTAAATCCTTCAAAGGCGGAATTTCCATGTCAATTACGTGGAATAATATCGCTCTTTCATCTGGATGAAAGAGATACCCATTATCCCAATCTATACCATAAAACCTGAATGCTGCTGCGATGATAATTACCATTGCAAAGGCATAGGAATCGCATTTCAGACAAGCCATGGTTAAAAATGCACGAAAAGATTGTCTCAAGGAAGGTTCTCACATAATTTATACAAGTATAGATGCATTCTAACAACACTAATGATTCCTATCAATTCTCGTTTGACTAGGTTTAATATGTATGCTATATTTCGGGTCAGTCAAACCGGCTAATAACTGGCTTGGTATGGAGGGGCGTATACCTAGAGATTATCGTATTAACCAAAGAATCCGAGTGCCACGAGTCCTCGTAATAGACGAGGAAGGTGAGCAGTTGGGAGACATGCCAACTGAGGACGCGATTACTTTAGCCCAAGACAAAGGCCTAGACTTGGTTGAAGTAGCCCCCGCGGCAGATCCTCCGGTTTGCAGATTGTTAGATTACGGGAAATTTAAATACCTGCAAACTAAGAAAGAGCGTGAGGCACGTAAAGGTCAAAAAATTACCCTTTTACGCGAAGTACGCTTTAGGCCAAGTATAGGTATCCACGATATTGAAGCTAAAAAACGCCAGGTCAAGAAACTTTTGGCTGAAGGATCAAAGGTTAAGCTGACAGTAATGTTCAGAGGGAGAGAAATAACTCACCAGGATCTGGGAGTGAATCTACTTAGGAAAATGGCAGAGTCCTTTAAAGATGAGGCCAAACTTGAGAAAGCCCCTTCTATGGAAGGGCGCAGGATGAGTGTTACAATAGTCCCGTCTGGGCAAAAAGTTAAATCAGATACGGAGTCGGAAGAAGAGATTTCAAATGCCTAAATTGAAAACACATAAAGGTGCAAAGGCTCGTTTCCATATAACAGGGTCTGGGAAGATTCTACGTATGAAAGCCCATCGTAGCCATCTTAGACGCAAAAAGCCTATGCGGGTTCATAGGCAATTTCACACCAAACTTGCAACGAGTCCTTCAGATCAGCGTAGGATAAGACAGGCTTTACCATATATTTAAGTTTCGGAGTTTATTGTGCCCAGAGTAAAAAGAGGCGTTGCTGCCAGTCACAGACATAAAAAAGTTCTTCAACTCACTAAAGGTCATAGGGGTGGAAGACACAATCTCATAAAGCAGGCTAGAGAGTCTATGCTCAAGGCCCTTCATTACGCTTTTCGACACCGGAGAGAGCGAAAAGGCGATATGCGTCGTCTATGGATAATCCGGATAAATGCAGCCGCAAGGCTAAATGGAATCTCATATAGCCAGCTCATAAATGGCCTGAGCGAGAGCAATGTAGACGTAGACAGAAAAATAATGGCTGACATGGCAGTCAGAGATCCTCAAGGTTTTGAACAATTAGTTAATATAGCCAAAGAAAACTTATCGACAGTCGCTGTATAATATTACTAAATTCTATGTCACAACCACAAAGTACTTGCTGCCTCCACAAACAATAATTGCAATATATAATATCCTACTAGCTAGTATGAGAAAAATATAACCTCTTGGTATTACATATTTATTAATATTCTGTGATGTATATCATTGTCCTAATTAAACGATGGATACTAATCGTAGCAATATCATCTGTATTATTGATAAGCAGAGGATCATTAGATATCAGCCCGTCCGCAGAATTAGCAAAATCCCATATATATTCCCTAGTAGGTTGGCAAATAGAGAATTTCCCAGATAAGTGGTTATATAAGGCATTTCGCCTATTCTCTGGTCGCAATGAACATATCTCAGAGAATATTGCCGCTTTAACCGAATATTCACTCTTAATAACTAGATTATCCAATCAAGAAGACAGCCTTCGAGAATCAATATCCCTCAACGCATCAAAATCTGTAAACGATGCCCTACAAGAAGCAATACAAAAAGATATTGAATTAACGCAAGGCGCAATACTTTCATTACGTAATAGAGTGGAAGAATTTCTAGAATCCCAGATATCATCCGCTATCAGATCTGAAGGCATAGGTTATTCTGGTCCTGCCCAATCACATTTTCCACCTGTAGATTTTAGGCTAACGTATTCCCCAAAGATCCTGGTAACCTCTGCAAGGAATCGTATAGATATGATCGAAGGCATACTTCTTGAAGATACTATAAGTTCCAATGATATGGACATCCTTGAATCCGACATCCTTGAAGAACTGAATCTCTCTGCATATGTAACTGATATTGGAGGCCTTGCTACATATCCGAGTGTTGTGAATCATAGGGCATCAATAAGAAGTTTAATCAATACAGCTACTCATGAATGGCTCCACCATTACTTATTTTTCAATCCACTTGGCCAAGGATACTGGGCTGATAATAATATGCGAACTATAAATGAAACTACAGCCAACATATTCGGCAGAGAAATCTCTCAGCTAATATACCAGCATTTAGAGCATTCCGGCTTAAAGCCTATATTTACAGAAACAACCACAGCAGATATAACTGTAGAAACATTTGACTTCTCATACGAGATGCACTCTACAAGATTGTCCGTAGATAAACTTCTCTCTCAAGGCAAAATAGATGAGGCAGAGGCATATATGCAAGACAGACGGTTAGATTTTCTGAGCAAAGGATACAATATCAGAAAACTTAACCAAGCCTATTTTGCCTTCCACGGTACATACTCTGACTCCCCCACATCCGTAAGTCCAATATATGCACAACTGCAGAGTATAAGATCAAACAGTAATTCACTTGAGGGATTTATAGATACAATTGCTAAAATCTCAAGCCACGAAGAATTCTTGGCTCTAATACAAGAATTTGATTAAGAATAGACCAGACAATTGCTCCTGTAACCTTCCCCTAGAAACTGTTTTAGGTATAATATATGCTCCGTATATACACACATGACATAAACTTAGATTACAAATTCAATTAATCAGGAGATACAACAGTGCCCACGAGTCGCACTTTAGTGGCAATAATTGCTCATCCAGATGATGAATCTTACAGCGCCTCCGGAACACTAGCCTATTATGCCTCCATTGGAGTAGATGTATACATTATATGTGCTACACGAGGTGAAGCTGGTAAAATAAACCATCCATCACTAGCTTACAGAGATGTATTGGGTGCAGTTAGAGAAGAAGAGTTGAGGAATGCATGCCGTATCATGGGGATACATCAACCTCTGTTCTTAGGATACAGGGACTCTGGAATGATGGGTTCCTCAGATAATAACGACCCCCTTTCACTCAACAAGGCTAAACCATCTGAAGTTCTACGAAGGCTTGTTGGCCTCTTACGCCAACTCAAACCACAAGTTATAATATCGTATTATGAAGGTGGCTATTATGCTCATCCAGATCACATATCCTCTCATAGATATACACTCGAAGCTTTCAATGCCGTAAGCAATCCTACCGTTTTCCCTGAACAATTGAAGGGTCCAACAGGAGTATTCAACCCACAACGTCTTTTTACAGTGGCTATCCCTACGAGTAGAATAGAAGAGTTGATTAAAGCTATACCAGAAGATAAAGATGAACCTATTACATATATAGGGGAACGGGAAGAGAAAGAAACTAACGCGGAAGATGAAATAAGGCCAGAAGATATTGGTATACCTGACGAAGATATTACAGTTCGTATGAACGTAAGTGACTTGTATGAAATCAAGCGAAATGCAATAGCAGCACACAAAACTCAACATCAAGGAGAAGGTGTATTCAGCAATATTCCTGAAGCGTTACTAAGAGAATTCTTTTCCACAGAACACTTCTCCCAAGAGGCCCCCCAAACCTCAGAGCCTCAAATATATGGGGATCTATTTGAGGGTATATAATGTATTCAATTATACTGTTGCCTTATATTTGAACATATTATAGAAACACCTATAGCCAAAAATGTTAACTAAAGAATCCGACTATCGTTGCTATAGTAAGTATCGCAATGCATTTTAATAATATGCTGCCTATATAGTGAAAATGAACCTCTAGGAGAACTACATGATCAATTTAAAGAGAAATACCAAAGGAGAGTTTGTAGAAGCGAAAGGTCTAAGAAGGGATGCGTCAATATACAAACCTTTTCAAAAAGAAGTTTTTAAGATAAGCCGCGGTAAATTCAGTGACTTCCTAGCATGCAGAAGATGTTTCTATCTGGATCGGGCTAGGGGATTAATATCACCTTCAGTACCTGGCTGGACCCTCAACTCTACCACTGACATCCTCTTAAAAAAGGAGTTCGATATATGCAGAGAGAGGCAAGAGCCCCATAGGATATTCCAATCATTTGGCATTACCAACGTCGTGCCATTCCAACACGGACAAATCGACCACTGGAGAGACGCTCTAAGGGGCGGGCTAGAGTACTATATGGCAGATTCAAATATACTTCTACATGGTGGGATTGATGATATATGGGTCAATCAAGAAACTCAACAGGTAATAGTTGCAGATTATAAATCTCAAGCGAACACCTACCCAGTAACTCCACATTCATATCTGTCTTCTTCATATCATCAAACATATAAAGTGCAAATCGACTTTTATGTATACTTACTGACTAATATGGGGTTTGATGTGCTCGACACAGCATACTTCTATGTTTGCAATGCTAATAGAAATGCAGATAATTTCAATGGCAAACTAGAGTTTGAAGAAACTCTTATACCTTACAAATGGGACATCGGTTGGATACCCGACGAGATTAACAATATGGTAGCGGTGCTGAATTCCGCTGACCTTCCTAGTATAAACCCAGCATGTGAAAATTGTGCTTACTCACATCAGAGGTCTCGATTGGAAAATAATTAGACTTCCTATATAAACTTTATCACGATTTCTAGCAAACCTGTGCCTCTGGCCGGATCCTAGTATTCTTTTTCTCAATCTTATTGTCAAAGGAATTATCTCAGCTAGTTCATTTTCTAGCAAACCTGTGCCTCTGACCGGGTTCTAGTATTCTTTTTCTCAATCTTATCATCAAAGGAGTTATCTCAGCTAATTCATCACTGGCAACAAAATCTAGTGCTTCCTCTAGACTAAACTGCATCGGTGGCTCTAATCTTTCAAATACCTCAGACGTAGCAGACCTATGGTTCGTGGTTTTACGTTCTTTACATATATTAAGATCCATATCGCCGTCTCTGTTATGAACACCTACTATCATACCTTGGTATACGGAGGTGTTTGGTGGAACAAATGTGTGACCTCTTTCCTGGGCATTCTTAATGCCATATGTAAGCGCAGTCCCAGTTTCAGACGCAACTATAGAGCCAAATCGCGTCATTTTTACCATACCTTTAATTGGTCTAGATTCTAGTAATTCAGCGTTAACTACAGCAGATCCACGGGTTGCACGTAATACAAAACTCCGAAAGCCGATTAATCCCCTAGTTGGCATTTCATAAACCATACGCATATTCTCGGTCCGATCGTTTTGCATATCCAATAATTGCCCCAATCGAGATGATAATTCCTCTGCAAGAGATCCAACATATTCTTGCGGTGTTTCTATGGTTATTTTCTCGTACGGCTCATAAAGCTTGCCCTCAACCAATTTTGTGACTGCTTCAGGTTTGGATACTTGAAATTCCAAACCTTCACGCCTCATATCTTCTATCAAAACCGAGAGATGTAATTCTCCTCTGCCAGAAACAATAAACTCATCAGCCATATCAGTCCGTTCTACCCTGAGACTTACATTCTTTTGTAATTCTCTTTGAAGACGATCCCATAGCATCCTAGATGTAGCATACTTACCATCTTTTCCAGAAAAAGGAGATGTATTCACAGCAAATGACATCTTTACGGTTGGCTCTTCAATATTGATTCTTTCCAAAGACTCTAGGCAATCGGCTGCTGCTATAGTGTCACCTATAGATATATCTTTCATCCCTGAAATCGCGCATATGTTCCCAGCAGTCATTTCATTTATTTCGGTTCTAGTCAAGTCACGAAATGAGAATAGACGATCTGCCTTGAATGGAGATTCCGTATTATTTTCTCCTAATACCACTAACGAATCTCCTCGCTTTACAAGGCCTCTTGCAACCCGTCCAATTGCTATATGCCCCAAATGGTTATCATAATCTAAAGAAGTAACCAATATCTGCAATCCACCATCTGGGTCTGCTATCGGTGGAGGAATATGTTTAATTATTGATTCAAATAAAGGAGTCATATTCACTTTCTCATCTATGAGATGCTCAACAGAATACCCTTCTTTACCAGAAGCAAATATTATTGGAAATGACAACTGCTCTGCATCAGTAGCTAAATCCAAGAACAAATCGTTGATAGATTCAATTGTTTGGTCTATTTGATCAATAGATCTATCAATCTTATTGATTACCACTAGCGGTTTCAATCCACTCGCAAGAGCCACCTTAAGAACATACCTAGTTTGAGGCATTGGACCGTCCAAAGCATCTACTACTAATAGACATCCATCTGCCATATTTACAACCCGTTCTACTTCTCCACTAAAATCTGCATGCCCTGGTGTATCAATGATATTTAGCGTTATATCCCCATATTGTATGGCAGTATTCTTAGCAAGAATCGTGATACCTCGTTCACGTTCTTGTGGGTTAGAATCCATAATTTGTTCATTCACATGTTGATTCTCTCTAAAAACTTTACTATCTTTAAGCATCGCGTCGATCAATGTAGTTTTCCCATGATCTACATGAGCAACTATTGCGACATTTCTTATTTTTTCTTGAGCTCCTAGTGACATTTTTATACGACCTAACTATAAATAACCTTATCTAATTGTTTAGTAACTTAAGTGAATGGTGGGCCCGGCAGGATTCGAACCTACGACCAATCGGTTATGAGCCGACCGCTCTGCCACTGAGCTACGGGCCCCAAGGCAAGTATCAAACATAAGCACTATGTGAAATCATCGAAGTGTAGATTAAATCAGAAATGATGCCACGCGGTCAAGTATCCGATGCCCTACTTCGTATTTACTGAGCAACGGCAGTTCGTCGACATTACCATTAGTATCCAATAGTGTAACTCTATTAGTATCAACATTAAATCCACTATCCTCTGCTGTAATATCATTAGCAGCTATTAGCACCATTCCTTTTTGTTTGAGCTTATCTTTAGCATTAGCCAACAAATTTTCGCTTTCAGCAGCAAAACCTATTCTTAAAACTCCTTCTGGAACTTCTAGGAAAAAGTCGTTGTTCTTGACCAGCTCCAGTGTCAGCCCTTTATCTTCACTATCTTTTTTTATTTTCTGATTTTCAATCCGTGCTGGCCTATAATCACTAACCGCAGCTGCCATCACAAGTGCATCTGCTGAACCGCACGAACTAAGCACAGCCTCTCTCATATCAGATACTGTAGTCACACGTTTAATTTCAACTCCTCCAGGATCAGGCAAAGAGTTGGCCGCCGTTACCAATATTACAGTAGCTCCTCTATCACGAGCAGCCTTAGCAATAGCATAGCCCATTTTGCCAGATGAACGGTTAGTGATAACTCGCACAGGATCTATAGGTTCTTGAGTCCCACCAGCGCTGACCACTAGCGTCTTACCTACCAAATCTCCTTTGCGTCCAATAACGACATATAAGGAGTCTATTATCTTATCTATATCAGACATTCTTCCAATTGCACTTAAGCCGGAAGCCAAATGACCAGATTCTGGGCCAACGATTTTAACTCCCCTATCAGATAACAGTTCCATATTAGATTGGGTTGCTTGATTGTAATACATATTACCATCCATCGCAGGTGCGACTACCAAATCTGCAGTAGCTGCTAATATTGTGGCAGATAGAGCGTCATCAGCTAATCCATGAGCAATCTTAGCCAAAAAGTTAGCTGTTGCAGGTGCAACCAATATAACATCTGCTCGCCTGGCTAAAGCCACATGCTCAACTGCTAACTCAGATTGCTGGTCGTACATATCTGTTACTACTGCTCTATGAGTGAGACTCTTAAATGTAAGCGGAGTTATAAATTCAGAAGCCCCCTTGGTAAGTATTACATCAACGGATGCTCCCTCCTGAGAAAGCCGACTAGCAATATTAGCTGCCTTGTAACACGCTATACTCCCGGTTACACCTAGAATAATATTTTTACCTTCTAGTGGACTAATCATTATCTTCTCCTTCTGAAGAAATATCTGCACCACCATTAATTTCGTATATGATCTTGAGCCCTATTAGCGTTAGATCAATATTCACGAAGTCAAATATATCCGTTTCTTTTTGAATTAAACTTGCCATGCCACCAGTGGCCACTATTTTGGTGTCTTGTCCAAGTTCTGATTTAAATCGGCTGACCATAGCTTCAACCATGCCAACATGTCCAAATACTATACCCGATTGTATACTGGCAGCCGTGTTACGTCCTATAGCACTCTTAGGCGCAACTAACTCGACTCTCCTCAATTGAGAGGTATGTTCATATAACGCCTGAGCAGTCAGATTTATACCAGAAGCTATAGCTCCTCCCATGTACTCACCTTCTCCAGAAACCGCATCAAATACTGTTGCCGTTCCAAAATCTACCACTATCACAGGTCCTCCATATAGCTTGAATGCAGCCACAGCATCAACAACTCGATCTGCTCCTACATCTCTGGGATTATCATACAATATCTTGATACCTGTTCTTATTCCAGCCCCAACAATCAATGGTTTCAATTTCAAATAATCCCTACCTAATTCTTCAAATACTGTAGTTAATGGCGGGACCACACTACACAACGCCATACTATCTACATCTTCTGGAGAAACTCCCTTTAGTGGTAAAAGGTTTCTAATAAGAATTGCGTACTCATCAGGAAGTTTGTATGGATCACTAGCCATACGCCAAGTAGCCAAGAGTTCATCCTCTTGAAATACCCCCATTGTGATATTAGTATTACCTATATCAATTGCTAATAGCATAAATAAATCCTAACTTAATTATACCTAACGGCACTATACAGTTCAATTTGAAGCATATTTACAACCTCATGATTCCTTGATTTTCTTTATAGATATTGGAATGCAATCCAATATATCATTCGCCAATATGCCTGCATTACCCTTGTGTAGAGTTATATCATCTGCAGTATGGCCATGCAAATATACCCCACAAACAGCTGCATCGAATACATCCAGCCCCTGGGCTATTAAGCCTGATATTATCCCTGCCAATACGTCGCCAGTACCTGCAGAAGCAAGGCCAGGGTTGGCGAACGGACTATGTCTCACAACACCATCTGGGGAAGCTATAACAGTATAAGCTCCTTTCAACACAACAATAGCATTCCATTCTGCAGCCTTATCCTTTGCTATAGATGTCTTATTTTTTTCTATATCTTCAATTGCAATACCTGTGAGAATAGACATTTCTCCTAAATGCGGTGTGACTACAAGGTCACCACCAATACGAAGGAACCATTGGTGAACATTTGATATCGCAGTTAGTGCCCCTGCATCCATCACAATCGGAATCAGTGGAAATCGCTTGGAAAGGATGGTGTGGGTCAATAAATTTATCGTTGCCTTATTATTCTGGAGCCCACAACCAGTCAAAAATACTTGGCTACGACTAACACTTTCCAATATATCCTCAACGGATCTCAATGTGTATTCCCCTTCCTCGTCATCTAATAGCAAATATGTTGTTTCTATTAATGAACCGGCCAGCAATGGTTGCAATGTTTTCGCTATAGCCAATGTAACAAGGCCTGCCCCAGATCTGGCAGCACCTCCACATGCCAAATAGGCAGCACCTAAGTAATTCAAGGATCCCACCATAGCCAATACCCTCCCAAAAGTCCCTTTGTGCCCGTATATGGGCCGATTAGGAAGAAGTGTCTTGACCAACTTGTCATCTATAAATTCTGTAGAAATTTCCATATTGATCTCTATATATCAATTATTTACTGTAAATATCTTCACTATATACCATTACTACTGACGCTATAGCATAGTCCTTGGAATGAGATAAACTTATAGACAATTCATTTACCCCCATTCTTTCAGCTCTAGCTTTGGCACGGCCATGGAGTAATATGAAGGGTGGCTGCCCTCTTTTTCTCGTAACTTCAACTTCACGCCAACCAACTCCTCTTATACCCGTTCCCAAAGCTTTCATAACAGCTTCTTTTGCTGCAAATCTAGCAGCTAATTGTGGTATCCGTCCCTTGCTAAAGGCTTGCTCACCCGGTGTGTATATTCTATCAAGAAAACTTTTTCCCCACCTTTCAAGGACTCCCTCTATACGCCACAGCTCTACTAAATCTACTCCTACGGACTGCATACACACCTCCATCTACTGATGTAATGAAGTAACTTATTAGATTTCTCTCCTGAAGATGCCTGCGTATTCTAATACTAGTGGGATTAGGTCATTAGACCCCGTATCGATTATGTGCACTCCAGCGTATATTTCTTTTGCTGCTTTTACTATCCTCGCCGCTATCTCTATTCCTTTTGCTGTTTTATCTTTAGCCTTATCTAGTTCCATGAATATTTCTTCCGGAATCTCTATCCCCGGCATTCTACTTATACTCCTAGCCATTTCCACAGATTCCAGTATCAATACACCTATAATGACTTTTGTATCTATGGATCCCAGTGCAGCCAAGAATTCTTCTAACCTATTAACTTCAAAAAATGGCTGAGTATGGAAAAATTCTGCTCCAGCCTCAACCTTATACTTGACTCTTATTATCTCATCAGCCAGTTCACTTGCAAAAGGATTGATTACGCCCCCAATGTAAAAAGCTGGAGTCCCCTTGACCATATTCCCATTAATATCTTTTCCAAGATTCAGATCAGAAGCTATTTTAATCAACTCATCAGAACCCACATCGTATACTTGTTTAATATTCTCATAACCTGAATCTGTAAATGGATCCCCTGTAACACAAAGGATATTCTTGGCTCCAAGTATAGACGCCCCCAGTAGATCTGATTGAAGCCCTACCCTGTTTCGATCTCTACAGTTCATTTGCAATATTACATCTATGCCTCGGGGGAACACTACCGACATCAAGCTAACAGGACTAGCGGATCCTATTCTGCCCTGATCTGTATCTTTAATGGTCAGAGCGTCTACCCAACCTTGCAGCAGATGAGCCCTATATGTGATTTCAGACAAATCTGTCCCTAGAGGAGGATCGATCTGTGATGTAACTACAAATTTTCCCGATGCTAACAAACGAGACAGATTAGACAATTTATCTCCACAGACAAGTAGACTCTTAAAAAGTGTGCCCATTATATTGCGTACTATTAGGCATGTCTACATAGCTTTGTTCTAACAACTTACCTATGCTATTATTCTGAAAGAAGCCTGATAACAGGAGTCACAGATGGGTGCACTAATTATAGATGGATCGAAAATAGCTCAAGAGATTCGTCTAGAGATATCAGAAGAGATATCTCGAAGAAAAACGAGAAATGCTTCAACTCCCGGTCTGGCAGCCGTTCTGGTAGGACATGACCTAGCTTCAGAAATATATGTAAGAAATAAACAACTAGCATGTGAAGAAGTTGGTATCTTTTCTGAAGTATTTAAACTACCAGAGGAAATATCTCAGTCAGAATTAATCAAAAACATAGATAGACTGAATCAAGACGATCGTTTCAACGGTATCTTGATTCAATTGCCTCTGCCATCTCACATAGACGAGCGTTCTGTCATATTGTCATTAAATCCCAACAAAGATGTTGATGGCCTTCATCCGATCAACATGGGCAGGTTACTCGAAGGTCAACCTCTTTTCATTCCTGGCACACCAGCAGGGATACAACAGTTACTGATGAGAACTGGTAATGACCCAATTGGTAAACATGTTGTGATATGTGGAAGAAGTAACATAGTTGGAAAACCTGCGGCAGCCCTATTCTTGCAAAAAATTAATGGTGGCAACGCTACAGTCACGATATGCCACACGGCCACGCAAAAAATCGAGCAATTTACTAGATCCGCAGATATATTGATAGCAGCGATTGGAAAAGCCAATACCATAACCGCAGACATGGTTAAAGACGGGAGTGTAATAATAGATGTTGGCATGAACAGAGTTCCAGATTCAACAAAGCGTAGAGGTTACAGACTTACTGGAGATGTAGACTTTGATGGAGTATATGAAAAAGTTGCTGCTATAACCCCAGTGCCAGGTGGCGTCGGACCGATGACAGTTGCAATGTTAATTGTAAATACATTGAAAGCAGCCCAATTAGCAGACTGAATACTACAAAGCCAAGGACAACATTCTACCTTACAATATCTTGTACTTCTTATGACAAGCCCAATATTAACCAGTGACTTTGACTACTCACTACCTAGTGAACTTATCGCACAAACACCAATAGAACCTAGGGATCACTCTCGCCTAATGCACCTAGATAGAAATTTAGGCATCATAAATCACCATATTTTCTATGACATAGGCTCAATACTGAGACATGGTGATTTAATAGTACTGAATAATAGTCGCGTAATACCCGCTCGGTTAATCGGAACCAAAGCAAACACAGCTGGAGCAGTAGAGGTACTCTTATTACATAGAGAAGGCATTGGAATGTGGAAGGCTTTAGTTAAGCCAGGCCACAGATTACGCAAGGGGTCCGTTTTTACCGTAGATAATGTTGCCGTGGACATCCTAGAGGAACATCCAGATGGAATCCGTTCTATATATATTCATGACGAATCTATTATTCACAAGGCTGGTTTAGTGCCCCTCCCTCCCTATATCAATACGCCTCTCAAAGATAAGGAACGATACCAAACTGTATATGCCAAAAACGAAGGTAGTGCAGCAGCACCTACTGCGGGCTTACATTTTACTAATGAACTGCTAGAATCCCTGAAACTCAAAGGTGTAAGAATAGCAGAAGTAACTCTCAATGTAGGGCTCGCTTCATTCAGACCTGTAAAGACAAATACTCCCAATGATCATGCCCTCCATTCGGAATATTTTGAGATAGATAATATTGCAGCCAATGAAATAAATGCAGCCAAAAGTGAAGGAAGAAGAATAATATGTATTGGCACCACAAGTGTCAGAGTTCTAGAACAAGCCTACGTACTATGCCAACAGGCTGGAGCAACTTATTTAACATCTATATCTGGATGGGCAAATATCTTTATATTACCTGGTCATCAATTTAGATTAGTGGATGGTATTCTAACTAATTTCCATCTTCCCAAATCTACATTACTTATGCTGATAAGCGCTTTCGGAAGCAGGGACTTTATTCTAGATGCTTATCAAAAAGCCATATACGAAAGATACCGTTTTTATAGCTTTGGAGATGCTATGTTAATAACGTAATTAGTCACAAATCAGGCACGCTTGCAACACTCACAACCCCTATATGACCTTGACAAAACCGTTCATATTGAGTTAGGATGAGGCCCTGTTAAATACAAAAAGCGACCGCTCGCTTAATAAAAAATGGCTACGCAATGAGCCTGTAAGTGCGGTCTACGTTGTCTCCTGCAAAACCACAAATTTCCAGTGTGATTATTTTGTTTGAGTTATGCTTTTTGCAAAAAAGTTACTAGGAATTGGACATTTCATTTAGGAGGTGAAACTAGATAAGTAAATTGTTTAGACAAAATACCAGACTCTAAGCAAATCATATATGCTTGAAATGATTCTGGAAGGTAGTCGAACTAATACTCTAGTACAGAAAGCAACAAATACCATAAAGGAGGGTATATAGAGTAATGCTAAAGAAATATTTAAAGCCCAGTTATTTGGGCATATTAATTGGCATCATGGGAATGATGTTTGTGATGGCCTGTGGAGGAGAAGATCCAACACCTGTACCACCTACAAAGGCACCTGTAGCTACTGAGGCTCCGGCACCAGAGGCTCCGGCAAAAGAAATTATCAAACTCCACGATGGACAGTGGGGTAGCAACTGGGTTCATCTTGCAATCACAAGGTACATACTTGAAAACGGTTATGGCTACGAGACTGAAGAAATACAGGGTACAACGGGTACTATGAAACTAACCCTGGTTGAAGGTGACGTTCATGCAAACCTAGAAACATGGAGAATGAATATCCCTGTTTGGTATAACGAACACACAACGTCCGGAGCGATAATAGACTTGGCTGGAACAACTGATCCTCTTACAGCATTGCCAGCAGGATCACCAGGACAAACTGTCGCAGTAGCAGGTCAGGGTTTCTACGTACCTGCATACATGGTTAATGGTGATGCAGAACGTGGAATAGAGGCCACTGCACCAGACCTGAAAACTGTTCAAGATCTAAGGAAGTACAAACATCTGTTCGCAGATCCTAGCGACCCAGACAAGGGTCAGGTCTTTAACTGTATCCTCGGATGGGAATGCCAAAAGGTAAACCGTGCAAAATGGCATGCCTATGACATGTACACAGACTTCAATGTGATCGAACCAGGTGGATCAGCAGCACTCAAAGCAGCTGTAGTTGGTCCATACGAGGCAGGCGAACCTTTCGTCTCCTACTACTGGGAGCCTACAGACGTAATTAACCTACGTAACATGATCATGTTAGAAGAACCAAAATGGAATCAAGAGTGTCAGGATGCTACGGATCTAGCAGTCGCAGAAGAGCCTTATGAATCAACGAATGGCTGTCATTTCCCAATATCTGACACACACGTCTTAGTAAATGGTGAGTTCGCTGCTCGTCAGCCGCAGGTTATAGAATTCCTAACGAACTACTTTATAGACGGGAAAAAACTTGCTGAAGGGCAAGCTTATAAGGATGAGGCTGCAGTAGAGTGGGTAGAGGTAGCGATTAAATACTTAAGAGAAAATAGAGATGTGTGGACTACATGGATCACAGACTCCAGTGGAGTATTTGACCCAGCTGAAGTGATTGCTAATCTAGACAAACAACTAGCACTGGAAGATGCGACCAAAGTTGTTGTAATAGCAGAAAAAGCAGCACTAGGTCCAGCTTGTGCAGAAACTGTTAAATTCCACGATGGACAGTGGGGTAGCAACTGGGTTCATCTTGCAATCACAAGGTACATACTTGAAAATGGTTATGATTGCGAGACTGAAGAAATACAGGGTACAACGGGTACTATGAAACTAACCCTTGTTGAAGGTGATGTTCATGTAAACCTGGAAACATGGAGAATGAATATCCCTGTTTGGTATAACGAACACACAACGTCCGGAGCGATAATAGACTTGGCTGGAACAACTGATCCTCTTACAGCATTGCCAGCAGGATCACCAGGACAAACTGTCGCAGTAGCAGGTCAGGGTTTCTACGTACCTGCATACATGGTTAATGGTGATGCAGAACGTGGAATAGAGGCCACTGCACCAGACCTGAAAACTGTTCAAGATCTAAGGAAGTACAAACATCTGTTCGCAGATCCTAGCGACCCAGACAAGGGTCAGGTCTTTAACTGTATCCTCGGATGGGAATGCCAAAAGGTAAACCGTGCAAAATGGCATGCCTATGACATGTACACAGACTTCAATGTGATCGAACCAGGTGGATCAGCAGCACTCAAAGCAGCTGTAGTTGGTCCATACGAGGCAGGCGAAGCTTTCGTCTCCTACTACTGGGAGCCTACAGACGTAATTAACCTACGTGACATGATCATGTTAGAAGAACCAACATGGAATCAAGAGTGTCAGGATGCTACGGATCTAGCAGTCGCAGAAGAGCCTTATGAATCAACGAATGGCTGTCATTTCCCAATATCTGACACACACGTCTTAGTAAATGGTGAGTTCGCGGAAAATAATCCAAGAGCTATAACTTTCCTAACGAACTACTTTATAGACGGGAAAAAACTTGCTGAAGCGCAAGCTTATAAGGATGAGGCTGCAGTAGAGTGGGTAGATGTAGCAATTAAATACCTGAAAGAGAATGGAGATGTCTGGAGACAATGGATCACAGGTGATCCAGACTACATAAACGTAATTGCTAATGTAGACAAGCAGTTAGCGTTGGAGGACTAAATTGAGTTCAGTAGATAGATACTGATTTATGCAATGCAAAACGGGAGAGATAACCTCGATTACTCTCCCGTTTTGGTGCTTGTAAGCTCTTTATAAGGAGTGGTTAATGACAATAAATGATGTAATCAACACGGACCAACAGATAGAATCAGAAAGTAAAAGAGAGTTTCGCATTTCTGTACGGTCATTATGGAAAGTTTTTGGATCAGAACCTGACTTGGTTAAAGAACCTGAACATATTCTAAAGTCCAAATCAGAAATACAAGATGAATTAGGTCTAGTTGTTGCTCTGAGAGACGTGGATTTTGATGTTTACGAAGGTGAAACATTCGTTGTGATGGGTTTGTCTGGTAGCGGAAAATCTACCTTGGTTAGGTGCCTAATAAGGCTGATCGAACCTAGCTCCGGTGAAATATATGTAGACGATGAAGACATCATTAATTTGAACGACAAAGGTCTTACTACTCTACGTCGTAAAAAAACAGCAATGGTATTTCAACATTTCGGTCTGCTGCCTAATCGAACAATCATTGACAACGTTGCTTTTGGACTCGAAATCCAAGGAGTTGGTGAAGAGGAGAGACACAATAAAGCTAGAGAAATGTTGGAATTGGTTGGTCTTACAGGATGGGGAAACGCCTTTAGCTACGAACTTAGTGGCGGTATGCAGCAAAGAGTCGGTCTCGCAAGAGCACTGGCAGTTGACCCGGAAATTTTACTTATGGATGAACCTTTTAGTGCCCTAGACCCTCTAATCAGAAGAGAAATGCAGAGCCAGCTGCTAGAACTGCAGTCCAAACTTAACAAAACTATAGTATTTATCACCCATGACCTTGATGAGGCTCTAATACTCGGAGAGAGGATAGCCATAATGAGAGATGGGGAGATAGTACAAATTGGTAGTCCACAAGAAATAGTGGATAACCCATCAGATTCCTACGTTGAAGATTTCATCAAAGGTATATCGAAGACGAGGGTACTCGGTGCTAGTACTATTATGACTCCAGTACTGGCAGTAGCATCTGAAGGACAAAGTCCTACTGAGGTTCTTAGTATGCTGGAAAAAGCAGATCAGGACTACGCATTTGTCCTTAATTCATCTAAAAACGTACTCGGGGTACTCGATAGGAACGATATGTCTACTGCAGTAGACAATGGTGAAACCTCTATACAAACACACATAATCTCTGACTCTCCTACATATTGTATAGCTTTAGAAAATACCACCATAGATGATTTACTACCGCTGTCAGCTGTCACTGATTGTCCAATAGCAGTACTAAATGAACAATCAGCATTGATCGGTGTGGTAACGAGAACAACTCTATTAAGTACATTGGCTGAAAATCAATCCACTTCAAGTAACGAAAATTAAAGAACAAAAGAAAATTAGAATATAAATCTGTTCTATTGGAGGGCTAATTGGATATAAATCAAGAAGGACCCAGTACTAAGAAAATAACAGAGCTTGTATCTATACCTCTTAGGGTTAAACAGATAGTAATAGTTGCACTGCTTCTATATATCGGTTGGGATCTAAGTAGTCAACTAGGCCCAGAAATGCCAGTAATGAAATATTTTTTCCCCAAGCTTTACACTTGGCTTTTCTGGATATTCGTATTAGGACTAGCAATAGATTCAATTATCAGGTTAAAAACATCTAAATCACAACTGCTGGCTGGTGCTATATTCCTAGTGGCAGTACCCTTAGCCTTGAGTACGGAAATCCTCCCTGCTACATTCCCTGTGTACGCACCAGGCCAAGACCAACACGTAATAGAAGGGCAAAGAACACAACCCGTCGAATACATAACAATAGGTAGCATAAGACCTGGGAAAACTGGTAATTATATAGATGCTTCAGTTCTATACCTAAAGAGACAATTTAAATCCTTCTTCAGAGCCGCAACAAATAACCTCCTAAAACTCATGGTCCCATTGAAAAAGGGGCTTGAGCAAATGCCAATGTGGCTGTTTACGGGAGTTGTGGCACTGATAGCTTGGCGTGTTAGTGGATATCGGGTAGCGTTAATATCAGTTGTAGGACTGCTATTTATTGCTGTATTCGACTTATGGATTGCCTCCATGATCAGCATAACAGTGGTCGGTACAGCTACGTTCTTATCCATAGCGCTGTCTATACCAGCTGGAATACTGATGTCCAAGAGTGATAGATTCGAATCAATAATGAGGCCTGTCTTAGATTTATGTCAGACTATGCCTAGTTTCGTATACTTAATACCTGCTATATTCTTTCTTGGAATAGGCATGGTACCCGCTGTAATGGCTACGATTGTATACGCAATACCACCTTGTATTAGGTTGACAAACCTAGGAATACGCTTGGTCTCTCCTCAACTTATTGAGACAGCCCGTGCCTTTGGAACAACTCCTTGGCAACTCCTCATCAAAGTTCAATTACCTCTGGCAAGACCCACTATAATGGCTGGCGTAAACCAATGTGTAATGATGGCACTAGCCATGGTGGTGCTCGCAGCCCTAGTAGGTGCCGGTGGATTGGGTGCCGACGTATACGCAGGAGTACAACAATTGGAATTCGGACGTGGTCTAATGGGTGGCATAGGGATAGTAATATTGGCAATAATAATCGATAGAATAACTCAAGGATTCGCCAAGGACCCTCTAGCCGATAGAAACAAGTAAATACCAGAATATAAAACAGAATGCCAGCCATCACTAAATATGGCTGGCATTCTGTTTTATATGGCAGGAACTTCCATGAATCATTATTCTGATCTAGGCCTGCGAATCATCAGCTCAGCTACAGAATCTTTGGCAGAGATTTCTCCTTTAAGAACACGAAGGATAGTTTCAGTAATAGGCATATCTATTTTCATTTTAGAAGCCAATCTCAATGCCTCTGAAGTGGTGTAGACACCTTCTGCAACATTTTTCATTGAACCAAGTACATCATCTAATTTATATCCTTTACCTATACACTCCCCAACGTATCTGTTCCTACTTAAATGGCTAGTACAAGTAGCCATTACGTCACCTAACCCAGAGATACCATATACAGTCGAAGGATTTGCACCTGCTTTAACAGCAAGTTTATTAATTTCTACAAGTCCTCTGGTTATTAAACTTGATTTACCATTGTCTCCAAAACCTAATCCATCACTAATCCCTGCACCCAAGGCAAGAATGTTCTTCAGAGATCCACCTAACTCAACCCCAACAACATCGTCGTTTGTATAGACGCGGAAATAATCAGATACGAAAAGTCTCTGAACTTCATTAGCTATAGCTTGATCCTTAGAAGCCACTACTGTAGCACTAGGCATTTGCTCAGCTACTTCTTTGGATAGATTAGGGCCAGATAATACACATATACCTTTCAGATATGAGCTTGGCACCTCATCTTCTAATATCTCGCTCATACGTTTTGATGTATTACCTTCTAGTCCTTTAGTAGCGCTCACAAATATGCATTGAGTATCCAAGAATGGAATAATGGTTCGGATATTATCCCTGAAACTCTGAGACGGTACTGCTAAGACAATAACTTGAGTATCTATAGTTATTTCTCTTATAGACGCAGACACCTTCAAATTACGTGGGAACTTGAAACCTGGCAGAAATCTTTTGTTCTCTCTAGTTGAGTTTAGCTCTTTGGCTTCATCTTCAGTACGAGCGTAAAGCAAGACATCTGCTCCGTTGTTAGCTAGCAAAATACCCAGCGTTGTAGCCCAACTCGTTGTGCCTATAACAGAAACTCTAGACAATTTATCTTTAACCATTTACCTATATCAATTATATAAACTACTAACTACGACCCAGTTTTCGTTCCTGTCCATTAATCAGTCTAACAATATTTTCACGATGTCTAAATAATATTATAGGAACACCAATTAATGGATACGCAATATATACACTCGAGGATATACCAAACTGTGTCTCGGAGTAAAAGATACCCATAATTAGAATAGCAATTAGAGCAGCTATTACGCCCAATACTGAGCCAAGAGACACGTATCTAGTAAACAGTAAAGTTATGCATCCTACAGAAACAGCTATCAGCCCACAGAATGGGGATATATAGCAGAAAGTCCCAATGCCAGTAGCCACTCCTTTTCCTCCATTAAACTTAAGGAAAACTGGCCATATGTGACCTACTAGTACGGCAATAGCTGCAAATGTTTCTATATACGGATCTGAGAATAATGTCCTTACAACAAATACTGGCATTAAACCTTTACCAGTATCCAGCATAAGTACTAAAATGCCAGATTTTATCCCAGTAGTCCTCAGGACATTCGTCATACCTATATTACCGCTACCATAATCACGTACATCCCTATTTATGAGAAACCTGACGACTAAGAATCCAAATGGTATTGCACCAATTAGGTAGCACATTAACACTAGAACTATCTGGTTAAACATATCCTATCTACTTGTACGCCTCTGAAATAATAGATTAAGGGGATTTCCTTCGAATTTGAAAATTGATCTAAGTCGATTTTCTAAAAATCTTTCGTATGAAAAATGCACCAAGGTTGGATTATTAACCGGTATAACGAACGTTGGCGGTCTAGCTTCTTTTTGAGATATCCCGTATATCCTTAAGCTTCTCCCTTTTCTACCAGACGGAGGATGTGCTGCAAGAGCTGACATAAGAGTTTTCCTGAGATCGTCTTGAGAAACCATTTTGGATCCTTCTTTGTAGACCATGAGTGCTCTCTGCACAACCCCTCTTATACCTTCTTCCATAAGTGCAGAAGTGAAGCATACAGGTGCATATGGTATGAACTTCAACCTAATCCTTGCATTGTTCAAAAGTTCTCTCTGATACATTTCTTGTTTTATAAGGTCGCATTTATTAAAAACAATTACTACTCCCTTCCCAGAATCAAGTATCTGGCCAGCGAGATGAGTGTCCTGGGCAGTAATAGGCTCAGAACCGTCTATAACAAGTAAACATACATTAGATCTTTGTACGGCTTTTACAGTTCTAAGGACGCTATATTTCTCTAGCCCTCTGTCTATACGACCTCTGCGTCTAACACCAGCCGTGTCTATTAATACCATAGGGGTTTCATCAAACAACATAGGGATATCCAATGCATCTCTAGTTGTTCCAGGTATATCTGAAACTATAGATCGTTCATTACCAAGAATTGCATTGATAAGACGTGACTTCCCAACGTTTGTGCGACCAATAATCGCTAACCTAAGTATATCCTGATCCTCTTCCAAAGCATCTAAAGAAATTATAGAGGATAATTCGTCAATCAATTGATTTATTCCAAGATTATGGTAAGCACTAATATAAACGGGATCGTTTAAGCCTAATTCATGAAACTCTACAGCCTCTTGCTCACGTCTAGCGTTGTCAATTTTATTAACCACCAACAACACAGGTTTAGATATCTTCCTAAGCATTTGAGATATCTCAATGTCTCCTGGCGTCACACCTGACAAACCATCTACCAAAAAAACAATAGCGTCTGCATCGTTGATAGCAATCTCTACTTGCCCTCGAACTTTTTCCCACAAATCAGATGTCGGAGATAATTCGAGACCTCCAGTATCAACTAAGATAAAAGATTTATCCTGCCAGGATACCGTTGCACTTATACGATCTCTCGTAGTTCCTGGAATGTCTGAGACTATTGCTCTGCGTTCACCTACTAAACGATTAAACAGACTAGACTTACCTACATTAGGGCGACCGACTATAGCAATTAAAGACTCCGTCATGTTTCTAAACCTCTCCTAGCCTAGCAGTTCTGCTATCACAGCCTTTTGAACATGCATTCTATTCTCGGCCTGATCAAAGACAACTGACTGAGGTGATTCAAGCAATCCATCTGATATCTCCTCACCTGAATGAGCCGGCAGAGGATGCATAAAGATCGCACTGTCTTTGGCCTTCGAAAGAAGATCTCCATCTACCCTATATGATTCAAATGCACGAAGTCTCTCTCCCATCTCATCTTCTTGACCCATGCTGACCCAAACATCCGTGTATACTACATCTGCATTCTGGACTGCTTCTTCAGGTATTTCTGTAGTCTCGATACTTCCACTCGACTCGATGGCTCGTTCAAGGGCTTTATCCATTAAGTCTTGATCCATCTGATAACCCCTAGGGGAAGCGATAACTAAATTTGACCCAACACTGGCAGAAGCCAAAGCAAGGCTATTCGCCACATTATTACTATCTCCTATATACGCAATCTTAATTCCTTTAAGGTATCCAAACTTTTCCTTAATCGTCATTAAGTCAGCTAATGCCTGACAAGGATGTTCATGATCTGACAATGCATTTATCACTGGTACTCTCGAGAAATATGCCAACGTTTCTAGAGTCTCCTGAGCAAATGTACGAACTACCATTCCTTTGACAAACCTTGATAATACCCTTGCCACATCTGCGACCGGTTCTCTGGAGCCCATCCCTACTTCTTCTCTACTTAGGTAAAGTGGGTGCCCGCCCAGCTGATGGATAGCAACGTCGAAACTAACCCGTGTACGTAATGAAGGCTTTTCGAACAGTAATGCTACTGGTGCCCCATTAAGAAGTTGTACTAAAGGGTCAGCCTTCAGAGCTATGCCTCGGTCGATTACGTCAGTCACTTGTTCCGAAGACAAATCTAATATAGAGAGAATATGTTTTGTGTTCATAATACTAGCCCAATCTAATCAAGATAACAGATAGAAGTTTATGTGATCCATCATCTATATACTAGCCCTTGATAATCTTGATAGCAACTCAGGAGTCCTAGACATAAATGAACAAACACATGCAATAGCGACAACGAATGTTTCAAAGGTGAACGTGTAACTCTGATTTATATCATCCACCAACGGTAGAACACTTTTTTATTTGAGAACAACAGAAATCCCACTTGTCAGGAGTTAGATTGAACTGAGTTGAGAGTAAAAATATATTAGGATAAGCATTAATAAAATGCCTAATGGGCCATCAATTGGAAATATTTTCCTTCTGTCTTTATTGCAGGTGCTATCATTAACTCTGCATCATGCATTTCACGAATATTCCTAGCCCCACACATACCCATCCCTGCTTTCAACGCACCAACCATATTCTGTGTTCCATCGGAAACTGATGTTGGACCAAATAATATTTGATTCAATGGGCCAACTGTGCCCACATTTATCCTGGTACCTCTCGGCAAAGCTGGATGGTAACTAGCCATTCCCCAGTTGTAGCCTAGTCCTGGGGCTTCTTCTGCTTGAGCAAATGTAGTACCTAGCATTACCCCGTCAGCACCACTTGCAAACGCCTTGCAAATATCTCCTCCAGTTCTCATACCACCGTCAGTTATTATAGGTACATATCGACCTGTACGACTATAGTACTCATCACGCGCAGCCGCACAATCTATAGTAGCAGTAACTTGTGGAACACCAACTCCTACAACTTCTCTTGTAGTGCAGATAGCGCCAGGCCCAACACCGACCAAAACACCTTGTACTCCAGTCTCCATTAATTCCAAAGTTGCTCCATATGTAACTGTGTTACCGACCACGATAGGAACCTTGAGTTCTTTACATATATCTGATAGAACCAATCCTTTTTGACTCTTGGATATATGCCTAGCTGTAGTAACAGTTGATTGAACAACAATTATGTCTGCTCCAGCTTCAACAGCTACAGGAGCAAATCTCTTTGTATTAGCTGGGGTGATTGAAACAGCACTTATAACGCCAAGTTTCTTTAGCTCTTGTACCCTATCCCCAATAAGGTTTTCCTTAATCGGTTCTGAATACATCCTCTGTAGAAATGGTGTGGCCTGATTTGTAGAAGACTCTATTACTTCCCGAATTTGAGCGTACGGATCATCGTAACGAGTGTAAACACCTTCTAAGTTAAGAATAGCTAATCCTCCAGCTTGGCCCATAGCTATAGCAAATTTTGGTGATACTACGGCATCCACCGCAGATGCCAGAAAAGGAACTTCGAAATCGTAGCCGCCAAGAGAAAACCCGACGTCTGTCTGGTCTGGGTTTATAGTAACGTCACCAGGAACTATAGTCACATCATCGAAGCCATATCCTCTACGCAGTTCTTTAAATTTTGATGATTCCATCTAATATTAGTCCGCTGCCTGAGTATTTGCGTGACTATAACATTCGAGGTAACGCAAGTCAATGTGAATATATTAAGCTATTAAAACATGAAGACACGTTTATTTGGTACTCGACCCAATTACCCCATAATACCCAATAAGCCTACTTTATAGTCACTAGTCAAGTTTAAATATATTGACGGGCATACTAGGTAATGTTAGACTGACTACTGACCAAACGGGTCAACAATTAATCAGTTGCTTTGTGGTCGCCTTCTATAACGCAATATACAGATCATTATGTATGTTTGCACAGGGGTGCAGTATAGCATACCAATCAAATATAAATAATGGGAACGGAGAATCAAAGTGGCAACTATCAATAAGGTTGTACATGAGGTAGCAGAGCAACAGTATAACTACGGTTGGGTAACCGACATTGAGACTGAGAGCCTCCCTCCTGGCCTCAATGAGGATGTAGTAAGGTTTATATCAGCAAAAAAAAATGAGCCTGAGTTTATGTTGGAATGGAGGCTTAAGGCCTACAAACATTTTGTTAGCCTGCTCGACAAAGAGCAAAGGCCAGACTGGGCTAATGTAAAATTCCCTAAGATAGATTTCCAAAGTATAAGCTATTATGCAGCTCCAAAAACCAAAAATGAACTTGGAAGTCTAGACGAAGTAGACCCAGAACTCCTCAAAACATATGCGAAGCTTGGTATACCATTGGAGGAGCAGAAAATGCTTTCTGGTGTCGCCGTAGATGCTGTATTTGACAGCGTTTCTATAGCAACTACTTTTAAAGGCGAATTAGCAAAACAGGGTATTATATTCTGCTCAATGTCAGAAGCAATACAAAACCATCCAGATCTCATAAAAAAATACTTGGGGTCGATAGTTCCTTACACAGACAATTTTTATGTGGCTCTGAATTCCGCTGTGTTTTCAGATGGTTCATTCTGCTACATCCCAAAAGGCGTCAGATGTCCCATGGAACTTACGACATACTTCAGGATAAACGCACAAGGTTCTGGCCAATTCGAAAGAACCTTGATTATCGCTGACGAGAGTAGTTATGTAAGCTATCTTGAAGGATGTAGTGCTCCTATGAGAGATGAAAATCAACTGCATGCCGCAGTTGTGGAGTTGATAACATTAGACAATGCTGAGATAAAATATTCCACTATACAAAACTGGTATCCTGGCGACGAAAATGGCAAAGGCGGAATATATAACTTTGTCACTAAACGTGGCAAATGCGCAGGAGTAAACTCTAAAATATCGTGGACACAGGTTGAAACTGGATCTGCAATAACTTGGAAGTACCCGAGTGTTATTCTTCAAGGAGATAATTCTATAGGAGAATTCTACTCGGTGGCATTAGTCAAAGGTTATCAACAGGCAGATACCGGAACAAAGATGACTCATATAGGTAAAAACACTCGGAGTACTATAATAGCTAAAGGTATATCAGCAGGGCATGCACAAAACACATATCGTGGCTTAGTACGAATAAATCCTAAAGCTGATAACTCTTGGAACTTTACACAATGCGACTCGCTACTGGTGGGTGATCAGTGCGGAGCACATACTACGCCTTACGTAGAAGTTAAGAACAGCACTGCTCACTTGGAGCATGAAGCCTTCACTTCTAGAGTAAGTGAAGATCAACTGTTCTACTGCCAACAACGGGGCTTGTCAATGGAAGATGCACACTCTCTGATAATCAACGGTTTCTGTAAAGAAGTCTTCCGACAACTGCCGCTAGAATTCGCCGTTGAAGCTACACGCCTGCTAGAAATGAATTTAGAAAACACTGTAGGCTAAATACGGAAGGATCATACATGCTGGATATAAGCAATTTACATGCATCTATAGATAATAATGAAATACTTAAGGGAATTAATCTTAAGGTACAACCAGGAGAGATCCATGCCATAATGGGACCAAACGGTTCTGGCAAAAGCACTCTCGCTAACGTACTAGCCGGGCATCCTTCGTTTACTGTTACCTCTGGTGAAGCAACACTAAACAAAGAAAATCTACTAAAAATGCTTCCAGAAGAACGTGCCAGAGCAGGTGTATTCTTATGCTTTCAACACCCGGTAGAAGTATCTGGTGTACGCCTAGATCACTTTATGAGAGCGGGGTATAACGCCATTCAGAAGAGTAGAGGCAAGGAAGAAATGGACGTACTGAAATTCGACCGTATGCTGAATGAGAAAGTCCAAATTGTAGAAATGGACAGAAATCTGATTAAGCGTGCTGTAAACGAAGGCTTTTCTGGAGGCGAAAAGAAACGTAACGAAATCCTGCAAATGGCTGTATATGAGCCAACACTATCTATCCTTGATGAGCCCGATTCTGGACTGGATGTAGACGCTCTAAGAATTGTAGCTAATGGAATAAATCAATTACGCACTCCCGAAAAGTCGATTATACTCGTAACCCATTACCAAAGAATTCTCAATTACGTTGTACCTGATAAAGTACACGTTCTTATCAACGGACGAATCGTTAAATCCGGAGACAAAGACCTTGCAAAAGAGATAGAAGAGCGGGGTTATGACTGGATAGAAACGGATATTCAGGCTAGCAAATAAGGATACTCCTAACTATGACTCAATCCCCATCGAAGCAGATAGATCATTATGTGAAAAGCTATAACTCCTTCTTGAGTGAAATCTCAGGAAATAGTCCCACATGGCTTGGAGACTTACGTGCAAATGGGATGAAGCACTTTCAGAACCTAGGACTGCCTATTGAGAGAAGAGGAAATGAGGAGTGGAAATATACCGACGTAAGACCAATTTCACGTATTGATTTTGACACTCCTGCAGATATCAGTTCAGTAGACGCAAATGCACTAACTAATATCACGTTCGGAGATAGCAATTGGCCTTGCCTAATATTCTTAGACGGAATCTACTCAGAAAAACTAAGTAACCTATCTGGACTTCCATCTGAAATAGTTGCGCTCAATCTACCTGAGGCCGTAAATAAATATCCAGATATCACCAGAGAACATCTTTCTCAGCATGCCCCCTATCACGATAATGGGTTTGCTGCCCTAAATACAGCTTTTATTAATGATGGGGCTTTCGTGTATGTTAAAGAAGAAGCATCTCTGAATGAACCGCTAAGGCTACTATTTATTTCTACATCCAGAGTACAGGAATCTATATCTAATCCAAGGATTCTCATAGTCACTGGCAATAACAGCCAAGCTACTATAATAGAAGGTTACGCGGGAATTTCAGATACTCCATATTTATCCAACTCTGTGACTGAGATAGTAGTTGGTCAGGGATCAAATCTAAAATATTATAAAACTCAAATCCAAGATAATAATGCGTTTCACATCACAAATACCCATGTATTGCTGCAACGGGATAGTTACATGTCTTCGGTTAATATAGATCTGGGTGGTAGGTTAGTTAGAAATAATCTTAATGTTATTACTGGCGACGAAAATGCTAGCTGCAAACTAAATGGCTTATACATGGTTACAGGATCACAACATGTAGACAATCAGGTTATCATAGACCACGCAAAACCATACACAACTAGTCGAGAACTCTACAAGGGCATATTAGATGGAAAATCACGCTCCGTATTTCATGGAAGCATCATAGTACGCGAGGGTGCTGAGAAAGTTAATGCCCACCAAGTTGATAAGAATTTGCTGCTATCTGACGAAGCAGAAGCCGATACTAAACCGGCATTTTGGATATACTGTGATGACGTGAAATGCGGGCATGGAGCAGCTTGTGGCCAGATGGACGACACTGCTCTTTTCTACCTGCGCAGCAGAGGCATAGATGAGCAATCTGCCAAAAGAATGCTGACACAGGCATTTGTGAATGAAATAATAGAAGGTATAGAGAATGAATCATATCGCCTGCATATCAGCGAATTGGTTCAGGGCATGCTACAGGATTGGTTAACTGCTTAAATCAAAGCTAATCATTATGTAGATTGTCCTATACGAGCAGACATATGCTAGATGTAAAAAAAATACGTAAAGATTTTCCAATACTGTCACGCCAAGTATATGGGAAACAGCTTGTATATCTTGATAACGCTGCAACATCACAGAAACCCTCTTCTGTTATACAAGCTTTAGTAGAATATTACGAAAAATATAATTCGAATATCCATAGAGGCGTTCACGCACTCAGTATGGAGGCAACAGAAAGATACGAAGAAGCCAGAAGAAAATGTGCTGCCTTCATCAATGCTCCATCCATAGAAGGCCTTATATTCGTAAGGAATACTACAGAGGCTATAAATTTAGTCGCTCAAACATGGGCCAAAAGCAATATAGGAGAAGGAGATGAGATTCTACTTACTCATATGGAACATCACAGTAATCTTGTCCCATGGCAAAAAGTCGCACATGAACAAAAAGCTACTCTAAGATTCATACCTTTAACTGAAGACCAGCAACTCGATCTATCGAATATAGACAGCCTGATAAACAGCAAAACCAAGCTAGTCGCAGTGAATCATATGTCAAACGTTTTAGGCACCATAAACCCTATAAACCAGCTCACCAACCTAGCCCATGATGTAGGAGCTAGAATACTTATCGATGGAGCTCAAAGCGTTCCACATATCAAGACAGATGTCGTAGATATTGGATGTGATTTCTTAGCGTTCTCCGGTCATAAAATGCTTGGTCCTACTGGCATAGGAGCCCTCTACGTAAAAGAAGACCTATTAGCTAACATGGAGCCCTTTCTGAGAGGTGGAGAGATGGTGAGAGAAGTATCGGACTATAATGCAACCTGGAATGACCTCCCAATGAAATTCGAGGCTGGCACTCCAAATATAGCCGACACAATAGCACTGGGAGCTGCAATAGATTACTTAGAAAGTGTTGGAATGGACAATATACGCCAACACGAAATAAACATAACCCAATACGCACTTAAGGCGTTCCAAGAGATTGACAATGTAAAAGTCTTTGGACCATTAGACCCTGATAAAAGGGGTGGGATAGTATCATTCTACTGTAAGGACGTACATCCTCATGATTTAGGGACAGCACTGGACACTGAAGGAATAGCAATAAGAACAGGTCACCACTGTGCTATGCCACTAATGAATAAACTATCCGTACCTGCTACGGCTAGGGCAAGTTTTTATATTTACAACACGGAAGAGGAAATTGACTACTTGATATCGGCAATTAAAAAGGCGCTGACTTACTTCTCGAGAAGTCGATAATCAATGCCAGTCACTTAACCAATGCAAACTATTAGTATATACTTGCAAATAACATGAATAAACAATCCTCTGATTTCTCAGAATTGGATGACTTATATCAAGAGATAATCTTAGATCATTACAGAAGTCCTCGTAATCAGAAAAAATTAGATACTGTAGATATTGCGGCAGAAGGTTTCAATCCATTCTGTGGCGACAAGGTACTGTTATCTATAAAGCTTGAAGACAACGTAGTAGAGCAGGTAAGCTTTGAGGGAAATGGATGTTCCATAAGTCAAGCCTCCGCCTCTATGTTAACTAACCTTATAAAAGGTGAAACTCTTGATAAAGCCCGCTCCCTCTACTCCTCTTTCAGAGAACTGATGCACGGCACACCCAAAGAGACCTTAGACGATCTGGGCGAGGCTGAAGCTTTGGAAGGTGTAAGGCAATTTCCTATACGGATAAAATGTGCGCTACTTGCCTGGGTTGCATTGGAAGATGGTATCAAAAAATATACAAATGTTACTTAATACCTAGCCTTTATAAAAATATACGCTTTTATAAATATCAAAAGGTAGAAGACACCGAATATATATCCCCCAATCACATCAGTTATCCAATGCCTACCGTCATGAACGAGCCACAATCCAGATAAAAGAATATACACCAATCCAATAGGACACAGAACTCTGACAACATTCCTATTCTCCAACATTCTCCATGCAAGGAATATCAAGAATCCATAGAATAATACTAAGTGTACCGCATGACCACTGGGAAAACTATAACCCTGTATACCTCCGTATCCTATAAGAACATCCACCACTTCATTTGTAGGCCTTGGCCGACCTATAATATGTTTAATAACCATATTCGCAAGATTTGGTATCATGACTGCTAATAAAAAAATTGCTTCTATCCTATACCTCTTAAGCCAAAATATTAAAGAGATTATTACCATAAGTAATCCAGCAACCCCTCTAATACCCATCCAAAAAATAACTCCGCTTAGAAACGATAAATGTTCTAAACTGTTCTCTTGAACTAGATTAGTAAACTTAAGATCCAAAGAAAAAACATCTACTCTAAGTACCACTAATGTGTAAATAATGGCAGTCAATAATGTAGCAGCAATGCTCAAATTTAATTTCATCAATAGGTTATATATCCACTAAATGCACCAACCAATTCATTGTGGAGTATAATGCACTCCAAATTATGAGTGCAATCGCTCGTAGTCAAAACTTATATATATGGAGCCATATGACAACAGGCGAAACTTCTACCAAAGGATCTATACAAAGTGCCAGTAAACCAACACCAAAATATATCTGGTACGGCGGGGATATATTACCCTGGGATGATGCCAAGGTACACGTAACAGACATGTCTTGGACTTCCATATCAGCAGTTTTTGAAGGTATACGTGGATATTGGAATAAAACAACAAACGAACATTACATATTCAGACTGGATGCACATCTTAAACGTTTAAATCAATCCATGAAATTGATGCGTATGAACTGCCCATATTCTGATGAGGAAATCATACAAGGTATACTGACATTATCAAGAGTCAATGAAATCCGAGGTGATCTATATATCACTCCATTTGCTTACTTTAGTGGTTCTATACCGGGATATGAAGTGGCATTCCAGGAGCCTGTTGAAATCTATATAACTGCAGTTCCCAATGACTCGAATCTAGAAGCTCATCGTGGAAGTCACTGTTGTGTGAGTAGTTGGGTGCGTATTTCAGATAACAGCATGCCACCCAGGGCCAAAAGTATTTCAAATTACCAGAACAGCAGATTGGTTTCAACCGAGGCAAAACTCAACGGTTATGATTCCGGCATAATCCTAAATAACCAAGGCAAAGTTTCAGAGGGTGCCTATGCATGCATATTCATAATCAGAGATGGTGTAGCAATCACACCCCCGGTAACAGCAGGAATATTAGAAAGTATCACTAGGGATAGTGTGATCCAGATTCTCAGGGAAGACTTGAACATAGAAGTCAGAGAGAGAAACATAGACAGAACGGAACTCTACATAGCAGATGAAGTATTGCTATGCGGTACATATGCTGAAATAGAGCCCGTTATATCAATAGATAAATATACAATAGGAACAGGTGATCCTGGTCCTATTACCAATCATCTCCGAGGAATTTATAAAAATATAGTTACTGGCAATGCTAAAACACGAACTAAATGGGTTACCAAAGTCTAAAAAACGAATTATGTATTTGATCTATTAGCAAAATTGTATCGTCTATATAGGAGATGTAAAATGAATAAAGATCTTTGCCTTAGTTATCAAGAATTGATTGAACATTTGACAGGGCAAATAGGAACACAAGTACGCCGATTAGCCCTACAGAGTTCCGCTATGGCAGCAGCCGAACAAGTAGAATATAGAGGTGAAAGGATAACTTCAGTTGGTGGGCGTATCGAATCCATTGCTATGCTAGCAATACAAGATTTCCTTGATTTGTGTTTCGAAGAAAATAAGGCTTAAATATATTAGTGCTTGGCATTGATTGTAAATGCTTAGTAGTAGTGAAGATGAATAAACCTTAAATGGAAAGGTTTATCGTTAGAATATTGAACACTAACAAATCATACCATCAAGAACCCAAACCTGCGTTATTCTATGGCTGGATAATACTGCCAGTGGCAGGACTCGCATTATTTCTATCAGGTCCCGGCCAAACTTACAATATATCTGTATTTATAGACCCAATAATAGAAGAGACTGGATGGTCCAGAACCTTGATATCCAGCATATACACTGCTGGGTCTCTGTCAGCATCTTTAGGAATGATAATAGTTGGAAGATTACTGGATAAATACGGTGCTCGAATTATGTTGGTATTAATAGGGGTACTTTTTGGTATCGCCCTACTATTCATGGGAACTGTAAAGGTACCTATAGCACTGTACTTGGGATTTGCAGCCATCAGAACTCTAGGACAAGGATCACTGATCTTAATCCCAACTACCCTTATATCTCTGTGGTTCGTAAAATTTAGAGGTAAAGCGACTGCTCTAGCAACATTAGGATTACCACTCAGTCAGGCTACATTGCCTATTTTGACATTAACTCTCATATCACGATTTGGTTGGAGAAGTGCCTGGTCTATTCTCGCAATATCCGTATGGATATTGTTAATAATACCTGCAATATTTATTGTCAGGCGCAGCCCTGAATCTTTGGGATTATCACCGGATGGAAATGATGTATCTCCAAAGCATGAAGAAATTAGCAAATCAGAAGCCTCACCACAAAAAACAGACTGGACAGTTAGAGAAGCTTTGAGCACCCGTACTTTCTGGTTATTGTTATTCGCAGGATCTTCTCAATCTCTAATAACTACTGCATTAATATTCCATCAAATATCCATATTCTCTACTAGAGGGCTAGATGCACATTTGGCTGCTTTTGCTATCACAGTAATGGCAGTAATGTCCTTGTTTGGAAACTTAATATCCGGATACCTAGCGGATAAATTCCCAAATCGTTATGTGATAGTAATATCCAATGGAATTATTTTGATTGCCATGATCTTTGTTCTCTATATATCTAATGCTACACATGCACTTATCTATGGGTGTCTTTTAGGACTCGGATCTGGCATACACATGAATATAACAACCGTAATATGGCCAAACTACTTTGGGAGAACTCACTTGGGGAGTATCCGGGGCATAGCAACAATGGGCGGCGTCGCATCCGCTGCATTGGGACCTATGCCGTTTGGCATACTATTCGATATAACCGGAAACTATTCAATGTCTATATTGCTCTTTGTGGCCCTGCCTACAGCATGTGCCATAGCAGCAATATTTGCTAAACCACCGCTTAAATAAAATCCCTGTATCAGAAGGTTATTATGGTAACTAAAAAAGTTTTCTTGATTGTAGTAAGTGCTCTATTCCTCTTTAACATAGCAACTTTTATCTGTATGAGTGTAAGGCTAGGACATACCGAAACCGATACCCAAACACAAGTAAACAATATGAAAGATATAATCTACGTATTCCTAGCTGAAGATGATGTCAATAATAGCAGCATGCACGAAAAACTGAGCGATGTAGTGGGCAACATAACCAAACTAGAAATATCCCTGTTAGAGAATATAAACTCGCTAAGTTTGATAGATAACAATTATGAAAAAACCTGGAACAACTTCAATATCCTATTCGGGTTACATGCAGGCGAATGGAAAGAACGCTGGGTGGAAACACCTACTGGACCAACTTTATTGCTGGAAGATTAAGCAATATACATACCTGACAAAGGAGATAAGATATGGACATTAACGAAAAGGTAATTCTGGTAACAGGGCCTAACAGGGGTATTGGCAAATCTATATCATTGGCTATGGCTAACCTTGGTGCAAAGGTTGCAGTCACTGGACGGGACTTGAACTCACTAAATACTGTAGTGGAGGAGATAGAAAATCACAATGGAACTGCCAAATCTTTCACACTGGACGTAACGAAAGATAACCAAGCTATTGAAGTTGCAAATAGTGTCTTACGGGAGTGGGGGCGACTTGATGTGCTAATAAACAACGCTGGGGTTTGTCTATATGACACCCCCGTTTGGAAAACCTCTGTAGAAGAATGGGATTATATTATGAACACAAATCTCAGGGGTTTATTCCTAGCCTGCCATGCAGTAATACCTCATATGATGGAACAAAAAGAAGGTTGTATAATTAATATAGGGTCCTCTGCAGGTAAAGTCATTGAGGATGAAAAAGGGCTATATTCGTATGGACCCTATGCTACCTCTAAGTGGGGAGTAGTAGGATACACAATCTCTCTAGCTAAATCCCTGATCCAATATGGTATAACCGTAAATGGCATAAATCCCAGTTGGGTTGATACTGATATGGCTAGAAATCGTGTACCAGGAGGTAGTGAGAACTGGATCAAACCAGAAGAGATAGCGAGTGCAGTGAAATATCTAATTACGGAAGCTCCAAAAACAATGACTGGCCAGTTTATAGATATGTTTGGTGGAGATTAATGTGTTATAGCATGCATTTTTATGGATGATACAATCTATATATCTCGAATAAGGAGTACTTAATGAGTTTCAAATGGATAGATCACGTTGTAATAGCGGTCAAAGACATGGATCAGGCGATATCCACCTACAGGGACAAACTTGGATTGAAGCTGAGAGGAATAAATAACGCTCCTGAGCTTGGTATCAAACAAGCCCATTTTGATCTGGGAGATGGAAGGTTCATTGAATTGGCCGAGCCACTTGGCCCAGAAACAGCAGTAGGGCGTTCTATAGAAAGACGGGGCGAAGGCATCCATATTCTAGCGGTAGCAGTTGAGAACATGGAGAAAACCAAGGAAGAATATGAAAGTAAAGGTATTCAGTTAATAGCTGATGGTGACCAGGTTTTCCTACATCCCAAATCCACAAATGGAGTTTTGATTCAGCTAATTGAACGGCCTTCATAGAATGTCTTATATTAATACAACGGCAAAGGTCATTGGACTTATTCTGATTAAACCTATGCTAAGCATAATGGCAATCATTGTAATATTTGCCATTATGGCCACATTATTCTGGGTAACAAACCTTGCCATAGAACTATTATCACTAGTATTTGGGTCTTTAAGATAAATTCATGAAAACTATATCAAAGATACTCTCAAGCCCATTTACGCAATTATGACTGTAAGTAGTAGCAGCCTAGATAGTTGCGAGAATAGCCGGACATTAAATTACTTGTTTTGATTTATCACCAGAGACACGGTTACCACACATGAAGCCATTAGGAGTAGCACAATGCTAGACAATGACCCAACAGATTCTATTAACAGCCAGTGGGCAAGTGGCTGTCTAAAGTGGGTATTTTTCTTATTCTTAGCATTGATAGTTATATGGATCGCATCGTCATTCGTATAAAATTTAACTTCGCTATCTCAGGATGTTTTTGGAATGTAACACATACACTTCATTAACTTCACAACTAGCAAACCTGCAATTAATCAGTCATATTCAACTTCTTCCTAATTTCCTTACCCCAATACAATCTCTTCTGTCATCGTCTCGTCTATTTTCTTAAAAGTACTTGCCGAACCCTTCATTGAAATCTTGAAGATTGAAATTAGGGAACCATAATTACCATCAATTACCATAAGACGTACAGAACATCTAATGCGAACCTGCCACCTTTAAGAATTACTCTCCTCTATAGCATCTATTATAGAACCAGGAGTCATAGGACCTTTAGTCATGCGAACACCTGTAGCATTCGATACTGCATTACCAACTGCTGCAATAACCGGAACTATAGGTATTTCACCTGCACGTCCTCTTAATCCAAATGGATGTCCCGGATTAGGCACTTCGATTATAACAGTATCTATCATTGGTAAATCTAAGCTAGTAGGCATCCGATAATCTAGAAAAGTCGAATTGGCCATACTTCCAGTTTTAGTGTAGAAATACTCTTCATTCAATGCCCAGCCTATCCCTTGTGCAGTAGAACCTTGAGCCTGACCTTCTACAAAACTTGGATGAACAGCCTTTCCTACATCTGTAAATGTCGTATAACGCAATATATCAACCTTACCAGTTTCAGGATCTACTTCCACATCCACAATATTTCCTCCAAATAGGACTCCTCCGGGACCAGTTGGAAAAGAATACCCTGTACAAGTTATAGGTCCACCTGTCCTCATGAGTCGTCCGGCCAGTTCCACAAAACCAATTCTGCTCTCAGCATTTCGAGCACAAAAGAATGTCCCGTTATCAAATTCAACATCTTCTGGCTGTACTTCCCATATCAGAGCAGCACGGGCACTCATCTGAAGCTTAACTTCTTCAGCTGCAGCGATCGCAGCAAGACCTGTAGAATATGTAATTTTACTCCCATTCGCTACTCCACTCCAACCTGCAGAATCCGTGTCTCCAACTGTAGATACCACGTCGTCAACCTCAAGGCTTAGAATCTCAGCTGCATGCATCGCCACGGTAGTTCTAGTTCCACTAAGGTCGTTTGAACCAGTCATAAGAGTTATAGTACCGTTGGTATTTACACTAATAGTAGCAACGTGAGGTGTAGTAGCTTCGCCACCTATAGCCCTAGCAGCCACAGAGACACCTCGCCCTCTATTTGGACCACCAAGTGGTGCAGTGTAGTGTGGGTGAGTCTTCATTGCTTCCTCAAGCTCTACACATGCAATCCTAGGATATTGAACACCGTTGGGCATTCTATCTCCCTCTTGCACTGCATTCCTTAATCTAAATTCCATTGGATCTATGCCAAGTTTATCGGCTAATTCATCTATTACCCCCTCTACTGCAAATGTGGCAGGTGGCTGACCTGGTGCCCTATAGCTTTGCATCTTCTGGGTATTCGTAACTACGTCGTAACCATCTATCTCAATATTATCTATCTTGTAAGCTGCAAGACTATTTTGAACTCCTGCTCCAACAGGCGACCCTGGAAAGGCTCCTGCCTGATATGTCAAATACATCTGAGCAGCTGTTATATAACCATCCTTATCCGCTCCCAATTTAGCCCTAATCTGAGTGGCAGAAGCAGGGCAAGTGCTTTCAAAAGTTTCTTTGCGACTCATTACCATTTTTACTGGTAAACCGCTTTTCTTCGAGAGAATTGCGGCCATAGGGTTTAGTGGATTAGTGTTCGGTCCTTTGCCTCCGAATCCACCACCACATTCCATAGCTATCACCTTCAACATAGATTCCGAAACGCCTATTATAGAGGCCGTTCCCTCGCGAACATCAAATGTTCCCTGAGTAGTAGTCCATATTGTCACATGACCATCACGATTCCACTGGGCTGTAGAAGCAAACGGTTCAATATATCCCGGATGAACAGCCTGAGTAGAAAATTCTTTCTCTATCACGATTTCTGCATCCTTGAAGCCCTTTTCTATATCACCACGCCTTAACTGCGCATACCCAGCTATATTGCTTCTTGTTCCGGAATCCTCTTTCCCTTCAGGCCCCCCTCGCAATACAGTAGTCAACCTGTCATGTACTAAAGGGGCATCAGGCTTTAGAGCATCCTCTATAGTAAGTACAGCAGGCAAGATTTCATAATCTATTTCTATAAGCTTTGCTGCATCCTCTGCAACATGGGGGTTAATAGCTGCAATCGCCGCTACAGGATGGCCAACATAAAGCACTTTTTCGCGTGCCATAAAATGCTCAGCCATTATTCTGGCTCCACGAAACTGCTCGGCAAAGAAATCAATATCTTTCTCTCTATCAAAGATGGCAAAGTCTTTAGCTGTAATAACAGCCTTTACACCTGGAAACGCTGCTGCTTTACTAACATCTATAGAGCGTATTTGAGCATGAGCATGCGGGCTTGTAATCATCTTGCCATGAAGCATACCTGCAATATTTATATCAGCTCCAAATTTGGCTGCCCCAGTTACCTTATCCAGTCCATCAAGACGATTTGCCCTCGTACCAATCACTTTATACTGACTTGAACTAGTTCCCTGAACATCTTTTGTAATAGTCATTGGCATTATCTCCTTGTAGCTTTATTACTCAATACATGCACGTAAAGTATAACCAGAATCCGATACTTGGTATACATAATCAACCTAGACCCGATTTCTATTGGTATAATGTCACTATGAAAGAATGCATAAAGAGTATTTTGGACAATTTTAGATTCTACGTGATCCTAGGGATAATATTAGCTATTGTGGCACTTTTTGGTTTAGGAATCACATCAGAACCATTACTTAGTGAAACCTACTACCTTGAAACCAGTATGACATCGGAGAATTCTATTGCAAGAGTTTCATACGAACAGTCACATTCACATCGCATGGTATATAGAAGTATATCTTTATCTGGCCTCGGCTTAGGTATTTTACTATTCGTATATGGATTACACTCAAACATAGCCAAAATAATAGGTGATCGAAAAGAAGCAATACCCACAAAAACCATAGTTAATACAAAAGAGATGGTTAAACAAATTTATGAACCAACACCAGCAATGAAAGAGATGACAGAAGAAATACAAACATTACGTCAACAGGAACAGAAACCAGAATCTCAGTGGTTATCTGAGATCTATCAGCATGTCCTTGGGGACGATAGAGAATCAAGATAAAAATGTCTTAGGAGAATTATAGATGACATTAGATATTATATTGTGGTTCATCATTGGAGCAGGTATCGGGTGGCTAATCATACGAATAATCAAAATCAAAATCAAAAACAAATAACCATGACTATATGTAGTGAATGCGGAAAAATCAAAAACTCAAATATAAGCGTTTATCATACTATTGATTCTGCATCATATTGCGGCTCATGTGGGGCTGCCCTGTTCACTCCTCCACAAGATTACAAAAACAACTATCAGGCACACTCAATAAAATCATCTACTACCAAGATTACAAAAGAGGAAAAATAATCGTTCTTCTCTAATGAATATGAAAAAATATAAGAATCTACAGTTAGTTATTAAACACTACAAATTATTAATCTTAACAATCAGCATATTGCAGATAATCTTGATATTATCAGCATGCTCTTCATCAAATCAAAATTATAAAGGTGTAGCACGAATAGAAAAAACACCTACGCCTATCGCCACAGGTAACATCAAGGGTTTTGAGAACATATCGGAACCACAATCTGAAACGGACGAAGAAATTGTCACTCAATTCACTACGTGCATAAGAGAGCATGGTATAACTGTTCCCGACCCCGAGTTAAATTCAGATGGCACTGTAGATTTCCAGCAACTGCGCGAGAGTATATTTAACAATGCCACATTTCAACAACTCGGAGGAAATGGTTCAGCCAGACAAGAATTACAAAAGTGCTTTTCAATATTGGGAAACACTACATTCGCTGAAGAGAGAGAACAAGAAGACCCAATAGAATTACAAGATGATCTATTGCAATTGGCTCAATGCCTTAGGGACAACGGATTGGATGTTCCTGATCCTGATTTCTCTGATGGACCTCGTGCTTCAATGAGACCGATAGTATCTAGTCTGAATTCAGGTGGTATCTTCGGATCGACAAACGTGTACATAGAGAATGATCAAGTCGCCGAAATACTTAGGACATGTACAGACAACATATTCAGTGGTGCCCAAATTGGTAACCAAGGGGGCGGCCGAAGTGCAGGTAGTAGAAGATAAGGGCAGAGATCTAATCAGTAATACACGAACTTATTCACATTATCTCTTCTTGTTAACAACATCCTTTAATCAAATTTAGCAATATAGCAAGCCGTTCATCAAAATATTTTTCTAAGAACTCCTAAAAGCCAATGGAATCATTACAAATTAGTCACAATATAAGCATAAAACTGATGAATGATTATACGATGCGATCTATATAAATATTACATCTTAATCTTATTATTCATCACGTACAGGCAGTGGAGGTGCGGTCAAATTCCAAAACATTATTGTCGCACCACAATACGTCATAGATATAGCTATGAATGCCAGATTGTAGTTACCAGTCACATCAAACACGATGCCGGCACCTAAAGGTCCTATAGTAGACATAAGGCTTTGTACCAACGTAACTCCGCCTCTCAAAGCACCAAAATTCTTACGGCCGAAGAATTGACCGACTAGAGCCCATGTAACAGAATTGCATGATTGAGCTCCAGCAAACAATACAGCAAAGGCTACGCCCGTTAACAGACCATTGGGACCTAGCAATATAACTAAACCTGCTCCTAGGCCACAAACCATAGCTATGGATGCTGTTTTTGTTCTATACCATTTATCTGACAATATGCCAGCACCTATTATGCCTGGGAAGCGAACCAATGAAAGTAAAGCTACTAAGATTGCTGCCACAGCTTCGCTATTTCCTTTGGAAACAAGCATTGGCACCATATGAACCATCAAAGCTGACTGGGCCATTAACCTTAATCCAATAGCTAAAGAAAGAAGCCAATAAGTTTTAGTATGTAATGCCTCTCTGATAGTGAAGTCACCATCGAAACTAATGGATTCCACAGTCCCAGTATTCTCTATTTCAGGATCTTTGACATCCACTCTATCCTCTTGAAATGTCTCATTGCCTTTAGGAATTCTTACCAGGAAACTCAAAGGCAAACCTACTACCAAAATCAGAATACCAGAAGCAGTAGCAGCAAAGCGCCATCCGAAATCAAAAATAAGAAATGCTACAAATGGAGTGATTATTACGCCCCCAACCGCCGAGCCTAGTGTCCCCAAGGACATTGCTGTACCAAGACGCCTACTGAACCAGTGGTTTATCGCCGCTGTTATACCATGAAATGGTGTAGAGAAGCCGATGGTCAAAAAACCCAAGAACACTACAAGAAACATAGTGAATGATTGAGTTAGTCCTAATAATATAAAACCAACTCCCCCAGCAACTAAACCAAACCATATTACTGGCTTGGGACCAATCTTATCTACCAAGTAACCTACAAATGGTCCCTCAAGACCACCTTCAAGTGACCGTAGCGCAAAAGCGAGTGAGATCTGCGAACTAGATACCGAAAATGCTCTCTTAAATGGCAGAAAGTACAAAGAAATACCCGTGTGATATAGGCCTCCAAAAAGAGCGTGGTACATACATGCGGAAAAAACCACCCACCATCCGTAGTACATGCCTCTTACACTGGATATCTTTTTACCAACCATTTAAGGTCCTCTAAATCTCATGGAAACTGAAGATTATGTGTATTCACCTTCACTCCATCCTACCTCCGCTGTACCTAACTGAGTCGACTATACCACACCAGATATACCACAATAGATGTTTATAAAGGAGATAATCCACAAAGTCTTATAGATTATGATAAAAACAGTTGGTAAACAAACCAGAGAAGTATTGGAATACTAAGTGATGACAGTCTTGGAGTGTCAAATCGAAGATGGACCCAACAGACTCTATATTGCAAAATAGTGGATACACTATATAAATCCTATCGTCACCACTCCCTGCTACGGAGTCCTATAATCGAACTCTACTTTAAATACGAACATGCAACTAGTATCAATTTTCAGGTTTCGTGGGTAGTTGGAAATTCTGTGGAACTGTTCATTCAAGTAACAACAGGTTACCAAGTGTCCCTATCTCACCTGTAACACTACTAGCCGCTTTAGACGCGGCATCGGCTCTATAAACATAAGTCTTGCCCGGCTCGATTTCTTCCATGTAGAGAACTTGTTCGTGTCCCGGGTATCTGATGATCAGTGAGCAAAAGTCAGGGCCTGGTAGAAATAACTGAGCATATCCTCCTTGGTCAGTTTGGGAACGACCGCTTCCTACTAGAACTACTTCAGCTTCGGGGACCGGACCACCTTCACGATCCATTACTCTGATTCTCAATGGTTGACCAACAAATCCCGCATCCGGGATCTTTCCCACCACATCGATCTCATATTTCCCAGCCTTCTTTGGTACCATCCACTCCTCACCGTATTTCAGTCGTAAGTAATCTTCGGGTGGATTGGGCACAAGAAACCTCTCACCTAGGAATTCTATCTCTTTAGGTTCTGTGAACATAGTGGCAGGGATCTTAAATCCTCCAGGAAACAGATATATGGCGTCATTAACGATACGAACACATTCTAGGCTTATCCTTACATAGTTTTTCACAGTTGCGAAAGCTTTAGAGTTTGCCATTGCAAACTCGCGGATGAAATATCCTTTTTCTTTGAGGGTATCTGCAACGGCATCGACTGTTGCTTCTGTCAGGCCATTTACACCAAGTACAGATAGCAAATCTATGTCGTCGTCCCATGGCATTAGATCCTTATCTCTAGTTGCACCAAGACACGTTCCTGAACCAAGAAGGAACACGACGCCTAGTTGTTCCAAAACTTGTTTGATTTCTTTCAGATTAGTTTTAGCGACGGTAAGATCCATGGGCGGATTGTACTTAATAGTGTATTCCATTGTGGCTTTGTCCGATCCATTACCCAACATAATTCTTTCCTCCATTATTCCCTTAACTGTGTGGCATCCTTACCATTCTACACACTTCATCATAGCTTAAACTGGAGTTATACGTATCCCGGGTGATTTGTTAAGCTATGGGCCATTCTAATGTAGTAAAGACTGAGCTTATTTTATGCCTTGAAACTGGTCGGTGTGAAAGGGATTTGAACCTTCGACCCCTTGCACCCCATAAAAGTATGCGACTGTTCTCACGTGTGAGCCACTTTCCTAAAGTCATTTATACCTGAATCTGTATACAACTGTCATTTGGCGTTGCAGTAATAATTGCAGTAAATTAACCTTAAGATTTTGGACTGAACTACCCCAAGGATTCTGTGTCACTAGATGACCGGAACCCTCGAAAAACTAGATGATATAATTTAAGAATTATGAGAGCATTCATTCTTGCACTAATCGGAAGCCTTATATTTGTTTTGGCTTGTACTGAATTAGCAGACGTACCAACACAGACACCATACCCCATCTCTACCCCATATCCTACCTACACCCCTGTGCTTCCTACTCTGACACCCACTGCCACACAAGTACAGCTCAGACCTACTACTACGCCCACAACTGCACTAACTCAGGTGCCATATACAGCTACCTCTGTACCTACTCCAACCCTGACAGCTATCGCTGTACCTACTCCAACCCTGACAGCTATCGCTGTACCTACTCCAACCCTGACAGCTACCGCTGTACCTACTCCAACCCTGACGGCTACCGCTACTCATTCTCCAGTGTCAAACATGGCAACAGTTATAGTTGAGAGTGATGTATTCCTCCCAAGTAACACTACTATAGCTGTTGGTGGAGCTGTAACATGGGATTTTACCGAAGGTAAGCACACTACAACTAGCACTAGCTCAGAGCAATGGAATAGTGGGGAAAGGCGCAATGGGACCTTTTCACACACGTTCAATACAGTAGGCACATTCACTTACATCTGTGCTAGGCATCCATCTATGACAGGAACAGTGACAGTCAACTGACCCTTAACGGCCGATGATATAATTAACTAACCAAATACGGAGATTAAAGTAATGGCGAATCCTAAAAAGAAGTCTTCAAAGAAAGCCAATGAGCAGACTCTGGCAGCCAAGAGAAAAAGCGGGCATTGTTCCAGAAAGCGACGGGCCTTTTAGGCTATCACCCATACGACGAGGATCGAGAACGAGAAGCCTACCGACAAATGAAAGAACAACTAACCGAAGAAGAGTTGGAGTTTGTCTATTTGGATAGGTCTACGGATTGGTGAGGTACTAACTGGGAGGGGAGGGACATGGCTCGTATCAGGAGGATATTGGCAGAGAGAAACAACCCCCATTACAAAGGTATTAGTGTATTGGTTGGGCCTACAGAGAGGGAGCCAAGTCTCTGGCAGAGAATACTCCAGTTGTTTTCCTAGTCATTATCTCCTGACACAAGGCGATATTGTCCGATACCTATAGTATGTATACCTACCATCAAAAGAGGCAAGTCGGTATCACTTAAATAGTACCAAGCAAGGCCCTATTGGTGTCCATATTAGTGTCCTAGGTAATAAAAAAGACCTCTCAACTTAATGAAAGGTCTAATTTTGTGCCTAGAAACTGGTCGGGGTGAAAGGATTTGAACCTTCGGCCTCCTGTTCCCAAAACAGGCGCGCTACCCCTGCGCCACACCCCGGAAGACCTATAATAGGTCAGTCAATAACATCTGGTCAAGATAGTACTACCGAACATGGGGTGCGTAATCCATTCCTATATGCCCTTGTTCTTTCAAATATTGATATTCTTCTTCGCTCAATTTTATGACCTCACGGAAAACATAATCATTGTCCTCGCCCAGCCTCATAGGTGGTTTGCGCACTTCAAATGGCACCTTACTCATCTTATATGTAGTACTGGGATATAGATGTGTACCTGCTTCCGGATGGGTTATTTGGACAAAGAAATCACGATCCTTGATATGTGGGTCACTGAACACATGCTCTTCATGCATAATATGCCCACACATAATACCTTTCGCTTGCAATTCATGAAACAAATCAACTGGATTCTTATCCGCGGTCCATTTAGCAATTATCTTATCAACTTCATCGTGATCTAAAAGTAAGTCAGTTATATTTTCATATTTGCTCTTATTCTTCATTAAATCACTTAATGTAATCCACTCATCAATATTAGATATAGTTATAGCTACCCATTCATCTTCACCTGCACATTGGTATACACCTTGAACCAAATTACCTAAATGATCGCGATTACCAATAGGCCCAGCTACTCGGCCATTCATTGAATAATCCATGTATAACTCTCCTAAGTGTGGCAGGAAGTTTTCACCTAGTGATATATCAATATAGAGACCTTTGCCAGTTTTTTCTCTTTGTCTTAATGCCATGGTTGCAACCAAGCCTATTGTTACTCCGCAAGCAGCATCTGCAGCTACAGAACCAGGAGCACCCTCAGTCCCCATATCGGGATAGCCGCTGACAGTTGCATGCCCCACAGAAGCCTCAAATTGAGTACCTATACCTCTATAATAATTCCATGGGCCGGTTTGTCCAAAACCTGTAGCAGATATCATTATCAGTTTAGGGTTCCATTTGCTCACTACATCGTATGAAATACCTAACCGTTTCATAGAACCAGTGGCGTTATTCTCAATGAATATGTCACTTATCTCTACCAACTTACGGAAGGCAACACGTGCTTCATCTTTTGTCATATCTAATGTAATCCCATGCTTATTCCTTGCATGCGCATTAAAGTTCGAAGCTCTATTCCATGGCCTCTCTCCTGGATCTCTATCTGGATATGGTGAGGTTGCCGCTCTCATCTGAGATTCCTTACTTGGTCTGGCAAATTGGCCTCTGCTAGTAGCAGGCAAACCATTAAGCGTCTCCACTCGAATAACCTCTGCACCCATATCACCCAAGAACATTGTCCCATATGGTCCAGCAAAAATTACTGCCATATCAATAATCCTAACACCTTCCAATGGGCGCTTATTCGAATTTCCATCCGCCTTCGGTTGATTCTTGTGTGAAGTCTTAAGCTCAGACGATATCTCATAATTGTGTTGACCCAAAGTTGGGCTGGGCTTTTTTAGCTGCCACCAACCGTTGTTGTTATATATTTGAGAACCAGGGTATCGAAGATTGCCGGCTACCGGATGGTCTATACTAGCGAAATACTTTCGGGCATCCAGTTGCGGATTGTCATCCATAACCTCATCTATTTTGCTGTTGGCTGATATAAGTAATCCATGCTCTTGACACTCTTTAACAGCCTGATGCTTTGTCTTTTTTGACAACCATGGCAACCATATTGTTTCCAGAAATTCCTCTTTATAATCCATGTCCTGCGTACCTGAGGCTATGCCATACCTTGGATCTTCTACAAGTTCCGGCATCCCTATGGCCGCAGCTGTGTAAGCAAATCTTTGACCAGCACCAGAGACAGATATTGTCCCATCTATACACGGAAAGTGTCCATTTGGATACCCTGCTCTTGAAGGCCCTAATCTTTTACCTCTTTCGCCATTATATTGGTAACCAAGTAAGCTTGTGAGCCTTCCATTAATTGAGCCTAATTGTGTCTCCAATATTGAAACATCAACTTGCTGGCCTCCTGATCCCTGATATTCTCTACCATACCAAGCAAAAATAGTTGCCATCGCCGCATTATTCCCGGCTTGATATTGAACATGATTACCACCTAATTTCAGCGGATATCTATCTGGAAGACCAGAGGCCCCCATCCTTCCACCCATAGCATATAGAACCAACTCGGAGGCGATATAATCTCGATAAGGGCCCGTTTGCCCAAAATTAGAAACTGATGTCATAATTAACCCAGGATTTATCTCTTTTAATACATCATACCCAAGACCTAATTTATCTATAGTTCCTGGTTTAAAATTTTCAACCAGAATATCAGCACCAGTAACCAGGGATTTAACCGCATCTAAACCTTCAGCACTTTTCAGATCTAAAGTAATACCCCTTTTATTTGTGTTCAGGTATAAGAATAAGCCGCTTTTCTCAGGATCACTGATATCTCCAGGAAATGGCCCCATCCGTCGAGTATAATCACCTATCTCTGGTTTCTCTACTTTGATAACATCTGCTCCAAAATCAGCAAGGATTTTGGTGCAAAACGGACCTGGAATACCTTGTGTCAAGTCAATGACACGAATACCCGACAAAGGCTGCCCGCCAGTGTCACTAGTCATAATGTGACCTCCGTTCTGGAAACAATTATGTAGAGAGCAGAATAACACAATAAATAAAGGTCTGTATCTATATTCATTGGATATAACCAAAACATATATACAGAAACATTAAAGTTCTCCTTATTGTTGACCTTATATCGAATCTGCGAATATTATGGAATTATAAAGTGCCGTTTTTGTAGAGCCAAAGGGAAATATGGAGGGTATATTGGATACCAAATTTGGTTATTTTTCATTAGCAGTAACTAGCATCACAGAAGCTACTGAGCTATACACGAAAATGCTTGGATTAGAAGTGATAGAGCCACCAGAAGAATCCGTAGAGTTTGGATTTATGGCATCCAGGCTTGGTATTGGTAAAAACAGTTTCCTAGAACTTCTAGAATCTACAAATGAAACATCTGCAGTGGCTAGATTCATAAAATCAAGAGGCGAAGGAGTATATCTAATAAGTCTAGCGGTAGACAATCTCAAAGATGCTGTAAGACAAGTCAGGGCATCAGGAGGAAGAATAACGGGCATAGATGAAAATGAGGAACCCGGCCCAGATACTACAATGGTTTGGATACACCCAACAACAAGAGGGTATTTATAGAATTACGGGAATCCAAATGAACCTGCTGTGTCCGCATAAATAATATTTAGGAGTCAGGAGAAATGGCAAAATCACAAATCCCTACAGAAGAAGATGTGCTCAATTACGCCTCAACAATAACTAATTGGGGTAGATGGGGAGACGAAGACGAACTCGGAACTGTAAATCATATCGGTCCAGAACAGATAAAATACGCGTCGACATTAGTCAGAGAAGGTATAACCATATCATGTTCAAGACCCATAAGCATGGAGTCAGCCCCTGACTCTATAGCTTCTCCAGTAATACATTACATGACTGGATCAGGTGAGTCGTCTCTCGATAACACTGCCCAACAACTAGTCCCCCAACAAAGCAGTGGCGATTTTATTGGTATGTCATTCCATGGGCATAGCATAACTCATATAGATTCTCTATCACATATGTTCTGGAATGGGAAAATGTATAACAATCGTCCATCTTCACTGGTTACTACTCGTGAAGGTGCTACTAAAGAATCTATAGAAGTATTAAAGAATGGCGTAGTAAGTAGAGGTGTGCTTATAGACGCAGCCCGTAGTCGTGGGGTGGACTGGATGAACCCAGCAGAAGCAATTATGCCAGACGAGTTGGATCAAATAGCCAAAGAACAAAACGTCAAATTTCGAGATGGAGATATACTTCTAGTTAGAACAGGTAATTACAAAAGACGCACGGAAGAAGGACCTAGGTCACCAGCAGATGGTTACCCTGGACTGCAGGCAGCGTGTATACCATGGATACACAAGAAAAGTATTGCTGTATTAGGTGGAGACACAGTAAGTGATGTTTTCCCCAGTGGCTATTCAAATATAAGGCTTCCTATTCATCAAATTGCTTTACCACACTTGGGGCTATGGCTTATAGACAACTGCAACTTAGAAGATCTAGCAAGCACCTGTGCAAGAATAAATAGATGGGAATTCTTATTCACAATTGCCCCTTTGAGAATAAGATCAGGCACAGGTTCACCCGTAAACCCAATAGCAATACTCTAGCTGTACGAACTTAACTATGGCGACCCGGAGGGGATTTGAACCCCTGATCTCCGCCGTGACAGGGCGGCGTGTTAAACCACTACACCACCGGGCCATTTATGAAACTCTGCAAACTATAATTTGCTAAGCAGAACTCTCATAAGTGAGAGGCAGATTTATTCTACTGTAACTTATATATTTTTGCAAAACCGCATTGCCATATATAATCATCTAAGAGTTCTTGTTAAGGCAATCGCTATCACCAACAAACACAGAAACACAATAAATACCAAAGGTAGTCGCCCCTGATTATTGTTACTGTAAGATGAGCGGTAGGTCCTTCTTCGCTTTCTAGATCTCATTTAATATCCTAAAATCTATCATACTTATTAGATTCCCAGAAGTACTAGACCCGCCTCTATGCTATTATGCAAGATAATATTAATTTAAAAACTTGCTAAATAAACAATAAAATGCTACTTTGTAGCCGTTTTATCAGGAGCAAAAAATGAACAGAGCTTACATCACACTCAGCTTTATATTCATCCTTGTGTTGACTGGATGTTCCGCTGGAGCGAGTGAGGTTATGCCTACGCCGTATCCAACATACACGCCGTACCCAACATACACACCTAAACCAGAACCAACAAACACGCCTACCCCCATACCTACTAGCACCCCCTACCCTACTTACACACCTTATCCTACTTGGACACCCATACCCATACCTACAAACACCCCTACACCTACAGCAACACCTACACCTATCCCAATTCCCACACCCACCCCCGGACCTACAGCAACACCTACTCCACTTCCCGCAAGGCCTGGAGAGATGCCCCCAATGTTTACAAATTTTAAAGGCACTGTCACCATAGGTGGTCTGCCCGCAGCTGATGGAGTAGCAATTTACGCAAAAATTGATTGGTATGTATCTAGGCCCGTAAAAACTTATGCCGGTGAATATATATCACTAACAGTAGCTCCAAATGATTGGGCACTGGACCTGAAAGATGTGACTTTTCATATTGGCGACTACTCTCAGGCAGACGAAACCGGGTGGTATAATGGAAAAACTTTTGGCTCCTCTACTGTAAATCTAACTTTCCCTGCAGTTGACAATCCATAACCACCATCTAATTTATTGGTATTATATAAATGCCAATACCTCTAATATCTAACCACGCAGAAGGTCCTCTGATCCAAGGTCTCTAATAGCATTGCTAAATCTTTCTAGTGAATTTTTCAGATAAACAGAAGCTCTATCCCCTTTGTAATTCCCATAACCTCCTGATACAATCCAAAATATTAAGATCTCGAGCATAGAAAGCCGGTAATCTTTTAGGCATTCTTCGAACGTATAATCATCTATCCCATTATCCAATAAACAAGAATGATAAACTTTTAGTAATATTTCATCTATTGCCTGCCTCTGTTTTATTGGAAATGCTTCGCTGATGAATGTGGCTACATCGTAAGTACCTCTTCCTTTTACACAGTTCTCCCAATCTATAACCTTGATTACAGGAGATCCTAAATTGTTTTCAAAACCAAAGAAACAATTGTCCAATCTATAATCTCCATGAACAATAGTTAATGGATCTCTGGATAAGGTTGTTTTAATGCTACTTATATTTTCACCTAACTTTTCCCCGATTTTATGTAGATATACAGGAATGTTGCCCGCTGACATATCTACAAATGATCTCCATGCATCCTGATAAAGCTCCTCGTATGCTTGGATTTCATTAATTTTAACAGGCATCCAATCAATGTACTTAAGTTCGTTTTTCATCCACCATTTGGACTGGAATTTAGCTAATTGCGTCAAAGCTATACAAGCTTCATCATACGAACATCCAGAAACACTATCTCCCTGCCTGTAGTAACTAATGTCCTCAAGAAGCAATACAGATCTCCCACTAAAATAGTCGACTGCACCATAATACATTGCCGGAACACCCAATATGCCATTGGAACTGACTAGTTGATAGAATTTGAATTCCTTCTTCGCATTATTTAATTTCTCATGGACCATCTTGAGGTTGATATCTGAGGGGGGTAATTTTAGAATTAATGTGTTAGGCAGGTTATGTACTTCGTTATCATATTTGAGTTTTAGTCTTGCTAGTCTGTTAATAAATCCAAAGTCTTGCCCTATCTTCTCTAGCTTGAATGAGACTAAATTGGTATTACCAATTTCATAAGTTGCACCTAGTTTTATTGCTTCATTCAACCATTCAAGCGTAATATCTTCATAATCACTAGGAATCATTAACGTATGCATTGTAGTTCTCGTATTTCTATTATGTCGCAAACATAATATTTATAGTTTAAAAGTTTATATTAACTAATCCCCCCCCATTCTGTAAAATTCTAGAATAACTAGCTCAGATGTTTAGCATAAATACAATATTCCTCTATAAAATTAAAATTTGTTTAATTCACTCAATAAGAATCCTAAATAGACCTTAAATATTGACAGCACTCTTCCAACTTGATAACCTCGATAGGTTGTTTTATGGAGGTGATGAATGGGATCAGCCGATTTAATATCTAAAGCAAGGTCAGAAGGAAGGTTACTTCTAACAGAGGTAGAATCCAAGGAACTTCTCAAAGAGGCAGGTATACCTGTAGTGGAAACTTTTCTGGCTCAGTCTAAAGCAGAAGCATCTAGTATTGCTAAATCAATAGGCTTCCCAGTAGTACTTAAGATAATATCTCCGGAAATTATACACAAGAGTGACCTTGGTGGCGTTAAGATTGGCCTTAATAATGATGAACAAGTTGGAGAGGCCTACGATTCAATAATCTCCTCTATAACTAAGGCTATGCCTTCAGCATCTATACATGGAATATCAGTCCAGAAGATGGCAGATCCAGGAACAGAAGTTATCATAGGTGCTTCCACCGACCCTCAATTTGGACACGTGATCATGTTTGGCATAGGTGGAGTATTAGTTGAAATACTTAAAGATGTTGCTCTAAAATTAGTGCCGTTAACTCCTCGCGATGCCCATTCAATCGTGAGAGAGATCAAAAGTTTTCCATTGCTGGAAGGTTACCGTGGAGCACCAGCATCAGACATTAACAAATTAGAAGAGGCTATCCTGAATTTATCTAAATTCTTAGATGGCAACAAAGAAATAAGGGAGTTGGACCTGAACCCTGTATTCTGCTATCCGGATGGAATAGTAGCAGTAGATGCAAGGGTAGTTCTAGAGGAAAATTAAATATATCACTAGGTGATTGCTGGAGGAACAATGGGCTTTGAACTTGATTATCTATTCAATCCGAAATCAATGGCAGTAGCAGGGGCATCTGAATCACCAGACAAAACTGGCCATACCTACTTTAAGAATCTACTTGATAATTTCCCCGGGAAAGTCTATCCAATAAACTTCAGAGCCTCCACAATTCTAGATGTTCCTACATACCAATCCATAAGAGATTTGCCTGAAGATGTAGATTATGTTATATCAGCAATTCCTAATAGAGATGTTCTGGACCTTGTAGACGCATGTATAAGCAAAAATGTTAAAACTCTTCACCTGTTCACAGCAAGATTTAGCGAAACAGGATATGAAAAAGAGACTAAACTTGAGCAAGACATGCTAGACATGGCAGCAAAAGGTGGCATACGAATAATAGGGCCAAACTGCATGGGCCTCTACAACCCTAGACTTGGAATAAGTTGGGGGAAAGGCTTCCCACAGGAAGTAGGTAACATCGGCGTCATATCACAAAGTGGTAGCAATGGTGGAGATATAGTTTCAGAAGGTGCTATACGAGGCTTGCGATTTACTAAGGTTATAAGTTATGGAAATGCTCTGGACCTTAATGAAGCAGATTTCATAGAATATCTTGCGGATGATCCCGAAACAGAAGTTATTGGGGCTTATATAGAAGGAGTTAGAGATGGTCCAAGATTTGCTAAAGCTCTTCGATATGCTTCCGCTCGAAAACCAGTTTGTCTACTAAAAGGTGGAAGAACTAATGCTGGGACCAGTATGGTCTCTTCTCATACCGCTTCATTAGCTGGGACTAGAGAGGTGTGGGAAGCTATCTGCAAACAGACTGGTGCCATTAATACTTATAGTATGGATGAGTTATTGGACATGCTAGTAGCTTTCTCTAGAATGCCCAAGGCAACCGGATACCGTGTGTTAGTAGGTGGAGGAGCTGGCGGTAAGAGTGTAACGTCTGCAGATGAATGTGAAGAAGAAGGATTAGTGCTCCAACCTATCCCAGATGATATAAGGGAAGAACTTACATCCCAAGATCCATTCTTTGGACCATGGGTAACCAACCCCGTAGATAGTTCTATAATGGGCGGAAGTAACCTAAAGCCACATGAGGTTATAGAATTTATAGCCAAAAGCCCAAAATACGATGTTGTTATTAACACAGTCTCGGCTGGCGGACCTTGGGGTGGTCATGACCCTGCCAGACAACAACGTGCCGCTAGAATACTAGAACATACTATAGGAATCTCACAAAATCTAGGTAAACCAGTAGCCTTAGTATTATCTGAAAGTATCCCTGAGTCCTCGGAACAATACGAAGTCAACTTAGAGTTAAGACACAAATGCTTAGAGGAAGGCTTTGCCATATTCCCCTCCATGAGCAGAGCTGCCAGGGCAATAGGAAGACTAGTAAAATACTACGTATGGGCATCTGAAGAGCTGGACGAATTGGGCACCTCCGTTCAAGGTCCTTAGCAAACAGCACCCAGCACAGATATCTATCCTCAGGAACAGGTATTGGTTTAACCCAAAGCTGCTTACTGTACTAGTACTACAAATTTAGTAAGATATATACATGTGTAAAACAGGTTATATCCATCTTTATATTAAGCAAAACCACCCATACGTTGCAGCAGTCAATGCAACAAATTTAAAACAATTTATGTCACGAGTATTTTAGAATGAATATATTCATTACTGGAGGAACTGGTTTTATAGGAAGACAAGCTGTCACCTCATTATACGGCAAAGGCCACTCTATAACTGCATGGGTTAGGGATACTACTAGGGCGAAAAACTTGCTGGGAGATGGAATACGAGTAATTGGTCCAGTTTTAGAAGATACCAACCTGCAATTAGAATTAGAAAACGCAGATGTAGTAATAAACTTGGCAGGTAAACCAATAGCAGGCACAAGGTGGACGAGAAAAAATAAAAAAGAGATCAGAGACAGCCGTATCAATATAACCAAGAGGCTAGCAAACACAATAACTAAATGTAAAACTCCTCCAAGTGTATTTATATCAGCCAGTGCAGTAGGATTTTATGGTAACAACAGCCATGACATATTGACAGAAGATCTTAATAAAGGATCAGGATATTTATCAGATATATGTGAAGAATGGGAAAAAGCTGCCTTAGAAGCTTCACTCCCAGAAACAAGGATTTGTTTACTAAGAACAGGGTTGGTGTTGGGTAGAGAAGGAGGCTTCCTGCAGTCTGTAGCACCTCTATTCGAAATGGGTATAGGTATATATATTGGATCAAATCCATATATCCCGTGGATTCATTTGTCTGATATGGTCAGGATAATTGAGTTTTGCATAGAAAACAGTGCCATAGCTGGTGCAGTAAACTGTACCAGCCCCAAACCACAACGAGCAAGAGAATTTGGTATTGCAATGAACAACATTACAAATGCTAAGCTACTGTTATCTGTACCACCACTGTTTATTCGCATAATACTTGGAGAAGCCGCAACAACTCTTACAAGTGGACAATATACCTCATCGGCAAAGATAGAACAATTCGGTTTCAATTTTGAATACTCTGAATTAAGCGAAGCCCTGGATGAAGAACTTTCATATAAATACGCGAGTATAAAGAATTACAATATTAAGAAAATAGATCCCAATCAAGTCCCTATAACGGAGGCTCATAATATTAAGAATGTCGGTGAATACGAACTTGTATCAGAGGTTCGTGTACAATCTGATACAGCTACAGTATTCTCATTCTTCTCTTCTCCATTGAACCTAGGCCTACTAACACCCAGTTGGATGAACTTTCAAATACTATCAATACCCGACTCCATAAGTACTGGATCCAAAATCACTTATAGAATAGGCTTATGGCTACTAGGCTTTAATTGGCTCACTAATATCGTGATCTGGAAACCTAATGAAATGTTCGTTGACCTGCAGGAAAAGGGTCCTTACACATTGTGGTGGCACGAGCATATGGTCAAGCAAATTGGGGACGGTTCGGTATTAATAAGAGACAGAGTTATATACAGTATACCGTTAGGGATCCTAGGTAGATTCATGCACAGGTTATTTATAAAGAAAACTTTATTACGTGTATTTAATTTCAGGAGAAGGGTAATATTGGCGAGGTTCAACCAATAGATCGGCATTATACAACTTGACCGGTATACTTAAATAACGATAAAGTCTGGACTAAACCACGATCATGGTTTATCCTTTGTCCTTGATAAATTCCTTTTATATAGCATATACCAAATGAGTAAAAACCTAGTTATAGTGGAATCCCCAGCGAAGGCAAGAACAATAAGTCGTTACCTAGGTGACGACTATGAAGTTGTTGCTTCTGTTGGTCATGTTCGCGACTTACCTTCAAAAAAAATGTCTGTAGATATCGAGAACGACTTCCGCCCAGAATATGAAATTATGCCTGGCAAGAAAGCTATTATCCAAAATCTCAAGAAACTGGCCAAGAACGCAGAGATTATATACCTCGCAACAGACCCTGATAGAGAAGGAGAGGCAATTTCTTGGCATATCATGGAAGCGATTTCTACAAACAAGCAAACAAAGAGAGTAATTTTCCACGAAATAACTGAAGATGGAATAAAAAAGGCATTTAAAGAACCAACTTCACTAAACATGGAACTAGTCAACGCCCAACAAGCAAGACGGGTCCTAGACAGAGTAGTTGGATATCAACTTAGCCCACTCTTATGGAAAAAATTCACTAGCGGATTCAAGTTAGGCCTCTCTGCCGGAAGAGTCCAGTCGGTTGCTTTAAAACTTATAGTCGAAAGAGAGCGTGAGATTTCTAGCTTTGTCCCTAGAGAATATTGGAATATATCCGCTGTATTGAAAAAAACACAGCCCCTTAACACGCCTGAATTCACAGCAAAAATCAGTGGGACAAAAAAATACGATAAATCAGGGGCTGAAAAAATAGAAAATGCTCTATCCTCTAGCAGCCTCAAGGTGAATAAGGTCAGTTCCAAAACATCTAAATCTAGACCCCCTGCCCCTTTTACTACCAGCACAATGCAACAGGAGGCATCTAGATCATTGAGATTTCAAGTGTCTAGAACCATGAGAGTTGCCCAACAATTGTATGAAGGATTGCCAATAGGCTCCGACGGTGAAACGGGATTAATTACTTATATGCGGACGGACTCTACAAACTTATCAAACATAGCCATAGAAGAGATGAGTGCATTTATAGTTGAACGATTTGGTAATAACTACATCGGTTCAGGAACTAGACCCAGACGAAAAAAGGCTGCTGTAGCTGCTCAAGAAGCCCACGAAGCTGTCAGACCCACATCAATACTAAGAACTCCTGAACAATTAAAACCATACCTCTCAACAGAACAGATGTCTCTCTACACACTAATATGGAAGAGATCGTTAGCAAGTAGAATGGCAGATGCCAAAAATAAAATAACTACTATAAACATATTAGCAACTGAATCATCTAATAATACATATTCTCTAACATGCTCGGGATCTGAGCCCGAATTTGATGGCTACACTGTGCTCTACAATACAATCGATAAGGTTAATGAAGAAGAAATAGATGATGATATAGACGAAATGGATGATGACGTCGATTATATAAATAAGCTACCCAACCTCTCTGAAGGGGATCTTCTGGACTTAATAAAGGTCAACAACGAACAAAAATTCACGCGTCCGAACCCAAGATATACCCAAGCTACTTTTGTAAGGACTCTCGAGGAATCTGGAATAGGACGTCCTAGTACATACGCATCAATTATGTCTACTCTAGAAGGTAGAAATTATTGTTCTTTAGAAAATGGTAAATATAAAGCCGAACCTCTTGGAGAAGCCATAGTGGATCAATTAAATCCGTATTTCCCAAATATAATGGATGTCCAATTTACTGCCAAAATGGAATCTAATTTGGATGAAATAGCGAATGGGAAAAAAGAATGGATATCTGTTCTAAGAGAATTTTATGACCCATACCGGAAGATGTTTATAGAAGCAGAATCCTCTATGCCCAAAATAACCGTTCAAAGAATAACCGGCGAGTCATGCCCTGAATGCGAAAGCCCCCTTGCAGAGAAAATAGGCAGAAATGGTAAATTTATTGCTTGTACAGCTTTCCCAGACTGCAGGTTCAGTAAACCATTCATAATAAAAACTGGAGCAGTATGCCCAATGTGTTCTGGCGATATACTCCAGCGTCAGGGTGGAAAACGCCGGACGGTATTCTATGGATGCTCAAACTATCCAAACTGCGATTTTTCGATGCGCCAAAAACCATTACCAGTAAAGTGTCCTGAGTGCAGCGGTGTCCTAATAGAATCCGCTAAAAACACAGGCACATGCGTCAATTGTAAATATAAAGGGCAGATACCAAACGAAAAGGCTAAAGACACAGGGGTAGTTGTGTGACAGTATCTATGGCATTCGAAGATTGCCTAGAAAAATATCGTCTTCACTTAGTTGGAGAACGAAACTTATCTAAATATACTGTTAGGAATTATATCAACGATCTATTACCCTTCGCTCAATTCATTAACAAAGAAGCAATCGTTTCGCTTGAGAAAATAGACCGAAAAGTATTCCGAAGTTATGTATCCTGGCTAATGTCCGGTAGAAATATAAAGCAAACTAAATTAATGTCCAAGCGCGGACATGAAAGATCTAGCGTCACACGTTTATTGGTAGCTTTACGTTCTTTCTTCAGGTACCTAACGTCAGAAGGTATTATAGGGCCTAGTCCATTATGGAAAAAAGGCAGCCGCCAATCTCGTGCAATGATACCCAAAACCGAGCGCAAACTACCAAGAATCTTAGATCAAAAAGAAATAAATGACCTTCTAGACATTTCAAAGGTTGCTGACTCCTCTGGCAAGCCAAAGACTAGTGCTACACAAGTGAGAGACTCAGCAATATTAGAATTATTGTACGCTACTGGGGTCCGCTTGAGTGAACTGTCTTCATTAAACCTAGAAGATATATCTCTGGAACATCATCGTATAAAAGCGAGAGGTAAGGGATCCAAAGAACGAGAAGTCATCATGGGAATACCTGCTCAAAAAGCATTGTCCCACTATATTAAAATTAGCAGGTCTGTGCTGACTAAGAAATCAAACACATTGGCTCTTTTTGTAAACAAATTTGGTAGCAGATTATCTAACCGTAGTATTCAGTCCATGGTAAGCCGGTATGGCCTACAAGCTACTAATAACAGAGTGCACCCGCATATGCTAAGACATAGTTTTGCCACAGACATGCTAAATGGAGGAGCAGACCTGAGAATAGTACAGGAATTACTAGGACATTCTTCTCCTGCAACAACCCAAATATATACCCATATTAGTTTTGCACAATCACGTAAGATCTACTTGAAAGCCCACCCACGTGCATAAAAACAATCGTAAGGTTACATGCTACAACACCTTATGCTAATATATGGACGAACAAGTAACAGGTAATTTATTTATCTACATAGACTCCTATATACAATCTCACTCGAATTCAATAAAACAATATCTCCCATTGTGATTTATAAGATTAAGCGAATACAGCTTTACCCTTAGGTGGAACAAAATGAGAATACTAGTAATAAATGGACCAAACCTTAACTGGCTAGGACAAAGAGATCCTGACTTATACGGATATTTGTCTCTAACCGATATTGAAGACAGGATAAGTCAACGATCTCAAGAGTTATCAGCTAACTTAAGCTTTTTCCAATCTAATCATGAGGGAGCAATTATAGATTTTTTACAGGCAAATTCTGGCTCTGCCGATGCCATAATAATAAACCCTGGTGCGCTAACTCACTATGGCCTCTCACTCAGAGATGCATTAGTTGATACTAATTTGCCTACTTTGGAAGTACATCTATCTAATATATACTCCAGAGAAGAATGGCGACATAATTCTGTAATAGCACCAATAGCTATAGGGCAAGTTACTGGACTCGGATTGAGAGGATATATAACTGCCTTAGAATTCTTGGTAGATACTTTAAATACAACAGGAGGGTAGTGATGAAAACACGCGTTAACGAACTCAGAAAAGCACTAGAACTAGAACAAATTGATGCTCTCCTCGTATCCAATCCAGAGAATAGACGATACCTGTCTGGATTTAGCGGATCTGCAGGGTATTTAATAATATCTTCAAACAAATCAATACTTGCTACTGACTTTCGTTATATAGAGCAAGCAGGTAGACAGTCTCCAGATTTTGAAATAATCAGGATCGGAGGCAACCAATCTTGGCTCAGTGAAATTCTAAAAACTCAAAGTGTTAATAGACTAGGATTCGAGAGCGACAACCTTACTGTAGCCCAATATGAGACTATTCTAAACTCTCTGAAAACTAACATGCCAAACGATAATATATCATTAGTCGGAACATCGAATGTTGTAGAAATCCTGCGATCCATCAAAGATGCAGATGAAATGGTAGCACTTACTAAGGCAATAGAAATCTCTGATCAGGCCTTTACTAATATAGCTCCTACTATAAGCGAGGGTCAAACAGAAAAAGAGATAGCTTGGTTGCTTGAAAAACAAGTACGGATTCTCGGAGGAGACGCCATCTCATTCGATACTATCGTAGCATCTGGACCAAATGCTGCTTTGCCACATCACAGGCCATCAGAAAAAACAATCTCGAAAGGAGAACCAATTATCATAGATATGGGTGCACTATATCAGGGTTATTGTAGCGATCTAAGCCGTACAATATTTATAGGTGAACCCGATGATACTTTCAAAAAAATATACGATATAGTATTAGGAGCTCAACTTACAGCTATAGCAACCGTAGAAAACGGAATGTCTGGCCAATCTGTAGATGGACTAGCTAGAACTGTTATAGACGAGGCTGGATATGGAGATGAATTCGGGCATAGTCTGGGACATGGAGTAGGTTTGGCAGTCCATGAAAACCCCAGTGTTGGACCAAACTCCACCCAAATAATAGAAGAAGGCATGCCATTTACAATAGAACCAGGAATATACATATCAGGATGGGGTGGCGTTAGAATAGAAGATATAGTAGTCATAGAAAATAGAAAAGCAAGGGTAATAAGTAATGCACCAAAGTACGGAATGCTAGGAGGATAATTTGACTATTAGTTATAGTGAGCTTAAAAGAGGAACTGTGATTGAGTTAGAAAATGAGCCTTGGCAGGTTGTTGATTGGAAACATACCAGAATGCAACAGAGAGCACCAGTCTTAAACCTTAAACTGAAAAACCTCCGCACAGGTCGATCCATGGAGCGCAATTTACCAGGCAATCATAGGCTCACACTAGCAGAAGTCGAATCACGCCAAGCACAATACATCTACGCAGACGCAGATTACTACTATTTTATGGATCTTACTAGCTTCGATCAATATCCACTTGATTCCTCTAAGATAGGAAACTCAATGCAATTCCTTAAAGAGCAAGATCATGTCGAACTAATCTTCTACAACGGAGGGCCTATATCAATTGAGCTACCCACTTTTGTAGAATTGAAGGTCATAGATACTCCGCCTCCAGTCAAAGGCAATACTGCTCAAGGTAGCACAAAACCAGCAGACCTAGAAACAGGCTTGAAGGTCAATCTCCCATTCTTTATTAATATTGGAGATGTAATAAGAGTAGATACCCGTACCGGAGATTATCTAGAGAGGCTATAGTGTGGCAATATATTCCGTTACTCAGATAACAGATTATCTCAAAGATCTTCTTGCATCAGACCAAATAATTAGTGAGTTATGGATACGAGGAGAAGTATCTAATCTGTCTAAATCCGGGGCCGGCCATTTCTATTTCACACTTAAAGATTCTCAAAGTCAAATGCGATGTGTCATGTTCAGACCAGCCTTCGGAAGTGATAATCTGCAAAATGGTACTGAAATATCCGCACACGGACGAATTTCTCTATATGATGTTCGTGGTGACCTGCAATTTTATGTGGACCTAGTTCAACCCGAAGGACTTGGAAGTTTACACTTAGAGTTAGAACGATTAAAAACAGCCCTAGCTAGCGAGGGATTATTCCTAGAATCCCATAAACAAGACATACCTGCATTTCCTAATCGCATAGGAGTAATTACCTCTCCTTCAGGCTCTGTTTGGCATGATATACAAAATATAATACGCCGTAGGTACCCTCTAGTAGAATTATGCCTAGCTCCAGCAACGGTTCAGGGAGATAAAGCTAGCTACGATATAGTTTCGGCCATAGCCTTTTTAAATAAAAGATCAGATGTAGACCTAGTTATCATCGCAAGAGGTGGTGGATCCATTGAAGAACTATGGCCATTCAATGAAGAGTCGGTTGCACGAGCGATATACGCAAGTCGTATCCCCATTATCAGCGCTATCGGACACGAAACCGATTATACTATCTCAGACATGGTAGCAGACCATAGGGCACCCACTCCATCTGCGGCTGCAGAAATAGCAGTACCAGATAGATCAGATCTTCAACAGAACATAGTATCCAAAACTAGACGCATGGCTTATGAAATCGAAAAACACACGACCTCTTACAAACAAGAATTAAGATATATAGACTCTCGATTAATTAGCAATGCTCCTGAAATAGTTGTTCGAAAACAGCGTATAGATGAGATATTAAATAAAAACTTAGCTAAATTAAAGTCTCAAATATTATTAACATCTGAAAGGATAAAATCTATTGAACTCAGATTAAATTCATTAGGACCTAATGCAGTTTTGGAGAGGGGATACGCTATAGTGGAAAATACTTCTAGCTCCAAAGTAATACAATCTATTGCAGGTGCCAAGCAAGGAGATAAAATAGGTATTACAGTAAGTGATGGGACTTTCCATGCACGTGTGTGAATTAAATTCTGAAGACTACCATCTAATAAATTAACTGGAGCTAATTATTCAACAATGAGCAAATCCGATAGTGCCAAAACACCCAATGATCCTTCTTTCGAAGAAGCATTTAAGTTACTCGAGGCGACTGTCCAGAAATTGGAAAATGGAGGCCTTACTTTAGCAGAAGGGACTAATCTATTTGAGGAGGGAATGAGATTAGCAAAACTATGTAATGAATTACTTGCTAGAACTGAACTTAAAATAACCCAATTACAAACTAATTTTAGTGAACAAATGCAAATCCCATATGTATATGGAGAAGATAGCCCTGAAAACTGATATACACATGCATACAGAATTCTCTCCAGATTCCTCTACCAAACTTGAAGATTTCTTAAAAAGATGCATGCAAAGAGGATTAGAGTCTGTTGCTGTAACCGATCACAATACAATAGATGGTGCCCTAGCTCTCAGGGATATTGCACCTATAGATATAATAGTAGGAGAAGAGATAAAGAGTAGGGACGGAGATATCATCGGGCTATTCTTAAACAAGCCTATTCCTGGAGGCCTCCCGGCATTGGAAACAGTGCATATAATTAAAGATCAAGGCGGGCTTGTTTCAATCCCTCATCCTTTTGACCATTTTCGAAGATTGGTAATTCGTAAAGAGGCTTTGAATCTTATAGTGCCTTATATAGATATAATTGAAGGGTTCAATGCTAGAAACAATCTTAATCAAGACAATATTACTGCTCAGCAATTCGCAAAGAAGCATGGGATAATCACCGCCTCTGTAAGCGATTCACATACACTATTTGAAATAGGCAGGACATACATGGATCTACCAGATCATGACCATACGCCAGCTGGATTCTTAGATAGTTTATCCAACGCAAATGCAGTTTGTAGAAAAACCACACCTCTCATCCATCTGCTTACTACACTGACAAAAACTCGCAATAAATTAAAGGGCTTACTGCATTGATAGTCACGCTCCTTGTCATTTAATAACACATGAATTACAAATGCTATAAGATATAATAAAGGGGATATTTGCTAATATGCTGACTATTGGCTGGTTTTCTACAGGAAGAGGAGAAGGATCTCTAGGTCTTTTGAAAGATGTTCAGTATCGTATTGATAATGCTGAGATAGACACACGTATAGAATTTGTATTCTGTAATAGAGAATTCGGAGAATCTGAAGGAAGTGACACATTCCTAAATCAAGTCCTGGATTTTGGCATCCCACTAATATCCTTTTCTTCAAAAAGATTCAGCAGGGAAAATGGAGGTGGATCCTTCTCCAAACACCGACTTGATTTCGACAATCACGTTCTGTCTCTTCTCAATGAATACAAACCAGATATCTGTATATTGGCTGGGTATATGTTAATAACAGGACCTGTTATGTGTAACCATTATCAGATGCTAAATATACATCCTGCACCAGTTGGTGGACCTACTGGAACGTGGCAAGAGGTGATATGGAACCTCATAGAGAACCGATTGAAGGAAAGTGGAGCTTATATACATTTAGTTACCGAGCATTTGGATAAAGGACCTATAATCTCATACTATTCTTTTCCGATCATTGGCGATAAGTTGGATGAACTGTGGAGATCAATAGATGGAAAGCCAATAGAAGAAATCAAGAACATATATGGAGAGTCTCTAGAATTATTTAGGCTCATAAGAGAAATGGGCATGGTTAGAGAACGTCCCCTGCTTATAGAAACAATAAAAGCCTTAGCTCAAGGTGAAATCCAACTATGTCAAGATAAAGTCATATCTAAGCAACAGATACTGGAACAGGGGTTTTGTATGAACCATAAAGTTGAGAAGTCCATATAGGTATCCAATCTAAGTGTTTCAAGCTGTCATGTCTTTGGGTTCACCCCATAATAGATCTGCACCACTGGAACTTAACAATAAAGGCTTTTTCAGCATCCTTATGCTGTCTCTGTCCACTATGCATTTCCTTGCCTCTGCCATAGAAGGAAATTCGAACATTACATCCAACAAACTACGTTCTATTATAGTACGTAGCCCCCTGGCACCGGTTTTCATGGCCAAAGCATCTTCCGCCACTGCTTCAAGAGCATCATCATCAAAAATTAATTCTACATGATCTATATCGAAAAGCTGTTTATACTGTTTAACTACTGCATTCTTTGGCTCTGTAAGAATCCTTATTAATGAGTCTTTGTCTAATGAGTCCAGACTTACAACCAACGGAAGCCTACCAATCAATTCGGGTATGAACCCATACTCCAATAGATCTTCAGGAATGAGAAATTGCAATATATTATCTACATCCTCTATGTGTAATCTGGTTCCAGAGCGGAAACCTACAGACCTATTCTCTTTAGCACGTCTCTGTCTAACTATTGAATCCAAACCTTCAAATGCGCCTCCGCATATGAATAATATATTGTCTGTATTTATTTGTAAGAATTCCTGCTGTGGATGTTTCCTACCACCTTGTGGAGGTACGTTAGCTATACAACCCTCTATTATCTTAAGTAATGCCTGCTGCACTCCCTCTCCAGATACATCTCGTGTTATAGATGGATTAGCACTCTTTCGCCCAATCTTATCAATCTCGTCTATATACAAAATTCCTTTTTCAGCTTTGGCTATATCATAGTCAGCAGACTGTATTAACCTCAGTAAAATATTCTCCACGTCCTCTCCAACATATCCAGCCTCTGTCAAGGAAGTCGCGTCTACTATGCAAAATGGCACGTCTAGTATACGAGCCATAGTTTGTGCCAAAATGGTTTTCCCAGATCCCGTTGGTCCTGCGAGGAGGACATTAGTTTTTTGAATCTCAATATCGCTCTCTACATCACGCTCCACAATCATTCTCTTGTAGTGATTATATACAGCTACACTAAGAGCTTTCTTAGCTCTATCCTGTCCTATCACATATTCACTCAGCTTGCCGTATATCTCTCTGGGTTTCATATAAACTAGAGGTTCATAGCCGGTCTCATCAGGCAGCACATTCCCCTGTTCAATAACGTGCGAACATAGCAATATACATTGATCACAAATGAATATTAACTCAGGACCGCTTACAAGTTGATTAACTTGATCTTGATCTCTTCCACAGAAAGAACAGGCGGAATTAACTTTATCCTCTTTATCTGACATGTCATCTAATGAACCAGTTTAATCTGGTTTAGCATCCTGATCTTCAGCAGGTTTGGACAAAATTTCATCAATCAACCCATACCCTAATGCTTGTTCTGGGTTTAGATAATAATCTCTATCTGTGTCACTTGCCACCTTATCGTAAGTCTGACCTGTATGAAATGATATTATGTCTCTTATCATACCCTGCATCCTCAAGATTTCCCTCGCTGCAATTTCTATGTCAGAAGCCTGTCCTTGAGCGCCACCCATAGCCTGGTGCATATGAACCGTAGAATTTGGAAGAGCATATCTCTTCCCAGTAGCTCCTGCACATAGAAGAACCGTCCCCATGCTAGCGGCAAGACCTACGCAAATAGTCGAGACATCCGGCTTTATTAGCTGCATAGTGTCGTATATAGCTAAACCAGAACTTATCACTCCTCCTGGACTGTTTATATACAAACTTATATCCTTGTCAGGGTCTTCTCGCTCCAAAAATAGTAGCTGGGCTACTATCAAATTGGCAACTTGGTCTGCTATAGGTGTGCCAAGAAATATTATCCTCTCTCTTAGAAGAAGTGAGTAAATATCGAAAGCCCTCTCACCCCTTGCTCCACTCTCAACTACAGTTGGTATTATGCTTTCCGGTCTATACATCATAATTGACTCCTACGTATTTTTTTTTGTTGCTTTTCTTGATTTTGCTGCAGGTTTTTTCTTTCCAGCATCTTTCTCTCCCGATGCCAATTTAGCAGTAGCTATCAGTATATTAACTGTCTTGCGATTTTTCAAAACGTTCTGGACAGAACGTCTGCCATCTTCAGAATTTATATATTCAGAAAACGAATCTCCCATCATAGTGGCTTGAAGCTGCATAACAGTATCTATCTCCGCATCCACCTCTTCATCTGAAACCTCTACACCTTCCTCTTCAGCCATCTGCCTCAAAATCAGTGTTCGTTTAATTTTCTCTATAGCTGGGATCCTAGCATCTTCATGTAATTCATCAGCAGTTTTACCAATTGTACTTAAATATGCATCCATACTAAGTTGCTGTCTACTCAGGGCTTCTTCCTGTTCAGCAAGCATATGATGAATTTCTTCATCTACTAATATTTCTGGCAATTCTATATCAGCTTCCTCTATGACGGCTTTTATAACTAAGTCTTCAAAACGCTGATCAGCCGCATTCTGATGCTGGAGACGGAGATCCGATTCAAATTGGATCCTTAATTCACCATATGTTTCAACACCCATATTAATCGCTTTAACAAACTCATCATCCAAATCAGGTACTTTTCTCTCTTTTACTTCCTGTACTACTACGGTGAAGTTACATTCCTTATTTATCATTTCTGGGTCTGGATAATCATCTGGAAACGAGAGTGTGAATTTGTTCTCTTTCCCTATACCAAAACCAACTAACTCTTCTGCGAAGCCTGGTACGGGGCTCACTGACCCCTCAGACACAACGTAATCTATACCAGTCTCATCGACATCTTTCTTATCTTCAACGAGGCCTACTACATCTATTGTAACCATATCACCGAATCCCACATTCCTATCTACAGGTTCCCATGTACCCATTTGTTGACGAACAGTTTCAATAAGATTATCAACTTGTTCGTCTGTAATATCTATCGTCTCTGTTTCCAGTCTAATCCCTTTATAATCTCCTAATTTGACGCTAGGTCTAAGTGCATAAGTCGCTTCTATAATAACTGGATCATGCTGAGTAACCTTAGCCCTTGGTGTAGCAACAACATCCAATTCTTGTTCTTGCATAGCCCTAGATGTCATTGTAGGAACCAAATTTTCTAGTGCATCTTCTATAAGAGCATCTCGCCCAACAAATCTTTCTACAACTGATCTACTGGCTTTCCCTTTACGGAAGCCAGGTATATTTATACGAAGAACTACTCTACGGTAAACCCGATGTAATTCTTCTTCCAGTTCTTCTGGGTCTACCTCTATGCTAATAATTGCCTGATTTTGACTTTGGTCAACTTGGGAAATCTTCACAAGAACGCTCCTATACTACAGCCAAAAATGACTTTCTTCATTATATCATGGCATGCCTTAAATTGTGAAATTATTCTTTTGTCAGGGGTATTTGGAGTTTAAGCGCTCCTATTGTATCCACTCTAATCAATGATTTTAACATGTAAATCACTCAGTTGATGTGCACTAACGTTTGATGGAGATCCAAATAAAGGATCTTGAGCACCTTGAGTCTTTGGGAAGGCAATGACATCCCGTATGGAGTCAGAATCAGTGAATATCTGCATCAAGCGATCTATGCCAGGAGCTATACCTCCATGGGGAGGTGCTCCATATTCCAAAGCTTCAAGTATGTGTCCAAATCTATCTTCGATCTCATCCTTATCGTGTCCTAATAATTCAAATATCTTCTCTTGCAGATGCCTCTGATGAATACGTATACTGCCGCTGGCTATTTCCATACCATTACACACAAGATCATATGCTTTACTCATAACCTCACCCGGTGATGCTGATAGATGCCCCATATCCTCTTCTCTCGGAGCAGTAAATGGGTGATGGGATGAATCCCACCTAGATTCTTCATCATTCCACTCGAATAATGGAAAGTCTAATACAAAAGCAAAGGCCAAATCTGCGTGGTTAATAAGTTCTAGCCTACTCCCCATTTCATTACGTAATTGGCTCAATACAACATTAACTGATTTTTGTGGACCAGCTACTATCATAATCAGATCACCATACACAGCACCCATCCGCTTTGCTATATCTCGTACCTCGGTTACTAATATATACCTCGCAATAGGAGAACGGATATTATCCTCACTCATTGAATCTATTGATTCCCCTTCCAAACCATTTAGAGAAATAGTAACAAGGCCCCCAGCTCCCCTCTCCTTTGAGAAAGATGTCAAAGCATCTAGTTGGCGTCTGCTGTAAGCAGCACATCCTGATGCTACTATTCCTTTAACAACCCCCCCTTCGGATATAGTTTGCCTAAACACTTCCAAATTCGAGTTAGCCGCAATATCCGAAATGTCTGAAAGTTCCATGCCAAATCTCAAATCCGGTTTATCTGTGCCATAACGATCCATTGCCTCTTTGTAGGATATACGCTGGAACGGTTTGTTTAGATTTTTTGCAGGAATTACAGCCTCAACGAGCGATACAAACAATTGCTCTGTCAGTGCCAATATATCTTCTTCATCTACGAAACTCATTTCAAGATCCAATTGAGTAAATTCTGGTTGTCTATCTGACCGTGAGTCTTCATCTCTAAAACATCGAGCAATTTGAAAATATCTTTCCAGCCCTCCAATCATGAGCAACTGTTTCATTTGTTGTGGGGATTGAGGCAATGCATAAAATGCACCTGGATATAACCTACTAGGAACAAGATAATCTCTCGCACCTTCAGGTGTACTCTTTGTCAATATAGCAGTCTCTATTTCCAGAAATTCTCTTTCACTCAAAAAATCCCTGATGAATTTTACGACTTTATGTCTAAGAATCAAGTTGTCTCGTAGCCTAGGTCTCCTCATATCCAGATATCTATATTTCAGTCTGATATACTCATCTACGTCCTGTGATTCGTCTTCTACGCTAAATGGAGGAGTTTTGGAAGTATTTAAAACATCTAAACTGTTCGTTACGATTTCTATATCCCCAGTAGACATCCTGGAGTTTTTGGTACCGTCAGGACGCTGATGCACGACGCCTGTCACACGAATTACCCATTCGCTTCGCAAATCTTGTGCCTTTTGGTGGACAACAAGATCAACCTCAGGATTGAAGACGACTTGAACTAGACCATCTCGATCACGAAGGTCAATAAAAATTAAACCCCCATGATCCCTTCTACGATGAACCCAGCCCGAGAGTGTAACTTCAGTTCCCTCATGCTCAATTCTCAAAGCTCCACAACTAATAGATCTATACAATTTATACATTACTCCATTTACTTAGGTCGGATTATATGTGACTGGATGCGCACTTGCAACGATTATATAATACTTATCTCTAACACATTAAACAGATCAGCATAAATTATGATGGATATATTTTATGTTACGAAATACTACTTACAAACATCTTAATAAATACTCCCAAATAACATCTGAATCGTATTGACATAACAGGTACATTTCAATTACATTTTAGTCCGTAAACTTAGTTGTATATTTTTAGGGGTGTACTTATGCTATTTAGGCTTTTAAAAACAGGAACATTATCACTTGTTATTGTAGCTCTTCTGGCTTTTGCCAGTGCTTGTGCAGGAGAGGATCCAACTCCTATAGCACCGACTGCTAAACCGAAGCCGACTGCTACTTCCACTCTGATTCCAGGACCAACTGCAACTCTAGTGCCCGGTGCTACTGCAGCACCACTCCCAACCGCTACGGAGATACCTCAAGTAAATTTGGCATACGGCACTGTCGAAGATTTACTTAAAAACCCTGGTTACAAAGCGGAATGGGGAGAGCCAAAATACGGTGGTATAGTCAAATGGCGCTCTAACTGGCCTCAGACTAACAACACACCGTTTTACGGAAGCATGTACAGGGGCCTTTACGTAACTCCTCAATATAATCACCTAGTAAGACCTGATCCCTGGTGTGGATTCGATTGTCCACTCAACAATGACTTAGCAGAAAGTTGGTCTATAACAGATGATGGGCTAACCTACACTATACAATTACGCCAAGGTGTGAAGTTCCGTGATGCTGTACCAGAGGATGAAAAGCACGGATACGGAGACATGCCTGGTAGAGGCGAAGTATTTACATGTGAAGATGCCAAAGCAAGTCTTGAATTCGTGGCTACTGACGAATGGCTAGCCGAAGGCGCAAGTGGTGGTAAAGCTCACCCAAAACCTTCTGAGAACACTTACACATGTACAGATGGACCTCAAGGTTACACTCTTGAAATACTACTTCATACAGGTGTACCAAATCCTTCTCTGCTGTTAGAGCTGTCTAGTATTGGCATCGTAATGGTCAACAAGGAATGGTTGGAGTACCTGATAACAGATCATCCAAAAGAAATAGATAAAACAGAAAATGGTTACTTCCTGAACATGGGTACAGGAGGATTCGTAAGCAACGAACTCCAAAGAGACATAGTAACCAAGATGCGTAAGCGTGATGGATACTTTCGAAGTGCACTGCCATTCGTGGATGGTATGGATATGCATGTAATTCGTGACAACTCCACGGCATTCACAGCATGGGCATCCGGACAATTGGACATCCTTGGCCAGGGAAGCGGTAGCTTACAGTCTGGACAGATTGCACAAGCACTGAGGGACTTCCCCGACATGCCAATTGACAAACACTTATACACAGGTGGTCAAGGTCTACACTTCAACACAACAAGGCCACCAATGGATGATGTAAGAGTCCGGCAAGCGGTTAACATGGTAATCGACCGCGAAGCATGGCACGAACTGCAGAAGATCTCTGAAGGCGTGTACAAAAATGAGATATCTGCAATGTTCGCTCCCAGCGGGAACTGGGGTAACCCAATAGAAGATGTAATGAAATGGCCTGGCTATGGTGCTGATAAAGCGGGAGACATAGCAGAGGCTAATCGTATTATGGACGAAATATACGGGACTGGTGTAAGACCTGAAATTACATGTCTCTCACGTTCCGACCAGAACTACGTAGACAGATGTATATTTGCAGGGGACTTGCTGGATACACACTTAGGTATGACAGTAAAAATGAATATTACTGAAGGTGTCGTAGAGAAAACACTTTGGAAGAATTGTAACTACGACTTAAGATCCAGCTGGCTACCAGGACTTACGATGTACCTAGATCCATACGAGCGAGTTAGGACATTCAACTCTGCGGATCCATCCTTCGACGCATGCAGACTAGGTGTAAATGAAGCAGATCAGACGAAAGTCAACGATCTTATTTATAATCTAAAAACAGAACTTGACCCAGTACAGAGAAATGAGTATGCGAAAGAGTGGGAGCGTCACGTAACCCTCGATGTAGTATACGGAGCGCCATTGGAATTCCAAACACTTTACTATGGCCTCTCAAAAGCTATAAAAGGTGCGTCATTTGAAGACTATGGAGTCTTCATGTATCATCATCATCTATCTGATAAATATTGGTTAGACAGATAGTCTGAGATTCAACAGTAAACAAAAAAAGACCTACCTAGTCAACTAGGTAGGTCTTTTTGCTTACTAAAGCTACATATATTTGTTATATACCAGTTATTTTTATACCAGTTCTAGCATTATTCTTAAAGTTTAAATTTAGTAATAGAGCAGTTACAGATTCCACGTAACTAGAAATTAGTAAAGAACCCCCATCGATTGCCCTGAGATCAGGGATACTTTCCACAATACTCATGATCTTCGTTTTTGCATCTACGTGATCAGAGCATACTACTACATCTCCTTCAATTTTAACCCGGACATTCAATAGCTCTCTAGCACTGACAGTCTGGAATGCAGAAACAACCTTAGATTGAGGCAATATAGACTGAGATTCAAGCGACGCAGATCCCTCATTTATATCTAAAATATATGGAAGGCCATCCTTAAACCCTAGGGGTACTAGTGTGTTCACCACTATCTTACCTTCCAGAGTATCCCTTAAGGGCCTCAATAACGTTCCCTGTGCTGTATATGGGACTGTAATGAATAACACGTCCGATTCAGCAGCTACATCTTCATTGGAAGCACCATAAACCTCATTCAACCCATATCCTTCTCTGAGGGCATTTGCTATATCTTTGGATTTGGATAGATCCCTAGATCCTATCATTACAGGATTGCCAGCTAATCCCAATCTAATCGCTAATCCTCGCCCTTCTGGGCCTGTGCCTCCCAAAAATCCTATCATTCTGAATGTACTCTTTTCTAAGCTTATATATTTAGTATATTACATTAATACATGTATATTATGTATTAATGTAATATACTAAATCAAACATCAACAGATCTGATAACATGGGATTATACACAGACATATTAAAACCTATACTTTTCCAGTTTCCTCCTGAGAAAGCCCAGAAGCTTGGTGAATTAGCACTTAGTGCCTCCCCAATATGGAAAGCCTTAGGCCCACTCTTTGCAACAAAAAACCCCATACTCAAAACACGCGTAGCTGGTATAGAATTACCAAGCCCTATAGGATTAGCGGCTGGCTACGACAAGAATTGTCACAGCCTTCAATCTCTATCCCAATTAGGATTCGGTTATATTATCGGTGGAACCATAGTTAGTAAAGAACGTTACGGAAATCCAAAGCCTCGTATAGTTAGAATACCAGAAGACAAAGCACTTGCTAACTCTTTAGGCTTCCCAAGTGAAGGGTTATCTAAGGTTTTGCAAAATATACATGGTCAGATTCCTATTAAAATACCTTTGTTCCTAAGCATATCCGGAGTGTCTGAAGAAGAACTGCTAGAATGCTACACAGCCCAAGCCGTTTGTTCTGCTATAGAATTAAATATAAGTTCTCCAAATACAGAAGGTATAAGAATCTTTCAAGACCCTAAGGTCTTGAAAGATTTATTGCAATCTATCTCTACTTTCAAGCGAAACCCATTATTCATAAAATTGCCTCCATTCTTTGGGACAAAGCAAATCACAAACACCTTCAAATTAATAGACATATGCTTAGAATATGGTGTAGATGGTGTTACAGTAGCGAACACATGGCCAATCGCAGACAGCCGTTTAGCCGTAGGTCGAGGTGGATTGAGTGGACGACCCCTGATAAAACAAACGTTAGATATGGTGAGAAATATTAGGGACTACTCTGGATCCAAATTAATAATAAATGCCTGCGGTGGGATCTCTTCAGGTCAAGATGCAATTCAAGCCCTTGCAGCAGGTGCTAATACCATCCAACTCTACACAGCTTTCATATATGAAGGCCCTGGACTAATTAAAAGGATCAACGAATATATCGTAGATTTCATTGAAAGGAATGATCTAGATTCCTTGGAATCCATTCCTGCTTTCTTCCGAAACAAATAACCAGTCAGGCAATATATTGATCTTTCTACAAGGTTGGTAAGAACAATAGTTATCCACAAGAATATCTACGGGACATACGAGAAAATAGATTGACTAGCACTTTGCACCAGCTCTACTAAAGGCCCAGGATAAACACCTACTAAGCATATAGCAATCACCAACCCTCCCAATACATATCTATTTACCCTGGAAAATATTAACGTAGTTTTGTCATCTGGATTAACCATGTACATCTGTTTAATAACCATAAGGTAGTAATACAGAGATATAAGACTATTTAGGATCGCTAAACTAACAAGCCATAAAAGACCTTCGTTAGCAACAGCTGTGAATAAGTAAAACTTTGTAGTGAAACCGGCGAAGAAAGGAAACCCCGCCAAAGAGAAAAGTGCTACTGAGAGTGACATGGCTAGAAATGGAGACCTGTCTGCCAAACCAGCATACCCTTCAATATCATCTCTTCCAGTAGCGTTGTAAAGCATAATAACACACAAGAAGCAGGCCATATTAGTCAGTCCGTATCCTATCAAATGCAAAATAATCCCATCAAAGGCTAAGGGAGTCATGGCTACTATTCCCATAAGTAAATAGCCTACATGTCCAATGCTTGAATAAGCCAACAACCGTTTCATATTACTCTGGGCAATGGCTACCAAATTCCCCAAAGTCATAGTTAATGCTGCAAGTACTATAATTATCATCTGCCAGTCATCTATTATAGATATGAATCCATTCGAGAAAATCCTCATCATTAAAGCAAAGGCAGCTGCCTTGGATCCAACAGCTAAATAAGCAGTAATTGGTGTAGGTGCACCTTCATAAACATCAGGTGCCCACATATGAAAAGGTACAGCTGCAATCTTGAACGCCAGTCCAGCAATTATCATTGCTATACCAATCACAATACCCATATCCAGAGAGGATACAGATTCCGTAACAAATGCGAGATGTATATCAGAAAACTTAGTTGTACCCAAGAGTCCATATATTTGGCTTATACCATACAGCAACAACGCAGAAGCCAGAGCTCCCAACAATATGTATTTTATTCCTGCCTCAGTGGACTTTTCTCCATACCTTCCATGTGCAACCAACACATAAAGTCCGAAGCTGAGTAGTTCTAATGAAATATAAGCGGTCAGTAACTCTCCACTAGCGGACATCAGTATCATAGCCAATATTGAAAATATGAGGATACCGTAATATTCTCCAGGATGTTTCAGGTGTTTGTTAACATATTCTGTTGATATAAGTATAACTATAACTCCTAAAATCAGGAAAAATCCCATGAAGAAAATGGAAAAGTCATCTATTAGAAACAACCCCCCATAAAGTATCTCTTCTTTACCTGACAGGTATGCCAGCGACATTGCTAATATACCAAGCAACCCGAACAGACTAAACCAAGGTAAGTATATTTTCTTTTCTTTAGGAAGAAAAAGATCTATTCCTATCACAGAAAACGCTAACGCAGTAAGTGCAAATTCCGGAATAAATAGCCAAAAATTCATCATAATCCCACCACCCTCTCTAGTAGGGGTGTGACACCACTATTTATCAAATCCATCCATGGTTTTGGATAAAGTCCTACAAGTAACAAGAAAACAACAAGAATACCCATTGAAAATTTTTCTACAGGTTTTGCATCTGGTAATGCTTTCCAATTTTCACTTATAGGACCAAAAAACACTTTTCCGAGAAGTCTTAGCATATATACTGCGGTGATAGCAGCTCCAATTATCCCTAGTACACCAAATATTGGGTAATCTTGAAAAGTACCCATAAATACCAATACTTCTGCTATAAATCCACTCAACCCTGGTAAACCCAAGGACGCTAATCCAGCGATGGCAAAGAAAGATGCAGTAAAACCCATGCGCTTTGCAAGTCCTTCAAGTACACCAATGTCTCTGACATGCGTGCGATCGTATATTACTCCCACAAGAGCAAAAAACAGAGCAGTCATTATGCCATGTGAAAACATTTGTAAAACAGCGCCACCCATACCAGTAGTATTAAGAGTAGCAAATCCCATAAACACATACCCCATATGGCTTACACTGGAATATCCTATGACATACTTAAGGTCTTTCTGAGCTAAGGCAGAGATAGCACCATAGAGCACATTTATAGTCCCTAATATCAACAACAATGGCATCCAATATTCTGCGCCCTGCGGTAACAAATCTATACCAATACGTATAATGCCATAGGCACCTAACTTCATTAATACACCAGCGTGCAACATACTAACGGACGTAGGCGCAGCAACGTGGCCATCTGGAGACCATGTATGGAATGGCCATAAACCAGCCAGTATACCGAACCCAACCATGAATATTGGAAAGTATATACGTTGAAATGACTCAGAAAATTCAGCACTTTCAAGGCTCAATAACGAAAAAGTCCCCATATCAGCTTCTACATAAACAGCGAGCAGTGCTACCCATACAAGTACGCTACCTGCTACCAGGTATAACATAAGTTTTAGGGCTCCGTACTCTTTATTGCGTATGAATGTAATGAAATCAGAACTACTACCCCAAACTCCTATGAGCAAGTACATAGGCAAGACAGCTAATTCATAGAAAAAGAAAAAGAAAAATAAATCCAAAGATACGAACACACCATAGACTCCCGCTACCAAAAGCAAGAATAATACAAAGAAATCCTTAGCTCTTTGCTCTATATTCCATGAGATAAGCACAGCTGCGAAGGAAACTATTCCTGTCAGAAAAATCATTGGAGCAGATATGCCATCTACACCCATAGATAGAGTTATCCCTAACGAGTCTAGCCAGGCAAATTCACGAATGAATTGGTAGCCACCTAAATCTGTATCATACTTTAAAAATGGATAGATACTAAGCACTAACGTAAGTAGAACAACTGCAGTAGATAGACCCTTTATTTCCAAGTGTCTATCTCTAGGCAAAAAGGCAACCAATATTGCTCCAACAAATGGGATGCCTATTAATGAGATTAGCAAGTAGCTATCCACTTTACTCTTTTCCTATCTTATTATGTCTTTGAATCATAGTATTCCCCAATATTTTGAGATACCAATAAACAAAACACCAATCACCATTGCTAGGGCATAGTTATAAAGTTTCCCAGTCTCTAAGTAACGCAATTTAAAAGCTGATAGAAACACTGAGTATCCTGTACCATTAACTACGGTGTCATTTACTACGATTCGATCAAAAAGAGCCACCATGTTTGCAAATACAAGAACTATTCGGTCTATAGTCCATTGGTAAAATGAATCTATATAGTATCCATTAGCAGCTGGTCGCCCGAATAACTTCAACTTCTCAGCAATTTCTTCTGGTGCAACCCACCTCTTTGTATATATCGCCCAGCCTAAAAATAAGCCCCCAATAGACATAGATATAGATAACCCCAATACTAATGGGTCTATATCATGTGATGCTTCTTCTCCGAAAAAAGATTTCCAATTTGATGAAAAGAATCCAACCACTAGGGACATCATAGCCAGTATAACCAATGGAATGGTCATCAAAGCTGGAGATTCATGTGCTCCGTCATTCTCAGGTTTAAGCTCCCCAAAGAATACTAGTATCAAGACTCTAACCATATACAATGAACTCATCAAAACCGCTAATGTGGCTATAATGAAGAATATAGGATGCATCCCGTCCATAACAGCCATCATAATTTCATCTTTACTAAAGAAACCGCTGAGGGGAGGAACTCCTGCTAAAGCCAACGCTCCTATGGAGAATGTAATAGTTGTTATTGGCATTCTATGCCGCAAACCCCCAAGTTCTCTTATATCTCTTTTCCCTCCTGTACCATGATCTACGCTACCAGCACTTAAGAATAGCAGGGCTTTTGCAAATGCGTGTGTGAAAAGGTGAAACATTGCGACAACATATGCGCCGGATCCTAGTGCAAGCATCATAAATCCAAGATGGCTAATAGTAGAATATGCGAGAACTTTCTTCAGGTCCGTCATTACCAAAGCAATAGAGGCCCCAATAATAGCTGTAGTTAATCCAACAATAGCCACTATAGTTAACGTAATTGGTGGTGCCAATTCAAACAGTGGAAATACGCGTGCCACTAAATACACCCCAGCAACGACCATCGTAGCAGCATGTATCAATGCGCTAACCGGAGTTGGGCCCTCCATAGCATCTGGAAGCCATACATGTAATGGGAATTGAGCAGATTTACCCATTGCTCCCAAGAATAAAAGTAAAACAGCTACCATTAGAGATGTATCAGCTATCCCACCTTGTTGGGCAATATGTATTATTGTGGATATCTGGAACGTGCCAGTAGCCTTAAATAGCAATATTATTCCTATTAATAAGCCTACATCTCCAATACGTGTAGTAACAAAAGCCTTCTTGGCTGCTTCTGCAGCAGCACGTTTTTCATACCAAAACCCAATAAGCAAATATGAACACAGCCCAACTAATTCCCAAGCAAAATATAAGATAAGCAAATTATTTGCTAGTACTAATATCAACATCGAAGCTACAAATAAGGAATGTACCGCAAAGTACCATCCAACTCTTGGTTCATCTTTCATATATGAAATTGAATAAATCTGAACCAACAAAGCTACAAAAGTTACAATGGCCAACATTACTACAGATAATTGGTCTACAGTTATCCCTACAGTTATAACTGTAGACCCTACTGTAAACCATTCGCTTGAAAATTCACCTGCTCCGGTCTTATCAAATTGGTTGACCACATAACCGACTATCGACAAGCCACTAATCGCTCCAAGTATAGAAATGGCCGACCCAAGCTTGCTTTCGAAAAGCCTGAAAACCACTATTAAAACAAATGCCAACACGCTAATGGCTGGTGCCAACCAGGCCATTTGTATTCCTTCTATAATTGAAAATTCTAACAATGACATCTATATAATTGTTACCATTTCATTAGGTCTACTTCATCTATATCTACAGATCCTTTATTCCGGAAAAGGTTAATTATTATTGCTAATGCTAGACCAACTTCAGCTGCTGCTATAGTGATCACAAATATGGCAATCACCTGTCCAGTTGCTACGATAGGCTCGCTATATGCAGAAAACGCTATAAGATTTATATTAACTGCATTCAGCATAAGTTCTATACATAGCAGGATTAACACTGCACTCCTGCGAACCAACACACCATATAATCCTATGGAGAATAGGGCAGCACTCAGTATTTGGAAATAAACTAGAGTCACTCTTCTTCTCCTTGTTTGGATATAACTATAGCTCCTATTAACGCTACAAGAAGTATCAAAGAAGCAACTTCAAACGGTATAGCCCATTTAGTAAACAAACTATCACCCAAATCTGCAAATTTTAACGAAGACCTTACATTATTGCCTGTATCACCTGTAATTGCCGCAAAAGTCAGCACTCCAAACAGCCCCAAACTTACAATGAATGCAATTGGTCTTTGTTGATTGTCCGTCATAGAATGAAAATCATCGGATTTTGTAAGCATTATTACAAACAAAACAACTATCGTTATTGCCCCTCCATAAATCAACACTTGTACTAATGCAAGGAATTCAGCGAGTAGCAGCAGGAACACCCCTGCAACTCCCATTAATGAAAGCAACAATAAAAACGTCGCATGTACTACGTTGCGAGCCAATACTACGCCTAATGCACCACCTACACAGACAATGCTGAGTACAAAAAATACTAAAAGCGACGCACTCAAGACTCCTCCTCAGACTTCTTATCCTTTTTCGAAACCCAACTCACTTCTTGTTGATATTCTTTTCCCATTTCCAAAAGTTGACCTAGATCGGCTCTATTACCGTTCCTAACATACTTACTTAGCTCATGTTCGTGGCTCATTTCAATAGCATCAAAATTACAAACATCTACACATATACCACAAACAATACACCGAGCAAGATTAATTTCAAAAGTGTCTACAATTTTTCTACGAGTACTCTTTCCTTCCGGGTGAAGAGGATTGTCTTTCATTACTGCACTCATACAATTTGTAGGACAATACCTAACACAGACCATACAACCAGTACAGTATGGCTCTCCTACTTTTTCATCCCAAGTAAGAACAGGAAACCCCATATATCTTTCCTCTATAGGTTTAGGTTCCTCAGGATACTGATAAGTAACTGGCTTACGAAACAAAGTTCTTATTGTGACACCAAGTCCCTTTAAATTACCTAGCATCAAGTACCTCCAATGTAGGATCGTATAATCTCACTGTATAAACAGGTTTTGGTGCTGTGCGCATGCGAATTGATATAACCCAAAATGTCCCAATCAATATTGAAATGGAAATCAGTCCCAAAATTATTGCAGGAAACCCATAGAATAATGCAACAGCGGTTATAACCACATTAAGGAAAGCCAACGGAACCAAGATTTTCCAACCCAAAGTCATTAATTGGTCTATACGGAGTCTCGGATAAGTCCCACGAAACCAGAATATAACAAGTACCACCATATAAGTTTTTATCAGAAATACCAAAACTCCAGTTACTGCTACGTTGCCTGGTAGACCTGGAAATAACCATCCTCCAAGAAACAGTAAAGTCACTAATGCAGCTATTGCAAATGTATTAATATATTCAGCCAGGAAAAACACCGACCAATGTGCGCCACTATATTCTACGTATGGGCCACCGACAACTTCTGATTCTGCAGGATGTATATCGAAAGGTGTACGTCCAAGTTCTGCCAATCCAGCACAGAAGAACAAGAATGCTCCCAGGGGCTGTATGAATATATATGGCAAACTTGCCTGTGCATCTACTATTTTCTCTAAATTTAGACTCTGGGCAAGCATAGCTATAGCTAATACAGACAATATTATCGGTATCTCGTAACTCACCAACTGAGCTGCGGCACGAAACCCACCAATAACGGCATATTTGTTGGCAGAAGCCCACCCGGCCGATACCAATCCAACAATAGAAAGCACTGAAAATGCAATTATATAGAAGAGCCCCATCTCCATGTTCCTAATAACTAAATCTCTAGCAACTGGAATAGTGACCCAAATCATAAAAGTAGGAACGAATACAACCAATGGAGATACCCAATAGACTCCACGATCTACCCAGCTTGGTAATATATCTTCCTTAGCAACTAGCTTTACAGCATCTGCAACAGGCTGCAAAATGCCAAATGGACCTACTCTATTTGGCCCTCTTCTCATCTGTATCCTACCTATAAATTTTCTCTCAAGTAAGGTCAGCGACAAAACAACTACGGATAGAACAGTAAGTACTCCCATAACTGCACTAACAGTCTTCAGAATATCTAGAAGGCTCACCTATCCACCTCTCCTAATACTATATCTAGCGATCCCAATATAACCACAGAGTCAGCTATATAAGTATCCTTTATAAGTTCCTTGAGAGCCATCAGATTACAAAAAGACGGTGGCCTAACTTTTACTCTATATGGCTTATCAGTGCCATCACTCACAAGATAGACACCCAGCTCACCTCTGGGGTTCTCTCCTCTGACATACACTTCTCCCTTAGGAGGTCGCAGGACTAATCTAGTAGAAGTTATTGTAGGTCCGTCTGAAATCTGCTCCATTGCTTGTTCAATAATTTTCAGGGATTGCCTCATCTCTTCAACTCTTACGTAATATCTATCCCAAGAGTCCCCATTCTCACCAATAGGTATGCCAAAGTCGAATCTGTCATAAAGAGAATATGGCTCGTCTTTGCGAATATCCATCGGAACCCCACTGGCACGCAAAGATGGACCACTCATCCCATAATTAATTGCTTTTTCAGCAGTTATCGTACCAATACCTTTTGTACGTGCCAAAAATATTTCATTGAAACTAAGAAGTCTATCTGCTTCATCAATACCTTGCCTTAATTCTGATATGAGATCTTGCATTCTCCTATGAAAATCCTTAGGAACATCGTTTTTGACTCCACCAATGCGAATGTAATTATGCATCATCCGCGCTCCGGTAACCATCTCGAACATGGTCTGTATCTTTTCGCGTTCTCTAAATGTATACATTACTGGAGTCATTGCTCCAGTATCTAAACCAAAGGTACCAACAAATAACAAGTGACTGGCAACTCTATTCAACTCACATAAGATAATCCTTAAATACTCTGCTCTCTCCGGTATAGCCAAATCCATCAGCTTTTCCACAGTCCTGCAAAATACCATCTCATTGTTAAGGTTACTTATGTAATCCAATCTATCAAATAATGTGACTACCTGTACGTATAGTTCGTTCTCAGCTAATTTCTCTGATCCTCTATGCAAGTATCCGATATGTGGTTCCACATCTACGACTACCTCACCATCTACAGCCATAACCATACGAAAAACACCATGAGTACTGGGATGTTGTGGTCCCATATTTATCATAAGATGTACTGTATCTATGTTACTTTCTGTACTCAGATCACCACTCCTTATATTCAGGTAAGGGATAACTCTTCAAGCCTGGGTGACCTTCAAACCCTTCATACAGCAAAAGTGGGGTCAGGTTCGGGTGCCCTTCAAATACGACTCCAAATAAGTCGTGCCCTTCCCTTTCAAACCAATCTGCTCCCAACCATATAGATGTTAGGGAAGGAATTGATGGTTTACTTGAATCAAGATTAACTTTTATAACTATCTTATGTTTCTTAGTTGTGCTCATTAGATGGTATACAACTTGTATATATTCCAAATAATCTACAACAGATATACAAACTAAATAGTCGAATGCAGTCTGTGTATCTTCTTTCAACGTCTTACACACACTCAGAATATCTTCTGGTTTTATTATCAATGCGAAAATATCAAACGATACACCAGGTTCGTGGTTAAAAGACGAGAGTATGGTTGGAACAGTCCGTTCCAAGAACTGGCCCTTATCATCTAGGGCAAAGGTTTTCTCGGGAGATTGCTCCCCGCTGTTATTTTCTACCACGCTCCCTAGCATCCTGAACAATCTTATCTTGAAGTTTGAGGATTCCATCCATCAAAGCTTCTGGCCTAGGCGGACATCCAGGCACGTAGACGTCGACTGGAATTATGTGATCAACACCCATTACAACCGAGTAGGATCTGTAATAAGGGCCTCCATTGGTTGCACAACTTCCCATTGCTATAACCCATTTTGGCTCAGGCATCTGTTCGTACAATATTTTTATCGGCTCAGCCATTTTTTTTACTACTGTGCCTGCCACTATCATTACGTCTGATTGCCGCGGGGAAGGCCAAGTTACTATGCCAAATCTATCAAGGTCATGATCGGCCATGTATGTACTAATCATTTCAATAGCACAGCAAGCTAAACCAAAAGTCATTGGCCATAACGAAGATTTTCTGGCCATCGCTATGAGCTCTTCAGATTTCGCAGTTATGATCCCAGGAGCCGCTCTATTAAAAATACTACGCGGTTCATTATTCCCAATGCCACTCAATGTTACCTCCATTGTAATACACCTTTCTTCCACCCATATATTAGACCAAAAAATAGTATGGCAATGAATATCAACATTTCGTAGAATACTGCGTCAACAGCATGCAGGAATGTCAATGCCCATGGAAAGAGAAACACCGCCTCAACATCAAATATGAGGAATAGAATAGCGAAGATGTAGTATCTAACATGAAGTTGTGACCAAGAATAAGGGGATGGTGGTATACCACATTCATATGGCATTTCTTTAAGATCTGAATGCCTCTTTGGAGAGAGTATATAAGAGGCCGCAAACATAATAGCCATAGCAAGGAAGCCAGCTATACCAGCTATCATAACCGCCGTGTAGTTTGTCGTCAGTTCTTCAATCGACACCGTCAACCTCCAAGGAAATATAAACCCATGTTAGAGGATTTCAGGCAATTCATCCGACTTAAGTCAGAATATACTAGCTAACCTTGGCTGTCAATCAATACTTCACCTATATATATACCTGCAACGCTTTGTACATTATTGCCCAATATAGCAATCTTCACACTTGCATAATTTACGCAGTAATTCAAATGGGTATATTCCAGAATCATGTCCATCACTCCAGAGAAATTGTACAGCATACCTTCCCACCTGTATCCAATCCAAAGCCCAGACGTGCTCATCTACATCAATTTCACTTACTATACGTCGTCCTGTCATCTCCTCCACGCATGCAGCGCAGCAACAATGCCCGCGCAAATAACGATAGGGATAACTACCTTCATGCCCATCCAACCACGTTATAATAATCCTATCACCGCCAAGCTCTACATCTTTAACTCCCAACAAAATACCCCCTTCACAACTATGTGTCTGATACAGGAATCTCAGCTATACTATCACATCGAAGACAAACGTCGTCCTCCTAACAAATGCATATGTAAATGCTCAACTTCTTGTCCTGAGTCTAGGCCTTGGTTAATAACGATACGAAATCCAGACTCGCTTAAACCAACCAAAGCTGCCATGTCCTTTGCTACTGACAACATATGTCCCAAAATCACTTCCTGACTAAATGCTTTTTCATCAAGATTCGTCATGTGTTGCGTAGGTATAATCAATAAATGTACAGGTGCAACAGGATTTATGTCATGAATCACAAACAATCTATCGTCTTCATATATAAATTCACTAGGTATGTCTCTTACTTTTATCATGCAAAACACACAGTTGTCAGACATTGATACCCCCAAAGTCCCACCACATACTATATATTATCTCAGCCTCCATCTAGATAGTTTCAGAAACAATACTATGAAGCATGCCCTCAGTTTAATTTCCTGATAAACGGATTGTAAATACCAACATGGAAATGCCTAAATAAAAATAAGCTTATGTTATACTGTCCATCAAAGAGTACAGGAGCAAATTTGTAATGCGTACCCTGCGCTTGGCGTTAGCCCAAACTAATACCACTGTAGGCGGCTTAGAATCAAATACCTCTAAGGTCTTAGAATATATTGAGAAAGCTAAGGCGCTGCATGCAGACATAGTCGCTTTTCCAGAAATGACAATAACAGGATATCCGCCTGAAGATTTATTGTTCAAAACATCTTTCTTAAAAGCAAACATAAGTAAACTAGAAGAAATATCCAAGGCATCTCAAGGCATCACCGTCATAGTTGGTTTTGTTGACGTAGAAGCCGGTATATACAATGCTGCTGCTATTCTCAGAGACGGACAACTCCTTGGTAAATACCACAAAGTTCACCTCCCAAACTATGGCGTTTTTGACGAAAAGCGATATTTCAAGACTGGCTCTGAATACCCGATATTCGTTATAAACAATGTAAATATAGGAATAAATATATGCGAAGATATTTGGTACCCTGACGGACCAGCTTATAGGCAGGCATCATCAGGTGCAGAAGTAATAGTAAATATTAATGCCTCGCCGTACCACATTGGCAAGAGAGACGAAAGAGAGAACATGCTGGTTAAACGTTCTAGGGAGAACCAAGTATACATAGCGTACGTTAATTTGATTGGTGGCCAGGACGAATTAGTATTTGATGGTGCAAGCACTATATTTGACTATGAAGGAAAGTTGCTGGCACGGGCAAGCCAGATGAGAGAAGATCTAGTTTTGGCAGATTTGGACTTGGATGCATTGACTACATATAGGATAAATAACACTATCCATCGAAAAGAAGATAAAGAAATGCCACGACTGGTTTACACGTCTCCAAGTAATAATCTAACGAAAAAACCTGCAATATACACCAGAATTGAGAAACCTTTGGATGAACTGGCCGAAATATATGCCGCCCTAGTTACAGGAACAAAAGATTATGTTCATAAGAACGGCTTCGAAAAAGTAATTATAGGCTTATCTGGTGGTATAGACTCAAGTTTAACCGCGGCAATCGCGGTTGATGCTCTGGGTAGTGAAAATGTACTAGGAGTTGCAATGCCATCTAAATATTCATCAGATGGAAGCATTACAGACTCTAGGGACCTTTCAGATAATCTAGGAATAGGTTTATCTATAATACCTATAGAACAGGCTGTGAACGCAATGACTGATAGCCTATCGAATGTTTTCCACAATACAAAGATTGGAGTAGCCGAAGAAAATCTCCAAGCACGTATAAGAGGAAATCTACTTATGGCAATATCCAACAAATTCGGATGGTTGGTACTCACAACTGGTAATAAAAGTGAGACAGCCGTAGGTTATACCACCCTGTATGGGGATATGGCAGGGGGTTTTGCTGCAATCAAAGATGTTCCAAAAACCCTAGTATATAAACTAACTTCATATAGGAATGCCAACGGAGTTCCATCCAATGTAATACCTGTCAATGTCATAGACAAGAAACCCAGTGCGGAATTACGTGCCAACCAGACAGATCAAGATACGTTGCCACCCTATGACATCTTGGATTCTATTCTTGAGGCATACGTAGAAAATGAACTAAGCTATGCCGAGATAATTAATATGGGATTTGATTCAGATGTCGTCTACAAGATAATTAATTTAGTAGATCGAAACGAGTATAAGAGACGACAGGCCGCCCCAGGAGTAAAAATCACTCCATTGGCATTCGGAAGGGATAGGCGACTACCTATTGTCAACCAATACAATCAATTCTAAATTTTCCAACATTGCTGAAAATATGAGTTGACCACATTTATTGATTAGTTTAACATGAGTGTCTGCTAACAAAAATTTTATACATATTAAGTTATATAATTATATGAACCAATCAGATCCATATGCACTACCTGAAGATGAAATAGAAAAATCATTTTTTACACATAAGTGGAAAGTTGTAGTAGCCGTAGGAATATTCCTAATCGCTATAGTATACTTGGGATTCAATGCTTTCCAAGGAGCATCTTCATACTACCTAACTGTTGGGGAACTAGTAGACAAGGGTCCTGCTATTTACGACAAAAATGTCAGGGTCAACGGAAGTCTAATACCTGCTTCTTTCAAAAGACAAGCCGATGCCACATTACTTGAATTTTCATTAACCGATGGAGAAAGCAGCATATATGCCAAATACCGCGGAGTAGTTCCAGACTTATTCTTCAATGAACATTCTGAAATACTTTTAGAGGGCAAATACGGATCTAATGGGATATTCGACACATATGCCATAATAGTAAAATGCCCATCCAAATACCAAGCTGAAGATTCTCAGGACAACTCTACCTAACAATAAGAAAGTCTCAAAACGCTCTCTAATACTTCAATCCATAACCATATTGATCAAGTTGTAAGATAATTAAATTGCAAAAACGTTCATCTGTTGTTCCAAATCCCCGACTTTAACCTTCTGAACCATCTCTGCGAATCTGGAATCTAGCGATCTAGCATCCGGATTTTGGTAGATAACTCCCAATGGTATGCCCCCACTAGAGATTAACTGTTGAGCTTTCTGTCTATCACTCGGATCGTAATCATCAGACACTTCCCATGTCACTGGTGCGATACCTTTCTTAGCATTTCCTTTAAGGATGTCAAAATTATCATTATATGTCGTACATGGGGATTGTACATGTACTATTGAAAATCCGTCGTAGCTCATGGCCTGGTTTATAAGGTCGGCCAACTTCCTTGGACTTGAAGAAAACCCTGAAGCTATGAAATTAACTCCCACTGATAAGTAAAGTTCAAGTGGATTTAGGGGTTGTTCAATTTTCCCGTAAGGTGTCGATGGCGTAACTTCCCCGAAGAAAGTAGTAGGTGAACTTTGCCCTTTAGTGAGTCCGTATACCCCATTATCCATAATAATTGCAGTAACATTCAGATTTCTCTGTGCCTGTGGAGCGATATGTTCTCCACCAATGCTTAGAAAATCTCCATCACCTGAAACTATTATAACGTTCAAATCAGGATTTCCCATTTTTACACCAAATGCCACAGGAAGCGTTCTTCCGTGTAATCCATGTATACCAAATGGCTGAGTCCCATCTAATAGATGCACTAGATTACCAGAACATCCAATACCCGCTACAACAACAGTATTTTCCATGGGCACCTCTAACTCTATGTTACGCTTTTCGGTTGCCCATTCTATCGCTCTCTTAACCCCAAAATCTCCGCACCCAGGACACCATTTAAAATCGTACTCAGGATTTTTCTTACTCATGATCGGTTCAACTCCTTATTATGGGATTTAACTCGTTCCGTGATCTGCTGAATCAAGTCTTCAACTTTGAATGGCTTCCCGTCGTATTGTGTGATAGATTCAGCTTTTACTCCCTGGGACCTCAGTATCGATGAAAACTGACCAAGATAGTTCAATTCTGGTACTATCACAAGCTCTTTTTTCTTAAGTTCTTCAAGTAATTGCGGAGGCAGCGGATTTAATTGCATAGTATAATACCATCCAATTTTCTGCCCTTCGCCAATCATAGAATTATAAGCTTCTCTAGTTCCACCTTTTGATCCGCCCCATGTCATGACTGCTACGGGAGCATCTGTGTTCTCTTTTTCGTAGTTATCGTCTTCCAGTAGTTTCAATTTATTGAATCTTCTCTCAGTCATCTCTATATGCCTACTCGGAAGATGTGTTGTATCGCCCATCCCATCGTGCTCACTAGCATTTGCAACATAAGACCCTGGTCCACCAGGTATAGGCATAGGAGATACTTCTAACCCTGCATATCTCTCGTAGCCATTTTGACCTTCATATATCTTCCTTCTCTCTGGCACAACTTTACTTAAATCAAACTTAGGTATGTTCTGAGCCTGCTCGGACAGTCCATGATCACTTAGTAAGATCACTGGTCCTTGATATCTCTCGGCCCAGTTCAGGGCGATAATAGCTGCTTCATAGCACTCCTGTACCGTTCCTGCCGCAATAACTGGTAAGCTAACATCGCCATGGGCAGGATGGATAGCGGCCAATAAATCAGATTGTTCTACTTTAGTAGGCAATCCAGTTGCTGGCCCGCCTCTTTGTACATCCACCACCACTACTGGTATCTCTGCCATCCATGCCAAGCCTAAACCTTCGCTCATTAAACTAAACCCAGGTCCTGCTGTGGATGTCATGGCTCTTTTACCCGCGAAGCCCCCTCCTACTATTGCATTGATAGATTCTACTTCTGAACTCGCCTGATATACAAACTTACCCGGACCAATCAGATTTCTTTCCATATATTGCAGAACAGTTGTTGCTGGCGATATTGGATAACCTACGAAAAGGTCCAAGCCTGCGGCAATGGCACCTATGGAAAGTGCGTCATTGCCCTTGATCATTATTTGATCAAAACCAGGAGGATTAGGATCTTCTAGATCACCAAGGCTAAATCCGCTATTCTTAGCCTCTTCACGACCTAACGAAAGAGCTGCTATATTCGCCTTAATAATTTCTTCGTCACCCGGTCTACCTCTAGTAAATCTTTTAGTGACGAATTCCGGAAGATAGTTTTCTGGCATATTAACAAGATGAGATATGGCCCCTAGAAGAACCATATTCGCAGCTCGGGCATTACCTGTGGATTTTGCTAAGTCATCTACGGCCATACCAAAACTCTTGCCGTCTTCCTCTAAAGTAAAATCTCCGGAGTTGTAGACTATGACACCACCATCTCTAACTTCCTCTTGATGAGTATCGTACGCTTCCCGATCGAAAGCCACTAGAACATCTAGCTGATCTCCATAACTCAATACAGGCTCAGTTGATATCCTAGCTTGAGCGAACGTAGGACCACCCATAATTTGAGATGGAAAAGTTACGAATGTCTTAACATGATAGCCAACCTGAGCAGTGACTTGAGCCAATAACTCAGCAGAGGTCACCAACCCGCCTCCACCCTCTCCTGCAAATCTAACTACAAAGTCCTTGTTGCGCATCTACTCCCCCTCAGTAGTAGTTTAGTACCCAACATGGCACCGTTTTTCTATTAAAAATAGCTGCCCCAACCTGTATCACTTTATCACCGGCCCAAGGCCCTTGTCAATCGGTTTTCCATAGCTAACCCAGCTATGTATAAAACATTATCTGGTCATTATAGCTCATACAAAAGCTTACCAATCCATTAAACCTTTTACAATACTCCCAGCCACTCAGTTATCAGATCAACCATGCATAAATATCTACAGTAATTACTAGGATGAAACTATATCAGGGATTGCAGTGATAGATGGTAACTATCACTGCAATAGGTTACATGTTCTTGCACCTATCCATATGGGTTCGTATAATACAGATCAATGACAAAATGAAATATTTTGATTTGGGAGGAGGATGATGAGTACAGATCCCACGATTCACAGAGGACTTAAAGGCGTTATAATTGACAAAACTAATTCTAGTTTTATCGATGGTGTAGAAGGTAAATTGATGTACAGGGGTTACAATATACACGATCTCGCAGAAAAATCTAACTTCGAAGAGACAGTATACTTAATACTCAATGGGAATTTGCCAACAAAAACCCAACTTGCTTCGTTTGACACTCAGCTCAGAGCCAATCGAGATATACCAGATCAAATAGTAGACATAATAAGAATTACTCAAGAATCGCACCCCATGGATGTATTAAGAACAGCCATATCAGCACTCTCAAGCTTTGAACCAGATACAGAGGATAACTCTATCGAAGCAACCCTCCGCAAAGGTATAAGACTCACAGCCCAGGCTCCTACAATTGTCACTACTCATGCACGAGTACGCCAAGGGCTAGACCCAATTGCACCTGATCCTAATCTTAATCAAGCCGCTAATTTCTTATACATGCTTAATGGAACTGTTCCAGAACCGGATGAAGCTAGACTGATTGATAAAGACTTTGTACTTCATGCTGAACATGGTATAAATGCCTCCGCTTTCGCCGCAAGGGTTACAGCTAGTACAGTTTCTGACTTACATTCTGCAATAGTTACTGGCATAGCAACACTTAAGGGTCCATCTCATGGTGGGGCAGCAGAAGAAGTAATGAAATTTTCTCTAGATATTGGTTCAGAAGACAATGCTGAACCATACACACGCAATATTCTTGAAAATGGTGGCCGCATAATGGGCTTCGGACACCGAGTATACCAAGTAGAGGATCCGAGAGCTAGGCACCTACAAGCTGAATGTGAAGAGTTAGGACGCAAAAAAGGTCAACCAAAATGGTTCAGGATCCTCAATAAAGTTGCAGAGGTAATGCAGCCATACGCATCAAAAGGTATCTGCCCGAATGTAGACTTCTGGGCAGGTGCTATGTACCATCTATTGGACATCCCTAAGGATCTGTTCATATCTATATTTGCTATGGGACGGGTTCCGGGTTGGACTGCCCAGGTTATCGAACAATATTCCGACAATATATTGCTTCGCCCATTGCTCAAATATGAAGGTGAATACGATAGAGAATATATACCAATAGATAAAAGGAGTTGATACAAAAACCATCAACCAAATCCAGTTAAAACAAGAGGGGACGCCATAGTGTAAGGCGTCCCCTCTTGTTTTCCTCTGAAATATATAATATGTACGACTATTCAGACCAGTATATAAGAGAATCCATTAAGAAACATGGCAGGATGACATTCGCAGAATTTATGCAAACTGTATTATTCTCCAAAAATTATGGATATTACAGATCTACTGACAATATAACTGATTTGGACTACTACACCTCTCCTACTACGCATCCAGCGTTTGGTGCCATGCTTTCCTTACAACTAGAACAATTATGGGAAGTAATCGGTAGACCCACCCCATTCTATGTAATAGAAATTGGTAGTGGTTCTGGTATTCTAAGCAATGACATACTTTTTTACTCTCGAGAACTCAATCCCAGATTTCAGGAGAGCTTAGAATATATTTCTGTAGATTATAGATCCAATTTATATGCAAATGACCATATAAACTTGAATCCTATTAAATCTAACGCTGTGCCATTCAAAAACATTTCAGGCTGTATTTTGTCAAATGAATTACTAGACGCATTTCCAGTACACAGGTTCTTAGTTGATGGCAACAATATAAAAGAAATATATATACAGATTAATGAAAATGGGAAGATAGAAGAGGTAATAGATAATCCGTCCAATAGAGAATTGGAAAATAGTCTAGCTCAATTAGGTTTTGATTTACCAAATGGCCTGAGAGGCGAAGTCAACCTAACACAATTGAACTGGATAGAAGAAGTTAATTCATGCCTGGAAACTGGATTGGTGCTTACTATAGATTATGGTGATATAGAAAGCAAAATTTACTCATCTATGAACTCCAGAGGCACACTAAGATGCTATTACAGACACACATTGGTAGCCGACCCTTATATACGACTTGGCATGCAAGATATGACGTCGCTGGTTAACTTTACCTCTTTGATAAGGGCTGGTGAATTTTTGGGCCTGAAAACCGCTGGGTTTACTACGCAACGACAATTCTTGAGCAACCTTGGTTTTAATGCAATGTTAAATAACATAAGACGTAGTGAACTACCTCAAAACATACTGGATTCAAATCGTATGGCAATACTCGATCTAATTAAACCAACGGGTATGGGTAATTTTAAAGTGTTAGCCCAAACGAAAGGATTAGACAATCACCTATTACTAAACGGATTCAACGATAAAAATCCCATGGCAGACACGTCCTTATCTGGATATAAAATACCCAAAACCCCCTTACTAAGAAGTGAAAACCCTAAACTCATGGAACAACGATACCCTCATCTATCTTGGGGTTGGGAAAGCATGTGGCCTTGGGAAAAACATTGACTGTATAACTTTGATACAAAACAATCATATAAATTACTCTTGCCAGCTAGTTGTTGCTATCAAGATAAGCTGATGCTAAAAAAGACACAGTCCCGTTTTTTTCCAATCTATAAATCTCCTCTTCCGTAACACCTGCAATATCTCTTAATACCTTTATTGTATGCTCACCAAGACTAGGCGCATATCCATCAGCATTGGCCGAAGTCCGGCTAAACTTAAGTGGGGTACCAATCCCTTTTATAGTACCCAAACGAGGATGATAAATATCCCTTATCATGCCCCTATGCTTGACTTGTTGATCTTCAACTACCTTATCTATTGTGTTTACTGGACCGCATATAATCCCTACCTCTTCAAATTCATTAAGCCATTCTTGACTAGTTTTTTGTTTCATAGCACTTGACAGGATAGGTTCTAACTCCTCATATGACTGACTCCTTGACCAACCATCCAAGAATCTTGGATCATCTATTAAGTCTATATGCCCCAATGCAACACAAAACAATGGCCATTTGTCCTTACCCCCTGCCATAGCAACAGTAATATAACCATCTTTGGTCTCAAAGGCTTGAAATGGAGCCGTAGATGGATGTCTTGTCCCTAAAGGTTTAGGTATATCACCTGTAACTAAGTATCTGGTAAAGGCATTTTCCAATATTGCAACCTGACAATCCAACATACCTATATCTACCATCTGACCTATCCCGCTCCTGCCTTTCTCTTGCAACGCTGCAAGTATGCCTATTACAGCAAAGAGACCCGCCGTTATATCGCCTTGAGAATTACCAGGCCTAACTGGGGGTCCGTCAGGTTGCCCTGTAATACTCAACATACCTCCCATACCCTGTACAATTATATCTAATGCTGCTTTACTCGAATAAGGCCCATCTTGTCCAAAACCTGATATGGCCGCATAGATCAGTCCTGGGTTTCGTATTTTCAGGTTTTCATAGTCTAATCCAAGTCTTTTCATGGTGCCCGGGACGAAATTCTCTAAGACCACATCAGCTTTATCAATTAATTTCAGAAACAATTCTTTCCCGTCTGGTTCAGCAAGATTAATACCAAGTCCCAATTTCCCCCTATTCACGCTCATGAAATAACTACTCTCGTCATCTATAAATGGCCCAGTTCCTCTAGCTCTATCACCAATTTCCGGCTTCTCAACTTTAATAACAGTTGCTCCAAGATCAGACAAAACCATTCCAGCAAACGGACCTGCTAAAACATGTGTTAAATCAAGAACTACTTTACCCTCTATAGGACCAGGCATATCAATAACCTCATTTATTATGTTACTTGTGTAATGTGAATAGTATATCTATGATGTTGGGATGTTAACATCTGTAATTATCTAAGCCAAGCAGGTTGAAGTAGGTGGTTGTACACAGACGCAAAGGTGCAATATAATATTGAGTGGCTTTTTCTTATCAGGGATGAGATTTTATGAACGACAACAAAAATTATTATAAAATACTTGGACTACCCAAAGGGTCTTCCCAAGAAGAAATCAAATCGAAATTTAGGCTACTAGCTCTGGAATATCATCCGGATCGAAATAAGGATCCTAAAGCACCCGATAAATTCAAAGAAATAAACGAAGCCTACCAAGTGCTTAGTGACCCAAATAAAAGGGCAGATTATGATAAATTTGGCCGTGTAGGTGGAGGTGCTAGTGGTAGGGGCTTTGAGGGATCAGATCCTTTCTCAGGTTTCGGCGATATATTCGACACTTTCTTCGGAGGTGTTGGAACTCGCTCTGGAAAAGTGCCTCAAAGAGGAGGGGATGTTCAGACATCTTCAAATCTCTCATTTGAAGATGCGATCTTTGGTTCTGAAAAAGATATAGAAATAAAGAGAGTAGAACCTTGCAGCCATTGTAATGGAGAAGCAAGTGAACCAGGCAACCCACCAATTACTTGCTCTAGCTGCAACGGGAATGGTCAGGTCAGAAGAGTTCAACAAAGCATATTTGGTCAGTTCAGTCAAGTGAGTAGCTGTCCACAATGCAAAGGACAAGGAAAAACAATCACTCATCCTTGCACACATTGCAAAGGGTTAGGCAGAGAGCGCCGAGATAGAAAGATACGAGTCAAAATGCCCGCAGGTATTGAAAATGCAATGCAAGTCAGACTCACAGGAGAAGGCCATTCTGGAAGTAACGGTGGGCCGCCAGGTAATCTATATGTAGAAGTAAATGTAACCCCTCATAAGATATTCCAAAGGCATGACACCGACATATTATATGAATTACCAATAAACTTCACTGAAGCAGCACTAGGAACCACGCTGGAGGTACCTACATTAGAGGCCCCCGAAAATCTCAAAATACCCGCAGGGACTCAGGCAGGTACAATATTCAGGATAAAAGGGCACGGCGTTCCATATAATTCCCGAACCAAACGTGGAGATCAACTTGTAATAATAAATGTTGTAACTCCCAGATCTTTAAACAAACACCAAAAAGAACTTCTTGAAGAATTATCTGGCACTCTCGATCCTGCTTCAAGAGAGGGAAAAGGCTGGCTAGAAAAAATCAAGGATTCCCTTAGTATGGATTAATATTCTAACTATCAAATTCTATATGTGATATATCTTGGTAAAACCTAAATTAAGTAAAAGAAACAAACCTACGTGGCTCGAACTCAGCATAAAGACTCCATCTGAGTATGTTGAACCTTTGTCAGTCGTATTTCAGAAATATAGCTACGGTGGCGTAGCTGTGGAACAAATTGGGGGACCTAATCCAGACGAATTCGAAGGTGAATGGGAATATACTGAGGCTAACTTAAGATGCTACCTACCAATCGATAATACTACCGAAACAAGGAAGGAACACATAAGAATAGCTGTTGCACTGATATCCAGATTTTGCACACTTCCTCCCTTGCAAGAGAAACCCATTAGAGATGGTGAGTGGATGGATTCTTGGAAGAAACATTTCAGTATTTTGACCATAGGTCGGATCATTGTGTGTCCTTCTTGGAAGGATTATACGCCAAGAAAAGATGATGTAGTAATAATGATGGATCCTGGCATGGCCTTCGGGACAGGTTATCACCCTACAACCCACATGTGTTTGTCCGCTCTGGATAAGATCATTAAAGCAGGTGATAGAGTTCTAGACATAGGAACAGGCTCAGGCATATTGGCCATTGCATCAGCTAAACTAGGTGCAAACTATGTATTAGGCTTAGATATAGACGAGCTTGCCATAAAATGCGCCCTCGACAATATAAAAAACAATCAACTCCTACATCATATCGACATTGATAAAGCATCACTTATCAAAGACGATAGCCTGACAGGAACATTCGACGTAGTAGTGGCTAATATATATGCTAAAGTAATCATAGATCTCGCTCCTGATATTGCTAATAAGATGCGACCCGGGGGGTATTTAATATTGTCCGGCATCACAGATACCAAAGAAAATGAAGTCCATGAATCCCTAGCACACCTAGGCTTTCTCAACCATGCAGTAACTCGCCAAGGGGATTGGGTAGCCATATCAAAAATTAAGACTTGAGCAAAATTGTGCACCGTTTTTTCATAAATCCAGAATCTATCAATAAAACTCAGGCTCATATACGCGGAGATGTGGCTAGGCAGATATACAGGGTTCTCCGTATGCGTAATGATGAAGAAATCATATTGCTAGACAATTCCGGAATGGAATACAAAATACGAATAGATTCTGTGTCAGATTCTTCCATAGTTGGTAGTATTGTTGGAAAACAATTAGGGGCAGCGGAGCCCAAAGTGTCCATATCCTTGTTCCAGGGGATTCTTAAGGCAGATAAATTCACTACAGTATTACAGAAAGGTACTGAGCTGGGTATTTCTACGTTCATACCTATAACTTCAGAACGAACGATACCAATATCTTCTGAAGAATGGTATAAGTCCCGCCATAAGAGATGGAATAAGATAATTACGGAAGCAGCTGAGCAGTCTGGGAGAAGTATAATACCTAAATTGGAGCCACTCCTACATTTAGATGAAGCAATATCACAAAATCAAGGTGTAATAATTTTAGCTTGGGAAAACATGCAGCATAGGGGGTTAAAACAAACCCTAGAAGAGAACAAAGGTATTATAGAAAAATATGGAATAAGTCTTTTAATAGGCCCTGAAGGGGGATTTTCTGCTGAAGAAGTGGAAAAAGCTGAGTACGCTGGAGCAATAACAGTCTCTCTGGGCCAAAGGATACTCCGCAGTGAAACAGCTGGTATGGCTGTGGCATCTGCCATAATGTACGAAATGGGAGAACTAGGGATATAATCCCATTTCCTATTACTCTATCACAATTTCCTTTCTAAGGACGGTGGCAATTTGGAGCAGAACAGAATATATAACGAACTTGCTCATTTATGGCCTCTAATTAGCCCCCAGGAGGATGGTGCCAAAGAAGCAGGTTATTGGCGTAACGTATTAATCCAAAAACTTGGACCAGGGCGCCATAGTATATTGTCTTTAGGTGCAGGAGGTGGAAGCAATATTTCACACCTAACGGATACTTTTGATGCCACGGCAGTAGATATATCTCAGAATATGTTAGATAACTCAATGAAATTAAATCCTACTGTAGAACACCATATTGGAGACATGCGATCTGTAAGACTGGAAACTACATTCCGTGCGGTTCTAATACACGATGCCATATCCTATATGGTAACTGAAGAGGACATAAAATCTACTTTTGTAACCGCCAAGGCCCATCTAAATGAAGGTGGAATATTAATTGTTGCCCCAGAATGGTATGCCGAAACGTTTCCAGGTACATATGTATCCAGTAGGATAAATACTAGTGCCGACCAAGAAGTCACTCTCGTACAATACATTTATGATAAAGACAAAACAGATACAACCATAGAATCTATATTCTTCTATATGCTTAAAGATGACAATGGACTTCGAATAGAACAGGATCTACACGTAACTGGACTTTTCAGCCTAGACAGATGGCTAGACTTAATGCTTGCAGCAGGTTTTGAACCTGAAAAATGGGTTTATCCTACTAACAAGAATGAAACCCAATCCTATCTGTTGGTAGGTGTATTAAAGACAGACTCATGACTTGAATGTCAAAACAATTTACTGAAACTATCTATAATTCTTTTCACTGACGTGTAATCTCTCTTACCTCCAGGTAGTATAGCTGGAATCAAATATATCTTATTTATACCTCTGCTATAAAGATCACCCAGAATACTCATGGCAATATCTATAGGATCCCGTCCTGCATCCAAATCGCTTCTTAAAGTATCTGGTAAATTACTGAAAGTTTTGCTACCAGAATTTAATACTTGAACTCCTACAAATATTGGCTGATCAATATCCACACCATGCTCTAATCTATATACATCATAAAATATATCTACATTGCTTATATCAAACACTGGTTGAGTAACAAAGAAGTCAGACCCAGATAATATCTTCTTATGTGTTAAAAACACCTCTTCTGATGTGTCTCTATCAAAATCTATAGCTGCCCCCACACAAAAAGCAGTTGGAGTTTTCAATTTATAACCCCTGTAGTCAATCCCATTGTTCATATGCTTTATAGAGGCAATTAACTCAGTTGTAGTAAAATTTCTGACACTCTTATTTACAGCTAACTCTTCCTTAGTGAAATCGTCTCCAGCAACAACTAAGACATTCCTTACACTCAATAAATCTGCTCCAAGTAACCAATTTTGGATGGCCAATTTATTCATGTCTCTAGTTGATACAGTAAAAATTACTTCTTTATTAAACTCCATTTTTAGACTATATGCGGTAACTATTGTATCCGTCCTAACTGATTTACCTGGGCTATAGGCAACAGATATAAAATCCGTATTAATATATCTCACATCCTCCAAGGAACTGAGCCCCCCACCTTTTGAAGGAGTAAAATCACATAAAAATACTGGCCCTTTTAATGAATTGTCTATTTTTTCAAAAATCTTAACCATAGAACACATCAGTTAGTTATAATACACATACTTGAATACATATATTTAGCTGCAGAGCAAACATCTCCTTTTGAGAAGAGAACATACAAAATGACAAAGTACAAGAATTATATACCTTGGTTGATATTATTAATCATCCTAATACTACAAATTGGAGGAATGTTGTTCTTCGATCCGCCCAAAAGAATATAGAATGCAATATTTGAATATAAATTCAATACTAATTATCGAATATGAGTTTTCCGATTACAAACATATACTAGACTTTACTTTACAAGCCTCTATCATAAGTTTACAATTCTTTAATTCGCAGCTTCGATTTTAGAATGAAATGACCAACATAGCAGGAGACCTTCTACTAAGTAGGCGTCAGAAACTTCAACGTCTTATTGGGGATGGAGTGAATCCATTTCCTACCAACTACACTAGAACTCATATATTATCGGAAGCAGTGAGTTTGCTAGAATCAGTGGAGACTCCAGAAGATCCACATATAAGAACTATCACAGTGTCAACTGCTGGTCGTATCATGGCGATGCGCGGTATGGGCAAGGCATCATTCATAGATATTCAAGACGTCTCCGGAAAACTTCAAGTCCACTTAAGAAGGGATATCCTTGATTCCGCATATGAGATAGTTAAGAATTTGGACATAGGTGATTTTATAGGTGTAACTGGACGACTATTTAGAACAAGGTCTGGTCAGGAAACAATAGAAGCACAAAGCATAACTTTCCTAGGAAAAGCTTTGAGACCCCTACCAGAAAAATGGCATGGGCTATCAGATGTTGAAATCAGGTTCCGACAAAGATATCTCGACCTCATATCCAATCCTGAAATACGTTCAACTTTTCAAACACGTAGCAAGATTATCTCAGCGATCAGAAGATTTCTGGATACCAAAGGATTCTTGGAGGTTGAGACACCAATTCTTGTCCCTGTAGCTGCTGGAGCCCATGCCCAACCTTTCACAACTCACTACAATGCTCTTGGAAATAATTTGTACCTTCGTATCGCTACGGAACTGTACCTAAAGCGACTTATCATAGGTGGCTTTGATAAAGTCTATGAAATAGGACGAGTTTTTAGAAATGAAGGCATCGACCTTGATCATAACCCAGAGTTCACTCTTTTAGAGAGTTATGAAGCTTATGCTGACTATGAAGATGTCATGGTTATGGTAGAGCAAATGGTATCCACTATTGCTAGAGAAGTTTTGGGTACCACTAGTTTAACATTCGGAGGAAATACAATAGATTTAGCACCTCCTTGGAATAGGGTATCTATGAGAGACAATTTGATAGAAAAAACTGGTGTGGATTTCTTCTCTATACAAGATATAACAGATATACAAGAGGAAATGCGCAAATTAGGAGTATATGTGGACGAACGTTCTAGTAGAGGTAAATTAATAGACAAGTTGGTATCGTCTATAATAGAACCCACGTTAGTACAACCTACATTCCTAATAGATTACCCTATAGACATGTCACCAATGGCCAAGAAAAAGCCTGACGACCCACATACAGTAGAACGATTTGAAGCATTTATTGGTGGAATGGAGATAGCAAATTCTTTCTCTGAACTGAATGACCCCGATGATCAACGTGATCGGTTCATGGAACAAGAGAGGTTAAGATCAGAACTTGGTGAAGAGCTTGATAGGTTAGATGAAGACTTTCTCATAGCCATGGAACATGGTATGCCTCCAACAGGTGGTTTAGGGATAGGAATAGACAGATTGACTATGCTGTTCACTGGACAAACAGCGATTAGAGAAGTGATACTGTTTCCTCAGCTAAAGGAAAACAGATAATATAAATATTTATCAGTTATGTTTATTTTAGTTTTTCCCCATAATGAATAGCAACAGTCCCAAACCCTAGTTTCTGGAAGTATACATTGTCGAAATTAGCATTTTTCATAGCCATTGCTAGTTCGTCAGAACTTAGAAAGCCTTCCACAGATTGCGGCAAATATGTGTATCCTTCAACATCTCTCGCAATTAATCGGCCCATGATTGGTATTACTTTGTTTAGGTAAAGCCTGATTATTTTGCTTATTGGCAATCTGCTCTTGATTGGTGTTATCTCTAAAATCACTACCTTACCACCAGGTATCAAAACTCTTTCAATTTCTCTAAGAGCATAATCTATATCTGTGAAGTTGCGTAATCCAAACCCTACTGTAACAGAGTAGAATCTATCTTGAACGAATGGCAAAGACAAAGCATCTGCCTGTATCCACGAAATGCTATTCTTACTCCGATCGGATTTTGTTTTCTGTTTTGCAATCTTGAGCATATTTATTGAAAAATCCAGTCCTACAACCTTACCCACATTAGGTTCAGATGCAAGCTCAAAAGCAAAATCTCCTGTGCCAGTGGCAATATCCAATATCTCTCCATTTATAGAACCATCAGTAGCGATAGAAGTTGCCTTTTTCCTCCATAAGTGATGCATGCCAAAACTCATCAAGGAATTAAGCAAGTCATACCGACCAGCTATTCTGTCGAACATATTGGCTATGTATCGTGCTTTATTATCTCCCTTTAATTCCGTCATATCATTAACTTTTAATCAGTACGCCTATCATACCTAAGTTTATCTTCCATAAATCCCGGTAATCCTAATGAATCAATGGTCTTAGCAACCAAATAATCGACGATATCATCTGTATTCTTGGGGCGCAGGTAGAAAGCCGGTTCAGGAGGAAGAATTGTCACTCCTAGCTTCGCCAGTTTAAGCATATTCTCTAAATGTATTGCAGATAGTGGAGTCTCTCTGGGAACTAGAACCAATTTACGCCCCTCTTTTATGCAAACATCTGCAGCACGTTGAAGCAAATTAGAAGAGATACCATGAGCAATTGCCGCCACAGTAGCGGTACTGCAAGGAGTAACTATCATACCTAGAGTCGGCGTGGTTCCACTAGCAATAGGAGCTTTAAGGTCTCCAGTCACATGGAAACTGAACTCAGGATATTCTTTCCATCTGGCAATTGAAGATTGAAGCGTCTCATCCATCTCTTCTTGCCAAACCATCCTAGCAGCTGAAGAGCATGTTGCTATAACCGGAATTTGCTTATTTAACAGGACGTCTATTGTTCTTTTAGCCAAAATAGACCCACTGGCACCTGATATACCAACAACTACTGGATCGATATTCTTATTATTTAACACTTTCATCACCGAATTCTAATATCTAGACATATATAGAAACAAGTGTAGCCACGAACACTATTACTGCAATATAGCCATTAATATTAAAAAAAGCCATATTTAGTTTAGATAGATCTTTAGGAGAAACTAATCTATGCTCATAAACTAGTAGAACAGATACTACAAACCAACCGATATAATAAATGAAACCAAGTTCGAACAATATACCTAAGGACAGGAGAGTCAACGAGGTTACAATATGTAGGGAACTCGACCATCTAAAAGCAGCATCTATCCCAAATCTTTGTGGAATCGAATGGAGAGAGTTTTCTACATCGAAATCGTAATCCTGACAAGCATAAAGAATATCAAAACCAGCTATCCAAGTTGTTACCAAGAAAGCCATAAGTACTGATTCCCAGCTCAGTGTACCTGTAACAGCGATCCAGCCACCTGCTGGTGCTATGCCGTCTGCAAAACCCAAGATTAAATGAGATGCCCAAGTAAATCTCTTGGTGTAAGAATACCCAACTACTACTACAACTGCTATAGGAGCCAGTAAAAATGCCAACTCATTAAGCATATAGGCTGCTACAAAAAACATTACCAGCGAACCGATTGCCATTACTGTCATCTCAGATTTTCTGATTGTACCATCTGGTATATGCCTCAGCTTGGTACGTGGATTTTTCGCATCTATATTACTGTCTATTATACGATTAGAAGACATTGCTAACGTTCTAGCAGATGCCATGGCAACAGTGACCCAAATGAATTGATGCCATGAAGGTAACCCCTCAGCAGCTAACACCATACCAAGATAGGCAAACGGAAGGGCAAATACCGTGTGTTCAAACCTTATAGAGTCTAGTAACAGTCTCAATTTATGGTACATAGAATATGTTAGGTGCATGGCAAAGCACCTTCATTGGATTCACCAGTTAATATTTTCAAAATCCATATTTTAACCATTTCTTGTCAACCATATCTTTAATATGCTCGCTCATAATGATATCCGGAGGCCATTCTCTTTGCCTTCCTTCTAATGGTCCTTTCGCGGTTGCATCTATGCCTACTTTACTTCCTAACTTTGGAGTAGGGGATGCATGGTCTAAATCATCCACTGGACCTGCAGAGAAGATTATATCCTGCGAAGCGTCCAGGTTATTAGTAACTCTCCAAGTAACCTCAGATACATCCTGGACGTTTACGAAATGATCGACTACTATAATCGCCTTTGCTAACATCATCAAACCCATGCCCCAAAGGGCATTCATCACTTTCATTGCTTGACCCGGGTATTCTTTTTTTATAGAGACTATTACAAGATTATGAAATATCCCTTCAGCTGGCATATTCATATCTACCAACTCAGGTAATACCATTTGTATTATCGGTATAAATATACGTTCTGTTGCTTTTCCCATATAGAAATCTTCTTGTACAGGACGACCAACCACAGTCGTATGATATATAGGATTTGACCTATGTGTAATAGCAGTAAGATGAAAAACCGGATATTCATCGGCTAAGGAGTAGTACCCAGTATGATCTCCAAATGGACCTTCTGTTCTAAGTTCGCCAGGAACTACATATCCTTCTAGAATTATTTCAGCGTTGGCTGGAACTTCTAAATCCACAGTCTTACATTTAACAAGTTCAACGCTCTTCTCTCGTATAAATCCTGACATGGCGAATTCATCCACGCCTGGTGGCAGCGGGGCAGATCCAGTCCATACAGTGGTTGGATCACCACCTAAAGCAACTGCTACCTCTAATCTATCTAGGCCCTTTGCCTTAGCTTCGCGTTCATGATGTGTACCAACCTTGTGTGTCTGCCAATGCATACCCGCAGTTTTACCATCATACACCTGCATCCGATATGTCCCAACGTTACGTGTACCTGTAACTGGATCTCTAGACACCACTAAAGGCAAAGTTATATACCTACCAGCATCCATGGGCCAACATTGCAAAACAGGAAATTTGTTCAAATCAGCCTGTTCTCCAGTCAGAACCACTTCTTGACATGGGGCGTTACTAACTTGCCTGGGTTGTGATCCTGCAATTTTCAGAAGATCTACCAACGTGCGAGCCTTATTCAGGATTCCAGATGGTGGGCCTTGAGCAAGTGCCAAAAGCTTCTTGACTCTAATGGCCAATTCATCCATCTTTTCTACTCCTAAACCCCAGGCCATACGCTGTTCCGTTCCAAATGCATTAATTAGCACAGGAATACCATAATCATCTACGTTCTCGAAAAGTAATGCTGGCCCACCTTGTTTTACAATTCTATCGGTTATTTCTGTTATCTCCAACACTGAACTAACTGGCTCCTTAACACGTATAAGTTCCCCTTTTTTTTCAAGGAAATCTATAAATTCCCTAGTATCTTTAAAGTTCATTTATCTCTGTTAACTCTACTTTCGGCATTAATACTACGTAGGAATACATCCCTCAGGGATGTCATAGATTCTTCCAAGGATTCAGGTTGATTGTTATAAAGCCAATGAACTATTATTTCATTTAATGCCCCAACCCAAGCATATGAAGTAATTAATGTATCTATCTGACCCACAGAACCTTGAGCTATAGCATCATCTAAGTACTTTTTGATCAGCAAAGCAAACCTATTGTGGAGAGTAAGCATTTTTTCATCAAATGCTTTACCTAACCCAACTCCTCCTAGTAAGAGAATTTTTGCAAGTTTGCTATGCCTCGAGAATGTCCTTGCAACAGTGCTTAATGCGATATCTATTTTTGCCATCGCACCGCTCTCAGTATCTATAGCCTCTTCAGCAGAACTAGCCAAAGAACTGGTAAGACGGTCTACTAGTGCAAAGAATATATCCTGCTTACTCGGAAAATGAAAGTAGAAAGAACCCTTAGATGTCTTAGATTCTTTTACTATGTCATCTACGGCCGTACCATGATAACCTTTCTCTGAAAAAATCTCAGTGGCAGCATCCAATATACGTTTATGGGTAACTTCTTTACCCGTAAGGTTAGATTTCAACTCTGAAGCATTATACGCCATACTTAAATACCAAACAAAATAACTTAAAGATGGAGTAGCTAACAAACATCACGATATCAGACATATATAAGAAAAGGCTGATATATCATCGTGGGTATATAAATTAGTCAAAATAGCTAACCTCGCCCCAAAGCCATATACGGCTAATAGCTTCTAACGCACTCTAGGAGCATGCGCCGCTCCGCTAGTAATAGGTTCGTTTATGTAAACATCCCCATTCCTTATTTTTATGTTAAAGCCACATTCAGGATCTGTGCATACCCAAGCTTTGTAATGTATAGGAGCTCCCTGACTGCCGAAATCAGACAAAGGTACAAGATCACCTGTATTACATTTTTTACATTTTGGTAAAGTAGAATTCTCCACAAAAACCTCCCCACTACCTAATTGAAAAGTTAGTGAAGTATATCACCAGCACAAACCAACTTACAAGTCAGATCATGCAAATTATTTACCCTAAACAGTCACCATACAGATTCAGCAAACCTTTATATCTTGAACAGATTAGCCGCGTTCAAAGACAGGATACCTTCTTTGGCTTCATCGGATATTTGTGAATCAGTCACCTGATGAATTACTCTACGTTGATCCATCAAAGGATAATCCGTACCCATCAAAATGTTATCTGTTCCAATTAATTCTGTAACTATTGAGAATATCGCAGGGTCATATAAAAAAGGCGAAGCTGCAGTATCAAAGAACACACTTTTTAACAATTGTGCTACCTCAGGCATTAGCGAATAGAATGGAAGACCTCCACCCCAATGAGCACAAATTAATTTCACTCCTGGAGAGTTGGAAAGGAATCCACAAATCAGATCTGGGGTTGTATACCCTTTACCTGGATATAAATGCCCGACTGGCTCTGATGTATGCGAAAGAATTGGTATATCAAGGTCTTTTGCAATTTCAACTATTGGATCCATTACAGTACTATCATTTAGAGCGAATCCTTGTGTGTCTGGATGAAGTTCTCCTATGCCTATTAAACCAGCATCTACACACCTCTTTATCTCGGCAACAGCAATATCTCCCCAAGTGGGATTAACTGATACAAACCCTCGTAATTTTGCAGGGAATCTATTGACCGATTCAATCACATAGTCGTTAGACAATCTACAAAGTTCTAAGTCATTCCACCCAATGCCAACCATCACAGAAACATCAATACCTGACCCATCCATAGTAGAAAGTAATTCATCAACTGTACACATCCTATGCTTATCAGTTGGATACATAGTTGCAAGAGTTTTATCTCTGCTAAATAATTGAACCCGATTATCTATAATCCATTTCGGAAAGACATGAGTATGCGAATCTACAATCAAGTTATTTATCCTGTCTAATTATTTTATGTAACATTGGTTCCACTATCTGCCATATGATTTGAGAAATTTCTTCAGGCGTTTGAAGACCGTCAATAACAACCCAACGAGAAGGATCTTTTTCAATCAATGCCAAATATCCAAATCTAACTCTCTCGTGAAATTCCTCAATTCCTTGCATTTCAAATCTATCTCGTCCAGGTGGCAATCTATTAAGTCCTTCTTCTGGAGACAAATCCAAGAAGATGTTTAAATCTGGTGCTAGTCCATTCGTTGCTATATTATTCGCTCCTTCCACTTTTTTAAGCGAAATACCTCTGCCGTATCCTTGATACGCAAGAGTAGATGCAGAGAATCTGTCACACAATACTAATTTCCCTTCATGTAATGCTGGACTTATGACCTTATATACTAATTGAGATCTTGAGGCATTGAACAATAGCAATTCAGCCTCTGGTGTCAATTCCTCTTTCGAGAACATCAGAATCTCCCTTAGCTTGTCCCCAAATCCAGTACCACCAGGTTCTCTTATCGACACTGGCAATATGCCATATCTCTCGAGCTTTCTTTTCAATAATTTGAGTTGTGTGCTTTTACCACTACCTTCTCCACCCTCAAAACATATAAATAATCCATTAGTCATAGATCTATCTTTACTTTCTGGATATTGTAACTCGACGATATGGTTCATTGCCTTCGCTAATGGAGGATAAACTATGGTCGTTAGCTATTTGGTGCTGGATACGCCTTATATATGATATTTGTGGGGTGAGCACAATTGAATCGTGCCCTCCATCGTAGACTTTAAATGATGCTGATTCGGCTTCTCTCATCGCTAGAGAGACTGGGTCTTCCCATCCATTCTCTCTTGAAATATTAGATAAAAACTCCCTTATTTGTGTAGGTGTATTTCTCCTAAGAACAAATATGGCTGTGCCCAATTCCTCTGCATTTTTTAGAACTTTGGGCATTTGGCGGAAATATTGTTTTGTAGTCAGAATAATATCTGCATCGCTTAGACTATCAACAATTTTGATAGGCATACCACCTATCTGAGCAACCTGATTAACCTTACCTTTACTTATACCAAAAGGAAGAATTTTAGTAATACTAAGGTTTTCATTATTGTAGACTAAAGTAGGCCCTGTATCATTGAATGCGAATGCCTCAGCTTCTGAGCCAGTTATATAGTCCCTGTGTTTAGCTATATCACCTTTTACACTTATTGATCTTTCTTCAGCATTGACAGGCAAACCCCGTAATGCAGAATCTACTATAGAACCTACATCATCATGGACCGAAACTTTATACCAACTCTCTATCTCGACAACTACATCAAAAGTAGGTGGCGCTTTTCTCTCCCTAACTGTTTTTTGAGTACGTCTTCTTCGCGCTTCTTCATCTCCCAGTGTGACATTCTGTATGCCACCTATCAAATCGCAAAGTGTCGGATTCAATATTAAGTTTTCCAAACTATTCCCGTGTGCCGTAGCAATTAGTTGTACGCCTCGTTCAGCTATAGTTCTCGCAGCGAGAGCCTCAAGCTCTGTCCCCATCTCATCAATAACTATAACTTCAGGCATATGGTTTTCTACTGCCTCAATCATTACAGAATGTTGCATACTAGGTGTTATTACTTGCATACGCCTAGAATTTCCTATTGCCGAATGTGGTATATCACCATCTCCAGCAATTTCATTAGAAGTATCCACTATGATAACTCTCTTACCAGCATCAATTGAGAGGACTCTGGATATTTCCCTCAACATTGTGGTTTTCCCAACTCCAGGCCGCCCTAGAAGCAGAACGCTTTTGCCTGAATAAATAAGATCTTCCAACAGCTTTATAGTCCCGAAAATAGCCCTGCCAACCCTACATGTTAAACCTATGATTTTGCCTGTTCTATTACGTATTGCAGAAATTCTATGTAACGTTCTCTCAATACCTGCTCTGTTGTCATCTCCAAATTGCCCAATCCTATCTGTGACATATTGTAAGTCTGTATCTTCTACTTCCTCATCATGAAGAATCACGCTCTTATCAGGAAAACGCGCTTCCGGAGGACGCCCTAAATCAAGCACTATCTCAAGTAGTTCACTTACGTTATAGAAGGACCTAAGTGAACTCTCTATTCTGACAGGCAAACTATTCAGGAGTGTATTTAATTCTTCTTGTGCATACTGGTCCATGTATTCTTCCGAATTTAAATTAAAGATTGCCTCACTATCTAAGCATGGGATCTGGCCCTTACATTATCCAAAAAATACTGATGCAATCTCTTATCTTCTGTAAGTTCTGGATGAAACGAAGTGACTATAACATTACCTTCTTGGGCAGCAATGACCTCTCCATTATCCAGGGTTGCCAGGATACTTACATTTGGCCCAACCCTTTCAATTAATGGAGCTCTTATAAAAATAGCATTAAAAGGTACATCTCCTATTGCAGGCATTAGAACACTCGTTTCAAAGCTATCAATTTGTCTTCCATAAGCATTTCTTCTCACACTTATATCCATAATACCTAGAGGTATAGGTCTGTCGTCGGTTATATCTTTTGCCAATACAATCATCCCTGCACATGTACCCCAAGTCGGCAAGCCACTCTTGATTAAAAATTTCAATCTGTCAGTAAGCCCAAAATTATCCATCAACTGGACTATAGTAGTGCTCTCTCCGCCAGGTATTATCAAACCATCTATACAATCCAACTGACCCGGAAGGCGTATTTCAGATGCCTCCAATCCCAAGCCATCCAGCATTTTCATATGCTCTCTGAAATCTCCCTGAAGTGCAAGTACGCCTATTTTTGTCAATCTACCAACCTCTTTGTGCCATCTGTTCTTCTATCGGCATTGTCCTAACGTCCAAACCAGGCATAGCTTTACCTAATCCTCTTGACACCTCGGCTATTATGTCTGGATTGTCATAATTAGTAGTAGCTTTAACTATCGCCCTAGCAACCAATTCAGGATTATTAGCCTTGAATATGCCTGAACCCACAAATACCCCTTCTACTCCAAGCTGCATCATTAATGCGGCATCTGAGGGAGTGGCTATGCCACCAGCTGCAAAATTAACCACAGGTAATTTACCCGTATCATGAATCTGTTGAACTAATCCGAAAGGTGCCTGTAAATCCCTTGCAGTGGCCATTAATTCCTCTTCACTCATTACTTCTATTTTCTTAATTTCACCCAAAACAGAGCGAGCATGCCTCACTGCTTCAACAATATTGCCTGTACCTGCTTCACCTTTGGTCCTTATCATGGCAGCACCTTCTCCTATGCGCCTCAGTGCCTCTCCCAAATTCCTACAACCACACACAAATGGAATGGTAAAAGAATGCTTCCATATATGATTAGATTCATCAGCAGGAGTCAGAACTTCAGATTCATCTATGTAATCAATACCCAAAGACTGTAGAACTTGAGCTTCTACAAAATGGCCTATACGAGCTTTAGCCATTACTGGTATTGTGACTGATTTCTTTATCTTTTCTATCATTTCAGGGTCAGACATCCTAGCAACTCCACCGTCTTTTCTTATGTCTGATGGCACACGTTCCAAGGCCATCACTGCACAAGCACCCGAATCTTCAGCTATCTTAGCTTGCTCTGCATCCACCACATCCATTATAACTCCACCCTTTAGCATTTGAGCCAAACCTGTCTTAACTCCCCAGGTTCCTATCGCCATGGCTTTTCTCCTTATCTAAATCCAAAACCCTTCATATTATAGAAATTATACAATAGGCATGATACTCTATCAATTAAGCCTCACCTAATTAAAGCAATAAATTTATATTTAAAGTGCAAAACGAAAATATACCTGACTCTCCTAATTCATCCAAGAATACCCGAATGTTCTATGGTTGGTGGCTTCTTGGGGCTGGCACAATTGTAATGGTTATGCAAGGTGGCCTGTATGCATATGGATTTTCTGCTTTCTTCGTGCCACTTGCCGCAACCCTCGGAGTAAGTCGTGGCGTCCTTTCACTGGCCTTCTCTTTCACAAGACTAGAAAGTAGCCTACTAGGCCCCATCGAAGGGTACGTAATAGACCGCTTCGGACCACGTGGCATAATGTACATTGGCTTCGTTATTTTTACATTAAGCTTTTTGCTTTTTAGCAGAGTCAATACACTATTTGGCTTTTATTTGGTGTTCCCACTTATCGCTTTGGGCGCAAGTATGTCAGGGTTCCTTCCTGTTGTTACAGCTATAAATAATTGGTTTTCCCGTAGACGTGGTCTGGCAACCGGTATAAGTTCAGCAGGTGTCAATATAGGTGGTGTCTTAGTAGCAATAGTAGCTCTAAGCATCAGTCACTTTGGTTGGAGAACAGCTGCATTAATGATTGCCATGTTAATAGGAACATTAGGCATTCCAATGGCAGCTATGATGAGACATAAACCTCAAGACTATGGATACCTACCGGATGGAGACACTCCTCACAATACACAATCAGATAAGTCAGAGGATTTAGCATCCAACTCGAAAGAAAACGCCGATCCAGATTTTACAGCTATGCAGGCAATAAGAACTCCAGCCTTTTGGTTTATTTCTGCTGCACACGGATTTTCCCTGTTTATAGTAGGTTCTATTTCTATACATCAGATACCGCTTCTAGTAGATGTAGGCATTTCATATGAGAAATCCGCATCTATACTTGCCTTCATGACTTTCATGGCAATGATAGGGAGGATAGGTGGTGGTTATTTGGGAGATGTTGTTGGTAGGAAAACTATATTAGTAATATGCTTCTTTATGATGTCCGTTGGAGTAATAGTATTGGCAACTGCGCAGACGGTTTTCCAAGCTTTGATATACGCCGTGATATACGGTATCGGTTATGGTGCACGAGCACCAATACTCATAGCCTTAAGAGGTGAATTCTTTGGACCCAGAAATTTTGCAACTATAATGGGTCTATCTCAGCCAATAATGGTTATCGGGTCGTTCTTTGGTCCTATTGCTGCAGGCTTCGCCTATGATGTACAGGGTAATTATCGTATGATTTTCATAATAATAGCAGCTATCAACCTAATCGGAGCCCTTCTTGTATTTTTTATAGAGAAACCAACTCCTCCACAAGCTAAAGAAATTACTTATCAAGAACCATGATGTCCTGTTAGTTAGCTATTGTTTCCGTAACCGGTATCTTTTCTTCAACTGCCCCGTCTCCCAAATCATTCAGAACATTGGCCAGATACTGCCCCGTATATGAAGCCTCAACGTTCACTATGTCTTCTGGTGTACCAACCGCAATCACATAACCACCCAGATCTCCAGCTCCTGGTCCTATGTCTACTACCCAATCAGCATTCTTTATTACATCCAAATGATGTTCTATGATCACTACAGTATTCCCCATGTCTACTAATCTATGAAGTACGTTTAACAGAGTCGCACAATCTTCGAATGAGAGCCCTGTTGTGGGTTCATCTAGAATATATAAGGTTTTGCCAGTTGCCCTCTTAGATAACTCTGTTGCCAATTTTACTCTTTGAGCTTCACCTCCACTCAAAGTCGTAGCAGGTTGACCCATCCTAATATACCCCAATCCTACATCTCGTAAAGTCTCTAATTTCGTACGTATTTTTGGGAAATTCCAAAAGAAATCTAACGCCTGATATATCGTCATATTTAGCACTTCTGAAATATTCTTGCCTTTGAATGTTATCTGTAATGCTTCTCGATTATATCTTTGCCCATTACAAATTTCACATGGTACTGTAACATCCGGTAGAAATTGCATTTCTATCTGTATATACCCTCCACCAGCGCATTGCTCACACCTGCCTCCCTTAACATTAAAAGAGAATCTACCCGGAGCATATCCTCTCGCTCTAGATTCTGGTACGGTTGCGAATAATTCTCTTATGGGAGTAAATACTCCAGTATATGTGGCAGGGTTACTCCTTGGAGTGCGGCCAATTGGTGCCTGGTCTATATTAATAACCTTATCTATGTTTTGTATCCCTGCTATAGAATCACATTCACCTGGCCTATCTTTAGATCTATAAAACATCTGGGCTAATTTCTTGAACAGAACTTCGTATATCAAGCTGCTTTTACCTGAACCGGATACTCCAGTTATGCATACCAATTTACCCAAAGGTATTGTGGCGTCTATATTCTTCAGATTATTAGCCCTAGCCCCTTTTATCACTAACTCCATACCATTGCCAACACGTCTTTCTGTTGGTAAAAAGATTTTCTTATTCCCACTCAGATATTGACCTGTAATGGATTGTTCCTCATTCTCTATGTCTTCTATCGAACCGTATGCAACAACATGACCACCATGTTCACCTGCTCCTGGACCCAAATCTATAATGTGATCAGAAGCCCTCATAATGGCTTCATCATGTTCTACTATTATGATTGTATTTCCTAAATCTCTCAGGCGTTTCAATGTATTGATTAAACGATGGTCATCTACAGGATGTAAGCCAACGGATGGCTCGTCACAAACGTATAAAACACCTGTTAGCCCGGAGCCTATTTGAGTGGCTAGCCGAATACGCTGTGCCTCTCCACCACTTAATGTTGAAGCTGCACGTTCTAATGTCAGATAATCCAGCCCTACGTCTTCTAAGAATTTTAATCTACCTTTGATTTCTTTTAGTATCTGGTCCGCAATGACTTTTTCCCTGTCGTTTAGCGGAGATGTTCCATCCCCTTTGAATGAAGTTCCAGATTCTAAGTGCACAACCCAATCCATAGCATTACTAATAGTCATAGAGGTAAATTCTATTATGTTCTTGTTCCCTACCAATACAGCCAGCGACTCTGCCTTCAGTCTTTGTCCATTACAATCTGGACAAGACCTAGAACTCATATATTTCTCGATTTCACTCCGCACATAATCAGACTCTGTATCTTTATATCTACGTTCTAAATTATGTACAACTCCCTCAAACGTAGTATCCCAACTGTATACACGACCACGACGAGTTCGATGCCTAACTCTAACCTTCGTAGATTTGCTTCCATACAAGATCAAATCTACTTGTTCTTGGTCTAATTCATTTATTGGTAAATTAGTAGGAAAGTTGTGCTCCTCAGCCAAAGAATTCAAAAGGCTGGAATAGAAAGAATTGTAAGATCCTGATCTAACCCAGGGGAATATACCCCCCTCAGATAGACTAAGATTCTTGTTTGGTATTACCAAATCTGGGTCAACCTCCAACCTGAATCCTAGTCCTGTACAAGTGACACATGCACCGTATGGACTATTGAAAGAAAAAGTACGTGGCTCTATCTCCCCGAAACTGATTCCGCAATATACACAAGCAAATTTTTCTGAGAAAAGAAATTCATCTCCGTCTACTACCAATACTTGCACCACACCATTACCCAACTTAAGCGATTGCTCTACTGAATCCGCTATCCTATTATCTTCGATACCATCACTAATCACTAGTCTGTCTACCACCACCTCAATCGTATGCCATTTTTTCCTATCTAAGGCTATCTCTTCATATAAATCCCTTACCTGTCCATCAACACGAGCCCGTAAGTATCCATTTTTCTTGGCGTCTTCAAATATTTCTTTATGTTGGCCCTTCTTATGTATAACTTTAGGCGCCATAATTATTATTCTTGAATCTTTAGGTAAATTTATTATTGAATCAACGATTTGCTGAACCGTCTGACGTTGAACTACTCGACCACAGTTGTAGCAATGAGGTCTTCCTGCTCTGGCATATAAAAGCCTTAAGTAATCATAAATTTCCGTGACTGTTCCTACAGTAGATCGAGGATTATGTGAAACCCATTTTTGGTCTATAGAAATAGCCGGAGACAAACCGTCTATGTAATCCACATCAGGTTTATCCATTCTACCCAGAAACTGGCGAGCGTAAGCTGATAATGATTCTACGTAGCGTCTCTGTCCTTCTGCATAGACTGTATCAAAAGCTAAAGAACTCTTCCCTGAACCTGAAACACCGGTAATAACAACCAGTTTATTCCTAGGAATAACAACATCCACGTTCTGCAGATTATGCTCCCTAGCCCCTTTTACTACTATCTCCTCAATAGCCATACGACTCCTAGGTTCAAAAATTAAGAAAGGTATGGCTACATTCTACTACCACATAAAGGAATATTGGGTAAACTTTAATTAATTTTCACTGATAATTATTTAGTGATACAATAATACTAATACTCAATGTATCTTTAAATTTATATAAGATATATATAATCACTTTCGATAATTGAAAATTTGTGATATATTTCGCAAGGAATTTAATGAGTTCTTAGGAGTTGAAGTTTGGTAGAATTATTAGCAGGGCCTTTTACAGTCAAAGCTAAAGAGGCCAGAATACAAAAAGAAATTAAAGAAAATTACGAGACTTACTTCGCTCGAGCAGTGAAAACTCGTATGTGGTTTCCACATCTGTTAGCAGAACGCCAGGATATGTCTAAATATGGCCATATGGTGTCTGAAAACACAAAGGAAATTTTGCTTGGGTTTCTCGGAGTTGAATCTTTTGTTGACGACTATGTACTTGCCGGTATTAACGGCGCAGGTGACAGTCTGGCTACAAGTGCCCTGTATCTACAATGGGGATGGGAAGAGAGAAGACATGGTCAAACCTTCCGGCACTCCTTGATAGATTCGGGATTATATACACAAACATTCATAGACAAATATCTCGAGGATTGTAGAGAAGAACACTGGACTTTCTCAAATCAAACCGGCTATGAAGAATCTCCATTGCTAGCATCTGCCTATGCTATTTTCCAAGAAAGGCAAACTCGCTGGAATTATACGCATGTGCGAGGCATCCTGTGGGAAGAGTATGGTAGCCTAGTAGACGATCAAGGAAAGCGCGTTAACCCAGCTATTTCAGGTGCTATTAGGTATCCAGAAATGGATGAAGGTGCACATGAGGCCAACTTTACAAATATCACAAGAATCCACATGAAATATTTCCCTGATAAAACTCTTGATGCACTGCTTAAGGTATCGACACACTATAGAATGCCCGTAGTACAACTTCCTAACGGCGATGAATTCGTCAAATGCATATTAGCAGCTGGGTTAGGTAACCCAAAAGATGTAATAAATGAAATAATGAACCCTAGCGTTCAAAGAATGGGCTTACAAGATAGGGGTTCATTGAGAAGAGCTGTTAGAAACTTCCGGTCACTACCTGAAAACGCAATCGTACACCCAGAAGGCCAACCCGTAGAAGGTATAATGCCGGACGAGGAAACCCAAATATACACTATGCTTACTACCGGGGAGTTCGTACACGATAACCCATCAGAATAAGTCCTACTGATGGTATTATGTGAACAGGGATATTAACGCAACTTTCCGTCACTCAATAACATTCTTCCTGGCATATTCCATCCAGAATTCCCTTACCTCTTCTGATACCTCATTAAGATCCAAGTTAAATGCTAGCCAATCCCCTCTTGACGCGTCAATTTCAGTAGGTGAATACCCTTCGTCTTCTTGGGTCCAGCTTCTTGGAGGTGCGGGTATGGGGAGAAAATATGGTTTCGCAGGAAAATCGTCTATATAGGATCGTAGGAGTTTGTTTATTTCAATCTCCGTATCTTCTAAGTCGTCTTTACAATCCTTGTGAAATGAAGGGCCGAACAATCTTTCGCCAGTTATCAGGTTCAACACTACTCTTTCCACCTTTATTGTCATTTCCCCGGAAATCCTTGTCACTATTACCTTTGGGTTGATAATCGGAATCTTTATCTGAAATTGTATCCACAACCGATTTTACAGTTGTATCCTTTTGCAGGTTATTGCTTTCCTGTCCTCCGCAAGAGATTAGAAATACTAGAGTAACCAAGATATAGATTAGTTTGAATTGCATGTTCTTAGCGTCAATATGATTAATTATTCAAATCAAAAGCCTGTGCCACAAGCTCAAATGACCGAATACGATCTTCAAAATAATGGCAATTGGTCGCAATACTCACGTCTGTTGTCTTATATATCTCAGCGGCCTCTATAATCCCTTGTTTAACTACTTCAGGGGTTCCGATGATCAAATATCTGTTTGTGTTTTCAAGATGTTGTACTTCAAAAGGAGTCAATTCAATTGAAGTCGCTTCTTCTGGAGATATTAATGGTTCACGTATGCCCTTTAGTCGATTAAGACTGGATATATTCCTGCTAGATAATACGAACTCTGCTTTCTCTTGAGTATCAGCGCAGATAACCTGTAACGCGACATTGAATTTTGGCTCCTTAAGATAACCAGATGGTTGGAATTGCTGTCGGTATAACTCGGCTATGGCCGGTCCATGTTCAGCTGTGGTTCCAAAAAAATCTGCGAAGGAAAACGGCAAGCCCAATGCAGCAGCCAGTCTTGCACTATAGTCGCTAGAGCCAAGAAGCCAAATGCCTGGTATTGATTCCGGTACTGGACCCGGTTGAGCTTTTATTCCAGAAAACACATGCTCCTCAGGAAGAGTCCCCGATAGAAAGCCTATCAGATCCACAACCTGTTGAGGAAAGTGTTGTACATCTACTAGTGGCTTTGGATAAGCTAAAGCTCTGGCTGTTTCTTGATCACTGCCAGGTGCCCGTCCAATACCTAACTCTATTCTATCTGGATAGAATGATTTCAGTACATTAAAATTTTCAGCAACTTTTAGGGCCGAGTAATGGGATAACATCACACCACCGCTACCAACATTAATGGTTTTAGTCTGAGATGCTATCTGTCCAATCAATATCTCTGGTGATGTTCCAGCAAATCCACCAGAATTGTGATGCTCTGCAACCCAGTACCTGTAATATCCCATCTCCTCAGCTAATTGGGCAAGCCTTACGGTTTCCCTAAGAGCCTGTTGAACGGTTCCGCCTTTTCTAATTGGAGATTGGTCTACCACTCCGAAGGTATACTTTTCTGTCATTAATATCCTCCGGTAAAATTGCCTGTAAAATATTGGTGGAGCTGAGGAGGCTCGAACTCCTGACCTCTTCAATGCCATTGAAGCGCTCTCCCAGCTGAGCTACAGCCCCTATCTAGATACAATATTACTATTTTTTAGCAATTGCAAATGCCAAATACAATTGCTATTTATTAGATAAGCGAAGCTAAGTTATCTATAGGTGGGCCATCATATACTATATGACCGTCACGTAACGCTATAATTCTATCGGCGTACCGCTCAGCAAGAGCAATCTCATGAGTACTTAGTAATATGCCTTTCCCAGATGCTGCTAGAGAAGATAACAAGTGAAAATAGAATATCCTGGATGGAAAATCTAGAGCATGTAAAGATTCATCAAGAATCAGAATATCCTTATCCTGAGCCAAGCAAAAAGCAAGCCAAACCCTCTGCTTTTCCCCGCCAGATAGCTCAAAAAAGGTACGATCCTGCTTATCAGATATACCGCATAACTCAATACTCTCAGTAATGATAGTTTCATCATGCTCACTTAATCTGATTTTCCATATTGCACGAGGATCAAATCTAGCCATTGATACCGTCTCTCTTACTGTCAAATACATTGGATCATTAATTCCCTGAGGGATCAATGCAAACACATTTTCCACACTGTTAGCTTCTACATAAGATCCATCATCTCTCTCCATCAATATTTCCCCACTAATTGGTTTTAACTTATCGCTAATAAGATCAATTAGTGTAGTTTTACCCATACCATTTAATCCTATTAGACATACAAAGCATGATGTACCTATAGTAATATTCACAGAATCCAATACTGGATTATCTGGGTATGAAAACGACACTTCTCTAAATTCTATTTTCATCATAGCCGCCTGGCAATAAGTATCATTAATGGAGCACCAACTAGGGTTGTAACCATTCCAAATGGAATCTCCGAAGGTGCAAAAGCTAATCTAGCTATCTGATCTGCGTATAATACAAGCACAGCGCCTAACGGAGCCGAGATAAATAGAATGGCTTTAGCATCGTGTCCAACCAATAGCCTAGCCAAATGCGGAATAACCAGCCCAACGAATCCCACTAAACCTGCCAAAGAGACGGCAATACCTGAAAAAATACCTGCAGCAGTCATTGCTATCACTCTAGTTTGAGTCGGTTTACCACCTAGGCTGTAGGCTATACGATCTCCTAAGTTAAGCAAATTCAAACGATTCGCAACAGGTATCACCATTAATACTCCTAGCAAAATGAACGGCAATGTTGGAAGAACATTATCTAGAACACGATTGGACATGCTGCCTCCAATAAAATGGATAGTCTGTTGGCTGAACACTCGTGCCTCAGCAAATATACCCATAGACAGAGCGACAAATATTGCTGAGAAAGATACTCCAATAAGTGCAAGTCTGGATTGGCTAATTTGTGCCTTAGAGGAAAAGAATGTTATGAAAAAAGCAGTGGCAATAGAACCAATAATAGATAAACTTATTAAAGACCATGGATTCAATACCACCACACCAGCTATGCTGAGAGACTGAATGATAGCAGCTCCCCCTCCCAAACCAAACAATTGAGGGTCTCCAAGGGGATTACGGGTTGCAAGTTGTATCAATGCTCCTGCAAGGCCCAAACTAGATCCAACTAACAAACAAATAGCAATCCTTGGAACTCTCAGATCCCAAACCACTGTATGTATTATAGGGTAGTCATCAGAAAAGACCCCAGATAACAACTGACTAATCTCTAGGTTAGCTGGACCGAAAACCGTTCCAGTAATTATCCCAGCGACTAATAGCCCAGAGATTATCCCAAATATAACCAGATTCGTTAATCTTATTATTTTCCCTCTGAAACGTTCATTTCCCTGAGGAGGGTTTCTAATTCCTCAATGGCATCAGCTATTCTAGGTCCTGGTGCCTGTAAGAACAAGTCAGGATCTATCTCCACAGTTCTACCTTCTGTAACTGCTCCAAGGGTAGAGTATCCTGGAACTCTTGGCAACATGCTGGACAGCCTTGGTGCAGGTTCCGGGGCAGGGGATATGGCTAATATAACATCCGGATTACTAGTAGCCGCCTGTTCTGGTGAGAATAGAGTGAATCCATGGTAAGGTCCAGACTGATCCATTCCGTCAGTCACGTTTGTTAAATTCATCATGCTCGCTATCCCACCTGGATATGATTCTTGCAGCGCAGCATAGAAATTATGATCCGCATCAGCTATAAGAATCAATACACTTTTTTCAATTCTATCGAAACCATATTTTCTCACTGAAGACACGCTGTCATTAACTCGCTCCTCAATAGCTTCCTTAGCATCCCGTGCTTCTTGTTCCAAATCAGTAACTTTACCGAGAAGTTCTAGTCCATTTGCTACATCTTGGACAGAAGTAGCCCTCACGGCTACTATTGGCACTTTTAGACTAGCAAGCATCGGTGTAAGATGCCCCTGCGTAAGTGCCTCAATTATTATCAAGTCAGGTTGTAGAGTAACGATAGCCTCTACACTAGGATTATACGCACCACCTACTGCAGGAAGTGCTGCTACATCATCTGAAAAATTAGATCCGCTATCTCTACCTACTGCAACTCCACCTATTTCATAGAGCATCTCCATAGCTGTTGGGCTAATGCCAACTATACGTTGTGGCTTTGAAGTTATTTCAACAGATCTACCCATCATATCTGTGACTGTTATAGGATACTGAATTCCTTCTGGGGTTGCTGTAGCTTGAATAGATGTTGCCGTAGGAACTGGCGTCGGCTGTCCTGTTGTACAGGCTGCAAATATTGTGATTAGTCCAGACAATAAAAATACAAACAACAACGATCTAAATATCTTACCTATGATCAATACATATACCTCATTTTGCTTTAAGATTTTTTCGTTTCTATAGAATCCCAGATTCTATTTATGTCTTTACACTTCAGCAAACTGTAGAATACTATTAAATCAAGCAACCAAAGTCAACAAATATCAGTGTCAATTGCAGTATCGTTTCTTCCAGAAACATAATGGAATCGTATTTTCTTAGTAGCACAACAACATTTGTCGTTACTCTATGATAGTCACAATACCTCCAACCCATCAAAGGAATCGAAGCGAGCATTATTCATATAAATATGTCATAATTTGTTGATTAACAATTTCTAGATCGGAGTAATCTTGGTACGTACTAATTGGTATACAGCCCACCCACCAGCATGCACTTGCGCAAATTGCACTGAAAAGCACTTTATAGAAAGACAAAACGGCAAGATAGGCCGTAACGAGAAGTGTCCATGTGGGAGTGACAAGAAATACAAGAAGTGCCACGGAAACTAGGAATACTACCTAGTCAATTATCTATTTTGCTAAGTCGGACCGGATACCAATATAACTTCCATAGCATACTATTAACGCCTAATAACCATCCTCTTCCATATGATGCATACTAAAAGTTTTCTAGTTTTGCAATAAGTACAGAGCATATCAATGCTTATATATGCTTACAAGTCCTTGTTATTGCTATGGCATAAACAAACTAACTGCTCGTAGGTCTGGAGATCCTTCTATTCCAACACTAGTAAGTAGTCTTTTTTTCATCACATCATGTATATAGTTTATGTGAAAATCCAGGGAACTTAATCTTTTGGCAACATAAATTTCAACATCGTACGCCGATATAGAAACAAGGTATTCGTATAAAGTTTTTGATTCCTCATAGCTCAATTGGCCATATATATCAAATTCCATACCACTATCACGGATATAAGGATCATCTAATACAATAAGCCACTGGATTAACAAACCTAAGATATGTTCGTCATCTTTACTCTTATCTAGGAATATCTGTAGGCTCTTGTCTATCAGCTCATTGAATCCGAGAGAATCCGGATATTCCATAAGCTTTAATCCCAAGAAATTTTCAATTGAAAGCCAAAATGTCTTTTCAAATTGTTGAGCCTGTGCCTCTTTCATTGCTTTCCAATAGGTGGACCGGTTTACCTTGCTATAATCAGGATTTGAGATTCCTTGCCTCATATGCCCTAATTCATGAGCGATAGTTCCTATGACATCAGCAATCATCCTCTCGCCATTAACAACTATTGCATCCCTCCCAAATCTACTAGTCTTAAGGCCAGACCCTCTTCCCTTAACTCTCTCTCTCTCGTTAAATATAGTCTCATAGTATTCTTGTTCTTTAAGTGCAAATTGTTCAGAGTAATAATCATCTATCCAGTTCAGGAAATCGTTCTTGCTTAATATCAAAATATCAACCCGCTCATCAAAAACACTTCTACCATTAATTAAATAGTAACCAGCATCTACAATTCGAAGGACATCCTCACGATAGTTTGTATCATTAGAATCCACTGCTACCAAACGTTTATCCAAGATTTGTTGAATGTCTTCAAGTTTTCCTTGCAGTTCCTGTTCTGTATATACAACTGGGCCTGTATCACTAACATTGCCGCTGATCCACGTAAACTCCTTCTGGAATATATTGTCAGTCTCATCGCTTTCTTGTACGGAATCTTCAGGATCTATCACCATGCTTAGATTATATGTACCGGTGTTCAGCGTAATAGTATTATTGAGATCTGACCAGTCCAGAATCCACCTTAACTCGTTAGGTTCCATGTTCGCAGAGAGATTAAATCTTTTCACTCTAGTTTTATCTACATATAAATCCACAGCGAATTCATCCTGAACCTCTACTGTACTACGATTATGTGTTATAAGATCCACATAGGTTGTAGCCTCCAGCGTCAGTTTGCTATCTCTCATAGTATCCCTAGTGTTAGATACTATTATCGGTCCATCCCATCCATCTCTCCATCCAGGTACTAAATTAGGTAATGAAAGCTGACTCGGTAATTCAACGATCTCATCATCTTTAGTTTCATAGCGTGTTTTATCTTCAACTGGCCCTGTAAGCCATATAAATTCCCTTTCTATAACGTTATTCCTCTCATTCGATTCTATAATGAGATTGGTTGCATCCAATTCTATTTTCAATTTATGCGAACCAGGACTAATCGGAATAGTTGTGTTAAGGCCACCCCACTCGTTACTACCTATTGATTCCTCTGCTAATAAGCCTTTGCCTTTTTGAGCATTAACTAGGACATTATCAAGATATGTATATACCCACATTTCCTTAGGTATGCTTATTAAGCTCTGATTACTAAACCCAAACCTAATATATGACTGAACATCACGAGAAAGGGTGCCATTTGTTATGCTATCAGGATAAGAGTTTGCCACAATGAAGTCTTCCCAGCCATGTAGCATCCACGGAACAAGATCTGGAAGATGTTTCTGTACTGATTTACTGTCTTCGGAATCGATCTCTTTCCCTTCCCAAAAGACACCTACTTCAAATCTGTTATCCGACTCATCTAATTCTTTTAACAATCCAGTAGAATCTATAACCAAGCTTAAAACATATGAGCCTGGATCAATGTTAATCCTATCATTCAACCCTGACCAGTCTTGAACTATCACATATTGATTTGCACTAAGTCCGTCAATTTCCCAACGTTCTGCAAGAATATCTCCCAAATATACGTCTACAAAGAACTTATTGTGTATATCCACACTACCATTATTCAGCACACCCCAACTTATATAAGTGTTATTTTCAATTGACATGTCTGACGTTAAACTGCTAATGCGAACATTGGAAGCTACCAGTGGAAAATTTCTGCCAGACGCTATGTAAGGAACGAGATTAGTATTGATTTGTATATTCTTGGCAGGAATTATTGTGGGAATCAGAGTACTAGGTCGAGTTTCATTATCAGAAATGACTGGTACCTCAGTTCCTCCTGGTACCTGTTGTTGAGAAACTTCAGTGGCAGTAATAGACAAAACGTTATCTACTCCTTGATCTCGCGAATCTCGCATTTCGCAACCAAGAAATATTAGTGTTATGCAAAGGGGTATAATGCAACTTTTAAAAAACAATCGCATAGAACGTATTATAGTTCAATATATTTTATATAATCATCATTAAATGAAGCACAATATTAATATCCAAGTGATTTCAGGGTTGACAGCCAAATGACAGAGAAGTAACTTAATACTACCCTGTTATGTTCGAATAATGCGAACATATTCCCTGTATTTTACTTATATCGGATCAGATAAAGGCTATAAAGAAGGGAGAGTAGTTATGACAACTAAGGAAAATCATACTTGGGAAGATCTGGAGGCTGCAGTAGGACAAGATTTCTCTGATGGAGATATTCACTGGGCCATAGAACCAGTAGAATGGACTTCTATAAGGCGTTATTGCGAGGCCATAGAATCAGATTTTCCATTATTCCATGACAAGCATTCTGCATGGAGAAACGGTTACCAAGGGATAATATGCCCAGCAAGCCACATTCAAAACCATACTACACTAGGTCTCTGGAGACCTGGTGATCCAACAAGGTGGCCTTTATCAGAACGAAATTATACTAACTCAGGAGTCTCTCAAGGTAGTCAGAAACCTGTACCTTCACCTGATACAAAGGCTGGTTTCGCCACAGATAGAGAAGTTGAATACTTCAAGTCGGTTTATATTGGAGATCACCTAGGATCAAGGGGTAGAAAGCTTATATCTGTTGCTATAAGAGAAACCAGTGTAGGTTTCGGAGCCTTTACAATATTTGAGAGTGAATGGGTAAATCAGAATAAAGAAGTTGTAGCAGTTTCAAGAAGTGGCGGATACAGATATAACCCACATGAAGGTGGATACAAAGGAACTGCACAACCAGAAAATAAAGCACCTGCGAAAGAAAAACCTGCACAAATAGTACCAGAACCAGAAGCGAGTTATGTAGATTGGAATAAACATCGTTACTACGAAGATGTATCAGTCGGCGATAGAATAAATCCTGTAACTTTCAACCTTACAGTACAAAGACTAGTATATGCTGCAGGAGGGAACAGGGATTTCAACGCCATACATCATAATGATGATATAGCAAGAGCAGGTGGAGCACCTGCTATGTATGCCAATAATGGATTCATTCAAGGAATGTGGGAGCGGGCATACAGAGAATTCTTCGGTGTACAGGGATGGATACAAAAAGTTGGTCCATTCAGGATGCGAATATTCAATGTAGTGGCTGAGGCAACTGTGGTTCAAGGTAAAGTGTCTCGCAAATGGCAGGATGGGAATACAAACTTTGTTGAATTGGAGATGTGGAGTGAAAACCCAAAAGGCATTAGTGTGGGACCAGGGCCTGTGGTTGGAACTTTACCATCTAAGCCTTAATAGAATCTTCAATCCTGAATTAATACGTTTGGCAATAGTTTACGATGCTAAGTTTTGTACCAGACGGATATTATTGTTACCTTTGTGGTCTTACCGTATCCGCAATGTGGCTACGTATACCGCCATAAGAAATGTTACCCATAAGAAAGGATTGCCAAAAGTAACTATGAATACAAGCGGATTGAGTAGACCTGCACATACAAAGAAAATCACCACATTTGTAGCCGCTATCAACTTGAGTAAATTGCTTATTTTACGGTTAGACAGAAAGCTTACGCTCTCACCTAATGCATAGCCCACTCCTATCATTGCGGCTAGCAGTATAATCTGTATCCTATATATGACGACAAACACGAACCCAAAAAACAAAGATGCTAATATTGAAAGGACAATAGAAGCCAAAGTTACCTTGACATAGGATAGGCTATCAACATCGAAAACCGGTATCTTCGTAGTACTCACACAACCGAAACACCTTATACCCACTGGAGCATGCATAACGCATTTGTAGCATATAATCGTACCGCATCTACCACAACTTAATTTTGTTTCTATTTCAGGATGGTTACTACAAACTGCCATTTCTGGCATCAGTCTTCCTTCTCAATTATTGTTGGGAATCTATGTATCCATTCATCCCTATTACGTGTATCCCTATCATATATAAGCCTATTGATGTATACCCCAAATCCACTGGTAGTTACGTTATTGGATTTCGCATTTGGAAAAAGTCTCTTTAACATTAGCACTGCTATTAACAAGAAACAAAAGAATATGACTTCATCCGATTCCTTAAATAATATAGGCCATACTGGAAGTATTATTAGTGCAACACCAATCCAAATACCACCGTTGCGAAATACGAAATGACCCATTGAGGCTATAGCGAACGAAATTAAGAATAAAGGCCACGAGAGCGCAAGCAACACTCCAGCAGCAACGGCAACTCCCCTGCCCCCAGAGAACTTCAAGTATATAGACCAATTGTGACCAACAATCGCGGCAAACCCAACATATATTACAATCCATTCATTGACTGGTAAATTCTCAGCAAGTACTACAGGGAATGCTCCTTTAGCCAATATATCGAATATGCCCACAAAAAATCCCTTGACCTTACCAAAATTAACCCACACATTCGATGCACCAATATTACCACTGCCATAATTCCTTACATCAACATTCCCTACAATCCGGCCAACTATATAAGCGGTTGGAATTGAGCCAATTAAATAACCAAATGCTATTAAAGATATTGCTAACATTTAAACACTTAAATAATCATGAAAGATAAATCTAGTATGGAAGCGTCTGGTGCTGAGTATTATCTCAACATAAAGTTATATGTTTACTTTTAGCTCTAGCCCAGCCAATGCAAATAATTTCTTCGCTATAGCTAATGGAGGACCCACCATTCCTACTTCTTTTTCACCTGGTGTACCAAGTGCATGATAGTCGCTCCCACCACATTGTAGAAGACCTTCTCGATCTGCAATAGTTGTTAATATGTCAATTTGAGCAGATGAATATGTTCCGTAATGAACTTCAATACCAGAAAGACCAGCGTCTTTAAGTTCTGGAAGTATCTCTTTAAGGTCCGATAGCTCACCCATCTCTATTGGATGGGCCATCACTGCAATACCACCTATCTCTTTAATCATCTTAACACCATCAACTGGAGTCAATTTGGGACGCTCAGAATACGCTGGTCCATTACGACCAATATATTTTGCAAATGCTTCTTGTGGAGTAGCCACGTAACCTTTCTCTAACATAGCTTGTGCAATATGTGGCCTCCCAACTGCCCCATCAGCTAATTCCTGAACACGTTCCCACTCTATTGGCAAACCCATTGCAGCAAGATTAAGAACCATTTTCTTGGCTCTATCAACTCTTCCTTCTCTAAATTCACTCAACGTATGCTGAAACGCTTCATTCTCATATTTCAAGAAATACCCCAATAAATGTATCTCTTTCCCAGGTATATCGCTACTCAGTTCTATTCCAGGTATGATGGTCAACTGTGGAAATTTTTTTGCCTCTTCAAATGCCTCAGCAAGCCCTTCGGTAGAATCGTGATCGGTTATAGCGATGACCTTTAATCCTCTATTACCAGCGAGAGAAACTAACTGAGATGGACTCAACCTCCCATCAGAAGCAGTGGTATGCAGATGAAGATCTACTTCTACCATGTTAATTAACCTCTCTATCAATACGAGATATACTTATCGCCTCTCCAGTATCTTCATTTAATTCTAATAATACTGAATTAAACCTCGATCGGCCATCCGCCACGTTAAGCCTCTTGGGGGTTTGGTTAAGAAATCTAGATAATACGTCCTGTATATTACTACCAATAACTGAGTTCACTGGCCCCACCATCCCTACATCCGATATATAGGCAGTACCCTTAGGCAATATCCGTGAATCTACAGTTCCAACATGCGTATGTGTACCAGTTACAGAACTAACACGCCCGTCTAAATACCATCCCATGGCAACTTTTTCAGATGTGGCCTCTGCATGGAAATCAACTATTATTGAATGTCGCCCCTCGCCTAATTCCTCTATAAGTGAATCCATAGCACGAAATGGACAGTCAAAATTACCAACGAATACTCTTCCAATAAGGCTTACCACAACTACTTTTCCAACTTTTATATATCCTTTGCCTGGAACAGATGGGGGGTAGTTAAGTGGTCTAAGTATGGGTGTTCCTTCATCTAGATATGGAATGATATCTCGCTGGTCCCAAATATGATTGCCAGATGTAATGACATCTGCTCCATAATTAAACAGCTCTTGTGCTATCTCATATGTAATACCGAACCCACCCGCGGCGTTTTCCCCATTAATAACCGTAAGGTCGATTCCCATCTCTTTTCGTAAGCCTGGCAGCAAAGCCTCAACAGCTTTTCTACCAGGCTTACCTACTACGTCACCTATTATCAATACCCGCAATCTAGTACCCTTTTATTAATATGTTTATTAGTCTACCTAGCGTACTCTATAGAACGAGTTTCGCGTATTACTGTAACTTTTACCAACCCAGGATAAACAAGATTTTCTTCTATTTTCTTTACAACATCTCTAGCAAGCTTAGAAGCAGTAATATCATCTACTTCATCTGGTTTAACCATTATCCTAACCTCTCTACCCGCTTGTATAGCAAAACATTTTTCCACACCAGGGAAGCTTTGTGCTACTTCCTCTAATGCCTGTAATCGCTGTACATAGTGTTCAAGAGTATCTTTCCTAGAACCAGGTCTTGCAGCACTTATCGCATCTGCTGATGCCACTATAAATGCTTCTATCGAACCACGTTCCTCATCATGGTGCTCCATTATGGCTCTTTCTATTTCTGGGCTTATACCATATCTTCTTGCAACGTCAGCACCGATCTCAGCATGAGTACCTTCAACCTCGTGTGTAAGTGCCTTACCAATATCGTGAAGCAAGCCTCCTGCTTTAGCAACAGGGACAGAAACTCCTCCTACTTCCGCTGCAATCATACCGGATAGCAAAGATACCTCAACGCTATGCTTAAGTATATTCTCTCCGTAGCTATAACGATATTTGAGCCTACCCAAAAGTTTGATTAATTCTGGATTAAGACCCATAACACCAGCATCTATAACTGCCTGCTCACCCTCTTCTCTGATTTCCTCGTCGAGTTCTTCTTTGGATTTCTCCACTACTTCTTCAATACGAGCAGGGTGTATGCGACCATCAAGTACTAATTTTGATATGGCGCGCCTAGCTATCTCTCTCCTTATTGGATCAAAACAAGATACTGAAACAGCTTCTGGCGTATCGTCAATTATTAAATCTACACCAGTTGCAGCCTCGATTGCCCTAATGTTTCTTCCTTCTCGACCAATTAATCTACCTTTCATGTCATCGTTAGGTAGGGGGATAAATTTGACCGTACTTTCTGAAACCACCTCAGATGCTAACCTATTTATTGATAAGGTTAATATCTTCCTAGCTTTTTGATCTGCTTCCTCCTTAACTTGCTGCTCTCTGTCGCGATAACGTCGAGCTAGTTCATATTCCATCTCATCCTCAGCTGCCTTTATGACAACCTCCTTCGCATCGTTAGCGGACAAACCTGAAAGTCTTTCTAGAACAATTTCTTCCTTTTCCTTAAGTTCTTTGACTTCTGAAAATTGTCCTTCTAACTCTTCTCCCTTCACCAACAGATCTTTTTCTGCCTTATCTACTTCTTCAAGTTTGCGTTCAGCGCTTTCTTCTCTATTTGCTACTCTTCTCTCCATGCGCTGCAAATCTCCTCTTCTCTCTCGCAAATCCGCTTCCATAGCATTACGATTTACTAATGCTTCTTCTTTAGCTTCTACCAGGATCTGCTTACTCTGTTCGCCAGCATCATCTATGATTCTGGCAGCCTCATCTTTAGCCAAGGCTGTTTTTCTTCCCACTACAATAGATCTCCCCCAAAAGCCGGTCGTAACCCCCAAACCAACGGCTAACAGAGCGGTAAGAACAATGACCACTATGTCCATAGTCCATCCCATCCTTTCTGTCCAAGCCTATTAGCTGGAAATATTGTACCCTATATCCCTAAGGGTAGCGCTTCATGTTACCCTTGTATGTTTTCAAGTGTCAAGGAATAAATATCTACCAAATATCCTGTGTATGTTATTGATAAGCACAATTATTTAATATACCATTTTAAATTGTTATTTATTATGAAGGGTTATATATGAATCAAAAATTCACTACTACTAACGGCCTGCGTATTCTTACCAACCAAATGCCCTATACTAGAGCAGTAAGCATTGCTTTCTATATTGGTGCTGGCTCTAGATATGAATCCGATAAAGAAGCTGGAATATCACATTTTGTGGAACACATGTGTTTCAAAGGCACTCAAAAACGTCCGAATGCTAAAGATATCAGTGAAGCCATAGAGGGTATTGGTGGAGTTATGAATGCAGCAACAGATAGAGAACTGACCACGTACTGGTGCAAAGTACCAGATGTACACTTTGAAGCTGCCTTAGACGTTATGGTAGACATCATGAAGAATCCCATATTTGAAAGCAGAGAAATAGAAAAAGAGCGACAAGTTATATTAGAAGAACTTGCTATGACCAAAGATGTACCCAGCTACAGTGCAGATCTATTGATAGACGAGGTCATGTGGCCAGACAACCCAGTTGGGAGAGATGTCGGAGGTAGTAAAGAATCTGTATCAAACATATCTAGAGAAATGCTATTAGAATATCTACGCAGCCAATACACTCTACCCAACATGGTTATAAGCATTGCAGGGAATATAGACTCTGAAAAAACAGTGAATTATCTAGTTGACTACTTTAAAGATTGGCAATCTCATACAGCAAACAGCTGGATACCAATGATTGATGAACAATCTGAGCCAAGAATCAAAATTGAATACCGTAAAACCGAACAGGCTCATATCTGCATAGGTGTAAAAGGCATAGCATCATCCCACAAAGATCGATATTCTATTGCTCTTTTAAATACTATATTAGGAGAAGGTATGAGTAGTCGCCTCTTCGTAGAAGTAAGGGAAAACCAAGGATTGGCATACGATGTTCACTCTAGCGTCACACATCTACGAGATTGTGGATCATTTATAGTATATGCAGGAGTAGAGCCCAAAAACACCAAACTAGCGATTAAATGTATACTATCTGAGCTAAGCAAAGTAAAAAATGGTATTGCTAAAGAAGAATTAAAAAAAGCTAAAGAATTCTTAAAAGGTAGATTGATGTTGAGAATGGAAGACAGCAGGAGTGTATCTTCCTGGTACGGCTCTCAAGAGCTACTAAGTGAAATATCTCTCACTCCTGAACAAATGATTGAAAAAGTAGATGCTATAGAAACAGAGGATATAGTAAAAGTGGCAAATGATATATTAATTACAAGTAAACTCAATTTGGCATTAGTAGGGCCATTTAAGAGTGATAAGGGATTCAAGAATTTACTGAATATCTAGCGCAACTGATTTTCGCATACTATTTATTCCAATTATCTAAACATCGGCATCGGTCATTTGAGAATTTCTGAAATATTATAGCTATCTGAATAATTCTCTATAGAAGATATCGTGGAAATCAATCTAGAAATACTGAACAGGAAAATAATTTCTTGTAAAAAATGTGATCGCCTGATCACTCACTGTAATGAAATAGCCCATATAAAAAAGAAAATGTATATTACAGATGACTACTGGGGGAAACCAGTACCCAGCCTTGGAGATCCAAATGCTCAAGTTTTAATAGTGGGATTAGCACCTGCTGCCCATGGAGCGAATCGAACAGGTAGAATGTTTACTGGTGATAAAAGTGGATTATGGTTATTTAACGCACTAAATAAATTTGGCTTTTCAAACGTCAAAGAATCATTATCTAGAAAAGATGGACTCAAGCTTAAAAATGTATATATAACAGCAATGGTTCATTGTGCTCCACCAAAAAACAAACCTTCCACAGAAGAAATAGATACTTGTAGTTTATATCTACAAGAAGAAATTGAATTATTAACAAACCTAAAGGTCATAGTAGCGCTAGGAAAAATCGCGTTTGATGGATACTATAAGTCATTGAAAAATATGGGATACACTTGGGAACAGAATAGTATAAAACCGCGCTTTGGGCATGGCTCAATCTTTGAGACACCAGACGGGAAAACTTTAATCTCATCTTTCCACCCAAGTCAACAAAACACACAAACTGGAAAGCTAACAAGAGAAATGTTTGATGAAATATTTATGAAAATCAGGCAAATCCTAAATACTAATACTTAACTATTTACTCTAGCGATTATTTCAAATGAATCATTTCTAGGTGAATTTACCAATGTGGAAATTTCGTATACTTCCATATCCGTAGATTCATACGGATACAGTAATCTCTTTAAGTTTTTTATATCTTGATTATTAATATCAAGCCAAGTCTCTTCAAATTCTTCATTTATTATTGCCGGCATGCGATTGTGTATAGGTGCTATCAATTCATTTGCTTCTGTAGTAATAATTGTGCACGATTGTACTATTTCGCCATCTGTAGATTTCCAAGCATCCCATAACCCTGCGAATCCAAAAGGATTACCAGATCTTAACTTTATACGCATTGGAGTTTTTTTGTTGCCTTTTCTTGTCCATTCATAGAAACCATCTGCCAGTATCAAACATCGTTTTCTAAGCAAGGGTTGTCGAAAAGCATTTCTCTGTTCTAACGTCTCAGATCTCGCATTAATCATGCGTGAAGCCATTCGCATATCTTGGGACCAGTAAGGTATAAGTCCCCACTTCATAGTTAGTCCTTGGTTAACAAACCCATCATTTGTAATGGCAAGAATGTTCTGAGTAGGAGCAATGTTAAATCTTATATCCTTCGGTAAACCATCTCCATGGAAACTAAAACGCTGCTCTAAATCTTTGATCTCTGTTATTAATGAATAACGACCGCACATACTGTTATCTTATTACTCTCTTACTAAAAACATAATCTGTGCAAAAACCGATTCTATACTGCATCTAAGTTAATAGATTACCTGAGCCTCTACAAGATTAGCTACTTCATCTGCTGAAAGGCCAAGGATTCCCTCGAACACATAGCTATTATGTTCCCCCATCAATGGAGCAGACTCGAGTCTGGGTTCTGGTCCAGATACAAAACGCCAAGGCAACACAGGCATCATCCTTTCAACTCCATCCTTGTACAACACAGGTGACAAGAAACGTCGTTCCTGCAAATGTGGGTCATCTGCGAGACCTTTAGGATTTAGAAATACCCCTGCTGGTACTCCTGCTTCCTGCAAGGCCTCCATTGCTTGATATGGAGATCGCTCTCTGGTCCATTTCGCAATGATAAGGTCGATTTCATCCTCATTATCTTTTCTGACGCTTGCGCTCACAAAACGTTGATCTTCAGTAAGATCTGATTTCCCTATAGCAATAGTAAATGCCTCCCACTGCGAATTGTTAGTGATAGCGATAGCTAACCACTGATCATCTCCAAGGCAAGGATAGATTCCATGTGGAGCATATTGGTAATGTCTGTTGCCAATTGATTCCAAGTCCTGATTATTCATCTGCCATTGCATTAATGCTTCAGGCATCATAGACGTAACTGCCTCTGCCATAGAAACATCAATGTATTGTCCTTCTCCTGTTTTGGATTTATGTTCCAAAGATGCAACAATTACCAAGGCTTGTAATAGGCCTGTCATAGGATCAGACCAAGCACCGCCCATAATCGGCAAACCCTTGGAATCAATATTCATATTGGACCATCCAGTGTAGGTCTGTACTAGGGTTCCATAAGCTACCAAATCTTTATCTGGACCAGTTCTACCTAAGCCAGAAGAAGTAAGCATAATAATATCAGGCTTGAGTTCCTTTAGTACATCGTAACCAAGGCCTAACCTCTCCATTACTCCAGTAGCAAAATTGTCTACGATCACATCACTTGTGGCTATTAATTTTTTCACCATATCAAGACCAAGAGGTGTGCTAAGATCAAGATTGCAGCTAAGTTTGGACTGACCCAAATGTTGAAATAAAGCAGTCTCTCTACCTGGGTCTGGTCTCTTTCTGGTTTCAACTTTGATAACTTCTGCACCCATAGCCGCTAAATGCCTAGTGCATGATGGACCAGCTATTATCCAACTTAGGTCAGTAACGCGAACTCCTTCCAACGGTAAACGATTGCGAACATCAGGATCAATGGGTTCTCTTTTGGTATCAATTGCTTTGGATCGCTCGAATATTTCTTCATTATGCTGACCCAACAGTGGTGCAGGATGGACCTTATTTGGTTTTCTACCTGAGAACCTATAGGAAACTGTAGGGTAGACCAGCTTGCCTGCTTTAGGGTGTTCTACTTCAGTAAAGAAATTTCTGTGTGCAAATTGTTCCATTGCAAAAACGTCTCTAGGGGTGTTAACCGGAAAGCATGGAATGCGAGCCGCTTGAGCAGCACGAAACACCCCTTGCTTGGTTTGCTGTTTTGTCCAATCTATAAGGAGTTTTTCTAATTCGTCCCAATTAGCTCCACGAGTAGCACGTGTAGAAAAGCGTTCTTCACTAGCCCATTCTGGATTCCCCATTAACTCTATAAGCCGAGACCATTGTGCCTCTTCTCTCGGTGACATCGCCATATAGCCGTCTAAACAAGGAAATATACCATTGATAGTAGTCCTGCCAGCCCCAGGTTTGCGAATACGACTCACTGGTTCATTGCCATAAGCTAGCCCCGGTAATGGACCAACCAACATATGCGCCACAACCTCCTGCATCGAAACGTCCACATGGCGTCCCCCACCACCTCTTATCTGACTAAACACAGCCATCATAGTTGCGGTCGCTCCCGCAGTACCAGAAAGGAATTCGGCCATATTACCTCTTGCCAAAAGAGGTGTTTCAGTCTCAGGATTCTCTACTGGGCCGGTTAATTGAGAAGCGTAACCGCCCATGTAAAATGCTATTAGGTCCGTTCCAAGATAATCTCTATATGGCCCACTTTGACCAAATGGCGTTATAGACGTCATTACTAGATGTGGATTCTCTCTAGAAATTACTTCGTATGTTAATCCCAGATCTTCCATCTGTCTCGGAGTGTTATTCTCTATTAGAACGTCACTTTGCCTAACGAGACTAAGGAAAATACTCTTCCCTTCGGCTGAATGTAAATCTATTGTTACGCTTTTCTTATTAACGTTAAGAGATAAGAAAAGTCCGCTTTTTTCAGGATTAGGTTCGCCATATGGAAATGGCCCTGCAAATCTAATTTCGTCACCACCTGGAGGCTCGATCTTAATCACTTCTGCACCTAAATCAGCCAATGCCTTAGAACAATAGGACGCGCTTATTCCATTGCCAAGTTCAAGAACCTTAAGCTCCGAAAGAACCTCATTAGCCAATTCTTGCCTCCTATAGTTAACTATTCATCGCCCAACAAAATTCGGCAGGCGTTTCTCAGAAAAAGCCTTGCCTCCCTCTGCTCTGTCTTCTGTCTGGTTTGCCAAGTGCTGAGCATAGCCCTGATAGTCATAAGCTACATCTACATCTTGGAACCACCCTTTTCTTATAGCTGCCTTAGTCAAACCAATAGATATGGTTGGTCCATCCGCTAGCCTAGCAGCAAGTTCCATAGTAGATTCTTCTAATTTGTCATCTGCAACAACTCTGTTAGCTATACCATGCCTCTCCATTTTAGCTGCGTCTAAGGGTTCCCCCAGAAAAGCCATCTCTGTCATTACTCCCAAGCCAACATAATAATGAAGAAGGTTAACACCTGTTCCCATTGCACGTTTTATAAATGGTGTCGCAAGCAGTGCAGTCTCTGAGACTACCCGCATATCACATGCCAAAGCTAGATTCAAACCTGCTCCGTAAGCGTGGCCCCTTAACATACAAACAACTGGTTTAGGACAACGTCGTATAGCATGTACCACATGAGTGAATCTACCTCTTCCGAAAACGTAACTTTTCACAGGATCGGTCTGATTATCTCTCTCATAACCTGGGGTAGCCATACCACTGAGATCATCTCCAGCGCAGAATGATCGGCCAGCCCCACCAAAGACTATCACTCGAATATTCTCGTCACCTTCAAAATCCCTAATAGCGTCTAAGAGTTCCAGTCCCATCTGGACATTGAATGCATTCAGCCTTTCCGGGCGATTCAGTGTAATTCTACCAATACTACCTAGTTTTTCCACAACAATCATCTCATAATCCATACTGGGCCTCCTTACAAAAATGGACAAGCCATAAGTTATCTCTTAGGAAATGTCAGTGTAATTGATATATAATTATATTATCAAATCGATTCTCTTTAACATAGTGTTTCGGCGGTTAGCTCAGTTGGTTAGAGTGATTGCTTCACACTTATGATCCCCCTTGTAAACCACCGTAAGACTCAATACTCTATTTATACCTAGTTAGTTAACTGATGTAAACCATTGTTAATTGGTGTTGGTGTACTTATTGGTGTACATTACCTGAACTGACGGACAATTCCTATCACTCATTCCATGTTGTGCTACCTCAAGGTTTTGGACTCAACTACCTTAAGGATTCTGTGCCGCTACATGACCAGATCTCTTATAAATATTAAGGCTATCTTAAGGTTTCATATCTACCCTGATGTTTTCAGGTTCTGCTAGTCATCAATAATGGCAAAATCTCAGGGTAATCTCAGGGTTCTAAAACATAACCTATATTGTATCTGCATGTATCAGCAAGGTAATCGTGGAGGTGGTACAAATGGTGGTACCAAATCCTGACACCTATCGGGTTAAATATTGGTATAGTAAAGATAAATTCACGGATTGACAGCCAAATGAGAGGAAGTCGACCATGCAAGAACAACTGACAGAGGAAGAGTTTTAAATATATGGATGAACAGAAACTTCAAGACATGATTAATGAAGACGATAGATTTGGTGTTGCTAGCTACTTTGTCGATAAATTCTTTATCGATTTTATTGATGGGATGAATGAACAATCTGTAGATTATGCATTTACTAGCATCGGATTGGGACGGACTTATATAGAGAATACATGTATTAAGATAAATGAAAAAGTTAATCCATTTGACGCTGAACAATTAGGACATAACGCTAGTAAAAAAATCATCTATAAATCAATACTCATTAATTGCTGGGAACAGAGAATGCCAGATAATCTTGACGAGTTACGAAATATTTGGGACGGACTTATTCGGTAATTACTCCATCTTACTCGGTAAGGATAAGTAAGTTGCCAGTAAAAATCTCAAAACCTTGGTGTAAACTCAGTGCGATTTATGCCTAATGGTGTGGAGCCCATGGGCACCATTTGACTAATAGCATACCCTTTTTTAGCCTGCGTGGTTTGTGCATGGTTTGTCATCGTCATGGTAATATTCATCTATGGAGAAGTTTTTAATCGGAAAGGCTAGGACATTCTAGGGTACCCATCACTATGGACATCTATACACATATCAAACCAACAATGCAGAAGAATTACATAAAGGACTTCGTTCTAATATGTCTATGACTCACTAGCAGGAAGCAATCCGAAGTTAACCTACCTCTATGTGCAGCAGGAGTCCCTTCCCTTGTAGCAACCCTTGCTCCACGATATGGTTTAAACATATTGGTCTTAACAAAGTCAGGACGATACCAGGTGATAGTGGATGGTAGAGCATCGATATCGTAACCACTGTATCTCGAACCATTCCCTTAAGCTGTACTCACTCATGTCATCTCCTTTTTACGGGTCTATGTTGTCTGTAGTCTCTTTTTACAATGTTGGTTTGTAGGGCTTCTATCTCGTACACCATAGGCTTAACTTATGACACGATAGTTTTGGCTTGTAGTAATATGTCGTCATGTTGGTCTGGCTGGAAGGAGAATATAATGAATCCTATTGTTTTTGGCATCCTCATCATTTTGTTAGTAGGCATTAGTCCTGTAGTGCATAATAAGGCAGGGAAAAAGTATTCATTCCCATTAGCTGGATTAGCAATTGCTTTGCTGGTGATTCCATTCATTATCTAGTAACCCTGCAAGTGTTTTAGATAGGCTGGTTTTTCAAAAAAAGAATTATGTATACAACACCCCAAAATAATTGGCTGATTTACATACTTGAATGTAGAGACGATAGCCTCTATTGCGGTATCACAAATAACTTAGAAAAACGTCTCAAACAACACAATGGAGAAATCAAAGGTGGGGCTAAATATACTCGCTCACATTGGCCCTGTAAATTAGTATACAAAGAAAAATCAGCAAGCCGAAGTGAAGCTTCGCAAAGAGAAGCAATTATAAAAAAAATGTCAAAAGATGAAAAACAGGCTCTTATTAATTTAGTCCAGGTTACAGGTAATAGCGTTATGGGCAGATTCAGTCATATGGAAACCGATGACAATAAGATTGACTTAGTAGGTTCTGGGTACCATGGTATTATTAAGTAACCAAATACGGAGATTAAAGTAATGGCTAATCCTAAAAAGAAGACTTCAAAGAAAACCGATGCGGCAGACTCTGACAGTCAAGAGAAAAAGCGTGCATTGTTCCAGAAAGCGGCTGGCCTTTTAGGGTATCACACAGACGAGCCAGAGGATATTAGTCATGATAACTCCTGAAATATTCGCTGCCCTTAGTCAACGAGGATTTGCAGAAACTGACTTTCGAGCAAACCCCAAGCAAGCTTTATTAGATATGCTCACAAAAGAGGAATTAGAGTCGTACCATTTGCGTAGGTCTGGCGATTGGTGCGGTACTAACAGGGAGGAGAGGGACATACGTCGTATCAAGACTATATTGGCAGCCAGGAACAACCCCCATTACAAAGAGTTTGCTGTTGAATATCTACAATCTCAAATCGATGAGTGGAAGCCACCAAGTCTCTGGTGGAGAATATATAGTTTCTTTTTTTAGTGCCAAGAATAGCCAAATCTTTCCTGGCCCTATGTTTCCTGAAACCTTGCCCAAAACTTGCTAAAATTACGCACGGCAATTCTTAAAAGGTTAGTACGAACTCCGTGTAGTGCAGATATAAAACACAAGAATGTCAATCGTCTTGATGTCAAAACACTATTAAGTATTTAGACCAATACTTTATATATGTTGTAAACATTTGCCATGTGTTGATAACACCCTTTTTTATATAGAAGCAACTTCGTCTCACACACTCCTTTTTAAGTGTCTGGTTTGTTGGTATTTATCTGGTACGCCTTAGTCACACTTTGTGACACCCTAGCTTTAACTTGTAGTAAAATGTCTCTATGAAATATATCCCAGGTATCATTATTGGAATCCTCACCAATGCCTTGTTTTGGGTTCTATATACGCAGTCTGGGGATATTGTTGGTAGTATTAGTATTACTATGGTTATCTGTATAAGTCTTGTAAGTATTGTTTATATTTTGGGTCACAGAAAAAAAGAGTAACCCTTATGATAAAAGCACTCGGTTGGGTCATCACTTGGGCCATCGCAATTTCTCTCTTTTTGGTAGTAGTTTTTTGGGAGGGTTTATTTAACCTTTTATAGAAATTAAACTGGCACGCATATCCACCCCATAAACCACAAACATTCAAACCATACCCCCCTACCTCATAACCTTATTAATAAACAAATCCGCAACCTCCTTAAAAGGTGCCAGTGGGTCATGTTTAGGGTGTATTTTTACTGGTATTTGTAGAGCATTTACACATATGAAGAGCCGAGGCACAACCGCTGTTATTGCATGCCTCTAGGGTGATTATGTAAGCCCCTGGTACGTCGAATTGTGTAGCAGATATAGGGCACACGTGTGACACACCCCTACACACATGTGGATTGTTGACAAATATTATAATTGTAATTACCCTTGCCACATGTTAATCAGATTTGAAGACGATTTATTTCACTTGTGTAGCAGCTCTCTATCAAGGCAATAATTAAACACGTTTAATTAAAATCTGGTTTATTAATCAAGTTATGCCCGTTTAAATTTTTGAACGGGTTTTTTTTATTTTAGAAAACGCAAAATGCGTAAGGAGATATGGAAATGCATTTCAAATCTTTATCGAAATTTGTATTAGTCCTACTGATGATCTTTGTTACAACAGTTGCATGTACTTTTGCAGAAAGGTTTATACCAGAAATGGAACCTTCCTATGAAGTATGGTCTGTTGACCAATCTGGCACTGCTAGCGACGGGACTGGTGGACTCCTATACATATGGGACGGGCAAGATATTTTTCTAAAGGGTGCTAAGAATACAACTCCTGAGATTATAGATCTGGCAAAGGCAGCTAAAGACGCTAATTGCGACGCCCCGAAAAAGCCACATATGATACTTTCCAACTTTACCACCCCGAAGGCCAGCCACGTCCTTCTGGCCAATGTAGGTTCTGGTAACACTTTCTTCATAAACATTGATAGCCGTTCTATCGTCGGCTGTGTCAATACAATAGGAGGTTTCAATGGAGCAGGTGGAACAACAAATTCGCACGCCTCAGTTGCATCTCCTGATAACAGCATGGCTATAGTCGCAAATATTGGCGCAAAAGATGAATCTGGGTTCCTGCATAAAATCCAGACTAACTACACGAGTGACGATTACAAATTAGTAGGGACTTTAGCATTGGACCAGTTCACCAATGAATTAGGAACTGCGGTGGCGCGCCCAATCTGTCACGAGTTCACTCGTGACAGTAAATTCGCCTACATAACTTTAGCTGGTGGAGGTTTATTGGTAGTAGACGTGGGCTCTGCAAACGGAACCATACCTATGACTGTTGTGAAAGTCTATGACAAGGACACCGTTCCAGGCATCGGTTGTGGTGTATCTCGTTTGCCTTTTAATAAGATAATGACCAATGGTGAAAGTGGAGCTAAAGGAGGAGATGATTTCCTCTATACCTTTGATACTAGTAAAGCTGTGGAAGGAGTATTCCCGAACCCAGTACAGATTGAACTCCCGGGCGAGGACACCCATGGTGCGGTTACCTGTATTGATCAAAAGGGCGGCATATTTGCAATAACCAGTATGCGGGTAAGTAATGACATCAACTTCGTAGACCTCCAGACTAACAAGGTTGTGGCCACGCAGTCGATGGCCTCGTCCTTCAGCCCCGATCCAAAGCCTGACGTAGCACACATCGTGGGCAACAAGATGTTTATTGCTTTGCGGGGTGCTAAACCGCTGTCGGCTATAGGCTCCCTTGAGAACGTCGATCGGACACCAGGGGTGGCTGTTCTGACCATCAGCGATGATTGCAAGAGTTCCAGTTGGGAAGAGGAGGACCTCGCATCAATGGAAGACCCAGACAGGATGGTTACTCTTAAAGATGGATCGGAAGTCTCAGCTTCCGACCCGCACGGTCTGGAAGTGATACTAAGATAAGAATGTTTGACGCGCAAATGGCGGTCTCATGGATCGGGCTCCGATCCATGAGACCGCCACCAGCAAGCGAAGCTTGAATGATTCTTCCAAGTCTGGGATTTTCATGGCAACTTCGAATCAAAATACATCACAAATTATTGAAATGAATAGGAACATTAACCATGAACACTATCAATAATGTGTTTAGTTTTCCAAATCCAGTAAACGAATTCTCGGCTAGGTTTGTTGCAGGAATGGTTGCAATTGTGACAATTGTGACAATTGTAACTGAAAATCAATTCGTCGCAGGATTCTTATTGTACGGATTTCTCGCAAGAGTCGCGACTGGTCCAACTTTGAGTCCCATTGGCCTGCTTGCAACGAGAGTAATTGTGCCTGCATTAGGCAACCCTACTAAATTGGTAGCAGGACCTCCCAAGCGCTTTGCACAAACTATTGGGCTGATTTTTTCAACAACTGCTTTCGTTATGCTTATACTTGATTTTATATTAGTATTTCAGATTACGTTAACGATTTTAGTTCTATTTGCAATGTTAGAATCCATAGTAGGATTCTGTGCAGGTTGTTTCGTATTCAGCTACCTTATGAAATGGAAAATAATCCCACAATCAATATGCGAAAGTTGTGTTATAGGTGTAGCAGAAGCCCCCTAACCCCCTGCTTGCAAAGCCAAACATTGGAGAATTCTTGTCGATAGTAGGGATCTTGAGAGAGAAACCACTTACAAACTCGCTCGAATGCTTTGCCTCGTGATTGCTCATTTGGATAGTCTAAGTTTAGCTGTGCAATAAGTTCGTAGAAATTAGACATAATATGGTAGTCCCCTGAAATATATCTGAGTGATTCCAACTAAGCGTTAGTGTTAGTTTACACCATTTCATTCATATTCAGTCCAAACAGAAGGTTGGATAATTGCCGATACCTATAGTATGTATACTTACCATCAAAAGGGGAGGTCTGGTAGCACTTTAAAGTGCCAAGGCTACCCCTATTGGTGTAGAAATTGGTGTAGATAGAAAATCCAGCAGTGTTCACATGTCGGCATAAGCCTAATTTGTGCCTGGATTATGGTGGGCAGTGACAGACTCGAACTGTCGACCTCTTGCGTGTGAAGCAAGCACTCTAACCAACTGAGCTAACCGCCCATAACACTGTTTTCGTGCCTGAAAGCTACCTATGTATTATATCAGGACTTTAAGATTCTGTCCGTGTACACCTATTTGTACACCAACGGGGGTCGGGATTGTGCTTAAAGTAACACCCGACTTCCCTCCTTGAATGGTAGGTATACCCTATATAAGGTATCGGAAATTATCGCCTTGTGTCAGGAAACATATGGTCAGGAAAACTGCGGCCATAAAACGTACACAATCCCTAGGGTTATCTACGGTCGGCTCCAAGGCTTGGTTGTTTGTCGTGGTTATTTGTCGATGGGGCAGGCTTGTCACACGTACTGACCGGCAGCGTATCCGGATGCCCAGGCCCACTGGAAGTTATAGCCACCCAGGGGTCCCGTCACGTCCACCGCTTCACCGATGAAGAACAGGCCGGGCACTGCCAAAGAACCCATGGTCTTGGACGAGAGACCGGCGGTGTCCACGCCGCCGAGCGTGACCTCCGCCTTACGGTAGCCTTCCGTCCCGCTGGGCGAGATTATCCAATCCTTTAGCGTGTGAGCAACGGCACTGAGGGCCTTGGTCGAAAGCTGGGCCATGTCCAGGTTGGGAATTGATGTCTCACCCATAGCCTCTACGAATCTTCTTGGTAGCAGCGCGGAGAGGATGGTCTGTAACTTCGCTCTTGGCCTGACGGCCCGTTGCTCTTTCAGATGGGTAAGCAGATCAATGCCAGGTAGCATGTCAGTATGCACCTGCTCGCCCCCTCGCCAGTAAGAGGATATTTGAAGCATAGAAGGACCGCTAAGGCCCTTATGGGTAAATAACAGGTTCTCAGCAAATCTGGCACCTCCACACCTAGTGATGCAAGGAATGGAGACTCCTGCCAGCCTTCCACAAAATTCAAGGGCCCGACCGCTGGTGGTGAACGGGACCAGGCCAGCATGCGTCGGCACGACATTAAGACCAAACTGCCGGGCAAGCGCATAGGCAACACCAGTAGCACCCATTTGTGGGATGGACAGTCCTCCAGTAGCCATCACTAGGGAGTCAGCCTCTACAAACCCCATATTCGTCTCTATCAGGAAGCAGTCGGCGTGCCGACTGCTGATAACTTTACTCAGCAGTCGAATCGTCACATTGGCCGATTCTGCCTCGTCCAGCAGCATGCGCACGATCTCCTCGGCGGAATCGTCGCAGAAAAGCTGCCCAAGCTTCTTTTCGTGGTACGCAATGCTATGCTTTTCCACCAAAGCAATGAACTCCTGAGATGTGTACCGGCTCAGGGCTGAGACACAGAAGGTTTTGTTTTGAGACTCGTAGTTGTCTGGCGTAGCGTAGAGGTTCGTGAAATTGCAGCGCCCGCCTCCGGAAATAAGTATCTTCTTGCCGACCTTGTTGGCGTGCTCCAGCACCAGGACCCTGCGCCCCCGATTTCCTGCTTCGATGGCGCACATAAGGCCAGCTGCCCCCGCTCCAACAATGACAACATCGTAGCGCTCAACGCTTTTAGGGCTATTGTGTGGGGATGCTATGGGTTCAGCAAGATTGGGTGGCTCTGTATGCAAGCTGCGCATTTCTCAGCAATCATACCACTAGTCAGAATGTTGCGGCACAGAACCCTTAAGGTTGTTATTCTAAAACCTTGAGGTTATATTAGAACAAACCATGACAAACCATGACGATTGTAAGACAGCATCAGAACAAGCCAAACTAGATGCCTTATGCCCCATTACTAAACAGGGGCATTACTGGATTGTGTCAGCACCACCACAACAAGACCATGTATGTCGGGATTGCGGTGCGTATAAAGCACATCGAACACCTACCTAGTTATTTGAGGGACACACTTTGGGACACACAGAGGCGGAGGAACCTCAGGGAATGTGTAGGTTCAGTACTGTGCCTATGAATGATAGAATTGGAACTTGAGGAAATGTCTAGGAATGTCGGTTAACATGTTTCACACGCAAGAGGTCGACAGTTCGAGTCTGTCACTGCCCACCATAATCTAGGCACAAAAGAAGCCATCTCGTTAAGTTGAGGTGGCTCTTTTATTGGCAGAGTCACAGTTTAGGACACAAAGTTGTGGGAAAAGGGGGGTTAAAGTTGGCATATGGTAGACCGACTTCCCTTCCCGATACGTCTACCTATAGTACTAAGGTATGCGGAAAATATCGCCTTGTGTCAGGAGATACTGCCTAGGAAAAGAAATAATCGAGTATTCGCGTCCAGAGATTTGGCTTCTTCGTAGAAGGTTGAGTTCTTCTTTTCAATATACCCTCGATGCGAGCCATCTCTTTCTGCTCCCAGTTAGTACCACACCAATCAAATGACCGTTCCCATGCCAATGTGTCCAACTAATTTTTGGTAAGGAGGTCTAAGAAAGCTTGTCTGGATTTCGTTCCAAAATCAGTTTCTGCAAATCCTTGTTGACTAAGGTCCGCGAACATTTGAACATTTCAGGAGTTATCATGATGTGATTATAGCACTGAAGACCTAAGCCTTATGCTGGCCTATATGAGAAAGAATAGAGCCATGTAGTAGTATTATATTCACATGGAGATCAATATGCGGTCGATGGCGTTGGTGTTACTAACAATTATGTTGGTATCAAGTTGTACCTCAAATACATCTAGCACTCCGTATCCAACGCCTACACCATACCCAACTTACACCCCAGTTCCTTCACCTACTAATACGCCAAACCCTGAACCGCCAGCTACGACTATTCCTACACCAACAGTTACTGTTGATATTGAAATCCCAGAACCAACTATAGATGGAAGATGGCGCGGAATAGTAGTTTGTAATGCGGATAAGGAGCAATGGGGAGGAGGCGAGTACAAACTTGGTAACGGTAAACTCTCTGGCAAGATTGATTTCACTGTTAGTAAAGGAGCTATAAAAGCAGGAAATCATTACTATCCTGGACGTGGAAGATTTTGGATAGATTGGTCAGGAGGTGGGCATAAAATTCAATCATTCAAGGTCTCTAAACAAAAAATTACTATAGAAAGTAAGGCTCTCGAAAATATCTCTAATTGGGAAGCAAATTTAGTTACCTATAACACTATGGACTTGATTGATGAGTTGGATTCTTGCAAAGGGAAGTTATATAGAACTGAAGAAATATTCTTTGATTCGTATTCACCAAAATATCCCTTAGATTACGTTGATGGAGTTGAAAATGACAAAAAATATACCATTCCGGGATTACTTACATTCCCCGAAGGTGATCAAGAAAAATACCCAGTAATGATGATGATTGTTAATTCAGGCTGTGGTTATGGTAATAGAGAGGCTACCTATGGTTTTGATATTAAAAACCAAGGTGTGGCCACACTTGAAATAGACAACTGTTCACCCAGGGGATTGAGTGAAGACAATCCGATTGCTAGAAATAATTATTTAAAACTAACTCCTTGGATGGGGGCAGCCGATGCCCTGCATGCACTAAAATTTTTACAAACCCATCCAAAAGTTTACGGAGATAAAATTGGTATTACTGGTTTTAGTTGGGGTGGTCAAGTTGCCCTCTTTAGTGGCTTAGACTTAATTAGAAAATCAATAGTAGGTGATGGTGTTGACTTTGCTTTAAGGGCACCTTTTTATATGTTTTGCAGACAGTTTGACGACCCAAAATATTCAATAAATAAACTTCACATTTTTCAAGGGGAACTAGATTCTGTTCCACCAAACCATTGTAGTGAAATGACAAGCAGTTTTAATAATCTAGGTTACAATGTGTCGATTGACGTCTATCCTGGTGCATATCATAACTTCGATGACCCTTGGTGGGATTCACCACCACCTAAAAAAAACGATTATTCATGGTATGTTACTGACAAGTGTTATTACTGGATTGACAAAGACTACAAAAGGTCATGGAGACTGGATGATATGAGAATTGAATTTGATGATTATAAGGACTGGGATTTCAGCTCAGATCCGTTATATAAAGAATACAAAAAAGAGTGTGAACACTCGGGTGCTATCTATGGACGAAATGATAGTGCAGCACAACAATCATCTGCTAAATTGCTAGAGCTTATCAAACAACACCTCATATATTAATTAATTCCCTCAATATTAGGTAACCTGTAGGTTGTTTAGATTCCCAGGAGCACAGCGTTAGCATTATCTGTCTAAAACCTAAAGGCTGTTATCCCAAAACCTTGGGGTAGCACAACATGAAATGAGTGATGGGGATTGTCCACCAGTTCAGGTAATGGACACCAACACCAATTGACATAGATTTACATAGGTTAACTAACCATGTAGATTCTAGTCGTAGATTTAATAGTGGCTTACGTGGACTTACATCGTAGCACTTAATTCACACGCAAAAGGTAGACAGTTCGAGTCTGTCACTGCCCACCATAATTCTAGGCACAAATAAGCCCTCCACTTTATAACAGAGGTATCTTTTATTACACTAGGACACCATACCGATTACCAAGATGTTACAGTATGTTACAGGTGACCCCATTTCTAGCTACGAAATGTTACATGTAGATACTATGTGATATAGTGCCACAGATAATTTGCAAGCAGGGGGGCAAGAGTTCTAGACTCTTCAGCTAAAAAGAAAACAGAGTATATGCAACAACAACAATATACCTCTCAACGCTGGATGATCCAGTCTATGCTAATGCTCCTACAAGTTGGTATGGGCTTGAACTTCATGTCACCTACCCCATTATTTACAGTAATTATGGGTGAGTACGATATCGGCAGAAGCTCAGTCAGCCTTTTGGTGTCTGCGACAATAATCGTGATAACCATATCCCTATTGCCTGGCGGGTTGTTGATAGCAAAGATAGGATCAAGAAGGGCTATGACATTGGCCGGATTCCTCATGTCATCACACTTATTGACGCCATTTATAGATTCTTTCCTTTTTCTGGTGGTAGTTAGACTTATATTTGGTATGGGTGTAGCAATAACCATACCCGCCACAAGCGCAATAATAGTGGAATGGTTCAAACCAAATGAGCTTCCTTTATTGAATGGCATCAACGAATGTGGTCGTGCATTGGGCGTATCAGCCGGAGTACTCATTGCAGTGCCTCTATCAAACATAATTGGATGGAACATGACCCTGTTCTCCTTCGGATTGATACCGTTGGCAGGCACATTCATATGGCTTATTGGAGGTAGTAGTAAAGAAACCACTGCAAACTCAGAACCTACGTTATCCATTAGGGACAATATCCCGCTTATGGTCAACCGCAACACTCTGTTACTTGCACTAGGTATGGGCGGTGCATTTGCGGTCTTTATAGGATTCAGTTCTTGGTTACCAGCTTACTACAGCGAAACCAGAGGAATGACACCCGAACAAGCTGCGTCGCTAGTGGCTATGATGCCTTTAGTAGCAGGGCTCTCAAATCCACTAAGTGGACTACTACAATCCAAACTAGGCAGACGTAAACCAATGCTGATATTTTCAGGATTAATATTGCCACTATTAGCACTCGGGGCATTCCTATTGGAAAATGACATTATAGTCACAATTTGTGTGATGGGCCTGGGTGCCACATTTAGCATATTCATAATAGCGGCCCTGACAATTCCAATGGAATTACCAGGCGTTGGTATAAGCCAAGTTGCTATAGTCACAGCAACAATATTAACAATGGGCAATTTCGCCGGGGTAATATCACCTATATTTGTCGGTTCACTTACCGATGCTATGGGCTCCTATATTCCTGCATTCTGCATATTGGCCTTAATGCCGCTGACTCTAGTGGTTGCTGGCATATTCCTACCAGAAACTGGTCGGCGAGACCAGGCCCATTAGGTGTCCATACTAGACCTGCCCTAGCAAGAATATTCCGTAAAAACTATCTTACTATTCATAACACATACCCCCACATTTGGTTATTGAATTATATGATCTGATTCTTACTGGTAAGTTACTACTTATCTTTACTTGGTAAGATAGAGTAATTATTGAGTAAATCACACCAAGATCACCAGTAGATTGTGTTTATAGTTCAGCACCCCTATGTTACACATAGGTTACACATAGGTTTATGTGGTTATCAGGCGTAAGCTGTCATCAAAAGGTTGGTGCTATAATCTAGCTATTATGAGAGCCTTTATCCTCTAATTGGTCGCAAGTCGTATAATGACATACCAAGCAAATCACTAGGTGTAAGCTATGTCAGCACTTGTTCTATCAGGAATAGAAATGAACAGTCCGCTTCCAAAAGATCGACACTTCAACTCGGAAGGCCTGAAGATCCACTATCTTGAGTGGGGAGACTCCAGCAACCCTCCTATGATTTTGCTTCATCATATTAGTAGCCAAGCCCACGTATGGGACAACTTTGCTCGAAACATGAGCCAAGACTATTTCGTACTGGCGATGGACATGCGAGGGCACGGTGACAGCAGCTGGGCTGGCGAGGGCAAGTACACCACGGAACATTACGCCTCCGATGTCGAGGTTCTGGTAGACCAGTTAGGGCTAAATAACATAGTCATGCTGGGCGGTTCCACCGGTGGACGTGTTGCCCTAGTATACGCTGCGCAGCATCCAAAGAAGGTAACTCACCTCATCATGGAGGATGTTGGGGCAGTCAGGCCAGCTTCGATTGCACAAGGTTTCGCCAACAGGATAGCTGTTGGCGACCCTGAACTCGATACTGTTGGAGAGTGGGCTAAGCAATATCAAGGACAAAACCAACGTACTCCTTACGAAGTTTTCCTTCACAATGCCCATCACTCTGTGAAACTGTGTCCTAATGGGAAGCTAGGTCTGAAGAGAGATCCTGCCATTCAGCGAGACTTCGTCCCACTGGAACTGTGGCACTACGTCGAAAAGATCACTTCTAAATTTCTGCTCATGATTGGCACTGAGAGCAACATAGTGGGTAAGGACCAGCAGGATAGGTTTTGCGAGATACTCCCAGACATACAGATTGTCACCATAGGGGACGCCGGACACATAATAGTGCAGGATAAACCGGAGGAGTTTGAGGCAGCTATTCGGAAGTTTCTTGCCTTTTCGGCCCTGTAAAGTAACCTACTTATTCTACAAAATGGAGTAGAAACTAGTATAGAAGTATGATCAGAATCCCGCTCGCATAGTGCCAGGGTTTTTTCGCATCTAAAAATTGGTAGAACTGAGGGGATTCGAACCCATGAACCCCTGCTTGCAAATTATAGGTTGGCCTGTTTCACTATGCATCTCCATGTAACATTCTGTAGCTAAACAGAGGGTTATCTGTAACATACTGTACCATCGTGGTAATCGGCATTGGTGTACATTACCTAATTATATCATCACGTAACCAGATACTGGGATGGCAAATTATAGGAAACTGGTGTAAGAGTTGTCATGATTAAATAACACCCATGTGCCCCATATTGAGACCAATTGGTCCCAAATAAGTTGATCGTGGACGGCATGGGTGTAGTTTTATTATATAGTAATTAAGACTAGAGCGTGATGCTCAGGGCTTTTATTTTTGAAATGGTAGCACCATTTTGTCGGAACCAGGGTTATTTTGGCTGACGTTTTAATGCGAAGTCCTTGATGTATGTAATTCTTCTGCATGGTTGGTTGGATATGTATGTGATATCCTAGGTTGAGGTTATGAGCGCTTGTAATAGTGATATCGTTTATAGGTTCTGCAAGCTTATTCTAGTTTCGATTATAGTACTCCTGATGGCTTGTACAGAGGCTAATCATATTCAAGTTGATGAAAAAAGTTTACCACAATCTCCTATTCTTATGCCTACGGAAACTCCAGAGTTAATTCAGAACAGCCTACCTACTGCAACACCTAGTTCTACAGACGGACGCGATGCCTCCATGGAAATACAGGCATTGGATAAAATGCAGAATCTAGCAATAGAAAAATTGGGTCCGTATGAACCAGATGCATCAACCTTCGGTAGTCTGAAATATGATGCAAGGCTCACTGGACCAGTGTTTAGGGAATTCGGAAATGCACTTCCTAGTGGTGACAAAGGATCAGTAATGTGGAATCCAACTTTTGAATTCAAGCTACCGGCAGAAAGTATTTTATTGGCCCCAATTAGTGGGTTCATATCCTACGTAGAATGGCAGCCATTTGAAGGCGATTGGGAGATTCATATAACGAAAACCCTCAATTCAAAATTGCGCTTCGGTATTGATCATATTACTAGCATAGATTGTGACAGAACGTCAAAGCCAGTATCACCTTGTGACCTGCCGCTTAGAATAGGGGGCAAGTTAGTATCCGAATATACACCTGTAGTGGCAGGAGAGGCGATAGGTTATGTAGGGAATTGGTCTGGGCATCAAGATACAGATATCAACGGGCGGACTGAGTTAATGGTATTCGAGTATATAAAAAACTATGAAGGAGTCCTAAATCATTGTCCCACTTTGCATTTGGACCAAGAAATTGAGCAGCATTTCATTGATAGCATTCAAGAACTTATGGCCAGTTTCGAAGATTGGTCAGGGGCATATTCTACGTATGATGAAGAAAATATGGCTTTTCCAGGTTGTAATTATGAGGCAATCAAAGAGCACAATGGGCATATAGAGTTAATTGACAGTCTAGAAAATACCACAACATCATATTCCGATTAATCCTCTATAGGTTCGATAATTGATCATCATTCTGTTCCAGTGAGGGTGTCACGAGAGTGGACTGTTGGTTCCCCAGCCTGGAAGTTTGAAAGCCTTATTGAAAAATGGATAATTGTAAAACCCTGAGTGTCTGCATACACCAATGCCAATTGACATACATTTACATAGGTTAATATGTCTCATAAATATAAAATTGTACATATCTACATATAATAACTCCAACATAAAGCTAAACACAAAAAGAAGAGTCTGTCCTTATGAGCGGACTCTTCTTTCCACTAAACCACAGGTTTGTCAGAAAACTTAGGTCTTGTAGTATTATATATGCATGAAGGAACTGTTCTATAAGACACAAATTGCAATTCTCAAAGGTATTATCGTTGGGGGATTGGTGGGTGTTGTCGTTGGTGTTGTTATGGGTACAGCTATAACAACAGGAGTTGGTATAGCTGCTGGTGCTTCCAGTGCTTTAAGTATTGGCATGGTAATCAGTTTTCTTAATCTAAGAAAACTGAATGACCTTTAGAAGAATCCCCAAAATGCCATTATCAGCAGTGCTCACGCATTCGGTTAATCAATTTTTAATAAGATATCCCATCATTGTTTGAAGAACTGGTCTACTATGTAATTGAATATATCAGGCTTTTCAAAATAGACTGAATGACCAGCCTCTGATACGACAGCGACACTAGAATTTGGCGTAACTTTATGAGCTTCCTGTATGACGGATATTGGGACAACTTCATCCTCTTCACCAACAATATACAACACAGGAACAGTCGAATTCTCTATCTCCAATGGAGATACCCAAGATTCTATAGTATCCCAAATATCTCTTTCGGGAATTCTGGGAGGGTTCATGCCACGAATTTGTTCATATAGGAATTGGCCAGCAGGGTTACCCTCTCTAAAGACTTTGTGCGTACCCTGCCTGTCCGTGTTCTCTACAGCAAGGTGTTTTCTCATTGCCTCAGTGACAGATGGGGAACTTAGGCCTGCAAAGGTATCAGACATTACTAACTTGATTACTCTCTCAGGATTTCTGATGGCAAATGGCATACATGAATAACCGCCCATTGATTGAGCTACTAGGAATGCTTTATCTATGTTTAAACCATTTAGAAGTTCTTCCATGTCACGTTGGAAAGCATCTGCGAATTCCTTACTTTCATCTATGCTTTGTCCAAAGGAGCGTTGGTCAAAAGTAATACATCGGTATTCTTTAGAGAAATATGGTACCTGTTGATACCAACTCATATGGTTACCGCCTCCACCATGAGCAAAAACAATAGGGATACCAGCACCAGTATCCTCGTAGTATATTGTGGCACCGTTTGTTTTTATCGTAGGCATAATCAACTCCGTTTATATATCATTTGTTTATACTAGCTTATCAGAATGAAACCTCCAATTAGGTCAAGCAATCCTTGTTTCATAAAACTGTTTGGTTATTTCTATATGCCCAAGGTGATCAGACATGTGTCTCATGTTTAAGTGTATCCACCATCTTGCACTACGGGGCCTACCGATTCCATCGTCGATTAGCTCTCCAAGCTTGTCATCGTTCAACAATCCCAATACTTCTCTGGTTTGTTGTCCAACTTTCTCTATCATATCTATAAGAGTTTTTGGATTATCCCCACTAGTTGCAAGAGAGCCCTCCACCTGCTCTTTCCCTATTTGGCGTTCGGATTCTAATCCTCCGGCTCTCCCATGTATGATGCCCTGTTCGGATACACATAGGTGTGCAACAATTGAGTATATGGAGTTTACTTCTCCAGGTAGAGGGTTCCAATTTAAACAATGTTCATCTAAATCTTGAATCAACGTTATAATAGCTCTACGAGTCGCATCCATGGAATCTAACTGACCTTTGATTTCTTCACTCACTGTGCCCTTCCTTATATATTAGCTTCCTACACGAATCCTCGGAGTTCGACTACCCTAGCTACACGTTTTACTGCTAACTCGAATGAGGCCTGCCGATGAGTAATACTCTCGTTAATAGCTCGAGATCTCACCTCACGGTAAGCTTTGATCAAAATCTTGTTGAGCTCTTCGTTGACACGGCTTTCTTCCCAATGGAATCCTTGGATGTTTTGTGTCCATTCAAAGTAAGACACGATAACACCACCAGCATTTACCAGAATATCTGGCAAAACAGTGATTCCTCGCTCTGTCAGGATACTATCAGCATTAGGAGTTATAGGGTGATTAGCCGCCTCTAATATCAAGGGGGATTTAATATGAGTCGCGTTGTCTTCAGTAATCACATTGTCTATCGCAGCTGGAACCAATACATCACAATCCAGTTCCAGTAGTTCGCTGTTGGAAATTTGTGTGCCCCCAGTGAAACCCGCAACTTTACCATTTATCTTATGATATTCCACTAGCCCTGGAATATCTAATCCGTCTGCATTGTATACCCCACCTTCCACACCACTAACTCCTACGATTTTGCATCCATTGCTGTACATAAGTCTAGCCGTCCATGATCCAACGTTTCCAAAACCCTGAATGACAATCTTGGATCCAATCATGTCAAAGCCCATATCCTTGGAAGCTTCATGGAGAATATATGCTACTCCTTGACCAGTCGCTGCTTCTCTACCAAGAGAACCTCCCAATTCGACGGGCTTTCCTGTGACTATCGCTGGTGAGTGCCCGTTCAGTTGCCCATAAGCATCCATAATCCAAGCCATAGTTTGTGCTGTTGTTCCCAAGTCCGGAGCAGGAATATCTCGGTTAGGAGCAATTAAGTGTTCGATGCTCTGGGTATATCTCCTGGTAAGTCTATTCAATTCGTTTTCAGACAGTTGTTTAGGGTCGACTTGCACTCCACCCTTGGCACCTCCATACGGAATGTCAACCAAAGCCGTTTTCCAAGTCATTAGGGAAGCTAATCCACGCACTTCTTCAATGTCAGCCTCAGGATGATATCGAATACCACCTTTGTAGGGACCACGTGCACCATTGTGTTGCACTCGAAATCCTGTAAATACTTCAATTTGGTTATTGTCCATCCGTACAGGAACCTGGACATGCAATTCCCGCCAGGGTCGTATTAGCATTTCTCTTAGACCGTCAGCAAGTCCAAGTCGATCTGCAGCATTATTGATAAAAAGATTTACTTCGTCAAATGTACTCATTCTCATTGTTCCTTATTGTTCTAGTTTAGAATTCGGGTCTATCAATGCCAATCATTTGCTAGGCACAAACTAGGCCTCTGCATTATAACAGAGGCCTCTTTATTATCTACACCACTTTCCAAACCGATATGTCATTTTTGCAAGTAATTCTTAACGGATATGCCTTATTTAGTGCTTTGTGTATGTAAAGCTTAAGTTTAGAGTACAATGTAATAAACGCATAACTTATCAAACAGCATCTATCCATTCATACTATTTCAGAGAATATCAGTGCCTCATGATTTACCCTATTATGTTTTAATTGAATTCAGGAGAATCACATGCAAGAAAAAAGGCGCTATGTGTCTTCGCTATTCGGTGGTTTTTGGCAATTCGATGTCAAAGATTTTAGTTACCTCGTTAATCCGTATTTTCCGCCTCCAACTTTTTTTGAGTCACTGGGAACGAGGTTGGAAGAATTAGTAAGGTCTTATCCTTCCACTAACTGGTATATTTCATCATTGGCATCAGTAGATGTGAATCTTAGTCATGAAGAGTTAGTGATAGGTAATGGAGCTAGCGAACTTATAACTGCACTTATCAACCGTTATGTCAAAAATTTAGCCATACCTGTTCCGAGTTTCGACGAATATATAAATCGTGCTTACATACAAGGTAAAGCAGTTAGCTTGTATCAAATGGACGAAGAATACCAACTAAATATAGAAGAATTCATTCATTATGCTTCTAATAGCGGAGCCAACAGTGCCTTAATAATTAATCCAAACAATCCCACTGGAGTGTTCATACCTAGAGATTCTGTATATTTCATATTAGAATCATTGAGGGCTCTGGACTTGGTGATAGTTGATGAATCCTTCATAGATTTTGTAGGAATCGAATCTCATCCTTCTGTTATGGATAGAATCAATGATTTTCCCAATTTAGTGATAATAAAAAGTCTATCGAAGAGTTATGGCATACCTGGTTTACGGTTGGGATACGCTGTATCAAGCAATAGAGAAATTATAACAAACCTAAGAAAAGACGTCCCAATATGGAGCATAAATTCCCTGGCTCAGTTTTTCCTTGAACAAATGGGCTCCTACCGCAAAGAGTTTTTGCAGTCATGTGTAGACGTACAGGCAGCCACAAAGTCCCTATACAGAGGCTTGGATTCCGTATCATATCTACATGCATACCCCTCAGAAGGGAATTTTGTTTTGTGCAAAACCTTATCTGGTTGGACTGCATCAGATTTGACCGACAAACTCTTCGATAAATTCGCGATACTAATCAATGATTGTAGCCGAAAAAATGGATTAGACAGTAGTTTTGTACGAATAGCTTCTAGGACACAAGAAGAAAACACAGAACTTGTAGAAGCTTTAAAGGTTCTTTAATGTGATTTGGTATGACAAATTTATAAGGAATGTGAAATTACACTAATATGAAAGCAATAATACTTGCTGCTGGTCAAGGTTCAAGACTGAAACCCAAAACTGATAATTTGCCCAAATGTTTGGTACATGTAAAGGGTGTTCCAATATTACAGTATCAACTCGAAGCACTGGAAAGTCTCGGTATTACGACATGTATCATAGTCGTGGGATTTATGGGAAAGCTCATACAACAAGAATATGGATATATTTTTGGGAACTTAAAACTTGATTATGTAACTAACCATCATTTTTTGGAGACCAATAATATCTATTCGTTATGGTGTGCTAAAGAATACTTAGAAGATGACATAATTCTGATAGAAGGTGATGTTCTATTCGATAAACATATTTTAGAAGATATTGTAAATACGGCCGATCGAGATTCACTTGTGGTGGATGATTTCAGATCAGGCATGGATGGTACTGTGGTATTAGAGGAACGCAAATTTGTAAGTTCAATGATATTAAAATCTCAACAACCCCCTGATTTCAATTACAACAGAGCACTTAAGACCGTTAACATATACTCGTTTAGCAAGGTAACTATGCAAGACTACATTATGCCAGCTCTGGACAGTTGGGTCAAAGAAGGATTGACTAATGAATTCTATGAAGCAGCCATAGCATATTTGGTAGCACAGGGTACTTTGCAACTTGCGACTCACCACGTTGGAAAATACAGGTGGTTTGAAATAGATACTATCGACGATCTGTTGAAGGCTGGATCAGAAATAGATTATTTCACATAATAAATTACGCCTATCATCTAGTATTTATAAAATGATTAGGAGCGAATAAATGGACGAAAATAATGGATCTGATCAAAAAGCACTTGACTACAGCCTAAAATACAACACTCCAATGGATCCAATCTTTGGAGAACGTAATTTGAAAGAAGCACAACAGATTCTTGCTGATTTGAATGTACCATTTCTTTTAGGATCTGGCTCGTGTCTAGGAGCAATTCGAGAAAAAGGTTTCATTGCGTGGGATGATGATGTGGATTTGTTCTCGGTCATTGGCGAGGGTGATACGACTGAAGAAACAGCCGATATTGTTGCTGAGGCATTCAGAAAGAACGGGTATTTTGTAGGAACAACTGAATCCAAAAATTCTAGAATATTAATGACTATAAAGAATTTTATTAGATTAAGTGTCGAGTTTGCTCGCATCGCTGACAATCTAATTCACGTATATCCTGGTATCAAGTTCCCCTCGATAATGTTCACCGAACCCAAAGAGATAAGTTTTTTAGGGGAAACATTTTTGGTCCCAAACCCACCAGAAGAATATCTCAGGATAAAATATGGATCGGAATGGATGGTTCCTAAGAAAGCAGGGGAATACGAGAAAGATGTAGTAGAGAATATTCCTTCTATGGATTTAGTTGGGGGTTCGTGCAAGCTTAGAGTACTGGATCATGAAGAGAAACCAGTATCTGGAGCCGAAGTCACATTGGTAACTGGAGGACGCTCTAAAACTAACGATCTTGGATACGCTGAGATTATATTACCTGATCCTGATTGGTACGCTTTGGTAATAAAATATCCTGGGCACGAGCAAGTTCTTTATATGGAACAGTTAGAGCAAGATAAGGTTTACGTTTATAGAGCCAATGCAGCATTAGAAGAACATAGTAATCAACAAAGCGAAATAGGCACTTTGGGCAATTTATTAAAACTTGAATAATGGCTAGCGGTCAAGTATTTACATATAACTATAATGATATCTTTTTAGAACAATCCAATCTTCCTAAGGTATGGTGTGAATATTACTAATAATATACTTATTATTATGTAAGATTTATTTCGCTTTATAACCTCTATAAGTTGTGCAATTATCTTGTATTTCATGTTAGCTTCTTGTTGAGTTGTCATTGGCCATTATGTTTCAATTTAAAGGGTGTTTATTAGATCATATAACGGGGTTTCTAGACTTAGCAAAAACTATTACGACTATGGGAATTGCTGTAAACAGAACCAATGCCAATACGTATAGTGCAGGGACATATGTATTGAAAGTATCGAATGTCCACCCTAGAAATACAGGTCCTACAACTCCAAGGCCTACTGTCATACCGTCAACTGTACCCCATATAGAACCTAAGTTATTGGAACCAAACAATCTACTGCTTATTATGAATCTTATTGGCACCATCATACCGTGACTGAAACCCATAATAAATGAAGCTACAACCGCATGCGAGTACAAGGATACATTAGCAAGAATTAAGAAGCCTATCACCTGCCCTATAATCATCGCAATGAAAACACGGCGCCAATCCATCCACTCAGTTAGGAACCCTACAATAAATCGTCCCACCGCACTTATGCCGAAGTATATGCCAATAGTTGAAGCTGCAAGAGTTGTGCTGAATCCTATACCTTCCAAATATGCTATTTGATGGGCTAGTAATCCCCCAATGCACATGGTTTGTATACCCAACATAGCTACAAGGCCCCAAAAATATCTACTCCTCATTGCTTCTTTAAGTGTTATAGATGTGGATGTTTCTTGAACTTCACCAGGTGCTCTCATTAAACCTTCATCGATTTCTGTATCTCCATCAGGTAGGTAACCATAATCTTCGGGCCTCGATCTGGCTACTAATGAAAGTGGTATACATATAATCCACAGACCTATACCTAGTGTAATTACTGATGTACGCCATCCATAAACTTCTAATAGCTTTGCAATAAGAATCAGGCCCGGCCCGCCAAAAGCTCCTCCCATAAAGGTCAACCCAGTTGCACGACCGCGCTGCCTCTTGAACCATCGCGTTACCATAACCGACCATGAAACTCCATGAGAGGCACCACTTACACCCGCTGACATAAGTATGAACGCTAAGTAGAAGGTCCATATGTTCGGAGATAGTCCAGTTAATATTAATCCGAGGCCTGCCAGTATTACTCCACAAAATATTACTTTCCTAGGACTAACTCTATCTACAAGATATCCTACCAGTGGAGATAGAAAGCCGTTCTCTATTTGTCTAACTGAAAAAACCCCTGAGAGAACGGTCCTAGAAACTCCAAAATCCCGCAATATTGGAAGGAAATATGCGGTGAAACCCTGCCATATGACCATACCTAAATAAGAGTTTACTAGGATACTGGCGCCTACTATATACCACCCATAGAATATCCTAGGCTTACGGTTAGATTTAGACAGAAAAGCCTCCTCAATTAACTTAGATTCCTAAGTCAATGCTGTTGATTATACAACAATAATGACTATATATCGTGACATCATGTAGTCTCTCGTCAACTATAACGTAACGGTTATTCAGCAGCCCCAACGCGAGCTTGCAAACCATACTGCTATTCCTCTTATTATCGGCACATACCTTTGTATTGATAAGTTGCTGAGAGAATTACTAGATTACCAATACTCCCACGCCACTATCTAAACCAATCCCTATGCAAGGACTGGATACTGATAATGCTGTCCAAACTCAGGCATACGTGTCAACGAGAACTCGTATGTAAACCAACTACGGAACTGTCAAAGATTGCCCTTAAAAGTAGCCTGAAGAGCGAGCAACACCCTAAGAATCCTTAGTGGTACCCTCCATATATGAAGTGGTTTTTCTATCGGCTTTCCCTATTATTGCTCCGCACTCCTTACAAAATTTAGCATCGGACTGAGCTGAATGGGGGGGCATTTGGTATTTCAGAGATTCTGCCGATGCTCCACATTGTAGGCAGAATTGTACGTTATCTTTGTTCATGCTCTAATTATACAATCAATATGTATATCACAACAAAATTGGAGAAATTCATATTACTAAAGTGGTGAGCACTGTTATATTGTGATTACCATACACAAACTATGGATATTATTAGTGAATTAGCGAATAATGGAATATATTTATTGAAACTGGAGGGTATATACATGAATATTGTTAAAGATCTTTTGAAATCTGGGAAGACTGTTGTAGGAACTTCTGCCTCCCCATCTGTAGATACAGCGATGTTATCCGATGCGGGGTTCGATTTTCTTCTTTTTGACACTCAACATTCCCAAGTTGACACTAAACAATTGTATTCTCCAATCCAAGCGATGCGTGGCAAAAAAACTGCTCCTATAGTGCGCGTCAGTGCTAATCGAGCTGAATTGATCTGTTTTGCATTAGATGCCGGTGCCAGAGGGATAATAGTACCAATGGTAAACACGAAAGAACAGGCTATTGCTATGGTTAGAGCCTGCAAATATTCACCACTTGGAGATCGTAGCAACTCAGGGGTTAGAGGTGACTGGGGTGAATTCAAAAACTACCGAGATTACCTAGATGCTGTTAATGATGAGCTTGTGATAATACCTATGATTGAGACTCAACAGGCTATAGATAACATTGACGAAATCCTTAGTGTCCCAGGTGTAGATGTTCTTTTGGTGGGACCGTCTGACTTATCTATAGAACTCAATGTTCCTTTGGATTACCCATCTGAAACTTACCAAAAAGGGTTAGATGAAATTTCCGTAGCTTGTAAGAACCACGGTGTAGTTCCTGGTATGTATTTTATACCGCCTGGTATGGACCCTAATTTATACGTAGAGAAGGGATTCAAGTTCTTCACAATGCCATGGGCTGGTTGGGCAGTAGAAGGCATACAGAATGCTCTATCTGGTATAAAGAGATAATAATACTATCAGTTGATGTCAGCTACAGAAGGTTAACAAATCGTTAAGCCCTTGGTTAAAGAACGTTAATTCTTAATTGCAGAGACAGTAGCCGTATGAGAATATACTTCCATACCACCTAAAGTAACAATTAAACCTTGACACGTCTAACTTAAAGACTAGCAGACCTCAGGCTTCCAACTGCGAAATTTATTATTGTAATGATCAACACCGCAGCTGCGGTCACGATAACCACCCATTTAGCATTCATCCTAAACCTCTACTCAATCTGTTCTAGAAAAGGTCTAATTATCAAGCTCCTTTTGATATCGCCAATAAATAATAATATTCATTATATAAATTTACGAATGCCTCCCATTGGATACAAAACACACTTAGTCCTTGGCCTTATTCCATGGTTTTCTAAACCTACGGAAGGAGCGAACGCCATTTTGTTCTTTGCCTGATGCCTGGTGAAGTTGGTTATTTTGAGTAGGCCCGTTTCCGGAAATCACTTTTCTATTCCCAATCTCTATTCTTGGATTAAAAGTACCATAATCGAAATCTGATAACTGTTGCTGAGGAATTGTTGATCCAAGGATAGATTGAACCTTACGAATCATGGCTACATCATCTCCGGTAACCAAAGTGAATGCCTCTCCCGTATTCCCGGCCCTTCCTGTTCGACCTATCCTGTGTATATACGCATCTACAGTATTAGGCATATCAAAGTTAATTACATGCGTGATTTCAGAGACATCAATACCGCGTGATGCAACATCTGTTGCAACAAGAATATCGTATTTGCCATTCCGAAACCCATCAATTGCCTGATCTCTTTTATTCTGTGACATATTGCCTTGTAGTGCCACAACTCGATATCGTTCCTTAGAAAGTTGGTCAGCTAATTTACGAGCACGATGTTTAGTCCTAGTAAATACCAAGACTCTCCCTGTCGCAGTTCTCTTCAAAATGCCCTCAAGTATTGATTTTTTCAGGTTTTCAGATGATGGGTATAGGAAATGACTAACTGTATCCGCGGGAGCTATTATGCCTGCTTCTACTGTTGCTGGATTCTTAAGCATATCTGCAGATAGTTTCCTGATTTCATCAGGCATAGTAGCAGCAAAAAAGAGAGTCTGCCGGTCTGTAGATAAATATTTAAGAATTTTCCTCACGTCAGGCAGAAATCCCATATCACACATAGTATCTGCTTCATCGACTACTAATATCTCCACAGAGGAGAGATCAATTTCTCTTGATTGCAGCAAATCAAGCAATCTACCCGGACACGCTACAACAATCTCACTCCTACCTTGAGAGGCTTTTATCTGAGATGCTTTGCCTACTCCTCCATATATAGCAGTACTACGAACATGCGTGCTTCCTTTGAGTTCTATGGCATTACGGTGGATCTGTTCTGTCAACTCACGCGTGGGTGACAATATCAAACAACGAATTGTCCCAATGGGTTTCTGCTCTAGCTTTTGAAGAATTGGAAGCAGGAAACTAGCAGTTTTGCCAGTTCCTGTCTGGGCCATACCCAACACATCCCGACCTTTTAGAGCTAATGGTATCGTCTGTTCTTGGATTGGTGTCGGTTCAGAATAACCCGCCATTTTAATGGCATCAAGCAATGTATTAGATAAATTTAATTCGGCGAAATCCAGTGTGTTCTCCTTGGCATAATCAAGCCAAGCAGATCCCTTGGCTCTGTATTCATAGTTTATTGATATTTTAATAGGTTACACAAAAATTCAATTGCCCGCTTATTATACCATGCTATGCACCTGTTATCGACTTTGTTAATTATCCAAGCAAATCTAATAAGTAGTAGATAGGCATTTAAATGCTTATAGAATATAATTGCATGATGAAATTCCCTCTTTTCATATTGAAAATCAAAAAAAACAGAACCCAAATTATACGAACATTAGGTTTCACGATTTTACTTAGATCTGTTTATGGTTTTTCTATATTGGGAATCGCTTACTTCTTCAACATTGAATTAAAAGATGTTAGAGAATTCGAATTTCTTGGTTTAAGAGTATACTTTCTGGTTCTCACCATTTTTGCAATCTTAGTTGTTAGGCGCTTTTACAAGCTATATAAATGGTGGACAACAGAACTAAGAGCTAGTCCTAATGAATAAAACAAGACTGTAACTAATGCTATAATCCAATCATTATGTGAGCTTTGAGGGAGGGCAATTGTAATGGCTGAATATAAGAATGTTATATATGAAAAGCGAGAACACGTTGCAATCATTACTAATAATAACCCAGAACGACTTAACGCTTTAAGCCTCGGTCTAAAAAAAGATATCGATGATGCAATGATGGAAGCAAACAACGATACTGATGTGCGTGCAATTATCTGGACTGGTGCCGGTCGAGCCTTCTCAGCTGGTGCAAATATGGGTGGTAGGGGCGATGAAGCAGAAAGAACATCTGATCCCAGCCTTCAGGGACTCATAGGAAATGTTATATCGGCGGAAGAGTATCGTGAATGGGGTTTGAGGTGGCAGGCAGTTATCACTAAACCCATTATCGGTGCAATAAATGGCTATGCTTTAGGCCGTGGCTTTGAATATGCTTTGCACTGCGATATGCTAATCGCCTCGGAGAGAGCAATATTTGGTGCGCCCGAGATACGTATGGGCTCTATAGCTGCCACACGACTTCCATTCTTTGTGAGTCCACAATGGGCCAAAAGAATAATCCTCACAGGTGACCACACAAGTGCAGAAACTGCTCTGCGTATAGGTCTTGTAATAGATGTAGTTCCTCACGAAGAACTAATGAATGCAGCCTTCGCTCTAGCAAAACGCCTTACCTACATACCTCCATACGCTATTCGCTTTAACAAACGAATGATTGATGGCACCCTTGAAGCAATGGGAATGAATAGTGCTCTTGCATATAGTTCTATGGTTGATGCAATAGGGCACGCCACAGAGAGAGAGCAACCACTTATTCGTGTCACAGATGGTGTAGACCTTAAGAAAATACAGAAAGAAGAAGGGGTACGGGCTTATATACATGCCAGGGACCAGCCATTTGGACCTTCACCTCAGCTATAAACATAACTTAATAACAATGCTATACCTCGATAATAAACTCCGTTGCGAACACTCAGGATATTGTTAACATAAATGTTGAATGCATGTAAAACAACCAAGATATTTTGTCGCACGAACTGCCCCCCAGGGAGACGTACCAAAATACAAAATCGAGTAACCTTCCAGAACGCCGAAGACGCTCAAAAAACAGGTTATCGAGCTTGTCTAGTTTGCCACCCGCTCGAAGGCAACTCCGGTCCATGGGTGCCAAAGTATCAAAGATGAGCTTTTTATAATTTTTAAGTGATTATGAATAGATTATCCATGAAGGTTCCACCAGAAAGCGAAAATGTTTATCATTTAGGAGCGAGTATTAGAGTTTAAGTATACTTTGTATGATTGTTCCTTATTATTAGTATCATCTGCATATAAGTCTTATACTGATATTGCTAATGAAAGCCCTTTTTTATATGGCCTTGTATGGGGTATAATGCGCAATCAGTCTTGTGCATTAATTGAGGGGGTAGATTATGGCTAAATCTAAGACCAAACCGGAAAAACCAGAAGTAACTACAGAGGAATTCGTGAAGAGTATTAATAAACAAGAGAATAAACGCAACGGACTAAGAAGAAGAATGGGTCATCATCATTCATAACTATCTAACCCCATTAACCCACTTTATATAGACAAACACTCTCCTCTAGATTGATCACTGGGCGTATTAAAGGCTCTACTGTCCTGATAATTAAGGACTTTGGCAACATTTATGGCAAATAGCTCCAGCAATAACTTTTATAATCCATTTGGTGAGTATTTACTATAATTAAAGAACCGAATTCAAAGTCACTGCTATAGGTCCACAGCTTGAATAACATTAGGAGATATCTAATTAAGGGCATTAAGTTGGTAATACCAGCGGCACTGATAGTAATTGCACTAACAGTTATTGGGATTGGTATGGTTTCGGCTCAAGACAATACTAGCACTTATACTAAAACTAATAAGTTTGTCATTAAGGTAGCAAACATACTCGGATTAGAGGTCATACAGGTAGATGAAGCATTTGAACAAGCCCGAGAAGAGATTAGAAATGAAATGATTGAAGATATAGAAGTAAAATCGTCAATTACTTTGGAGAATGGCGATATAACCAGAGCAGAGGTCGAGAAGAAGATAGATTATTTAAAAAATAAGAAATGGATATTCCCACGTGAGAAATTCCATAATCACAAGAAAGATTTGGCACATGCAAATAAGAAGCATAAATTCTTTGACTGGCTGAATGATAAAGAAGACTGGTCTGATAAAGCTAAAGTTAAAAATAGTGACTAAAAACGTGATCAAAGACCCTGTTTTGCAAAATCAGGTCAGCTTTCAATAAATTCGGGTGGTGATTTTAACGAGGAAGCTCCCTGCATATTGAGCAGGGAGCTTTCGTTTTGGTTCTAATAGAATATTCAACTCTAAAGTAATGAATAATTTCTCACTAATACCCTAATAACGAGATCCTCGACCACCACCGCCACCACCATCTCTTCTGCCACCACCACCACCTCCACCTCTACCACCATATCCGCCGCCGCCGCCACCGCCACCATATCCGCCGCCGCCGCCACCGCCACCATATCCGCCGCCGCCACCACCACCACGGTTACCATATCCGCCGCCGCCAGGACCACGCTCTACTCTAGGCTTAGCTTCATTTACGGTAATAGTACGACCAGCCAATTCCCTGCCGTTAAGCGAGGTAATCGCAGCCTGAGCTTCTTCACTGCTTGGCATTTCTACGAAAGCAAACCCCTTCGAGCGCCCTGTGTCACGATCCTTAATTACTTCAACCTCTTTTACTTCGCCATGGGCTTCGAATGCCTCTTTCAGATCTTGTTCCCTTGTCTCATATGATAGATTCCCTGCATATATTTTCAGAATCTTTTCCTCTCTGTCAGTTAATCTGCAGCAGTTGGCTGTCACTCTTGTATACTATGACAACAATCACCTATGTTGTATTATGATTATCCTTGTTGCTCTATTACTAACATAGTTATGATACCCTAAATTAACATGCAAATTAACCCCGTTTTCTAACAAAATACTATGGACTTCTACTAAATAAGCCCTTAGCATGGCATAAGTGTCTTATTTAATGCCTAAATCAATCGTTGTAAGTTACAGGTTAGAATCTCAAACCACTTGTATGTAAGTACTTGTATCACAAAGTAATCAATTAAACTTATAATGATATACTCTCTTAAAACAGATACAGAGGTATTGCTATGAAGAATATTAAACAAGCACTTGTAGTGACTGTTGGGTTGGTTTTACTTATTACTATGGCAAGCTTTATAACAACAAACCTTCGATTATCTGATATGGAATACAGAACAGAACACATAATAGATACACTATGTGCTGAAGGTGCAGCCTCATACAACCCAAACCTAATAGAAGCCAGAGAAGATCTTAGGGATACTTTGGCTACATATCTAAAGCGTCTTGAATTAGAAAGGTCTCCGAACAATACCAATGCAGCTGTTATTCCTAAGACTGGCACTGTCAGTACAGAAATCATAACTCAAGACTTATTAGCGCAAGTTGCTTATCTTATTAGTATGACAGAATCCAATATGAACCACGAAAACTGTGATCAATTACTAGACTGGTAAGAGCTTTAGTCGCCTACGCCTATCTGATACAAAGGCTATTGACTAGGCGGACATTACCCGAAGTGGAATGCGCCTTTGAGCGACTTAAAATCCGCTACAGGAAGGAAAATACAGAAAATAGAACCACATTAGTAAAGGTAATCAGTGAGCGGAAGCTGAGGTTATATGCAGAAGTTATGTTCCTTGCTCAATTTGATGCTGTTGCCAGTTGCCGTCTACTTTACCATCGTAAAATTTTTCTGGGTTTTGCACTGCCCAAATCTGCTTCCGAATCACCCAGTTATCAGGTTCAAGATCTCTTGCTCTTCCCCATTCTTCCAAAGATTCCTTCAATTTGCCTTGATTATAATAGTCTACACCTATCTGGAACAGTCTTATAGCTTTCTGATGATCCGGGCCACCCATAACATCTTCCTTCATTCGACTTAATAGCCATTCAGCAGACGCTCCTTCAATCCAAGTTTCGACAATCTCTCGAAACTCTCGCCGCCTTACGTCAAATCCACTATATTTCTGATAGTTCAGAATACCTGACTCGTCAATAAGTAAGCCATTTGGTACAGCTTTGAATCCGAAAAGGCCGCTCAATAAGTTAATTTGGTCAATGAGAGTGACAAATTTTGCATCGGCTTTTTCAAGATACGGTAGTACTTTCTCAGGACCTTGAACATCCACAGCTACACTAACCACTTCTATCCCTTGATCTTTGTATTTGAGATAAAGTTCCTGCCATACAGGCAGTTGTTCACGACAGGCTCACCAAGAGGCCCACATAAAAAGAATCACCCGTTTCCCTCTGAAATCAGATAATTTCGTCTGTTTACCTGTCAGTGTTGGCAATTCGAAATCTGGGACTTCTGCACCCACGAATAATGTTCTATCTATCATAATAAACTTACCTAGATCTACTCATGAATATGAGGGCGAAGAGCCTCAACATTGGAATCTACAGCCATAGATGCCAAGTTATCTATATGCCCTTCAAGATAGCATTGCCCAAAGAAATAGACTAAATGCTCCTCATTGTTTCGACTTTCTGTGTATTGACGTTTTGGCTCTAAGTTATGAGATTTAAGATAGTCATCTACCTTTTCACGTTGTTCAGATTCTTCTCCATTAAAAACTAGAAGTATCCTCTGTTCCTCTGGTGTAATATCTAGAACTTCTAATTTCATCACCCAACCCCTCAAATGAATATTTCAAACATTATACACCATGCATCTTTAATTATTTTGACATCTACACATGTGGTTTCTTACTGTTTCAGTAGCGTTATTGGTTACGGTTCTGATAAAGGTCTATCAGTTTTCTTAGATTAAGAAAATGGACATGCAGAATACTGCTATAATTTATAATTCTATGTAGTGATATTGGGCTTGATAGAATGTGTAACTGTGAGCCAAAATAATATCTCCTATTGATATATCTATATCAATAGGAGATTGCAAGCCCTTGGAAGCTTGATGCAGTTACTTAGTAACTTACATTAAATCACTCTGTAATAAGCACTGAGGACAGATCACTAAAACACTATGACGCAGCGTCCCCGAGTTCCTCGTGCCTCAAGCCGGCGATGGGCCTCACTGGCTTGCTCAGGATCATATGTACCAGCCACCCTTAAGGTCATAACTTTCGTCTCTGCAAAATGCCGTAACTGATCAAGCAAGTCGCTTCTATGGTCATAATCCCGAACTGATGTACGGTGAAACGTGATATCACGTTCGCCAGTACCCGACCAGCCTCGTACTGATGCGAATACTCCTCCGTCTCGAACAGCACCCACAGCCGATTCAGTAAGTACAGCTCCATCTGCGAGGCCATCTACCCCATCAGGTACGACTGCCCTAACTTTTTGGGAGAAGTCATCACCCCTTGGGACTATGACGTCTGCACCAAGAGAGATCACCAGGGCCTCATCGTCTGAAGACGCATCGGCAATTACTCTCAGTCCTTCATGTTTCGCAATCTGGATTACATAACCTCCGTATATACCAGCTGCTCCTGTCACTGCAATTGTTTGGCCAGAACGGAGCGCCAACTGATCCAGGGATCGCCGGGCTGTCAACCCGTTCATCGGGAGCGTAGCCACTTCAGGGTGAGAGAAACCTTCTGGAGCTCTCGATACTGAATCTATACTCAGCACAATACTCTCACGATACGCTCCGTGGTTTCCAATGGGTACCACCATAGCCATAACTGGCATCCCTACAGCGAAATCCGTCTCAGTTCCGGGCCCAATCTCATCTATCACTCCGGCGACGTCCATGCCAGGTACATATGGGGGAACGATCTGGCGGAGTGCTTCGGCTCTAGCCCCATTCCTGAGTGATAGGTCAGTTGGATTGACTGACGCGGCATGCACACGAACTCTGATTTCACCTAGTCCGGCATGAACTTCAGGCAAATCTATCACCTTAAGTACATCCGGATCACCGAACTCCAATATACCTACACCTCGCATCTACTTGTACTCCTCTCGTGTCCTAGTTTTGGACAGGGCTTATTCGGATGCTCATTCATTGATATCAACACTCTAATAAAGTATGCCTATCTTTCCATAAATCTCTGTATAGTTTAGGATATATTTGAAAATACCAAGATTTTCAATCTCTAGACATCATTCTCCTGATACCATATCTGCGAAACATCTCAGCATGCTCGAATTTGATATCATATTTGTCCAATTGTTTACGCCCCATCTCTTTCATCCTATTTGCAAAACCTTCCTCACCACCGGATTCATTGACATAGTCTTCCATCTGACTTTTGTGTTTCAAAAGAGCTTGTATTTTTAAATCTATTACTGAACTAACATCTATAAAAGTATCTGGTTTCTCAGAACCCCAAAAGAAAATCTCATCAACATTGTGCCCATTTAAGCCTTGTTCAATATGTTCTGGAAAATGAAGAAGATCTCTAGCATATGGAAATACAGCATCCAAAGTTACCAGACCTGTAATCCTATGATCCCGATGTATGTAAAACGAGCTGCGAAAAGGGTCTGTCGTAAAAACTATATCAGGTTTAAATTTCCGAATATAGTAAACCAATTGACCTCTAAATTCCCTGTTGTCTTCCAATTCTCCATCTCCGAATTCCAAAAATACTACATCTGAAACACCTATGATTTTGGCTGCTTCTTTTTGTTCTTTTTGACGAGTATTAATAAGATACTCAGATGTCATATCTGTTTTCCTACCACCTTTATCACCATTAGTGGTGACTAAATAATAAACCTTCTTACCTTCTGATATCAGTCTTGCGGCTGTCCCTGCACATCCGAATTCAGCGTCGTCAGGATGAGGTGTAACAACTAATGCAATATTTACTGGTTCTAATTCCTCCAAATCAAACCTCCCAATATAATTCTATTTCATTACATTCCGGCAATTACAAACAAATCTCATGGCCCTAATTAAATTTATGTTCAATCCACCTTTTAATCAAGAGGTGAACTATAGCTATTGACCTTGACAAGGCTCGAGATCTATTTACACCATCACGTAATTTAGCAACTTCATCTCTATAAATGTATCTTACAATCTAATTAACTAAGAATCTATACTAAGTCATTACTACTTTTTACTTGGTAAATACGAGTGATTTACCAGTAAAATCTCTTTGCTATAATCACTAGATTATGTGACGCTTACTAGCTAAGGTAGAGTAATTAATATGGTAAGGAGTGGGTATGGATCTAATTTGGATACTCATAGGTGGGTTTGTAGCATTCTTAGCTTTTAGGATATACAGGGTATACAGAGAGATTAAACGTAGACGTCTACTCTTAGACATGCCTGTTGAGGTTTTAGAAAACATTCAGGCAAGAGCATTTCTAGAGACACAATCAGCCTTGGGTGATGACTATTCCGATGTACTACGTGACTATGGCGACTTCCTTGTGAAGTTCGAGGTGATAGATAAAGGACCTGAGAGTGAATATCCATTGAACTGGTATCCAGTCTCATTATTACCACATGACAAATCTCGAATCGCAGAAATATTGGACTATTTGATTATCAATTATAGTGCCATACATTTAAGTATCAATACCTCAGAGTACACACTCAAACTTAGTAGAATGACCTTGGATTATTTTACTGACTATGAAGAAGTGCTTAGAGAACAACAGGATATGGTCGAGGCACTAAAGTTGGTTAAGGAAAATAGTAAGGAATAATGACCTAGGCATAAACAATGAGTTCCTTGCGTTTGGTCAAATAGAAGTTAGCTCGTCCACTCCCTAATAATACCGGTCTGATTAGTTATCTAACGCTTCTTCTTTAAATTGAAAGACCCCTCTATTATTTTCAATTAGTGCCATGAATATTTTATATGTTGTATCTCTGGCTGTTATGATCAAATTCTAGTTCACGAGCACACTTGTGGAAAAACTTCCATCCAAGATAGACTCTTCATTTTTTATTCTGCTAATGCTATCCATTTTTCAATATCTTCTGTTTGCTAACCCGAGTAATTGATCAGTTCTATACTCGGAACAAGCGTAGGTGTAGGCTCTGGTGTAGCTGGTTCACTCGTGACAACTGAATCACTTGATGAACAGCCCAACATCACAAGGACAGAAAACATAAGCAGTACCTGTATTACTCTTCTCATTAATTAAGTAAGCAAGGGTTTTTGTCTTATCCAATGTTCCCATTCATTAATTTCTATTTGTTTCTTTTGTGCTAGTGTTACTCCCTGACCACCACGCTCAACATCTAACAGAGTCTGAGCCACTTCCCAGCCATTGCCTTCTCCACCGACAACATCCTCTATTGGCAGATGAACGTCATTTATAACGAAACTCCTCTGCGTTCTACCAATCATAGTTTTCTTACTGTTAATCGTTATACCATTCCCTTTGGCCCTTAAAATAATCATGCTTAGATTCTCATATTTGGGACCATCTGGATCCGTGGTAACTAATGTAAAGAGGTAATCTGGAGTAAGTTGAGAGGATATATAACCTTTCTCACCATTTACTACATATTCATCGCCGTCCTTTATGGCAGTAGTCGCCTGCCATGCCAAATCAGATCCACTTAATGGTTCGCTTTGTACCTGACACACAGTTATCTCTCCGCGCAAAGTTGGAGTAAGCCATTTAGCCTTCTGTTCCTCGGTTCCCCATACTCGCATAGCCACCAAAAAAGTCATATTCAATCCCAAAGGAGGCAGTCTGTGCTGTCTCATTTCTTCCTCTATGACAGCAACCGCAGGAGAGGGAAAGCCACCTCCGCCAAAATAAGTCGGCCAGCTAGGAGCAAGCCAACCTCTGTCTCCCAAATCCCTTCGTATAGCCCTTATCCATTCTTCCATATCAGGAGCCAAATCATCGTTCCTACCAGGGAGATCAGAGTCTATAGGAATATTCTCCTCGAGCCAGACTCTGACTGCTGATTGCAATGCCTTTAGATCAATTATACTCATCATTTTCAGACTCCTTCAACTAGGATCATGCCATCCAATATATACTCACAGTGTTACACGTTTCCCAGTTAGGTTCTTGAATGTACAGTTTCTTCTCCATTCATGCTCGATGCTACACACAGGCCGGGCACCCCTGCCCTAACGCTATGGACAACGAAGCGTTGGGGGGAGTGCCTGACCCGTGAGGCTTGCCTTAATTGGGACTAAGTTTTCCTAGCGCCCCTTCCAGACTGGAGCCCGCTTTTGAGCGAAGGCCTTGGGTGCCTCCAACCGGTCCTCGCTATTGCTCACCCTCTGCTGTTCCTCGGCAACTGTCTCTTGTATTATGTCCAGATAGGTCTTCCCATCGGGTGTTACAGGCAGATCCATCCCAGGCGTCAGACGCATTTTCCTCTTGCTCAAATGGGAAGCCATTGGGGCACACAGCTTAATCTCATTGGCTATCCGCTCCACATCGACGATAAGAGCGTCGCGATCGGGAACTATGGACTGGATATAGCCTATGTCATAGGCCCGCTTGGCGCTTATCCGAGCACCGGTGAGGCTGAGGTAGCTAGCCTCTCCAAAGGGCATGTACCTATCCGGACTGTCTACCCCACCCGCGATTCCAGAGCCCATCACACGAGGCTCCGGCTGGCCAAACTGGGACTGCTCCGTGGCGACCCGAATGTCGCACTGGCTGGCCCACTGCATACCCCCCCCCACAGCATATCCATCAATAGCAGCGATGACTGGCTTTTCGCAGTCGTAGGGCCTGAAGCTGTCCCCAATCTCCCGCTCCGCGCCTTCGGTATCCCGTTGCGACTGAGCTTTGAGATCGTTGCCGGCGCAGAACGCCCTGCCGCCGACGCCGATGAGGACCACTGCATAGACGTCCTGATCTTCGTTGGCCGCCCGCATCGCCCTCCCGACACCGCTAACCAAGGCGTCGTTCTTGGAATTCAACGCCTCTGGGCGGTTCATAATCACCCAGCCAACGTGGTCCTGCTTCTCGTACAGCACAGCATCTGTCTTCGTAACCTCTGAAGTTGCAGCCATGGCTCCCTCCTTTAATACTCCGACGATTTGTCGAGAGAATAGCACGTCCAAAGCGGTGGTGCAAAGGGTTAGACGACAGCTTTAACTACTTATTATAGAGTCGGTGGGGGATATATCTATAGCTGTAAAGTGGCTCCCAGAGTAGGATTAGTACCTAGCTTTTTCAGTATGTTTCAGCAATGCAAGCTAGCATAAAACATGAAAAACGCTGTATCACTACGTATCAGGAAAGCAATCTGGAAAAGGGTACTAATAAGAATCCTTGACACGTTGTATTGTTGCTAATGTTACACTCCGCAGTAGGAATGCATTATGGCTAGATTCTAAGAATTATGAAAACAGATACAAACTATGACCACATATAGCCATTACTAAGGTATTGTATCAGCATGTATCAGGAAAGTAATCGTAGAGGTGATACAAATGGTGGTACCAAAATCTGACTCAAACCTTTACTAAGTAATTACTGTGTCTTACCAAGTAAGGATAAGTAACTTACCAGTAAAAGCTGATGATATCATTCAATAACGAAATGTGAGTGTGGATGCTTTGACTAGTAAAATCTTCCTTATCGTTGGTGCATTGATACTAATAAGTTCTCTGTATATTTTCGCAACGACATCATCTCCTATTGAAACGAAGACTCCTCTCGAATATACCCGCCAGTGTGAGATGATAACGGAGTCCAAGTCTTACCTTGGTGAATTACAAAAATGTATTTCGGGCACTTGGACGTCAGATCAACTACGTAAAGATATTACCGCTGAAGCAAATCGCCCACTCTACAATGGTATCTCTATGGGTGGAGCAGGTCTTGGATCACTTATGTTCATATCCGGTCTGGCAATGCAACGTAGGCGGAGTGAATAATGAAAGAGCAACTTACATCAGTTATAAAAAGAAAATAGAACAGCTGTGGTTCCCCTTTTCTCTTTGATTTCATTACCAGTGTATCCCTTCAATACTTTCCTCCAAAATTTCAGTCCATTTAGATTCTTCCGAATTACAGATAATCTCCAGTTGCCAGGATATAAGTCAAAAAGTAGCCTCGCTGCTTTTTCTCCCACCCCTTTCCTCTGGAAGGTTGGAATCACATAAAACTCTGCTACAGACATATATGCCATATCAAGTTCTTCTTTTACTTCTCTTATAAGAGCAAAACCTATCACTAAATCTTCAGCCACTATCAAGAATGCACTTCTAGATAATTCTTCCCAATAAAGATCTAAATAAGGGTAAATAAACTCTCCATTCTGGTCAATTTCTATTCTCTCGAATGTTGAAAGGTAACTTAGGTATTCTTGAAGCATTTTTGAAATTATACCCGTATGCATTTCAGTTGCAGCTGTTACTCGGATGTTCACTCGGGAAAACCCTCTATCACTAGTGCCAACAAAGCTGTCATCGGTATATATCTTTAGGCGGTGGCTTAGCTGCGAGAACCGCTAAAGAACCAATAATTATCAAGCCTGCTACAATTCTGAAACCTAAACTATAGCTGTATTCATCAGCAATCCAGCCGACGAATACTGGAGCCGCTATAGCCGCCGGCAAATCGAAAAACTGCAACAGCCCTCCAATTGTGCCAAAGGCCATTCTTCCAAAGAGATAACCCTGTAGTGCAGGCCTGACCGGAACACTTCCTCCATAGGCAGGACCCATAACAATAAGTGCTAAAGGTATATATGCTGTTGTTTGAATTTGAGCAAGGATTAGCATTCCTAGCCCCATGAAAACAAAAAGGATAGCCAATAAATAACGTAGATTAACGTAATCACCGAGCCATCCTATAGGGATACGACCGAAAAGGCTAATAAAAGCAAATCCAGATAAAGATAAAGCAGCAATCGCCGGTGATGCCCCTAGTTCCTGTTGCAAATACGGAATCATATGCGCGGTGATAGTCGGTGGTACCAGTGACCAAGTTGCAAACACTAATGCTAAAATCCAAAAAGCTTTAGTACTCATCGCTTGCCTAGCAGTAAGATTGGTTTCATTCAACACACTATTGGATTTATCTACTGATTCACTCTCACCTGAAGCCGGGGTATTCTTCCAGTTTGCCGGATCTTCACCATCTGGCAAGAGTCCCATATCTTCCGGACGATGCCTGATAACTAAAGCGAGAGGAATACTAACTACTAGAATGAGTAATGCAGAAAATACACATGCGGTTCTCCATCCAAAAGTTTCAATAACCCATGAGTAAGCAAAAACTAGGCTCCCTCCAATGCCAAAACCAGTCATCAAGAATCCCATTACACGGCTACGTCGGCGTATAAACCAGTTGGCCAATGATATTTGAATAGGTCGAGCTGAACCAAAACTTGATCCAGTCGCTAACAGCCCAACGTAAACCGCATAAAACATTATCAAGGTGTTTACGCGACTAAGTAATATGAATCCAAAACCTACTAACACAAGTCCAAACAACATTGGCCGTCTTGGGCCAAATCTATCAACTATGTATCCAGAAACCGGTGCGACGAGACCGCCTTCCAATCTGGATAGGCCTAATACTAGTCCAATTTGAGCACGGCTTGCATTGAATGCATTCTGGAAATGTATAAAGAAAGCTCCAAAGCCGTAAACATATACGGCACCATGAATAATTGTGATAAGCATGCCTGCTAACACGATGTACCAACCGTAGAAAGCACGAACTTTCTTCATTTACCAGCCATTTCCTATGTATATCCTCGTTTAGTCTAACGGAAACGTTTTGCTATTTCCCCATGCAGCGAAGTAACAGCACGAGAATAACCAAATCTAATAAGCATTTCTTAACACTAATTAGACTATAACCAATATAATAATATTCGCAACGGGACAGGCACAAAACAATACTATCAGTAACAATCTGTTTTTCGACAAACTAGGATAAAACCTGAAAACATCAAGCCCTTGGCATAACGCTATGGGCTTATTTCGTGCCTAGAACGACACTATATTAACAACTCGTTATGATTTTCCTTCATGTCGTATAAAAACGAAACTACCTGTTTCCATACGTTCCAGCAAGGTAATCTAGGAATAAAATACAAAAGGTATTGTATTAGCATGTATCAGGAAAGTACTCGTAGAGGTGGTACAAATGGTGGTACCAAAATTCAACTCGGACATTTACTAAGTAATTACTCTACTTTACTAGGTAAGGATAAGTAAGTTACTAGTAAGACCTAATGCTATAATGCGGGAGGGTTACACTAGGCTAGAAGCCCCCTAATGGAGATTAGGGCAATCTGGCAACTGGAGGAATGGTCAGCATGGAATGCCCAAGATGTGATAGCGATAACCAAGAGGATTCTCAGTTCTGTAGACGGTGTGGTATACCCTTTACTGTGCCTCAAGTTACCAGTTCAATGCCACAGGAAATGGATACTAAGGTGCAAAAGGAACCTGACCCTGCCACCATCCCCGAGGATGCTATTATTGTCCTGCAATCCCATTGGGCATATATGTTGCACACGATACCGTGGTTGGCTTTCTTTGGAGTATCCTTAATTTTCGACTTCCTCACCCTTGGCATTTTGCCCACCATGATAGCAATTTATGTCATTGTGTCCCGTTATCGAAGCTTTCGCGGGACCTCCTACATCCTCACAGACAAGCATCTCGTCATCTTCCAGGGTTCACTGATAGGCCAGAAACGTATCGACGTTCCGTTTGCAGATCTGAATGACGTTCAAGCTCAACCTGGTATGTTAGGAAGATCACTGGGATATACAGGCGTGATATTGCAGTTGATGGACCAGCAAGTGGTTTTGCTCCATTACGTACCCATTGCATCACCCCTCTTGGAATATCTACTGGCTGGTATGAACCCTGACTCACTCCACGAAGACAAACTCGGCGACAGGTTTTAAGGGACACGAGGATTAGTAACTAAATGCAGGGGTGGTGCAGGTCTTGGATCTCTTATGTTTATCTATGGTTTGTCACTACAGCGTAAAGAACCAGTGTGAATCTTACTAAGCAAGTAACGCTAATTACTGTGGTAAGGAGTAAATCATGGAACTTTGGTGGTTAATATTTGGCGGGGTTGTAGCATTCATCGTATTTGCGTATATCAAGGGGCTCATGGAAACCAAGAAACCTTATCGAAAGAATTTCCCCCCTACAGGCCCAAACTATACTAGCTCCGACTATAAGGCAAAAATAGAGCGGGTGAACGAGAAAATGCTGAATGAAGTTTTGGGTGATGACCACGTTGATGTACTTGGTGACTTTGGAGACCTACTTGTGAAAATGCACGAGGAGGACGCAGAGGAAACCAAAAAACAATACCCACTGATGCAATACCCTATCGAATTATTACCGCATGCCAAAGCTCGCATTGCAGAGATGTTAGACTACCTAATGCTCCATGGTCACGCCTTTATGGATGTAGATATGTTTAGGATTGCCAGGATGAACATAGATAGATTTACTGACGATGAAGAGTTGCTTAAAGAGCAACAGGATTTTATCGAGACCTTGAAAAGAAACGAGCAATAGAAAGAAAAGGTCGATTCCCGAAAGGAGAACTTATGCGATGGACTCTAACGTAACTGGTAACTTTGGTTATTGGCATTGTCGTACTAGCGGCTTGCAAAGGGAATGTGTTTTCTCTCAAAGTGGGGGGGTTGCTATAACGGGGTGGTGACTAACACAGAGGAATATATTGAAGTTGCAGACGTCGAATTGGTGAGCTGTGACGATCCTCACAAAAATGAGGTCTACGCAGTCTTTAAATTGCCAGGCTCTAGCTGGAAGGGTGACGACTATATCTTTGAGCAAGCCGAAATAGGTTGTGTGGCCAGATTTGAAGCGTTTGTGGGTATTGAATATGAGCTTTCGACATTGTGGGCCGACATCATCTACCCTATAGAAAAGTCTTGGAAAGAGAAGGACGACCGAAAAGTCAAATGCAATGTCACCCAAGAATCAGGTATGAAGGTCTCTGGGTCAGCAAAGGGTAGTAGACGTTAGCGTCATGAGAGACACGGATATTAAACGATACCGACATATTTCTAGCCTTTTTCACCTGACAACATGTGGCGTATTTAATTTAGGGTGGCTCTTCTGATGCTATCAGCATTCTTCACAAATGCAGGATCATGGATTTCTCTGGATGTTTTTGGCATTGGTAGAAGGCCACGGGCAGGTGGTTAGTCCTAACTTCTCTAAGAATTTATTCTTTGTATTCCCTAACTTCCGCAACGTTTTCCACTACCATACCCATGTTGTCGATGACGGCTCTGATATCTGCATCAGACGGTAGGAAAGTAAGGAATGACCACACTACCCCTAACGGAGATGTGGAAGGGCATGATGGAAATATCGTAGATTCACACACTCTCTCTACTCCAGACATAGCCATATCGAAGCCATATAAACAATAACTGTTTTTGAAATGTATGGTGTTGTATCACTACGTATCAGTAAAGCAATCTGGGAGAGGGTACTAATCGTGGTACCTACTCCAAAATCAAAGCCCTTGGCATAACGCTATGGGTTTATTTCATGTCTGGCATCGCATCATCTGGACAACTCGTTATCTTTTCTCTTCATGTCGTATAAATACCAACCCTACTGTTTCCATACGTTTCAGCAAGGCAATCTAGGAATAAAAAACAAAAGGTGATGCATCACCACGTAACATGTTGTTAATCCGCGAGGTGGTACAAAATCATGACCCCTCTTGGGGTAGATATTAGTTTAATAAAGCCAAATGCTATAATTAACCAACCAAATGCGGGTGTAATTACCACATCTTACTAAGTAAGGATTGGTAAGTTACAGGTAAGATCTCCATCGCCCTAGGTCGTAGTAGACTCCCTTAATGTAGGGTCTATACCATTATGGGGTAAGATCCTTGTCGAATATTCTCACAAAGTCTTAAGGCCAGTGCGGTATCTGTCCGCGCTTCTTATATAACTGGAGGCTAGGCCTGTCGCCATTCGCCGCTGGGCCTCGGTGACGGGGCCTTTTGGGCGAGCAGGGGATCCCAGCATGAGGGTGTTTGGTGGAACCTTGGTGCCGGGCACGACGACGGCACCGGCACCAATGAAGGCGCCATAGCCTATCTCTACCCGGTCGTAGACGAGTGCGCCATTGCCTATGAGGACTCCGTCGCCGATCGTGCAGGCATGGACCAGTGCAAGATGGGCTATGACACAGTCCTTCCCGATGGTGATGCCGCCGTGCATCACTGTGTTGTCCTGTATGTTAGTGCCGGATCCAATAGTGATCTTGCCACCATCGCCCCGAAGGACAACTCCGAACCAGACGCTGACATTCTCATGAAGCTCGACATTACCGATTACGGCCGCCGAATCAGCGACCCATGCCGTAGGATGGATGTTCGGAACGAGTTCCTCTAGCTGATAGATCACAGTAGACTCCTTTATTATTTCTGATCTTTGGTACACTAACTTACCGATGTAATAAGGCTGTCACAGTGTCAAAATAAAATCCTCTACATCTTTCTTTGATCTTAACCTAATGAATTGAATTTGTGAACTGTCGGTGTTATTGAATAAGCTTGTGTACCTTTTTACTACAAGCATTTACAACTGTTGGTTCATTATGTCTTCGACTTGTTGTGCTATGGATTCGCCATTAATTTGGGTGGCCTTTAGATTGTCATCTGTTCTTAAGAAGTCAGCAAACCATTTGAGCTCATCTGTTGTTAGTTCTTTTAGGGTAGCGTCCTTGCCTATATTTACATAGCCACCGCAACCCTTGGAGCACTAATGTTTATATACTGTCTGGCAATGCAACGTAGGGGGAGTTAGGAAAACAATTGTGAAGGTGGTACAAATGATGGTACCTCCACTAAATTCAAAGGGAAAGGCATGCTTTTGAAGTCCTGTTTCGTGCCTAGAAATGCACCCTCAAGACACCTTCTTTATTTGGCTATCGTGTCGTATAAGAACAAAGAATTCTCTATTCCCCTTATCACCAGTCAATGTAGATGCTACTAAATTCATAATTCTATATTTGTTATTTACCATCCAGACTATCATCCTAGCCAAAATCTTAGCATGCAAACTAGGATCCCTTATAACACCACCTTTGCCCACTTCTCCTCTATTAGCCTCAAATTGAGGTTTGACCAACGCAACAATATGTCCACCTTCTTGTAGGTTATTTAATACAGCAGGTAATATTGTTTTTAACGAAATGAAAGATACGTCTATTGTTATAAGATCTACTTTCTCAGCAAGGTTTAATGGATATCTAGCGTTAGTTCTTTCCATAGACGACACTCTGGGATCTTGTCGTAAGCTATAATCTAGCTGACCATAACCCGTATCTACTGCATAAACACGGCTGGCACCATTTCTCAAAAGACAATCGGTGAATCCTCCAGTAGAAGATCCAATATCTAGAACTACATTGTTAGACACGTCTAACCCGAAATCTATGAGAGACTGGGCAAGTTTTATGCCGCCGCGGCTCACATATTTCTGGCCTGGAGATAACTTGATAACTGATTCAGTATTAACCTGCTGCCCTGCTTTAGTAACAGATCGGCCATCTACCTTTACTCTACCTGCGAGCACAAGAGCTCCAGCAATCTCTAAGCTATCCGCAATTGACCGTCTTACCATTGCAGAATCCAAACGCATTCGAATAGGTTTCTTATTAGCCATGACTTTCATCAACCTTGTTTTATGCCGCGATTATACACATAAAATAAAAGAGGGTTTGTTGTATGCAACTTAAAAGAAAAGCTGGTTCAAAACTATCGAAACTAAGAACCGATATCTCTAGGGAAAAAATCTACTCAGCTTTAGTAAGAGTGGATAGGAATTGGGCGTTAGATTTTGTATTGCCAAGACGTTCTAGCACTTTTTCTGTGACATCTTCTCCAGAATATATGCTGGACATCCTTCTAAGCAAAAGCACACGCTTCAACGTTTCACTATCAAGAATAAGTTCTTCACGTCGAGTGCCGCTACGTTGTATATCTATTGCCGGGAAGAATCTACGATCTGCTAGTTTCCTGTCTAGATGTATTTCCATATTACCGGTACCTTTGAATTCTTCATATATAACATCATCCATACGACTACCAGTGTCTACAAGACATGCAGCAAGTATAGTAAGGCTTCCGCCTTCTTCTACATTACGTGCAGCTCCGAAAAATCTCTTTGGAGGATACAACGCAACTGGGTCCATTCCTCCGGACAAGGTACGCCCACTTGATGGAAGCGATAAGTTATATGCCCTAGTCAAACGCGTAATGCTGTCTAAAAGTATTACAACATCCTTCCCGCCCTCTACTAATCTTTTTGCTCTCTCTAAAACAAGCTCTGCAACTCTACAGTGATCTTCAACAGGGTCGTCAAATGTAGAACTATATACTTCCCCTTCTACTGACCTTTTTACGTCAGTAACTTCCTCTGGCCTTTCTCCTATAAGAGCAACCATGAGTGTAAGACCTGGCTCATTAACGGATATACCTTCTGCGATATTCTTTAGGAGAGTTGTCTTACCAGCTTTAGGAGGAGAGACTATGAGTCCTCTCTGCCCTTTGCCTATAGGTGCAATCATATCCATAAGTCTCGTAGATAGATTAGTCCCAACAGTTTCTAATTTGATCTGGTCATCTGGAAATATTGGAGTGCGGTTATCAAACAATGGACGAGAACGACCGCTTTCTGGTTCTTCTCCATTTATGCCTTCTACTCTGACTAAGCCATAGTATTTTTCGTTATCTTTCGGAGGCCTTACGTTTCCCATAACCTGATCCCCGGTTCTCAGGCCGAAGCGTCTTATCTGCGATTGAGAAACATAAACGTCGTTCGCACTTGGCTTAAGACTGTTTTGTCTTAGAAATCCATAGCCATCATTTATAATTTCAAGGATACCTGTCGCCAATATATAGCCTTGTTGTTCAGCGTATAATTGCATAAGCCGAAAGACTACATCTTCTCTCCGTATAGATGTGAGGTCATTCTCCACACCCATATCCTTAGCAATGATTAGTAATTCTTCTTTATTTTTACCTTCTAGTTCTACCAGGTTCATAACATTCTCCAAATACGTTTTCTTCCAAATAATAAACTTTAATTGCAACTCTCTAGAGGACAAGCATGATTGCTCAAATTAGTAAGATTTATAGTGATCTATAACTACCAAAAACTTTATATCTCTCTTGGGATTTACCCTAAGACTTTCCGGTATTGCCCCAATCCTGAAGGAATCTAGCTAAACCAGTGTCAGTAAGAGAGTGATGCATCATCTGCAGAAGTACCTTATACGGTATTGTAGCAATATCTGCTCCTGCTTTAGCTGCGGCGACACAATGTAATGGATGCCTTATACTCGCTGCCATTACTTTAGTTTTCTTATTATATTTCTTAAATATATCAACTATATCCGAAACTAATACCATTCCATCCTGCCCTTCATCGTCAAGTCTACCGATGAATGGACTAACAAATGCAGATCCTGCTTCCGCACCCAGAATAGCCTGATTGACTGAGAAACACAATGTCTGGTTTACTTGTATCCCTCTAGATGAAATCTGGCTAATTGCCTCTAGCCCCTCTAAGGTACTGGGGATCTTCACTACTACGTTAGGAGCCCAAGTAGCTATTTCTAGACCTTCATCCACCATACCCCTAGCATCAGTACTTATTACTTCTGCGGAGACCGGGCCATTCACTATAGCTGCGATTTCCTGTACAGCAATACGATAATTACTCAGGTCTGCTATCCCTTCCTTTGCAGCCAAAGAGGGGTTGGTAGTCGCACCGCTAAGAACACCAAGCCGTGCAGCATGGCGAATTTCGTCGAGGTTGGCAGTATCTAGGAAGATTTGCATGGGCAAGTACGTTAAGTAATGAATAAATAACCGAGTTTGTACAGTATAGCACTGATAAACAATATAGTCTATATGTAACACTTTTTGACTATTTGAGCATAATCCCATTTCAATACAATTACGTAACAAGCCTAGAAGGTTAGGTTTTGGCTTCTATGGACATTGTATGTTGTCCACCTTCGCGTAAAATATCTTTTGCACTACCTACAAATTCACGAAACAATGGATGCGGTCTATTGGGACGAGAAAGAAATTCTGGATGAAACTGGACACCAAGCATGAATGGATGTCCCGTTATTTCTGAAATCTCTACTAGCTTATTGTCTGGAGATAATCCACTCGCTATAAGCCCACCCTCTTCCAGTAACTCTCTATAATAATTATTGAATTCGAATCTATGCCTATGCCTCTCATTAACATCAGGTACCCCATAAGATTTCTCTGCCTTAGTTCCATTTATCATATGGCATGGGTATAAACCCAATCTCATGGTTCCACCTTTATCTCCAATAGCACGCTGGTCAGGCATGAGATGTATAACCGGATGAGAGGTATTCTCATCAAATTCTGTTGAATTAGCATCCGGAGCATTTAGTATGCGCCGCGCCGCTTCTACAACCATAAGTTGCATACCAAGACACAAACCAAAGAAAGGAATTTTGTTTAATCTTGCATATGATATTGCCTGTATCATACCCTCAACGCCTCTTGGGCCAAACCCTCCTGGAACTACTATCCCACAAACAGAATGCAAATACATATCTGGGCCATCTCTCTCTACATCTTCAGAATGAACCCAAATCACTTCCACATCTATACCGTGATACAATCCGGCATGCCTCAGAGCTTCCTTAACAGATATATAAGAGTCAGGTAAATCCACATATTTACCAACCACTCCTATACGTACAATTTTATCCAAGGCTTTCATGCGTCCAACCATTTCACGCCAAACTGGCATGTCATCTTTCTGGGTATTCAATGAAAGCTCTTTAATAATTAGATCATCTAGTCCAGATTCTTCCAAGATCAATGGAACTTCATAAACATTATTGACAGTTGGCATCGAAATTATGGCACTCTCTCTAACATCACAAAAAAGAGCTAATTTCCCTTTAATATCCTCTGCTATAGGGTAATCACTTCTGCATATTAAAGCATCTGGCTGTATCCCAATACTTCTAAGCTCTTTCACGCTGTGTTGTGTCGGTTTGGTTTTAAGCTCTCCCGTAGAGGTTATAAATGGTAAATATGTAACATGTATATAGTAAACATTGTTTCTACCAACCTCATTCCTCATTTGTCTAATCGCTTCGAGAAATGGTAAACCTTCAATATCCCCAACGGTACCACCTACTTCTACAACTACAACTTCAGCTTCTGTTTCAGAAGCTATGTTTTTCATACCATCCTTAATCTCATTTGTAACATGAGGGACCACTTGTATGGTTCCACCAAGGAAATCTCCTCTACGCTCTCGCTCTATCACTGAGCTATATATACGCCCAGCAGTCATATTGGAGGATCTAGTCAACTCTAAATCTATAAATCTCTCATAATGACCCAAATCCAAATCTGTTTCTGAGCCATCAGCAGTAACAAATACCTCTCCATGTTGATATGGCGACATGGTTCCTGGGTCTACATTGAGATATGGATCTAATTTCTGTACAGAGACAGTGATACCTCGGCTTTTGAGTATGCGTCCTATCGACGCAACACTTACTCCCTTACCGACAGAGCTAACCACTCCACCTGTTACAAATATGTATTTGGTCATTTATAAGATCAATTCTCCAAAGCTACGTCATTCAACAATAAGTATTGAAAGCACACAAAGCACAAAGCTGGAAGAAATGAACAAGGATATTACTTGATAATATTTAGACAGATCTATATTGTCAAGGGTTGAGGCAAAAACTTAAAACCACACAGTGAATAGCCCTGCCTACTCTAGCACCATTAACTAATAGGAACGTCCCCCCATATTATCCTTCCTAATCTAACCATAGTAGCACCCTCTTCGATTGCAACTTCAAAGTCATGACTCATACCCATGGACAGCTTAAGTGAATGAGCATCTATAAGTCCAAGTTCATGCAACTCGTCCCTGATTTCTCTTAACTTCCTAAAGTAAGGCCTCACCTCTTCAGGATTCTCTATGAAAGGAGGCACTGTCATCAGGCCTTCCAGTTTAAGATTGCTACAATTCCTAACCACTTCCAATAATGCCTTCAATTTATCTTGTGTAATACCCGTCTTTGAACTCTCTGCCTCTAAATTAACTTCTAAATATATCTGTGCCTCTTTACTCATGTCTTTTGCTATATCATTTATCTTATTTGCTAAACGGACACTATCGACAGACTGAATTGTGTCAAACAACTCAAGGGCTTTCCGAACTTTATTTGTCTGTAAGTGACCAATCATATGAAGATTAACCGGGCTCTCGACTTCTAAATTCATTCCAAATTTAGCTTCAGCCTCTTGGATCTGGTTTTCTCCTATATGCTCTATGCCAGATGCGATAGCACTCAAAATAATGTCTCTATCAACCGTCTTAGAAGCTGCCATTAACGATATATCACTAGGATCCCTGCCGACTCTTATGGCTGCATTCCGAATCTTTTCATTGATGGCTTTTACTCTTTCGGCTAAATGATCTGTTGACATAATTTTTAAACCTTTAGATTTCACCTGATTCTGTCAGTGATTTCCTATATTGTCAAACGAACCTAGAACATTACCAACCACTCCATATCCTGAATCTAATTCAGTCCTCAAATTAATGTAGGTAGAATAATTTTAATGCTGTATAATGGGAACTAGAACTAGGATTACTAATTTATATAGATATCAAGCATGGAACTTTATCTTTATAAAATAAACAACGTAGCGCAATAACTTTCCCTAAGTAGGTATTTTTAAGGAGGAACCTCTTATGACTATAACGAAAGATACTAACAGTACAAAACCAGACAACTACAAAGTAATTGGAACTAATCCAATCCGCCATGATGGTGTAGATAAAGTTACTGGAAGGGCCCGATACGGAGCCGACGTAGATATTGCAGGACTTTTACATGGGAAAATATTGAGAAGTCCCTATGCCCATGCAAAGATAAATTCCATAGATACTAGCAAAGCAGAGGCATTACCGGGAGTTAAAGCAGTATGTATCTCCAGGGATTTCCCTATAGTTCAGGATAGGAATCTGGATTTTTCAATTACTCGAGCAAGTGCCCGTATGTCATCAGAAAATACTATGGCAACTGATAGGGTTCTTTATAAAGGACATGCGATAGCAGCCGTTGCCGCAACCAGTCAACACATCGCAGAAGAAGCACTGGCATTAATATCTGTAGATTATGAAGTGTTACCATCCGTACTTTCAGTGCAAGCAGCTATGAAAGAAGATGCTCCACTTTTACTTGAGAATATGACTACTCGTTTCAGGGTTGAGCGATTCGGCATGGGCGATGATACCGGAGTAAGAAGCAATGTCGCTGATCAAGTCCAATTCAAAAGAGGTGACTTAGTAAGTGGATTCAAAGATGCAGAGGTAATTGTAGAACGAGAATTCCATACAAAAATGGTCCATCAAGGATATATAGAACCTCAAACATCCACCGGATACTATGCACCAGATGGTAAGGTAACAATATGGACTTCTACGCAAGGTATATTCCCTATACGCTCAGCTACCGCAGAGATCCTAGCAATACCTGAGTCAATGGTTAAGGTGATCCCTATGGAAATAGGTGGCGGATTCGGCGGCAAACAATCCCCGTACCTTGATCCAGTCGTGGCAATACTTTCACAGAAAAGTGGGCGTGCCGTAAGAATAACAATGTCACGCCAAGAAGTGTTCGAAGGAACTGGCCCTACATCTGGTACATACATGAAGTGCAAAATTGGAGCAAACAAGGATGGCCTTATCACAGCCGCAGAATTGTACTTATATTATGAAGCAGGGGCCTTCCCGGGTTCTCCTGTGGCAGGTGGAGCGATGAGCAGTTTCGGTCCATACAAGATAGACAACCTACTCGTAGACGGCTATGACATTGTAGTCAATAAACCGAAAACTGCAGCTTATAGAGCTCCTGGCCAACCACAATCTGTCTTTGCAGTAGAATCTGTAATAGATGAAGTTGCAGAAAAACTCAAGATGGATCCAATGGAATTCAGGATCAAGAATGCAGTGCACGATGGAGATAGGGCTCCAAATGGAGTTCTCCATTCCAACTTCGACCCTGAAAGCGTAGAACAAGCAATGAAAAACCACACTCACTACACTGCCAAATTAAATGGTAAATATAGTGGTCGAGGATCTGCTGTGGGATACCGACTAAACGGTGGCGGAAGTGGGTCTTCTGTAACAATTAATGTAAATGCCAATGGAACCATTAATCTTATCTCAGGGTCTATAGATATTGGAGGCACTAGAACATCTGTTGCAATGCAGGCTGCCGAAGTGCTGGGCATTTCAGCTAGTGACGTGAACCCGTCGATAGTTGATACGGATTCGGTAGGCTATACTGGCGGAACCAACGGCAGCCGTATAACCTTTGACACCGGGCTGGCAGCAATAATAGCATCTCACGACGTAATCCAAAAAATGAGCGATAGGGCGGCCCTAATTTGGGAAGTGCAAAAAGAAGACATAGATTTCAAAGATGGAACTTTCATATGTATGAAGAATACAGATGACAAGATTACATTCAAAGAACTTGCTGCAAAACTTATGGACACAGGTGGACCAATAACTGCCTCAGCTTCGGATCGTCAAGGTGGAGTAGGTGCCCAATTAGCTGGCCATCTTGTAGACGTTGACGTTGACCCAGAAACTGGCAAGGTAGATGTTGTTCGTTACACGACTTTCCTAGATTGTGGAAAGGCTATCTATCCAGCTTATGTAGAGGGTCAAATGCAAGGCTCCGCATTACAAGGTATAGGCTGGGCCCTTAATGAAGAATATTTCTACACAGAAGATGGAGTCATGGCAAATTCATCGTTCCTAGACTATCGAATGCCAACTAGCTTGGATGTCCCTAACATAGAATGTGTGCTTATCGAGAACCCAAATCCCCGACATCCATTTGGGGTTCGGGCAGTTGGAGAAACCGTATTAGTACCACCGCTAGCTGCTATAGCAAATGCAGTTTATAGTGCTATAGGAGTACGCATGACTAGTTTGCCCATAACTCCAGGCAGTATATTAGAAGCCCTAGAGAACAACTGATATTTTCTGTTTATCGGCTACACACGAATACATTCATACTTAATATATTCGTGTGTGCCGTACCAAAAATGCATCCACTAAATCATCAACCCACAATTTCTTTTGCTTCGTTCCATAGAGATTCTTTTTGGCTCATTGTTAGATCTTTAAAATCCAACCCTCTTTCTCTAGAGGTATTTTCTATATATGTGAACCGCCTGTTAAATTTAGCATTAGATTTCCTTAAAGAATCCTCCGCCTGTATACCAAGCCACCGTCCGGCATTAACTAAAGAAAACAGAACATCTCCCATTTCATTAGCCTTTTCGTCTTCTGTCTGAGCTTCATTTAACTCGTCTATTTCCTCTGCTATCTTATCTAATACGCCGCTGTAATTATCCCAATCAAATCCTGCCAAATGAGCTCTATCCTGAACCAATTGTGCATATGCCAAAGCAGGCAGGGTTTTGGGCACACTATCCAATCTAGAACCACTAGATAAATCTTTTTTCTCTTTTTGTTTTATATCTTCCCATTGAACTTTAACTTCTTCAGCAGTTCTAGTCTCACCTTCACCAAATACGTGAGGATGTCTGCGTATCAGCTTATGGTTAATATTTTCAAAAACGTCCCTCGCAGTAAACATACCAGATTGTTGACCAATATGGATATGGAAAACAATTTGCATAAGAATGTCTCCCAATTCTTCTACCATATTGGGTATATCTTTTTTCCCTATTGCCTCAATGAGCTCATAACATTCTTCTAATAGATTCCTCTTCAAGGAATCATGTGTCTGCTCTCTATCCCAGGGGCACCCACCTGGACTTAATAACTTATCTAAAGTTTTCTCTAAACCCGAATATTCGCCTAAGTTCTCCAAATCACTATTAGTAGTATCCATCAATATACTCAATTCTCTCTATATAATAAGAATCTAATAAGTTCATTTATTTGTTCCCTGGATCCATCTATCAATTTTGCCTCATCCAATGCCTTATATGCCAAAGCGGCTTCCGTTTCAGCTAATTCCTGAACATATTCCTTTGCTCCTACTTTATGCAAAATTGACATGACGTGATCAACGTCATCATCTTTAATATATGATTTGCCATATATTTCTTGTATAAATCTTTTGTCGCCAACACTGGCTTTTTCCATGGCAAAAACTATAGGTAAAGAATTTTTCTTTTTCCTGATATCATTCCCTATGGATTTCCCTGTATTCTTCTCATATCCCCAAATACCCAGATAATCATCTCTTATCTGAAACACATTACCCATATAGCTACCACAAAGTGCCATAGAGCCCACAGTTTCATGATCTGCATTACCAACTATAGCACCTAGCTCCATCGAACACCGAATTAATGCCCCTGTCTTGCGAGATACCATCTTCAAATATTTTATTGAATCTATATCCGTTCTACCTTCAAAATAAAGATCAAGATATTGGCCTTCTATCATGTCCAAACATGCAGTTGTTAAGATTAGGCTACATGCGGCTATTTGATTGAAATTCCCGATTGACTCTACCTCTTTTTGCAGTGCCAAGTCTGCTAAAACCCTCATTGTATTTCCTGCCTGTAAAGCTTTGGGCTTACCCCAATTAGCCCATACTGTAGGCCTATGCCTACGTTCCATATCACCATCTTGAATATCATCATGTATCAACGAAAAGTTATGTATTAATTCAATACCAGCAGCCAGTGGTAATGCAACATTTATACTCCCCCCAACAGCCTCACAAGAAAAAAGACACAATGATGAGCGTAGTCCTTTCCCTTGATTAGATGCCCTAGGTAAACCATCGACATCAACCCACCCAATATGATATCGCAACATATTTAGTAAAGAGATGTTCTTAATTGATAACGCTTCAGATAAGGCTTGATTAATTTCATAGCTATACTTACCCAATATGGCCGGGGACTCAGCAGGTTGACTAAACTCTATCTCAGCCAATTCAAACCTCTACAGATTGTGACAAGGATTACTTCCCATTATCACTTTATTGTTCTTGCAATGCTATCATAGCAGACTCTTATTATACACTTAGGCATCGATCTCTTCATCATTTATAAGGTTTTCAGCATATCTCATTAGCAATTTTCTACGGTTTTGATCTACTTTAGTTATCTTAAAATAAGATTCCAGTGCTTCCTGTGTGGTTAACATCTCTACTGTAATATTACCGAGGCGTGTCCGCCTGCTTCTCTCTACATCTTTAACAATTGGAGTAATGAATTTAGCGTCTACTAATTTCTCTCGAATCTGATCTTCTCGAAGCAAGGCCTCAACTTCTTGTGGCATTGTTATCTTCACACGAACAATACAATCCCTGATATCTAGCTTAGAAATCGCTAATAAAGTTTTCTCTGTGGGATCATCGCCAACACTCACATCAACGTTTATTGTTATGAACCTACGAGCACTTACAGTCTGAAAATTGAATCCTACTAATCGATTACCTTGAGTACCAGTAGGATCTATATCCACAACGCAAAAGCCTTTAGTATCTTTTTCTTCTCCGAAATCTACTCTCTCCAGACTACCTGAGTAAGCAATATATGGGTTATATGACAAAACCTGATGCTTGTGAATATGCCCAAGGGCTACATAGTCCAGTTTCGAGTTGGCAATGGTGCTCTGCATCAATATTGGGTCTCTACCCAATAACATAGATTGCTCTGAACTAGTCATAGCTGTATTAAGAGAAACATGACCCGTCAATATAGCAGGGATTGATTCGTCTAGAGAATCAATCTCTCTCAATATTAAATTCGTGACGCGTTCTTGTAGCTGCTGATTAATCTGTTCGATATTCAGACTGCGTGTTTCATCCCTGGCAAGAAATGTACTCCTTCTAATCCATGGAAGGGCTATTATTTGTATCACTCCAGATAATGTTTCTATCCTATATGTTTTAAGATTATCCCCAACTGTAACAAATGGGACTGACAGTGTTGGGAATATTTCTAAGGCTGTAGCACGACTCGATATGTGTGGAATATCATGATTACCAACCAGCAAAAATACAGGAACTCCGGCCTGAGTTATTCTAGCAATCCTCTTTGCAAATTCCCTCTGATGTGTTTGAGATGGGTCTCGGCTCTTATAAGCGTCTCCTGCAAATAAAACCAAATCCACTTCTTTATTAATTGCAAATTCTACAACTTCATCGAAAGTAGAAAGGAAATCTCCCAGTCTGGCACTCAAGCCAGTCTCTTGATCTATGGTCCCATAACTTTCTACCCCTATATGGACATCACTAAAGTGCAAAATCCTCATATTCCACCTCCATAATGCCCTGATAAGGTTCCTGCCATGCGTACTGTTTTCTAATCATTCAATTGCTTTTTCAATGCTGATATCAAATCAGAAACTGGTACCCTTGATTGTTTCATTGAGTCTCTATCTCGAATTGTTACAGCATCGTCTTCTTCTATTGTTTTGAAATCAACTGTAACCGCTACAGGTGTACCAATCTCATCCTGTCTTCTATATCTTCTTCCAATAGATTGAGCATCATCGTATTGACATGGAAAATGTTCACGTATCAAACTGTACACTTCACGTGCTTTAGGTACTAACCTAGCATTACGGCTTAACGGCAACACTGCCACTTTAATTGGAGCTATAGCAGGACTAAGATGCAATACAGTGCGGACATCTTTAGATTCCGAATCTATTTCTTCATCATATGCATCTACCAAGAAAGCTAGAGTAGCCCTATCTGCCCCACCTGAAGGTTCTATAACATAGGGAATATAATGTTCATGGGATTCATCATCGAAATAAGTAAGATCCTGACCACTGTGCTGTTGATGTTGATTTAAATCGAAATCTGCTCTATTAGCAATCCCCTCTAATTCTGACCATCCCCATGGAAATTTATATTCTATGTCATAGCAACTCTTTGCATAATGTGCTAATTCGTCACCTTCATGCTCTCTTATCCGTAGATTCTCTGGTCTTATACCTAAATCCTTATACCATTTCAATCTATCTTGTAACCACTTTTGATGCCATTCTTCATCTGTGCCAGGCTTTACAAAATATTCTATCTCCATTTGCTCAAATTCCCTGGTTCGAAACACAAAATTTCCTGGAGTTATTTCATTTCTAAATGACTTCCCAATCTGAGCTATGCCAAATGGTAATTTTCTCCTTGTGGAAACTACAACGTTTTGAAAATTTACAAATATACCCTGCGCGGTCTCTGGCCTCAGCCAAACTTGATTAGCAGAATCCTCAACTGGCCCCAGAAATGTCTTTAACATCAAATTAAAAAGTCGAGCCTCAGTAAGTTCTCCTTTGCATTCTGGGCAATGATCTACACCTTCTAGGTGGTCCTCTCTAAATCGCCGGTGACACTCTTTGCATTCGACTAACGGATCAGTAAAACCTTCAGCGTGTCCACTAGCTTCCCAAGTTCGGGGATGCATCAATATTGCTGCATCTAGACCAACCATATCATCTCTACGATGCACAATGCTCTTCCACCATTCATCTTTAACGTTACGTTTTAGTTCAACTCCTAATGGACCATAGTCCCATGTGCTACCTAACCCTCCGTATATATCACTAGACGGAAATACAAAGCCTCTGCGCTTACAGAGAGACACTATTTTATTCATATCAACTTGTTCAGGAATAAGAGCCACAACTGCCTCCGAGTCTAAAATGATTGAAAGGAAGTTTACAACTTTTGTTAGCTATCTAAAACCCTTAATTTAATAAGCCCTTGACAACCATCTTGTATTTACTAAAAATTGATGTTACTAACTTACAAGGAGAATTATATATGATACTTAAAACTTTGGTAGTGGGTCCCATAATAGAGAATACGTATATAATTGGATCTAAACAAACTCTAGAGGCAGTAATAATAGATCCAGGTGGAGAACCTGCAAGAGTTATTTCAGAGATAGAAAATCTACACCTAAATGTAAAGTACATATTGAATACACATGGGCATGGAGACCATATTGGTGCGGTAGCCTCTTTAAAACAATCTACTGGTGCAGAGTACGGAATCCATCAAGCAGATGCTGACATGCTAAAAAGAGATAATAGTTGGATAAAACAAGTCATGCCAGACTTTGAACACCCTCCAGAGCCTGATTTTTATGTCAAACACGACGATATTATAGTATTAGGTGATATTAACGTCAGGGTAATTGAAACCCCTGGGCACACTCAAGGTGGTGTATGTTATTACATAGGTGAATCGGTATTCACCGGAGATACATTATTTCAGGGAAGTATTGGTCGTTTTGACATGCCAGGCGGAGACGGAAACCAACTCATAAAAAACATAATTACCAGATTAATGACACTACCAACAGACACAAAGGTATACCCTGGTCACGGAAGTGAATCAACTATCGCGAGAGAAAAACTTACTAATCCATTCCTTACTAGTGGTATAGGTTGAAGTTAATTTTTGGATCCTTAAAACTAAGTAATCCCGTATTAATTGAATCGTAAATCCTTATATAGACAGTATTATCTTTCCAAAATTGGCATTGTTCTCCATGTGAATGTGGGCGTCTGAGACTTCTTGAAGTGGAAACACCTTATCTATGACAGGCTCGATTCTCCCATCGCTCAGTAATGGCAACACATGTTTTATAAACTGCTGGGTTAGAGTTGTTTTTTCGGGTATAGAACGAGCTCTCAATACAGTGCCGTGGATTGTCAACCTTTTTTGCATCAAAGAACCTAAGTTAACTTCTTGAGTTGCTCCACCCAAAGTGCCTACTATTACCATCCTCCCTTTGATGGCCAATGACGAAAGATTATCTACCCAGTAAGGAGCCCCAATGACATCTAGAATGACATCTACTCCTCTTCCTTCTGTATTCGTTTTAATAACTTCAGAAAATGTTTCTTCATTATAATTAACACCAAAATCAAGTCCGAGAGCTTTTGCTTTATCTAATTTCTCTTGCGATCCAGCTGTACCAAAAGTCATTGCTCCTATATTTTTCGCTAGTTGTATAGCAGCAGTACCCACTCCACTACCTACCGCATGCACCAAAGCGGACTCACCAATATCAAGTCCACAATGATTGAAAAGAGCATCATATGCGGTTATAAAAACCTCAGGAACAGCTGCTGCCTGATTAAATGTCAAATTATCTGGAACCTTGGCAATCATATTGAAATTCGTGATGACTTTCTCAGCATAACCTCCCCCTCCTAACAAACCGAAAACCCTGTCTCCCTCTGAGAATCCTTCAACTAATTCCCCTGCAGCCAATATTATACCGGACATTTCCAGCCCCGGCACATCTCCTCTTATACCTTTGGGAGCAGGATATCTACCTCTACGTTGCAGAAGATCTGCCCTATTTAAAGCAGTCGCTTTAACCTCTACTAATACATCTTCTGGGCCAGGAGTCGGGTCTGGAATTTCCTGAATGCGAAAAACCTCTGGCCCCCCTGGTTCACTTATTACTGCAGCATGCATTTTGATACTCCCTCTCATTCATAAAGCACTACTAATATATGAATTGTATAACAACAGGCCCTCATAAAACAAAGTGCTCCAATATATTATAAAAATACTGGAGCACTTCACATTTATTGCCAAGAAATAACTAAATGAAGATAGGAGCAAAGACTAATGCCACGATAGACATAAGCTTGATCAATATATTCAAGGCAGGTCCAGAAGTATCCTTAAACGGATCGCCAACTGTATCTCCTGTAACTGCTGCCTTGTGTGTTTCAGAACCTTTTCCCCCGTAGTTACCAGCCTCAATATATTTTTTAGCATTGTCCCAAGCTCCACCTGCATTAGCCATTGTAACCGCCAGCAAGAACCCTGACGTAATAGCACCTACAAGCATAGCCCCAAGTTCTTCAGGACCTAGCAGCATACCTACTGCTAGCGGTGCTATAACAGCCATTGCTCCTGGCAACATCATAGCTTTTAGAGAACCTTGTGTAGATATATCTACACATCGTGCGTAATCTGGCCTTCCTGTGCCTTCCATGATACCTGGAATCTCTCTGAATTGCCTCCGAACTTCATTAACTATAGCGTAAGCAGCAGTACCCACTGCTTGCATAGTTAGAGCTGAGAAGATAAATGGAAGTAATGCCCCAATAAATAAACCAACTAGAATACTTGGTTCAAGTATATTTATATTCAATCCACCATCTGGCTGTATCGCCAGCGAATAAGCTGACAAAAGAGCTAAGGAAGTAAGAGCAGCAGAGCCAATAGCAAAACCTTTGCCTGTTGCAGCAGTGGTATTGCCTAATGAATCCAAAGCATCTGTTCTTTCCCTAACTTCTGGATCAAGATGAGATTGTTCTGCAATTCCTCCGGCATTGTCAGCAACAGGACCATATGCATCTGTCGCCAATGTAATACCTAGAGTAGACAACATTCCAACTGCAGCAATAGCCACTCCATACAACTCAGCTTGAGCAAAGGATATCAATATTGCAGCTATAACAGATATAACAGGAATCAATGTACTCATCATTCCTGTAGCAAATCCAACTATTATCGTCGTACCTGCTCCTGTCTGAGCCGCCTCAGCTATACGTTTAGTTGGAGAATACTCATAGGATGTATAGTACTCTGTAGCAAAACCAATCACATTTCCTGCAACCAAACCTGCAAGTATTGACAGAAAAATACCAGTCCCATTATCTATATCCATAGATTGTATAACTACATATGAAGCTCCGACTACAAGGACAGAAGATATATATATTCCCTTCCTTAAGGCCCAGAGAAGCTTGCTCATAGAAGCTTCTCCTCCTGTGCTAACAAAAAATGTGCCTATCAAAGATGATATTATTCCTACCCCAGCGATGACTAGCGGCAAAACCAATAAAGGTGCATCGTATGCGGCACTAGTAGCCACAGATGTACCTATAGCAATAGTCGCTATTATTGACGATGAGTAAGATTCAAAAAGGTCAGAACCCATTCCTGCTACATCCCCAACATTATCGCCGACGTTGTCTGCTATCGTAGCTGGATTACGTGGATCGTCTTCTGGAATGCCTACTTCCACTTTACCAACTATATCCGAGCCAACATCAGCTGCCTTCGTAAATATACCTCCACCAACTCTAGCAAACAATGCAATTGAGGAAGCTCCAAATCCAAATGCAGCAACCGTGTTTATATCTTGAAAAATAATATATAAGATTGATATACCAAGAATGCCTATTCCTACTACAGATACCCCCATAACAGCTCCGCTGGAAAACGCAACCTTAAGACCTGCGTTAAGGCTTACCATAGATGCTGCTGCGGTACGTGTATTAGCTCTTATAGCAATACTCATACCTAGGAAGCCAGTAGTTGCAGAGCATACAGCTCCTACGACGTATGCAATAGCAGGTTCAATACCCAGGTCAGGAATAACTCCCATTATTGCAGCTACAGCAATCACGAATATCGCCAGAGTGCGATATTCTCTGCCAAGAAACGCCATAGCTCCTTCCTGAATAGCTTTTCCAATATCTTTCATTGTGTCGTTGCCTTGGTCCTCATTGAGAACCCGTCGTGCAAGAAACGCAGCAAAAATAAGTGCTACAACCCCAGACCCGATCGCAATATACAAACTATATTGATCTAGCAATTCAATTCCTCCTAACGAATAGGGTAATAATAATTCGAAGGCAATCTATCACTGCACGCAATACTAGTCAAGTATAGACATATTTAAGTATGCACATGTCTATGAGAAGTCATTAACTTTTTGGTAGAATCAATTATAGTAGAAGCCATCTTTTAAATATTATCTGGAAGCATAATGAAAATATTAGCCCTCGACATTGGAACAGGAACTCAAGACATTCTACTTTTTGACTCGTCCAAAACTATAGAAAATTGTTTAAAAATGGTGATGCCCTCACCTACATGGATAGCTGCTCAACGCATCAATCACGCAACTGAAAAAAACCAAGGACTCGTCCTTACCGGAGTAAACATGGGTGGAGGTCCATCTACTAGCGCTGCGATATCTCATATAGGTGCAGGTCTCCCGCTGTACGCAACTAGAGAAGCAGCAACCACTTTTAACGATGACATGAATGTGGTTCAGGAAATGGGTGTAATTTTAATAAATGATGATGAAATCGATAAATTCAAAGACCTAGTAAAAGTAGAGCTAAAAGACCTGGATCTTGCAATGGTAACTAATGCTCTTGGTTCATTTGCTATACCTCCTGACTGGGATGCTATCGCAGTAGCAGTTTTCGATCATGGGAATTCCCCTCCTGGATATTCAGATCGCAAATTTCGCTTTGACCATCTCAGAAATCAAGTAAACTCCGGTGGTAGAGATATCGTCGCCTCCTGTTATTTACCCAACGAACTGCCTGATTATATGACACGCATGCAGTCAGTAGTCAAAGGAAATAATCTAAACGTTCCCATGCTACTTATGAATACAGCAGAAGCTGCTGTGTTGGGTGCTCTTGAAGATAAATATGTAGCATCTCAAAGGTTGAAAGTGGTTGCTAATCTTGGTAACGAACACACGTTAGCATTCTATCTCAATGGCAATACTATACAAGGTTTATTTGAACATCATACTCACCTCCTGAGCAAAGCAGCTCTAGAGAATTATATAGAGAGTTTAGTAAGTGGTGATTTAGATAATGACAAAATATGGAACGACCACGGCCATGGCTCTATTGTGATTGAGAATGGGCCGAAAAACTTTTTCCTATCTGTAACAGGACCTATGCGAAACATTTTGGAGGGTTCTACACTAAATCCGTATTTTGCCACGCCTCACGGAGATATGATGTTGGCTGGATCATTTGGACTAATACGTGCGTGGGCAGAAAAAAACCCATCCTGGAAAGATGAAATCCTTCATGTCCTGCGATAATATCGCAATAGTAACCACCAATAATCATTAACTAAAATGAGGAGATCTCCAATATTATATTGGAGATCTCCTCATTTCTTGTAATTTAGCCTTCTATACTAAGAGGTTACATCCCTCCGTACATATCTGGCATACCACCCATTGGAGGAGCAGACCCCTTGTCAGGGAGATCAGTTACCATTGCCTCTGTGGTAAGTAACATGGTTGCTACACTGGCAGCATTCTCAACTGCGGCACGAGTAACCTTTGCTGGATCAATTATCCCTCTTTCAAGAAGATTACAATACTCTTCCTTATCCGCATCAAATCCCCAGTCGCCAGTACCTTTTTTTATTTCGTTCAAAACTACTGACCCTTCATGGCCAGAATTCTGAGCTATTAAGCGTACTGGTGCTTCCATTGCGGACATAAGTATGCGAACACCTGTTAACTCATCTCCAACAACATCGAGGTCCTTCAGCGTTTCCATACCTCTAACCAACCCAACTCCACCCCCAGCTACTATGCCTTCCTCCACTGCTGCACGAGTTGCAGATAGAGCATCCTCAACTCTAGCTTTCTTCTCTTTTAATTCTATTTCAGTTGCAGCTCCCACTTTTATGATTGCTACACCACCTGCTAGCTTAGCCATTCTTTCCTGGAGTTTTTCACGATCATAATCAGATGTACTTTCCTCTATCTGTGCTTTTATAGCATTGATCCTTCCTTGAATAGCCTCTTCTGATCCCATTCCACCTACTATAGTGGTTTCATCTTTGTTGGCTACTATTCTCCTAGCCCTGCCAAAATCTTCTGCGGATATGGAATCGAACTTGCGGCCAGTTTCCTCGCTAACCAATGTAGCTCCAGTCAATATGGCCATATCTTCTAACATTGCCTTGCGCCTATCTCCGAAACCAGGCGCCTTAACTGCTAAAGGAGTAAGTGTGCCTCGAAGTTTATTAACAACTAACGTAGCTAATGCTTCTCCTTCCATATCTTCTCCAATAATAACTACATTCTTTGTAATCTGTAATACCTTTTCCAAGGCTGGAACTATGTCCGATACAGCAGCTATTTTCTGATCCGTTATCAAAATATATGGATCCTCTATTTCTGCTTCCATTCTCTCAGCGTTAGTAATAAAGTAGGGACTTATAAAACCTCTATCGAAATTCATCCCATCTACATATTCGGTTTCATACTGGATTCCTCGGGATTCCTCTACTGTAATTACTCCATCCTTGCCAACCTTCTCCATGACTTCAGCGATCAGGTCGCCTATTTCAGTTTCATGAGCAGACAGGGATGCAACCTGTGCAATTTGGTCTTTACCGTCCACAGGAGTAGCCATTTCCTTTATTCTATCCCTAACGGCAACGACACCTTTGTCAATTCCTCTCTTCAGTGCCATAGGGTCTGCCCCTGCAGCAACGTTCCTAAAGCCATGCTCAATTATGGCCTGAGCTAGGACTGTAGCAGTAGTGGTACCATCCCCAGCCACATCGTTAGTTTTGCTAGCTGCCTCTTTTATTAATTGAGCCCCCATATTCTCAAGCTTGTCTTCAATTTCTATTTCCTTAGCAATAGTCACACCATCACTACATACTAACGGCGCTCCAAAAGCCTTATCAAGTATCACATTCCTACCCCGGGGTCCAAGTGTTACACTAACTGTATTGGCCAGTTTATCTGCCCCAGCTTTAAGAGCTTTCCTAGCGTCTTCAGAGTATGTAAGTTGCTTAGCCATGTTATATCCCTCCCATTATACTTATCTTTGATTCTTTGGTTTCCAAAATTCTATCCAAGCTTGGCCAGTAAATCACTTTCTCTCAGAATTAAGTAATCCTCGCCATCTTCTTTTATTTCGGTTCCAGCATACTTGGAATAGACTACCAAGTCTCCGACCTTAACGTCCAATTCTATTCTCTTGCCATCATCATTTACTCTCCCTGGTCCTACGGCAATTATTGAACCTTCCTGCGGACGCTCCTGGGCTGTACCAGGCAACACTATTCCAGAGGACGTTACTTCCTCTCTCTCCGTTGGCTTTACCAGTATACGATCACCAAAAGGCTGATACTTTCTATCCACCTTCTCCCTCCTTCAATTGTCTTTTCCCATATAATAGTTAGCAGCCTTCACCTAAGACTGCTAATGAGAACGTAAGTATAGGAAACCACACGTATAGTGTCAATATCCTATATCCTAATTGCAAGTGCGAGGTTCACTTATCTTACGGATATCATTATCGGAGAGCTAACCGCCAAAGTATCTTTTTGGCACATCAACCATCATAGTATGTATCTGCTCTTCAGTTATTCCCCATTCCTTCAATAAAGGCAATACAAATCGGCTTATGAATGCTATTCCGTCTGGGTTATATCCATCAGCTTGACGTTCTACCTCTCTTTCGTCCTCCAGCATTGTGGTCATAGGATAGTCATGCGCCAAGGTAACCCTGTCTACTAGCCCCATATCAATTAGGGATTTTACAGTTTGAGTTCGTTCTCTCCATTGCAAACCGCCAAGTCGTCCACCTGGATAACGATCCATTCCAATTGTGCACCCTTTATTACCAATATACGACAAATATTCCAGATCATTTGTATCGTTACTATGCCCAATATAGACATGTTTAAAGTCCACACCTTCTTCTTCGAATACTCTAATTTGTTCTATGCCAACTTTATCTGGAGCAGAAGTATGGGTAGTAATTGGCACGTTGGTGTGTTTAGATGCTCTTGCTGCCGCTCTTAAGATAGTCTCATTGATAGGGGTTACGCCCTTCTCATCCGTAGCAACTTTTATGATTCCAGGTTTGATTGTAGTTCCATCCAAACCGATTTCTATATCTCTAATAAATGCCTCTGCTAATCTATCTACAGACACACCACGATCCACGGCCCTAGGAACATCTATCCAAATACCTGTCGCTACAATAATATTTACATCTGTCCTTTCGGCAACCCTCTGGATTAAATCCATGTCCCGGCCCAGATCCATAGTAGTCACATCCACAACAGTCCTGACACCTTCTTTTTCAGCATCACCTAGAAAAGCTAGTGCCCTTTCTACAGCAGCATCCTTATCAACTAACGTAGGAAACGCTTTAGGAATACCTGCAGACGTATTACATAAGTGTTCATGCATTAATGTAAAGCCCAAATCATTTATATCGATTGGGCCTCTTACAGTATTAATACTCGGCATAATTCAAAACCCTCACTTCCTTTTATTTTAATGCTACTTAATGTTATAGGTTGCATAAGTCCCCGTAAGTTATGCATTCATACACAGCATACACGCATATCTATCAATACAATTCTTGAATATCGTCATAATATTACGAATTCCATCTTTGTCCAATATACACAGAAAAGCTTTACCATTACACTCAAACCATCTATAAATTAACATAGACTGAAATACATATGAATAGGAATTGTTAATTGCCCTATCACAATGTCGGGGAAATCGAAATGTATTACGAGATGCAAGGTAACTCCAATGAATACCTTGTTCTAGTACACGGTTATACCGGGGATATAAGTGACTGGTATCATCAAATAAATTATTTCAAAAACAAATACAGTGTTTTGGCAATGGACCTACGTGGACACGGATTATCTGAATCACCAAGAAATCGATCCATGTACACACGAATAGCAATGGGCGAGGATATAATATCTCTACTAAAGTATTTGAATATCAACCGATTTCATATAGCAGGCCATTCAATGGGTGGTGGTATCACACAATACATAGGCCTCCGGATACCTGAAAAAATACAATCTATCACCCTTGCAAGTAGTTCTTTAGGCATCCAGGCAGAGGAAGATGCGAAAATTTTATCTTGGATAGAAAACCGTTTACATATAGCTGAAATCCATGGCATGGAAGCTGTTGCAAATCAGGATCCAATTGAACCAAATACATCTATGGTCCCAGTGGAAAGATTACAGGAAGAACTGATTCGTCTTTCTAAAATGTCAGTGGATTCATTCATTGGTATAAGTGAAAATTTCAAGATAGAAGATGGGATAGATAAGGAAATCGAAAACATCAAATCACCAACTCTCATTTTGTGTGGAGAGTTAGATTCAGAAACAATGCTGAAAAACTCAATTAATCTTTCACAACTCATAACCAACGCCACATTATCAGTTATACCCGAAGCCCAGCATTCCCCTCAATGGGAATTCCCGGGTTTATTCAATGAGATTCTAGATTCTTTTCTGGCTGATCACAGATAATCCTAAGTTTCCTCAATCTCTATTTTTCATATCCAACATCTCGGGTTTCTTTAAAAGCGCCCCATCCACCTTCGCTAATCAGCTTACGCCTTTCGGCAGCTAGATTATCATCTTGCGCCTCCTCTAATATGCTTTTGATCTCCGTATCATCTCTATATGCCATTGCTTCCAATATACCTGCTATCTTATATGCTCTATTCACAAGCATCTTATCCATGCGAACAGTACCCTGCGGCAAGGATGCTATCCTTTTAGCTATGCTCTCTGCCTCTTCTTGAAGTTTATCCACTGGAACAACCCGATTCACTATGCCTATATTATGTGCCTCTTCTGCACCTATTTGTGCACCCAGTAAAAGTATTTCTTTTGCCTTTTTTAGGCCTACCAAGAATGGAACTATCAAAGTTGGAGGAGTACCCCCATGCCTTATTTGTATTTCACCAAATCTGGCATCCTCTGCTGCAATTGTTATGTCACAAACTCCCGCAAGTTCGAATCCCTGACCGACAGCATGACCTCTTACTGCAGCTATAACCGGCTTCGATAACTCCCAAACTTTCATGTGAACATCTGTTCCACTGGGAGCAGGATCATCGTCAGGATACAAATATGCGTACAAGTCTCCTCCAGCAGAAAATGCCCTGCCTGAACCTGTAAGTATAATTACGTTAACTTCTTCATCCGCTTCTGCCTGATCTAAATAGCCATAAAGAAGTCGCTGGACATTCTTATTCATAGCATTGAGAACAGTGGGGCGATTTAGAGTAATCTTCGCAACTCCGTCATTTTTCTCGTAAAGTACATCGCTTGGACTTGGCGGTGGAATTTCGATCCCATCTGGTGTTTTTTTAATTTCAGTCATTTATCCTCCTAAGTCTACCCATCTGTGAGAGTTCTACGAAGTTTAAAACTCTACTGTAAAATTGTCTACATATCCCCTTGTCAATCCAGTATAATAGTTAGAGGTTCAGGCTTCCTTTAGATTGGACATTTTAAACATTAAAAAACTTGCTGCAAACCATGATTGAATTCTTCTTAGGTAAATAAATGAACGAACCCAGAATAGGCGTAATTATAGTATCTGCTGGCGAAAGCCAAAGAATGTGTGGATTAGATAAGATATTTACACCAGTATTGGGCAAGCCAATACTTAGCTATTCAATTTCCGCATTTTCAATGTTCTCTATAATCACAGAAATAGTTATAGTCTTATCTAAGTCAAACTTAAACCAAGGAAAACAGCTCTTAGAGAATGGTAACTGGGGGGGGGGGGTTACGCTGTGCATAGGTGGTGCCAATAGACAAGAATCCGTTAGATTAGGATTAGAAAATCTCTCTGACTGTGATTGGATTATAGTCCACGATGGAGCACGACCTTGCATAACAAGTGATATAATCTCCAGAGGAATAGATACAGCTAGAGAAACAGGAGCAGCTATAGCTGCAGTCCCGACAAAAGATACTATAAAAATAGTAGATGCAAGTGGTGTGGTAATAGCCACACCTAAAAGAAAACAACTATGGAATGTGCAAACCCCTCAAATATTTAGATCTGACCTGCTTCGTAAAGCTCATGAAACCAATCTCGGGAAAGATGCAACAGACGACTCAGCCCTAGTTGAGAATTTAGGTGTAGATGTTAAGATATTCTTGGGATCATACGACAATATAAAATTAACAACCCTCGCCGACCTAAATATCGTGGAATTAATACTAAGTGGAAAAACATCATCTTAGGATAAGGGGTTGTCAATGAGTATAAGAACTGGTATAGGGTACGATGCCCATAGGCTACAGCCTGATTTATCATTGTGGTTAGGTGGGGTAAAAATAGAGTTCGAAAAAGGTCTTGCTGGGCATAGTGACGGTGACGTTCTTATTCACGCTATAGTAGATGCAATGCTTGGTGCTGCTGGTCTAGGAGATATAGGATCATATTTCCCTTCCTCAGATCCTCAATACAAAGGTGTCTCAAGCAGAATATTCCTAACAAACATCTCCAGGAAACTGATAGAAACTGGTTGGCGGGTACTTAATCTGGATGCTACAATAATCGCTGAGAAGCCTCGGCTGGCCAAATTCAGTCATATGATGTGTAATCAAATTTCTGAAGATATAAACGTTGAAAAACACCGCGTAAATGTTAAGGCCACTACCAATGACGGAATGGGGTTCATTGGCAGAAACGAAGGCATAGCAGCGTATGCTATTGTAACTCTAGAGGAAATCAAATGATTCTATACGACACACTTAGTGCACAAAAGAAAATTTTCCAGCCTAACGGTAATGATAATAAGGTAAAGATATATGTCTGCGGGGTAACACCGTATTCGGAAACACATATTGGTCATGCGTTAAGCTATGTTATGTTTGATGTTCTCCGCAGATATTTAGAATATCAAGGCTATGAAGTTCAACACATAGAGAATTTTACAGATGTGGACGACAAAATTATAGCCCGAGCAAATACCGAAGGAATATCAATAGAAGAACTATCATCCAGATATATAGAAGACTACTTTAAAACAATGGATGCCCTCAATATCAAAAGAGCTGATTACTACCCCAGGGCAACACTTGAGATACCAAAGATCATCGAAATAATATCTACCCTTATAGACAAAGGGTATGCATATGCAACCGATGGAGATGTCAATTTCAGAGTTGCAAAAGATCCAGAATATGGAAAACTCAGCCATCGGACACTCGAGTCCATGATTGACTGGGCAAACTCAGCATTAACTGAGAAAAAGGATCACCCTTTGGATTTTGCACTCTGGAAGAGTTCTAAGCCAGATGAACCTTCTTGGGATAGTCCGTGGGGCCCAGGAAGACCTGGATGGCATATTGAATGTACAGCAATGGCGATACGCTACCTAGGAGAGACTATCGATATACATGGGGGTGGTCAAGACCTTATTTTCCCTCATCACGAGAATGAGATAGCTCAATCTGAAGGTTATACAGGTGTTAAACCTTTCGTTGGAACATGGATGCACAATGGTCTATTACACCTCGGCGAAGATAAAATGAGTAAATCTTTAGGCAACTTAATAACTGTAAAAGAAGCTCTTACTAAGCATTCTCCCGATTCCCTTAGGTTGCTTTTCTTGTCTTCTCACTATAGAAGCCCTCTAACATACTCAGAACCCTTGGTCGTATCTTCAGAAAGAGCAAGACAACGGCTACTTAATGCGCTACGGCCAAACCAAAACCAATCCCATTCCGAATTAGATGGGCTTCGGACTCCTTTAGGTGTAGACGTAAGTACATATCAAGACAGATTTGAAGAAGAATTCCAGATAGATTTAGCAATTTATGAAAGTAGATTTATTGCAGCCCTAGAAGACGATCTTAATACACCTCAGGCCTTAGCTACTCTGTTCGATTTAGCAAGAGAAATAAACCGACAGAAAGGAATGGATATTGAAGTCTCAGGTGCTCAGAAGTGCCTTCGGAAATTAGGCTCTATATTAGGACTTACACTCGACACCACGGAGACAGTTAATGCCAATGATTCTAGTGACTTTATTGCACTGCTAATAGATATAAGGACACAACTTAGAGCAGAGCGACATTGGGAACTTGCTGATAAAATTCGAGACCAATTAGAAGCATTAGGAATATCATTGGAAGATTCTGCCTCAGGAACACAGTGGCAGATTAAAGATTAAATTTAAATGAAGACCATTAAATTGATCCCAGATTCTTTAATACAATCTATATATAGCATAGTAGGAAAAGAAAACCTTCTACTAGACTCCACATCGATACGCAATAATGCTACAGATGCCTTTGGTAAATTCAGGGATAGCCCAACCCAAACTAAACAAGGTAACTTAATTGGCATAGTCAAACCTTCTTCTTCAAGCGAAGTGCAATCTATTGTAGTATTAGCTAACCAACATGGGATTCCTATTGTGCCTCACGGCGGTGGTACTGGCGTAATGGGGGCAATCACCCCAACAGAGCAGAGCCTGTCTGTAGATTTAAGAAGAATGAATCATATTCTCAGTATAAGCCCAACGGACAAAACAGCCACAATAGAAGCAGGTGTCATCTTAGGTGATTTAGATTCTGCACTAAAAGAAACTGGACTAATGCTAGGGCATGACCCATATAGCGTTCCAATTGCCACCGTTGGAGGAGCGATATCCACTAACGGTGTTGGATATAGAGCAACAAAATACGGATCTATGGGAGAACAGGTACTAGGATTACAAGTAGTGATGCCTAGTGGAGAGTTATTAAATACTCGACCTGTCAAAAAAAGTTCTGCAGGCCCATCCCTCAAACACTTGTTCATAGGCGCAGAGGGCACTTTGGGAATAATCACTCAAGCTACGATAAAGGTTTTTGAATATCCTGAGACACGCATTTTTAAGACTATTTCTTTTGATACGTTCGAAGAAGGGTTTCATACTATGCTGGAACTATTCTCTATTGGAATACGACCAGCAATGATAGATCTCTCAGAGGAAGCCCCTGAACCTACTGATCAACCCAAAACAACTATGTTCTTAATGTTTGAAGGATATAAAGAAGAAGTCCATTCTCAAATACAGAGATCTCTTATGTTATGCAAGGATGGTAATGGTAAAGATATAGGAGAGGCTTTAGCTAAGCAATATTGGTATACACGTCATGATTCAGCATATAGCTACAAAAAACGTTTTCTAGATAATCCTGAGTTATCCTCATTACAAGCTGACCCTCGTAAGCCCTCTGAATATCCACATGTGGCTCTACCTGCTTCCAAAATCCTCGAATACAGATCTCTATGCAAAGAAATTGCTACTAATCACGCCTTACACATCAGGGAGTATTCTTCTTGGACAGAACCTGAATTATTTTCCATGATTCTGGTTGATGTAGATATGAATGAACCAGAACCAACAAAAAGTGAAAAACTATCTAGAGTATCTACAGAAATGTTATCTTTAGCTCAACAACTAGGTGGCTCCATGGAATATGTTCATGGAGTCGGAACAAAACTTGCAGCGCTAATGCCGCAAGAACTCAACCATGGCATTGATATACTGAGAACAATCAAATCATCTCTTGACCCAAATAACATCATGAACCCCGGTAGATTCAATCTCTGAATGTTAAGGTATGGGTTAAAACGCCTTCCATCTCAGCGACATATGAATACTGACTACCAAAATCAGTTGTCAATGTAACAACGCTAGCGATCAAGACTACACTTCCCATCTCTTTAAAATATAGATGATAAATCTATCGCACTACCAATAGCTAAAAGTGTAAATGCAATTCCTAATACAATTGTAAATTGGAACAGTGTTCTCTCTACTCCCCTACGAGTTCTGAAAGAAGCTTCTGCATTACCAAAAAATCCTGATCCTTGACCCCGTACCTGAAGCAAGATAACTACAACAAGTAAAACTGCTACTATTATTTGTGCTACGTAAAAAAAAGATTCCAAGATTAACCCTCCATCCCTTGCAACTCTTTAATCAAAAGATCCATTACTACCCCCGGATTAACTCTGCCCCGAGTTTCTTTCATAACTTGTCCTAAGAGAAACCTTACGGCTGTTTCTTTGCCACCGACATAATCCTGAACAGCTTGTGGGTTATTTTTTATAACAATATTTACAGCCTCTTCTACAAGGCTATCATCTTCTATTTGTGTAAGTCCCTGCTCATGAGCAATATCCGCAGGTGGCTGCCCAGTATTAAACATATGCTCCAATACGGATTTAGCTGCAGGTCCCCTTATAATCCCTGTATCCACCAAATCCGTAAATTCCCTCATCCTGGTTGGATTAATCTTGCTCTCATACAAATTGACTCCATTACTATTGAGCAGCCCAAAGAAATCGCCAAGCATCCAATTTGCAATAATTTTGGCTTTATTAATGATTCTATCTTTTTCTAATTGGCCTTTATCTACGGCTTCTTCAAAGAATTTTGCCGTTTGGTTTGAACTTGTAAGAAGTGCAGCATCGTACTCAGTTAAGCCATATTCTGTCATAAATCTTCCTCTTTTTGCCTCTGGCAATTCAGGAATAGACAATTTAATCTCTTGCAGCCAATCTAAGCTAAACGATATTGGAGGAAGATCTGGTTCTGGGAAATATCTATAATCATGAGCATCTTCTTTTGTCCGTTGAGATACTGTGATTTCTTTCTCTTCTGACCAACCCCTAGTTTCCTGAATAATCCTGCCTCCCTCTTTGACAACCTCTATTTGCCTGTCCTTTTCGTATTCAAGAGCTCTATAAACTGACCGCAGGCTATTCATATTCTTAATTTCTACCCTAGTGAACAATTCGTTGCTGCCTTCCGGCCTTATGCTGATATTTGCATCACACCTAAAACTACCATCCTCCATATTACCGGTGGATACTCTCAAGTATTGGAGTATCGACCTAAGATGAATTAAGTATTGCCGAGCTTCTTCAGCTGATCTTATATCAGGCTCACTAACAGTTTCCATCAGTGGAATACCTGATCTATTTACATCAACTAGACTATAATTCGGACCACCAATGCCCTGCCTGTGTGATAGTTTCGCTACATCTTCCTCAAGATGAATTCGTGTTATACCTATTCTTTTCGTATTACCATCTATATCCATATCTAACCAACCATTGCTAGCTATTGGGGTGTCATACTGAGATATCTGATATCCCTTCATAAGATCAGGGTATGAGTAATTCTTGCGATGGAATTGTGTTTTCTCAGCTATATGAGAATTCAACGCTAAGCCAGTCATTACTACATATTCCACTGCCTTACGATTTATGGTCGGCATTGCACCGGGCATGCCCAAACAAACTGGGCAAACGACACTATTAGGAGAAGCTTGCAGGTAATCGGTTGGACAGGGACAAAACATTTTGCTCCTAGTCAATAGCTGGGCATGAACTTCTAATCCTATTACTGTTTCATATTTATTAATTGTAACCATAATCCAAAACCTAAAATAACATTAACTCAAAAATACTGACTCAGTATAACAAAGGGCGTTACCCCTAACAAGGAATCCTTGGTTGTCATCTAAATATGCTTTTCCTCAGAATGGCTTTATAATATACTAGTATCGTATGTCTCTGCTGGTGTCTGTATGAAAAATGAACCTGAATAATATATTTATTGAACCTCAAGTAACTATTCAATCCCTAGATACAGGAAACTATGATGCCCAGTCAACAATTCTAGTAAATGTTACAGGGTTGGTATGCGAAAATATATGTGAAAATAGGGTTTTAACCACATTAAACAAGATCGATTCTATAAACAACGTTAAGCACAAAAAGGGATCTGGAGACTTCTTCATACAAATCAGTGGGTCAACAATAAACTACGAGCAGATTAAATCTTCGATTCTATCTCAAGTAATTGCAATGCCTGTGCGAAAAGTACTTGGTCAATTATGGACGCTATTTGTCATCGATTAAACGACCTCTCCATCTTTTTTCGGATTTACGTGTTCCAGAAGAAAAGAACTTAAAATAGACGCACAAGAACAATATAAGACCCAACCATAACAAAGGTCCTAATATACCTGGTACTGCAGCACTAACAAATATAGAGGAAAACAGTAGCAGTATTGAGGTCACCCAGATTCGCCCAGATAGCAAGCTAGTGATTTTCCTCAGATATAATCCTATTCGCGACACGGGGTTCAGTTTATTCTTCCCGCTTTTAGAAATACTACTAGACGCATCTCCAGTTTGCCTAAGTATCTCTTCTATTTCTCTTTGATATCTCTCAGGCATGAATCACCTCTTTTTATATTACCTCTAATTATAAATGCCATATCATATCAAAGAAAAGACCCCATTAATCAAACCTTTGCTTAACAAAAGCCAACTTTTCTTTGATATGATGTTTTATTGACACATAGTGACAGCAAAGCTATAATCCGTCTCTAGTCAAAATCTACCATAGTGAGAGATCGTAATATGCAATTGAATGTGTCCCAGCTCCTGAAAGATGGCGTTGGAGCACGTAGAACTTACACACTTGATGAAACTATAGATCCCCTGCAAGAAACTGATACAACTCGTGTGTTAGGTAAAGTGGTATTAACACGAACAATTGATGGTGTTTGGGCAAATGGCAAGATGAAAGCTAATGCCTCTGGCTCGTGCATCAGGTGTCTATCTAACCTAATCTATTTTGTTTCATTCGAATTGGACGAGGAGTACCTTTCCGCTATTGACATAATATCTGGAACACCCATTAAAAATATGGATCATCCGGATGGATCTTTCATAATCAGCTCCCAACATATATTGGACCTGAGCGAAGCGGTTAGACAATGTGTTATTATACGAGAACCCATGAAATTATTGTGCGTAAATGACTGTGCAGGACTATGCTCTAATTGTGGAGTGAATCTTAATACGTTAAATTGTCATTGCAACCACAACTTAGATTCTAGATGGGATAAGTTACGGGATTTTAGAGTTTAACATCATAAATACAAGTAGAGATATAGAGATAGAGGCGTAAAATGGGAGCATTACCAAAAAAGAAGCGGACTAGGTCAAGAATAGGGAACCGACAATCAGCATATCAGGTATCAGCACCTACTTTCAATCGCTGTCCTCACTGTCGCTCACCCAGACTTCCTCACAGGATTTGTTCTTCCTGTGGCTACTATAACGGACGTGAGGTTATAGCGAGAGCAACTCCTCCGGGCAATTAAAGGGCCACTACTACGGTTAATAATTCCTAATATTATCTAAATCGCTAGTAACGTGCTTGATAATGCGTTGACTTGCATTAATGCAGGCGTTAGTCTAGATCCCAAGTTTGTTCAAAGATGTCTTTTAAAAATCATCATACGGAGGGTATTTTAATGACTTCCAGTACAGCAAAATCAGGAGCAGGTACAGCCTTTCTGTTTCCCGGCCAAGGATCGCAAGCTGTTGGTATGGGCCTTGATCTGTACGAAGCTTCAGTCTCAGCAAAGAAACTATTTCAGGAAATTGATGCCGCTCTCGGGGAGCCTGTTTCCCGAATATTCTTTGAGGGACCGGATGATTTATTAAGACAAACTATAAATACTCAGCCTGGCATTATGGCAGTAAGCCTAGCCTGTCTAATCGCATTAGAGGAAAGAGTAGGGGCAAATAACCTTCCCAAACCAACTTTAGTTGCTGGCCATAGTTTAGGCCAATATACAGCCTTAGTAGCATCTGGTGCACTCGATGCTGGTCAAGGAGTACGACTTGTGCGAGAACGTGGACGATTAATGCAATACGCATCAGAGCAATCTGACGGCACCATGGCAGCAATACTGGGAATGGAGGAATCTATCCTTCAGGAAATTTGCACCGATACTAATACGGAAATCTCTAATGTGAATGCTGCAGATCAAATTGTAATCAGCGGTAAACGTAAAGATATCGAAAAAGCTATGGGAATAGCAAGTGAAAAAGGTGCACGCAGGACAATTCAACTCCCGGTAGGCGGTGCCTTCCATTCCCGTCTCATGGAGCCGGCACAAGAAGGTCTAGCGAAGGCTGTAGAGGAACTTGAGCTTAATGAACCATCTGTACCAATCATAGCAAATTGCACGGGGCAACCAATAAATACTATCAACGAAATTAAGAGCGAATTGCTACGTGGTTTATGCTCATGTGTTAGATGGAAAGAAACGTTAGAATATATGAATACCCAAAGCATAGATACCTTTTATGAAATTGGGCCAGGTAAAGTTTTAACTGGCCTAGTTAAACGAATGAATGCTGACGCAAATACTATAAATGTTAGCGACATAGAATCTATAAATGCTTTGACTAGTTAGACCACTATGCACCCGAACCTTAATAATAGAAAATATGAGCAAGGAACGTTTCACTACATCTAGAAGAAGAGCACGCACTACAACCCTTCAAGTGCTCTATGAAGTTGATAGTGGCGTAGGCCATGAATGGAAGGATGTGATAGAAAGAGTATTAAATACAAGCAACCATGGTATCAATAGCAATTCATTTGTAAGAAATCTTGTAAAGGGAGTGATGGATAACACTGCAGAAATTGACATCCTCATCTCTAGGTTCGCTCAGTCTTGGCCTATTGATCAGATGGCAGCCGTAGATCGCTCTTTGCTAAGAATGGCAATATACGAACTCCTATTTGAAGCTGCTTCTCCTCAAAAGGTAGTCATTAATGAAGCCGTTGAAATCGCTAAGGGATTTGGTGGAGAAAATTCGTCAAAATTTATGAATGGCATCCTTGGTGCATTAGTAGGTAAACCAAAATAATTAGAGAAATTTAGAGGTTATAAATGGCAACTGTTTTAGAAAGAGTACAGAAAATCGTAGCAGACCGACTTGGCGTAGAAGAATCAAGTGTAGTATCAGAAGCAGCTTTCACCGATGACTTAGAAGCCGACTCATTAGACCTTGTAGATTTAATTCTTGCATTCCAAGATGAATTTAGCACGACCGATAATCCTATAGAAATATCCGACGAAGACGCAGAAAAATTGGTTCACGTTAGTGATGCTATAGATTACCTCAAGGGTAGAGGAGTACCTGACTCTTAATAACTGTAGATGAAAACTTAACGCTTCTGTCTATTGATAGCTGAAACTATTCAGGTCTAAGTATAGTAATAATTTAATCTAAGCAAATTGACCACGACCATGCCTCATGATATCATGCTAGTTAGGAATGGATAGTCTGACTCAAATTGCCCATCAGGTCTCTGAATGCACTGATTGCCCACTAAATTTGAACCGAACCAATGCAGTCGCAGGAGAAGGTCCTGAAAAGGCCGAAATTATGATGATCGGTGAGGCCCCCGGCTACAACGAGGACCAACAGGGTCGTCCTTTCATAGGGGCCGCAGGAAAATTACTCGACCAATTATTGAGATCCATAAACATGCGCAGAGAAAATGTTTTCATAACCAACACAGTGAAATGCCGGCCAAATAATAATCGTGATCCACTGTTGAAAGAAATGGCCGCTTGTCGCAAATATCTAGACAGACAGATAGACTTAATATCTCCAAAAGTTATAGTTACACTGGGTCGTCATGCCATGTCTGCATTTCTACCTGGAGAAAAGATAAGTACCGCTAGGGGCAATGCTAGAGAAATTAATGGCCGACTCATTTTCCCAATTTACCATCCAGCTGCAGCTCTTCGTCAGAACAACTTCAGGCAATTGTTAAACGATGACATTCAGAAATTACCTCCTCTTATAGAATCTATATCCAGTCACCGCCCAGAGGTGACTGCTTCACAATCTCAACAGCTTAGTATGTTTTAGGATTATTGCATGGATTATTCATTAAAAATCATTCCACTCGGTGGATTAGGTGAAATTGGGAAAAACATGATGGCCATAGATTATGCCGGGGATATAATCGTCATAGATTCCGGGGTTATGTTCCCAGATGAAGGATTACCTGGGATAGACCTAATAATCCAAGATATAACATATCTCAAGGAAAACAAAGATAGAGTTAAAGGAATACTTATCACCCACGGACATGAAGATCACACTGGAGCTTTACCTTTCACATTAAGAGAACTAAATGTTCCCGTATATGCCCCACCTCTAGCCAAGGGTTTAATAGAAGTTAAGTTAAGAGAGCATAGAGATCTAGGGGATGTTAATATCTATGCCATAGAACCCGATCAACCCATCAATTTGGGATGTTTTGAGGTTTCATTCTTCCGTGTAACACATAGTATTCCTGATGCTATGGGCTTAGCAATAAGAACACCTTTGGGATTAATAGTACACACGGGCGACTTTAAAATAGATCACACTCCCGTGGATGGTCGTCCTACTGACCTTACAAAATTAGCAGCGTTTGGTGATGAGGGAGTCTTTCTACTTCTATCGGATTCCACATATGCTAACGTGCCAGGTTACACGCCTTCCGAAAAAATTGTAGGCCAAGCACTAGAACAAGTTATTGCCAATGCTGAAGGCCGTGTAATGATAGCGACATTTGCGTCTCTTATATCGAGAATTCAAGAAATATTGGTTTCAGCTGATCGGCATAATCGCAAAGTTGCCTTTGTAGGAAGAAGCATGGTGGCAAATGTGAATATGGCCCTCAAGATGGGATATCTTACATCCCAAGATGGTTTAATTATCACTCTTAAAGAAACCGAGAATATCCCGGGCAACCGAGTTGTAATAGTCACTACTGGCAGTCAGGGTGAACCAACCTCGGCTTTGGTACGGATATCTAATGGAATGCATAGAGATATCATTATATCGGCTGGAGATACAGTAGTTATATCAGCCTCTCCTATTCCAGGAAACGAGACTTTCGTTAGTAAAACTATAGACAATCTACTACGCCAAGGAGCAAATGTACTATACGATAAAATAGCACTTGTCCATGTGCATGGACATGCAAGCCAAGAAGAACTAAAACTAGTGCTGCGCCTGGTCCGACCATACTTTTTTGTGCCGGTCCATGGAGAGCACAGACATCTCAAAGCTCATGCTGCCTTAGCGTATTCCGTCGGCGTGCAACCTGAAAATATTTTTATCTTGGAGAATGGAGACGTTCTTGAACTTGCAAAGGACTCTGGCGGCATCGTCGATGAAGTAATAGCAGGTGCCATGTATGTTGATGGCAAAAGAATATACGCAATGGACAGTGCCCTACTAAAGGACAGGAAGGCATTATCCCGAGACGGAATATTGGTTATAATGATAACAAGAGACCCGAAAACTAATACGATTAAGGAAGAACCTAAATTTGTTTCTAAAGGATTTTTAGAAGAACAAGAAGAGATTACACTCAAAAAAGAGATGTGCGACATTATCGCTAAATCTCTTGAGGAATCTTCTTCTCAAAGATATGACAAGGATATAGCCACGAAAAACATCCGAGAGCGAGTGTCTGGTTTCATTAATCAGAGAACGAGGAGACGCCCTATCATCATCCCAGTTATATCAGAAGCATGAGGCAATATGGGGCTAATTTCAACATCTAAGCGTAACCAGATACTATTTATTGGCATCTTCACGATAATTCTCATTATATCGATATTTTATTATCAATCCCAAATTGCAAATATATACTCCGCAACCAAAGAAACTATTCTAAGTACCGTGGGGCTTGGTTTTATTGTCATCTCAGTGTGGATCTTTTTTCTGATTGCCATTATTGCTAAGAAAAGATCGTTACTGTCCCTGAGATTCTTGAATTTTTGGGTCGCTAGCATTTCCCTTTGTCTCCTTATTTGTGGAGTTTTTGCCTATTTCCAAATACACGTCCCTGGCCATGGTGAAATTAATATGGGTGGATCTTTTGGTCTGGCCATAAAGGGTAACTCTGACATATTAGGCACATTCAGATTAGCTGCTGTTGCTCTATTGATTGGATGTGTCAGTACGCCAAGAAAAATGTGGCATTTATCGTACATACTTTACCGTTTATCCAAAAGATTATCTAAATATCTCTTTACCGTCCTTGCTATTATTACATCCGGCACAATTTTTCGAGGACTTAGACAAAATGAAGCCATAGCAAATCTTGAAGACTCACCAAACATACGAAATACCTATTCACAAAAAAACATCTCAGTCCATGGCGCTCCAACTCCTAAGCTGCCCCAACCACCTAAACCAATCAGTAACGATACTACTCATACAAAACTCTCTACTGTGAAACAAATTGAGGGTCAACTTTCCTCCAGCAAAAGTGTCCCCCTTACTAAAACAGCATTTCCATCAACACAACTACCCTTACAGAAACAGATACCTTTAGGGGCGATTAAATCCTGGCAGATACCCGGGGCATCCCTGTTGACACCTGGCACAGCCGCACAAGAACCCCAAATGGACCAATCTGGCACAGCCAGAATCATAGAAAGAACCCTCGGCGAATATGGGATAGAAGTAATAGTAAAAGAAATAAAACCTGGACCTGTCGTCACTATGTTTGGTCTAGTGCCAGGATGGATTCGCCGTTCACGTCAAGTTAAAGAACAGAAACCTGATGGAACAATAATTAACGATGCTAACGGTAAACCTATAATGAAGCGAATTGAAGAAAAGACCCGCGTCAAGGTGGATAGTATTGTGGCCCGAGAAAAAGATTTAGCCCTAGCATTAGCAGCACCCAGCCTTCGCATAGAGGCTCCTATTCCAGGAACCTCGCTTGTAGGCATAGAGGTTCCTAATGCAAGACCCGCTATTGTTCCACTCAGATCAATAATGGAAACAAATGATTTTCACAAAATGAAAGAAACTTCAAAATTGACATTAGCCCTAGGCAAAGGTAGTGGTGGAGATGTAGCAGTTGCAGATCTAGCAAAAATGCCTCATTTATTGATAGCAGGCTCAACAGGCAGTGGTAAAAGTGTTTGTATGAACGCAGTGATAGCCTGCATAATAATGCAAAACTCCCCATGGGAAACCAGACTTTTGTTAATTGACCCAAAGAGAGTAGAGCTTACTCCCTACAACGGGATACCTCATCTGTTAACTCCAGTGGTAGTAGAAGTAGATCTAGCAGTCCATGCACTCAAAGGCATGGTTAGAGAAATGCTCCGGCGATATCGAATAATGGAAGAAGCTGGTGCTCGCAATATAGAGGGCTTTAATCGGGATTTACCCTCGAATAATAGAATGTCACGCATTATTATATGCGTAGATGAACTAGCCGACTTAATGATGGCAGCAGCTTACGATATAGAACACTCAATTATAAGGCTAGCCCAATTGGGGCGTGCTACCGGAATACATTTGGTTGTTGCTACCCAAAGACCTTCTGTGAACGTAGTTACTGGGTTAATCAAAGCCAATTTCCCAAGCCGAATTAGTTTTGCTGTTCCTTCTCAGGTGGATTCAAGAACTATTTTAGACGCTGTAGGTGCAGAAAAACTACTAGGTAGGGGAGACATGCTATTTCAACCGCCAGATGGACCAAAACCCCGACGTATTCAAGGGGTATACCTTGCTGATGACGAAATAGAACAACTAGTGATATATTGGAAAAGGCAAAATGGTCCTCTTCCCCCGTCTATTTCATTAGAACCCGAAGAGGATAAAGACGTTTCCAATAACAAGCATTTTGAAATAGACTCCAGCGATGAACTAATGCAACAGGCCATAGAACTAGCTACGCATTACAACCGCCTGTCAACCTCATTGCTTCAAAGGAGATTAAGAATAGGATATCCTAGAGCTGCTAGGCTAATGGATACCTTAGAAGATGAAGGTGTAATTGGCCCTGGTGAATCAGGTAAATCTCGTGAAGTATTAATTGGTAAAATTAGTAAATCTAATCTGGAGGATTAGGTAATGGTAAGAAATTTCACAGAAAGGCTCATGTCTTTTCTTTCTGACAGAGGCACTCAATCACTGCCTGTTGATGAGGTTGAACTGGATAATTGTTTAGATTGTGGGTCAAGCCTACGGGACAACGAATTGTATGAAATTTATCGGGTTTGTCCATATTGCAGATTCCATCATAATCTTACGGCTAGGGAAAGCATATCCTCTATTGTAGATAAAGGGTCTTTTAAAGAATTCAACAAATCCATAATATCTACTGGCCCCCTAGCATTTTCTTCTAGAGCCCCCCAAAGGAAAAAACTTGCCAAGGAACAAAAAGTTACTGGGTTGACAGAAGCAGTGGTAACTGGAAGATGCACTGTAGGGGGTACTGCAGCAGTTATGCTATCTTTGGATTTTAGGTTTGTCTTTGGCAGCCTCGGTGGAGTAGTTGGAGAAAAGACAGCATTGGCTTTTGAGGCCGCCGCCCTAAGAAACTTGCCAGTGATTGCATCCATTACCAGTGGCAGGCCGGTAGTAGAAGAAAATATTATCTCTACCATGCAAATGGCAAAGGTTACTTTTGCTATCAACAGTCTCGATCGTAAAGGATTGCCCTTTATTGCAATATTACGTAACCCCACTACCGGCCATATCTATTCAAGCCTTGCAAGACCAGCCGACATAATTCTTGCTGAGCCAGGGGCACTTCTCGGACTAGCTCCACCCACGAACATTAGTGGCCCTGAAAAATTAATCTCAGCAAACAAATATCGATCTGAGGCATATATGGCTAGGGGAATGGTCGATAGAATAGAAGATAGAGAAAACATTAAGAATGTCTTGTCTAGATTTCTTAGAATATCTCTGGGCCCGCTGTCCTCAAAATCTGACAAGAACCTAGACAAGGACAAAAATATATCTTATCCCTCATCCAATCAGGGTACTCATCTAGGCCTACACAAAGAAACGCTCGAAGAACTATGGCCTCAAACGTGGCACTCTGTCCGAATCTCCAAAGATAGCCAAAGACCTACTTCTTTAGACCATGCGAAACGAATTTTTACAGAGTTTATAGAACTACATGGAGATCGAGTTTATGGCGATGACCCATCAATAATTGCTGGCATTGGATTCCTGGGTAACCATGCAGTAGGAATCATAGGCCATGAAAAGGGCCATGAACTAACAGCTTGGCAACGCCGAGAAGGCAGAACTATGCCAGAAGGATATAGAAAAGCTCAAAGAATCATGTCTCTATCTGGAAAACTGAAATTACCTTTAGTCACCTTGATAGACACACCTGGCCCATATTATGGCCGAGAATCTGAAGAGCGCGGTCTAGGTGATTCTATAGCCTCTACTATGTCAATGATGGCACAATATCCCGCACCTACAATAGCTGCAGTTATAGGTGAAGGTGGCAGTGAAGGTGCGCTTGCATTGGGTATAGCTGATCGTATATTAATGCTTGAGAATGCCCAATATTCTATAACTATGCCTGAATATGCAGCAGACTCTTTATACAGTGACTTGCCCCAAAAAGAAGATTCTGCCTCCCCATTAATCTTGTCTTCTAGGGAATGTCGTGAATTAGGAATTGTAGATGTTATAATTCGAGAGCCAGAAAATGGGGCTAACCGACATCCCGACGAAGCAGCTGTATACCTTAAGGGTGGCTTGCAACATGAACTCAAAATTCTCTTATCTAGAAACTCTAATAGAATACCCCGTAACAGGTATAAAAAATATCGCCAAATGGGTGGATACAGTTCATATTTTAAGATAGCGATAGCTGCAGAAGCTGCTCAACTACAAACATATGTAACGCGAAGTGTTAGGTTGATTAAAAGGCGTCGGAGAACCAGCAAAATGGAGAACTCCACCAAGAAGAAGGGCTGATGCTAATCTACTTCTAGTACGGCAGCTATATTCTCATATTCGGCAGCTACCAATGGGCTATTAAGAACTACCGGCTTGGAGACATCCCTATAATCTGAACGCAATTCTAAGCAGCCAATGAAAGGAAGGTCAAGTTCCTTTGCAAGGCTTTCTCCTGCACCTGAACCAAAAATCTCGCCGCTGAAATTTTCCACAATACCTAAGACGTCTACATTCAGTTTACGTATCATGTTTATAGACCTTTTAGCATCTAACCTGGCAAGATCTTGAGGAGTTGTAATAACTACAAACCCATCCAGGTCTAATGTCTGCATTACAGTCAATGGAGCATCCGATGTTCCCGGAGGAAGGTCAACTAACAGGTAGTCTAGATCTCCCCAGGCCGTAGTTTGCAAGAACTGATTTATGGCATTATGAATCATCGGCCCTCTCCATATAATCGCCTCGTCTTCATTCTGTTGGAAAAAAGCCATCGATATAATCTTCACTCCATATTTCTCTGGTGGTAATACCAAGCCTTCTTCGAATGTTGGCTCTTCTGTCACCCCTAGCACTCTGCTAGCGTTTGGACAATCTATATCTGTGTCCATTAAACCAACGCTATATCCCTTTTGGGCGAGGGTTACAGCTAAGTTGACAGCGACAGTAGTCTTTCCTACTCCACCTTTACCACTGTAAACACCTATTTTCTTTTTTATATGGGATAATTTTTCGGTTATATCACGCCTTTGCTGCCAAGTACGCCTAATACCTTCTAGCCGGGCTTGCTCTTGAGGGCTCATTGGACGGGGACTGGTCATAAGAATAAATCTCCTTCTTGAAAAAACACAAAGAAAACGAAATTAAAATAACTATCAACACGTGAAATCCACTAGCTAAAAAATTAACCAATTAACATTTAAGTGTCCGTTGTCTAGAATAGTAGGAATTTCTGATCGGCTCCTAAGGAAGCTAGTCTATCCCTAGAAGTTTTTTTCCATCTTCAGTAATCATTTCTGGGTTCCATGGAGGATCAAACACCATGTCTACCTCTATGTCCCCTACTCCTTCAAGTTCAGCAATGCGCCACTCAGCATTTTGTGCAATATAAGGGCCCATTCCACAGCCAGGAGCTGTGAGGGTCATTTTCACATATACTTGCCCTTCATTGACCTGTACATCGTATATCAGACCCAAATCCAAAACATTCACTGGGATCTCTGGATCATAAACGTCTCTAAGGGCTTCTTTTACTTCATCCACTGTTACTGTATTTGCTGCCATGGAAAACCTCTTTATCTAAACCTAATATTAGTAAGTATCTACACTACGCTTCACATTGTAGCAATCAAAGAGAGTTTGTGTCAAAGAATACCCGATGCAAATAACCAAAGATCACATTGCACGTGATATTAAGGGTACTGTATCATCTTGAGGCAATTATTGTAATGTAAGAAAGAAACTAAATATGGAGCCCAGCATATCATCAGCTATAGAAATAAATAGCCTACGTAAAAGCTACGGGGCTCAGTTTATCTTAAATAATATTAACTTAGTAGTTAACTGGGGAGATTTCTTGTGCCTATTCGGACCAAATGGCTCTGGTAAAACTACTCTACTGAAAATTCTGGCAACTCTTTATTCACCTTCTGGAGGAACGTTAAGAATTGCCGGGGTAGATTTAGATGAAAACCCTAGCCATATACGCAAGAACATTGGAGTCGTAACACATCAGCCCTTACTATATAGCCACTTGACTGGTTACGAAAACCTGTATTTACACGGAATGCTTTTCCGTGTACCTAAGCTTGAAAACCGCATTATCGATGTAGCAAAGTTATTGGAAATCACTCCATTCTTATACAAACGCACAGACATCCTTTCCCATGGAATGCAAAAACGGATTTCTTTAGCCCGATCTATCCTACATGATCCATCAATATTATTATTGGACGAACCTGATGCCGGATTAGACCAATCTGCCTTAAGTATTCTAGATAATCTAATAGAAAGTATCCGCGGACGAAGAACTATAATTATGTCCACTCACAATATAGACCTGGGCCTACGATTAGCAAATCGAGTAGCCATTTTGTCAGCTGGGAAAATGCTTTATAACGAAATGAACGATAAAATGGATAGTAATGAGTTTAAGCAAAATTATACTCACTTGACTGGAGAGTCTAAATGAACGCTTTTTTGCATAACCTCATAACTCTAATTTGGAAAGATATAGTTGCTGAATTAAGAGGTAAGGAAATAATCACATCAATCCTATCCTTCGCTATATTAACGTTAGTCATATTCAATTTAGCGTTACGCGCAACGCCACAGATGATTCTAACTCTTTCTCCTGGTATTTTGTGGATCTCCTTTATATTTGCTGGCATACTAGGTCTTACGCGTATATTTGTGAACGAGAAAGAGAACGGAAACCTAGAAGGGCTACTATTATCTCCAGCAAGTAGAGAAGCTATATACCTTGGAAAAATGTTCTCAACATTAATCTTCATGTTGATAGCTCAGTCGATTATCTTGCCTATTTTTTCCATTTTGTTCAACGTTTCTCTATTTGAACCAATGCTGCTACTAATACTGATTTTAACTACAATAGGTTTCTCCTCCATAGGCACTTTGTTTTCCGCAATAGCAATCAATACAAAGTCTCGAGAAATAATGCTTCCCATGCTGTTTGTTCCTATTGTAATTCCAATTATCATTGGCGCTGTGGTAAGCACAGGTACTATAATGGAAGGTGGAAATTGGCCGGATATACGGCAATGGGTTCAACTTATTCTAGTTTTTGATATACTAGCATTCGTTTTTTCTACTTTAACGTTTGAACAAATACTACAGGAGTAAGATAAAATTGGCAGTTTTTAAGCTTAGAAATATTCTGCACATCACAACATTTGTAATGATGTTAGTTGTTCTATACGCTATTTTTCTATGGGTCCCTACAGATAAGAACCTAGGGATATCTCAAAGAATATTTTACATTCATGTCCCTCTAGCCTGGTCAGGTTTCCTAGCTTTCGTACTAGTTCTAATAGGAAGTGTTGGGTACCTATGGAAACGTACCCCAAAATGGGATCATCTAGCCCACGCATCTGCTGAAGTTGGTGTCCTTTTCACAACATTAATGCTTACAACAGGCGTGCTATGGGCTAAGCCAGTCTGGGGAGTTTGGTGGACCTGGGATCCTAGGTTAACTACTTCTCTAATACTCTGGCTTATATACGTCGCATATCTAATGCTCAGGGCATATTCCTCCGACCGCTATCAGGCTGAAAGGTCTTCTGCAATACTGGGTATATTTGGATTTATAGATGTTCCCATAGTATATCTTTCAATTTACTGGTGGCGCACTGTCCACCCACAACCTTTAGTAGGCCCTGCCACAAGCGGTGGTCTCGATTCCTCAATGTATAACGTACTGATGCTATCAACTCTGGTGTTCACCCTTATACTTGTATGTTTGGTCTTAGAAAGGATATCAATATTCAAAAGTGAAAGATCCTTAGAAGAAATCAGGTGGTCTCTGGAATTATCGAAATAACTATTCTTATATTGGAGAACCATGAAACACAACCTCAAGAAAATAACTACCTGCTTGATCCTTACTTTATTATCCTTTGTGGTAATAGGTAACACGGCCACAGCCCAAACATTGCAAGCAGAACATTCTTCTACTCCTGAAGCAAACCTGCCTTTCTTGTTTGCTGCATATGCTGTTACTTGGGTAACTTTATCTGTGTATTTTTATTATCTCTCCCAAAAACAGCGAGACATTCAATCCGATTTGGATTCGCTGCGACAAGATTTGAACAAGTAATAAATTTTCTTCGAGGTACTATATATGACTACTCTTAATCAAAATCCTGAAATAATACCCATAACCGTTTGGTACGACTATATATGACCCTGGTGTTATGTCGGCCTGGCAAGGCTCGAGAAACTTAGCAATGAATTTCCTGTAGAGATTGACTATAAAAGCTTCTACCTTAAACCTGAGACTCCCCCCGAAGGTATTATAAGGGAAGCACGACCCGGATCAGAGTTTGGCACTTTGGTTACTGGCCCGCTTGGAGACGCGGCGAGAGATGCTGAAATCATCATGAGACGATCCCCTATCGTCCCTAATAGTACTCTGTCATTTATTGCCTCTGAATTCGCTAAAACAAAGGGGCTGTTCGAACCATTTCATAAGATATGCTATACGGCTTTCTGGGAAGATGGCGTAAATCTTGGAGACATCTCAGTGCTTCAGGATCTTGGACAAAAAGCAGGGATTGATCCTATCGAGATGAAAATCTGCCTAGAGTCCGGTCAATTCAAGTCCCAAACAGAAAATCAATATCGAGAAGCTCTATCCTTGGGGGTTACTGGAATACCTTCTTTTGTTATGGGTCGTTACTTTTTTTCTGGAGCACAACCATACGAATTCTTCAGGCATGTAGCAGATCTGGTATTAAAAGAACAAGTAAAAGATGCTGAATGATTTTCAACAACTTACTTCACTTTCGTTTTATGTCATACAGCTTCATTAAACACCAGGAGTATTTACATTTATGCTTCCATTATGGTTATTACCAATTATAGGTATTGGAGTTGCGACAATAGGATCAATGGTTGGTCTGGGTGGCGGATTTATTTTGATGCCAATACTCATAATTCTTTTCCCTGAACATACAGCTTCTACTCTTACATGTATTTCTCTAATGGTCGTATTCATAAATGCAACTTCATCAAGTTTGCGTAACCTTAGTTCTGGGATTGGAGATGTTCGCACTGCACTTATAATGGTTATAGTAGCCATTCCGGCAGCTGTCCTCGGTTCTCTCGCAACTCGATTTGTTGGAAGATCTTTATTTGATCCGATATTTGGAACCTTACTTGTCTTGGGGGCAATCTATATTCTATTAAAACGAACCCCGGCCGGCCAAAATGCAGAAGACATTAAAAAAGCGAATAGGCATATACAAGAAAAAAATGGATCTGATTATACCTTTTTCGTTAATGAAAAATTGGCAGCGACTATAAGCCCTGTAATCGGATTCGTCTCGAGCTTCTTCGGAATCGGCGGTGGTGTTATTCATGTTCCAGCTCTAGTTTATTTAATTAAAGTGCCAACTCGTGTAGCAACTTCGACCAGCCTCCTCTTGCTAGTTCCAACATCCTTGGTAGGTGTACTTACACACCTGACAACAGGTCAATTCGAAGGAGCATGGACCACTCCTGTTTTGCTGGGTATTGGAGCATCTTTTGGTGGTCAGATTGGCACTTATTTAAGCAAAATAACAAACCAACAAATTATCCTTTCTATTCTAGCCCTCGTATTAATGTTAGTTGGTGCCCGGCAAATCATCACCAGCTTCCTTGCCTAAAAATCTTGCATTGCCCCACTTTTTTCTATTGCTCAAAAGCATCTCGTGGATGTATTATTAACTCAACGAAGAAAGGAGGTGGTCAAATATATGTTAGATAGTAATAAACGGACTGTTCGTGAGGTGTCTGCACCGTAAGTTTCTCAGGGACACATGATGCTCTGGTTTCCGCTTACGGAATACCAGCAAACGCCGAGCCCCAAAGCTCTTGGCTTAGTCCACCAAGGAAGTTTTTGCCGATCAGCTTTGGGGCTTGTTAATTACAATTAGTCAAATGTCTGAATTTCTTTAACTTTATCTGAGTTTAGCCTCTTAATAACTTCTGTAACCAACGTAACAGCTTGACTAAAATCGTCAATACTTACTATTCCATTATGTGAATGAAGATACCTAGTAGGTATCGCTATATTTATGGATGGAGTCCCACCATGTGCCCTCTGCATTTCTGCTCCATCTTGTCCATATCCACCCAAAACATCATACTGAATAGCAATTTGTTCAGCTTCAGCCACTTCCATTACAAAATCTCTAAGCTTTATATTTGGGATCATTGAGCTGTCGTGCAAGAAAATAGTCGGTCCTCCACCTAATTTCTCTTGAGATTCTTCCTGTGTTGCTCCTGGATAGTCACCTGCAACACCAGATTCTAGATTTATCCCAATATCTGGTTGAACTAAATAGCTGCTTGTCTGAGCTCCTCTTAAGCCTACTTCTTCTTGTACTGTTGATACTGCATACAAATTATTTAGGGATTGTGCTTCATGAAGTTCCTGCATCACTTGGATCATAACTGCTAATCCTATTCTGTCATCCCAAGCTTTACCAAGATACAGTGGCCCTCCATTCAATGATAAAAATTTACTGTCTGGAGCAATTGGGTCCCCTGATCGTATTCCTAATCTGTGCTGTGCATCTTCCCTGCTAGTCGCGCCGACATCGATAAACATCTGCTCTTTCTTGAAAGGCTGTGCCCTCACGTCTGGAGCAATAACATGTGGGGTTTTTATACCCGTAACACCTTGAATACGACCCTTTTGTGTAATAATAACCCATCGCTGATTAATCAAAGCTTGATCTAGCCAGCCTCCTACAGTCTGGAATTTAACGAACCCCTCATTCGTAATATATTTCACCATGAGCCCCACCTCATCCATATGAGCAGAGATCATTATGTTAGGGTTTGCCCCCTCCCTGGGATTAAGTTGTGCTATTAGAGAACCAATCCCATCTGTCTCTATGCTGCTGCAAATCGGAGTCAAGTGTTTTCTCATTATCACCCTTACGGAACTCTCAAAGCCTGTTGGGCCATATGCATTGGTTAATTCTTCAAGTAATTCCTCGGTTTGTTTTTTATCCATGTCTCTCAATCCTTTCATTGTTTTTTCTATACCTATATAAAGTATTCTACAATAATTTTATCTGTGATAATTAGAAGCACATTCGTGCTTGTAGTTGTTTTTATTCTGGCTAACAAAACAATTCTTCTATCTCTTGATTTATAATATGTTCTATCTTAAAGTTAGCTTTTACAACACTCGCGATGAAAACGCACGAATGAAATATGAGCTTACTCCGTATCTACATAGTAGCCTGTTAAATGCTTAACAAAACAGATCCTCCAAATAGTAATATGGTTCCCTCACGGATCTTCTATGGGTGGTTTATAGTAGCTGCCAGCATGGGCATCCATCTTTGGGTAAGCATTGTTTGGATTTATGGAATGCAACTATTCTTTACCCCTTTAGTTCAGACATTCGGATGGAGTAGAGCCGCCATCTCTGGGGCTTTTGGCTTACAACGCTTGGAAGGCAGTATAGCTACCCCTCTTCTAGGCTTATTACTCGATAGATCCGGGGCGCGAGTAATTGTGATTACTGGGGCTTTCATCACTGGCCTCGGGTTGATTTTCATGAGTTTTCTTGATTCTATGTGGATGTTCTATATAGCTGTCTTGCTTGTTTCCTTGGGCACTTCAGCTTGCAGTGGTAATTCTCGTAATTGGACTATAGTTCAGTGGTTTAGAAGGCTACGAGGTCGCGCCCTGGGAATTGGCTCCTCCGGGGCTGTCCTTAGTGGCCCTCTATTGATAATAGTTGTTTGGCTCCTCTCAACCTTCGGGTGGCGAGCGGCTTTCTTTGTCCTTGGATTACTTACGTGGATAATTTGCATTCCGCTTGCAACTGTATTTAGATCCCACCCTGAAGACATTGGTTACTTACCTGATGGTGACCTACCTGTCTCTGTAGATCCTTCTAGTCTAGATAATAAACAATCCTCGGATCAATCAGGTCAGTCAGAGATAAGTATGACTACGCATCAAGCTCTGACTTCTTCGTCTTTTTGGATTTTAACTCTTGTCTTTGGCGCTCAGACTATGGGTGTGAGTGGTTTGAATGTTCACCTCATTCCGTATCTGGAAACGATAGGTTTTACACCTGGCCAAGGTGCTTCAGTTTTAGCTTTTTACACGATCCTCAGTGCCTTCGGTAGGCTAGGTGGAGGCTGGGCAATGGATTACCTAAGTCCTAGAATAGTATTAGCCAGCTTATTAATATGCCTTGCCATAAGCCTTATTATGCTAGCGAATCTAAATTCATACTGGATGGTTATTCCTTTCGCATTACTTTATGGAACGGCTTTTGGTGGAATGTTACCAGCACGCAGCGGGATACTAAGCTTCTATTTTGGCCCTAAGAACTTTGGGGCAATTAATGGTCTGGCTCAAAGTGCTACAATCTTGACCGGTGTTCTTTCTCCAGTTCTTATGGGTTTTGTATTCGACAAAACTGATTCTTATGTTTTATCTTTTTACATAATCTCCGCAATATCCGTAATGGCCATTCCTTTTACATTAATTGCAAAACCCCCTAAACCCACAATCCTATGATTCTCCCTCTGCTAGATGGCAGCAATGTAATCTTGATTGTATAATAGCCTCATGTCTCTATCTCAAAATCTGATTGCAGACTCTATCGGAGAAAAACATGGATAGCATCTCTTTCGAAAAATTCACCCTTCCCAATGGCCTTGACGTAATACTTCACCAAGACAGGTCACTGCCATTAGTATCTGTTAACATCTGGTATCACGTAGGCTCTAAGAATGAACAACCTGGCAAGACAGGCTATGCTCATCTCTTTGAACATTTAATGTTCGAAGGTTCTAAGAATCATAATCGAAGTCACTTTGAGCCATTACAAAAGATCGGTGCAAATTTGAACGGCTCTACCACTCCGGACAGAACCAATTACTGGGAAGATATTCCTTCAAACTACTTAGACCTTGCACTATGGTTAGAATCTGACCGAATGGGTTTTCTATTAGATGCTCTTGACCAGCACAGCTTCGATATCCAACGTGACGTTGTCAAAAATGAAAGGCGCCAAAGCTACGAGAACAGACCTTACGGGATGTCCAGTATAAAACTTCAAGAAGCATTGTATCCCTTGCCACACCCATATAACTGGCCAACCATTGGATTCCATGAAGATCTTGATGTAGCAACCATCGATGACGCCAGAGAATTTTTTAGGATATTCTACGCTCCAACTAATGCAAGCTTAGCTTTAGCTGGAGACTTAGATATAAATAAAACCAAAGATTTAGTTAGCCATTACTTCTCTGACTTGGAACCCGGGAAGTCTGTACAGAGAATGAATAGGATGGATTCTCCTCTTCAAGGTACTACTGAACTAATTCTTTATGATCAAGTGCTACTCCCTCGTCTTACTTTAGCCTGGCCAACTGTACCAAGGTTTCACGCTGATGAAGCCCCTCTTTCTATTCTAGCAACAATTCTTGGGGATGGTAAAAGTTCAAGATTATATAGGACCTTGGTCTATGGGGGTAGAATGGCTCAAAGTGTTATGTCATTTCATGGATCCTCAGAAATATCTGGGGATTTCAACCTGATTGCAACTGCAGCAGAAGGTCAAGATGTAAAAGAAATCGAATACAGAATACTTGAAGAACTCGATCAATTACGTAATCACATCCCGTCTGAAAATGAATTAAATCGAGCTAAGAACCAACTAGAGTGGCGTCACGTCCGACAAATGACTCAACTAGGCGGATTTGGCGGAAAAGCCAATAGACTAAATTCTTTTAACGTTTTTGCAGGTGACCCAGCCCTGATAAACACAGATATCAATAGATATCTATCTGTAACGCCAGAAGATATCTCTGAAGTTGCCCGGAAGTACTTAAAAGGAACTGCAGTAAGATTGCTTGTCCAGCCACAAGAAACCAGACATAAATCCTTTTCTTCTATAGATAGAACTGTCCAGCCTGGACCGTCATCTTCTACCGTCTTCGTTCCACCTGCTCCTCAATCCACAAAACTTGCTACTGGATTAAGCCTGATAGTCCTAGAAAAACGTGGCGTCCCGCTTATATCTTCCGCTCTAGTCTTAAAATCTGGCGCTACTACTGATCCATACAACCAACCGGGGCTTTCGTCTTTTACAACAGCAATGTTACAAGAGGGAACGGAATCTCGATCTAGTCAACAGATATCCGAAGAGTTTGAATTTATGGGAACTCAGCTAGACTCTAGTACAGGCAGAGAGAGCACCCTATTACAAATTGAAACCCTTAGCAAGCACTTCCCATTAGCTTTAGCCCTTATGTCTGACATTATTCAAAACCCCACGTTTCCGGCGGAAGAATTTGAGAGGATAAAAACAGAAAGGCTAACATCTTTACGTAGAATAAAAGATGACCCGGGTACAATGGCCGTTAGGCTAAGCAATGCGATACTTTACGGTGCAGATAGCCCTTATGGTCATCCAATAAGTGGCATTGAAGCTACTGTAAAAGATTTTACTCGCCAAGATCTAGTCAACCAATTTAATAGACATTTTAATCTCGACAACATAACTCTCATTATTGTAGGAGACATATCCATTGAAGAGGCTACAACCCTTGCAAAGCCTCTCTTTAGTGATGTTTCTCAAGCTCCCATTGAAAGCCCCACCCTAGATACATCGAAGGCCCCGCTTCATTTGGAGGAGCCTACGCTTTATTTACTAAATAAACCTGGGTCTGCACAATCCATAATCAGGGCAGGTTATGTAGCCATACCTAGGGACCATGTCGATTATTTGCCCTTAACGGTAGTAAATCATATTTTTGGCGGCCAGTTTACTGCAAGGTTAAATATGAACCTAAGACAAGACAAGGGGTATAGTTATGGCTACAACTCTTGGATTGAATGGCAAAACAAGTCTTCTGTATTTATGTCCGGGGGAGGTGTTCAGACTAATGTGACGAAAGAGGCTATCGCTGAAACATTGAAAGAATACAACGCAATTGTCTCCGACCGCCCAATAACTACAGACGAGTTCGAAGCCTCGAAAGCATCCATAATTCGCCAATTCCCTGCTGGGTTCGAAACATCTAATCAAATTTTAAACCACCTGATTCGCTTAGTTACATTTGGACTACCTTTAGACTATTACGCCTCGCATATAGATAGGATAGCCGCACTAACCTTGGAACAAATTCGAGGGGCTGCTCTAGGCCACATTGACAGCAAAAAACTTATGCTGCTTATTGTTGGCGACCAAGAGATGATAGAGCAAGAACTAAAGCTTCTCAATCTACCAATTCAAAATGTGGGGCCTGAGGGCCAGCTCCTATAAGTCACAGCCCCTTTACAAGAAGTGCTTAACTAAAGATATAAGGACCGTCAGGGTTACCAAGCTCCCTCCCGTACTGAGAACAACTGCACTTGTAACAAAGGCAGGTTTAGCTCGAAACTCTGTTGCCAGAATTATCGTTATAACGGCTGTAGGCATAGAAGCCACTACCACTAACACTTGTTGAGACAAACCTGTAAATCCAAATAGCAAGGTCAACGAATATGCTACACATCCAGAAATTACTAGTCTAATGAAACATGCTGTGACCAGTGCTTTAGGTTCTTCAATAGAAAATTTTTCACCTATTTGCAAACCCAAAACTATCAACATGGACGGAACAGCTGCTGCACCCAATATTCTCACTGGCTCACCTATTGTTACCGGAAGGGTTAAGTTCAGAAGGTTACTAGCAACCCCCGCCAATGATGCATACACAAGCGGCATTTTAAACACAGCAAAGGCTGCACTCTTTATATCAAGTTGGCTTCTGGACGCTACAAACACTGCTAATGTTCCGGCCAATGTAGCCTGTGTTACAAAGAACACGATCGCTCTGTCTAGGCCAGCTTGCCCAAAGGCGAACAATGCCATTGGTAATCCATAATTACCCGAATTCATGAACAACGTCGTAAGCATAAAGCCACTGGTTGTCTCTCTCTCCAGTTTTAGGAGTTTTGCTGCTAACCAAGACAAAGGATAAGTCACAAGTGCAAGAACAATCGTGAACCCAGATATACTACCTAAGTCGCTGGTCGACAGAGTCGTAGTGGAAAGAGAATGAAAAACCAAAGCAGGACTAAAAACATATAAAGTTACTTGACTGACTGCTCCTGGCGGTACATTCCTAGTTTTCCGTAAGATTATGCCAATGCCCGCCATTAGGAATACTGGTAAAACTACATCTATAAATGTTCCTATCATTATTTTCTCGTTATAAATGTTTACTAAACAACCCCTCAATTCACACAAAACAACAGAGGAGTGGCCAAACAATAAGCCACTCCTCTGTTTTCATCCATATAGAATTAACTATTGGTGAATTGCGCTTTCCTTTTCTCAGCAAAAGCTTTCGGTCCTTCCTTCGAATCATTCATTCCTCGAAGGTTGTACTCTAGTGCTGAAGCGAAAGCCTGTGCTTCTGGGATAGACCTACCCCAACACTCGTAAGCCATCTGATGGAAGTTTCTCAGGGATCGTGGGGCCATGTTAATCATCGTTCTAGCCCAATCTACGGCTTCGTCCATTAGATCTTCTTTCTTTACCACTTTGTTAACAAAGCCAACTTCATATGCTCTCTGGGCAGAAAGCCTGCGGTCAGCCATCAAACAAACTTCTAGTGCGTGAGGAATACCTATTAACCTTGGTAGCCAAGCGACGAATCCGGCTCCTTGGTTCCATCTGGCTTCCGCTATGTTCATTTCTGCATGCTCAGCAGCAATACGGAATGTAGTGTTTTGAGCTACAGACCAGCCGCCAGCAATAGCAAAGCCATTGATTGCAGCAATTGTAGGCTTCCAACAATTCAATTTCGGACCCAACGGTAGTACTTGATATGGAACTCTACCAGCCTCTGCTGGGGCTTGCCCTTCTCCAGCTGCTGCTTCCCGTTCATTCCTTATTTTCAAGTCCTGTCCAGCAGAGAAAGCTCTGTCTCCAGCTCCAGTAACTATAGCCGCCCAACAATTATCATCTGCGGCAAAATTAGTCCAAGCGTCAAACCATCGTTTACCCATCTCTGGATCGCTAGAGTTCATTCTCTCTGGTCGGTTGATCGTCATAATAGCTATACGGCCATTATCTATTGTTTCGTAGAGCAACTCCTGGTGAGGCCAACCTGGCAAGGGTGTTCTTTCATAAGCTTCCTTGGTTCCAGATGTCATACAACACCTCCTTTAGTATCTCCCCTAAACCAAACATGAGAAAAATCAATTCCCTTCTCTCGTCAATATCGATTGGCTTGGGCACTCTCAGTTTATCGTCTAAGGAAACCATGGTCAATAGTTATAGCTTTTCTAGAAACCATTTCCATTTACGACTTCATCTAAAGTATAATCCTAAAGCCTTGCACTTTAATATCCCTTCTTTTTGGAGGCATCTTGTCATTACCTTTAATATGGATGCAATTCCTGGTAGCAACAACACTGATCTTAGCTGTATCCAGTTTCCTTGCAAAATCAACAGATGTTATAGCGATTAAGACGGGGCTTGGCCGAACTTTTATTGGTGTCTTACTTCTTGCATCAGCCACTTCTCTTCCAGAGTTAGCTACAGGTCTTAGCTCAGTAACAGTAATTGGATTACCCGATTTAGCTGCAGGGGATGCGTTTGGAAGCAATTTGGTAAACCTTCTTATTATTGGATTAATGGACATTAAATGGCGCAACGGACCTATCCTTAATTCTTTTGATACAGGCATAATTTTAGTGGCAGGATTAGGTATATTATTAATTAGTTTAGCTGCGATTGCTATTATTGTTCACCACAGTTGGTCAGTAGGGGGCACATGGTTTCTCAGTCCTTTTTCACTCGTCCTGATTTCTGCATTTCTCTTCAGCCTGTATTTAGTTTTCTGGAATGAAAAGTCTAAGCCAAATGATGATCCTCTCACTGATTATTCCAATAACAGTTTGGGTTTCTCTGTACTTGTATATCTACTATCTGCCTCTGTAATAGTTGGTTCTGCTATCTGGCTAGCTTTTACGGGAGAGCAAATAGCTCGAGTAATGAACTGGGAAAGTAGCTTTGTCGGAACTCAATTTCTAGCATTTAGTACATCTCTGCCCGAATTAGCTGCTTCATTCGCAGCATTAAGGATTCTTGCCCCAGAACTTGCGATTTCTAATGTACTAGGAAGCAACCTATTCAATATGGGCTTTGTTCTATGGGCAGATGATTTGGCCTATTCTGGCGGAGTTTTCTGGAGTGCCATATCGCCAATCCACACAGTGACTGCATCAGTAGCCGTGATAATGACCATCGTTGTGATTCTAGGCGTTATACGAAGAGACCGAAAAAGGCCTAGTAAATTCCTGACCTATGAAAGTGTCGCTTTGATTTCCTTATATTTATTGGCAAGCATGCTGATTTACTTGGCAGCATAACACCCTGTTTGACCAATCTATGAGTTTTTCCTCTAGTCTGCTTGTTCAGGTTTAGTCTCTGAGCTTCATACCCGCATCATAGATCACGGCGCTTCCTTATCCAGATCCACTGTAGGTATCTTCAATCCGTTTGAGTTCGTCTGCGCCTTGTTGGTTGTAAAAACGAGCCATCTCTTCTCCAAATGGTTGATTAGCGAGGAATAGTTCTGGAGTGCCTGATAACTTTAAATCTTCGAGCAAGGCTCGTTGGGCAGTTAGGGCGGCAATTTGAAGTATACCTGGCAAAACAGCACAACTAGCACCGGCATCTTGATATTCGGACAGTATCATTCCTCTAGGAAGAACACCCAACGATGGAGTGTTTCCGATCCCCGCAGTAAAGTAAGTAATGTCAGTTTTGTTTCTTCCTGAAAGCCAAGCAACATCCGCTCCAGCTTCAATACAGGCTTGCAGTCTTTGCAATTTCTGTCCCTGATCTGGTATGTCACACCGCGCGATAATAAGAAAATTATTGTCAATTCTAGTGTCAACAGCTGCTCTGATTTTGTCTACCATCTCTTGATCAGATATGAAGGCTCCCTCCATCCCCATGTGTGTAGGTCGCTTAGGAGTCAATTGGTCTTCGATGTGAATAGCAGCCGCTCCTGCTCGCTCGTACTCCTTTATGGTTCGAATGACATTAATGATGCCTCCAAATCCTGTGTCAGCATCAGCTATCAGTGGTAAATCAGTCACATCTGACATAGCAGTGATTCGATCAACCATTTCGTGCATTGTAAGAATTCCTGCATCCGCATAACCCGATGTCCTATGGGCTATGCTCCCAGATACATGGACTGCATCGTATCCAACTGACTGAAGAAGAAGAACCGTGAGTGGATCGCTAGCACCAGGGGCAATTACAATATCATCTGACTCCATCAAGAAGCGCAATCGAGATCTTTGTTCTTTAGCTCCCATAGATCCTCCTCGCATTGCTCAATGAACCAACGTCCAGTATCACTAGCTACTATGTCAAAGTTACTCTTACCTTAACTAAATCAATACTTTAAGTAAATCGTGCCTAGTAATTATACCCACAACCGAACCATTTCTTAACACTGGTAGTCTATTAATATTCTTGCCCACCATCAATTTGGCCACTGCACTGAAATCCGTATTTTCCTCGACTGTTATTACCGGATTTGTCATTACTTGTTCGACTTTACGTGAACCCAATGCCTGGGCTGCTTCTTCTATGCGGTCAGCCGAAACCATTGATCCCAATATGGAGTAGATATGATCTGCTAAAGGGAGGAATTTTTTCTTTGGAATGAGATCAGTATGGGTGATGATGCCGACCAATTCTTTTGCGTTATCTATCACTGGTAGGCAACTAATATTACCGTTAATCATCATTCTCGCAGCTTCTTCTACAGTAGTATCCGGCATAATTGTATTCACCGGAGATGTCATAATATCTTTTGCTTGCATAATGAACTCTCTATGATATGTGGTAGGAGTGTACCATACCAGATATCGGTGTCAACGATAGCTAATAAACGTATGCCGCGGACCACTACATTGACTCCGCAGTTAACCACAATTACAATCCTTCATGTGATACTTGCATAAATAAATAATGAAAGCTTAGAACATGAAAATAGGTCTTATTTCGGACACTCATACCCCTGGTGCTGCCTTAGAGCCGCCATACGAAGTAGCAAAGGCATTCGAAGGAGTAGACCTTATCCTACATGCGGGTGACATATATGTTGCCTCCTGCCTAGACTGGCTAGAGCAAATAGCGCCAGTACTGGCTGTAGAATATCGTGGACCTAATCCCTTAAATGACGATCCTCGTGTTGTTGAGCAAAGAATTACAGAACAGGAAGGATACACCATTGGCGTGGTTCATGATTTTATGATCCCTGGTGTTAAGGCTGAAATATTTCCAGGAGTGATAGATCGAGAATTCCCTTTAGATGCATCATTGCCTGATGCTGTACAAAAGGTGTTTGGAACGCATTTGGATGTAGTTGTATTCGGACATACGCACACGGCCATAGTAGAAGATCATCAAGGAATACTATTTGTAAATCCTGGAAGTCCTAGCCTCCCAAACCAGATGCGCCGCCTCGGCTCTGTAGGAATATTGGAATTGACCCCTGAAGGCCGCTGTGCTCAAATAATTAAACTCTCTGACTTCTCAGAACCGGGCAGATCTCCTGGGGCAGGGCGTATTTTTTGAGATTTCACTCTGCTCGATCGGACCAAAGTTTCTGGATTGTTTGGCTAATGACTCCATAATTAAACCCACGCCTCTGTAGATGCCCTTTTATTCTAACGTAAAACTCCGCATAATTCTTGAAGGAACTCCTCGGGAGAGCCTTCTTGCCAACTCTATACGCATTACCCAGTTCATCCAGATCTTTGACTACTTCATCGGCAATAGAATATTCTATGCCATTGTCAATTAATTCTTTCTTAATCAATGCAGTGGATCTGGGTTTGTATTCAACACGACTGCGAGTCCACTCTTCCGCAAATTTTTGGTCGTCAACCAACTTTTCATTTTTTAGGAAAACAAGCGCTTTGTTAATTACTTCAACAGAATGTTTTTTTGACAGGTGTTTTATTATTTCGACTTCAGTTCTTGATCTATATGAAAGATATTTTAAGGCGTCATTCTTAGCTTTCTTTTCTTGTTCTACATCATTCATAATATGGTTAATAGTTAGTTTGGTTCAGTTATATTTTCCTCTGACGTTGCTTCAACAATTATCTTCTCTTCATCTTGTTTATTTCGTATATCTTTTTCTATTTGTTTTGATAATTCTGTGTTTTCTGTAAGATATTGTTTAGCCGCCTCTCTACCTTGGCCTAACCGAATTTCCCCATGTGAATAAAATGACCCTGCTTTCCTGATTATTTCGAGGCTAGTTGCTAAATCTAAAATATCTCCTTCTTTACTAATGCCTTTCTTAAACATTATGTCAAATTCAGCAGTCCTGTATGGCGGGGCAACTTTGTTTTTCACTACCCTAGCCCTAACTCTATTACCAGTTATTTCTGAGCCCTGTTTTATAGATTCCACTCTTCTGAGATCTATTCGAACTGAAGAGTAGAATTTAAGCGCTCTACCTCCAGGTGTAACTTCCGGGTTGCCAAAAACTATCCCTATTTTTTCTCTCAACTGATTAATGAATATCACCGCAGTATGTGAGCGGTTTATAGCTGCAGATAGTTTTCTAAGTGCCTGCGACATAATCCTAGCCTGCAAACCCATGTGTGAATCACCCATGTCTCCTTCAATCTCAGCTCTTGGCACCAATGCCGCAACACTATCGATAACAACTACATCTACAGCTCCGCTTCTTACCAGATATTCAGCTATTTCTAGGGCTTGCTCCGCTGTGTCTGGTTGGGATACTAACAACTCATTCAGGTCTATGCCCAACCTAGATGCATACGATGCATCTAATGCATGTTCTGCATCTATATAAGCTGCCGTGCCTCCTGCTTTTTGAGCTTCCGCCATTATGTGAAGAGCAAGCGTTGACTTACCTGCTGACTCAGCTCCAAATATCTCTGTGACCCGGCCTCTAGGGACCCCTCCAACACCCAACGCAATATCTAGGGATATTGATCCAGTGGGTATCACCTCTATTGCCAATCTTGGAGAGTTTTCTCCAAGTCTCATTATGCTTCCTTTGCCTAACTGTTTCTCGATTTGACCCAGAGCCAAGTCTAGGGCTTTTTCTTTTTCTGTAACCATAACTTCTCCATTAATGTTGCCTTATGAAAACATGATAGCACGGGCCAAAAACCAGAACAAGGTTAATATAAAGCCTCACTATTACTGCTATAATATTTCTTGTTCCATCTGTTCAATTAAGGAAAGCTGCGTTGTTTTGATATCAATTCTGAATGGGCTATAATCCCTGCTTTTGTAATAGGAGTACCAAAACTTTTGATAAATACCTGTCGATATATTTTTATTTGTATCTTGCCACTATTTATTTTATTATCATGCTCTTCAGATGACCCATCTAATCCGAAATCAACTGGCTCTAAATATTTATCAGATACAAATTCAAGAACATCCATTATTGACTCTTCAAGTATGATAAAAGCAACCAACCCTTACCCAGATAATACTCTTCTGCTTCCCCCTCCAGAATTGGATTTGTTTTCAGTTGCTGATCGATTAGGTCTTTCCAAAACTCAAACAATTTCTCCATCTGTTGAGCTTCCGCCTATTTATCAGGAAGGGGATTCAAGTCAATTTTGGTTAACCGACCTTTCAACTAACACTATGACCAGGATCCAAGCAAATTTGGTCAAAATAAGCGACCACGCATATTGGTATTTTGATCCAAAATTCACTCCTTCAACAACAAGCCTCGAAAAAGCTGTTCGAGCATACGAAGAAATCATACATCCTAAAATAATAGCTTTTTGGGGGCCGGAATGGGTGGCCGGTGTTGATAATGACCCTCATTTAACAATACTCCATGCATATTTTGATGGTGGAGCAGGGTATTTCAGCTCTCTAGATGGATATCCTTCATATATCCGACAGTTTAGTAATGAAAGAAAGATGATATACATAAACTTAAATGCCCTAACCCTAGCTACACCTGAACACCTTGGAACACTAGCCCATGAATTGCAACATGCTATTCATTGGTTCCATGATTCTTCTGAAGAAACTTGGGTTAATGAAGGATTATCAGAAGTAGCTAGAGGGATTGCAGGCTACGGTTTTTCTTCCGCCCACAATTTTCTAGTGTCTCCCTCGGTACAATTGAATCAGTGGCCATCCGACAATACCCTAACCCCTCCTCACTACGGAGCGTCTGCTTTATTCATTGAGTATCTCGCTCAGAATTATGGCGGGTATGAAAATTTAAAAACGCTCACAGAAATTCAAGGAGATGGCATTGCCGGAATAGATGCCTACTTAAAGGAATTAAGTTTTGACGTGTCATTCAATGATGTGTTTAAGAATTGGCTTGTTGCTAATTATTTGGACCCACTCGAGGAATATCCGTATCACTATCCTGATTCTAACGTTGCACTATACCCTGATACAAAATTGAGCATAGGGCAGTCTATTTCATTAACCACGCCCCAATATGCAGGAGAATACGTCATCTTAAACACAGGCAATACTTCATCTCTTCTCTCATTTAAAGGAGATCGTGAAAATCATCTGCTTCCAATCTCTCCTCTTAGTGGAGAATATTGCTGGTGGAGTAATCGCGGCGACTCTATAAATTCAACCCTTACTAGAGAATTAGATTTAACTCTAGCCTCAAATCCTGATTTGTCGTTTTGGATGTGGCATTCAATAGAAGAGAATTGGGATTATTTGTATTTGACAATATCAGCCAATGGTGGCACCTCTTGGTCTATCATTGAAACAGTATCTACTTCAGATATAAATCCAACTGGAACAGGATTCGGGCCAGGTTATACCGGGAGTAACAAAAAATGGAAAGAATATTCTGTAGATTTATCTGAATATTCTGGCAAGAAGATTCAATTCAGATTCGAGTACATCACGGATGAATCAGTTAACAAGGAAGGTGTTTGTATCGACGAGATCTCGATTTCTGAACTAGGCTTTTTCGAAGATGCTGAAAGCCCTTCAGCTTGGATAGGTTCTGGATTTGTTAGAATCAATAATATCCTTGCCCAAAACTATTCCATCCAACTGGTTCAGGTAAACGATACTATACATGTCACAGATTTAACCCTAGACGAAAACAACGAGGGGTACTTAATCGTGCAACCTGAAACAGAAGATACTATTAACCTGGTAATTGTAGCTCCAATAACCACTTTGACTACTCAACATAGTAGCTACACTTTAAGTTTATCGGATCCTACTGCAGATCTTGCGCATGTTGATTAAGCGGAGATATTCCTAAGGGTACTTATTCCTCTTTTGCTAAGTGTTTCCTCAGTTCTTTTATTGCTTCGTGGCTTCCAAACATAGTAGTTAGTTTGCCATTGACCCTTGCCCTATCCTTACTAATTAATCCCTTTTTATGCAAAAGGTACAACGACCAACTTAATGACGACCTCTTCAGCCTAGGAAAAATTCGAAGAAGCCCTTCGTCACTACTATCAAAAACCTCGTCTGGTCTCCGGTTCAACTCATCCAAAACCATGCTTTGGAGCGGCGGAAGACTTTCATCTGTTGAACCCTTTGCGGTAATAATTTGAGAAATTCTCATTCGTCCTCCAATGCCTGTCTATCCTAACTCTTCTTTACATTACCACCAAATCTTGTTCTGTACTTTAGCTTGTAATTCACTAAATTCCGTGGTCCAAAGAGATGTGCTAAGATATTTCCATCCACCATCCGCTAAAAGGCAAACAATATTACCTTTTTCCATTTTCTGTGCCACTTTTTGAGCGCAATAAACCACCGAACCCGAGGAGATCCCTGCAAATACACCTTCCTTTTGCATGAGTTCTCTTGCTGTGCGAAATGCTTCTTGGCTTTCAACCATTATCCTGCTATCCAACAATGACAGATCAAGTATAGGGGGAATAAATCCTTCCTCTAGGCTTCTAAGTCCCTGTATGACGTCATCCGGATGCGGAACAACTGCTACAACAGTGATCTCTTTTTTATACTCTTTGAGTCGCCTCCCAACCCCCATCAAAGTTCCCCCAGTTCCCAATCCCGCTACAAAAACGTCAACCTCTGGGCAATCCCTAATGATTTCTGGACCTGTCGTCTCATAGTGTGCTAGTGGGTTAGCGTCATTAGCATATTGATATGGCATAAAGTAATTTTCGTCTTTAGAAGCCATCTCTCTAGCAACCAAAATAGCTCCATTGGTACCTTTTGCTCCATCAGAGTAAATGATTTCGGCTCCATATGCTTCAAGTAGCTGTGATCTTTCTTGGCTTACGTTTTCTGGCATAACCACTTTTATTCGATAGCCCTTCCTCCTCGCGAGAAGCGCCAGCGATATCCCTGTATTGCCACTAGTTGGTTCGAGAATCGTTTTATCTGGAGTAAGAAGTCCTTGCTTCTCTGCTGCCTCTATCATGTACTTTGCAATTCTATCTTTAAGGCTTCCTGTTGGGTTTTGCCCTTCTAGCTTCGCAAATATCCTGACTTCCTTTTTCGGGCTCATACGATCTATCTCTACCATAGGAGTGTTACCGATGGTATCCAAGATATCTCTCTTTATCTGTTTCGCTTCACCCATTTCCTGTTCCTGCAATTTACTAAATCTCCCTACTCTTGCCCTATTTTAGTAGGTTCTGCCAAGCCGCAAAAAATTTCATAATCTATCAATTCGGTTACTGAGGGATTATCCCCACACAAAGGGCATTGTGGATTACGCCTCATCTTAACAGTGCGGAAATCCATTGCCAGCGCATCAATAAGCAGTAATCTTCCTGATAGTGGGTCTCCTATGCCAAGAATCAATTTTATCGCTTCTGTAGCCTGAATTGTTCCAACCATTCCTGGTAAGGCTCCAAGAACTCCAGCTTCTGCACAACTAGGCACTACTCCTGGTGGTGGTGGTGACGGAAAAAGACATCTATAGCAACCATTGCCTGGAAGATACACGCTTGCCTGCCCATCAAAAAGAAGAATGCTACCGTCAACCAGTGGCTTCCCGGCCAGATAGCAAGCGTCGTTAACCAAATATCTGGCTGCAAAATTATCTGCCCCGTTAATTACTATGTCATAGTTCGGGATTATATCCATTGCATTTTCTGCTGTGATTGGAAATTCATGAGCAATAACATTAACCTCTGGATTATATGAATTAAGCGTCTCTTGTGCAGATATCACCTTAGGGCGCCCTATATCATTGTTCTGGTGCAGTATCTGTCTTTGAAGGTTACTTACATCTACCGTATCAAAGTCAACTATACCAATCGTTCCTACTCCTGCTAATGCTAGATAAACAGCTACTGGCGAACCGAGGCCTCCCGCTCCAACTATAAGAACTTTCGCATCAATGAGCTTCCTCTGGCCGCTGCTTCCTACTTGCGGCATTATTATATGCCGGCTGTATCTTTGCACCTGTCCTGGTGTTAGTGCTCCTACTTGTGTCATTTCTCATCTCTCCTCTCGCAATTTAAACCAATATCTAATTTCTTACATCTATGGTTATGGTTCTTATTTAGAACTCTCCCCTAATAATAAATGAGCCACTCATGGTTCTTTCTTGTTCGGTAGATTCTCTCTTTTTTATAGTTATGTGGGTTTTGAGGTTACTTTTTTCTTGCGGTTACCTGAAGGCGTATTTGTCGACTCACCAAATCTCCAATTGTAGTTGCGTTAAGTACTTCTTGTATTGCTTCTTCTACGAGCACCCAAACTCCTCTTTGTTGCATAGATCAGAAAAGGTACACTTTCCGGGCTCTTGTATGCATTATAGTGGTGCGTTCTTGCCTTCTAATCCATCTGCTACCATTCTCAAGTTTATTTCTTGAGGAGCCTTCGCTAATGTATGGCCTCCGTGTGGCCCTCTTCGACTATGAATCAGGCCTAATCTATGCAATGCCAGAAGCAATTGCCATAACTATGCCTCTGGTATATTTTGTCTTCCTGCTCTATATCTGCTGTACGAATTGCTCCCTTACCCTAATGCTGAGCCAACTCCACCAATGCCCTTACGCCGTAATCCACCTTCATTGGCACTTTCACAGCCTTACCTCCTGACTCAATCCGATCTGCGAATTATAGCATGCCCTCTATACACGCTCAATACCAAAGGATATTATGTATACTAACAAAATCAACTTTGTCTAAGGGGAAAAGTATAATGGATGCTACTTTAATTGAAGTGTCGCAAAGAGACACTTTTGGAAAAAAATTGACTTCTTTACGTAAACTGGGCATTGTTCCTCTTCATCTTTATGGAGGCACAGAGGAGCCATTATCGCTTCAAGGTGATAGTACAGCTGTTGTTAAGGCCGTATCTCAAGTAGGGCACCACTTGCCTATATATCTGCTATTCACTGAAACAAGCAAGCAAGAAGCTGCGTTAGTCAAGGAAATTCAGCGAGATCCTGTCACTAATCGCGTTTTACACGTAGATTTTCTTCGCGTCGATGTAAATCAAATTGCATCTGGGCGAATACCTATATCTTTAGTCGGAGATTCACCAGCGATCAAGCGGGGCGGTACTTTAAATCAGACGCTATCTCATCTGCTTGTAGAATGTCTTCCAATGGAAATGCCGTCACAAATTGACTTTGATATATCCATTTTATCTGCATTGGATTCAATTGCCCGTGTTTCTGACCTAGTAACACCCCCCGGAATAACCATACTTTCTAGCGAAGAAGAAGTTGTTGCAAGAATAAGCGCTCCTCGCTTGCAAGGAACTCAATCTTCAGAGTCACTTATGGAAGCTGCTCCCGCAAATGTGCAGGTTATAGGACAAGACCAAAAATCTGAAGACGCTAGTGTAACCTAAGAAGCCTAAGTGTATTGCCGAGCTCGGGCGTTAGGTTCCTAGCTTGGCAATACACTTCCTACGAATTGCTGGTATCCCCTCACAAATTCCTCACTTCTAAGTTTATTCTTTCCTTCCATTTGCATTTCTAGTAAGCCCAGAAACCCTTTAGCCGTTACCACTCCTATAGGAGCCTCTGCACTTTCTCCAAGAGAAATTATTTTCCCAATATTTTCCTTATTCTCTTGGCTTCCAATGGGTATTGTCCTTAGAATCTTTAGGAGTTTCCCGTTCCAGTACGTGTATGTTCCTGGCCAAGGAGAAAGGCCCCTAACTTTATTCCATATTTTCTCTGCAGGAAGATTCCAAATAAGATATCCATCTTCTTTTTTGAGTTTGCGGGAATATGTTGCTTTTTCTGCTTCTTGAGCCCTAGGCTGTATCGTTCCTTGAAGATGTCGCGGAAGAACAGTTTCCAGTAATTTCGCTCCTTCTCGGAAAAGTCTCTCTGTCAGTGTTTCTGTAGTGTCCCATTGATATACCTCGTGTTCCTCACTTGCAAGAATTGGGCCCGTGTCTAGCCCCTCATCTAGCAACATAATAGTAACTCCAGCCACTTTGTCTCCCTCTAGGAATGTGTTAGCCACTGGTGATGGTCCTCTATGTCTAGGCAACAGAGAGGGGTGGATATTTATACATCCCCTGTTTGGAATAGTTAGTACGTCCTTCGGTAGAATCTGGCCGTATGCAGCTATAACAATCACATCGGGGGACAGTTCCTTTAGTTCGGTTTTAACGACTTCGCTCTTTAATGACTTTGGTTGGATAACTCGCAGTTCTTTTTGTTCCGCTAATTGTTTAACCGCCGATTGTTGGTAACGTAGCCCTCTTCCCATTACCTTATCAGGTTGTGTATAGACTCCTACGATATCATTTCCCATTTTCAGCAACGATTCTAAAACGGGCAATGTAAATTCTGGTGACCCCATGTAAACAATATTATTTGCCATTTCGTTAATTATAATGGGTTTAATCACAGAGGTACAAACACTAATCAAAAGTCGTTGAAAACTCGCACCCTTACCCCTTGCATCCTTTATATCTAGGGCCTGTTATAGTTAGCTTGTGATCTTCGGATACCTCTATCCTTTGGCTCGACGTTTTACTTAGATCATATTTTATTTAGCCTTTAACTAGGCTCTTTTTAGGCTCCTTCGAGCCATCATATCTGCCTCAAGTTTTCGCATTCTTTTTTAATTTTATTTGTTTTTTGGGGAGTTCTAATCTTGTCCTTACCTTCAGCCTCTCAAATTTGGATCTCAGCCCTTGGCAGCCTTGAGGTACAAGTAAGCCAGCCCAGTTACAAGACCTGGCTAAAAAACACCGTTGGTTTATCTTGGAACGGACAACACCTACTGGTAGGAGTTCCATCCGTCTTCGTAGCAGAGTGGCTAGAAAAACGTATGTCAACGTTGTTAGAGACGACTGTTACCTCTGTGACCGGAAAAGAGGCCACCATTTCTTTCTCAGTTACTGGATCTGAGGCCTCCCATTCCAGTAATTCCTTACCCCCTTCTTCAAAGAGTTCCTCTATCTCTCCTCAACCTTACAGTTATCAAGCTAGAACTAGTTATAATAGACTTAATGACAAATATACCCTCGATAGTTTTGTCGTCGGTGAATCAAATCAATTGGCCTACGCTGCCGCTGTTGCAGTGGCCTCTAAACCTGGTCAGACATATAACCCTCTCTTCCTGTATTCTGGGGTTGGCTTAGGGAAAACTCACCTTCTGCATGCGATTGGAAATACTGCCGTTCAGCGGGGCTTGACTTGCCTATATGTTACTTCCGAGCAATTCACTAACGAATTTATCTCTTCTATCCAGAATCGCAAAACACCAGAATTCAGGGATAAATATAGATCTGTTGATGTTCTCTTGGTTGACGATATTCAATTTATTAGAGGAAAAGATTCGATTCAAGAAGGCTTCTTCCACACCTTCAATGATTTACACACTTCAAACAGCCAAATCGTGATTGCAAGTGATCGCCCTCCTTCAGAGCTTACGCTTTTGGAAGATCGTCTTAAATCCAGATTCGAATGGGGGTTAACTACCGTGATGGGAATCCCCAACACAGAAACACGTGTAGCCATCCTTCAGGCAAAGGCTGCGTCTATAGGTATGCCTATAGGCCAAGACCTCCTTTACTTCTTGGCAGAAAATTTTCACTCTAGTGTCAGAGATCTCGAAGGTGCTCTAAACCGTGTCTCTGCCTACATAGACCTCACCGGACAGAATCTTTCTTTAATGACTGCCCGCCAAGCTTTGGGCGACCTTTTAAGCACGCCCTATTCTAAAAAAGCCTCTCCTACAGATGTCTTAACCTCTGTCTGTTCTTTCTATGGAACCTCTTTGTTGGCCCTATCAAGTAAAAGGCGCGATAAAACCCTTGCCTATGCAAGACAAATTGCTGCTTTCCTCCTTCGGGACTGTGCTCAGATAACACTATTAGAAATCGGAGCCCTCCTGGGGAATCGTGACCATAGTAGCATTAGGTATTCAATTAAGACCCTTGAAAAGCACCTCTCTAAGGACACTTTCATCCAAGAAGAAATTCAAGAACTTCGGGCAACTATACTTTTGACTGGACAATCCTAGTTTTCACCGTTTTCACTGTTGTATATCTCTGTAGTTTTCAAAAGTATTCCATAACTAAAGGATTATTTTTCACTAGGTAGTTTAACATTTTCCCCAAAGTTACGTTTTATTGGTATTATTATAGTTATATTCTAATACTTAAGTAATATTTAAATAATGATAGATTTAACAAGAGTGAAAATTAAAGGTGGCAATGGAGGGGCCGGAGGCATAAGCTTTCGGAGGGAGAAATTTGTTCCAAGAGGAGGCCCAGATGGGGGCGATGGCGGACGTGGAGGGGATGTTATTATAAAGGCAGTTGAGAACGTCCATTTATTACGGCAATATAGGTATAAAAGAAATTTTGCTGCTGAGAATGGGTCTATGGGTAAAGCGAGATTAAAAACTGGCAAAAGCGGAAATAGAATAACACTGGAAGTTCCTACAGGAACACTGCTCTGGAAGATTACCGAAAGCGGAACAAAGGAACTTGTGGCAGATCTTGCACATAAAGGAGAAGAATGTATTGTTGCTCATGGCGGAGCCAGTGGGAAGGGAAATGCACAATATGTCACGTCATCTAATCAAGAGCCTTTGATTGCAGAAAACGGAGAACTGGGAGAAGAAGTAACTATAGAACTCGAAATGAAGCTTCTGGCGGACGTTGGAATAGTAGGAAATCCGAGCGTGGGGAAGTCATCGCTATTGAGGGCTTGTTCGAGAGCCCATCCAGAAGTAGCAGCATATCCTTTCACTACACTCGAGCCAGTACTGGGTTTTGTGCAAGGGGAAAAACAGGGGTTTATAGCAGTAGAGGTTCCTGGATTGATAGAAGGAGCTCATAACGGAACGGGCCTAGGGGATAAATTTCTAAGGCATATAGAGCGAACGCGAGTTTTAATTCATTTACTTGATGGGACACAAGATGACTGTCTCGAATCGTACTATCAGGTTAGAGAAGAGATGTATTTATTCAATCGAGAGCTTATTGAGAAGCCTCACATAATAGTTATCAACAAGCTTGACTTACAAGAGGTAAGAATGAAAAAAGAAGAAATCTCCTCGTCCTTCAAGTCAATTGGACTGGATGTTGATTTTATTTCAGCGGAGACAAAAGAGGGAGTAACGAATATCTTAGCAAAGGTTGATCAACTTTTAGCACTGCAAACTACAGGAGATGGGCCACAACAAGAACAAGAAAGAAGAACGAGGACACCAACTAGCAATAATATAGAACAACCCAGAGTTACAATGGATGAAGAAGTCTACGTAGTGGAATCACCAAAAGCGGAAAGATTAGTGAACCGAGTAGACTTGACAGACAGAAGAGTCCAAATTCAGCTATGGGAGGAGTTTAAGAATCAGGGTATTGTTAGGGCCCTCGAAAGAGCTGGAGCCAAATCAGGAAGAACCGTAAGGTTCGGTAAGCATGAGTTGGATTGGGCATAGTATGAGAATAGGAGTTTTGGGAGGAACCTTCGATCCTATTCACAATGGGCATCTCGAGATAGCAAGGCAGGCAATTAGAGAGGTAGCCTTAGATTTCGTTTTATTCATTCCTACTGGTCGTCCTTGGATGAAGGCTGGCCTGAATATCACTGCCAGCAAGCATAGACTAGCAATGGTGCGACTGGCAATTCAAAGGAAACCCAAATTTCGAGAAAGTACGATTGAAGTAGATAGGAACGGATTAACTTACACAATTGACACCCTTATAAGCCTAAAAGAGCAATATGGGGAACAGTCGTCGCTTTTCTTCATTTTGGGAATGGATTCACTGGAAACATTCCCTAGGTGGAAACAACCAGACGAGATTCTCAATCTCTGTACGCTAGTGGCCGCACTAAGGCCAGATCAAGAATCTCTGGAGCGGGCAAGGATTGTAGAAATAGGAGTAAATGCCAGAGAAAAAATCATTACCCTGAATAACAAGAAGGTCAAGGTAAGCGGAGAGAACATCCGAGAGATGCTTTTGCGGGGAAAATCAATCAAAGGTATGGTTCCATCGGAGGTGGAGGAATACATAGAGGAAAATCACATTTATGGGGAGGCACATCTTGGCTATAGAAAAGAGTAAAAGGATTTTGGAGGTAGCGGAAGAGGTGGGGGCACTTAGATATGGAGACTTCACTCTTTCTTCAGGTGCCAAGAGCAACTATTACTTTGATGGACGGTTAATTAGCCTGAATCCCGAAGGGGCGCATCTGTTGGGGCAAGCATTCTTAGAGAGGCTTCAGGGTATAGATATTGACTATGTTGGGGGACCAGCGATGGCTGCGATACCGTTGGTGACGGCAATTGCTCTTGTAAGTTACCTCGACGGTAGAAACATTAGCGCTTTTTTTGTTCGAGGGGAAACAAAAGGCCACGGGATGCAAAATCAGATAGAAGGAAATTTGCCGCTAGGATCTAAGGTGGCAATAATTGACGACGTGTGCACTTCAGGAGGATCTATAGTGGGGGCAATTCAAGCGGTAGAAAGCTTAAGGTGCAAAGTTGCTGTTATCTTATCAGTTTTGGACCGAAAGCAAGGAGGGTCAGATAAACTTATAAGCGAAGGCTACCGGTTTGAAACCTTATTGACAGCAGGAATAGACGGGAAGGTTGTAGTTTCCACATAGTGTTGGGAATTAAACGTCAAGGTTGCGAACGCTGGTCGCATGAGCCTGAATGAATTCCTTTCGAGGTTCGACATCCTCGCCCATAAGATCCGAAAAAACGCGGTCCGCCGTATCTTCATCTTCTGCAGTAACCTGCAGCAAACTCCGGGTCTCTGGGTCCATGGTTGTTTCCCATAGTTGATCAGGGTTCATTTCTCCGAGTCCTTTGTATCGCTGGATAGTCAGGCCTCTTTTCCCATCCATTTTTTTAACAAACCCATCTTTTTCTTGCTCTACGAAAGCGTAATGGAATTCTTTCCCAGCCTGAATTTTGTATAGTGGGGGCTGAGCTATATATAAATACCCACCATCAATCAACGGCTTCATATTTCTATAGAAAAATGTAAGCAGAAGGGTTCTTATATGAGAGCCATCAACATCCGCATCAGTCATGATTATGACCTTGTGATAGCGAAGCTTTTCTAAATTAAAGTCATCCCCAAGATTGGCCCCTACTGCTGTGATGATAGTTCGGATTTCCTCGTGTCCCAACATTTTTTCTATGCGGGCCTTTTCTACATTTAGAATCTTGCCTTTAAGTGGCAATATTGCTTGAAATCTCCGGTCGCGTCCAGCTTTAGCTGACCCACCTGCTGATTCACCCTCAACTAAGTATAGCTCTGACAGTGAGGGATCTTTTTCTGAGCAGTCAGAAAGTTTACCAGGGAGAGATCCTCCGTCCATGGCATTTTTCCTAAGAACCATATCCCTAGCTTTGCGGGCGGCCTCTCTAGCTTTTTGTGCAGTAATACACTTTTCAAGAGTTCTTCGTGCCTCTTGAGGGTGTTCTTCGAGGTAGTAAGTAAGTGCTTCTGCAACGACAGAGTCTACATAGCCTTTCACTTCTGGATTACCAAGCTTGGTTTTGGTTTGACCTTCGAATTGAGGATCTACAAGTTTCACACTTATAACAGTAGTCAATCCCTCCCTTACGTCTTCCCCAGAAAGATTTGCCTGATCGTCTTTCAGGAACTTCTGTTTTCTTGCATAGTCGTTGAGGGCTCTTGTTAATGCTGACCTAAATCCGGTAAGGTGACTACCTCCCTCGGATGTGTTTATGCAATTAGCGAAAGACAGTGAAGTCTCGGAGAAACCAGCATTGTACTGAATCGCTGTTTCTACCATGGTTCCTTCAATGGTCTTCTGCACGTATATGGGCTCTTCTTGGAATACGTCCTTACTACGGTTTAAGTCTTTTACGAAACTGATTATGCCCCCGTCAAACTTATACTTCTGGTTCCATTGAGAAAAACCTTGCTCTTTGTGCCATTCGGATGTTACGGCGATTAAGAGGCCTTTGTTTAAATACGCCATTTCCTTGAAGCGTTGAGACAGCTCGTCAAAATTATATTGCAGATCTCCGAAGATCTTTTCATCAGGGCGGAAAATAGCTAAAGTGCCTGTCCCCTTTGCTGATCCAATTTGTTCTAAGGGCCCACAGGCTTGTCCCCTTTCGAATTCTTGGGCCCAAAGATATCCGTCTCTTTTAACTTCAATTCGAAGAGAACTAGATAATGCATTTACAACAGAGGCTCCAACACCATGGAGACCCCCAGAAACAGCATAGCCCTTGCCTCCAAACTTTCCTCCTGCGTGCAAGGTTGTCATAACTGTTTCAACGGCAGATTTACCAGTTGCTCGGTGGATGCCTGTTGGTATGCCACGGCCATCATCTTGTACGCTTACCGACCCATCGGTTTTTATAACGATGTCTACACGAGTGCAGTACCCAGCCATAGCTTCGTCAACAGCATTGTCAACTATCTCGTAGATTAAGTGATGTAACCCGCGCTGATCGGTGCTGCCAATGTACATACCAGGGCGCTTTCTAACAGCCTCCATGCCTTCTAAGACTTGAATGTCTTCAACTGTATACCCGTTACTAATTTGATTATCAGGCATAATTTAACCTTTCTGTTTCTCCGGGGCACTTACCAACACGATGACGTGGCACTAATCCGAGGAAATTAATTTTGGTGGAAATCACGAATGAAGGGAAAAATTCACTCTTTTACGTATTATTCATATCTCTAAACTACGACCAAGTCCAGTTTACACAAAAAGGGGGCAAAGGTCAAAATTACGCGATATATTCAACAACACTGAGGTATGGAAACTATATATTGTATAAAGAGGAGAGATATTAGCGAAATAAGAATAAAATTAAACTGGCAGTTATTAACCAAAGGACAATGTTGATCAGTAGCGGCATATCCGTTAACAAGATTTCCTCTGGTTTTTCCCCAAGGTTCTCGTGATGGACTAAGGTTAAGTATCGGAATAACCCATACATGACAAATGGAATTGTTAACATCATGGCATGGTTGCCAGGTAATGTTTCAGCAGTGAAAGTGTAGAAAATATATGATACAAGGGTCGAAGGAGCGACTATAGCAATGAGTTGCTCAAGTAGTTTAATGGAATAGTTGGATAATGTTTCTCTTTGTCCTATGTTGGTTGCCAAAAGTAGTTCGCTATATCTTTTTGAAAAACCGATAAACAAAGCGCCAAGACTTGTGCAGACATACAGCCATGGTGAAATCGATACACCTAAAACAACTGCTCCTGCTACGGCGCGGAGGACAAACCCCCCACTTATTGTCAGTACATCTAATATGACAATATTCTTTAAATAGAAAGAGTACGCAACCATCGTAATCAGATAGAGTGATGCAATTAGACCCAAGTAAAAGCTAATAGAAAAAGCAGAAATTATCCCAATGATGCTCAATAACAAAGAGAAAACTAAGGCCAGGTTAAAAGAGATTAACCCGGCGGCAAGAGGTCGGAATCGTTTCGTGGGATGCTGCTTGTCCTTTTCAATATCTACTAAATCATTAATGATGTATACGGCACTAGAAACGATGCAAAAGCAAACAAAAGCAAGTGTACATTTATACAATAAATGGACAGCGTGGTTTAAGCTTTCAATAGTCCAGGCTTCGCCAATAGTGAATAAGAAGGCAAAGTAGATAAGCAAATTCTTTGTCCACTGTCGAGGGCGAGTGGCTAGTAGTAAATATTTAGGGGTGAGGAACACAGTTTTTCAAAGCACCAGTATATTATAGTGAAAGGATCATAACTATGGTATAGGATTAAAGTCAACGGCAAGCTTTTCTAAAAAGGGGTAATAAATAAACGAAGGTCACAGTATTATTGAACAAGAAAATTTCAGGCAGGGAGAATCTAATGAACGTAGAGAGATCATAACGTGGCACTGTTTTATGATAAAGAGATTCGAATATTTAGAACGCTATGTGGATCTGATAATAACAATGCATATTTGGTGGTATGTCCTGATACAAAAGAGAGCGTGATAATAGATGCCCCCCTCGGACCGGAGGGGATATTGGAACATGCAGAAGGCACACAGGTGAAAGCTATTCTTATAACTCATCGGCATAGAGACCATACAGAAGGACTGGAACAAGTTGTGAAAACCACTAGGGCTCCAGTATTGGCACACCCCGCGGATGTGCCGGAAATCCCAGGGGCGCCAATACCAATTGAGGATGGGGAGATTATAAAAGTGGGAACGCTGGAAATTAAGGCAATACATACGCCCGGGCATACACCAGGTTCAATATGCTTTCTAGTCTGCGGGCACATTTTCACAGGAGACACAGTGTATTCCGGAGGCCCAGGCGAGAGTCGTGGCCCTGAGGCGACGATACAGATTTTGAAAAACATTACAGAGAAGATTTACACATTGCCGGATGAGACAGTAGTTTTACCAGGGCATGGCCACCATAGTATTTTGAGTATTCCAAAAAGAGAATACCGTATGTTTTACTCTGAGCACCCCGATATATTACCTCCGATACCGCCGTCAAAGCGATGATATCGCTGGACCACTTTTCATGGACAGATCAGGTGCTATAAGTTAACATTGAGGCCGTTTTGATGACCCGTTTCGTAGTTGTTACTAAATCAGGGAATGAGTGAACCATAGGCTGCAGCACAAGTTATGTATATACTCCTAAAGCTTGTACGATTCGCGTTAAAATATAAACTTCGGCTGATTGCATCATATTTATCTGTACTTGCAGTCACGATTTGTGCACTAATAGTACCGAGATTATTAGGGATCGCAGTTGATGAAGTTGTTGGTTCCGGGGAATTTAAGCAGTTAGTTTACCTAGCCCTAGCTATATTAGTAGTAAATGCCTTCCGAGGTGTTGCAGCGTTTGCCCAACAATATTTGGCAGAATCTACAGCTCACATGGTCTCATATGATATAAGAAATGCTTTTTACGAGCATCTTCAGCGACTAAGTTTTGCCTTCCATGACGAAAACAGGTCGGGAGACTTGATGTCTAGAGCAACAGCTGATGTTGAAGGCATACGCATGTTTATACAGGGAGGGCTTATACGAGGCGTCTATATGGTTATGCTTATTTTGGGCGTGTCGATAATTTTATTGGTTTCCAATATTAAATTGGCACTAATGAGTTTATTTTTTGTTCCATTTATAGTTGTGCGTACAGGCACTATCATGTTGGCAATGCGACGGAACTGGCTGGCTCAACAAACAGAAATGGGATATATGACAATAGTTCTCCAAGAAAACCTGGCAGGGAACAGAGTAGTTCGTGCATTTGCCGCCGAACAGTATGAAGAAAGTAAATTTCGGCACCATGCCGATGAGATCGCAAAATACGGTTTCAATGCGGAAAGGCTTCAAGCGATTACTACAGCTTTGAACAATTTCTTTTTCTTGGGGGCAACGGGAGTAATTCTCTGGTTTGGAGGGAAAGAGGTTATCAACGAAAGGTTAACAGAGGGAGAATTAGTTGCATTCTTGTTATACTTAGGCCTTCTTGCCATACCCGTCAGAATGGCTGCTTGGATTGTGAATAGTTTTTCTAGGGCGTTGTCTGCTGGAGAGCGATTACTTTACGTATTGGATGCAGAATCTCCGGTTAAAGAAAAACCGCAAGCTAGGATACTGAATAGGGTTAACGGCAAAGTTGAATTTAGAGATGTATCGTTTGGCTATACAGAAGAAGCCAAAGCATTAGACAGTATCAATTTTTCAATTGACAGCAAAAAAGTAGTTGCAATATTAGGAGCCCCAGGTAGCGGTAAAAGTACATTAGTTCATTTGCTTCCCCGGTTTTATGACGTCACACAGGGAAGCATAACAATAGATGAAGTAGATATTCGCGATGTTACCATTGAGTCATTACGAAGGAACATTGGAATAGTTCAACAAGATGTTTTTATTTTCACATCTACGATAAGAGCAAATATAGCCTATGGGTCTCTGTATGCATCTGAGGAAGAAGTGATAACAGCGGCAAAGCTTGCACAGTTACACGATTTTATAGAGACGCTGCCAGATGGATATGATACATATGTTGGAGAAAGAGGTGTTGGTCTCTCTGGAGGGCAGAAGCAAAGATTAGCAATAGCGAGAACTCTTTTGTTAAACCCCCCTATTTTGATATTAGATGATTCGACATCCAGCGTGGATACAGAAACTGAGCATTTAATAAGAGAAGCTTTGCAAACTGTGATGGAGGGTCGAACAACATTTATCATTGCACATAGACTAAGTAGTGTTAGGAATGCAGACATTGTGGTAGTAATGAAAGAAGGAAAAATAGTTCAGAGGGGAATTCATTCTGCATTGATTGCTACAGAGGGACCATATAAGGAGATCTATGAGCTTCAGCTTCAGCCTCAAGAAAGAACAGAACAAATTCTTGTCTCGGATAATCAAAAGATAAAAGAAGAGGGTGAATAGAAATGAGCTGGGGAGGATTAGGTCAAGGCAGTAGTGGCAATCTTCCCGGAGTAGCGGAGATACGCAGACTTAGGGGAAGGCTTAGTCTTGTTCTAGAGGATGTGGAATTTGGTAAAGTATATGACTCTAGTGTGGTAATTCGCTTGCTAGGCTATGCTAGGCCACATCTGAAATTAACTATTTTCAGCTTGTTAACGATGCTGGTGTATATAGCCACCCAGATATCCGTACCCTTGTTAGTCGGACTGGCATTGAACCAGTTTATTCAAAATCACGATTTGCCACTACTGGACAGACTTGCAGGGCTCGATAAAATAGGTATCGCTTTCCTAATAGTGGCTGTATTTAATCTAGCAGGCAATTATCTTCACCTGATTGGCCTCGCTAAAGTCAATCAGGCTATCTTAAGGCAACTGAGAGTAGAAATGCATTCTCACTTGCAAAGACTATCCACTATGTTCTTTGACCATAATGAGGTAGGGCGACTTATGAGTAGAGTCCAAAATGATGCCCATGCATTACAGGAATTCATGACGATTTTGGCAGTGGGCATGGCAGAAATAGTTAGCTTGGGTGGCATTATTGTGCTTATGCTAATATGGGATTTTAAGCTTGCCCTGATATCTTTTGCTGTTATGCCTGTGTTTGTCGTGATAATGGTTTTGTGGCAAGGTAGGGCGAGAAGGTCATTTATGCGCATTCGGTATGCTATTTCTGGTGTAAATGCAAGTTTACAAGAAAGTATATCAGGCGTCCGTGTAACGCAGAGCATGAACAGAGAGAGTATTAATCTAAGCCAGTTTGAAGAATTAAACAAGGAACACTTGGATGCAAATGTCGAAGCAAGCAAACTTACAGCAGGGCTAATGCCATCTGTGGAACTTCTTACGGCGATAGCCTTTGGCCTCCTAATAGTAATAGGCGGGAAAATGGAGCAAGATGGCTCATTGCAATTAGGAACCATGGTAGGATTTGCCTTATATGTTCAACGGTTTTTCGAACCCATTCGGGCCTTGGTTATGCAATATGCAATGATGCAAAGAGCTATGACGGCGGGAATGAGGATATTTGAATTACTAGATGTAGAGCCAGAACTCGTAGATAGTCCATCAGCATTAACCCTACCTCCAATACAAGGGAAAGTAGAAATGAAAAATGTTTCATTTCACTATGCTCCAAGTGTTGAAGTTTTGCATAATGTATCGTTAGATATAGAGCCAGGCCAAAGAGTAGCGATTGTCGGTCGAACAGGAGCAGGGAAAAGCACTATTGTTGCATTAATGGCTCGATTTTATGACGTTACTGATGGAAGTATTCAGGTTGATGGATATGACATAAGAGATATTAAAAGGGCTACACTAGCCAATCAAATAAGCATGGTTTTGCAAGAACCATTCCTGTTCTCTAGCACTATTTCAGATAATATTCGATTTAGTCATAGGGATGTCACAGACCAGCAGATAGAAGAGGCCTCAAAGGCATTAGGGTTGCACGAATTCATTTTGCGCTTGCCACAGGGCTATGATACGGTTCTCCATGAACGAGGCAACAATTTGAGCCTAGGGCAGAGACAGCTAATAGCATTTGCAAGAGCTTTAGTTGCAGATCCAAGGATATTGATTCTAGATGAAGCCACTGCTAACGTGGATAGTTCCACAGAGAATCTGATTCAGAATGCCCTAAAACAGCTTTTAAAGGGGCGTACAGCGATTATCATAGCCCACAGGCTATCAACCATAATGGACGCAGATAAAATAGTGGTTATGAGCCAAGGAGAAATAGTGGAGAGCGGAAGACACCAAGAACTGATGAAGGAAGAAGGACTTTACTCGAAACTCTATTTCATGAATTTTCAGGATTTACCAACAGAAAGTTCTAATAGCTAATTCCAAGATTGTAAGCGGATCTATGTGGATCACAGTCATCTCCTAAGCAAATTAGCTTTCCGGAGGGCCTCTGTAAGGCCACCTTTTCTGAGCCGCCAAAGGCCTTTAAGGTCATCTGTTGCAGTTTTAATTACATGCACGCGAGTATCTGGGTCGTCTACCCAAGTGACAGGAACATTCTTGATGCTGAGGCCAGCTTTCTCGGCAATGATCAATAATTCAGAGTCGAAGAACCATCCGTTGTCTTGGACATGTGGAAGGAGTAATTGAGCAGTATGACGACTGAGGGCTTTAAATCCGCATTGAGCATCTGAGAATTTGGTGAAGAACATAAGCTTGATTATGAGATTATAACAGCGAGAAGTGAGTTCTCTCTTCAAGGTTCTCTTCTTAACAATAGAATTCTTCATTAACCTTGAACCTGTCGCTAAATCAAACCCACCTTCCCCAATAGATTTAACGAGAATAGGAAAAGCATCTAGGTCTGTAGAAAGGTCTACATCCATATAACAGACTATATCTGCGTCACTTGCTAGCCACGCTTGTTTCAGGGCCCGGCCCCGCCCACGTATTTCCATGCGAGTCCAAGAAACATCTTTATGTTCGATTGATAGGGCCTCAGCGATTTCTGGGGTAGCATCTATTGAACCGTTGTCGGCAATAATTATACGGTAAGGATAAGGAGAGTTTTCAAGGAGGAAACGGCGAAGCTTGGCTATGGATAATGGTAAGGCCTTTTCTTCATTGAGAACCGGGATTATTATGTCTACAAGCGGTGTCGTCATAAGGCAATTCCTTGGTATTTGCTATCAATGTCTAAAGTGACGTATTCCAGTAAACACCATTGCTAGTCCGAGCCTGTCTGCTGTTTCAATTACTTCAGCATCCCGTATAGAACCACCAGGTTGAATTACAGCAGTAATTCCACCGCTAGCCCCCACTTCTATTCCGTCAGCGAATGGGAAAAATGCGTCAGATGCTAAAACAGCGCTGGCTGCAGAATCTCCAGCTGCAGATATAGAGAGATGAACACTGTTTACTCGATTTGGCTGACCAGCACCCATCCCAAGCAAAGTGTTATCCTTAACTATAACTATAGCATTCGATTTAATATGTTTAACGGCTTTCCAGGCGAATGCTAAATCAGTTAACTCCTCGGCTGTTGGCTTGCGTTTGGTAACAACTTGCCAATTTTCAGGGGACTCAGCCAAGGTATCTTGGCTTTGAATTAAAACGCCACCTAGTACTTGTCTAAATTCAACGTTCTCAATTGTGGTTTCTGTGTGACCTAACTCAAGAATCCGCAAGTCTCTTTTGTTCTTCAAAATTGTCAACGCAGAGGGTGAAAAACTGGGAGCCAGAACAATCTCGTAGAATACACTGCTCATTGCTTTTGCGGATTCTTCGGTCACCTCTCGATTAAAGGCAACAATGCCACCATATGCGGAAATAGGATCACCAGAAAAGGCTCTGCTATAAGCTTCTTTTTGATCTTCGTTAGTGGCAAGGCCGCAAGTGTTAGTGTGTTTGACAATAGCTACAGAAGTGTTTGGAAAATCTGACACAGCCTTCCATGCTGCATCAGAATCCAGGATATTATTGTAAGATAATTCTTTGCCATTCAATTGTGTAGCACCAGATATACCAGAAGGATTTAAGTCGCTATAGAAGGCGGCTTTCTGATGCGGGTTTTCTCCGTACCTCAAGTCATATAACTTTTTATAGCCGAAGGTAATTTCAGAAGGGAAATCCTGAGTCGGCTGTAGATAATTAGCTACAACAGTATCGTAGAGAGATACATGCCGGAAGGCTTTGTATGCTAAGGCCTTCCTCTCATCTAATGACAGTCCGCGGGACTCAAGAGTTGCAGAAATCCAAGAATAATCACCAGGGTCCACAATAACTGACACAAAAGGAAAATTTTTCGCAGCGGCCCGGATCATAGTGGGCCCACCGATATCAATATTCTCTAGGGCTTCATCTAGTTGAACCCCAGGTTTTGCTATTGTTGCAGCAAATGGATAAAGATTGACAATCACCAGATCTATCGTGTCTATTTGATGCAATGCTAGTTCGTCCTGGTGGCTCTTATCATCTCTTTTTGCCAGAATTGCTCCATGTATGGCTGGATGAAGTGTCTTGACTCTTCCTCCCAAGATTTCGGGAGAGCCAGTGACGTCTGCAACTTGTTTTACGGGAAGACCTGACTCGCTTAGGACCTGGTGTGTTCCGCCAGTGCTGATGAGATCTATTCCTAAATCCTGCAGGTTTCGGGCGAATTCAACAATTCCTGTTTTATCATAGACACTAAGCAATGCCTTCATGTGTTTCTTATATCCTTGATATTATTATTTCATTTTTGGGTATTACTGATCCAACAACAGTAGCCTCGGGAACTAACTTCATGATAGGCTCAACATTTTCTGGTGAAGATACTAGCACCATTCCGAGTCCCATATTGAACACTCGGAACATTTCCTGTCGTTCGATGTTGCCAATTCTTTCTATGAGCTCAAAGATGGGTAAGTTCTTCCACTTAGAGGTATCAAATGAAGCCCCTAGATTTTTTGGTAAAACACGAGGAACATTTTCTATTAGCCCACCACCAGTGATATGGGCCATTCCCTTTATAAGAGGCAAAACTGGTTCAAGTAATGGGTAATAGCAGCGGTGGGGCTCAAGTAACTCTTCCCCTAAGGACCGAGATAACTCCGGGTAGACAGTATTAAGCGGAGTTGGGTCGTTGTCTAGATCGAACACCTTTCTTATTAAAGAATAACCGTTGGTGTGGATTCCGCTAGATCCTATACCCAAGAGAATGTCATCAGGTTGGATCGTAGAACTGTCTATTATATTTTCCTTTTCCATTGCTCCTACAATAAAACCGACTAGGTCAAATTCTCCTTCTGGATAAACTCCAGGTAGTTCTGCGGTTTCACCCCCAATTAAGGCACATCCAGTGTTCATACAAGCGTCAGCAACGCCTTTAACTAGGCCGGTTACTTTTTTCTCCTCAAGTGTGCTCATTGCTATGTAGTCCAAGAAGAAGAGTGGGCGTGCGCCGCAAGTGAAGATGTCGTTCACACAGTGATTTACTAGGTCTATACCTATTGTGTCATACCGGTTCATTAAGTTGGCAATTTTTACTTTTGTTCCTACGCTGTCTGTGCTTGATACTATTATTGGGGCTTTGTAATCTTGTAGCTTGTACATTGCTCCAAAGAAGCCAACTCCACTTACAACCTCACTACCCAATGTAGGGGAAGCTAAAGCTTTTATCGTTTCTGTTATATTCTGGGCTGCTTCAAGGTGAACACCAGCCGTAGCGTATGATTCATTATCCATAGTCAAAATAGACGAGCAGTTCCTTCCAGAGAAAGTTTGTTCATTTCCAGTTGGACGGGAATCGGATGATTGCCTGTAAAGCAACCAGTACAATGACTGCCGCCTTCGTCTTGGACTGCTTTTAATAATCCTTCTATGCTGAGGTAGCCGAGTGAATCAGATCCTACAAATGTTTTTATCTCTTCGATGCTTTTGTTAGCAGCTATAAGTTCATTGTAATTAGCCATATCTATTCCTAAATGACACGGGTGTTTTATGGGCGGAGCACACACTCTTAAGTGAACTTCCTTGGCTCCAGCTTTTCGTATGAGTTTTACAACATGAGGAGTTGTAGTTCCCCTAACTATGCTATCGTCTACGAGGACAACGCGTTTTCCGGAGATTACATCTGGAATCGGGTTGAATTTTAGTTTAACGCCTAGGTCTCTTACTCGCTGGTCAGGCTCAATGAATGTTCGGCCAACATAACGATTTTTGAGCAGGCCATCACTGTAAGGAAGCATAGCCTGTTCAGCGTAACCCATTGCTGCTGGAGTAGCAGAATCAGGTACACCTATTACGACATCTGCCTCTACAGGGTGTTCTATTGCCAACCTCGCTCCCATGGCCCTACGCAAAGAGTAAACAGCCTTGCCGCCTATAATACTGTCTGGCCTAGCGAAATAAATATATTCGAAAATACATAATGACCGCTTTTTGGGAGGAGCCTTATGAAGCGTTCGGAGGCCGTCTACATTTATGACAATAGCTTCTCCAGGTTCTACTTCGCGTATAAATTCTGCTCCCATGTGGTCCAAGGCACAACTTTCGGAGGCTACGAACCAACCCTGATTAAGTTTTCCAATACAAAGTGGGTGAACGCCCATGGGATCACGTATCGCTAGTATTGAGTCTTTTGTGAGAATCACTAAAGAGTACGCACCTTCTGCTTTGCGCATAAGGTAACCTACTCTTTCTACCCAATTCCTGCCGGGTGCATTTGATAGAAGGTGGGCAATAACCTCAGAATCTGTGGTTGTATTGAACGTGCACCCAGAATCTTCAAGCTCTTTTCGGAGAGATAGCGTGTTTACTAAGTTGCCATTGTGTGCAATGGTGAGTTCTCCGTGAATGCCGTTAACCATTATTGGTTGAGCGTTACATAGCTCGCTTGAACCAGTGGTTGAATATCGGGTATGTCCTATGCCAATGTGGCCCTGAAGGCGATCTAGGTCCTGCTCACGAAATGCCTGAGCTACTAAACCCATTGAAGTGTGGACTCGTATAGTGGTGCCATCACTAACACTTATCCCAGCACTTTCCTGCCCCCTGTGCTGGAGGGCAAAGAGGCCGTAGAAAGCAGTATGTGCCACGTTTTCGTTAGGAGAGTACACCCCGACCACACCACATTCTTCATGAGGTACATCCAGACCCGAGTCTAAACCCCTAGTAAAGGCTAGTGTATCCAAAGGCCCTCTTTTCTAATAATACTCTCGCATTTTAGACCCATAGAAAACAGTGGTCAATCCCCAAATAAGGGGACAATGATAGAATTAATATTGTTTTTCAAGCATTAAGAAGTTAATCTGAAGGCAGCTTAGCCCTGCGAATCGATTAGATTACTTCATAGAGATTAAATGAAACTTGCCTTAGTTATTGACTTTGATGGAACGATTACTGATAAGGATGTAGGGGTATTTCTCCTGGATACATTCTCGATAGAGGATTGGCATGAATATGAGAGAAGGTATCTAGAAGGTGAAATTAACCTTAGAGAATGTCTAGCCGGAGAATATACAACATTACCTGCAGATGAAGTAATTTTGGTGAATGAGGCTCTCTTGAACATCGATATTCGCGATGGTTTTATTCCTTTTGTTAAATATTGCGAAGAAAAAGGATGGCCGATAACGATAGTTTCAGGGGGATTAGATTTCTATATAAAGGCTATACTTGACTGGCAAGGGCTTTCTCGGTTGAGGGTTGTCAGTGGTCACGCTGATTTCTCTAAAGGACCTAGGGTATATGCGACATGGGGGGAAGGTCCTGGCTCTTGCGAAAAAATTGGCACTTGCAAGTGCTACTACATTGAAAAAATGATTAGCGAGGGATATCAGGTAGTTTTTATTGGGGATGGCATTACTGACACATGCGCTGCCGATAAAGCAGATTACATATTTGCCAGGCAGCAGCTTCAGACTTACTGCCTAAACAACGATATTCCTTTTTCCCAGTTCAATGATTTTTACGACATTAAAAGAGAATTGGCAATTATTCTTAAAAAACATAGAGATGTATAGATAATGAAGAGAACAGCAGAAATCTTCTTAGTCTCTTTTAGGTTGGGATTAACTTCATTTGGGGGCCCGGCTGCGCATCTGGGTTATTTTAGAGAAGAATATGTAAGCAGAAAAAAATGGATAGATGAAAGCAGGTTTGCAGAAATTATCGCACTGGCTCAGTTTCTGCCGGGTCCTGCTAGCAGTCAGGTCGGGATCGCCATAGGAATGACTAGGGCGGGTATATTTGGGGGTGTAGCTGCTTGGCTTGGTTTCACCTTGCCATCGGTTGTTATTCTCATAGCATTTGCTTATGGCGTATTATCTGTTCAAGAAGTAGCCGGCTATGGTTGGTTTCACGGGTTAAAAGTTATGGCAGTTGCCGTAGTTGGTATTGCTGTATACGGTATGGGACGAAGATTTAGTGTGGGTTTGCCACGAATGTGTATAACGGTTGCCTCGGCTGGCGTTATGGTGTTTCTGGGTTTTCAGAACATTCAGCTTGGAGTAATACTTGTCGCAGCTTTAATCGGTTGGTTCACAACCATAATAAAGCTGCCGGTAATCGAAGAGACAGGACCGATATACAGGGGCCGGAAGGCAGGTTATATAAGCTTGTCAATATTTACTGTTTTATTCTTTGCACTACCTGTTTTACAACAGATTACTGGGAATCAGGTTATAAGAATTTTCGCAAGTTTTTACAGGACCGGTGCATTGGTATTTGGAGGAGGACATGTTGTATTGCCTTTGTTGCAAGAATCGGTAGTAGTGCCCGGGTGGGTAACTCAAGACCAGTTTATTGCAGGATATGGCTTATCCCAAGCTATACCAGGGCCGCTTTTCACGTTCTCTGCGTATCTCGGTGCATTAATGGAGCACTTCACGTACCCATGGGTTGGGGGATTATTGGCACTATTTGCGATATTCTTACCATCATTCCTTTTAGTTGCAGGTATCTTACCATTTTGGCATCGGATTAGAACCAAAGGAAGGGTTCAATATTCGATAGCTGCTATTAATGCCGCTGTAGTAGGCTTGCTGCTAGCTGCACTTTACGATCCTATTTGGGTAAACACTATGGTAAGGATCGAGGATTTCTTATTGGGCGGAATCGTTATGATGGTACTTACGTTATTCAAGTGCCCTGTCTGGTTTGTAGTTTTACTAGCGGCCGCTTGTGGACAGCTTCTTACATACTTGTAATATTAGATAATTGGGCATTTACAATCTCTATAATCTTGATGGCTGCTTCAGTCACTGGAATTGTTTGTGATTGATCTGCATTTCGAATTTTTATCTCTATCTGGTTATTTTTCAAATTACGTGGGCTTACAACTATGCGTACTGGGAAACCTAGTAAATCAGCGTCATTGAATTTTACCCCTGGGCTCTCTTCTCTATCGTCATAAAGCACATCCACTCCCATCCCCTCTAGTTGAGAATGAAGTGAGTCAGCGACCTCCTGTACAGAAGGATCGTGATTATTTAAAGAAATTAAAGAAACAGTATAAGGGGATATAGTTGAAGGGAAAACGATGCCTTTTTCGTCGTGATTTTGTTCAATAGCTGCAGCCAGAAGTCGACCAACACCAATGCCATAGCAACCCATTACCATACTTTGCTGGAGTCCATCGTTGTCCAGATAATTAGCATCTAGTTTATCTGTGAAAACAGTGCCAAGTTTAAAAACGTGACCAACCTCTATGCCCCTTCGCGTCTTTAATGGATGTCCACATTTGATGCACTGATGACCAGGTTGTGTAACCGCAATATCTGCTATTAATCCCGGGTTAAAATCTCGGGGTTGCGTGACATTCAAAATATGCAGGTCCTTCATGTTTCCGCCAGCGACAAAATTGGATTCACTAACAACCGATGTGTCAGATATTATCTTAGCGTTCTTTATCCCAATTGCAGACGCCCATCCGGCGACGGTCCCAACCTCGATGATTTCAAGCTCTGTTGCTAAACGTGTTTCTTTCCCACCAAGCAAATTCTTGAGCTTTACTTCATTAACTTCCAGGTCTCCCCTAATTACCACAAAGATTATTTCCCCTTCGCTTGAATATAAGACGGTTTTAAGGGTTTTATATATGGGTATATTAAGAAAGGATGAAAGATCCTCTATGGTCTTTATTCCAGGAGTAATGATGGGTTCCATTGGGAGTGGGGATTCTTTGTCAGAAGGAGGCTTAATGCCTTCAGCTCGTTCAAGGTTTGCAGCATAGTCACAGCTAGAACAAAAAACTATTACATCTTCACCACTATCCACAGGAACCAAAAACTCATGAGAATCTTTACCTCCTATGGCTCCACTATCTGCTTCTGCTTGAACTGCATTCACTCCACATCTACGATAAATATTCTTGTAGGCCTGAACCATTCTTTCGTAAGTTTCATCTAAGTTTTCTTCATTGGTGTCAAAACTATATGCATCCTTCATGTCAAATTCACGTACACGTATCAGTCCTGCACGAGGCCGCAACTCATCCCTAAACTTAGTTTGGATTTGATATAGAATCAAGGGCAAGTCACGATAACTATAAATAGTTGCTTTGGCGAGTAACGTGATAGCTTCTTCGTGTGTAGGTGCAATAACTAAATCTCTTGATCGGCGATCTTTCAATCTAAATAGGTTATCCCCGAAAAGATCGCTCCTTCCTGAATCCTCCCAAATATCTAAAGGTTGAAGTGCAGGTAAACGCAATTCTTGCCCACCCGCAGCGTTCATTTCTTCCCTAATGATCTCCTCTATCTTGCGAAGAGACCGCAATGCTAAAGGTAGGTAACTGTAAATACCGGAAGCCAATTGCCTAATCATTCCAGACTTAATTAACAGTCTGTGACTAGGTGTTTCAGCTTCTGCGGGTTCCTCTCTAAGTGTTTTTCCAAAGAAACGAGAATATCGCATTAGTTACTCGATTTGGTATGATTGGTAGATGTAATTGATGAATCAAATTTGGCATTATTCTTTAGTATAAATGTGGGCGTGCTCCATCAAGCATAGGCAGAGTAATTGCCGAGGTAGATATTGTCAAATTTGTTCTTCTTGTTCAGAATCTCAGGTTGCTGTATTGAATAATCAATTTATGAACTAAAATAGCTATAGTTTATGACCTAGATATTATCACCCGGTGATGGGAGTAAAAAATTGGAATATCGGAAGATAGGGGCCACAGCATTGGAGGTGTCTGTCTTGGGTTTTGGTTTGGGGACTATAAGCACAGAAGGCTGGGGCAAGATAGATGAGGCTGAGAGCCTGACTCTTCTTAGGGAGGCTAGGGATCTTGGAATCACTTTTTTCGACACGGCGGAGTTTTTTGGTCAGGGATACGGAGAGGAAATATTAAGCAAAGCTTTAAGGGGTCACCGACATGAAGTGATCATAGGCACTAAAGTTATTTATGATTCGTATCATACAGGGTCAATTAAAGAAAGTGGAAGTGGAACCAGTGGTGAATATTTACTGTCTGCGGCTATAAAACAAGCTTGTGAACGTAGCCTAAGGAGACTACAGACAGATTATATAGATTTATATCAAATTGCAACTCCTTTATCTTACCTAAATACAGAAGAAAGGCAGGATTTGTTTGAAATTCTAGATACTTTAACTAAAGAAGGTAAAATCAGATATATTGGGGTAGCATCTGACCCTTTAGACTTAGAATATTGGCAAGTTTCTTATAATGACGCACAATCTATACAGACACCCTACAATATCTTGGAACAAAATGTACTCACACAGGTTTTATTAAACCAAGAAATGCCGCTAGTTGGTACTATAATATCCATTGATTCGCATAAACAGGATTTACTATTTGGAAAGAGTGATCAATATTCTGCACTAGGGTATAGTAATGTTGAAGCGCTGACATTAACCCCTGGGACAGTACTGAAGCTAGAAAAGTTGACCGAGGTATCAAAGAGATGGGAGTTAGCTATAGAAACATTAGCTTCAATGTTTTGCTTAGATAATGCCCAAATATGCACTATAATGCCAGACATTACCGGAACATATAAGCTTAGAAAGTTGATAAACTCAACAACTAAAATCACCATGCCAGAAGAATTAAGAGAAGAACTTTATAATCTATAAAACACTAGTTAGGTATTGTGGCATCAAGAGGCATTAGATTTTTAGAGTTTTCCTCGACTCTGATTCCAAGAGTTCGAAATCAGCTCTAGGCAGAATATGTAAATTGCCTTGAAACGCAAGGAACCAAAGTTCCGGAGGCCACTTCTTGACATATTCTAATCTGGGACCAATTTCTAGAGCATTCAGAAAAGATTGTTCAGCCAGTATTGCTACGGGTTCTATATTTACTCTCCAAGGGTAATCATCATGTTTCCCTTCGCTTTTCCAAATGGCATCATGACTCTCAAAACACTTGGAGGTTACAGTACATGTACCTGCGAAACCGTGCAGGTCAGGTATGTAATATACTAAGCGATCTCCGGGTTCCATACGTTGTGCTTTTCTGCGCTGATGGGTTTTTACTCCTTGTAATGTGAAGTCCCTATCTTTACTAAGACGGAAATTATCTAGTGACGTTGATATCATCCAGTAAGTTTTTCCTCTAGGCATATTCGTAACCCTTTCAAATAGATAACAGTTTTCGATATTGATAGGTTAATTCTATCATTTGATTTATCTATCAGCCAATTAATTCATATGACGGATAATTCCAATTACTTTTCCTTGGACATCAAGATTTTCAGCAGACACGTATATTGGCTCCATTAATGGGTTGGCGGGTTGTAGTCGGACATAATTATTTTCTTTGTAAAACCTTTTTAAAGTCACAGATGATTCTAGTTTGAGCCAAGCCACAATCATGTCCCCGTTGGTAATGTAATCGGTTGGTTCTATGATCACCACATCTCCGTCGTCTACCAATGCGTCTATCATAGAAATTCCTTTGACACGAAGAGCATAAATGCCTTTCTTTTTACTGAAAAATTCAGGAGGAAGATTTAAGGAATCTATGGCATCGACTGATGACCAGCTTTCTTGACTTGGTACTTCTATGGGTTCCCCTGCCGCAATTGATCCATGGATTGGTATGCCTTGTGTATCTTCAGATTTAGTTATTTCTATTCCTCTAGACACATTGCCTGAACGTGTTAGGTATCCTTCTGTCTGGAGAATGTTCAAATTATAATTAACCACTGAAGTTGAACTTATAGAGCAAGCCGCTTGAATGTCTCGGATAGTCGGGGGATAGCTATGTTCCAGTTGGAACTTTGCTATAAAAGCTAGTATTTTTTGAGGTTTGTCTTTTAACATTATTTTCTTCACCAGTGACTTTGGCTACTTCCAGAAATATTAGCTAATATGCTTGGAACATATGTTCTACAATAGCACAAATGGGAATATAGGGTCAAATTGGAGATATGCTAGAGTGGATCAATGGACGGTTCTATTCCTGCCATATATACTTGTAGGCTGGTGTCAGTAAGTGACTATTTTTATTCGGAGGTATTGAAATTGGCGGATGTTCAACCGTTTCAAGGTATCAGGTACAGTGCTGGGCTAGATTTAGGGCAGTTATTATGTCCGCCATATGATGTAATCTCTCCCGCTCAACAGAAAGAATTACATGGAAAAAGCCCTATTAATGCAATTAGGCTTGAATTTGGAGAAGAAAAGGAATCAGACACAATCACTGATAATAGGTACACAAGGGCAGCGGAGACACTTAAAGACTGGGTCAATCAAAGCGTTTTAATATTGGATAAAGATCCTGCCTATTATATCTTGCAAGAGACGTTTACTCATTTGGGTATCAAGAAGACAAGAAAATCTATAATTGCAAGAGTGAGAGTAGAAGAATTTGCAAGTAGGACAATTCTTCCTCACGAAGAAACCTCTAGTGGGCCCAAGAAAGATAGAATGCAAATTCTTGAAGCTACTAAAGCGAATTTGAGTCCGATAATGTCTATATATAGGGATGATGAAGGGATAATATCTGACATTGTCGAGAACAGAACACAGGAAAATTCTTTAATAGATGTGGAGTATAAAGATGTTAGCATTAAGCTCTGGCCTGTTTCTGACTTACACAGTGTAGAGACAATCTCAAATGCATTTAAAGGTATCCCCATATTTTTGGCAGATGGTCACCATAGATATGAGACTGCCCTCAGCTATTCAAAATTACAAAATAAGCCTAATGGGCCACATAATTTTGTAATGATGTCCTTACTGGAGATAGAAGACCCTGGACTTTTAGTTTTGCCCTACCATCGTATGCTGAAGTCAATAGATTCGGATCAAGAAGAGAAGATTTTGGCATTAATTAGATCTCATTTTAAATTAATAAGAGAAGACGCCATAAATGGAGATATAGGAAATATAAAGGAAGCAGGAGCCTTTTTGGGGCAAGGGTTGGAAAGCGATAGAGATGGCCTGAGTTTTGGAGTAGTATATGCAGGAGGAACAAAACTAGATACATTCGCTATAGCAAGCGATTTGGATAACACATTACCGGCCGTGGAGAAATGCCCGACATGGATAATAGAGAAAAAAGTCTTGGAACCAGCAATGGGTACCCAAGAAAGTATAGTAGATGAGGGGATTTTGCACTTCACGCATGAAGCAGCAGAAGTAGTAGCTGGAGTCAAAGAAGGAAACTATAAAATAGGAATGCTTTTGCCCCCGATGCCATTGCAGCTATTTGAAGAGGTAGTTTTGTCAGGGGATAGGATGCCCATAAAATCTACATATTTTATACCTAAGCTACCTACCGGGGTAGTTATTAACCCATTGACATAGAAATAGATCATACCTAAGCGTTCATTTATTAAATGAGTATACCTTTTACTTTTGCTTTACCAGTAAACCAACTGAGCCGTGATGCTAGGATAATTATAATAGCTAGGTCTTTAACTACCTTTGCACATGGTTTCTTAGCTGTTTTGCTTGGAATATACTTGGCAGAAATTGGATTCACATTATTGCAGGTTGGAGCATTTTTTAGTGTTGGAGTAGCCGGTGGTGCTGTTTTTGCATCTTTTGTTGGTGTCTTAGCAGACAAGATAGGCAGACGCAAGTTACTAATAACATTTACCTTGTTGACTGCGACGACCGTGCTATTGTTTCTTTGGGTAGAGCAGCCATTTTTACTTATGATTATCGCCTTCTTGGGTAATCTTAATGGTGTAGGTGGTGGAGGCAGCAGCCAGGCCCTTCAGCCTATAGAACAAGCGAGTTTGTCCGGGTCTGCACCGGCCAGTGTAAGGACAGATGTTTTTGCTCTTTATCGTATTGCAGGCACTGCTTGTGCGGCGTTTGGAGCATTAGCCGCGGGCCTTCCTAAGATTTACCAGGGAGTTTTTGAAATAGATGAGGTATCGGCTATAAAAAGCATGTTTGTGTTTTTCTTCATGCTGCTTCTGTGCGGAGCTTTTTCTTATTCATTTTTGTCCAAAGGAATAGAGATTCAATCTTCATACAGAGGTTGGACAAATCCATTGACTCTTCCATCAAGAAAAACGATTTTTAAACTGGTAGGGCTTTTCAGTCTAGATCATTTTGCTGGATCTTTTATAATACAAGGGTTGGTGGCATATTGGTTCAAGGTTAATTTTGCAATGGGAATAGATTCTCTAGCTCTTCTATTTTTCTTTTCTCAAATACTTTCAGCTACAGGGCTATGGATCTCTGCAAAATTGTCGAATAAGATCGGGCGTATAAATACGATGGTGTTTACACATGTTCCCGCAAGCCTGTTTTTGTTAGGCACAGGATTTGCACCTAATGTAGGAGTGGCTATAACATTTTGGTTAATGAGGTCATTGTTGGGCACAATGGATGTACCTCCAAGAGATTCATACACGATGAGTGTTGTTACAGAGGATGAAAGAGTTGCAATGGCCAGTATGCATATAGTAGGGAGAAATTTAGCAGGAACAATCGGGCCATCTATTGGCACAGCATTGTGGCAAAACGTTGCTATAGGAGCTCCGTTTGTAGCATGTTGTTTATTAAGAATTATTTATGACGCAGCTTTGTATTCTATGTTCCGTAATGTAGTACCGGAGGATAGAGAGACATGATATATTTACACATCACGTTTCTACATGCACTGCAGTAGGAATGGTTAAGGATGGGGCATATATAATGGATAATTCTCTTGAAATGCGACTTATGTGGCTTAGGGAAGAAATCAATCGACACAACCATTTATACTTCGTAGCCAATGATATCCAAATCGCGGATAGTGAATACGATATTCTGGTATCTGAATTGAGAGAAATAGAGGACAAATACCCTAATTTAATAACTCAAGATTCTCCCACACAGAGGGTTGGATTTGTGGCGGCAGAGGGTTTCGGAAAAGTTGAACATGTTATACCTCTTTTAAGCCTCCGGAATGGTTTTAATATTGAAGACGTTAGGGCCTGGCATAGTAGGACAGCTGTGGGATTGGGGGATGCTAATATTGAAATGGTATGCGAGTTAAAGATAGATGGTTTAGCTGTGTCACTTACTTATGAGGATGGTGTTTTTGTACAAGGTGCAACCCGAGGAGATGGATTAATAGGTGAAGATGTTACAACAAACTTAAGGACAATTCATTCTATTCCACTTGTATTGCCTAAAGAATCTCCCAGGCTGATTGAAGTCAGAGGAGAAGTTTACTTACCAAGGTCGAAATTCAACGAACTTAACGAAAACCGAATAAGCAAAGGGCAAACTCCATTTGCTAATCCTAGGAATTCTGCAGCAGGATCGCTTAGGCAGTTAGATTCGACAATTACAGCACAGCGTCCGCTAGATATCTTCATATATGGATTGGGCTATATAGATGGGGATATGCCGTTTGATGAGCATTGGATGATTTTGGCATATATGAAATCCTTGGGGTTTAAGATTAATCCTAATAATTACTTATGCCAAACAATTGAATCAGTGGAACAATATTTCAGGAGATGTTTGGATGATAGAAGGTCCCTGGATTATGACGTCGATGGAATCGTGGTTAAACTAAATAATCTGCATTACCAGAACAGACTGGGTTCAGTTGGGAGAGAACCCAGGTGGGCATTGGCATATAAATATCCAGCAGAACAGGTTACAACTCGCCTTATAGGCATAGGAATTAATGTTGGTCGCACGGGGAGCCTAAATCCGCATGCTATTCTTGAACCTGTACGAGTTGGTGGTGTGATTATTAGTATGGCCACATTGCACAATGAAGAAGATATAAGACGAAAAGACATAAGAATTGGTGATGTCGTTATAGTGGAAAGAGCTGGAGACGTCATACCTCAGGTTATCGCACCAGTGATAACAACTCGCACTGGGGAAGAAATTATCTTTAGCATGCCTAATAATTGTCCGGTTTGCGATTCAGAAACGGTAAGATATCAAGAAGAAAAAATGACTCGATGTGTGAATAAAGTGTGCCCTGCACAATTTTTGCAGTTATTTAGACATTTTGTATCTAGAGATGCCATGGACATTGATGGGCTTGGAGAAAAACTTTGTGGCTTTCTTTTTGAAAAAGGTTTAGTTACCAATCTTTCTGATATTTACGATATAAAACGTGACGACCTTATTGAGCTTGAAGGATTTGGGGAAAAAGCTGCTTCTAACCTTTTAGATGCTATTGAGTTAAGTAAAAAAAGAGAACTACATCGTGTAGTATTCGGTATTGGTATTCCGAATGTTGGACGGGAAACGGCGCGCTTGTTGGTGGATCATTATACGACTATTGAGGAACTTTCGGTGGCAACCGAAGATGATTTACTAGAAATAGCGACCGTGGGACCCAAAATAGCCTTTGCAATTACTGAATACTTTAGAGATAAATCTAACCTAGAAATAATTCGAAGATTAAGTCAAGCAGGATTAGAGATGCAAGTAATCACTAAAGAGACTAGTTCCAATTTACCGCTTGAGGGCAAACAGTTTGTCATCACAGGGAAATTAGACTTATTAACCAGAAATCAAGCTGCGAAATTGATTGAGGGATTAGGCGGGATTACAAGCAGCAGTGTCTCGGCTAAGGTGGATTATGTTGTAGCAGGGAGTGATTCTGGATCCAAGTTAGAACAAGCTATCAAGTTGGATAAGGCAATACTTTCAGAAGCGGAGTTTCTTTTAATGATTAATGGCTAAATAGAGAGTTTAATTGATACTAGTAATAAGGAACCTTTAATACACGTATTTGTACTAGATAATTGATAATGCATGCAATAATTGGCTTGGGGAACCCTGGAAATAGATATGTTTCAACCAGACATAATATAGGCTTTATGGCTATAGACCATATTGCTGTAGAAACCCGAATAAGTCTTACAGGGAAGCATAAATTAGCTTTTGTGGGGGAAGGTTCAATTGGAGGCAATCCGGTAGTATTGGCCAAGCCTAGAACGTTTATGAATAACAGCGGTGAGGCGATATCCTACCTAATGAACAAATTTCATTTAACTCTGGAAAATTTGCTTGTTATATACGATGATTTAGATTTGCCACTGGGTAAAATACGCATTCGCCCTAACGGTGGTTCAGGAGGGCATAGGGGGATAGGGTCCATAATGGCAATTCTGGGGAACAATGATGTTGCCAGAATACGAATTGGAATAGGTCGCTCAGCAATAAAAGATAATGAAATAGAGTATGTTTTAGGTAAATTTGATGCGGACGAAAAAGAAATAATAAAGGAAACTAACGCCAAGATTTTCGAGATTATTAACATAATTGTGAGCCATGGCATTGACGAGGCTATGAATTTACATAACTAAATGGTCCGAACTAGTTCAATGGATTTGCACGTATGGTATAAGTGGTGCCCTCAAGGGGATTTGAACCCCTGATCTCCACCTTGAAAGGGTGGCGTCCTAGGCCAGACTAGACGATAAGGGCACATCCGTGATGATCTTGAACCGGCTGTACGGAGAATCTGGTTAGTATAATACCATTATTTATGGGTATAGGGCCAATTGTTCCAATCCTTGGGTTTCTGGTAATTGATACATTAGATTCATATTTTGAATTGCTTGGCCGGCAGCACCTTTTACCAAGTTGTCTAGGCAACTTATCACCAACAGGCGATTAGTTCTATGGTCAATAATTGGATAGATAATACAATTGTTGTTGCCAGACGTATGTTTTGTCATAGGAGAAGACTCCGATATCCGAATAAATGGCTCATTTTTATAGTAGTTATTGTACAAGTCCGTTATTTCGCGAAGCCCTTCTTTGCCAGGTGCTAAAGATCCCTCTGTAAGTGTTGCATAACAAGAATTCAAGATACCCCTAGTCATTGGAATAAGGTGAGGCAGGAATGTTATATTTGGGTTGTATTCAGGGCGTATAAGTCCTAGCTCCTGTGTTATTTCTGGGAGATGACGATGCCCATTTACAGCATATGCAGATACATTCTCATTGACCTCAGAGAAATGAGTATTGAGGCTTAAACCTCTTCCTGCACCAGACACTCCAGATTTCGCATCTATTATAATGTCTTCGTGAATTAGCCCTTCCTTGATTGCTGGTGCAAGGGCCAATATTGCTGCCGTAGGATAACAACCGGGATTTGCGACCAAACTCGAGCCCTTTAATGCTGTTCTATAAAGCTCTGGAAGACCATACACAGAATCTTCCAACAGAGAAGGCATAGGGTGCGGTACCCCGTACCATTCTTCATACTCCATAGGATCTTTTAGTCGGAAATCCGCACTTATGTCTATAATTTTGACGCCGGCTTTTATGAGCGGTATAACAGCTTCAGCACTTGCGGTTTGAGGAAGTGCTGAGAATGCCACATCTACACTTCCTGAAATCTCGTCTTGAATTACTAAATCAATGTCACCTAGGTGAGGAAATGCCTCTTTTACTCTTTGTCCGGCCATACTCCTGCCTGTGACTTGTGTAAGTTCTACTTCTGGATGTACATGAAGTAGTCTTGCTAAATCCATACCAGCATAACCAGTTACGTTGATGATGGCTGCTTTTATCACAAATTACCTCCCAAATAGAAATAGGTCAACAGTATACATTTTGTTATTAACTCGTACAAGACTGGGGTTTAATATCAAGCATCAAATGCCGAAGGACATATTTTGACTAGAGTGCAACGGACACATTGCGGTTTTCGTGATTTACATATTTGTCTGCCATGAGTGATTAAATAGACGTGCAAAGAAAAAATTCTTTCGGGAGGAATTTGTTTATCCATTATATCGTGAGCTTTTTCTGCAGAAATATTACTGTCAATAATTCCAAGCCGCTTACTTACTCTGTAGATATGTGTGTCTACTGGCATTGCTGGCATGCCGAGGCCAAAACACAACACAACGGCGGCTGTTTTAGGTCCAACGCCAGGCAAATCGCAAAGCCATTTCTTTGCTTGGTGTAAAGGCATGTCCTTTAGGAAGGATATGTCAAAATCTCCACGGAGTTTCTTTATTGATTGGAGTACATTCTTGATCCTAGGGGCCTTTACATTTGACAATCCACCCATCCATATTGTTTCAGCAATATGGATGGGTTCTGCTTCGGCCACTGAATTCCAATTGTCAAAAGAATCTACCAAATTTTGGTATGCCCTGAAGGAATTTATATCAGAAGTGTGTTGGGATAAGATTGTGAAAACTAACTCAGATATCGGACTAAACCTTGGTTCCCAAACAGATGGGCCATAGGTTGATTGCAGGGCCTTGTAGATAGAATCAAGGCTGGATTTCGAAATGTTCTGCATGGTTTATGAATTTTGTAGGTCGCCAGTGTCGAAGCGTTGGAGCGGGAGATGGGATTTGAACCCACGACAACCGCCTTGGAAGGGCGGCGCTCTACCGCTGAGCTACTCCCGCTGAAAAAGGTCATTGTAGCAGGTGTATAGGGCACAGTCGATGGGATATTTTGGATAGGGGTATAGGCATTTGCTTTTGAAAAGTTATAGAATGATTGACGGTATGTTTGTTATAAATAAAGTTCATATAGATGAGATGATTGTTCATGCTCTTCAAGATGACCCTAACGAATGTTGTGGCATTTTGGTTGGCAAGAATGGCGTGGCAGATAAAGTCTGTCGTATGATTAATACAGCGAATAGTCCGTACAGGTATGATATGGATCCCCAGGAATTATTGAAAATTCTTGATGATGAATATGAGACTGAAAGAAGGGAACTGGTTGCAATATACCATTCGCATACTCATAGCCAAGCATATCCTTCTGACACAGACGTAAGGTTAGCTCCTACGTCGTTTTTCCCAGATGCTTACTATGTTCTTGTTTCTCTTCTGGATAAAGATAATCCACCAGTAAGGGTATTTCGTATTGAGAATGGGAAAGTTGAGGAAGAAGAGGTATATTTTGAATAGCAGAAGATTAGTTTTCTTCTCTAATTATTTACACTTAACATTATTAAGGATGGGAAAAATTGAGTTTCGATAATAAGTACTTGTTTCCGGATACTGCTGCAGTGAATGCAGAGGGACATCTAACATTAGGGGGCATTGACGTGATCTCTTTAGCAAAGGAGTTTGGCACACCTCTTTATGTCATGGATGAGGATACCTTAAGGGGTAGGTGTAGGGCATTTGTTGACTCTTTTAGGAGAAGACACAGCAACACGTCAGTGGTATATGCATGCAAGGCATTTATAAATCCTGCACTAGCAAGAATCTTGCAAGAAGAAGGACTTGGGTTGGATGTGGTTTCCGGTGGAGAACTAGCCGTTGCTCAAAGAATTGAGTTCGACGCAAAGAAAATATATTTTCATGGGAACAATAAAAGCCAGGAAGAATTGGCAATGGCATTGGACTATGGTATCGGTCGGGTTGTAGTTGATAATTTTCACGAGATATCTCTTCTAAGTAAAACAGCATCTGATAAAGGATTGGTGCAAGATATATTAATTAGAGTGTCACCCGGGATAGACCCGCACACGCATGCACATACCACTACGGGAGTGTTGGATAGCAAATTTGGGTTTCCTATAGAGACAGGACAAGCTGAAGAAGCAGTGAAGATGGTTCAAAGTGAAAAAGGATTGAGGTTATTGGGTCTACATTTTCATTTGGGCTCTCCTATATTTGAATTGGAGCCCTATACGCGTGCTCTCGAGGTAACTTTAGCATTTGCCTCGCGTTTGGGATTAACTCTTAAAGAATTGAGCCCAGGTGGAGGATTTGCCATACCATATACTATGGATCAAAGACCTCCAGATATAGAAGAGTATGTAGATGCAATCGTGTCGCCAATAGATGGAATGGATATACACTTAGTCATAGAACCAGGGCGAGCTATTATTGGATCTGCAGGAGTAGCATTGTATGAGGTTGGATCATATAAAGATATACCGGACGTTAGGAAATACGTTTCAGTGGACGGAGGAATGGGAGATAATATTAGGCCTGCTTTATATAACGCGAAATATGAAGTTGTTGTAGCAAATAAAATAAACATGCCAGAAGAAGAAAGAGTATCTATTGCCGGTAAATTTTGTGAGTCTGGCGATATTCTTCTTCCAGATAGTTTCTTACCCAAGTTGGAGCCTGGCGATATACTTGCGGTACCTTCGGCGGGTGCGTATGCACCAGCTATGGCAAGTAATTACAATATGGCTCCGAGGCCAGCAATCATTTTGGTGAAAGATGGTAAAGCAAGACTTATTAGAAGGCGTGAATCCTATGAAGATTTAATGCGTAATGATGTGTTGTGAGCCAATATAACGATGCAAATTTTGGTTTGCTAGGGAATCAGACTATAACCAACACATTATTGAAGGGTTTGCGTAATGGAACCTTAGTTCAATCCTATGTCTTGATTGGCCCGCCTCATCTAGGCAAACTGACATTAGCACAAGGTTTAGCTCAAGGCGTGAATTGTCTGGGAAGTCAAAATGAGATACCTTGTGGTCAATGCAGTCAATGTATGCGTATAAAGCAAGGTATACACCCAGACGTCCAGATAATAAATATAAAAAACCCTGAGATTACAGAGGACTCAGGGCTAACCCCAAACCGACTTGCATGGCTTCGAGGATTACTACGGGAGACTTATTTAAAGCCGTTTGAAGGGAAATGTCGAGTCTTTATCCTTGAGGAAGTTGACACGATAAGTAGAGCATCAGCAGATACATTATTGAAAAGTCTAGAAGAACCTCCAAGTGCAGTATTGTTTATACTCATTGGAAACTTAGCAGAACATATACCAGACACCATTTTATCTCGTTGTCAAAGGTTTGATTTTAGGCCATTATCAAATGATGCAATAGAGGATTGCTTGAAGGAAATGAAACTCATGGACGAACCAAAAGCTCGTGAGTTAGCGATACTTTCTGAAGGTTGTATTGGATGGGCTATTGAGGCTGCTAATAATTTAGAGATTCTTGATCAATATCTGGCAGACAGGCAGAATTTCGCAATGGTGTTGAATGAAGACCTGCAAAAAAAATTCAGTTATGCTGAGCAAATTGCCAGTCGTTTCTGGAAAGACAAGGAATATGTCTTAGGCCAGTTGGCCATAATGCTCAGTTTTTGGAGAACGCTATTGCTTTTCTTGGGAAACGGCAATAAGAATATTTGTTCAACAGAAATGTCTCTTTTCACAGAGGCAGCAAAAAGCATTGATATGTATCAAGTAATGTCTTCCATTAAGAAAACGGAAAACATTATAGAATATCTGTCAGATATAAATAACCCTAATCCCAGGTTAGCCTTTGAGTCATTAATGTTGGATATACATTCAGGAAGCATAATTTTTTAGAAATTACTGATACGGTGATATAAATGACAACTTTGATTGGAGTCAGACTTCAACATGCAGGGAGGTTAATATACTGTGATAGTGGTGATTTGGAGATAACCCATAAAGACAAAGTGATAATTCAAACTAAAGATGGATGCAATGTGGCATGGGTAGTAATAGCCCCAGGCCAGATTGTTTATAGTGAAGTGGAAGGTCAACTAGTGCAAGTTTTACGGAAGGCAACACTGAATGATATTGAATCCATGAAACAAGATAGTAATTAAGAAAACAGAGAAATGCAGACATGAGGATTCAAAGTATAATATATTCAGATAAGAAGAGGGGATGCTTGATTTGGCTAATATAGATGAGCTTAAATCTCAATATACCGACATTCAGCAGAGGATCGAAGTTTTGGGAGAAGAAGCTGTAGATCCAACTTGTTTGCTTTCTTTTGATTATGAATACCCTGACCAAGAGAGTGAAATAGTTATAGATACAGATGAATTTACGGCAGTTTGCCCGTGGACTGGGTTACCAGATCAAGGGACTCTGGTAATTAAATACGTTCCATTTAAGAAATTGATGGAACTAAAGTCAGTTAAGTATTATCTTTTTTCTTATAGGCAGGTAGGAATAGTTCAAGAGCATGCTGCTAATCGAATATTACAAGATCTCATTAACTTGTGTGAACCACGTAGGCTTACCTTGACTCTCGACTACAATGTCAGAGGTGGTCTTCACACTACAGTAAAAGTTGAGTATACAGCGCAGTGAATGTGAATGATTGAAATACAAGCTAAAGATAAAATCAGCCCCCAACTTGTACTTGTTATTGCACTGTTTATTACTTGTTTAGTGGCATCCAATATAGTAGCGGTAAAGATTGCTGATATATTTGGTCATTTTCTTCCAGCTGCAATAATAATATTTCCTGTCAGTTACATCATCGGGGATATCCTTACGGAAGTTTATGGATATAGCAGGGCCAGACAAGTCATATGGCTTGGGTTCTTTTGCAATCTATTAGCGGTTGGGGCTTTTTGGATTGGCGGATTATTACCTTCGGCACCTTTTTGGGAAGATCAGGTGGCGTATGAAACTATCCTGGGATCAACCCCGAGGTTGTTATTTGCGTCTTTTATTGCATATTTAATTGGGGAACTATCCAATGCGGCAGTCTTGACGAAAGTTAAAGTCTGGACAAGTGGCCGATGGTTATGGATTCGTACAATCACCTCCACGATTGTTGGACAAGGCCTAGATTCCGCAGTTTTCATCACGGTAGCGTTCTCCGGGGTTATAGCTGGGTTTGACCTGATAGATCTTGTGCTTACCCAGTGGGTTATAAAAGTATTATATGAAATTGGAGCTACTCCAATAACATATCTAGTAGTTGGCTATCTGAAAAGAGTGGAGGGGAATGATTACTACGACAATGGTGAAAACTTGAACCCTCTTCCAAGTCTTAGATAATCATCAAAAGGCCAGATCAGGTTGGACTTGAGATCAAGATGTCTTCGCCGTCGATCTTCACGGGATATGTAGTTAGAGGTTCGTCCGCTGGTGGCGTTAATACATTCCCAGTAGAGACGTCGAATGTGGCTCCGTGGCACTTACACTCTACTACTTTACCTTGTAGAATACCGTCAGACAACGGGCAAGAAGAATGTGTGCACTCTTCAGACACAGCATAGAATGTGCCATCTACGTTTACCAAAAGCACAGCTTGACCATCAAATTCCACAAAAAGCATCTCCCCCGGAGACAAATCCTTGGTTGTTGCGACTTTAACGAATGCTGACAAAGTATCTCCTTCATTTATCTATGTACATATAATAATTAAGATTTAGGCACAGGCCATTCTACATCAAATTGCCAAGACTTACTCCTAGTAAATGTGACCCATCTCCTATTGTCCAATACCATACTAAATAACCACCAGCGCTGACAAGAAACATATTCCCAACAGTTTTCATGTAAGGAGTGATTTTACGAAGAGATTGAGTAACAGTTTCCCGGAATAACATTACACCCAATGTAACCATTGTTAGTATCAGCCCCATGCCGAGGCCGTAACTTATGAATCGGATCAGAGATTGCAAGAGATCTAGATCTCCAAATGATTGTCCAGCAAGTATACCCATTGATGCCAAAAATACAGGTAAAGCACATCCGAGAGATGATATGGCATATGCGATGCCGAATAGGAATATTCCTTTTATGCCGCGGTCGTTCCCAAAGTCTACTCTTGTGGCTGACAAGATACCTAGCTCTTTACCATTAAACAGAAGAGATATTCCGAGAAACAATATTAATGCGCCAACCAATAATCCTGCAAAAGGGATTAATTCCAAGAAGAAGCTTCCGCCTGCACTAATAACAAATCCCGAAACAAGAGAGAAAATAACAAATCCCGACGTAACCGAGAGGCCCATAGATAATCCGTTAAGAATTCTTTTAATTGAAGTTTCTTCAGCTTCAACGCCACCTAATTGATATCCTATATAGGCTGGTAGCATAGCAACCCCACAAGGATTGAATGCAGCAACCATACCTGCACTAAAAGAAAAAGCTATCGGTATATCAAATAAGTAATCAAACATTTACACAGCATTATAGGGAAATTCTTCTGGTAAGGCCACGTGCCTTCTCGCCCGCTACAATAGAATTAATGTTACTAATCGCTTCTTCTAATGTGTTATTTGTCACTACGTAGTCGAATAAATGGGCTTGGTTAAGTTCGGCAGCTGCTGTTTCTATGCGTATTTTTAATTCCTCAGGAGATTCAGTATGACGGCTTCTTAAACGATTTTCTAGTTCATCTATTGACGGAGGGACTAGAAATATAAATAATCCATCAGGTACGAGTCCCTTTATCGTAGATGCACCCTGAACGTCGATTTTTATTACTACGTCTATGCCCTTTTCTATTGCTTCTTTGATTTGGGTTTTTGGTACTCCGTACCAATTTCCATATACCTCCGCATATTCTAGAAATTCCTCTTGGCTGAGTAACTCAGAGAATTTCTCAGTGGATAAAAAGAAGTAGTCAACGCCATCAAATTCTTCAGGTCTTCTTGCCCTAGTTGTTGCTGTAATCGCAAAATACCAATCCTTGTTTAAGATTTTTAATCCACTTATTATGGAATCTTTTCCAACTCCAGAAGGACCAGATAGAATTATAAGAAGTGGGTAATTTTCCTTGCTCTGGGAGGATTGTGGATCCGGTATTTTCAAAATCGCCTCACTAAAGGGATGTTATGCTCTTCAGATCATCCCAAAAATTTGGGTATGAAACAGAAACTGCCTCTGGTTCAGATATACTTACAGGTCCCTTTGCTAATAATCCGGCTATTGCTAGTGTCATTGCTAATCGATGGTCACCATGGCTTTTACACTCGCCACCTGATAGAAACCCGGTGCCATTGATTGATATTCCATCTGGAAGTTCCTCAATATCAGCTCCTAGGCGGGACAACTCCTCAACGGTAGTACTAATTCTGTCTGATTCTTTCACTCGTAGCTCTGACGCATCCTTTATTGTTGTCTTTCCTTTAGCAAAACATGCTGCAAGTGCGATAATCGGTATTTCGTCTATAGTTCTGGGTATTAGATCCCCGCCAATTTCCACACCGCTAAGTTCAGCAGATTCAACAACTAGATCACAAATGGGCTCACCTCCAGTTACTCTAGTATTGTTTCTTGTAATCTTGGCACCCATCGCCTCGAGCACCTCTAATATGCCAGTACGACCGGGATTCATTACGACGTTATCGAGTCTAAGTCTAGCATTTGGGTGGGCGGTAGCAGCAACCATCCAAAAAGCCCCGGAACTAATGTCTCCTGGAATTGTTACATCTACAGGTTTTAGGGACTCAGTGGGCTGTACCAAAATATCCAGTTTGTCTTCAGTAATACTTGCTCCCATAGAGGTAAGCATGCGTTCAGTATGATCTCTAGATAATGCTGGTTGATGTAAAATAGTCTCTCCATTTGCAAAAAGTGAAGCAATAATTAAGGCTGATTTTACTTGAGCACTGGCAACTGGCATATTATAGTCGATGCCAGATAGCGAACCTCCATGTATTCCGAGAGGGGCTAGGGAATTGTGATTACGGCCCATGATGCTTGCACCCATCAAGGATAAAGGGGCTGCTATTCTACTCATAGGCCTAGATCTTAGGGAGCCGTCGCCAGTGATGACGCTAAAGAAACCAGTCGATGCCAATAGACCCATTAACAGACGCATAGTTGTCCCACTATTCTGGGCATCCAATATGGAGGTAGGTTCAATTAACCCTCTTTGCCCAGGTGAAACAAGGCTGAGGTTGTTTGAGGGGTTTCCTTTGCCAATTGGGGTTTCTACCTCATATTCTATCTGAATACCAAGCTCTCTTAAGCACATAATGGTAGCCTGACAATCCGATGCGGTTGAATAGTTTTTTATCGAGGCAGTTCCTTCCGCTAGACTATTAAGTATTACCGAGCGATGGGATATGGATTTATCTGGAGGCAGAGATATAGTACCAGAGAGTTCTTTTGCAGGTTGGATTTGTTGAGTCATTGCCTTTTCCTTTTTGGATAATCATCTTTGCTATACCACTTGAACATTTCCTGTATTTTTTCTGCAGCCCTGTCTCCCATTACCATGCCCATTGCAGTTTCTGAAGATGAAGGAACATTTACGTGGGGATTGTTGGAAGGAAGAGGAACTCTATTTTGCATTAGCCTGTCTCTTGCAACCCAAATGTCATCAAAAATTTGGAAAAGGCTTTCATCGGAATCCTTAATTAAGCCCCTGAATCTATAAAGTTCCTTTATGAACTCATCAATCCAGTAACCTAAACCTTCATGATTTGTTAGGCATATGTCACGATTCATCTCAGGGTCTTGAGAAGCCAGGCGGGATACATCACGGTAGCCTGACGATGCTAAACGTGCCATTTCGGGCCAGGCGGGACTTTCAGATGTGATTTTTACAAGGACGGATGATAGTAGCATTGGAAGATGGCTTATAGCTGCCACATAACTATCGTGCTCACCTGGGTCTATGAAATATGGAGTTGCTTCCAAAATCTCTATCATTTCTACAATTGTTTTGACTGATGCGGTGGTTGCATTCTTGCCAGGCATTATGCAGTAAGGGGCGCCTTGAAACAGAGTTGCTTCTGCACCTTCGGGGCCAGACAATTCTTTTCCAGCCATCGGGTGTCCGCCGACAAAACTTACTGTTGGTGGTAGATGTTCTTGAGCCCAATTTAGCACTGTAGCCTTTGTGCTTCCGGTATCAGTCACAATGCAGCCATCTGGTAATTCAGGAGCAATCTGTTGCATAACCTCTTCGATAGTTTTTACGGGAGTAGCGATTATTACAATCATTGCTCCTTCTACCGCTCTGATTAGGTTCCATTCATTTTTGTCGGTGGCTCCCATTTTGGCAGCTTTGTTGCTTGCTCCTCGATCTTTATCGTGTCCTACTATCTCTACATTGACACGAGCTTTTCTAAGGGCCATTCCTATAGATGTTCCAATAAGACCAAGTCCAATTATGGTTATTTTGCTCATTTTGTTGCTCCGCCTCTTCACTCTTTGTAGGAGATTAATTTGTAAAAGTATTTCCGGTAAGTAACAAGGCTACCATATCTGACAGGGGACGTAGAACCCCCCAAATTATGTTTAGGCCAGTTAACCAGTCTACCATTATAAGTCCAAGAAGTAAGATTGGCCCAATAGATTCAATTTTGGATATTTGGCCAGCCATGGAGTCAGGTAGCAAGCCACGAGCGATCTTTGCTCCATCAAGAGGGAATAGAGGAAGAAGATTGAATAATGCTAGCATTATGTTAAAAAATACAACAAACCCTATTAGGTCGAGGATTAGGTTGATGGGGTTAAAATCAGTTATCCCTATGAAATAGAAGGGTGAGTGCCATGGAATTAAACCTAAGCGAATCGGGATACCAAAAGCAAGTGCAATAGATAAATTTGATAAAGGACCAGCGCTTGCTATTATTGTCATTCCTCGTTTCTTATCACCCCTAATGAAATGAGGATTTACAGGAACTGGTTTTCCCCAGCCAAAACCAACTAAAACGAGCAGAGCAGTTCCCATAGGGTCAAGATGGCGTATTGGATTAAGTGATAACCGCCCAAGATTCTTGGCGGTCATATCGCCAAGAAATGATGCAGCATAAGCATGACTGAATTCATGTATTGTTATACATAAGATTAATGCTAATCCCCCAGTAGCTATAAAAGTTGCTAGTATGTTCAAAAAACTGAGGGGATCGTGGAATAATATATCTAAGGACCCAAGCAACATTATTGATTTCCTCCAGATAGTTAAGGAGTATTATATAATGGGATTCTGTATAAAGGCTATCAGTAGAGGTGTCTTATTAATGCTAGGTGAGATGAGTAAAACTTAATTACTCTATGTTGTCATAGGATAACTGAAATGGTATACTCTGCCTCACATAGGTTGGCTTAAAGTGGGTTGAGGCCCACTTTTTTATTAGAAAGTTATTTACTGAAATGTTTGATGTCTCGAGTATAAACGAGTATGGGAGAGGAGTAAAATGAAGAGTGATTTCATAATTGCAGTTACTCAATTGGCTGCTGAGCGAAATCTCCCACGAGAAGCAGTTATCTCTGCTATAGAAGCAGCACTAGCTTCTGCATACAGAAAAGACAGTCTACTTGCCGGTCAGGAAATATCTGTATCACTCAATCCCATAGATGGAGATGTTCGGATATATATACGGAAATCAGTTGTATCGCGGGTTACTGATAAAGAAACTGAGATTAGCTTAACTCAAGCAAAAAAGATTAATCAAGAAACGCAATTAGGGGAAGAAATCGACGTTGAAATCCCCATACAACAAACCGGTAGGATTGCTGCTCAGACAGCTAAACAAGTTGTTTTCCAGAGACTACGTGAAGCAGAAAGAGAATTGGTATTCGAAGAGTATTCTGATAAATCAGGTAGCGTAGTATTAGCAACAGTGCAAAGGTCAGAAGCTGGCCATGTCGTTGTAGATTTGGGCAGGACAGAAGCAATAATTCCATTTGCAGAACAAGTTGCTACAGAAAGGTACAGGCCTGGCCAGAAAATTAAAGTATATATAGTTGAAGTAAGTAGAACTGGGAGAGGCCCAGAAGTAATAGTCTCTAGAACACACAAAGATCTACTCTCAGGGCTATTTGAAATGGAAGTACCAGAAATAAGCAATGGTGTTGTTGAGATCAGAGGGGTGGCTAGGGAAGCAGGATCTAGAAGCAAAGTTGCAGTGCACTCTAAACAAGAGGGAGTAGATGCAGTTGGGTCATGTGTTGGTTTAAGGGGAATACGAATTCAGAATATAGTAAGTGAATTACAGGGAGAGAAGATTGACGTAGTTCAATGGAGCCCCAATGTAGAAACTTTCCTTGCTAATGCCCTGAGTCCTTGTCCTGTAACAAGAGTAGAGGTGAACAAGAAAGAGGGTTTGGCTACGGTTGTAGTGCCAGACAGACAATTATCGCTGGCTATAGGCAAAGATGGCCAGAATGCTCGTCTTTGTGCAAGGCTTTCGGGACTCAAAGTGAATATTCGAAGTGTAGCAGAAGTTGAAGAAGAGAGAATCCAGGTAGGAGATGACTTGGGCACCAAAGTTGCTGAGGCTGAGGTTGCAGAGGCACATGTTGAAGATATTACTGTAGAACAGCCAATTGCCATATCTGATGATGAAGTAGCAAACAGTGACACTACACAAGAGCAAATAGTAGAAACAAGCGTGAAAGTGGATAATGAAGGACTCTCTGTAGAAGAGCAATTGGCAGAAGCTACATTGGACATGGATGAGTCAATTAAGGACAAAGAAACAGAACCTGTGAAGGCTGTTGAGTTAACAGAAGTTGTTTGGGCCACACCAAAAGTCACAAATGGCACTTCAACCATAAGATTTGCTGAAGATATCTTAGGCTCTCGTGGTAATACTGCACCTCGAACTAATACTGCACCTCGAACTAATGATCCTAAAAGAAAAGGGAAACAAACTAGAGATGATCAAGGCCGCCAGAACAAAAGGCCTAGAAAAGTTTCATACGAGGTGGATGAAGATGAAGATGAAAATGAAAATGAAAGCTTTGTTTCATGACTATGAGCCAATATATTGACTACTGCTTACATTCCACTAAGGACATGCCTGGCCTGTGGTCTTAAAACGCGCAAGGATTATCTGATACGATTGGTTAAGGGTCGGTCTGCAGAAGTGGTTTTAGATCCCACGGGTAAGCTTCCCGGCAGAGGTGCTTACTTGTGCCATAAGGAAGATTGTAAAGAGATAGGCTTGAAAAAAAATAAACTAGATCGGCATCTCAAGGCCCGTATCTCTCAAGAAAATAAAATGAGAATTACTGAGGAGCTTACTCAGATTCATTGAAGTTTTCCTACACTTATTCATGAGGAATTAATTAAATATGACTAGTAATAATAGGAAGAGGAGAGGTAGCAAGCGAGACAATAGAAGACCTTCTTATGCTGCTGTCGGTGTTGCTGAAGAAATTTCAACTGACCCTCAGGAATTGTTGCTGCCAGACACTATATCAGTACATGCACTGGCTGACCTTATGGATAGGGATCCCATAGATGTCATTAAGGAATTAATTAGACAGGGCATTATGGCGAACATAAACCAGACGATTAATTTTGATATTTCAAGTAATGTAACGGAAGCATTTGGCTTTATCGCTCATCTTCAAGGGGAGGATTTGAACAGAGAGTGGGTTGAATTTACGCTTGACGAGCAAGATGACAATAAACTTAAAAATCGACCTCCAGTAGTGACAATATTGGGACACGTAGACCATGGAAAAACCACCCTGCTTGATGCTATTAGAGAAAGTAACGTTACAGATAGGGAAGTTGGGGGTATTACACAGCACATTGGAGCTTACCAGGTAGATTACAATGGTGAGAAGATAACGTTTTTAGATACACCAGGGCATGAGGCTTTCACAGCAATGCGAGCACGTGGAGCTAAAGCTACGGATATTGCCGTATTGGTAGTTGCTGCAGACGATGGCATAATGCCTCAAACAATTGAAGCTATGAATCACGCTAAAGCTGCAGAGGTTCCTATAATCGTAGCAATAAACAAAATGGATGTCCCAGGTGCTGACGTTGAAATGGTGAAAAGGCAATTAGTGGAGAACGGATTGGTTATTGAAGAATGGGGTGGAGAGGTAATTGCAATTCCAGTTTCAGCAAAAGAGCATCAGGGCATAGGAGAGTTGTTAGACAACATACTTGCGGTAGCAGAGGTAGCGGAACTAAAGGCTGACGTGGACAGATCTGCAGTTGGAGTGATAATTGAAGCTCAGGTAGATAAAAGCAAAGGACCAATAGCAACTGTTTTGGTTCAAACTGGGACCTTGAAAGCTGGGGATGTGGTGGTTGTGGGGAGGACATGGGGTAGGGTCAGAGCATTGTTTTCAGACATCGGCATTAGGGTATATTCTGCTGGACCATCAACCCCTGTAGAGATACTAGGATTGGGCCAAATACCCATGGCTGGTGACATATTAGGTGTTGTGGATAATGAAAAAATCGCTAAGAATATTGTTCAACAAAGAGATAGATTGACCGAATATAAACAAGGGTTTACATCTCCTACTCTGGAAGAAGCTGCTGCGAAGATTAGTGCCGGGGAAATCAGTGAACTTAACCTGATAATAAAAACTGATGTGCAAGGCAGCGTTGATGCCGTTCGAGGTTCGTTAAGTAAGTTATCCACTGAGAAAGCTAAGGTTAATATAATGCATGCTGCTAGTGGAACTATAAATGAAACTGACATCATGTTGGCTTCAGCTTCGAAGGCTATAGTAGTTGGCTTCTCTACGAAAATAGAATCCGGAGCCCGGCGTTTGTCTGATGTAGAGAAAGTTGATATAAGGCAATACGATATTATTTATAGGCTTGTTGAGGATGTGCAAAGGGCTTTGAGTGGTTTGATAACACCTGAAATGCATGAAGTCATAGAGGGGCATGCAGAAATAAGGGCTGTTTTTTCTGTTAGCAGACGAGGGAACATAGCTGGTGCGTACGTCACAGATGGTCGTATTACTCGTAGTTCCATAGTTAAAATAATGAGAAATGGAGAACTTCTTCATCGAGGCACGGTTGGGAGTCTCAAGCACTTCAAAGATGATGTGAGGGAAATGGCTGCTGGTTTCGAGTGTGGAGTAGTTGTTGAAGGCTTTAGGGATTACGAAGTTGGCGATGTGTTAGAACTCCTTCGTGAAGAGCAAGTCACCTAAATCTATACTTATTAATCATGCTGTTTACTTTGGGAGATCTATGTCCAGAAGAGTAGAACGTATCAGGGTATTGTTGAGGAAACAAATTGGCGAGATAATAATTTCTCAAATGAACGATCCCAGACTTGCCTCACTTATAACAATAACAGGCGTAGAAGTTTCCGGGGATTTGGGTTACGCTAAAGTATTCACTAGTTCTATGGGCAGCCCAGAAGAAGCTAGGATTGCAATAGATACACTTAATAAGGCGGCAGGATACCTAAGGCGTGAATTGAGAGAACGGATTATATTACGCCATATTCCAAGATTGCAATTTGTATTTGACGATTCCATCCAAAAAGGCCAACATCTTCTTGAGTTGATAAGCAACATAAGGGCAAAAGACATCGATGAGGGAAGAGAGGATGGATGAATTTAATGGAATAATTAATATTATAAAACCACTTGGCTGGACTTCTATGGACGTAGTTCGGGTGGTGAAACGGTTGACTGGGCAAAAGAAAGTTGGTCACGCTGGCACTCTAGATCCACAAGCATCTGGCATATTGCCGATTTGCATTGGCCAAGCAACTAGGGTTATGGAATATGTGGTTGATAGCCCAAAGATTTATCTGGCAAAAATTCAATTAGGTGAGTCTACAGATACATATGACACGCAGGGGCAGGTGACTTTCAGATCTAATCCAGAGAATATAGGAATTGATGATGTATTAAGCCAACTGAATAAATTTAGAGGAAGTATATTACAGGTTCCTCCAATGTATAGTGCACTTAAACGGGACGGGCGACGGCTTTACGATTTGGCACGTGCCGGACTGGAGATTGCGAGAGAACCGCGGCAGGTAGAATGCTATAGCCTTGAACTAAAATCTTACCAACTTCCAGAGTTTGATATAGAAATAGAATGTGGTCGTGGTCTTTATGTACGATCATTGGCACATGATATCGGAGAAGAATTGGCATGTGGAGCGCATCTTAAGGAATTGGATCGTGTAAGTAGCGGGCCATTTAATTATTCCAATGCAGTTACTATGGAAGGACTTGAGGATGTACATAAACAAGGTTCTTGGGAATCTATTTTGTTCCCAATAGATTTTCCTTTGTTAGGATTGAAGGCTGGCATGGTTCAAGAAGAAAAATGGCAAGCAGTGCAAAGAGGACAAGGTATTTATATGGGATTCCCAAAATTGGATAATGGTCAAGAAAAAAAGATGTATAGGCTATACAGCACCGAAGGAGATTTTGTAGCACTTATGCGTCCCGACACAATTCGAGGCAAATGGAGGGCGCATAAAGTTTTCAAGAAATAGAAGCGAACTGACTTAAGGGATTTCATTTAGTAATAAATATTCAATATTATTTCTATAATATTGAATATTCCAGAGACAGAGTAATTAAGAGAATATCGAAAAGTTTTAAAAGAGGATTTTTATGGATGCATATTGTTTCAAGTGTAAAGCAAAGAAAGAAGTTCAAAATGCGCAACAAGTCACCCTTAAGAATGGAAGGCCCGCCACCAGCGGTACTTGTGCTCAATGCGGCACCAAGGTTTTCCGTATGGGGAAAGCAAGCTAGCCGGAGCGGCGCTTCCAGGTTGGAGCAATCAAATGGATGGAAGTAGGGGCTAACGGAATCTATTTGATGTTAAGGCGATTTATCAATGCTATAGGATTTGTTCTTAATGTCTTGGTTATTTCTTCTTCGGATAGACCGGCTCCCATGGCTATATTTTCCGCCATCTGAGCACTTAATAAGTCATGCGGCTCATGGGCATCAGAGTCCACTAGAAGGTTTGCCCCGGATAACCTAGCAGCCTTGGCTACGTGTCCGTTAGTCAGAGAATGCCCTCTCCGAGAGGAGAGTTCGAGATGGACTCCATTTAAAGCGGCTATATTAGCCTCATTCTCTGTTAGTAATCCAGGGTGAGCTAAGATATCCACTTCTGGAGCATTTAGAGCTGCAAGATTTGTACCACTTTCCACTGGTTCTACAATGGTTTCGCCATGTACAGTGACTATTTTGGCACCCAAATCCCGGGCTCTGCTTGCAGCTTCTCGGATAAGAGTTTTTGGAACATGGGTTATTTCAACCCCAGGAAGAGCTAATATGTCCCATTCTTGCGATGCTATTCGGCACTCTTCAATCAGTATCTTGAGTACGTTCTCTTGGTTCGCTAAACCGACGTGGTCAGTGATAGCAATAGCTTTGTATCCTTGAGCCACAGCTCTACGTATTAATTCTATAGGTGAAAGCACGCCATCACTTAAAAAAGTGTGAGTGTGGAAATCATAAACCATATTTATTCTCCTTAGATTTAGATATTGAGGATAGCATATATAAACACACGCAACAATGGATTTCCTTGGTTACTAGGATGGTTACGTTGCATTGCTCATCATGTTTAATAAGAGGTATAATTTCGCGGTTGTAATGGATAATAAATTATCTTAAGTATTGGGTATTGGGAGATAAGAATATGCCGATTTATTATGAAAATAGCGATATGCGTGTCTATAAAACGTCTTGTGGCCCATATGATAACAACTCCTACATAGTTTTATGCCTGAATACTCAGGAGAGTTTAATAATAGACGCACCTATGGACCCAGCTGCAGTTCTGGAAGAAGCCGAAGGGACTAAAGTCAAAGCAATCATAATTACACACAATCACAAAGACCACCTGTACGGTCTTGAAGAAATGGTAAGTGTGACTAAGGCTCCAGTAGGAGTTCATTCTGCAGATACGGCTAATTTTCTATCACCCCCGGATTTTTTTATCGAGGACGGAGATTCTATAAAAGTAGGGAACATAGAGATTAAGGCTATCCATACACCAGGTCATACAGATGGATCAACCTGTTTCACTGTAGGAAATTACTTATTTTCGGGAGATACGTTATTTCCAGGAGGCCCTGGTAGAAGTAAATCACCAGAGGCGCTTGCCAGTATAATAAAGAGCATCACGGACAAACTGTTTACATATCCAGACCAGATAGAAGTGTTACCGGGGCATGGAACCACTACCAAGCTAGGCGAAGCTAAGCGCGATTATAAGATTTTCGTTTCTAAAGAACACCCTAATGATTTATCAGGCGATGTGACCTGGTTAGGAAATTGATATAAAATGACTAATGAAAAGAAAGCAATGGAAGCCCAAGCCCATAGAGGTAAGGATCTATCCTACCTCACTGTGTACCCAGTAGATCATCAGCCTGATATACAGTACCCACTAATAATAATGTTGCATGGATATGGTGCTAATATGTACGACCTGGCTAACTTGGCCGGAGACATACATACTAAAGGATATTTGTATGTATGCCCCAATGCTCCCCTTCCGGTACAAGCTGGTCCAGGAGCGTTAGGCTTTGCCTGGAACCTTCCGGGTAGCACAGATGATGAGCAGGCCAAAAGAAGTGACCTTAAGTTGAGCAACTTCCTGGAAGAAGTCCTGGGTGAACCAGGAAGAGACCCCAAAAATTGTATATTGCTTGGATTTTCACAAGGCGGTGGCTTAACGTATAGGTTTGGTCTTCCACGGCCAGATAGATTTGCAGGTTTGGTGGCTCTAAGTTGTTCGATGAGGGATCCTGAAAATATAAAACAAACGCTTCCGGAAAGTCGTGATCAGGCGATATTTATTGCCCATGGGACACAGGACAATCCTGAGAGAGCTAGGGAAGCAAAAGATTTCTTAGCTGGTGAGGGATATTCCCCAGTATATAAGGAATATAATATGGGGCACGAAATTACCCCAGAAGTTTTGGACGACTTAGTTCCATGGATTTACCGTACTTTACCACCCCTTGGTAATGTATAAAGTAGGAATGAATATTAGACGGATAATTTAGAAGACGACTAATGGAGATTCATCTAAGATAATGCGGTTCTCTTGGTCTAATATTTCCCGAACGTACTTTGGCAACATAAAAAGACCTTCGTGTGTTTGTCCGTCATAGAATCTTAGTTCGTTACATCCGCGTTCCAGAATTCTGGTATCTACATCCGATTTCGTGAGAGAGAGTGGGTCTATCTGCATAGAAATTAAGTTAAATCCCCAGTCGCAGCTGAATGAAGGAATCATGGTTTTGTAAGGGAATACCATTTTAGATATAGATTTGAGAGTATTATGAATCGCACTGAATGCTTCATAATTGCCCTTGCCAGCCATCAGGCATTCTGACTGTATAGATAGCAATCCGTCGGGACTCAAATGGTTTATGACTGTGGTATAGAACTCCTTTGTATATAAGAAAGAAGCTGGTCCACCTTCCTGTGGATCAGGTAGATCTAGGATGATAACATCATAGGTGTCGGTTGAAGTCTCTAGGAATTTTCTGGCATCCTCAAACTTTATATCTGATCTTGCATCCCTGAAAGACCCTTTGTGATGATTGGGGAGAAACCTTTCACATATTTCTACTACTTCTTTGTCCAAATCCACCATTACTGCATGACTTACGGTATTGTGTGACAGAACTTCCCGTAGTGTTGCACCCTCGCCACCGCCGGCTATAAACACCTTCTTTGGATTTGGATGAGTGATCATGGCGGGCTGCACTAACGCTTCGTGGTATATGAATTCATCGGCTTCAGTAGACTGGGTTTTTTGATCTAGGTATAGAGACCTGCCAAAAGATTCAGTATCGGATACTTCTACTTTTTGGAAAGCAGTACTCCCAGAGAACAAACGATCTTTTATCGCTACCATTTGAATCCATGAAGGATTAATGTACTCTTTATACCAATTGGATTCTTCAGCATTGCTCATTGTTAGTTTACCTGATTGAACTTTGAATTAAGGCTGGAAGAAGTCCTCTTTCTATTTCAGTAACCTTGTGGTTACGACTGCCTACGCTTTTAACAATTTGTTTTATTGCCTTATGTGGTTTAAAGTTTTCTCCACAAGTGAAAACATCTACTGCCGCATAACAATATTCTGGCCACGTATGTATGCAGAGGTGAGACTCTGCAATTGCGATAACGCCTGTGACTCCATGAGGGCTAAATTGATGGAAAATATCATCTATGATTGTGGCTCCCACTTCTATTGCTGCTTGCATAAGGGAACCGCGCAGATGTTCCAGGTCGTCCAATAACGCTGGGTCGCAATCATGTAGTTCGAGTAGTATATGTGTTCCTAGTGCATTCAATCACACGCCCTCCTATGTCATAATTAGTTATATTAATCATTTTGAAGGATAAATACTCCTTCAAAATCCGTAACGAATCTTCGATATATGCTTGTCCTGTGAATTAGGGGAAAGCTATGGACGTCATAAGACCCGCTGCGCCTTGGGCTTAGCGGGTCTTATTTAAATCAATTGTTGGTTTCTATTTTCGGAACCTTTTGTCTACACTTTGGTAGCGTTAGGGTTCTAGTGGCCTCCGCAGGCACATCCGCCGCCGCCGCCAGCACCACATCCGCCCGCATTTTCAGTGTCAGTACCGCCAGCGCCACAACCACATCCGCCGCCACCAGCACCGCAACCACATGCGCCGCCGCCGCCGCAACCACTTATTTGCTCAATATTTGGATTATTTATAACGAAACCACTTTGCATTAGGCCATCAGCGTAGTCTATTTCAGCCCCTTCCATTAAGGAGGCGCTATCTGTGTCAACGACTATGCTAACTCCACCCGTTTCAAAGAGAGTGTCGTCACTTTTTGGATCGTTTTCTAATGCGAGCATATACTGTGCCCCGCCATTGGCACCAGGCATTAAAATGACCCTTAAAGAAGATCCTTCTGCCTCTTCATCTACCAGTATTTGCTTTAATTTCTCCGCCGCAAGTTCAGTCACATTAATCATGGTGTCTCCTTTCATTTGCCCAACTTTACTGCACGAAACTATTCGTGAAAACGTGATGCTAACATAGTGACTAAAGGCTAGTCAATATCTTTATAAAAACTTAGGCATTAAACGATAGGAAATCATGGAGTACATTATCTATCATCGGAACAAGTCCATTGATGAATCTCTTATTAATTCTCTTGCTGAAGCTTCTTCGGTAGGATCATATTCATATCCTCTTATTACTACCACAGGGACCATGTCTATCTTCCCTGCAATTAATTCAGCTGCTGAAGCTATCTCGTCTGCTACTGCAGAAACACTTACCCTAATAGGGTAACCATAGGGATCAACTAATCCTCTATAGTCTTTAAGAGGCGAGATGCCGGCTACTCCAATAGCTACATCAGTTGTTCCCTGTCTCCAAGGTCTTCCAAATGTATCTGTTATAACTACAGATACATTGATACCAAGGCTTTTCATTAATTCGCTTCGTATTATTTTAGCTGATGCATCTGGGTCTTTTGGCAATAAACAAAGTATTTCGGAGTCTCCTATATTGGATGCATCAACACCTGCGTTTGCGCAAATGAAGCCATGTTTGGTTTCTGCGATTATAACTCCATGATCCATTCGGACTATCCGGGAACTTTCCTGGAGGACCACTTCAACGTGTCTTGAATCCTTATCATATTTGGCAGCTATTTCTTCGGCAAAAGGCGAA